>Ga0315336_1000090_pt1 | contig 459195 bp, 353 predicted proteins | sample ASW5metaG_FD_204512 | JGI IMG/M metagenome (GOLD analysis project Ga0315336, IMG submission 204512) | Ammonia-oxidizing marine archaeal communities from Monterey Bay, California, United States - ASW #5 | ecosystem: Environmental > Aquatic > Marine > Intertidal zone | place: USA: California...
CGCCCCGACAAGGCGCACGCGAAGCGTCTGCCGACAGGCTTCGTTCAAATCTCGTTGTCATGATAGATCCGCCGCCGAAGGCCACAGATCGGCCGTGGGGCGCTCGCAAACGAGCTGGATCCGGCTCCTCGTGGAGGGCAACAGGTTGCCCGCCGGGAGCGCTTGAGAAAGCTTCTCGCGGACCGGCATTCCGATCCGCTAGAGCTGGAGGCGCTTCCGCAACTGATACCTCGCGCAACCCGACAACGTTCTTTGCTGACGTGCAAGCGCAACGCGCGTAGACCCGAGCGCCCGGGAACTTCACCACGTGGTACCGCTGCGTCGTCGACCAGGGGCCCGGCTCTCGATAGCGGTCGGACCAAAGACGGATCGCCGCAACCTGATGGGACTCTGCTCGGAATGCCACGGGGCGATCACGCGGGCATTCGCTCGAGGGGAGTACTACCAGCTCGGCGTCGACCTCGAGACGCGGCCGCTATGGGCCAGAGCGAACGAGCTCCGCGCTGCAGCTTTCGCAATCACCGCGAAGCACTGGAACTGGCCACGGCCTCGCTCGAGAGCGATCGGGGCGGGGCGCCGTTGGGCCCCGCCCCCGTTGCACTTCAGACTTTCGCTGGCAGATCCTCGAAAACACCGGCGACTTGGACGGCGCGCGGCCCACGGCCCTCTCGCCTGGCTGAAGATCGCGCCAGGCTGCCGCAGAGCTCTAGCTATGGCCGCCCAAGCCCATCGCTGTGAGTCGCGTCTAAACTAGACACATGGAGCCGTCGGACAGGTGTTTGAGACATCGCCGCAACCCGTAGCCGCTGTTGTTTCCGTTTGCCTTCCGACGCGGTCCGCAGGCAAGTAGGCCTGAGCGTGGCTTATGCCGGAAGGAGAGCAACTACGCCGCCGCCTGGGCCTGCCGCTGATCACTTCCTACGGACTAGGGACCATCGTCGGAGGGGGATTCTACGCACTCGTCGGTAAAGTTGCCGCCGAAGCGGGCATATTCACGCCTCTCTCCTTCCTCTCGGCGGCCGTCATTGCTCTGTTTAGCGCGTTCTCATTCGCCGAGCTGTCGTCGCGCTTCCCCTACTGCGCCGGAGAAGCCCGTTATGTCCAGGAGGCCTTCGGGAAGAAATGGCTCGCCGTTGCGGTCGGGTGGATGGTCATTGCTACCGGCGTCGTGTCCGCCGCCACATTGGCACGGGCTTTCGCCGGGTTCCTGCAGTCGTTGATCGCTCTGCCTGAACACTACGTCATCTTCGCGATGGTCGTGGGACTGGGTCTGGTGGCCGCCGTCGGCATCGGCGAGTCGGTATGGCTGGCGACGGTGATCACCGTTGTCGAAATCGGCGGACTGTTGTTCGTCGTCTTCTCGGCGGGAGATGCGCTGATGAGCATGTCTCGGCCGTGGGAGAAGCTGCTCCTCGACCTTTCTTTCGACAACGCGTCGGGGATCATGCTTGGCGCCTACCTAGCGTTCTACTCCTTCGTGGGGTTCGAAGACATGGTGAACGTGGCGGAGGAAGTGAAGCGCCCGCGGCGCAACTTGCCGATTGCAATTCTGCTGTCACTGGGGCTGGCGGCGGCGCTCTATTTCAGCGTCACTCTTGTAGCCGTCGCGGCCGTGCCGTTGCCTCAATTGATAAGCAGCGATTCGCCGTTGTCGTCGACGGTCGGCGCCGGTACCGCTTCGGCGGCGGCAATCACGGTGATCGGCATGTTGGCCGGCGTCAACGGCGCGCTGGCGCAGATTGTGATGGCCTCTCGCGTCGCCTATGGACTGGCTGTTAATGGGCAGGCGCCGCGCGTCTTCGCAAATGTCCACCCGAAAACGCGCACCCCAATAGAGGCGACATTCGCCGCAACCAGCCTCGTGTTGGTATTGGCGGCGTGGCTTCCTCTTGTGGCGCTGGCCAAAGTGACCAGCACGGTTCTTCTTGTCATTTACGCGCTGGTGAATCTCGCGTTGTGGAAGATCAAGCGCCGCGATCCGGCACCTCGTGGCGAGGGCCCCTGCTATCCTGTCGCGCTCCCGGCTATTGGGTTCTTCGCATGCGCGTCGTTTCTGCTGCTTTACGTTTACTCGATGCAACTTGGGGTCTGAGCCCAATAGCCCTGTTCCCTCGACGCCTTGTTCACGCCGATCACCGCTGCGAGCTGATCCCGTTCACCTTCGGCTGCAAGCCGTTCGACGAGGATCGCTTCGTCAACGTGCGCATGGAGATGTGGTGGAACCTGGGCGAGAAGCTGCGCGAGGGCAAGCTGCGGCTGCCGCGCGACCCGGCGCTGTTCGAACAACTCAGCGGGCCGCAGATGCTGCAGGACAGCCGCGGGCGGCTGCGGCTCGAGTCGAAGGACTCGATGCGCAAGCGCGGGATCAGGTCGCCGGACCTGGCGGACGCCCTGGCGCTGGCGTGCTATCCGGACGAGTGGTTCCTGCACATGAAGATCTGGTAGGGTTGACGGCGGTCGATTTCGACGGATGCGCGGTGCAGTCACGTCGCGGGGATCGGTGCAATCGGTATTGCAAACCAAATTGCAAACGAACTCGTTAGCAGAGCAGGGTATCAGGCGTCACTGGTTGTCAGCGGACAAAGGATTAACCCCTTACGAGCCAACACTTAACGACACTGGCCAACACTAGCCGATACCGCCAAAAGCGGTTTCGTAAACCGCAGGTCGTCGGTTCGAATCCGACCCGTGGCTCCAGTCCCCTCCCCCAAATCGGCTACTTGAAAGTTTCGAGTTCCTGCACCTGCCCGTAGATCATCAGCGCCAGCCCGGCAAAGAGACCGTCGAGCGGTAGTTCGAGTCGTTATAGGTCGGGTTGCGCTTGGGGGCGTAGATCCGTTCGCCAGCGAACGGTCGATCCTGGGTGTAGATCCAGACTTCCTCCTGGTCCCAGAGGATGATCTCGTCGCGGGCGTCTCCCGTTACGTCAAGGACTTGGTAGGCGAGCTCCGGGTGACCATCGTCGGAGAAAATGACGGCCCGACGCATCCAGCCGTCAATCATCCCGCCGGTTTCCGCGTCGCCGTGCAGCATCGCGAATTCCGTTCCGTCGCCGCGCCAGTTCACCGGCTGTAGATGACTGGAGCCGGGAACAAGCTCCTCTTGCTGCAGAATATCCCCGTCGGGGTCGAGCAGCGTGACGATACCGGTGTTGCGCCAGAAGTTGGAGATCATGATCTCGAGCTCTGGGGTCTCCGTGCGGTACTGCCCCACGCTCTGAGTTTGTGCGTGCCCAAGGCGGACGTGCTTCACAATATTGCCGTCCTCGCCGAATACCAGAAACCCTTCATCTGATCCGCATGAATAGATGCGCGGACGAGCCTGCGGGTCGGCGCTGTAGTTGCCCGCTGAGATGGCGTCGGTATGGTCCTTGAGCTCCGCGTCGCGTGACCAGAGCGGCTTGCCCTGCTGGTCGCGGACCGAGAAGCCGATCACGATTTCGTCTTTGCCGTCTTGGTTGAAGTCGTAGGGGAACGGGTAGTGGCCAGTCTGACCGGAACCCTGACCGGACGGTTTGAGATTCTCGTCAAATATCCAGATGCCTTGATAACGGTCCTTGATAAGGATGTCGGCACGTCGTCCCTTTCCGGTAAGGTCGAAGAAAGCGATCGAGTCGCCGTTGTTGAGCTGGTAGGGGCGTTCCCTATTGGTTGACGGGGCCTTCGGCATCCAGACCCACCGCTCTACCCGGCCGGTCTTTCCGTCGAGTACCTGAAGCTTGAAATCCTTCGCGAGCACAACTTCCATATCGCCGTCGCCGTCGAGGTCATGGACCTGGAAGGGCGTGTCGTTGGTAAGCAGACCATTGCGCGGGTCGGGCCGGCCGACTTGCCATATGATTTCACCGGATAAGGTGACAGCGGTCAGAGCCGAGATATTGTCGAAGGCATCCCCGCGGACTTTGGGGATCTGCTGCGCGAAGAGCATGTCCATCTCGCCGTCGCCGTTGAGGTCGCCGAAACGCACGTTGCGCCCCCCGCCCCAGACAGGCGTCTTGAAGCGCCGCCAAAGTTTGGGCTTGGGATTCTCGGCCCGAAGACGCGCGGCCTCGAGTTCACGAGCTGAGATCCGGCCAAGGATCTCCCCGTGAATCTTCTCCGATACCGAGACCCGGAAATCCGTGAACCGAGTCGGGATATTGGCCGCGGTGCCGACGAGCCCTTTGGTGAGCTCGGCATCGTCAGCCTCAATCAACCTCCGGCCGTTCACCGAGCAGACTATGCGGCGGCCATCGTCCTCGATCTTGAAATCCAAGTATTCGCGGACGCCGTAGTCGAAAGTCTCTTCGCCGAGCGAGCGCCACACTCCCTCACGAAAACCTGTCTCAAGCGGTTGCCGCACGGCTAGGAAGGCCGTATCTCCGTTCCGGATACCGCAAATGTAGTAGTGCCGATTGTGGTGATAGCGAAAGACGACTCCAGCGCGCTCAGCAAGTGAAAGCGGCCGAACCTTGGCTTCCAACGTGTAGGAAGACCACTCCGGGTCGCCCGTGACGAACAGCGGAAGCATATTCGAGAGAAAGCGATCCTCGGTGATCTGGTGCTGCTCCAAGTAGGACTTGTCGTCCTCGTCGCCGACAGCCCAGGAGTCCAGATGGACGATCGGATTACGCCAAGGTCGGACATCCACGCCGCGGTGAGGCAGGTAGTGGTACTCCTGGATGGCTCCATTCAACTCGCCGACGGGGAAGGAAAGAACGCCCGTCGGGAAGCCTGAAAAGTCTTCGGAAAAGAGCGTTACGGTCTGGGCGGGCGAGAGAACAACGGTTAGAGTCGCCAAAGCGCCTACGAGAATAGGTTTCACAAGAGTAGTGTAGAACGCTTAGCGCCGTGCCAAACTCTTTGTGATATCTTTCACTAGGCGTCGCATTTCACCCAAAGTGCTCAATCGTCGACAGTTCTTGGGTCGGTTTGGGACTCTAGCCGCAGTCCCGGCAATCGCTACCGGCGAAGAGCTATTCCCCAGCAAAACCACACAGGGCATCTACCTTCCCGGCTGGAAGGCTGTAGGCTCCGCGAATTTGTCGCGGGCGGAACGAGTGCTCGACCGTCTCGGCCTCAACACGCTAATGGTGGACTTGAAAGACGCCAACGGCGAGGTGTTTTTTGAAGCCGACAACAAGATTGGCCGCGCCCTCCAGGCCAGGACGGCGCACGGCCACCGGCGTACGCTCAACTTCACCAAGCTACGTGCGCTGCAAGACAAGGGAATTCGTGTCCTCGGTCGCCACGTAATGTTTCGCGACCGCGGCCTCTACATGCACAGCGAAAAGCTGCGGCTACACCAGAAGCGCAATGAATACTGGGTGGACCCTCGACTCGAAGGCGCACTCGACTACAACCTGGAGTTACTCGGGCAATCTCACGACATCTGCTTTGACGAGATCGTGCTCGACTACATTCGCTTTCCGGCGGTAAACGGTTTCGGATCCCTCGAGAAGAAGTGCGAACACATCGACGAAGTGGTCGCTGAGGCCCGCAAACATGTCGACGCCCTCGGCGTCCAGGTGTTCGGCTGGGCCGCCTGGCGCCACGAGAAGGCCGGCGTAGGGCAACGTATCCCGACGCTCGATCCCCACATCGACCATGTCTATCCAATGGTCTACCCGTCTCATTTCCAGAAAGGAAGCTTCGGCTTTGACGACCCGAACGAGCATCCCGGCTACATCCTGCGCGCGAGCTACAAGGCCGCAATCAAGAAAGTGTCGCGCCCTGAGAAGGTCGTACCGATGGTTCAGTCATTTTGGTACGAACCCGAGCAGGTGCGCGCTCAACTAAACGCCGTGGCCGACGCGGAGATGTCCGGCTATGTGGCCTGGAACGCCCGCGGAAGCTATGACCTGCTGGAGCGGGCATTGGCGATTTGAGTTCCCTGCTGCGCGTGAGCCGCAACGGGATGCAGGTTTCGGTCGGTTGCGAGCGTCGATTGACGGACATATAATGCTCGCAGGTTTCAGGCTAAATCTGGGCCAACCATCGGCGCCATCCGCCCGCAAATCCGGCGGGAGGGTTGGATCTCGAGGAAGCCTGAGCGACTGATGTTCAGAACTGTTCCCGCTCTACCTCGCACCCTCGTTCGTGGTCTCTGCGCCGGCATACTTGTGGCCATGCTGGGCGGCGCGGTCTGCCTGGCGGCGGACGTTGATCGCGAAGTTGCTGAATGGACCATCTTGAAGGGCGGCCGCGTTGTCACTTCCGCCGCGCCCCATTTCGTTTCCAGCTTAGACGAGCTCCCAGCCGGCGACTATTCCTTGCTTGCGATCGACCTCTACGGGGCCTCGATCTTTCCGCACGACTTGGCTCGATTCGAAGGCTTGACTAAGGTCAAAGAGCTTTACCTGCCAGGCCCAATGTGGAATCGCAACACGGACGGGGGACTCAAACGTAGCGAGGAGTTGGGGTTACTCAACGGACTGGACAGCCTAGAGCGACTCGTATTCAGCTTCCACTTCATGGACGACATGCGATTGAACGACGCGGGAGTCGAGCAAATCGCCGGGCTGACTGGGCTGCAAGAATTAGCTCTCTCGCAGTCGCATATCACCGGCAACTCGCTAGCGCCCTTTCGCAATTTGACAACCCTCGACGTCTCGCAAAGTCGATTGAATGATGAAGGCATGCGAGCGATAGCGGGCATGAAGGGTCTACGTCGGCTGCACTTACGTGACACGCAGATCAGCAGCAAAGGGCTTTCGGCCTTACGTGGTCTTGCGGATCTCGAGGAGCTAGACCTACAAGGAACCGACATCGGCGACGCCGGCCTCGAGTATCTGATCGGTCTCAAGCGGCTCCGCAAACTTAATCTGCAGGGAACTCACATCAGCGATTCCGGCCTAGCTAATCTGCGTGGACTGCAACTCCTAGAAGACCTCAATCTCTACCGCACCAGGGTGTCGAACGGCGCCGCGGAAACGCTCGAGCAATTGCCTCAACTGCGCAATATCGATCTGCGCTATACGCGATTTACGTCGACCGGCGTGGAGCGTCTGCGGAGTGAGAACAGCGAATCGGAAATCGTGTTCGTGGATTCTCAGCCCACACTGAGTGTGGCCGCGGAACGACCCGTCTGGCAGGGCGGCTCCCAAGCCGAGCTGGCGCTGTGGCTGCGCGCCATAGGTGGTGAGGCGGATGTCGAAGACGGCAGCATCCGTCGAATCTCGCTCGCGGGAATCCCGCTGAGCGCCGCTGATTTGGCCGCCATCGGAGAGCTGCTCAGCCTGAGGGAGCTAGATCTCCAGGCAGTCGATCTAGGCGACCAAGAGCTGTCCGCACTGTCCGGGCTGGAGGCGATCGAGGCTTTGAACCTGAACGAGACCGGCGTAACGGATGCCGGCCTATCGACGCTGGCCAAATTGCCCGCGCTCCGGCGACTAAGCTTGAACAACACCCTGGTCGAGGGCATCGGACTGGCGGCGCTGACGGGGCTCGAAGACTTGGATCTGCTCGGTTGCGCCGTAGGTGAGCTGGGTCTGAGTGAAGTCGGGAAGCTAACTAAACTGAAACGCCTATCTCTTGCGCATACCGACCTGACCGACGAGTCGGCGCAGCATCTCGAAGCGCTGACCAACTTGATCAGTTTGGACCTCAGCAGCACCGACCTGGGCGACGCCGGACTGGCAAGTGTCGCGCGAATAGCGGGCCTGCGCGAGCTCGCCTTGAACTACACACGGCTTACGGACAAGGGCCTTGCAAGCCTCCGAGAGCTCACAAACCTGACGTCTCTCAAGCTAAACCGCACTCGAGTGACGAATGAAGGCTTGGCCACAATCGCAAGTCTGACTCGCCTAGAAGAGTTGAATCTCGAGTACACGGAAGTCGATGACGAAGGCCTCGCCTTGCTTGGTGAGCTCAGCAACCTCAAGCGATTGAATCTCGACAATACGCATGTCGACGACGGCGGGGTTTCGCTATTGTCCGGACTTTCGCGATTGGAGCGACTGAACCTCTACCGCACGCTCGTAACCGAGGACGGGTACAACCGATTGAAACCTGCACTCCCGAAGTGCGAGATCATCTTCGACGCGGAGTCGCGCGAGTCGAATAGGCGCAGGAGCTGAAGTTGTCCTATCGTCGAATCACGTTTTCGCTCGCCCTTGTCTTGGCGTTGCCCTGGGCCGCAAGGGCTGAGTCCTCCGCCGATGCCGCGGAACGCTTATCGGAGATCGGAGCGCGGATAGCCAAGGACAGTCAAGGCGGCATCGAAGCGATCGACCTGGATTCAGTTTGGTTAGCCGATTCCGACGTTTCGCTGGTGAGCGCCTTCCCTAGGCTTGGCCGCCTGAGCCTCTCCCACACCCGGATCACGGACTTGGGCGTGCAACACCTAAAGTCGCTCAAGTCACTTGAGGAACTAGACGTTTCGTTCGTCCAACGCTTCACCGACGCCGGCATTGCCAGTCTGCTCGACATGCACAAGCTACGCCGCCTGGCGCTGCGCGGCACGCCTGTTACGAGTCGGATCTTGCCGGCAGTTGCGATGCTGACGGAGCTTGAAGATCTAGACTTGTCGTACACCCACGTCAGCGACGAAAACTTTGATGAGTTGCTTGCGCTAAGCAAGCTGCGACGCCTATCCATAGGAGGCACCCGCGTCACTGGGGCGGTATTGCCTCTCCTGAGACTGCTGCCCGAGCTCGAAGAGCTCGACCTGGGAGGCGTTCAACGAGTCGACTCGGGGCTTTGGGGCTTTGCGCTGTCCGAGGCGAATACGGTCGAGCTCGCAAAGCTCGACAAGCTTCGTTCGCTCGATCTCGGCGGCGCCACTTTGCGTGACACCGCGCTGGATCGAGCCAAACGGACCTCCGTCGACCGCAGAGAGATGGTGCAGATCGCGAAGCTCGGCGCACTAACGAATCTCCGAAAGCTCGACCTCAGCGGATTGAGCGCCTCCAGCTTCGACTTGCGTTTCTTGAAAGAACTCGAAGACTTGCGCGAACTGAATTTGAGCATTGCACAGGGCGTTGACGATGAGATCGCGCCCACATTGGAGGCGTTGCCGCTGCTCGAAGTTCTTCATCTCAGTGGCTCGAACGTCGGCGATCCGACTCTCGAGGCTCTGGGCAAGTTCGAGAACCTGAAGAGACTCAGCGTCGGCGGAACAAAAGTCACCGCTGGTTCCGTCGAACGGTTCCGCGAGTTGAGGCCCGACTGCACGGTTGCTTGGTTCCCAAAGCGTCAGGAGCCTGTGGGACCGGACGACACCGAGCACTAAGACTAGCATGCTGACGAGGGTTCCACTTTGGATCGGTCTATTGGGCGCAACTTTCGCGGCGCCGGCCCATGCCGTCGAAGCCGATTTCTTTACAAATGAGCTCTACCCGGTTCTCGAGGCGGCCGGCTGCCGACAATGTCACAACGACAATGGCGTCGCTTCGTCAACACGCCTTCAGTTCCCTCCCAAGAATGCTTCGCCGGACCTGATTGCGGCTTTCGGGTTGAGCCTTGGAGCCCTCGTCGACCGCAGCAACTCAGCGGAGTCGTTGCTGCTCCGTAAGCCGACTGCCCGGACATCTCACGGAGGCGGCCTCCGCATTCCATCGAGCTCGGAAGAAGAGCAAGCGCTGATCCAATGGGTAGATTTCCTAGCGAAGCGGGAGGCCGACCCTCATTCAGGGATCGATCGCGGTCCCGCTGACACCGGTCCGACAGGGCCGCTGCGACGCCTTACCCACAATCAATACAACCGCTCGGTCAGCGCTCTTCTGGGGTTTGAGACGAAGCCCTCGGACCAGTTCCCTAGCGAGGACTATGTAGACGGATTTGCCAACCAAGCCCACGGCCAGAGTCTCTCACCAATACTGCTCGAGGCCTACAGCAAGGCGGCCCAGAAGCTTGCGATTTCTGCATTTCGTGGGGCCGACCGCAGCGGTTTAATCCCCTGCAAACCCGCCTCGCCTACGGATGCCGCGTGTCGCGACGCTTTCCTCACGCAGATCGGCCGCCGAGCCTATCGACGCCCGATGAGGCCCGTGGAACTGACGGCCTATCGCGCGCTTTTCGACCATCAAGCGCAAGCGGAGGACAACTTCTTAGCCGGCGCCCGCGTCTCGGTTGAGGCTATGTTGCAGTCCCCGAAGTTCATCTTCCGCGAGGTTGGCTTCCAGCAAGACGAGGACGCCTATCGTCTCGCCGGTCGACTGGCGTTCTTCCTGTGGGACGAGGCCCCGGATGAGTCGTTGCTTGACGCTGTGGAGCGAGGCAAGCTGAATACGGCCGCGGGAATCGAAGCGACCGTTCGAGAGATGCTCGAGGACCCGCGCGCCAAGCCGGCGATGGACGAGTTCTTGGCGCAATGGCTGCGTTTCGACCTAGCGCTGCGAGCTGTTCGCGATCGGCGCTTCTATCCGCAATTCGACGCGGAGCTCGTCGACGCCATGCTGCAAGAGACGCGTTCCCTGTTCCGCGATTTGCTCTGGAACGATCGCGACTTTATGACGCTCTTCACTGCGGACTATGGCTTTATCGATGCTCGCCTAGCGGCCATCTATGACCTTGAGGCCCCGCCGACGAGATTCTCTCGGGTGAGCTATCCGGTCGAAAGCCTTCGCCGCGGCATCCTCGGCCAGGGAACCTTCTTGATGCTCACGAGCAAGCCCGCCGACACCTCTCCGACCGAGCGTGGAAAATTCGTGCGTGAGCATTTCTTGTGTCAGATGGCGCCCCCGCCTCCGATCGGCATCGACACCTCTTTGCCGGAGGTGACCGACGAGCGGCCGGTGACCAACCGCGAGCGGCTGAGCATTCATCTCTCGAACGAGGCTTGCGCCGGGTGCCACAAACTGCTCGATCCAATTGGGCTGGGCCTCGAGCAGTATGACGCGATCGGGGCGTTCCGCGAGAAGCAGCTCGTCACCATCTTCCCCACGCGCGACGAGGCGGCCAAGAAGACCAAGACCAAGCCGACCGAGTATCGTCTCGACATTGACGTCGAAGGCGAAGTCGTCGGTCTGAAGAACGGCCGCTTCAGGAACCCGATGGAGCTGGGAGAAATACTGGCGGCTGAGCCAAGCTGCCGGAAATGTGTCGTGAAGCAGTTATTCCGCTTCGCGATGGGGCGCCAAGAGTCCTTCGACGATCGCCTCACGATCGACGAAGCGATGAGACGATTTGAAGCTTCCGGGTTCAAGTTCCGCGAGCTGATCATATCTATCGCGACATCGGAGACTTTTTTGAGAGGATCTAGTTAAGTAATGCCGTCCATGAGCAAGTCTGTCCGATCGATCTCACGCCGCCGAGTCTTGCGCGGGATGGGCGCTGCCGCCGTCGCGCTTCCGGCGTTCGACGCGCTTTTCAACGACAGCGGTACGGCGTATGCGGCGGCCTCCGATCCGAAGGCCCGGAAGATACCCACGCGCTTCGTTTTCTGGTTCAACGGGAACGGCATCCCAGAAAAACACTGGATCCCGCAAGAAACCGGCGAGGACTACCGCATCACCCCCTGCTTGAGCCCTTTGGCGCGTTTCCGAAACGACTTTCAGGTCGTGTCCGGCCTAGACAATGCAGCCGCCGCGCTTCCCCAGCCGGGCAACAGTCACTACCCTTCTATGAGCGCGGTTCTCTCCGGCAGGGAGTTCACTGGCCGCGGCGCGGGCGGCCCTTCGCTTGACCAGGTCGTTGCGGCTCGAGTCGGCGACGGCGCCCGTTTTCAATCGCTGCAAATCGGCGTTTCCCAAGAGAGCTTCGGCGAAAGCATTCAGCGCAACATGAGCTGGTCTGCTCAGGATCGCCCTTTGCCCCCGGAGATGTTTCCGCATCGTCTGTTCGACCGGCTCTTTGGCGTACGCGACGAAGGCTGGCGCAACCGCCAGCGCAGCGTCCTTGATTTTGTGGGCGAAGAAGCGCGTTCGTTGCGGGGAGACTTGGGACAACGCGACAAGACTCGGCTCGACGAGTACCTGTCTTCCGTTCGCGACCTCGAGCGTTCGATCTTAAGCCTGCCGCCGGAATACGCGACCACGGTCGAACGGCCCGAAGAAGGCGCCGACATGCGCGATTGGCCGCGCATTGCAAAGCTACAGTCCGACCTCTTGGTGCATGCGCTAGCGTCGGGGCAGACGCGGGTCGCCTCCTACATGCTCACGAAGTGCCAGGGACTATCGCGCTTCCCGTGGCTCGGACACACCGCGCAACGCCATCACGAGTACACGCACGGCGACGTAGAGACTCCGCGCGGCATGCGGATTCTGCGCGATATATGCCGCTGGCACGTCGAGGAGTTCGCCTACCTGGTCGCTAAGCTCAAGGCAACACCGGAGGGCGAAGGCACGCTGCTCGATAGCTGTTGCCTGCTGTTCGTCCATGAGCACGCCGAGGCAAACCCTCACAAGAACAACGGCCACGCCGCAATCATTGCCGGCCACGCCGGGGGGCTCAAGACCGGGCGGCACACCCGCACGACGGGCACACTAGGCGATCTATACCTGACGCTCGCGGCTGAAGCGATGGAGGCGGGAGTCGAGACATTCCCGACGGCCTCCCAGAAACTGTCTGCAGTCGTCTAGACGGTAACGTATCGCTCACTCGATCATGGGTTGAGCGGCTTGCGCTTGGCTTGCGAGCGCTTCCTGATACAATCGCCGTGAATCTCGATGTTGACCCGAAGGACATTTCTTGCGTCAGCCCTCTCCGTTCCAGCCGCGAACGCAAATGGCTCGAACATACGGATCGCGACCAGCGGCTTCATGTGGCAGCAGGAGATCGAAGAGGGCATCCGCGCGACAGCCCGCATGGGCTTTCACGGCATAGAGCCCTTCCGCAGCCACATCCTGAAGTACCTCGACGACCCGCTTGCGCTCAAGGCACAGCTCGACGCAGCGGGGATCTCACTCGTCACTTGCTCGAACGGCGGCAAGATGTCCGTGAACTTCATTGATCCAGCGAAGGTCAAACAGACAATTGAGGACCACTTCGTCTTCGCCCGCGACTTCATCGCTAAGTTCGGCTGTAAGCACTTCAAGATCAATCTGGGAGTCCGGCCGGAGGGAGGACCGTCACGCGAGCAGCTCACAACGATGGCGAACGCTCTCACCGAGCTGGGCAAACGCACTGCCGATGTTGGACTGCGCCTCGCCCCGCATCCTCACATCTGGTCGCCGCTTGAACGTCCTGAAGAGGTCAAGACGGTTCTTGACGAGACCGATCCGCGCTATGTCGGCATGGTGGCTGACACCGCGCATCTTACGCTGGGCGGAATGGACCCAGCGAAGGTCATCAACGACTACTACGACCGCGTCGCGGCGCTGCACTTCAAGGACACGGAGCCGAAGTACGTTGGCTACGCCGGCCCAACGCCGACCAGGGAGCAGCATCGCGAACTCACGCTCTACAAGAACCTCGGCACCGGTGGAGTGGACTTTCCGGCGATCCTGAAGATCCTGCGCCAACGCGGCTACAACGGCTGGATCACGCTCGATCTCGACCCGCCTCGCCCTGGAGCCGGAACGATCGAAGAGAACCTGGACATCAACAAGCGCTACCTGCGTGAGAAGTTGAGCATCGAGCTGTAGGAACTGCCGTGAGGCGCGATTGCACCGTCAACTAGGAAGCATTCAACGCAGGCCAAAGACCAGGATGTTCGGACCGTTTGCAACAGCTACGTACTGCTTGCCGCCGGCCATATAGGTCATGGGCGAAGCGCGCCAGCTATGGCCGTCGCCCAGCGCAGTTGAGGCATTGGTCTGAATATGCCAAAGGTCTTTGCCCGTAGATGCCTCGACGGCTCCCAGCGCTCCGCTGTCTTCTCCGAAGAAGACTACCCCTCCAGCCGTTGACAGAACTCCTCCCCAGCTGTCGGCCGTGCCGATCTGGGGAAGCTCCCACTTGCGCTCGCCGGTTTCGATGTCGAGGGCGCGCAGAAACATCTGTCCCGGCTCAAGCGGTATCGGGCGAGGGTTCCACCTTGGCGGTTTGACGTAAATGCCACAGGCCTCGCGGGCCTGCACGTAGAAGAGGCGCGTCTCGGGACTAAAGGCGACGGATGGCCAGTTAGCCGCACCCAACACATTGGGACAAACCTTTGTGCCATCGTGCTCGGGCTCCATGCCGGGGACCAGAATCGGACGGCCGTCAGCGCCGATACCGGTGGCCCATGTCAGTTTGTCGACGAACTTCTCGCCCAGCAAAAGCTCTCCGTTAGTTCGGTCGAAGACGTAGAAAAAGCCGTTGCGATTAGCTTGCAGCAGGAGCTTGCGATCCTCGCCGCGATAACGAGCGTTGAGGATCATCGGAGTTTGCCCGCCGTCCCAGTCGTAGAGATCGTGCGGAGTGAATTGGTAGTACCATTTCAAGTCGCCGGTCTTGGAATCGAGCGCGAGTACGGAATCGCTGTAAAGATTGTCTCCGCGGCGCTCGTCCCCATTCATCGAGGGGTACGGGTTGCCCACGCCCCAAAAAACCGTGTCGGTCTCCGGGTCGTACGTGCCCGTCATCCAGGTTCCGCCGCCTCCTCCGAACTCGGCCAGGGCTGTTCCCTGCCAGGTTTCCGACAGCGGTTCACCGGGTGCCGGGACAGTAAAGAAACGCCAGAGACGTTCGCCACTATCGACCTTGAAGGCGGAAAGGAAGCCGCGCACTCCCAGGTCGCCGCCCGAGATGCCGGCGATAACCATGTCGTCGCTGACCACGAGCGGCGCGGAGGTGTTGCCGTAGTTCTTTTTGTCGAGCCCGTCCGTGAGATCGGTTTCCCAAAGCAGCTCTCCCGTGAGGCGGTGCAACGCAAGCAGGCGTGCGTTGTCGGTCACGGTGAATACGCGGTCTCCCAGCACGGCCACGCCTCGGTTGGTTCCTTTGGCGGGATCTCCGCGGACGTCGGTTGAACGGGAACGCTGGTAGTGCCAGATAGTTCTGCCTGCTCTGGCGTCCAGAGCAAAGACCTGATTGGGACCCGTTACATACATCACTCCGTTGACGACGACAGGGGTGAGTTCGAGAACGAAGTGATTGATCGGGAAAACCCACTGAAGCGCCAACTCGCCGACATTCGCGGCAGTGATCTGATCGAGATCACTGTGGCGATTGCCGCTGATCGCGCCGTGATAGGTGGTCCAATCGCCCGGTGCCGGATGGGCAATCTGGTCAAAGCTAGGGCCGCCGGCGGAGACGAAAGGCGTAGGCTGCGTCTCGACGTCAACGCCTCCCAGGGAACCGAGATAGGCCACGAGGTTCTCGCAATCGCTCCCGCCGCACTCGGGTTCCGGCATCAGCGAGCCGGATTCCCGGCTCTCAACCTCGTACTCGTCGGCGGCGAGAAGATGAAAGCGCCCGAATACATCCTGTAGTTGGATGTTGTAGCGACTCTCGTTGCGGGCGAAGCCACGCAGGGACTCGCCGTTAGTCAGTCTTAGGTTGACTACTTCGTATCCTGTCTTGAGCGTTTCGGACGGAGCGCGGACCGCCTTGCGAATCTCTGCCGCTGTTAGCTGACGTCCAACCGTCGAAAGATCGGGGCCGACGGACGTGCCCCGGCCAAACACCATGTGGCAGTTGGAACAGCCGCCGTTGCCGAAGAAAAGGCGCTCCCCGGCCAGAGCCTCACCGGCCAAGACCGAGTCGATAGCCGGAGCGCTCAGAGAGCGTACGAAGTTGGCCACAGCGTCAAGCTCGGAAGTAGAGAGCTTGAAGCCGGGCATACCCGAGGCTGGAATGCCGTCACGGATGATTGCGATTAGTTGCGCCTGCGTTTGGCTGCGGACCCGGCGATTATTGGCCAAGTTCGGCCCGCGCTCCGTTCCATGACCGTCGCCGTGACAGACTTGGCACTGGGATAAAAAGATCTCCTGACCCTGCTGCGCTGTGGCCAATGCGGATCCCAACAGCAGATAGGTGAGGCAGACTCTCAACGACATTTCTTATTTCTCGTGGGACTTGCTAGTTGGATTGTCGATCAATCGGGGTAAGCGGCGGAGTCAACTTCATCACGCCCCAAGTCGAGTCGTCGTCGCCGCGGCCATAGATCAGGAAGTGTCCGCCGTAGTCGCCCCCGTCGGGGTCGGTATGGACGATTTCTAGGCCGTAGATGTCGCCGTCTTGTGGGGCGCGCCAGCGTGGACTGCTGACGCCAAGAGTTGGCCGCATCGCAACTCGCGCTTCGAGAATGTAGTCGCCCGCGCTGCGGCCCCATGGATTCATTTCGATCGCATAGTCCGCCGATTCGGAGGGCAAGGGTTCTTCAATATAGGTCTTACCTGGGGTGCCATGTCGCCACCAAGCGCCATAGGGTGGCCGCCGCGCGTCGATGACGAAACAAAAGGCATTATCGCCCTCACCGAATCTCTTCGCGACATTCTCACGTGGGGCCTCGATGAACCAGCAGATGGCGTCCTTGTAGTACCACCGCTTTGGCTCGTGGCCGCGATCGCTGACATCATTGGCGTTGTCTCGCACCTCGGCGCCGAGATACAGGTAATCGTCGTCCCAAGCGATGTAGTAGCGCGCTTGTAGGTCCTCCTCAGCAGACCCCTCGCTCCCGTGGATGGTCAAACGGTTTCTCTTCGGGTCGTACCAGGGAGCGGCGCGCAGCCGGGCGAGGTCCCAGACGCCGTCGGAAAAAGCGTGGTCCCGCCACTCGGAGAGATCACCGTCAATCGCAGGCGCTGTTTCGAGACGCGGGACTTCGATTGTATAGCCGTAGGGGTCTTCGTCTTGGCCGCCGTTCAAGAGAAGCGCGAAACCTAGCGCCAGAACCACTCCCTCGGCAGCTCGTTTCGATGATCGCAAAAGACCCGGCATGGGTTTTGAGGGGCTAGTCCAGCAGAAAGCCGACAGCGCCGGATCCCGTCCGTTCACCGAGGTTTGCCGCCCTCGATCAAGCGGTCCAAGCTCAGCAGATTCAACATCAGGTGGCGCGGATGGTGAAAGTTCCCCACGCGCGAGGACTCCTCGACGAAAGTGACCTTGCGGTCCGCGCCGAGAATCCACAAAGAATATCCGTGAGGCTTCAGTGGAAACTTTTCTCTCACGTATCGATACGTCTTGTCGAACCAGCGCCGCGCCCACTCGTCCCCGGCGTACTCGATCATGAACAGCGTTCCTATCAAGACCTCTTCCTGAAGCCAGAGAACCTTGTCGGTCTTCCACGCGTTGCTGTCTACGTGGTCCAGGCTACGAAAAAACCCTCCGTAGACGTCGTCCCAGGCGATCTCCACATGCCGCCGGAACATCTCGGCGGCGCGGTCATAGAGCACGGCGTCCCCGCGCCGCTCGGCTTCGAACATCACCATCCACAGCGTCTCGATAGCGTGGCCCGTATAGGAGAACTGTTCCATGCCGTTCGTCGGCCGCGACAGATCGTGGTGCATCGCTTCGTTGATCAGGCCAAACTCGGGATTGTAGTGGCGATCCATAATCGCCTCCAGACAACGGTCGGCGACTCCCTCGACGTACGGATCGCTAGTTGTCCGCAGCATCTGTGTCGCAAGCCGCAGCAATACCATCCAATGCCCCAATACGCGCGGAGCCGGAAACGGCGGGATATCGGGCCCGTAGGTCACGTGATAGGCGTAGTCCGGGCTGTCGTAGATCGCCATGTGAGCAGCGAGGATATCCTTGGCGGTACTCCAGTGCTTGTCGTCGGCTGTCGCCTTGGCGTATTCGGCAAGGCCGTTGGCGATGAAGAGTCCTCCGTAGATGTCCGACTCGCGCGAATCGGTTGGAACGCCTTCGCGCGTAAATGAGCCCGGCCAAAGACCGCCGTCCGTGGGTCGCCGGGGCAGCACGAACTCCACCGACTTGCGAGCGATCTCCAGATACTTCTCCTCCTTCGCAAGGTTGTTGTAGAGAAACGAATAGACCCAGATCCCGCGGCCCTCGTACCAAGCGCTCTTCTCGGTCGTGACGTTGCGGCCGGCCCGGTCGGTATTGCACATGAACCCGCCGTTCTCGTGGTCGATCACGTACTTGTCGAGGAACGGCAGGAAGTCGTCGAACAGGTCGTAGCGGTACTGCTCGCGCAGTTCTTCAAGAGACCGATCGGCCAGAGTCCCGATCCCTTCGTCAGACGACGGGCCGTCATCCGCAGGCGCGCAAGCGGTGAAAACAGGGGCAACAGCGGCGCCCGCCGCAGCCCACAGCAGAGAACGCCTTCCAATATCCTCGTAAGCCATACAAGTACACCCTCATCCCCACCGATAAGCCCTTCTGGAAGCTTGTCGCAGCCGAACGTGTAGGCGGCCATTGTCGGGGTTGATCGTCGGGGATGATTGTAACGCGGCTAGGCGTGGCGACCGCCCGGGTCCAGCCCGTCAAGAACCTCAACCTGTCAATCCAGTGGACATGAAAGTCAATTACATTGACAGTAAAACCGTCCAGGATGTCGTTGTGGTTTTCCATAAACGATTGATTACAAAGTACTTGTATAGCGGTTTACAATTGGCCGCCCAGTTGCTCTCTTTGAATCGCAACCGTTGAGGTTAGCGTCCGACCAGGAGGAGACAATGCAGGAATTAAAGAATCACGCAATCAGCGCCGAGCTCGATGAGCCCAGTCCTTCGATTTTCGACGAAGCGCTAGGTGACAGCGATGAGGCACGCTTCAGGCGGCTTGCGGCGGCGGTCATTCTTCAGGCAGTGGCCGACCTCTCCAGACAGGGAGCGCCGCTGCAGCGACATTCAGCACGAGCGTGGTTCGCCGGGCAGCGTGAAGAAGGACTTAGCTTTGAGCTCTGCTGCAAGCTGCTTGACCGAGACACCGACGACACGCGTCGCAAGCTCGAAGCGCACTATGGACAAGCGTTCTCGGCTTTCACTCTTCCGGTCAAACCCGAGCGCCCGCGGAACTCTTCGCCTTGGGCTCGTTGAGGTTGTCGCGCGCTATTTGAATGCTTCGAGGCGTTGCGCCTGTAGCTCGTGAAGCATCCGCATGATGTCGTAAGCGCTAAGCTCGACCAGCAGACGCGTCACCTGCTCGTGCTGCTCGTCGTTGAGCGAAGCTTCGGCCTGCCTCATCGCCTCGACCAAGCTCTTCTGTTGGGCTTCGAGCTCGTCGCGGCTGACGACGCCGTCGGCCATCGCCTTCGTAAAGGATTCAAGCTTCTGTGCCTGCTCGTCGATCAGGGGCAAGCTCGCTTCGTCGTCAAACCAGTTCGTTCGCGCCACAGTTCTTTCTCCTCAAGACTTCTCGTTGTATCAAATTCAGCGCATCTCAACCATGCGGCGCAGCGCGGCGTAACGCTCTTCGAGCTGGCCGCGGCCGCCGGCCTCATTGATGTCGGCCAGCGTGTCGGCGGGGAGGAATCGCCGGTCGGTGCATTCGAGAATTGCCGCCGCCACTTGCAGCTCCTTCTCGACGTTCTCCGCCGACGGTAAAAAGTCGTCCAGAGCCGCTGCCAGCGCCTCGCTCGTCACGCCCTCGTCCCCATTCAACATCGACTGCCGCAGGGCGCGACCGACAATGCCCTCGATGTCGGCGCCGGAAAGATTGCCGCGATGCGGAATCTCTTGCGGGATGTCCTCGGGCGCTAGCTCGGCGCCAAGTTTTCGCGCCATCACCCGAAACATGCCGCGCAGCTCGTCTTCCTCCGACGGATAGAACAGCGGGACATGCACCTCAGCGCGACCCTGGCGCTTGAGGTCGATCGGCAGCAGATCGGGACGGCAGGTCAGCAGCATCCACAGAATCTGGCCGCGGTAGCGCGTGTCGCCCATCTGTGCCGAGATCATTGAGAACACGCGGCTCGAGGTGCCTGAGTCTCCGCTCTGGTCGCGATTGCCGAGCGCGGCGTCGGCCTCGTCGACAATCACGACCACAGGCCCCATCGCGCGCAGCACGCCCAAGACGCGTTCGAGGTTGCCCTCGGTCTCCCCAACATACTTCGAGCGGAAATTCTTGAGCACGACGGCCGGCACTCCGATCTCGCCCGCAGTGCACTGGGCCAAGTAGGTCTTGCCGGTTCCGACCGGTCCGCAAATGAGATAGCCCATCGGCAACAGCGACGACCGACCTTGCTTGAGTAGCGCTGCGTCCTGCCTTAGCCGCTGCTTGACCGCCTCGTGACCGACCACGTCGTCGAGCGTCCACTTGGGCTCAACGAACTCGAGTAGACCTTGGCACTGTCGCTCTATGAGCCGCTTCTTGAGCTTCCGCATCCGCTCGGCGTCGAGACGGTCGGCGCCTTCGAACGCCGTTTGCACCATCACGTTGAGGTCGACCAGCGAGATGCCGGCAGTAAGCTGCGCCAGTTCTGCCGGCGCGTAGTCCGAACAAGCCGAGAAGTCGCGATCGGCGATGGCAAAGTCGAGATACCGTTCGCGCTCGGCCGCATCGGGCAGATCGATATCGATCGAGGCGACGTGCGGGCTAGACGTGATCCGCGTACTGAGCGACGAAGCCTTTTCATCGATCAGCACGAAGGCCATGTTGAGGCGTTTGACATGCGGGCTCGACGCCCAGTTGAGCAGGGCGACAACGAAGGCTGCGGCGGAGCTTGAGAGGCGCCCGGCGTCGCCCGCGGGCGCTAGGAACGATGCGTGATCGATGAGGATCGCCGCACTGAGACGTTCGTCCTCGTCGCGCATCACGTTCGAGGCGACGAAGCGGTCGAGCAGCGCCAGCGCCGTCGCGGGGTCCTTCCGCGCGGCGGCTAGGTCGCCGACGCGCCGGTTGGCAAGCACGACCATCTCCTTGAGGCGATCGGCGTTGCGTCCGGCAAACACTCGAAGGCCGCGCGCGAGGTCGTAGTGCAGCACCAAATCCCAGCGGCCAAAAACGTCCTCGGCAATGAAGTCGGCGAGCGGCACGTAAGACTCGCCGTCGCGCTTGCGAACGAAGTCCTGCACCGCGCCATGCAAAGCGAACATCGAGACCGTGCCCGAGAAATACAAGTCGGCGAGACGGGCGGCCCATTGCCGCGGCCACTCACCGTGCGCTTGGCCGTCGGCGACGTCGCTCATTGCTCCACTGTCTCCTCGAGCGCGCTGAGAATCTGGGGCGGCTCGTTCAATTGGTCGACGATGCCGGTGAGCTGTTCAAGGTGCGTGATCGCTTGCTCGGTCGACTCCATGCTCTCAGCAACGGAATCAATCTGACTCGACAACAGTTCGGCGTCTTGTCGACCAATCGATGACTCGGTCAACGCCAGAATCTTCGCTTGGATTCGGTCGATTTCGACCTTGACGAATTCGCGGTCGGCCTCAGCCTTGGCGTAGTTTTCGATGCGCTTCTCATGCACTTTGATGCTGTCCTCGAGCGAGCGCCGGATGCGCTCGTCGTCGACGCCGGCCTTCTCAAAGGCCTGCTTCACTTCCTTGTGCTGCTTGCGCATACCCTCCAAGCTGGCGGACGCCGCGAATCGGTCGAGCGCCCCCTGCGAAACCAACAGCCGCAAGAAGACCCAGAGCAGACGATCGAGCGAGTCCGTCCCGACGTTGCCGGCGGCGTTCGAATTGCGTCCGCGGACAGCGGCGGCGATGTCTCGCATCTCGACGCAACGCCGCTTCACGCGCTCGAAGCGTTCGCGGGACTCAGCAGGCAGTCCCGCGATCAGGCCGCGCAACACGCGTTCGCTTTCCACGTTCTTCGAGCTGCGCTTCTTCTGGTGGACGCCGGCATCGATCGCCTTGCGAAACTTGGGAATTGAGATCACGCCCCCCAGGTAGGCGGCTTCGATGGCCGCCACCAACGGAAGCGCCGCGTCGGGCCACGGGCTAAGCGCCGCGGCGGCGACGCCGCCGAGGAAGAGCAAAACGTTCCAGCGGTAGAGAAACGCTCCCTTAACGTAGTCGAAAAGAGAGGCGGTACCGCCGCGAAAAGGCGCGGAAGAGTTAGCCATCGGAATCCGACATAGACTCCAGCTTGTCTATTATGTCGCGGATCTCAAAGACCGTCTCATTGAAGGCGGGCTCGCGCTGCATCTCGCGCGCCGGCCGGCTCGGAGCCGGCACTGGGATCTCGCGGTAGAGCCGCCCCGGCGAGGGAGACAAGACGTAGACCCGATCGCCCAGGTAGACCGCCTCCTCAACCGAATGAGTAACAAAAAAGACCGTCGCCTCCTCGCCGCGCCACAGGTTGACGAGTTGGTCTTGCATGTTGAGCCGCGTATTCGGATCAAGCGCGCCGAACGGCTCGTCCATCAAGATGATGCGCGGCCGCAGGATCAGAGTGCGAGCGATCGCAACCCGCTGGCGCATACCACCCGAGAGCTGATGAGGAAATTTGTGCGCGTCCTTGTCGACATCAAGGCCAACCTTCGCGATCCAGGACCGCGCCCGCTCGCTGCGTTCCGACGCCGAGACGCCTTCACACTCGAGGCCGAAGCCGATGTTGTCCTCAACAGTGCGGTTGTCGAAGGATGTGTAGTCCTGAAAGACCATGCCGCGATCACGTCCCGGACCCTCGACCGCTTGGCCCGACACATGGATCGATCCGCTGGTCGGCGGAAAGTGCGGACGCAATCCAGCGATCAGCCGCAAGATGGTCGACTTGCCGCAACCCGAGGGACCCAAGATGGTGATCAACTCGCCATGGCCAGGCCGATTGGCGACGCCGAAGCTGACGTCGTCGATCACCTTCGTGGTCTTCGACCCCTGCTCGAAGACTTTGCCGACACTACGAAACTCAACGATCGGCGTCTCACCGCCGCCCTGCGATGACGCGCTCATTCCGCGTCCCTCCGATAGGGGAAGAGCCCGTGCTGCAACCACAGCAAGAAGCGGTCGATCAAGAAGGCCAACAACGCGATGACCATCAGGATGAGAATGATGTGCTCGGAGAGACCGCGGCGTTGGCTCGTGCTGAGCAAGAAACCCAGGCCGTGCTCGGCGTTGATCAGCTCGGCCAGCATAATGTAGCCGAAGGCCATGCCAAAAAGCCCCCGAAGGCTCTTGTAGATGTCCGGCATGGCGAGCGGCACCAGTACCTTTGAGACGATCTGCGTCGGCGTCGCCCCAAGCGTCTGCGCGGTCTCAACGTAGCGGTCCGGCAGAGAGACGATCGCGCGCACGGAGTCGGAATAGATAAACGGCGCGCAGGCGATAAAGATGAACATCACCTTCTGGGTCTCTTCGATTCCGAACCATAAGACCGTCAGCGGAATCAGCGCGGCCACGGGAACGTTGCGGCCGAACAGCGCGATCGGCGCGGCGGCGGCGTCAAAGACGCGCCAAGAGCCCGCCAGGACGCCCAACGGCACGGCGAATATGACGGCGAGACCGAAGCCGACCAGCACGCGGCGCAAGGTGGCGGCGACGCTGGCGGCCAGCGCGCGCTCGCGCCACAATGCATCGATGCTCGTTGCAACTTCGACCGGCGAAGGCAAGATGACCGGCGAGACCAGCCGTTGCTCCGGCGTCGGGCCGCTCGTCACAACCCACCACAGCCCAATCAGCGCCGCCACCGTCGCCAATCCCAGCAGCTTCGCGATCAGAGAAGGCGGCGCGACGCGAAGCTCGAAGAAACGTGGACGATCAGCAGCCATTCTCGCTACTGCGTGGCTTCCACCGGGTAGACCTTGATCTCTACACGGCGGTTCTTAGCGTGGTTCATTGGATCGGCGGGATCAGCCGGCCGCTCCCAACCAGCGCCCGCCGCCGAAAACTGATTGGGCTGCAGCGTGTTGAACTCTTGCAGAATCGATTCCTTCACGGCGTTGGCGCGATTGAAACTCAGCTCCCGCACCGCGTCCTCGGGAACGCGTCCTTTCATCGAAGCGTCGGTGTGGCCTTCGATCACAATACGCGCGGCGCCGTACTGACCAGCGACCTCGCCGACCTCTTCGACGACGAAGGCGGCGTTCGGATCGTAGAGCTCATCGATTGTCTTTCCGTCCGCCGTCTTGGTGATTACCTTCTCGATATCCCACGAGTTGGGAAAGAAGTGAATGACGACGGTCTTGGTGAGGATCTCAGTGCTCTCCGCCTGAACCGCGCTAGCCGCCGCGGGCGCGAACTGTACGTTGTAGTCGTTCGTCTGATTGGCGTACTTCGGCTCGCTCGCAAGTTTCTGAATGACCGAAAAGTCCATCACCTGATCAAACGGGACTTTGTTCGAGACGACGCCGATCCTCTTATAGAGGTAATACGCCATGTCCCAAGTGCGCTCAAAGTTCGTCGGGTTGTTCTGATTGAGGAAGAACTCGCGATTCTCGGCGTAGTTGGTGGAGTGCGCATCGGCCAGCATACCCAGCGTGTCGCTCTCAGGGATCGAGTAGCCGTCGGCCATCAACTTCGCGGCGGACTGCTGGTTCGACTGCTCCTTGAGCTCAACCATCGCGTCGAAGATGCCGCGCACCAGCCCCTCCATGATGTCGGGGTTGTCCTTGGCATAGTCGGCGCGTGCGAACCAAACGTCGGCGATCAGCTTGTTGGCCGTCGCTGTGCTGACGAGCAACCGATTTCCCTGCACCTCGGAGAGGTTGTAGATGTCGGGCGCCCAGCTCACCGCGCCCGCGATCGAGCGGTCTGCGTTGAACGCGGCCGCCGCCTGGAAGGCGTCCTGGGTGAACTTCAGCGTCACCTCGGAGGGCTGTACGCCGCCGTTGATCAGTGCATTTAGAGCGAAGAAATGCGACGGCGAGTTCTGCGCCAGCACCAGCGACTTGCCCCTCAAATCCGCCACCGTCCGGATATCTTCGCGAACGACGATGCCGTCGCCGCCGTTTGACCAGTCGACCTGCTGGAAGATACGCGGCATCACCCGCGAATCACGGCTCAGGCTCTCCAGAAAAAGCGGAACCATATCGAGCGTCGCCCAGCCGATGTGAATGCTGCCCGCCGCAAAAGCGTCGCGCATCGCCACGGGATCGTCGATCAGCGTCAGCTCAACCTTGAAGTCCTCTCCGCTCGGCGTCGTCCAAACCTTGCCCGCCCGGAAGCCGTTGTTGGCATGAATGATCGGCGCCCAGCCGGCCCAGACGTTGATCGCGAATCGGACCGTGCGGTCCGACATTTCCTCATAGTTCGAGATGCCTTCGACCGGCGGTAGACGTTGCGAGGGGACGTAGTCGTAGTCTTTGGCCGTGGTGATTCCCGTCGCGTCCGGGGCTTCGACCGCGTCGCGCAGATCATCGAGCGAGATGCCGTCTCCGTCAAGCCCGGGCAGTGCGCCAAATCTCCACAACCCAAGCCCGAGCAAGGCGAGGACGACGACCAACACGCCGAGATAAAAAGCAGGTTTGGGATTCCCGTTCGCCATGAAGCATTCTCCTGTCGATCAGTACGTTGCGCCGCTGCTATTGCTTCCCGAAAAAGCCAGGGCCGAGTTCAATTCTGTTCGGTGATTGATTCGTCGGCGACGGCAGGACCGAGATCCTTTGCCGTATCGGCGATGGCGGATGTCTCCGGCGAGCGCAGACCGAGTTCGACTTCGAACTGCGACAACGCGTCCTCGGCCAAGGCCTCTTGCATGCGCTCCTCAGCCTCGACCTCTTGCAAGCCCTCGCTCGATAGATCGGCTGCGACGCGCGCGCGTCCGCGGTTGTGATCGATCTTCCCCTGAATCACCTGCTCGAGCTGGCCAAAATCGGTCGTGACGTTGAGGTCGAAGCTCTGCACTAGAGCGGCGACCTCGGCCTCGGCGGCGCTCATCTTCAGCTCGGCGTCGTATTTGCGAATCTGATCGCGCACCTTGGCCAGTTGACCGCTGGCGTGCTTGATCTTCTTGAGGTTGTTCTCGTAGGCGGTCTCATGCATCTGGAGCTGCTCTTCGTTGGCGCCCAACTCCTGCTTCGCCTTTTGCAGCTCGAGTGCGAACTTCGCCGCTGTCTCGCGCTCGCCGGCTTTGAGATACGCCTTCGTCTCGGCCTCGAGCTTCTTGACATGAGCACGCCCGGCGGCGGCCTGTCGCTTTACTCGCTCGACCAATCCGCGGTACATTTCGAGGCCTTGCCGGCCTTCTTTGAGCTGCTCGACCGCGACGTCGTGCTCGTACTGCATCTGCGCGATCGGGTCCGCTTCCCAAAAGACGTTAGCGATCTTGTTGAGCTGCGCGCGAACGGTGCTCCATAACTTTTCCAGAATCATATTTCGATACAGGAGTTTACCATGGTTGCGCGCCGTGCCAAGGGGCCCAAAGCGAACGGCCCAGCGGAGAACCAGCCCCAGTTGGGGAGGTTAATCCAATTGGCTCTTCCCAGTTCTTGGCGGGCGAATTGACAGTACGTCGAGCACGACGAGCAAACGCAACGCAGTCTTGGCGAGCTTATCATGTGCTTGGACCGTCAGGTGGTGAGAAGTCCGGGCTACGCTCGCTGGATGCAGCGCCGCGAACTCTACCGCCAGTCACCGAAAGCGCACAAATGCGGTGCCGGAAGCGCTAGCGGGCTTCCCAGTTCTGCATGAGCACGATTCTTAGCGCGTACTCTTCTAATCCCATACTTTCGATTGCGACGAAGCTTTCGCCGTCGGGGGCGACCGCGAAGCGGCTGCTCTCGAATACGGGGGTCCGCTCATCCGTGACAAACCTCGGGAGCGGAAACAGCTTCTGACTGGACCCGATACGAAGGTCGCCCTCGGCAGTCTCTTCGATCTGAGTGACGACGAGTTGCTCTTCGGAATCCGCATAGTAGATCTCTCGGCCGTCTTCGCTCCACTGCGGCCAGGCCCCCCCATTCTTGGAAACGCGTTGTTTGTCCACGGGCTTGGGAAACCGAGCAACGTACGTTTCATGGCTGCCGGACTCGTCCGATGAATACGCGACCCAACTTCCGTTCGGGTGAAAGACGGCCTGCCGCTCGTCCGATGCGGACCCCAAATACGCCTCCTCTGCCAGGGTCAGATCACCGTCCGGCCCGAGCGAAAAAACCCGGACCCCCGCTTCGAACTTCGGCGGCAGATACTCGTGGGTTAGAAGGTAACTCCCGTTCCGCGACCAACTCGTCACGGTGCCGATACTTGGAAACCGCCCGAGTCGAACCCGTTCAACTGAACTGTCTGCCGGCCCGCGAAAGACACCGTATTCTCGTACATCGTCTAACGACCCGATCCACGTTAGATCTTGGCCATTCACATGCCAAAGCGGGCCGATCCCCGTCCTATCGGGAGGAGTAAAGCGCGCTTCGACGCCGCGCTCGAGATCGTAGATCGAAATTTTGGGGTGTCCGAGGTCTGCGAGTGTCTCCTCTTGAAAGTAGGCCAAGCGCCGACCATCGGGGGCAAAAGCGGGAGACGATAGCGCTCCCGGCACGCTAAGGGTCTCGAGCCGTTTGCCTGATCGGTCATATTTCGCGAGACGCCGCAGGCCCGGCTCTGCGCGCTCCTCGAAGAAAACGCCCAGGCCGTCCGATGAGAAGCTGATCGAGGTCCAGGTGAGGTCCGTCACGAAGGGCACTCCTCGGGCTAGTGCGACCGGTTCGCCGGTGAGGCTGCCGGCCCCCGCATCGAAGGGCTGTGCGAACAGAGTCTTGTCAGAAACCCAAAGGATGTGGCCGCCCGAGAGCGCGACATTGCCCGGCCCTGGTTCCATCACGATGTCCAGTCCGTTCGAGTCCAGCGAGCCGATGTACAGCTTGCGGCCTGCATCAGTAATGACGCCGCCTTGGCCGGCATGGAAAAGGAACCGCCGGCCGTCCGGCAGAAAGACCGGCCAACGATGGGTGAAGGCCTCGCCGCTTTCGTCTTGATTCTCGGTCGCTGGTACGGCGCTTCCCCCGCCGGCTGCTACTCGCTGGATTGGCCCCTGTTTCGATCCGAACAGAATGATTCCGTCTTCGTTCCAGGTTCCGCCGCGGCCGTCGGGCACATCGCAGACTAACGATGCAATGCCGGATTCGATGTCGATCCGGTTCAGCCTGCTCTCAGTGAAGAAGCCGATCGACCGGCTATCCGGCGACCAGAAAGGATAAAGGGCGCCTTCGGTTCCATCCAGCTTGCGTGCGGAGCTATCGGCTAGCGACCGCAACCAAAGCTCGCGTCCGCTTGACGGGTCCAGCAGGTCCATCGCCAGGTTCATCGCCAGCCAACGGCCATCCGGCGAAAGGGCCAGATCAGTGACCGCTCCTTCCGTTACGGGCGGCTCTATCGTCGAAGTGATCAGTCCGGACGCCGGCTTCTCTGGCCGCCATGCCAGCGAGACAGCCAACGCCAAGGCCAAGACGGCCGCGAGCGGCCAGGCCATTTTCGCCATGCCGAAACGGGGAACCGCTGGCGCCGGTTGGACTTTGGATTGACTCGCCGCGGCGCCGCGGCTCACGATCGAGCGCTGGGATTGGAGCCCCTTCAGCAGACCCTTTAGATCCACTGCTAGGTCCGAGGCGTGCTGGTAGCGCTCGCCTGGCTCTTTGGCTAAAGCCTTCGAGACAAATCGATCGATGTTCGGGTCCACGTCGGCGCGCTGGGCGGAGATCGGCTCGGGCGCCTCATTCAAAATGCCGTAGGCAATCGCCTGCTCGTACTCAGCGTCGAAAGGCGTGCGCTGCGTCAGCATCTCGTACAGCACGCAACCCAACGCCCAAATATCGGCCCGGCAATCGACTTCCCTGCCTTCGAGTTGCTCCGGAGCCATGTAGGCTGGAGTGCCCAGCGTCGTCCCGCTCTTGGTCAGCTTCGAGCGACCCGACAGCGAGGCCAAGCCGAAGTCCATGATCTTGACCTGACCCTTGGCGGTCAGCATCACGTTATGCGGTTTGACGTCGCGGTGGACTATGCCCTTCTCGTGGGCTTCCTGCAAACCCTCGGCGATCTGGATCGCGAAGCCTAGAGCTTCGTCGAGCGGCAAGGGTCGTTCCTTAATCTTGTCCGCCAGCTCGGGCCCCTCGATGTGGGCCATCGCGACAAAGGTTTGGCCCTGCTCTTCATGAATGCCGAAGACCTGGCAGATGTTCGGGTGGTCCAACGAAGCCGACGCCTGCGCCTCGCGGATCAGGCGGGCTTTGACCTCCTCGTTGCCGACGGTTTCAGCAGAAAGGAACTTTAGCGCGACAGTGCGGCGGAGCTGGGTGTCTTCGGCCTTGTAGACGACGCCCATGCCACCCTCGCCGAGCTTGCCGACAATCTTGTAGTGGCTGATCGTTCGGCCAATCATGATTTTCAAAGCTTCGGACGCGTCGGTCAGATTGTACCGGATGAGCACTTGGCGGTCTAGAAATCGGATGAAACCCACTCTGTCGTCAATGGTCCCGATATCCCCGACCAGGTCCCACAGGCTGCGGAGGATGGGATGGTACGGCTACCGCTTGGTCCCCTCTGATAGCCTGAAGGCAAGAAACAACCGCTCGGTGCGAGCGGGCTTGAATCCGTCCGAAAGCCGTCAGATGAGAAGCATCTCCCAGTCGTCGATCAATCCGAACGACCGGAGACCCAACGATCCGCCCTCAATTTCCGGTTATGTCCGGATTTGACCTAGGCTTTTTTGTTTCTTTTACTTTGGTCATTAGAACCAACAACCTAGAGGAATCATGCGCTGGGATCCGTGTCCGCCCGCTGCCGCGGAGGGAGGCAAGACGGTAGGAGCTACTGTGTCGCGCCAGCGGATACTCCCAGGTTCTCGTACCACTTGATGTTGTGGGTGGCCCCGCCGATCATGACGATGTCGAGTCGTCCATCGCGGTTCATGTCGCCCACGGCACACCCGGAGGCTGACATACCGAGGTGGTCGAGAACCTCGTGATGCCATTGCGTCGCCGTGTCGTCTTGCGCGAAGAACAGGTGAGAGCTGGCAACCTTGCCTCGGGCACGGTCGCCCGCGACGATATCATCCAGTCCGTCGCCGTTGAAATCTCCGACGCAGATCTCGTGGCCTTCCGTGAGCTCTTCGAAAAGGATATGGCGCCGCCAAGAGCCGTATCCTTCCTCAAGGTAAGCCACCACGTTGTTGCCGTGCCACGGCTCCACCGTGGCCACGAAGCGCTTTCCGTTTAGATTGCCTACCTTGACGTCGCTGGCGCCCGCACGGGGCGCCGGCGCCGCATGGCCTGGCACGAGTACCGTGTTGTCCCAACCGACGTCTTCGCCCTCGCCGTGAGGTTGGTGGAGCTTGACCCCCTCAAAGCTGGTGGTGAGCAATTGCTCGCGCTCTCCGGGAACCCACTTGACCACCCGCACGCGGTGCACCACCCCGCTGAGATGATCGATGTTCTTGCGCACCCACGGCCCTTCGAGAGACTGGGGAACAGGGTAGTAGAGCAACTCGGTCATGCCTTCGTACTTCGGCGCAACGGCCTCCGCCCCGATCAACGGCGAATTAATCAATTCCATCCTGCCGTCGCCGTCGACGTCCGCCCAAGCGACGTGGTGAGACGTCGTCAGGGCGTCAACCCGATTCACCTTCCAAGGCTCTCGCGGATCGCCCTGGTGTTCGAGCACCCAGACCAGGCCCTCGCTCTGCGCGGCCCTCATGCTGAATTCGCTCTGTAAGGCTATCTCCGGAATGCCGTCTCCGTCCACGTCATGCGGCGCGAGATTCACAATCCGCCGGAGCGTGTCGTTGATCACGTGGCGCTCCCACGACGGGTTCTCGTACCACGCCAGCTCAGTGATCCGTCCTGAGACTCCAACCACGTCGAGCCGGCCGTCCTTGTTCACGTCAAGCAGGATCAGCGCGTAGCCGCCTGGGAATTCCGGCTCGATCGTGTGCGTCCGAAACTCGGCGGGAGGGTTGGCCGCTTGGAGCCCAAAGCAGATAAAGAGTAGGAGGAGCAGAAACCGCATGGCGCTACTATACTCCCGATTCCCCTTACTTGGATCAACTTTTCGTTTGGCTAATTGGTTCGCGAGTGCTTTAATTGAGCACGAGCAGGCGTCGGGTCGCTCGCTTGGGTCCGCCTCCTCTCGATAGAGACCACGGAGAGAGAACTCATGAGACTACTTCCCATCCTCGTCTTGGCCCTTTCGTTCCTGGCTACTGCGCACGCCCAACTCTTGTCCCCCAACGACGCCGGCGTCACGATGGGGCACGTGCACTTGAACGTCCGGGATGTAGAGCAACACAAGAAACTCTGGGTCGAGCACTTCGGGGCCGTGCCGCTCCAACGCGAAGGTCTGACGGGCGTGATGATTCCCGGAACGCTGCTGCTGTTCCGGAAGCAAGAATCCACCGGCGGCACCGAAGGTACGGTGATCGATCATTTCGGGCTCAAAGTTCCAAACTTGGCGAACGCCCTAACAGCGTGGCGTTCCGCGGGATACGAGGTGCAATCGGAGTTCACGGGTACGGAGGGCTTCCCAAACGCGTACATCAAAGGACCCGACGACATCAAGATCGAGCTGCAACAAGACGTCGACCTCCCTCACAAAGCGATCGCCTACCATCTGCACTTCTACGGCATGGATCACCTGACCCTCCTGGAGTGGTACGTAGAGACCTTCTCGGCGTTCAAGAAGAAGCGCGGTCATCACGACGCCGCCGACCTGCCCGGCATCAACCTCACCTACAACACGCCAAAAAAACTCCGTCCCGGCACCAAAGGACGGACTCTCGATCACATCGGCTTCGAGGTGAAGAACCTCGAAGCCTTCTGCAAGCAGCTCGAAGCCAAGGGAATAAAGTTCGAAAGGCCCTACCGCGAGATTGCCCGGCTAGGCCTCGGCGTGGCCTTCCTGACCGATCCGTCAGGCGTCTATATCGAGCTGACCGAAGGCCTCGATCAGTACGACTGAGCGTCGCGCAATATTCCGCCAATCGAACGATAAAAAAAGACGACTTCTAAGGGGCGGTGAGCAAGCTCCGCTTGGAATCCGGAGTATAGTCTCGTATTTCCGGGAAATGTATGCTAGCATCGCCGTCGTTCGAGGTGAAATCCCGCCAGGAGGCCCGAAGCAATCATGCCCACGCTGCCTGTCAACGAGAATACCTTCTCGCGCGCCTTTCTCGACGGCGCCGGAAACATCACCGTCGGCGCCCCAGGATGGAGGCCAATCTTCGACGCCAACGGAAAGGTAGCGGCCCTGCCCGACGACATCGTCGGAGCTCAGGTCAGCCTAAAGGCCAATCGTGCTTTCCGTTTCGGAGCCGCCGACGGGCTGCAATTGAGCCTCGGCGGCGGCGTATCCGGCGAGTCCAAGGTTCGGGTCCTGCGCTCCGCGCCGAGCGATGTCGACGAGCTCAAAGGCATCTCCCTCGGTGCGCCCAAGCAGGGAGAGGCTTATCTTTGGCTGCGTCTGGGCGTTAAAGCCGACGGCAGCGCGGCCGCAAATATGCCGTCCGGCACGGCCGCCCTCGCTGTGACAGCCAAGGGGGGCGCCTCGGCCTTCTATGACCGGCTCAAGATCTACAGCGATAGATCTTCGGCTCGAAAGGCGGTCCTTGACCTGCTCCAAGGTATTCAACTTCCCCAGCAGATTGACTCCGTCGCCGAGATTCCGGCCGCGAACGAAGTTCTCATCACGCGCTACGCCGGGTATCTGAATCTCGCGGCCGATCTGACCTGGGGCTGGAAGGCCCACGGCTCGCGTTCTTCAAAGATCAGCGGGCTGAACCTTGATTTCTCCTACAAGCTCCAACTGGCCGCCTCGGTCGGAGCTTCTTTCAGCTTGGCCGGCGCTTTCGATGTTGAAGCCCGCAACGTGCCGACGCGTTCGAAGTGGGTCCGCTTTGTAGTACGCAAAAGCCGCGAGTCGAGCCTCGGCTTCACCGCTAACGTTGGGCTCGACGCGACGCTCGATCTCTCCGGGCTACCCGCCACGGCCGACGAGTTTCTGTCGCAGTTGATCGGTTCGAACGCCGAAGCTGTTCTCAATCGATTCCGCCAGCTCCGGGACGTGACGAACGTAAAGAAGCTTCGCGCGATCGTTAACGATCGCCTGACCTTGGCTCTGGTCGACGATTTGGCGATGAAATGGGTCGGCAAGGCGCTCGACAACACGAATGTAAAGGAAGTCCTCAGCCGCTTGCAGCAGGTCGTCGAGACATATGACGGGCTCGACGACCGGGTTGTTCAGTACTACCAAGATCTGCTGGACAAGCTAGGTACGGCGGTTCCCTCCGTCGCGGCCGCAAAGCGCGTGCTAGCTCGTCTAGCCGAGGTCGATAACCCGAAGGCGCTCGACAAGCTGGTGCGAGACGCTATCAAGAATCCCATCGCTGAACAGGCCTATGGTCTCGTCAAACGCTTTTGGGGCGGGCGCCTGCACGATCTGATCCAGGACCAGAAGGAGCTCAAGCAGGTCGGGACCTTCGCTCGCCGCGCAAACAAGCTGCTGAGCGGCGGGGCGGACTCCGACATCCGAGGCTTCATCCAAAAAGTCAAAGCGGCGTCCCGCCTCGAGCCGCTCTTTGCGCAACTGCGGCAATACGACACGCCGGCCGAACTGCGCGCGAAGGCCGACGAACGCCTCAAGGGATTGGTCGAGAACATCGTCGGCAAGGCCTTCAACAAGATCACCAACAGCGACCTGGGCAAGAAGCTCAACAAGTTGAACAAGGCGCTCAACCAGATCGAGGATTTCAAGAACAAAAAGTACCAAGAGCTTCTGGGGCAGGTTTCGAATCGCAGTTTCAAGGCCAGCGTCGCGTTCGCCTACAACCGGGCCAAGAAAGGCGACGCACTGCTGGACGTCGAAGTAAATCTGGCGCGCGCCGAAGGCGTCGAACTGGCGCGGCTTGCCTCGGCCGGCGATTTCGCGAAGCTGTTGCGACGCTACGATTCGTCGCTTGTACGGGTCAAAAACGGAGCGTTCCATACCGAGTTACGCAAGAGTACGGAGCTGACGGTCAACCTCTTCGGACGTGGCTATTCGCGGTTGGTGGACATCGTTTCCAACACCGAGCACGCCGTAACAGAGTCTTCCGGCGGTCTACTGCACGTCTTCACGACTCAAGCCGAGATCAAGGATCAGATCAAGCGCAGTAAGAAGGGAGTCGCTCAGGAGACGATTGCATCGAGCTTTCTATTCCGGGCTCTCACTGAGAAGCTCCAGAAATCGGGCGATCCGTCGGCGGTCGATGCTCGCAACGAGCATTTCTTGGCCGACACGCTGCGCGGCCTCAGCGTGGACTACACACACGATGTCGAGGACCTCAAAACGCGCCCGGCCAAGCTGACGGAGTATCTCGCTCTCGCGGCGCACCTCGGCTTGATCGCGAGCTCCAAGTCGTTCGTGGGCGATCTGGAGGCACGCTATCCACGGGGACTCGGCAAGGTCAGCGTCTCCTACTCGGTGCGCTACGACGACGACGTTGTGCGTTGGGCATTCAAGCCGACGGGAAGGGAGATCGAAGCGCTGGCCCGGCGGGTTTCGCGCGATTTTATTTCGGCGCGATTCACGGGGATGAAGAAGACGGCCTGGATGGCCCGCGTCGGTTTCGCCTATCGCGACGCAATCGCCTACGATCGCCGCATTGAGGCCAATCTCGGGGCCGGCCCGGTGACAGTGATTCTGCCGGCCTGGTTCACCGGGGACGGCGCAATCGACGTGACCCTCGACGGCAAGGCTGCGCGGGAGCCGCTACGCACTCTTTATCTGGCCGAGGACCGGCTCGTGAAGTCATTGCGCAACCTCGACGAAACACTCGATCCGCTGCTCTCGGACGCTCCCGCCGTCTCGGTGCCGGTCGACAAGATCGAGGAAGCATCGCGAAAGTTCGTCTCGGCGGCGCCGACGCTGCAACAGTATCGCGCCAACTCGTTCTTCGTGGTCTTCGATCAGCTAGTTCGCGCCGCGAGCGGCGGCGTCAAAGGCGGCCGTTCTTCGTTGATCCTAGAGATCACGCCCCCGCCGCTCGAGGGAGAGCGGGCAAAGACTTTCACCGAGATCCTAGGAGCGCCCCGAAAAGAAGACGCAAGAGCCAACGGCGCCTAGTGTGAAGCTACAGCCCGGCCGCCATGATCGCCTGCCGCAATTGGTCCTTCGAGCGGGTGCCTCGAAAATAGGAACGCATGCGGCCCTGGCGGTCGATGACGACGAACGTGGGAATCGCACGCACGCTGAACATTTGCGCCACGCGCATACCGGGGTCGAAAAGGGAAGGCAGCTCGAAGCCGTTCTTCTCCATGTAAGCGCCGGCTCGCTTGGGCAGTTCGGCGTTGATCCCAAAGACTCTCAAGCCTTGGTCCTTCAGCTCCCGGTAGAGCTCTTCGACGAACGGCATATCGTAGCGGCAAGGCCCGCACCAGGTCGCCCAAAAATCGAGCAGCACGACGTTGCCGCGCATCGAGGAGAGCTGCACCGGATCGCCGGCGAGGTTCTCAAGCGTAAAGTCAGGCGCCTCTGTATCAACGCCGCGGTTCTCTTCAACGGCGTCGGGTCGGAAAGACTCGACCTGTTGCACGCCCTTTGGCGGAATGAAGCGGAAGAGCTCGTCGGGCGGCGATCCTCCCGCCCGCGCGGTTTGAAACTCGATGTCTTGAGTCACTTCGACACGTCGGCCAAGCCCTTCATGGAAGAGGCTCGCCGTCGACCGTTCGCGCACGATCAGCCCGTCGGCGACATTCACCCAGTAGACCCGATCGATTTTTCCTTCGCGCAGCCCGGGCGGCGGCGTGTAAGAGACGTTGACGATTTGGCAGTCGACCGCCCCGTGGCTGAGCTCGACGCTTTCGCGCCGGTCGATCGTCGCCTGGATGATTCTTTGGTCCGTGATGCCGTAGCGATCAACATAGCGTTTGACGTAAGAAGAAAAATCGATGCCGCCGGCCTTGGCGAACTGTTGCGTCGCGGCCGAGGTCGGCGCGGGTAGCTTGGCGTAGCGTCCTGTAGCCGGCAGGTAGACCCAATTCTCTCGGCCGTCGAAGACCGCTACACCGCCGCTCGCGCCGTCGTCGAACTCGACCCGCAAGCGGCCTCCGTCGTCACGCGCGGTGAGCACGAGCGTCCGCGCGCTCTTCTCGATCGGCCCAGACTTGGTGACGGTCTGTTCGGCGGCGACGAATTCATAGGCGCTCGCGCCGCGATAGACCGAAGCAACGTGACGCAACAGCGCCTCGGCCGCTTCGTCGGCCCGCAGGGCCGGCGCCGCCGTGAGGAGCAGCGCCGGCAGTGCAGCGCGGAGAATCGTCCTTGATACTTGCATCGGCTTCAAACGACCGTAATTCGGAGGTTCCCCAGCCTGTAAGCCGGTTTCTGTCCCCCGCCGTCCTTACGGCGCAGCGGGGCGGCGATCATTCGTCTAGGCCATGCCATTACTGACAGGCTCCAGCAACCTACCCGGGACTCCAAGCGCGACGGGCCGTCGCATCGCCCCCTATTTGGTCTTGCTCCACGCGGGGTTTACCCTGCCGTCGACGGTCACCCGCGACGCGGTGCGCTCTTACCGCACCATTTCACCCTTACCGCGCCGCCGAAGCGACGAGGCGGTATATTTTCTGTGGCACTTTCCGTGAACGACCCTTTGAGAATCGCCCCCCGGCCGTTAACCGGCGCGCTGCCCAGTGGAGACCGGACTTTCCTCCCCCATGGCACGAAGCAATGGCGGCGATCACCCGACCGAGAACCCTCCGAGCGCTTATTGTAGCAACGCGGCCGGGGCCGACAGATCGGCGGAGGGCGCGCCGCTCGCCCTCGCCGATCCGGTTCGAGTACAATCGAGGGTCGGCTCCACGCCGACGTCGCACTATGGAGATTCTTTCTCGCCTTCTAGGCACCATCGCTCTTGGCGTAAACGCGGCGCTAGGCCTGTTTCTATTGGGGCTGGGGTTCTTGGGGTGGTACGCCGGCGGCCCGATGCACATCGAGCTGATCCCGGTCGAGCCCGAATCGATGGCGACGACGCTGCTGCTCGCAGGCCTATTCGCCCTGGCATCCGTGGTACTGGCCTTGAAAAAGAGTAAAGCGGCGCGTGCTCTTCTCGTGCTGTGGAGCCTCGTCGTGTGTCTCATCCTCGCCGGGACGTTCTTCCGCTCCGCCTACCACTTCCAGGGCGAAGAACACTTTTGGGATGCCGTGATCGTGTTCGCCGGGTCGCTCGGCGTCCTTGTGGGCAGTCTGCTGCATCTACGGCTCGGCGGCCGCTCTCGAGGGGCCTGAAGGCGCTTCAAGGCTCAGCTCAATAGCTGCGCGAGCGTATCTGTCTGACTCAACAAGGCGAATTGCACCAGGACGAAGGTCCACAGATACCCGCAGCGCGTTTGCGTCCGATCCACGGGACACTGCGCAAAGCCCAAGATCGTCAGCACCACGCCGAAGCCGATCACCGGCGTCAGCGTGTAGGTCGTCACGATAAAGGCGATCAGAAGCCAGTCCGCGACCTCCGAACCCGGTTTGCGCAGCGCAGCTAAGAAAGCGACGGCAACAGATCCTTCGATAAGAATCGTCGCGTAGGAGAGCGCCCGAGCAACCGTCGTTACCGCGCCGGCCGAGGCGATCTTGACGATTATTCCGCCTTCGGGAAAGGTTGTCAGCATCCGCGCCATTTCACGGTTGTAGTCCAAGGCGCCCTGCTCTATTCCGGTAGTGAGATGTGCCAGCGCCGCGAAACGCGGATCAAGCAAGAGCTCGTGCGTAAAGAAAGAACCGTCGAGGTAGGCGCCGCCGAGCAACTTCCATGCAGTCGCGAAGACAAAAACGAGCGCCGTTAGGAGCCGTGCGTTCGCGCATAGCACACGGTCGGCGTCTCGCGACCAGCAAGCCAGAGCGCAAGCCAGCGTCCAGTAGGCGATGAGGAACTGGTGATTATCGATCGTCCAATAGCCCTGCAAGGTGTGGGCGCCAAGAGTGCCGGCGAGCGCCGTCCACAGCCAGCGATTGCGGGTCAAGCGTCCGAAAACCAACATCGAGCCGCACAGAATGCGGAGGGGAACGACGAAGCTCGCCGCGTGGGTTGCGTCGAGAAGAAGCAGCAGCAGCGTGAAGCGAAGCACCAACAGGTCGCGCGGTTCAGCCAGTGCGGTTTCCCAGAGACCGTAGGCGCGGTCTATCAGGCCGCTCACCAGGCGCCTCGTTCAACAGGCTCGCCCAGCGGTTCCAGTGAGAGCGTAGATCTATCGATGTCGAGAACCAACCGCCAAGCGTGCATCCGAACGGCCGACAAGCCGTAGGTCGTCTGGCCCATTGCCGGGTCGCGAAGCCGAGACGGGGCGTAAAGCTTCAGATCTCGGTAGGGTGCCGGCATCGACTCGAGGCTCGATCGCAGGCGGAATGACGCGCCCGCCTCGACTGCGGAGACCAAACTCATGCGTTGAGCCAACGCTCTTTCGGACAACAGTGCGCGAAATGCCGGGTCGGGCCACATCCGGTAGCGAAAGGAGACCGTCCGACCGAATCCGAGACCTCCAGAACGAGTGAAGATGATGCGGCAGGGCTCCCTGTTTTCGTCTAGGCACTCCGCCGACCAGGCTCGGGCGCTGATGTCGTCAGCAACTGCGAACATGCCGAAACCGCCGCCTTTCCAAGGCGACAGCGAAGTCGTCTTGGCGAGATAGATCTGGGTTAGGGCTACGCCGACGAGCATCACCGGAGCGAGCCGGCAAGCACAGATCTCAAAGATATCGGAGAAGTGTTTCTGCACAAGGCACCATGTAGACATCGAAATTGTATGCGACCTTGCTGCAAATTCCAACAAATCCGCCGAGACCGATCGCCCCGATACAATGGAGGATTACGCCATGAAAGCCCGAATCGCATCTTCCGCCCCTGAAGCCGTCGAAGCTGACGCCGTAGCAGCCGTTGTGTTCGAGGCCCAGGACGGCTCCGTTGACCGCTCGGCGCTCGACGGATTGTCGGGCGGCCTCATCGGCGAGTTGCGCTCCGCCGGCGAGCTAAAGGGAAAACTATTCGAAACCACGCTCATCCACCGCCCTGTCGGCGCCGCGGCCAAACGGTTGCTCGCGATCGGCGGAGGCAAGCGATCCGAGTTCAACGCGGCACGTCTGCGGCGTTGCGCCGCCGCCGCCGCTCGCACGCTCAAGGTGAAGGGCGTAAAGCGGATGGCCTGGCTCCTCGATTCCGCGCCCTCCGCCGATCCCGCGGCAAAGGCCGTTGCCGAGGGCGTCACCCTGGGGCTCTACGACGCCGACGTCTATAAAAGCGAGGACAAGGCGGAGGGCGGGATCGAAGAACTCATCCTCATCGGCGCCGGTTCGCCGGAGGTCATCGATCGCGGGATCGCCATCGGGGCAGCGCAGAACTTCGCGCGCGAGTTAGCGCAAGAGCCGGGCAACCTGCTGCCCCCGCTCAAGCTCGCCGAGAAGGCGGCGGCTATGGCACAAGCGGCGGGGCTCGAGTGCGAGATTATCGACGAGGCGAAGCTGCGTAAGCTTGGCATGGGCGCGTTGCTGGGAGTTTCGCAGGGCAGCGATGCGCCGCCGGCGCTGATCGTCATTCGCTATGTGCCCGAAACTCCGTCCGCGTCGGATGTTCATCTGGGTCTGGTAGGCAAGGGCGTCACCTTCGATACGGGCGGCGTCTCGATCAAGCCCGCGGCCAACATGGACGAGATGAAGTACGACATGGCCGGCGCCGCCGCCGTGCTGGGCGCGATGCAAGCGATCGCGGCGCTAAAACCGCCTGTGCGGGTTACGGCCGTCGTACCGGCGGCGGAGAACATGGTCTCGGCGAGGGCGCAGCGCCCAGGCGACGTCGTCACGACCCTCTCCGGCAAGACCGTCGAAGTGCTCAACACCGACGCTGAAGGCCGCATGCTTCTTGCCGACGCGCTGACCTACGCCCAGACTCTGGGCTGCAATCGGCTTGTTGACGCAGCCACCCTGACCGGCGCCATTGTCGTCGCCCTCGGCTACGAGCGAACCGGCCTATTCTCGAACGACGACGAGTGGGGTAAGAGTGTTCTCGCCGCCTCTGAGGCTGCCGGCGAGCGATTCTGGCCGATGCCGCTCGATACCGAGTACAAGCCTTATCTCAAGAGCGAGATCGCTGACTTGGCCAACATCGGCGGCCGCTGGGGCGGCGCGATTACCGCTGCGGTCTTCCTCGGCGAGTTTGCTAACGCGACTCCCTGGGCGCACCTCGACATCGCCGGCACCGCCTGGCTCGACAAGCCCGCTCCAGACGCCCCTAAAGGCCCTAGCGGGGTCGGCGTGCGATCGATGGTCGAGCTCGCGTTTTCACTGGTGCGCTAACCGCTGGCCCCTCCAACCCCTCCGGCTCACCTAACCGGTGAGTCCTGTTCCTTTCCCACGAAAATATTGCTGGGGGAGAGAAAAACTGACACACCAGTGAAATCTCCCATGACTATCGGGAGTCCAACAAATGGAAGCCTTCGAGCGCAATACGACGTTCGGTGCCGAAAGTGCAAATGATTAGACCATAGCCGAAGGGTAGAACGGGGGCGTGATGAGCGGAGCGAAGACGGCGACGTTGCTGGTCATGGGGCTAATAACCTTCTCGATAAAGCTGATCGCGACGCCCCCAGTTGCCGAACCGTCGAGAGAGTTCCCAGCCCTTCGCCTTGAAGCATCGCCCGATGACCTGGAAGCCCTGGATTGCCTCTACGACGAAGGCCAAACAGCGTTGCTCGAGAAGCTGAATCGCTGTGATCGCGATCGGCTGGCCAGCCTGGAGCGACTGGTTCTGCCGGACCGTTGGGACCGCGACGAATTGGAGCTCTCGCCCCTGCCCGAGGACTCCGCTTGGGCGGAACGCTTCCCCAAGGCGATCGTCGTTCATCAAAGATTGCAGGCGTTTGGCGCCTACGAGTGCGGGCGACTAGTGCGTTGGGGCCCAGTGAGCAGCGGGGCTGAGCGCAGCCCGACGCCTCGCGGCATGTTCTTCTTGAATTGGAAATCGAAAGGACATCGCTCGACGGTCAACCGTGACTGGTTCCTGCGCTGGTATTTCAACTTCAACAACAAAAGCGGCCACTCCTTCCACGAATATGAGTTGCCTGGCCGACCCGCGAGCCACGGCTGCGTTCGCCTATTAAGCCGCGACGCCAAGTGGATCTATGACTGGGGCGATTCCTGGGCGCTCGACGAGCGCGGCTGGACAGTTGAGCAGCCGGGAACTCCGGTGCTCGTGCTGAGCAAGTACGATTTCGACCGAGTTGCTCCCTGGCGCGACCCTCTCCTGTTCGGCGCTGAGGCTCCCGAGGAGCCGGCGATCGTGCAGCACGCGCTGACGCCGACAGCGGAGCAGAACGAGGAACAGCCCCTCGACGAATCGCCTGTAGAATAAGTTGATCAATGGCTCTCCGCGTCCTTCTTCTTGCCGTCTGTCTGGCTCCCTCGTCCCTGTTGGCCCAGGCTGAATTTCGGATCTACACCGATTCGCCGCGGATCTTCTTGCGCGAGGATCGCCTGCGTAGACTGCAGCGCGACGTCGAGCGGGAGACATCGCGCTGGCGCGGGCTTGCGGACCGGCTCGCCCAACCCGGCTCGCTCAGCGAGGAACCCTTCGCTCTAGCGCTTGCCTATCAGGCGAGGGGCGACCAGGCTCTCGGCCGCAAAGCCGTGGAATGGGCGCTGGCGAAAGCCGGCGCTGCCTGGACGGAGCCCAATGACTTGCGCCAAGCGGCGATCGTGTTCGATTGGTGCGGCAATCTGCTCAGCGAGGCGGAGAAGTCTCGGTTGATCTCATCGCTCGCGCGGGCTGCCGGCGATGCATCCCATTTGGCCGGCACTGAGCTCGGATGGGTGCGGGCGGGATTGATGACCTCCATCGCCTTGGGAGGCGAGTGGGAAGGCTCCGAAGAAGCGATTGGCCGTTTTCTCAATGGCCAATGGCGCAGCGACATCGCCCCCGCGCTTCTCGAAGGCAAGTTGGTTGATGACGCCGAGAAGTTGGTCACGTTGCTCGAGATCGCCATTGCTTGGCGCGACAACCTGGAGTCGGACCTTTGGAAGGACGCACCACGGGCGTTCCAGTCATTGCCGCCGTCGCGCCTCCTGAGCTACTACAAGCCCGCGATCGATTCGCCGGAAGGCCTGGTGCGGCCGCCGACCATCCTGCCGCCCAGCGCTGACCCGGTGCGCCAAGCGATGTTCGGCCGAATTGCTGAGATGATGCTCGTCGCCTATGACAACTCCGCGCCATCGGCCCAGTTTCTACAAGGTTGGCTTCGCAACGACCGATTCACTCTACGCGGACCTTACGGCGCCCCCTACGAGCTGTTGTGGCTCAATCGCTACCTACCCGGCCTGAGCCCCAACTCGGCGCCGCCGGTGGCCTATGACGAGCTGCGCGGCCGCGTGTTCGGACGGCAGGGTTGGGACGAGGGCGATCTCTGGATCGGCTACTGGGACAACCGCTTTCATCTGCTCGCCGACGGAGAGCTCGTCGCGGTCTCCTCCGCGGACAAACAAGCGCCGTTGATCTTTTCAGGCCGAGCCGTCGTGTTGCCCGGCGAGAAGTACAAGACGAGTCTGACCGTGCCTATCGCCGTACCGCCCTACGGCACGTCGATTCTACTGTTGGGTCTCGACGAAGACCGCGAGTACGAAGTCAAAACGAACCGTTCCAAGCGCCGCACGTACACGCCAGGCCCAGGCGGCGTGATCGAGGTCCGTAACGACGCCGCGGTTGGCACACCAGAAATTGACTTCGAAAAGAAGGTTCGCCTCGAAGTGCGCGCGGGAGACAAGGTCGAGCGCGGCGGCTTCCGCCCAACGCTGGGGGCGTCCAAGTGAGCATTCCCGCCAGAAAGCTAGCTTCGGTTCGACACTCCCGCCGACTCGAAGCTGGCCATCTCGCGGTACGTACGTAAGGCGGCAGCAACCAAGCCCATCGCGATCGCTGCTCCTGTTCCCTCTCCCAAACGCATTCCCAGGTCAAGCAGCGGCCGTGCGCCGATAGCTTCAAGTTGGCGCCAATGGCCCGACTCCGCCGAGCGATGTGCGAAGAGTAGATAGCCTACGAGCGCCGGCTGCAAACGAATCGCCGCCAAGGCCGCGGCGGTAGCGATAAAACCGTCCACAACCGAAGGGGCGCGCCTGTCCGCGGCGCCGAGATAGAAGCCGGCCATTGCGGCAATCTCAAAACCGCCTACCTTGCTCAAGACGTCGATCGGGTCGGCGGCGTCGGGCGCACGCGCGTCCAAAGCTCGGTCGATCACTGCCGTCTTGTGGACTAGACGCTCGTCGTCAACGCCAGTGCCACGGCCGGCGACCTCGGCCGCCTTGCAGCCGATCAGAGCCGCCGAGACCGCGGCGGCGGCCGTCGTGTTGCCGATACCCATCTCCCCGGCAGCGAGCAGCGTCGCCCCCGCGTCGACGGCCTGTCGCGCAAGCTCGGCGCCTATTGCGACGGCTTGTTCCGCCTGAGCTCGGCTCATCGCCGGTTCGTGGGCGAAGTTGCGCGTACCTGGAGCGATCTTCCTTGCCAAGATCGGCAAACTCGGATCAAGGTCCGCCGCGACACCGATGTCAACCACTGCCGCCTCAATCTCGAATTGCCGACACAGCGCATTGATCGCCGCTCCGCCGCCTGCGAAATTGTACGCCATCTGCGGCGTGACTTCGGACGGATAGGCGCTGACTCCTTCGGCCGTAATCCCGTGGTCAGCGCAGAAGACGTACAGCACCTTGCGCGGGAGCTCGGGCATGAACTCGGCCCTGGCAAGGCAGTACCAGCGCACGATCTCTTCTAGTCGACCCAAGCTTCCGGGCGGCTTGGTGAGATTGTCCAGACGAGCCTGCACCTTGTGCAAGAGCGCCGGATCGTCGACCGGACGGATAGTACTCGGAATTGCCGACATGCGGTTAGCAGGCGAAATCGGATAGCGCCTTAAGCCCTCGGGAAGCCGATGCGCTCGATCAGCGCTTGAAAGCGCGGATGCTCGCGCAACGGGTCGCAACTGGGCTCGCACTGTATGTAGACGAGCGTACTGTCGCGCTGTTCGAACGCCTCTTCAAGTTCGTCTATCGCTTGTTCGTAGTCTCCGAGCCCTATGTCGATAATGGCCAGGAGTACCGGGGAAACGTAACGGCGGCGTGAGATCTCTTCGACCTTGCGCCGCTCCACCAAGGCGCCGTCGCGGTCGCCGACCAGCGCCAGGTGGCGCGCCGCCATCATGGGCTCGAGCAAGTCGTCTCCGGTCAGCTCGACGACTCTGTCGATCGCCTCTCGAGCTTCTTCGGCTCGCCCGGACTGGCCGCAGGCAACGGCCAAATCGAAGTACGCTCCGGCAAACGACGGGTTGAGCTCGATCGTCCGACGGCACTGCTCGATCGCTTCATCGTATCGGCGCGAGAAGTGCAGAATCCGTCCAACGGCGGTCGAGATGATCAACGAAAGCGGGTCAAGCTCGTGGGCCCTCCCGATCTCCCGGCGGGCCTCGTCTAGCCTACCGATCGCCGCAAGCAACATTGCATAGTGGTGGTGCGCCGTAGCGTAGCCGTCGTTGAGCGCCAGCGCTTGCTGAAACTCTTGCTGGGCGCCGGCGAAATCCCAGTCGTCGCGATAGAGCACCAGCGCCCGACCGACGTGCGCTTCAGCGCAGCAGGGGTCAAGCTCCAATGCTTTTTCAGATGCGGCGCGCGCTTGCGCGAAGGCCGCTTTAGGACCGCTTTCGACTGCTCCTCTCGAGGCAAGCAGCGTGTACGCCTCGGCCAAGCCCGCCCAGGCCAACGCGAACGACGGATCGCGCTCAACGGCTTCTGTAAAGCGATCGCGCGCCTGCTCTAGCGGCCCCCGGGTGCGTTGATTGAGGAGGTAGCGCCCTTCGAGGTAGAGGTTGTAAGCGTTGAGATCGTTGGTGGGCTTGCGGGTTCGCGGGCCGCAGCGACCGGCGACCAGCTTAAGCTTCAGGTTGGCTACAACCCCGCTCGCAATCTCGTCCTGGACGGCGAAGACATCCGAGAAGTCCCGGTCGTAACGCTCCGACCAGAGATGAAAATCATCGGCTGTATTGATGAGCTGTACCGTGATGCGCAGCGTGTCTCCAGCCTTGCGGACGCTGCCTTCAAGAATGCTCTCGACCCCTAGACGCTCGCCGATCTTGCGAATATCGTAGGCCTGATCCTTGAACTCAAACGACGACGTGCGCGAGACGACCTTGAGCCCCTTGACTTGCGAGAGGGCCAGGATGATCTCTTCGGTAATGCCGTCGCAGAAGTACTCCTGGTCGTGCTCGGGGCTCATGTCGACGAACGGCAGCACGGCTACCGTCGGCTCCCGGCTAGCCACCGGCCTGGTCTGAGTCGTCGGCACTTCGTATGCTTCGCCGAGTCGGCGAAGATCATCCAAGACCTCGTCCATCGTTTGGTAACGCTGTCGGGGATCCTTGGCGATCATCCGGTCCATCATCTCCTGCCCGGCGGCCGGCACGTCGTCCCGAAATTGCGAGAGCGAAGGGGCCGGAGTGTGGACGATGTCGTAGAGGGTTACCGCATCCTGCGGATCAACGAACGGCGGACGTCCCGCGGCAATTTCATAGACCAAAATGCCGAAGGAGAAGATGTCGGCGCGATGGTCGACCGGAAGCCCCTGTGCTTGCTCAGGCGACATGTAGGCGACAGTGCCGGCGGTCTCGTCGCCGGAGGGCGCGCGACGTTCGGCGACCTGGGCGATTCCGAAATCAGTGAGCTTGGCGCCGCCGTCCTCGGTGAAGAGGACGTTGTCGGGCTTGACGTCGCGATGCACAATGCCGTGGCGGTGCGCGTGCGCCAGGGCGCGGCCGACATGGACCGCCCAACGCATCATCTGATCCGGCGAAACACGTTCGCCGCTCTCACGCATGCGGCGCAGCCTCTCGCGCAGCGTTCCGCCCGGCAGATACTCCAACGCCAAGAACCGTTCTCCGTCGACCTCTTCGACCGCATAGATCGTGGCGATGTTCGGGTGATTCAGCCGAGAGATTGCGCGCGCTTCATGGAGAAATCGCTCCACATCCGCCTCGCCGGCCTTCATATTGAGTGGGAGGAACTTCAACGCCGTGGTGCGATCTAGGCGTTCATCCCGGGCGCGATAGACGACGCCCATGCCGCCTTCGCCAACCCGTTCGGCAAGTTCGTAGTGAAGTATGCGGTGACGATGCACGCGGAGAGATCCTTCCCAACAGGAAGTCCTTATTATGGCGCACGCTCGGGTGCTAGAGATCGAGCGCCTGAGCAGCGACCGCGAGGCCGGCGACGGCCGCTGTTTCCGCCCGCAGAACTGTATGACCCAGACCTGCCGCCCGAGTTCCAGCCGACGCGAAGAGCTCGCGTTCATGGTCGCTCCAGCCGCCCTCAGGGCCACAGAAGAGGGCAAAGTTTCCGGCCGCGGGCTCGGCTAACAGGCTCGCCAAAGGCGGCGCCTCAAAGTCGAAAAACAACTTCTGATCAGCGGCACGCCCCAGCGCGTCTTCGAGCGAAACGGGCTCAACAAGCTCCGGCGGCGCAAGGCGTCGACACTGTTGGGCCGCTTCTTCACTCAGGCGGCGCCAGCGGTCGAGACGCTTCACAGCCGCCCGACACAACCCGACATCGCTGCGCTCAGCGACAACCGGAGCAATCGCGGCGGCGCCGAGCTCCGTCGCCTTCTCGATCATCCATTCGAAGCGCGGAAACTTGATAATCGCCGCGTACAGCTCGAGTCGAGTCGTCGACACGCGGACTGGAATCTCTTGCTCGACACGAAATGAAACGGCGGCGCCGCTCGCTTCGTCGACGACCGCGCTGAATAGCCTGCTGCGGTCGGAGAGTTCGACGCGCTCGCCGGGCATCAGCCGCGCGACGCGAGATAGGTGATGCGCCCGTTCGCCCTCGACGCGCGCGACGGTCGCTTCAATACGGTCCACGAATACTCGACGAGGAGCCATCCGGTCCCAGCATAGCTTGCAGACCTGACAGCACACGTAATCTGTCACAATGGTCCCCGCCGTGACTCGTCGAACCCTGCTCCTCGCCGCTGGCGCAAGCTCTCTGCTGCGCGCCCAGTTCCAAACCCCGAATAACTCGCCCTACAAGCCGACGGCGGACGAGCTCGAGGCGATTCGATCGAAGCGAAACGAGCTTGACGCGATCCTCCAAGAAGCGCCGGGAGCGCCGCCCGAGGTAGGAGTCTGCCTCAAAGCGGCCGACTGGGTCTTGCGATTTCCTGAAGAGCTCTACCGTGCCCGCTATGCTCCCGACGCCGTGCGCGTCCTCGATCTGGGAATTGAGCGCGCAGCCGCAATGGCCCGCGGCGATCAGCCGTGGCAGACAGCGCGCGGCCGCCTAGCGCGAGCCTATCGCAGCCGAGTCGACGGCAGCTTACAGCCCTACTCAGTCGCCGTCCCGCACGGCTACGACGGTCTCCGCCCGATCAGGCTCGATGTGATCCTCCATGGCCGCAATGCACGTTTGAGCGAAGTCTCGTTCATCGCCGCCCAGCTCAACGAGAGGCCGGTTCGTGAAGATCGCATTACGCTCGAAGTCTTCGGCCGCACCAACAACGCCTATCGATGGTCCGGCGAAACCGACGTCTTTGAAGCCCTCGAAGCGGTGACGAGAAACTACCGCATCGACGAGGATCGCATCCTGTTGCGCGGCTTTTCGATGGGAGGCGCCGGCGCTTGGCAGATAGGACTGCACCATCCCGATCGTTGGGCTGGAATTGAAGCCGGCGCCGGCTTCACCGATACGTTACGCTACGCAGCGAACAGCCTACCCGAAGGCGGCGTCACGCCGTACCAACGAGAGACGCTGCGAATCTACGACGCCGTCGACTATACGCCCAATGCATATAACCTGGCGGTCGTCGGCTACGGCGGAGAAGACGACGCTCAGCTCCAAGCCTCGGTAAATATCCGCGAGGCGCTGGCGGCAGACGGAGCCGGTTTCATCCAAGACGGTCTCGACTCGAAGACGACGTCGCTGCGCGCCCTGTTCTTGGTCGGGCCGAAGACCGGCCACCGCTTCCACTTCAGCAGCCAACCTCGCTCGGAAGCATACCTGTCGCAAGCCGTCGAGCGTGGACGGCGTTCACCCGACAAGCTGCGCTTCGTCACTTATACGACCCGCTATCCGAGCTGCTTCTGGGTCCGTGTCGACGGCTTGGAGACTCATTACAAACGAGCTGAGGTCACCGCCGAGAGACAGCCGAATAGCATCGAGGTTCACACCGCCAACGTCTCACGGCTGGTAATCTCTAACGCCGCCGCCGTGCGGGAACTCTCAATCGACGACTCGGCAATCGAAGTCGCTTCGGGCTCGCCGCAACTCTTTCTCGGCAAAGGGGCGGGCGAGTGGCGGGTCTTTGAAGACCTAGCCTCGCTGCGGGGAAATGGGATGGTAAAGCGGCCGGGGCTGCAGGGGCCGATCGACGACGCTTTCACCGCCTCCTTCGTCTGCGTGGCGCCGCAGGGGCCGGGTTTTCATCCCGCGACGGACGCCGCAGCGAACAGCATTCTCGAGCTCTTCGCGCGGGAGTATCCCAAATGGCTTCGAGCAGACCTTCCGATGCGGGCGGCGGACGCAGTTTCGGATGAAGATATCCGAGATTCGCATCTCGTTCTCTTCGGCGATCCGGCAAACAATCCCTGGATCGAGCGCGTGCTCAGCGACATGCCCCTCGCGTGGGAGCCCGAGTCGTTGACGTTGGGCGGCAGGCGCTTCGCCGGCGCCGAACACCTGCCGGCGATGATCTACCCGAACCCGCTCAACCCGGAGCGCTATGTCGTCCTCAACAGCGGACACACCTTCCACGAGCACGAGTTTCGCGGTACGAACGCGTTGCTCTATCCGCGCCTGGGAGATTTCGCGGTCTTGCGAGCGAACGAGCCGACACAGGCAGCGCAAGCGGGCCTATTCGATGATGTCTGGAAGGCGGCCGAGTGACGCCGGCGCTCAACAGCCCGTGTCGGAAGTCCCGCAGGCCGCGCGGCGGGCTCCTGCGGCCGTTCGGCGAGGCGTGAGGAGGACGACGATACGGGATATCCTCTCCGACGAACAACAATGCCGACGGTCGAAAATGTCCGCCGCCCAACGGGTTGTGCGCCCTGAAACGTCCCGTCGAGTTCCCTCGGGGGCGGCGCTGATCGAGCCTTCTATCGACTGCCAACCGCGGTTGAAGCGCGTAACACGGCTTGCGGGACTTTCGACGCGGGCTGTTAGCGCAGGCCGTGCTTCTTGATGCGATAGCGCAGCGTGTCGCGAGTGACGCCAAGCATCTTGGCGGCGCGAGTCTGATTACCGCCGCACTTCTCAAGCGCCTGAACCAGCATGCCCCGCTCAACCTCGTCGAGCGAGGCGGCTCCTGGCGGCGGGGGCGGCTCGGGCGCGGGCGCCGCCGTTGCCGCGGTTACCGGCGCAAGCTCCTCCGACCCTAATGACAGGTTCTGCGGCTGCAGGACGTTGTCGTCCGCCAGCACCATCGCGCGCTCGACCACATTGCGAATCTCTCGCACGTTGCCCGGCCAGTCGTAACTTTGTAGGAGCCTTCCGGCCTCGTCCGAGACGCCCTCAATCTCGCGCTCGAAGCGCATGTTGTAGCGGTCTATGAAGAAGCGCACGATCGGCAAGATGTCCTCGCGCCGGTCACGTATCGGCGGGATCGCGATCTGGATCACGTTGAGGCGGTAGTAGAGATCTTCCCGAAATTCGCCTTCGAGAACGGCCTTGCGCAGGTTCTTATTCGTCGCCGTCACAATCCGCAGATCAACGGCAATGTCGCGCACTCCACCCAGCCGGCGGAAGGTTTGCTCCTCGAGCACGCGCAGCAGTTTGGCTTGCAGGTGCGGCTGCAAATCGCCGATCTCATCGAGGAAGACCGTGCCGCCGTCTGCTAGGTCGAAGACGCCTTTCTTCTGGGCGCGGGCGTCGGTGAACGCCCCTTTCTCATAGCCGAACAGTTCGCTTTCAACCAGCGTCTCGGGAATCGCCGCGCAGTTCACCGCAAGGAACGGTTTGTCGGCACGCTTGCTGCGCGCGTGCAGGTACCGCGCCAAGACATCCTTACCGGTACCGCTCTCGCCTAGCAGCAAGATCGCGGTCACTCCGCTGCCGGCAATTCTCTCGGTGAAGCGCATCAGCTCACGCATTACCGGCGCGGCAACCACCATCGCCGTCGAGCCAAGATCGCCGCTGCTGCCAACCCCGGCGCGATCTGTCTTCGACGGCTTGGAAGGCGCCGACTGTACCCGGCCGAAGGCCATCACCGCTCCGACCACTCCGTCGGAGGGGTCGCGTACAGGCGCAACGTTGCCCGACACGGCGCGCTCCATACCGTCACGCGAACGCAGCAAGCAGCCTCTCGGCAGGCTAATCACGCTGCTCGCGTGGGACGCTTGGGTAAGGTAGGTCTCAAGCGAGCGCTTCGTCTCGCCGTCGAGTAAAGGAAAAACCTCGCTCAGATGCCGCTCATGAGCGTCTTCCTGCTTCCACCCCGTCCACTGCTCCGCCGCGGGGTTCATGAACACGACGCGGCCCATCGAGTCAAGGCGAATGACGCCTTCGCCGATGCTCTCCAGCGTCGAGGAGAGTTGCTCACGCTGCTCGGACGCCTCTCGATCAGCGCGGCTCTTGTGCAACGCCATCTGAAGCACCGCTTGCAACTCGCGTTCGTGATACGGCTTGACGATGTATCCCAGCGGCTCGGCCTCGCGGGCGCGAGCGAGTGTAGCGTCGTCGGCGTGGGCGGTCAGATATATGGCCGGGATATCGAAGCGCTTGCGAATCTCACAGGCCGCTTGGATTCCGTCGATACGCCCCTGGAGGTGTATATCCATCAGGATGAGGTCGGGGCGCGAGCGCTCGGCCTCGCGAATGGCGACTTCACCGCTTGGCGCGACCCCGGCCACTCGGTAGCCTAGGCCCTGGAGGATGTCCTCAATATCAGCCGCAGTGATCTGCTCGTCCTCGACGATCAATATACGCGGGGCCGATTTCGGCGTGGCCGTCATGCTTCCTCCCTCGCAGCGTCCGCCGAGAAACGAATCCGGAACTCGGCGCCCGGAGGCCCTCCAAGCTCGATCTCCCCGTCGATCTGGCGCACAAGCGTCCGCACCAGCCGCAGGCCTAGAGTCCTAGTATTCCAAAACCCTACATCCGGGGGAAGCCCGTCGCCGTCGTCGGCCACGCGCAACAGAACGCTCTCGTCCTGCATGCGCTTGATCTCCACGGCGATCGTCCCGGATCGCTGCGCGGGAAAGGCGTACTTGAGCGAGTTCGAAATCAGCTCATTGACGATCAAGCCGCACGGTACGGCAAGGTCTACGCCCAAACGCACGTCGCCGACCTCAGTCCGCAACTTCACGCGCTTTTTCTGGACTTGGTAGGAGCGAAACAAGCGCGAGCAGAGCTGCTGAATATATTCGGGGAAGTTGACGTTCGACAGATCCCGCGACTCGTAGAGCTGCTCGTGGATCAACGCCATTGACTGAACGCGATTCTGGCTCTCTTCAAAGCCCTTGCGCACGTACTCGTCGGTTGCCCCGCGAGACTGGAGGTTGAGCAGCGAAGAGACGACCTGCAAGTTGTTCTTGACGCGATGATGCACCTCACGCAACAAGACTTCCTTCTCCCGCAGCGAAGCCTTCATTCGCTCCTCAGCGTCTCGCCGAGCCGTCGTGTCGCGCAAGATCACCGTAAAGACCAGTTCGCCGCCTATCTCCACCTTCGAGATCGAAGCCTCCGCCGGAAACTCCGATCCGTCCTTGCGTACCGCCCATACCTGCCCCCGGTCGGCCATTACTCGCGAGGCCGTGTCGCCCGCCGCGAACTGATGAACGCTGTCGGGGTGGCCCTCTCGGAAACGTCCCGGCATCAGCATCGTAACCGGCTGGCCGATCACTTCTTGCGCCTGATAGCCGAAGATGCGCTCAGCGCCGCGGTTAAACAGACACATCCTTCCCGAGGCGTCGACGGAAATGATCGCGTCGTCGGCAATCTCAAGGATGCGACCCAGCAAGAGGGCTGAGTCAGGACGAGCCAACACGTCGAGGGGCCATGCTTCCGCATCGGCCGACGGAGGTCGATGGTGATCGTCTCGCATCTCCGTTTCATTCAAGACCGCCGCCCCCGCGACACGGCTCTATGCAGCGTGGGTTCGAACCGCCCAGTCGACGCCGCGCTCGATCACGTCTGGGCTCTCCGACAACGCGTAGTATTCGAGAGCGCCGGCCGACATCAGCTCGTAGTAGTCGCTGAAGTCGGAGTGGTCCACCAAGACCACTACCGGGGCTCCCCGGATCGAACGACGCACCGCCTCCACTGTCTCTCTAGCCGTACCGTCTCGGTTAGGACTGTAGACTACCACTGCGACTCGGTGAAAACGGCGCAAGATCCCAGGTAAGTCTTCCGGCGTCGGAACCTCTATGATCTGAAGGCCGCCCGCGCGCAATCGTTTCGTCAGCTCAACCGCTTTTGGGTGGCGAGTCAACCCAACCAAGATAACGCTCTCATCCTCCTTCATGGTTGCCTCCTCGCGATATCGAAAACGACAACGCGATCCTGCTTGCAATCCACTCTCCAAGCAATCGCAATGCTAGGCGAGCACGGCTTCCCATGCCGGCGCTCTCTTGGCTAAGGCGCGGCCGACCGCTTGCCGAACGGCGTCCTCCGTATATGGCGGCTGCAGCACGGCACAGGCGCCGTGACGCACAATCTCCGCAGTATCTCTCGCCGCGTGCCGCAGCAGTACCACGACCGGAGTCGGGCTGCCGGCATGGATCAGCTCATTGCAGATGCTCCACCAGTTTCCGTCCGGAAGAGTTAGGTCCGTCACTGCAAGGTCTATGGTTGGGTGAGTCGCCAAGAAGCGGCGCGCGTCTCTGCACTGGTCAAATGAGTGAAAATCTCCAGCAAGATCAGCGGCGGCTCGAAGGAACTCCAATCGCCTCTCGGGAGCGGCGACCAACAGGATCTGTGGGGGGGACGCCATCACAACCTCCGGTCCATCTGTGTTGATCATGTCTGCTGCACTTGGAGCGCCACATCATGGTCCGCGCGAATCGCACGCCCACGATGTTCACCGGCGCGTCGCTGCGTGATATAACCCCGCATCTAGCCTCCTGTGTCACCCAACCCCCAACCCGCGCAGCATCATCGAGACGCCGTCGAACGTAGGCCTGGATCCCAAGCGACCGCCGGAGTCGACCACGGCGTGGAGCCAAACACAAGAAATACAAGCATCTCAGCACCTAACGCAGAACCGCACGCCCGAACCGGGGCCTGACCCGACTCGGAATGGCCAAGCGATTGCATCCGCTCATTGAGGACACAGTCGTGACAACGCCATGGGGCTGCGAGCCGCGACGCCGGAACGACGCGAGAGAGAGCGCAAACCGAGAAGCAAGATGACACATCGAGAATCAGAATCCGCTTTTCCGCCAAGCAGCACCCTAACTAAGGGTGCCGTGGGCGGCGGCCTGATTGGCTTCCTCGCGTGTGCGCCCGCGCTGCTGGGATCGGGGTTTTCCCCGGAGCAGCTGGTCCTGACGGTCCCCATTACCGTCGGATTCATCGCGATCGGCGCATGGTTCCCGATGATGTTCGTAATGGACGCGGACGAGCCATCGACGCCCCAGACCGGGGCTGGCTCCATGGCGGATGAACAGGTACGAGACCGTGCGGCTTAATTCGTACGCCACACCTTGTGTCGCACGGTCTTGTGCCAAGCCGCGAGGAGGGCGTCCTCCCGTCGCTCGCCTCGCGGCGTTTGACAACTGAAGTTGCGGGCGAGGGCGAGCCGCCGCGGTCGTGCGGTTCGTGCCTGGGTACCGTCGCCGGGGACGACCCGATCCCCCAGATCGGGCCGGCGACGACCTCTCTCCCTTGTCTTGCTCGCTCCAGTGCGAGCTAGCAAGGCCGAGGCGGTTCGCTCACGCCCGCAACTTCAGCTTCCTTCTTTTCCCTTTCGCGCTTGTCGACCCCAGCCGTAGGGCGGATCTCCGCGCCCGCTCCACTGCTCGAACAGGGTAAGAGCCCGCCCAGCGGGCGGGGCCGCCAAGAGGACAGTCCCCTCCTCTCCGAATAACCCGTTTGGCGCCAAGCTTGCATTCTCCAAAAACGGAGGCTGCGAGCCATGTTAAAGATCAAAAAGATCCTTGCTCCGGTCGACTTTTCCGAACGCTCCGAGCATGGAGTCGAGCACGCACTTGCGGTGGCCGATCGCTTCGATGCCGCTCTCGTTCTCGCTCACGTCATCCCCCCGTCGCCCTACGAATACGCCGCCTTCGAAGAGGGCTTCTACGCGGCGGCGAACTGGCCGACCCTCGATAACATCCGAGAAGGTCTCGATCGTCAAATGAGCGCACTGGTCGCCAAGGTTCCGTCCGGCCGCGAGGTCGAGACGATCCTGCGACGCGGCGATCCGGCCCACGAAGTTGGCAAGATCGTCAAGGAAAGCCAAATCGATCTCGTCGTCATGCCGACTCACGGCTATGGTCCGTTTCGGCGCTTTGTGCTCGGCTCAGTAACGAGCAAGGCGCTTCACGATCTCAGCTGCCCCGTGCTCACCGGAACGCACGTTCCACATCTGGAGCCGATCGACGCCGAGCCCTACAAGCGCATTGCCTGCGCGATTGACCTCGGCCCCTCATCGGAAGGGGTGCTGGGCTGGGCGCATGAGCTCTCCAAGGCCTGCGCAGACGACCTGATCGTCATCCACGCCGCGCCGCGGGTCGAGGTCGGCGGCGCCTACGGAGACTGGTTCCCGCCCGAAACCATCGGCCAGATCACCCAGCACGGCAAGGAGCATGTCGACGCGCTGCTCGCAAGGCTCGACATCAAGGCCGAGGTTCACGTCGCTAGCGCGGAGCCGGTTTCCTACGCATGCAAGACCGCGCAAGGGACTAACGCCGATCTGCTCGTCATTGGGCGCAGCTCGCACGAAGGATTACTAGGCCGGCTCCAACAACATGCCCTCGGCATGATCCGCGAAGCGCCTTGTCCGGTTATCAGTGTCTGAATGGGAGGTAAGCCATGTTGAACCTGAACAAGATTCTGGCGCCGGTAGACTTCTCCGAACGCTCGACGGCAGCGGCCGAACATGCTGTCGTCATGGCGAAACACTTCGATTCGGAGCTGGTCTTCCAGCACGTACTGCCGCCGGGTCCGTACGAGCACGGCTTCTTCGAAGGCGGCTACACGCCTTCTGCCGTCTGGCCCAACCATCAAGAGATCGAAGCGCGCGTACGCGAGCAGATCGAGGAGTTAGCCAAGAAGACGTCGCCGGATCGCCGCGTCGAGTGTGTGGTCAGTTGGGGCGAGCCGGTCGCTAAGATCGAAGAGCTAGCCGAGCACGAGCAAGTCGACCTACTGATGATGCCGACCCACGGCTATGGTCCGTTCCGACGCTTCATCCTAGGATCGGTAACCGCCAAGGTTCTGCACGACCTCTCGTGTCCGGTCTTCACCGGCGCCCACGTCGCGGAGTTGCCGGAGTCCACGGCCGACCCCTATGAAGTCGTTGCTTGCGCGCTCGATCTTTCCGCGCACTCAGAGTCCGTGCTGCTCTGGGCCTGGGACTTCGCGCAAGCATGGAACGCCAAGCTGCACCTGATCCACGCCGGCCCTACCCTCGACGCCAGCCCAGTCGACGGACAGTACTTCCCGACCAATCTGCGCGACACGGTAAAGCGGCTCAAGACCGAGCAGGCGCAGAAGCTGCTCGACAAAGTCGGGGCGGAGGCGACGATTCACGTCGAGTGCGAGCACGTCGCGCCCTACGTCGAGGAGATCACGAAACGCATCACAGCCGACGCGCTGATTATCGGACGAAGCCCGACCGGCGGCGGCCTGATGGGGCGCCTGCGGGGCAACGCCTACTCGCTGATTCGTGAAGCGCCCTGTCCTGTGATCTCGATTTGAGCGCCCCCCCGGGCGCAAGGAAGGTGAGCTATGAAGTTCGATGTCCGAACCATCTTGGTTCCGTTCGACTTCTCAGAGCGGTGTCGGGCCGCAGCCCAGCACGCCGTCGTGTTGGCGAAGCACTTCGACGCCGACCTTGAGCTGATCCACGCGATTCCCTATTCGAGCTTTGAATACTCGGCGTTTGAAGGCGGCAGCTACGTGGGCTCGACATGGCCCAACGAAGACGACATCCGCAGCCGCCTCAGCGAAGAGATCGAGAAGATCGAAGCTCCCGTCGATGCCAAGGCGAACTGGAAGCGGACCGTTGTCAAAGGAGACCCGCCGCGGATGATCGAGGAGGTCGCCGAAGCCCGGCCCGGGCCCCTAGTCGTCATGCCGACCCATGGCTATGGCCGCTTCCGGCGATTCGTGCTCGGCTCGGTGACGGCGAAAGTGCTGCACGACGTCAACTACCCAATCCTCACCGGCGCCCACTTGGCCGAAAAGCCGATCTTCTCCGAGGCGCCCTATCGCCGCGTGGCCTGCGCGGTCGACCTTCGCGAGCACAGCCGCGCGACGCTTGAGTGGGCCTGGAGCTTCACCCAGTCCTGGAGCGCCGAGCTGTTCGTGGTCAACGCCGTTAACTGGCTGCAAACCGAGCCGATCGAGTCCCGACTGTTTACGCCCGAGTTGCGCGAGCAGCTGATCGGCGGCGCCCGCGAGGAGATGGAGCAGCTCGTCGCCGATGTCGGCTGCAGCGCTAAGGTCTATGCCGATATCGAACCGATCGAAAAATACGTGCCGTCGACGGCGACGCAAGCCGACGTGCTGATCATCGGCCGCAGTCTCGAGCGAGGTCTGCTCGGCCGCCTGCGCGAACATTCGTTCAACCTGATCCGCGAATCGCCCTGCCCGGTGATCAGCGTGTAACGCCGAGGCGCCGGCAAACGGCCAACCTCCGGGGCGGTTCCTTGCGGTATGAGCCCCTCACGTTGCCCGCCCCCCCGCGTTGACATTCCCCAGCGCGCTGGAAAGTGTGAGCTCTTGGTTCGTGACAATCGTGTACCGTGGAATGTCGAGGGACTTCCGTCCTTACTTCCAGGACCTTGACATTGTTCGCGCAACGACCAACCTCTCTCGATCGCCTCATCCTCGGCTACACGGCGGTGCTCGGCGTCTTCATCGCTCTCAACTATTCGACGGTCCTCCGCCCGGCCCAACTGCTTCTCGCTCACGCGGCAATCATCGTCTGCGTGCTGGCGCTGCCTGCTCGCGGCGCGGCGTGGGAGAGGCCATCCCCGGGCGAACCCCTCCCCTGGACCGCTATCCGTAGCCTCTTGCTCTACCTGCGGCACATGTACCCCCTGGGGCTGGTGATTTTCTTTTTCGAAGAAGTCGGGCTCTTCGTCAACGCCCTCTGGACCGACAATCCCTACTGGTTCGAGCCGCTGCTTTTCGCCGCCGACGAATCTCTCTTCGGCGGCTTGCCGACCGTCCTGCTCAACCCCCTCGTCGGGATGCCGCAAGACGAGATCATGCACTTCTTCTACTTCTCGTATTACTTGATCGTCCTGGGAGGCGGAACCCTCGCTTACCTCAGCAGCCCCATTCGGAAAGACCCGATCGCCCCCCGGTTCCAGTTGGCCATTGCATCCGTGACGGCATCCTTCCTGTTCGCCTTTGTCTGGTATCCCTACTTGCCCTCCCGAGGCCCCTGGGAAACTCCTGAACTGATGGCAGGGCTAACGCCGTTCCAGGGAATCGTCTTCACCCCTTGGATCGAAACGATCATCGCCCACGGCGCCGTATCGGGAGCCTGCTTCCCCAGCGGGCACGTCTCTGGAAGCTTCGGCATGACCTTCGGCCTGCTGCCGCACCACCCCCGTGCCGGGCGATTGTGCCTCTTCCTGGCCTGCGGCATGGCAGTCTCGTGCGTCTATACTCGCTACCACCATGCCGTCGACATCTTCGCCGGCTTAGCCTGCGCTGCGCTGGGCTATGCCTTTGCCCGGTTCACAGCCCAAAACCGAGCCGCGAGGCTTTAGCCCGCGGGTCAACACCGCAAATCGCTGGACAACAGAGCCGCGGCGCAAGCCGCGATGAGATGCCCCGGACACCGCGGACCCTCCCCAGCGCCTCATGCGACTCAGACCGGCCGCAGATAGCGTCAGCGCGGGACACGGAAACCCTGAGGATACCTCCGGATCAGCCGCAGCTCAGGAACATTTCCTCGAAGGCGCTCTTCTGCTGCACCGTTTCAAGTTCGACGATGCCATCTCCAAACGAACTCCTTGGTCATCGGCCTCCGGTTGTCGTTTCGTACACCGAGGCAGTACGCTTGACGGTGGGGCCGGATTCCGCACGTAAAGCGGTGGCTAAATCAGACGAGATTCGAGGATAAATACCAATGCCAAAAACTCAGTCGACAGACGAATTCTTTCCCGGCGAAGCCGAGGTCATCTCCAAAGCAGTGGCCGAATCGTTGGACCGGCTCAACGAGACGTCGAACGGCCAGGCTGTCGCCATTGCGCGCTTGGCCGAGCTGATGATGGCCGGAACCATCGAGTTGGTGAAGGACGCCAACAAGATCGCTCAAAAACAGGGCTCAGAGGCCAAGACAAAGGCCGCCAAAGAAGTCCTATCGAAGGCCGTACGCGAAGCCGCGAAAGCCAAGGCCGCGGCTCTGGCGACATCCGCTCCAATCCCTTCACCCAGCGCCGGGAAGCAGCCCGAGACCGCCCTCCAGGCCGCCGCCGCCCAGGCGCTCGCCAATGCCTATCACAATGCAGTGTCAGCGCAACAGCAGGCCGGCGTTACTGCCCAGGCGACCCTAACCATGGGAGTGGCGACCATGTTTTCAGTGGTTACGGCAGCCCTGGGCAAGATTGAATCAGAAAAGATCCAAGCAATGCACCTGGCCCTCCAGAACACACTGTCGGCCCCGCAATAAGCGACGGCGCGCGCAACTCAGCTCAGAGGCCCGACTTGATCGACGGCATGTTGTCGACGAAACCCGCCTTGGTGCGTCGCAGTTCCCCGACAGCCGACGCGCGCATGCGTTCGAGCGTCTCGCGATGCTCGGCTTGGATCGCCAGGTTCACCAGCTCATCCGGGTCAGCATCGAGATCGTAGAGCTCCTCGATATCATCGATCAGCGGACGGATGTACTTATATTTCCCATCGCGCAGCATCACATACCAAGGCACGTCGCCGTGCATTGCATCTGCGCCCGTTGGGATAACGTTCGTAGCCGATCCGTAGTTCCGCCCAGTCCCGGTCAACAGCATCGGTCGATCCCACTCCGCATCGGGGTCCTCGAGCAAGGGAGTCAGGTCTTTGCCGTGCATCTCCCACGGCTGCTCGATGCCGGCATACGCGAAAAACGTCGGTACGATATCGACGCCCCCGACCGGCTTGGTCACGACCGTCCCCTCCGGAAATCGCCCCGGCTGGCTGATGATCATCGGAGATCGAATATTGCCGTCATAGGGAGCGACCTTCGTCCCTCGAAAGCCGTGCTGTCCCCAAGCCAACCCCTGGTCCGAGGTAAAGACGACCAGGGTATTCTCGCGCTGTCCGCTCTTCTCTAGAGCCTCCATCACGCGTGCAATCCCCTCGTCGAGCGCCAGAACGCCCTGATGATATTGGCGCACCCAGGAAGTCAGCGAGCGGCCGTTGAAAAACGGCTGTCCGGCGGGGCCGCGGGTCCAGTGGTTCACTTTCTGGGCCCAATCCGGCTTGCCGGGACGAGGGCCGAAGATGTCGGCCGGCGTATCGAAGTCGATGCCGGCGTAATCGTCCAGGTGTCGCTCGGCCGGAGTGAATGGACTGTGCACGGCGCCGTAACAGAGCCATAGGTACCAAGGCTTCTCAGGATCGCGCCCCTCCCCTCCGATCAGATCGACCGCCCAGTCGGTGTACTGGTCGGTCGAGTAGCGCTGCAGCATCTTCGTTTCGCCGCCCTGATAGGTGATCGGTTGATCGTGATAGTAGTGCTGGTTGGTCTCGGGGTGGGCGGGCCGATTCCAAACAATCTGGAAGTCCCAGTCGCGCCCGAACCCCGTGTCTGTCCCGGTGTGCCACTTACCGATGTGGGCTGTGAAGTATCCGTTGTCGCGGAAGACCTTCGGCCAAAACGGGCACTGCTCCGGGTCGTAGTCGCTGCCCGGATAGGCGCCCACCATGCGCATCGACTCGACGCCGAACTGGTGATGTCCGGTCAGCAGCGTCGCCCGCGAGGGCATGCACCAAGTTCCGATGTAGGCGTACTCGAATCGAACTCCCTCGGCCGCCAGCCGATCGATCGTCGGAGTCTTAACCCAAGGGTAGGATTGCGGATAGGCCCCGACCGTGCGGTAGGAGTGGTCGTCCGAATAGATAAACAGTATATTCGGCCGATCAGCGGCGATCGCAGCGACCACTGTAGTCAGAAGAAGGACGGCGAGGCGGCAAAGGGCTTTCATGGCAGGCCCATTGTGCACGATGGGCTTTAGCGGGTCAACCTGCCCTAGACCGTTTGCTTGTGTACCAACTCCTGAGCGACAAAGCGTATTTCTATCGCTCACTCCGTCGTTCGCGATGACAGCTAGGCGATGTGCGCCCCGCGCGTCTCGACGTAGACCGCGTACAACGACTGGCTGCCGGTCATGAAGAGGCGATTGCGGCGAGTCCCGCCGAAGCAGACGTTGGAGCAGATCTCAGGCAGCTTGATTTGGCCGATGCGGTCGCCGTTCGGGGCGAAGATGTGGACGCCGTCGTAGCCGTCGCCGACCCAGCCGGCGCTCGACCAGATGTTGCCGTCTTCGTCGGCGCGAATGCCGTCAGCGAGGCCCCCGCCCAAGCCGTCGATCACCATCGAACTGAACGTCTTGCCGTTCTTGAGCGAGCCGCCGTCCACGTCCCAGACCTTGATCTCTCGCGCCGCGTCGGGATAGTGTGTGGCGCCGGTGTCGGCGACGTAGAGCTTCTTGTAGTCGGGCGAAAAGCAGAGACCGTTGGGCTTACGGATGTCGTCGGTGACGAGCGCGATCGCGCCGCTCTGGCCGTCGATCCGGTAGACGGCTTCCTTCAGATGCAGCGGCCCTTTGTTGCCCTCGTAGTTCATCAGGCTGCCGTAGCCGGGGTCGGTGAACCAGATGTGGCCGTCGGGGTCGACGACCGCGTCGTTGGGCGCGTTCAGCGCTTTGCCGTCGTACTTGTCGGCGAGAACGGTGAGCGTTCCGTCGTACTCGTAACGCACCACGCGGCGGTTGCCGTGCTCGCACGAGAGTTGCCGGCCCTGATAGTCGAACGTGTTGCCGTTGCTGTGGCCGGCCGGGTTGCGAAACTCGCTGACGTGGCCGTCCTCTTCGATCCAGCGCATCTGGCGATTGCCCGGGATGTCGCTCCAGACCAGATACTTCCCTACCCCGTTCCAGGCCGGACCTTCCGCCCACATCGTGCCTACGTGGAGGCGCTGGATCGGCGTGTTGCCCAGCTTGTACTTGGCGAAGCGATCGTCGAGCACGACGATGTCCGGGTCGGGATAGCGCACCGGGTTCTTGCCCGACCAATCGCGATCGGCTCGCGCGGCGGAAGTGGCAAGCAGACCCGCGGCGGCGCTGGCGGCGGTCTTGAGCAGAGAACGGCGGTTGAAGTTGTTGGAATCCATAGTCAAGAGGCTCCGAGCTCTCAGAGAGGGAACCCTGTCAGCTTAGAGGACGTGTCGCCGAGGCGCAACACAGCTATGGACAGTGCCCGCACCCCGTGATGTAATTCTTGACAGGATTTCTCGACTGGGACGGCGTGGATGCCCGAGTCTGCCTCAAGAATAGACTTTTTCATCAGCCGCAACGGCGCGGATGCGGCGTGGGCGCAATGGATTGCCACGGTACTAGAAGATAACGATTACACGACCATCTCGCAGGACTGGGATTTTCGGCCCGGCCAAAACTTCATCGGGCAGATGCAGAAGGCGATCACACAGTCGGAACGGACGATTGCGGTGCTGTCCCCTCAATATCTCAGCGCTGAATTTACGCAGCCGGAGTGGTACGCGGCTCTCCGCAAAGACGCGAAGGGTGACGCAGGCTCGCTGATTCCGGTAATGGTTCGAGAGTGCGAACCTCCCGGGCTGCTTTCGGCGCTCGCCTACATCAAGCTCGTCGATGCAGCGGAAGAGGAAGCGCGCCGGCTGCTGTTGGACGGCGTCAAGCTTGAGCGAGCCAAGAGAAAGCAGTCCTATCCCGGTGGGAAGGCGGCTGCAGCGCAGACAGGCCGGCGTTTTCCTGGAACGCTTCCCGAGATTTTCCGCATTCCTCACCAACGCAACCCGAACTTCACGGGCCGGGACGGTTTGTTGCGGGACCTTCGCGAGACGCTGGCCGGTGGGGAATCGGCGGCGTTGACGCAGGCTGCCATCCACGGACTCGGCGGGGTCGGCAAGAGCCAGCTCGCCATCGAATACGTCTACCGCCACACGGCGGATTACACGCTGGTTTGGTGGCTGCGCTCGGAAACAGCGGAATCGCTCAACGCCGACTATGAGGCGCTGGCGAAGAAACTGGGGCTTGTCTCTGAGGAAGACCATCCCGAGCAGGCGCAGCTTGTCGAGGCGGTTCGGGAGGCGTTGGAGCGCCGCGGCGGCTGGTTGCTGGTTTTCGACAACGCACCCAATCCAAAGGGCGTGAAGGATTATCTGCCGCGGGGTTCGGCCGGCCATGTGCTGATCACTTCTCGCCATGCTTCTTGGGGCAAAACGGCGCGGGCGATGTCCGTGAGGGTCTGGGAGCCCGCGGAGTCGATACGGTTCTTGCTTCAGCGCACGGGTCAGAGCGACGAAGCCGCGGCTGGGGAGCTCGCCGACGATCTGGGACATCTGCCGCTGGCGTTGGAGCAGGCGGCGGCGTATATCGACGAGGCCGGGCGCACGATTGCTGGCTATCTGGAGCTATTCCGGAAGCACAAGCTGCGGCTGTTTGAGGCAGGCGGCGATGCATCGGGAGAAGAGGCGACGGTGACCACCACCTGGGAGATCAGCTTTCAACGGGTGCGCGAGAATTCTTCGGCTGGCGCTGATCTGTTGCAACTGTGCGCATTCTTGGGGCCGGACGACGTCCCGGTCGACATGATTGTCGATGGGGCCGAACACCTGCCTGAGGAGTTGGGGGCGGCTGTGAGCGATTCTCTGGAGCTTGACAAGGCGATCAAGGCTCTACGGAGCTATTCCCTGCTGGAGACGGGGGACAAGAAGCCGGAAGAGCGGAGTCTCTCGACGCACCGGCTTGTGCAGGCGGTGACCCGGGAGCGGTTGTCGCAAGAGGATCAAGAAGTCTGGGCGGAGGCGGCAGTCAAGGTCGTTAACGAGGCGTTCCCGGGGAATTCTCAAGACGTTCGGAACTGGCCGGTTTGCGCCCGGTTGTCTGCGCACGCCGTACGCGCGACCGATCACGCGGAGAGTCTGCAGGTTGCGCTTAACGCCGCTAGCCAGCTGTTGAATGAGCTTGGCCTGTTCGCATCGGGTCGAGCCGAACTTGAGCAAGCGAAGCAGTTCTCCGAACGGGCGCTCGCGATCGACGAAAAAGCCTATGGCCCCGAGCATCCCAGGGTTGCCGTACGCGCCAACAACATCGGGCTGATACTGAAAGCCCAAGGGGATCTGCCCGGGGCGTTGGATTTCGCCAAGCGGGCGCTCGCGATCGACGAAAGAGCCTATGGCCCCGAGCATCCCAGGGTTGCCACTCTCGCCAACAACGTCGGCATGATTCTGAAAGATCAAGGGGATCTGCCCAGGGCGTTGGAGTACGCTAAGCGGTCGCTCGAGATCGACGAAAAAGCCTATGGCCCCGAGCATCCCAAGGTGGCCATCCGCGCCGGCAACATCGGAACGATTCTGCAAGCCCAAGGGGATTCGCCCGAGGCGTTGGAGCACGCCAAGCGGGCGCTCGCGATCCACGAAAAAGCCTACGGCCCCGAGCATCCCGCCGTCGCCACAGGCGCCAACAACATCGGACAGATTCTGCAAGCCCAAGGCGATCTGCCCGGGGCGTTGGAGCACGCCAAACGGGCGCTGGCGATCTCCGAAGAAGCCTACGGCCCCGAGCATCCCGACGTGGCCACGAGTGCTAACAACATCGGGTTGATGATGCAAGCCCAAGGGGATCTGCCCGGGGCGTTGGAGTACATAACGCGGGCGCTGCGGATACTTGAATCAACCTATGGAGCGGATAACCCAAGCACCATAATCGCGGCGGGGAACCTTGAGGTGATTCGCAAAGCGATGAAGTAGCGCCGGCGTCCGGGCAATCAGGTCGTTCTCAGGCTTGCCATTTGGTTAACGAAAAGGTTAAGTTATCACATGCTTCGTCATCCTCTGATTCGCGTCCTGCTAGCCGCTTTGGCTTCTTACCTGTGGGGAATGGTCTTTTGGGGCTTCAACCCGCTGCCGTACACAACGTGGAAGCATGCCGTCGACGACGAAGCCGCCGGGGCGGCGATCGCGAAGCATTTTCCCGAGACCGGGACCTACTATTTCCCCGGCATGTACCTCGAAGAGGAAGAACGCACGCGGCTGCACGAGCGCGGCCCGGTGGGTTTCGTTCACGTCACCGCGCACGAGGGCCGCCCAATCATGGACCCGTCCATCATGGTGCTGGGTTTTGTGCTGACGCTCGGGGTCGCCGCCGTGCTGGCTTGGCTGCTACGCCAGGCGGCCCCGGCTTTGCCGAGCTACGGTCGCCGGGTCGGCTTCATCGCCGTAGCCGGATTCGCCGCCTCGCTCGCGATCCACATCGGCGACCACGTCTGGTGGCTGATCGCCATCGAGTGGAAGCTGTACCAGGCGTTCTACGAGACCGTCTCATGGACCCTAATGGGCGCCGTGCTGGCAGCCGACTCTTCCGACTCCTGATCGACCGAGAATGTGGAAGATCGAGCTTGACATCCCAGATCGTTGCATATACACTTATTTCATGTCCGGGCCAGTAGATCGAATCGCGGCGCAGTGCTTGGCCGTGCGGCTGCGTCGCCTCAATCGCCAAGTCAGCCGAATTTACGACGACGCGCTGCGCCCCCTCGGCGTGAAGGTAAGCCAGCTCAACATCCTCGTCGCGGCGGCCAAGACGGGCGAGGCGCGGCCTGCGGAGATCTGTCGGGTTCTCGATCTCGACGCCTCTACTCTGAGCCGCAACCTGGAGCGGATGCGCCGACGCGGCTGGATCGAAACTCTGACCGATGAGTACGACGCGCGGTTGCAGCCTTTCCGCGCAACGAAGGACGGGTTGGCGCTGATTGAACAAGCCTACCCGGCCTGGCGAGAGGCGCAGAAGCTTGCCCGAAAGAAGCTCGGTCCCGACGCCGTCGAAGCCCTTGTCGAGACTGGAATCTGATTTTTTCACTCAATCACTTGTATATACAACGGAGTAACCATGGTCGATCTCGAACAACACCCCACGGTCCTACGAACTCGCGCTCTTTCCCCTGCCCCGGCGAAGGACGCCCTCACTGCCGACCTGCTGCGAAGCTGGGCTCTAGAAGCCGGCGCGGACGACGCGGGAGTCGTCTCGATCGACCGGCCCGAGATTGCCGACGAGAGCGAACAGATCCGGCGCTGGTTGCCGCGAGCCAAGACGCTGTTGTCGTTCGTGGTGCGAATGAACCGCGAGCCGATTCGCACGCCCGCTCGCTCGGCGGCCAATCTCGAGTTCCACCACAAGGGCGACCATATCAACGAGATCGCCGGACGCCTGGTCGCCAAGCTGGAGCGGTGCGGCGTCGCCGCCGTCAACCCGGCGATGGGATTCCCAATGGAGATGGACGAGTTCCCCGGCCGGGCCTGGGTCGTCTCGCACAAACGCGTCGCAGAAGCCGCCGGTCTGGGCGTGATGGGTATCCACCGCAACATCATCCATCCCAAGTTCGGAAACTTCATCCTGCTGGGGACGGTCGTGATCGAAGCCGAGACAGAAGAAGAATCAACACCGCTCGACTACAATCCCTGCCTCGAGTGCAAGCTCTGCGTGGCCGCCTGCCCAGTCGGCGCGATCTCTCCAACCGGCGACTTCAACTTCCAAGCCTGCTACACCCACAACTACCGCGAGTTCATGGGTGGATTCACCGATTGGGTCGAGCAGGTCGCCGACAGTAAGAGCGCGAGCGACTATCGCGGCCGGGTTGAAGACAACGAGTCGGCGTCGATGTGGCAGAGCCTTTCCTTCGGTGCCAACTACAAGTCCGCCTACTGCCTCTCGGCGTGCCCGGCGGGTGAAGACGTCATCTCACCTTGGCTCGACGATCGCAAGCGGCACCTTGATGAGGTCGTGAAGCCGCTGCAACAGAAGGTCGAACCAATCTACGTCGCTCCGGGCACAGACGCCGAGGAGCACGTGGCGAAACGCTTCCCTCACAAACGCATTCGCCGGGTCGGTTCCGGCCTGCGGCCACGCACGGCTCGGGGCTTTCTCGACGGCGTTCCGCTGACCTTTCAGCCGGGCAAATCAAAGGGCCTCAGCGCGGTTTACCACTTCAGGATCGGCGGCGAAGAGAGTCTCGACGCAACAATTACGATCGAGCATCAACAGATAACAACGTGTGAAGGGCTCCACGGCAAGGCGGACCTCGTCGTCGAGGCCGATTCCAAAACATGGCTGGAATTCCTACGCCGCGATCGTGGAATCGCGGGCGCGCTGTTGACAAGGAAGATTCGCCTTCGTGGCTCGCCCAAGCTGTTGCTGGCCTTCGGTAAATGTTTCCCGCAAGCCTAGGCGATAATCGACGTCAGAGTGAATCTGATCGATCTATTCAACCCAACGTTGCAAGGACGAGCCGGCGACGTGGGGCTCGAATTCGAGGGACAGGAGCACACCTTCGGCGCGATCGAGAAAGCCTCCAACAGGCTTGCGAACCGTCTCGTCGCCAACGGCCTCACCGTCGGGGATCGTGTGGGCGGGTATCTTCCGAACTGCCCCGCACTGGTGGAAACCCACTTAGCGGCACTCAAGCTGGGTGCTGTCTACACGCCGATCAACGCACTGTACCGGGCGAGAGAGGTCGAGCATATTGTCGCCGACTCTGATCCGCGGATCGTCGTGACGACGAACGAGCTGAGCGCACATCTCCCCTCACGTGTGGATCGGTTGGTCGTCGACGAGGCGGGAGCGGCTCTTGGCCAAGAGTCAGCGGAGCGGCCTGTTTGTCCGGCGCAAGGAGAATCACCCGCGGCGCTCGTCTATACCTCCGGAACGACAGGCGCGCCGAAGGGGGCCGTCCTTACTCACAACAATCTGGCCGTCAACGCGATGACGCTTCACACCTGCTGGGCGATGACGCCCTCCGACCGAGCGCTGCACCTGCTTCCGCTCGGTCACCTGAACGGCTTGGCGAATGGCCTCCACACCTGGCTGACGACCGGATTTCGGATGCGTCTACTGAAGCGCTTCCAGAAGGAGACGATCCTTGACGACCTACTCGATTTTCAGCCGACGTTCTTTTTCGGAGTACCTGCCGTCTACCAGCGATTGATGGAGGCTCCCCCTGAAACGGCCCGGCAAATCGGCCAATCGACGCGTCTCTTTGTGTCGGGCTCGGCGCCGCTCAGCGCCGACTCGTTCGAGCGTTTTCAGGAGATGTACGGGCACTCCATCCTAGAGCGATACGGGATGACCGAGACCTTGGGAAATATCTCGAATCCTTACATGGGAGAACGGCGGGCCGGGACAGTCGGCAAGCCTCTTCCGGGCGTTTCGATCCGGTTGAGCGAGGGGGATCACGGCGAGATCTTGGTCAAAGGACCGAACGTCTTCGCGGGCTATTGGCGTAACGAAGAGGCAACGCGGGCGGCCTTCACCGACGAAGGGTGCTTTCGCACTGGAGATTTGGCCGTTCGCTCCTCGGACGGCTATTACACCCTCCAAGGTCGCCGAGACGACTTGATTCTCTGCGGAGGCTACAACATCTATCCCGCGGAGATCGAGAGGCTGCTCCGCGAACAACCGGGAGTTCAAGACGCGGTCGTCGTAGGGACGCCGGACCCGGTTCGGGGAGAGACGCCGGTCGCCTTCATCTTGCCTCACGACGGTTCGAACGTCGAAGCCAGGGCGCTCGAAAAAACTTGCCGCGCCGCCCTTGCTTCTTACAAAGTCCCACGCGCCTTCCATGCGGTCGACGAGATTCCGCGGAATGCTCTCGGCAAGGTTCAGAGGAGTCAGCTTAGAGGCTTGGCGAAGGAATCCTGGGCCTCAGAATAAGGAAAAACTTTAGGGATTCGCATGTCAAAGCCCTAGCGAGCTAGGGGCCCGATCACACTTAGACTCATCGGGTGAACTGCGATGTTCGCTGAGCTTCAACATGGAGTTCGGACCCTGGGCCTATCCAGCGCCGCTTGGTTCCTGTTAGTCGCGTCGATGGGCTTCTCGTCTGGCGCCGGGGCGGCGACGATCTATCTCGATGACTTCTCCGGGAGCGGCGACGGCGCCCTGACCTTTGGGGCATTCACTTCGGGAGGGTCCCCGCCGACCAACTATTGGACGATTGGCGATGAAACGACGGTGAGCTTGGTGGGAGGGGTATCCAACTCGTCCCCTGGCAACCAATTCCTCGGCAGTCGAGACGTCGACGCAGGCCCGGCCTCGCAGCCGTCCACACCGGCCGTCGCCACCTTCATCAACGGTCTCGATCTTGCATTGGGTTCCATCTCCATCCTGTCTATCGATATCGCAGCTTCCCAAGACCAATGGGAGTCTGGTCAGGACTTCGTCGAGATCATCGTGATCGTCGACGGGGTCGCTACGGTCCTTGAACGCCTTGCTCCAACTGCCGCGTCAGGCGGCGATCTGGCGCAGAACAACGGCGCCGGAGCGGTGATCCCGACGTCGTTCACCACGCTCCAATGGGCCTTGCCCTTTAACGGAGCCGGAACGTTCCTCGAAGAGATTCGGATCGAGATCTTGAGTACCGGAGATCTCGAAAACGTCCTCTTCGACAACGTGCAGGTCGATTCCAATGTTCCGGAGCCCGCCACGATCGGCCTGTTCGGCGCAGGCGTTCTGGCGCTAGCCTTTCTCCGGCGCAAACGCCAAAACTAGCACTCGCCAAGCTAGGACTCCTCTTCCAATAGGAACGCGTCGGCGGCGCCGACGATCGTTTGGTTCATCGGGTGAACCCGGGTGTTAGAATGGTCCGCGCGCCCGCCCTTACCCTGCTCGGGAACATGCCGGCGCCCTTAGGAGCGCCTCGCTTTGCCCGACGCGACGGATTCATCGGAGTCACTGAAGAAGATCCTTCGAGTTGCGAGGCAGCTTTCGCGACCTTTTGACATTAAAGAGGCGCTTGAGCAGATTGTCGATTCGGGCTGCGAAGTCCTTCGCGCCGACCGGGCATCGGTCTTCCTGTTTGATCCTTTTCGGAACGAGCTCTACGGTGAGGCGACGTCCTCGCGCGACGAGATTCGCTTCCCTGCCGACAAAGGGATCGCGGGTCAATGCCTGACTGAGGGCCGCATGATCCGAGTCGACGACTGCTATGCGGATCCCCGCTTCAACCGCAAAGTCGATGAGGAAACCGGTTATCGCTCCAAAGCCCTGCTCTCGGTTCCGCTAATTGGGATTGAACAGGAGCCCGTTGGCGTAATGCAACTCCTCAACCCTGAGCGCGGACACTTTGACGCCTCCGACGAATCGCTGGCGGAAATGTTCGCGGGCTTCGCTTCTGTCGCCATCCAAAGAGCCAAAAACGTGGAGGACCGGCTGCGAACGGCGAAGATGGAGCACGATCTCTCGCTGGCTCGGGAGATTCAGCAGGGACTGCTGCCGGGGGACCCGCCGGAATTCGGCGAATATGAGCTCGCGGTGCACAGCCGGCCCGCGGATGAAACCGGCGGCGACATCTATGACCTCGTCACTATTACTAATGGCCCAGACGACACGAGTTTGACGATCTTGCTTGCCGATGCGACGGGTCATGGGATCGGCGCCGCCTTGTCCGTTACCCAAGTCCGTTCCATGCTTCGCATGGCGGCGCGAGCGGGTGTCGACCTCAATGGATTGTGCTTGCACTTGAACAATCAGTTGGCGGCCGACCTCCCAAGCAGCAAGTTTGTTACCGCGTTCATTGGCAACCTGGACCCGCGCCGGCATGTTCTGTCGTATCAGGCCATGGGGCAGGCGCCTCTTCTCCATTTTCACGCCGCGACTCAAGAGCTCGACATTCTTGCCGCTTCTACCTTGCCCATGGGGCTGTTTGAGCATCCGTCGCTCCCCGAGCCTCTGACTATGGAGCTCGATGCAGGCGACACCGTACTGCTGCTCAGCGACGGAGTATACGAGTACGCCAATGCCGCTAACGAGCAATTCGGCGAGGACCGCGTTGCGGAGATTGTGAAGTCCTCGGCCGATGAAAACGTGAAGGTGACTCTCGAGACGCTCCTTCGTGACCTTGACGAGTTTGCCGACGGCGCTCCCCAGGAAGACGACATCACGGCTGTCATGATCAAAAGGCGTCCTAGGTAGATCTGGGCGACCATCTGTTTGCGGGATTTCTCATTGCTCGGCCCAGAGCCGCGAGAAGGATGTACGCAGCGACGCCGCTGCAACCACTCTATGCCGATCCGCTACTATAGCCGCAGATTTCCTATGCGTAGACAACTGGTGATCCTCGTCCTCGCCTTGCTGCATCTCTCCTGTGCGGCGCGCCAACCAGGCGACCCCATCAAGCCCGGTTACAACACTTTCAGTAAAGAGCAAGATATTGGCGTCGGCCGCGAAGCCGCCGCCGAGATCCGCAAGCAGGTTGACATCGTAGAGGACGGTCAGCTCCAACGGTACATCCGCGACCTCGGTGCGCACTTGACGAGTCAACCTGAAGCTGAGGAGTATCCCTACGAGTTCACCCTCATCAACGAGGGTTCAATCAATGCCTTTGCACTACCTGGCGGACCGATCTTCGTTCATTCCGGCTTGCTCGCCGCCGCCGAAACCGAGGGACAACTAGTCGGCGTCCTCGCGCATGAAATCTCTCATATCGCACTCCGCCACGGCACCAGCCAAGCCAGCAAGGCGCAGATGGTACAGCTGCCCGCCATTCTCGCAGGCGCCGTTTTGGGACAGGAATCGGTCTTGGCTCAAGCGGGACAGATCGGCCTCGGCCTCGGCCTCAACGCTCTCTTCATGAAGTACTCTCGGAATGCTGAAAGACAAGCCGATGCCCTGGGGGCGCGCATCATGGCCGGAGCAGGCTACAACCCCGTCGAGATGGCCGACTTCTTCCAGAAGCTCGAGGAGCAAGGAGGCCCGCGCCCCCCTGCCCTACTCTCATCGCACCCCAGCCCCGGCAATCGTGTGCGCCTCGTTCGCGCTGAGATGGAGGCGTTTCCCGCAGGCGACTACACGTACGCATCCGGCAAGTTCCCCAACGCCAAGCAACAGGTAGCCCAACTACCGACGCCCCCGAAGCGGCCGGAGCAGCCAACAACCGCCGCAACCTCCTCGCCTCCTTCGGCCCCCGCCTCGAGCTCAGGATTCCAGCGCGTCAACGGCAGCACCTTTTCGCTAGAGTATCCAACCGGCTGGCGCACCTACGGCGCTCAGTCTTCCGGCACCCTGACCATCGCGCCCGCAAACGGCATCGTACAAACACAAGGCGGAAGCATCGGGATCGGCTACGGAGCCGTTGTCAGCTACTACGAACCTCGCCACAGCTCCGACCTGCTAAACGGCGCCTGGGAACTATTGCAGCAATTGCAGGAGATTAACCCGAATCTGCGGGCCTCAGTCCAACCGAAGCAGGTCACCGTCGCCGGCAGTCAAGGGCTGATCGTTGGGCTCACCGGAAGGTCGCCCTATGGCGGTCGCGAGCGAGATATGCTTCTCGCTGTCGCCCGTCCCCAGGGCATCTTCTACATGATCTTCATCGCGCCGGAGAATCAGTACAACCGCCTCCAACCGACTTTCGAACGCATGGCGCAGTCAATTCGCTTCCGCTGAGACACGGCAGAGACAGGCATAGCCGTCGTCTTCGCGCGCGACTAGGTCTTGGCGAAAAGCGGATCAAAGCCCGATATCTCGAATGTAGATGAGGAGCCGTCGTTCCGCCGCCCGCGCTATCCTGAATCCATGCCTCAGATCGAAGTTTCCCTCGAACAAGCTGGTCCGGCCACTTCGAAAAGCGTGGTGCGGGGTCACGAAGTCTTGGTTGATCGCCCCGCGGAAAAAGGCGGTGACGACCGCGGCATGATGGGCGGCGAGATGCTTCTCGTTTCGCTCGGGGGCTGCTTTCTAAGCAACATCTACGCCGCGATTCGCTCCCGCGAGGCTCAAGTCTCGAACGTCCGCGCACGCGTTGCGGCGACTCTCGACGGAGCGCCGCCGCGCTTTACCGAGATCGAGATCGTCGTTTCAGCGGAACATGACGATCGCGAACAATTCGAAAAGCTGCTTGTCATCGCAGAGCGCGGCTGCATCGCAGCCAACACTATGCGCCAGGCCGCCAAGTTCACTGTTCGCGCGGTGTGAGGAGCGGCAATCCTAGGGATCGGGCCGTTACACGGCTGCCTGGCGCGTCATCTTTCCAGAAAAACGAGCCCCCTTTTCGAGCGCAGACACTCGCCGCCGACTCAATCTTCGCGTTTGGGCGGAGTTCCCAACTGACGCCGGACTCAGAACCTGATGCCGACTGTCACGCCGTAGACGAGCGCGGTCGTCCCATCCACGAAGTCGAGCGATATATTGGGGCTGAACGCGGCGCGGTTGCCGAGGGGTATGTCGTAGAGTACGCCGATGCGGCCCAGCGGCTTGCGCTTTCCGGAGCTTTCGTCCCCCTCTTGGCCCGAAGTCGCATGTACCGCCTCCTCCTCACGGATACCGAGACGCCGGTCCCAGCCGCCTCCCGCAAAGAAGCCCAGGCTCTCGGTCGGGTGGAAGTAGGCGAGAGCTACGAATACATTCTCTTGAAGACTGCCGGCGACGGCCTCGCCTATGGCTCCGACCCCAAAGCGTGGATGGAAGCGAAACTCGTATTCAGCGCCGAGCGTGAAGCCGCTTCCATGAGGCGAACTGGTCCCGCCCAGGAATGCACCCAAGTGATGCAGGTGACGGTGTTCTTCTTCCGCCCCTTCCGAGCTTTCCTCCGAATGAGACGGGGCTTGAGCGGATTCAGCCGGAGCCGGAGAGGGAAACTGCATCAATGAAGCCGTCAGAACGAAAGCTGCGAGCAGCCCTGTGGGATCCTTCATCTAGCGATTATAGGTGCGCCCCGCGCCTGCCGTGTGGCTGACGCGGGGCTAAGGTCTGAGAGCCTTTTTGCTAGAACTAGGGCCACGTCCCTTCCCATCCTCGCCAGCGCGGCGCCTTCTTTTGGTCGTAGGCCACGCAGACGTCAACGGCTCTTCGCGCCCCGGCTATGTTGGCGAAAACGGCGACGGCCGGCTCTCTTGAAGCTCTGCCTTCCTAAGCCGGCAGGGGAACTCGCAGATAAGGCTCGATCGCCTCGAGAGTCCACTCAATCTCCGCCCTCTGGGCCTCGTTAAACGTGTAGTCGCCCCGCCGCGAGACAGTGGTCTTGAACACGCCCCGGCGCTTGAACGCGTAGCTGCGCACGCCGGGAATGTGCTGATCGAGGTTAATCAGCAGCAAGAGCTTCGAGAAAACCTCGCGGATCTTGTCCCGCTCGCCCTTCTTGTGAAGCTCCCACAATAGGGCGTAGACGTCCGCATACATCGCGCCCGGCATCGTGCCGTCAAAGCCCAGTCGCATCTCGTAAGGCCAGCCGCGACCCGCGGCTCCGCTGAACACCGACTTGATCGTTTTAGGACGGTGCGCGGCGAGCTTCTGCAATCGCGGGACGACCGGTTTGAACTCTTCCTTCACGTAACCGAAGTTCGGGAAGCGCTCCGCCATCTCGAGGATGAACTCCACGGTTGGCTCCACGTCCGCCGCACCGCCGGTCGTCTGGATGAAGACTGGACGCTTGGCGAGCTTGCAGAGAGCGCTGTAGTAGCTCCGATAGTCGTCCAGCGAATCTGCTTCCTTGGGCGGCATCGCGATCAGAGCATCCGGTTGAAGCTTTTCCGCGCGGCGGGCATAGCGCATCATCTGCGACTGGTTCGCCGCTTGAACCCCAAGCACCAGCGCCGGTTTCTTGCCCTGGGCCGCTTTGGCCAAGACCTCCATGCCTCGCATGCGCTCATCTTCGTCCAAGAAGGCGTACTCGCTCGCCATCTGCGGCCAAACCATGCCCTGCACGCCGGAACGGTCAAGAAAGTCGACCTCGCCGGCGAGGTCATCGTAATCGACGGCTTTCTTCTCGTCGTAGGGAGTAGCGACGATGATGAATGCTCCCTCCATCGGCTTGCTCGCAGCGGCTCGCAGCGGAGCGCTTCGATAGCAAGCCGTTGCGGACAGAAGTCCGAGCCATTGCCGCCGAGTCATGAAGTGCGTCATCGCGGGAAAATTGTATCAGATTGCCCGAACGTCCCAAAAATCGCCGCGCAGAGAGTCGGTTACTCAGGACGACAGCCAACGAGGACGATCTTTCCACTTGCCGCGCGTGAAGTCGGGAAACTCCACCGGTCGGCTGCCGCTGGCTACCGACTGTTGGCTGAGAGCCGAGATGGCGCTGCTGGTCACCGAATCGTAGACGTCCCAGTCGGGCAGGCGTTTTTCATTCAAGGCCCCCACGAGCCGGTGCCAGACGAGCGGCGTGCGCGAGGCCCGCCCGCCGTGCCCGCGCAAAGCTTCCCGCCGTGGAGGGTTATAGTCTCTCTCGATGGGGTGCTGGTACTTCTCTAGCCAAGGCCCGGCTGGTTCCCAGCTGTGCTCCTCCGGGCTGACGCCTTCCAAGTAGATTAAAGAATTGCGCGAAGGTGTGTAGCGGTCGCCGAAGTAGACGCCCTTAGAGCCTTGCAGACGGTAGAAAGACCGCGGGTGCGGTGTGTTGGTGTCGAAATTGAGCGTAATCAGCTTGCCGCCGACGGTGCGGATGAGCGTTACGTTGTAGTCGCCCTGCTTCATCTCCATCGTGGCAAGGGGATGTTCCTCGCCGTAGTAGTGTGCGGCGAATCGGTTCAACGAGACGGCTTTGGAGCTCATCGAGACAAGAGAATCAAAACGATCGCCGTGGTTGATATCCAGCGCCGGCATGATTGCGCTCATCGGATGATCTGGGTATAGGTTGCCGTTCTTGTTGATCGAGTGCGCCAGACGCCACGGTTCGCGCTCGGGATCGAACTTCGCCAGGCGAAGATCATGCACATACCCGGCCTCGGCGTGAATGACATCGCCGAGCAAGCCTTCCCAGACCATGTTGGCGACGGTGAGGCTGCGGAATCCCTCGAGGCCCAGCGTGCCCCATTTCCCAGTCTCCTCCCAGGTCTCGACGATCTCCCACGCCTCGTCGAGCGTCAGCGCGATCGGTACCTCGCTGACCGCATGCTTGCCGTTGCGCATGGCCGCCAGCAGGACGGGTGTGTGCCAGCGCCACGAAGTCGAACAGATTACACAGTCGAGCTCTTCTTCCGCGCACATACGCTCGAAATCGGTCTTGGTCTTGCCGTACAACTTCGGCGACGGCTTACCCGTCTCCTCGACCCAGCGCTTCGCGCGATGCAGGTAGGCGTCATCAATGTCGCAGATGGCGGGAACTTCGACCCCGTCAATCCCCAAGGCCGCATCGAGATGGTGGGAGCCGCGATCCCCTACGCCGACGAAGCCAAGTCGAATGGGGCGTCCGTCGATCGATCCCTGGCTGAGGGTCTGGGCAGCCGCGACGCCGGCTGAAGCGGCCGCGATACCCGCCGCGGTGACTCCCAGAAAACTGCGCCGGTCGATGTGCTTGCTCATGGGTGGGTATTCCTTCTTGCTACGAAGAATCTATCATCTCCACAGGGGACGGAGCCCTTTTTTTTCTTACACCGTCGCGGCCTTCGTCTTGAGCGTCCTCGGCCGCGCAGCTTCAGCCGACGTCCCTCGCGCTGCTCGATCGTTCGCAGGAGTTCCGCGTCCCTAGCGGGTTTCGCGTGCGGGTCGCGTCCCTAAGAATCTGTTGCTCGCCCGGCTTATCCCGCTTCGGGAGGACCGCTGCCTCGGCTCACCTATACATTGAAACAGTCAGGAACCTCGAATACAGCTAAGCCTCGCGCGTCATCTTCGCCGAGAACTGGGCGCCTTTCGTTCGAGGACGCGCGCCGCTGCTCCTCTGGCTCTTCTACGACGCTGCGGCCGCATGCGGCCGCGTTGACACTGCAGACTACTTTGCCCGCTCAGATGAAAAGACATTGCCCGTCGGCTTGACCGGAAGTGTGGCCTTCCAGTCGTCGAGTTTCCTCAGCAACTGCGCCACAGTCCGTGGATCGCGTTTCTTCACATCGGTCTTCTCATAAGGGTCGGAAACGATATCGAAGAGTTCGACATGACTGGAGTCTCGATTGGCGACCAACTTCCAGTTCTCATGGACCACGGCGTAGGAAACCCAGTCGTACGGTCGGGTCTTCTGGATGGGCCAAGCCGAGTTCATTTTCCAGAACAGCGGCTTGGCGCGCGTACCGCTGCCATTGCCCGTAAGAGCCGCGACCTGGCTGATGCCGTCGGGTTGGTATGCATCCGGCAGCTTGACACCCGCCAGTTTGCAGAAGGTCGGAAGCAGGTCGACGGCGGAGATCAGCGAGGTCTTGTCCACCTTGCCGGCAGGAATCTTGCCGGGCCAGCGGGCGATGAAGGGTACTCCGATGCCGCCTTCGAAAAGCGCCGCCTTGTAGCCCTTTCTGCCGCCGGTGATACCTTTGGCAGCAGCGATTCCATATCCCGCGCCGGTAGCGGTGTCGTGCATCAGAGCGAGTTCGGTGGGTCGAGCGGCTCGGGCCGGACCGTTGTCCGAGCTGAAGATGACGAGCGTGTTGTCTGTCAGCTTCAATCGATCCAGAGTGTCGAGCACTTCCCCGATCCGGTCGTCGGCGTGCGACAGCACCGATGCATAGATATTGTCCGGCTCTTCGAGATCGCGGAAGCGCCAGCGGTACTTGGGGACGGTGTGGAATGGCGTGTGTGGCTCATGCATCCACAAGTTGATGAAGAATCGTTTCCGCTCGCGATGAGACTTCTCGATGAAAGCGATGGCGCTGCGAGCGTCCTCGTGAACCGGCATCTGTTCTCCGGCGCAGTTGAATGCGCCGTATTCGTCGTAGCCATATTCGCTTGGCAGCGGCGAATCCGGAATCATGTTATTGGACAGGTGCCATTTGCCGAAGTGAGCGGTTGCGTAGCCTCCCTGCTGAAGCATGCGCGAGAGGAGCGGGACGTTCGGACTCAGCCAATCCGGCATGTTGCGCCTGGCGTTGTTGGGCGCCCATGCGAAATGGCCGTCAATATTGTAGCGAGCCGGAAAATGACCGGTCATGACGGCCGTTCGGCTCGGCGAGCACACCCCACTGGCGACGGTAAAGCGATGGAAGTCCGTACCTTCGCTTGCAAGCCGATCGATGTTGGGTGTTTTTATGAAGGGATGTCCATGACAACTGAGATCACCCCAGCCCCAGTCGTCGGCAAAGACGAAAACGATGTTGGGCTTTTCTGAGGCGTTTCCCTCGATCGCGCTTAACGACGTGGCTACCAGAAGTACAAACTGAGTAATTCGGGCCGTGGCGCTTGTGCGGCTCATGGTTGGCAGCTCTTACCCTGGACGTACATTGTAGCCGCGCCGGGGCCGTGAGCACCCCCCAAAAAGGGGATGGAGCCCTTTTTCTTACACCGTCGCGGCCTTCGTCTTGATCGGCCGTCCTCGACCGCGCAGCTCCAGCCGACGCCCCACTCGCTGCTCAATCGTCCGCAGGAATTCCGTGTTCCCCAACGGAGTGCCCGTGCGAGTCGCGTCCCTGAGAACCCCTTGCTCGCCCGGTGCAACACCAACACTCAGCAACTCGCTCCAGTCGATCCTCGTCTCCACCTCCGCCAGGCTGTCGATGTCCAGGAGTCCTTGCGAGCACGAGCCCTCCACGTGCGCCCGAGCGCTCGACCATGGGAAGTCTTGCGGCACTCCGACCAATCCGGCCCGGACGGGATTCAGGTCGACGTAAGCCAGGGCGGTGACCAGATGATCGTGGTCTAAACAGCACGAAAAGAAGCGGTTCTGCCAGAGATGGCCGCTGCGCCCGCGCCGGCGGTTGAACCACTGGGCGTAGCGAGCGTGCGTGCGGCGCAGCGTCCGAGCCATGGCGTCACCCGTACGAGGGATCGCAACAAGGTGAACGTGATTGGTCATGAGACAGTAGCCGAGCAAACGCATCCCGCACTCGGAACTGTCCTGTCTGAGGAACTCGAGGTAAGTTCGCCGGTCTTCGTCGAGCAGGAAGACGTCCTGGCGATTGTTGCCGCGTTGGGTGATGTGATGTGGTGCGCCGACCGTCACAACCCGTGCTTGACGGGGCATGGGGAATCTTTGCGCCTATTGTGACATGGCCAGGGCATCCAGAAAAGGGCTCCGTCCCCTTTGGCCCCGTCCCCTTTGGCCGTCCCCTTTGGCCCCTTTGGCCCGCCCCCTTTGGCCCCTTTGGCCCTGTGGACTAGAAATGGGCTCCTTTTGCTCGATGAGGCCGCCCACGCCCCCTTCGCCCTTGACTGATTGAGGACGCATGGGTAAGCATGCGCTTACATGGATCGTGTCTACGTACTAGTGACGATGGATGTCGAGCGGCCGCGTTTGGAGGCGAATGCAAGCGGTCCCGATAGTTGGGACGCAAGCGACGCCTACATTCGAGGTTATGCGCGGCGGGCGGCCGCTCATGGCTTTCCTGTCAGTTTTTTCTCCCATCCGGAGACAGCCGCGCACCACGCCGAGCTCTTCGAGAGACTGCGTCAGGATCATGGCGCCTTCGTGGAAGGCTTGCATCTGCACCCCTGGAAGTTTGCGGACGGAAAGTATAAGGCGCACCTGGGCGGAATGACAGGTGAAGGGCAGAGAAAGGCGATCTCGGAGGCGGCCGCGATGTGGCGGGAAGGCTTCCAGCGCAAACCGCGCTACTTCAGGCCAGGCACCTTCTCGGCGAATGACGAGACGTTCCGAACGCTCGTCGATCTCGGGTTTCGAGGAGGCTCGGTGTCAGCTCCCGGGAGGGTCTATCGGGAGCTCAACTCCATCTGGACAGGCGCAGTCCCCGACCCCCATCGGGCACACCGCTGCTTCCGGCAGCTCGAAGGTGATCTTGAGTTCGCCAACATACCCCTAACGGCGGACTTCAGCCGGCAGCAACAACTCAACGGCCGGATCTTCTTTCGTGATCTACGCCCGGATTATCGAGGCGTGGACTACGAAACTATCCTGCGGAACATCGTCGATCAGCTCATCGAGCGTGAGCCTGACGTCCCCGTCATCAACATCGTCACTCACAACGACAATGACTACACCGATCCGAGCGACCTCAACTGCCGCAACTACGAAGCGGTGCTGAGAGGCATTCCGGAGGCCTGCGCGCGTGCCGGTCTGAAGGCGGTCGGATCCACGATCGGCGAGGTCTGCGACATGGTCCTCGCGAAGCCCCCAAAGGAGCCCGAGTTCCTCGCCGCTTATCAGCCGTTCTCAGAGCGGCCTAGCTGGAAAGGCTGAGGGGGCCGCGGCCACGCAAGACGCGAGCCTCGCCGGCGCTCTAGACAAGGATGTAACAAAGCCCCGTAACAACTACCACGCCAATCAGGTTGAGTATCAGCCCCTCGCGAGCCATCACTCGAACTGAAACCAGCCCGGAGCTGAACACCACCGCATTCGGGCCGGTCGCCGCCGGCAGCATGAAGGCGCAGCTCGCGCTCATCACGGCGGGAACCATGATGCGCGCCGGGTCGATGTCCGCCGCCAGCCCCGCCGCCCCGAGAACCGGCATCAACAGCGCCGTTGTCGCCGTATTCGACGTCACTTCCGTCAAGAACGTGACGCCAAGACAAGTGACGGCCATCATTGCCAAAGGCGGCAGGCGCCCCAGACCGGAGAGCGCTTGACCCATCTCTTGGCTTAGGCCGGAAACCTCGAAGGCGCGCGCAATGGCGATACCGCCGCCCACCAGCAACAGTATCCCCCAAGGAATCTTGACGGCCCATTCCCAGTCAAGCAGACGCTCGCCATGACCATCGGGCACAAGAAACAGCGCCAGGGCTGCAGCCAAGGCAACCGTACTATCGCCCGCCCCCGGGATGTCCAGCCAACCGCTCCAGCCGCCGAAAGGGGCGGAGCGCGTGACCCAAGCAACGGCCGCAATCGCAAACACCGTGAGCACGCGGCGCTCTTCCGTGCGCCAGGGCCCGACGGCGGGCGAGGAGACATCCTTCAAATCGCCGATGCCGCGAGTGAGCCAGAGCCAAACGATGGGTAAGAATATCAGCACCGCGGGAATCCCCAGATGCATCCAATCCCAAAAGCTCACTTCAACGCCGGTGAACTCCTTGTAGACGGCCATGAAGATCGGCCTCGTGGAGGACCCAATCGGCGTACCTATCCCGCCGACGCTGGCTCCATAGGCGATACCAAGGAGCAATGGGACAGCGAGGCGTTGCTTATGCTTCGTTTGTTCCAGTACGGCCAGGCCGACCGGCAGAAGAACGACGGACGTGGCTGTATTCGAAATCCACATGCTCATGCCGGCCGAAGCCAGCATGAAGCCGAGCACGACCCGACGCCCGCTTTGCCCGCCCGTAGCGCGAACCACCGTCATCGCCACACGCCGATGAGCCCCGCTTTTCTCCATCCCGACGGAGAGCATCAGCCCGCCTATGACGAGCATTATGATGTGGTGGCCGTAGGAAGCGGCGGCATCGTGATAATCCATGACGCCCACCAGAGGGAACAGCGCGAATGGGATCATCGAAACGGCGGGTATCGGTATCGGCTCGAGAACCCACCAAACCGCACAGAGGGTGGTGATGGCCGCGGTCCAGCAAGCCGCGGCCGGCAAGCCGGCCGCCGACAAGCCGCCTCCGATCACCGCCGAGAGGATGGCGCCGCCGATCAACGAAAGGTTAGACTTCATTGCCCTTCCGGTATGGAGTGCGGGCGTTTGCTGAGACAGCTTGAAGACAGGTTGCGGTTCGCCCGAGAAGCCTTGCTTTTCGAACGGTTCGATAGGAATCTACCGATAGTCGGGGAAGCGCAAACGGGCGCTGCTGGAGAGCAACCCGCCCAGGAATACCCGGCCGCAAACTCATCGATACGATGAGCGCCGGGGGCGACAACACTGCTCGCTCCCTGCTTCTCCAAGGTCCGCCAGGACCCATCGGATCGATAGATTTGCCCATGCTCGGAAAACTCCGGATGCGTTAAGCCGCCGTCTTGCCGGCCGCAAACGCCTCTTCAAACTCCGCAGACGGCACGTACCCCAACGCCGAGTGTAGCCGCTTGCAATTGTAAACCGCCTCGATGAATCCGCCAATCTCGGCCTGCGCTTCGGGCAACGTAGCGTATTGGTTGCAGTCGACTTCCTCGGTCCTGAGCGTCTTCATGAACGTCTCGGCAAGGGCGTTGTCGTAAGGAGGGAAACCGGTCAGGGAAACCGAGACCGCCTCAATTGCGGACCCAGAGCCAGCCACGTGGACGCCTCAGGCAACTGAATTCGCTAGGGGCCAGGGTGACAGTCAGGGGATTCCGGGCTCGAAGCCGCGCAGGGTATCGTGCGTCACCTCACACGACTGCCAACGAGCATAAAGCGTACCCCAGCATGCATTCAAACCAGTGTTGCGGCCATTCGCTGACTGTCACAGGACGCCGTCACCGGACGCCAGTTGTTAGGCGTCACGCCTCAGTCACACTTCTCCAGGTACTGCTCAAGCGCAGAACTCTTACTGAGAAGATAGTCATCCACCCAAACGCGACCTCGACCGCCGAATGGATAGCACACATCCTTGAATCCGTAGGAATTGATTGGCCCGATGATCGCGTCACCTTTACTCGGTGAATAACCGCCATACCATTCTAGTAGGTAGAATCCGCTTGGCCCGTCCGCAACGAACCAATCGTTGCACGCGCTTTTCTGTAAGACTATCTCGGCGGATTCACCCTCGATCGGCTCGCCATCGTCTTCGCATGCTGCCCGAGAGGCTCTCGCCTGAATCATCGCGGCAGCAAGGGCACTTTCATACTCCCGAAGTTCTTCCGGGCTCATCAGAGCGCACTCGCCGGAAACGGATTTGTAGCCCTGCTTGCACGCCCAGCCATGGCCATAGACGTCAAGTTCCGCGTTCTCATGGATCTGGACCTCGACACAGCGTCCGCCAGCATTCCGGTAGCCCTGCTTGCACGCCCAGCCATGGCCATAGACGTCAAGTTCCGCGTTCTCAGGGATCTGGACCTCGACACATCCACTCGTGGTCTGTCGCGTACCGCGCGGGCAATCAGCACCACTCGGCTCCGCAGAGGACACGACGATCGCTACAGCACAGAAGAGTAATCGGAGTGGCTTTGTTGGCACGATCTCTACAATTCCACTTGCGCGCCTAATTCATACTAGGCTCACCTGAACAAGACCGCGCGCGGGCTGCCTAAGACGAGCGCGTCCGGCGGCCAACCCAACGGCAACTTCGCTGTTTGTAGTGACCTCTATCATGCCAGGTAATCTCGCTCCGTGTTCTAGGCCGATCGCTGAGGCCGGAGAATCCCGCCGCTCTCACTTGAGCCAGGGTTTCCATTTTGGCCCTCGCACGGGGGATCGCCTCCTACTCGCCCAGCGCGAACGTAAACAGCGAGTTCCCCGCCGTGATGCTGACGTACTGCTTGCCGCCGGCCATGTAGGTGATCGGCTTGTTGGCGATTCTTCCGCCTAGGTTTACCCGCCACAGCATGTTGCCGTTGAAGGGATCGAGTGCGAAAAAGTGTCCCTCTTTGCTGCCGGAAAACAATACGTCTCCGTCGGTGGAGAGTAGGCCGCTTTCGGTGATGCCCGTCATGCGGAACTCCCACTCCTTTTGGCCCGTTTCGGGATCAAGTGCGCGGACAGCGCCGTAGCCGGGGTCCTCGTCTTTGGTCGGGTCGGGCCAGACGCCTCGCGGTAGGCTGCCCACGTAGCGGTTGCCTCGGGCGTAGGTGGCGTCGCCTTTGTGATAGACGCTCGAAAACTCCCAACTCGAAACATAAAAAAGTCCAGTCTTGGGGTTGTAGGAGGGGGCGTACCAGTTCGTCCCGCCTTGCACGCTTGGCCAGACGCGCGCCCCGTTGCGGGTGGGCTCCGCAGAGGGAATGCGGATCGGCCGGCCGTCGTCGCCAATGCCTTCCGCCCAGGTGACCTTTACGAACGCTTCGGCCAGCAGCAGCTCGCCCGTCACGCGGTCAAGGACATAGTAGAACCCGTTGCGGTTGCCCCACATCATCAGCTTGCGCTGCTCGCCTTTCCACTCGCGGTCTACCAGCACCGGCACTTGTACGGCGTCCCAGTCCCAGAGGTCGTGCGGGGTGAATTGATAGTGCCAGCGGAGCTTGCCGGTATCGGCGTCGAGCGCGACGACGGAGTCTGTGTAGAGGTTATCGCCGGGGCGGACGTCGCCGTTCCAATCGGGTGCGGGGTTGCCGACGCCCCAGTAGGTCAGGTTCAGCTCGGGATCGTAGGAGCCGGTCACCCAGATCGAGCCGCCGCCGCGCTTCCAGGCGTCGTTCTCCCAGGTCTCATGTCCGGCCTCGCCGGGACCGGGGATGGTGTGGAAGCGCCAGATCTCGCTGCCGTCTTTGGGGCTGTAGGCGGCGATGAAGCCGCGGATGCCGTATTCGCCGCCGGCCGAGCCGAGGATCAGCATGTCGTTGACGACGAGCGGGGCGACGGTGAGCGAATAGCCGCCTTCGGCGTCGACGAGCTGCTTGGACCATTTGCGCGCGCCGGTTTGCGAATCGAGCGCTACGAGCTTTCCGTCGATTGTCCCCATGTACAGCGTCTCGCCGTGGATGGCGAGGCCGCGGTTGACCCGGCCGCAGCAGACGTTCACCTTGTCGTACTGGTGGGTGTAGGTCCAGAACTTGGCGCCGGTGCGCACGTCGATCGCGACCACGTCGTTAGGCATCTGCACGACGTACATCACGCCGTCGATGACGAGCGGCGTCGATTCAAACTTTTCGAGCGATTGGGCCTGGAAGACCCATTGCAGCTTGAGCTTGTCGACGTTGCCGCGGTTGATCTGTTTGAGCTTGCGGAAGTGGCCGCTGTCGTAGGAGCCGTTGTTGGTGATCCAGTTGCCGGGTTCGTCGTCAGCCGCCTTGACGAGCCGCTCGGAGGTGATCTGCGCCGAGGCGGTCAGGGCTAGACAGAGCAGAAGGATGGGGAAACGCACGGCGGGGCTCCTATGGGTCGGTCGCTCCCTCACGGTCGCGGCTCGGTTGAGGGTCGGGTCGTCCTGGACGGATGCGGGGCGGTCTGGATTGGTAATCACGTGCGGCTTCCTAGTTTCCTCGGCGGGCAAGATAGGCGACTAGGTCATCGACCTCTTCGCCGCTGAGCCTGCCCTCGTAGGAAGGCATGGTAGATTCCTTGACGATCTTCCATTCGCGCAGCTCAGACTTGAGCAGCGAAACGAGACGCTGCTGGCTCGAAAGAAGCTGGATGGAATGGGTGTCTTCGTTGAGGCGCATGCCGGAGATCTTCGTGCCGTCTTTTGCGACGGCGTTGACGAACCAGTGTTGCGGCAGCACCTTTTCGTTGGGGCGCAGGACGGCGGCTTGGAGGTGACTGAGCGATCGGCGCGTACCGATGTCGCTCAGATCGGGCCCGGAACGCGAACCCTCGCCGTCTACCATGTGGCACATGCCGCAACCGCCTTTGCCGCTGAAGACGGCCGCGCCGCGGGCGGGGTCGCCGGTTGCTTGCGCGGCCGCTTGCCCTTCGCTCAGCGAGCGCACAAAAGCTACGATCTGCCACATCTGGCGACCGTTATAGAAAATGCCCGACATCTCAGTACCGGGGATTCCCTCCGAGATGGTGCTGAAGAGGTCCTGGTCGGCCGAGCCGTGGCGGAACTCGCCGCGGTCAATGGCGGGGCCGCGATCCCCTTCTCCCTTGAGGCCGTGGCAGACAGCGCAGTGGGAGCGAAAGATGCGTCCTCCAGCGGCTACGTCTTCGGCCGAAGTGTACGGGTTGGAGAGTCCCTCAACGCCGTGCTGCGCCGAGAGCGAGCCGGCGGCAAGTCCGCAGGCGATCAGCATTCGAAACATGATGTGCATGGGCTGCCTCCCGAGCTAGGTAACGCCGCTATCTTAGCCGATCTTGACGCGTTCTTCTATTAGAACTACAATGTGTAATTAATTATGTTGGGCGAGCTCGAGTACCTGTTGATTTCGGCGGCGGCGCGGCTTGGCGAGGACGCCTACGGCGTATCGATCCGCAACGACGTTGAGAGCACGACTGGACGGCGCTGTTCGACTGGAGCGCTCTATACGACGCTCGACCGCATGGAAACGAAGGGCCTAATCGAGACTTGGATGGGGGAGGCGACTCCGCGACGCGGAGGGCGTCCGAAGCGAATGGTTCGCGTAACGGCGAAGGGCGTGGATGCGGCGCGGGAGTTCTATGACGCCGTTTCGGCGGTGAGTCGCGGCGTATCGTGGGCGGCGAATCGAGCAGGGAGTCCGTCATGACCCGCGTGTGCCGGAAGCTGGTCGACCTCGCGGCGCGCGCACTGGAGCAGGATGAGCGCGACGCGGTGTTGGGCGATTTCGCTGAACACGGAATGACGGGGCCGCGAGCTTTGCGCGAAGTGATTGGCTTGGTTGCCCGGCGGCAGGCTGAATTGTGGAAGCGTCCGCAGCCGTGGGTAGCGTTGCTAGGGGTCGCCTTGCCGGTCGGCATGCTGTTGAGTCGAGTTGCGCCGATCGGGACGGTTCTCATCCACGCTGGAGTCTTTTGGAGCCACGGGGTGCGCTACCGAACAGGGATGACGATCGCCGAGGAGATTACAGTATTTGCCTGCCATACGATCGCAGTCTTGTTCTGGTCTTGGTGCGCGGGATGGGCGTTGGGATCGATGTCGCGTCGGACGGCTTGGGTCAACGGGTTTCTGTTTTGCGTTGTTGCTTCGCTCTTCGCCCAGCCTTACGTTGTGATGTATCTGCCCAAGCTCCCCTTACTGGCGCTGCTTGTGTTGCTCCCCTGCGTACTGGGGGTGCGTCAAGGTCGTCGATTGGGCGGGCTTGGTCGGCGAGACGCCCTTCTCTGCGGGTTAGCGCTCGCGGCCGTGCTGCTGTCGACGACCTGGACCGGAGGTTGGCCGAGGGCTGCGGTGGTGAGGTGGAGCGAAGGAGCTTACCAAGCACGCGCACCTGGCCGGCGCGCCTAGCGAGGTACGCGGCGGCGAGCTGGCCCGCTGCATATCTCGTAGCCGCTGCATTCACGCGGCGGAGATCCACGACCGAGGCGATGCCATGACTCGACGTGCGCTGCTTGCCTCGATGTCTCTTGGCGGGGTGCTTCGAGGGGAGTCGCCGACGGCCTGGCCGGCGTTCCGCGGGCCCGGCGCACGCGGCGTCTCCGGCGACGATGCGAGGCTGCCCGAGAGCTGGTCCTCTGAGGAGCGCATCCTTTGGCGTACTACCGTTCCCGGACGAGGCTGGTCGTCGCCGATCGTCTGGGGGAATCGCGCCTTTGTCACGACGGCAGTATCAGGCGAGCCGCTCGATCCGGTTAAGAAAGGTTTCTTCGGCAGCGCCCAAACCGCGCCAGTCTCGGGCGTGCATCGCTGGGAGGCCTACGCCCTCGACTTCGGAAGCGGCAAGATCAGCTGGCGTAGCGAGCTCCATGCAGGAGCGCCCGAAACGCCTCGTCACCCGAAAAACTCGTATGCTTCGGAAACGCCCGCGACCGACGGCGAGCATATCTACGTGCACTTCGGCCATCTCGGAACCTACTGCCTCGACTGGAACGGCAAGCTGGTTTGGTCGAAGCGCTGGCCGCCCCACGCAGTGGTCGCGGGTTTGGGGACCGGCACTTCACCGGCCCTGTACAGAGATCGTCTCTATATCGCGAACGACAATCTCGAAGGTTCCTCGCTCACAGCCCTCGATAAGAGTACCGGGGAAGAGATTTGGCGCGTCGAGCGGGACGAGATCGGAGGTTGGGCCACGCCCTACGTTTGGCAAAACGAACAGCGAACTGCGATTGTCGTTTCTGGTTCGAATAGGATGCGTTCCTACGATCTCGACGGTGGTCTCCTATGGGAATTCCGCACGACGGAGGAGAACGCTATTCCGACTCCGTTCTCGGCGCACGGCCTGTTGTACTCCGCCTCAGCATTCGGCCCGGTCTACGTCTTTCGGCCGGGGGCCGAAGGCGACGTCAGCCTAGCCGAAGGCGAGACCAGCAATGAGGCGATCGTCTGGTCTTTGCCGAAGGCCGGCCCATACAACACTTCGCCGCTCGTCTACGGCGACTTCTACTACACGCTGCTCGATCGTGGCTTCCTTACCTGCCACGAAGCCCAGACCGGCCGAGAAGTCTATGGCAAGCAGCGCATCGACCGCGAAGCTGGCGCCTTCACCGCCAGTCCATGGGCGTACAACGGCAAGATCTTTTGTCTCAGCGAAGACGGGCGGACTTTCGTCGTTGAAGCGGGTCCGGATTTCAAAGTGCTGCGCAGCAACCCGCTCGGCGAGCTGGCAATGGCGACTCCGGCTATTGCACAAGGCAGCTTGCTCCTGAGGACCGAGCTCGGGCTGTACCGGATCGGATCGGAGCAGAGGGAAGGCGGGCTTTAGCGCCCGGGCTCTTCCAAGACCAGATTGCTGCGCATTAAGTCGAGGGCAGGCTCGCAAGCTCCGGGGCGGTCCTCACGCTCAAACATCAGCAGCGCATAGATCGATTGCTCGCCTTCGGCGACGAACAGGGTTTCACTCAAGGCTTTCTGCGCGCTGAAAGCCCGAACGCCGTAGCCCTGGCGGCCGGCGATTTCGGCGCGGTCGACGGCCAAGACGTCGAGGTCGGGGGCCGCGGCGCGAAGATCCCTGACGAGCGAATTGACGAGGCTTTGTTCGGAGGCGAATGGCTGCTTGCGGTCGGCGAGAAAGCTGCCCCAGCAGACGCCGTCCGGCGAGGAGAAGTTGGCGAAACGGCTTTCGTCAAGGGGGTCGAACGTCCAACCGGGAGGGGCCTTCAAACTCACGCCGTAGGTGGGATTGCGATAAGTGGCGCCGCTGATCGCGGGCTCGACCACAGCCGCCGACTGATCGATGCTTGACCAATCCGGGGCCTGCAAACCCCACCACAGCAGCCCCGCGTAGCCGATCGCCGCGAGCACGGCGAACCCTTGCGGAATCAGAGGGCTCAAGCCACCGCGAATGGCGTGCAGGGTAGAGCCCGCCTTCAACAGATCCTCGCGGCGGCTACGATCGGCGAGACGCCAAGCATCCCAGGCTAAGACGACAAGAATGATTTCGAGCAGAACCTGGAAGACATCCTCAGCGCCGTCGGGCAGCGCCTCAACGATGCGGGCTGCAACCGTGACGGCCAAAGCGACCGCCAGACCCTGGACCCGGTAGCCGAGATAGAAGTAGCCCAGACCGTTGGCCAGCAGATTGAGAACAGCGGCGACGCGCGGACTCTCGCCGATCCAGTGTTCGCTTCCGGCGTTGATCTCGCGGGCCGTGAAGTAAGCGTCGAGAAACCCGAACACGTAGAGTCCGATCGCAACCCGCAGACCCGCTCCGGCGAAGAGCTCAAGCGCCGCGCCCGATACCTGGCTGGAGGCGACAGCGTAGAAAAGACCCGCGCCGGCAACAAAGAAGCCCGCCGTCGCGAAAGCGCGAACGAACTTGCCGCAATAGAAGAGCCCCCCGGCGGGGAAGATCAGCGAGAGCAGGAAAGCGATCGCCGGACTCTTGACGTTTCGCTCTCGATCCACTCTAAAAACAGCTTCTTTTCGGAAGAACCGTCCAGAACTGACGGCGCTTGGGCCCAGTCTATCACGCGTTGTCTGAGGCCGATAGGCCCCCGCCGCGGGTCCTTCAGCGGGCTTCCGCCTCAGAGCCTAGGCCGGCCCGAGCAGACGGAGACGATTCCTCGCCTTACGGCCGATGAGTACAGCAGCGCATGATCTCTGAAACCGTAACGCCTCCTTCCGAACCCACAATCGCCGACGACGTACTGGTGGGTCGGCAGCCGATCTACGACCGCGACCTTCAGGTCGTCGCCTACGAGTTGCTGTTTCGCGGAGGCGCCGGTCCAGGTTCGATCGACGGCAGCCAAGCGACATCGCAAGTCGCCGTCCATGCCTTCCTCGACATCGGTCTCGAAGCCATTGTCGGACGCAAAGACGTCTTCTTGAACATGACGCGCGAGCTATTGCTCGGCGGCGAGCGGCAAGCATTTCCCGCCAAACAGACGGTCCTCGAGATCCTCGAAGACATCGAGCCCGACGAGAAAGTGATCGTGGCGGTCGGCAAGGCGGCCGCTCAAGGCTACCGGGTCGCGCTCGACGACTTTGTGTATCGCCCCGAGCTGGCCGGGCTAGTCGACATCGCTCATGTGATCAAGGTCGAATTGCCGAAGCTCGACGCGGACGGGTTGCGCAGGCACGCCGAGCTATTGCGGCGTCCGGGAGTCATGCTGCTCGCTGAGAAAGTCGAAACGCGGGAAGAGCTTCGGCTGTGCCGCGACCTCGGGTTCGACTTGTTCCAGGGCTACTTCCTAAAACGGCCCGACATCGTCAAAGGGCGCCGTAGCCCGGGCAACCGGATGGCGGTGATGCAGTTGCTGGCTGAGATCAATCGTCCCGATGCGTCCGTGCTGCAACTCGAAAAGCTGATCCTGCGCGACGCCTCGCTAGGCTTCAAGCTGATACGGCTCAGCAACGCGGCGGGCTCGGGTTTCGGACGACCCATCACCTCGATCCGCCAAGCGGTCCAGCAGCTCGGGCTTGACGCGGTGGCGGCCTGGGCCAACGTGCTGCTGCTTGCTCAGATCAAAGACAAGCCGAGCGATCTACTGACAACCGCGCTTGTGAGGTCGAAGATGTGCGAGCAACTCGGTCGAGAGCTGGGCTCCGCAAACCCGGAGAGCTTTGCACTCGCTGGGCTGTTCTCGATGCTCGATGCGTTGATGGACGCTCCGATGGAAGAACTGCTCGGGTCGCTTCCTCTCGGGGCGGACATCAAGGGCGGGCTGTTGAATCGAGAGGGCAGAATCGGGGAGACGCTGCGTTGCGTCGTCGCCAACGAGTGCGGAGATTGGGAAAAGGTCTCGCTGGGCGACCTCAAGCTGCGGACGATCCGCGAATCCTACATCGCGGCGGTAGCGCAAGCGACGCGGACGGCGAAGGGGTTCGCCTAAGAGTCAGCAAACCTGTGGCCCGCTTGGGCTACGGGCCGAGGGTATCCGTGAGCGGTGAACCGGGAGACCGGCACACTCTCGGTTCCAGAATACGGGCCGTCTGGCGTCTTAGCCGGGGCGAATTCGGGTAAGGTGTTGATTCCGGGGGGGGAGAAAACTTTCAACTATTGTGGGCCATCACGGCACTTGAAAATAATTCCTCGACTCAAAACAAAAGGCTTATGGATCAGCACCCGAAAAAGCCTTGGTCCAGCATGAGATCCTGGAGGTGGGAAAGAAGCTTGGCCGAGCATCCCATCGTTTATTAGGCGTTTTTCGCGTCTGGGGAGTCGGGACCGTCCAGAGCCGTTGATCGTTCGAACGATCAACGGTTTCCGGATCAAACGATCGCGGCGAAACAGACACTCCTTCGACCGCATCGGTCCCATTGAGGGGCTGGAGAGGAGCGGAGGGCGAGAAACAGCGAAGATCTTCGCGGAAGTCAGGTAGAGGGGTCGCCGGCGAGGCCGGCGGATCGGAACCCCGTTTGTGGATCTCGAAGCTTCGAGAAATGCGGCGGGCGCTCTTCTCTTAGAACTGGCCGTTGACAACGCGGCTCGATAACCTTCACGCCCCGTCGGGGGGCCGCTCAGAAACGAGCCAAACCCCGGCGGAGACGATTCTCAGCATACCGTCCTCTCAGGCCCAAGGTCCTGCAAACGCCGCGGTCGTCCGGCCCCGTTTACGCTTCCCCGCTAGGCGATCAACCTGCGTTTGAGCGCAGCAGGCGCAGGTACTCGGCGATGCGGGCGTCGTGGCGTATGATCTTGCCTGAATCGTCCCACTGCTTGCGAGTCATCGCGCGGTAAAGCCCCCACGCTTCGTCTTGCTTGCCTATTAGGTATTGCTGACGAAGGTCGCGGCGTTGGTCGAAGTACTCGGTCATGTCGGGCTCCTGGTGCGCGACGACGCGATAGACGCCGATGCGATCCCCCATCCGGACTGGACCTTCAACCGTGCCCGGCTCGGCGGTGAAGGCGGCGTCGCCCAACTGCTGCGCTGAGGAGAAATTCTCGATTTCGTCGGTGCGCTTGAAAAACGGGCTCGTGGTCATCTTGAGGCCGTACTTGGCTGCGACTCGGCTGAGATCGCCGTTCGCCTCGCGGGCTTCGGCAAGCACCTTCTTAGCCTGCTCCTCGGCCAGCTTGCGGGCTTCGGCGATGATGTAGTCCTCGCGGACTTGCTCGTTCACCTCGTCGTAGGCAGCGTCGCGAGCGGGCTGAATCTCCGTCACCGTTGCGAGCAGCGTCGTGCCCGACTCCTCCTGGTGCGTGAGGGGCTCGCCGACGCGAGAAGAAAAGATCCGGCCGAACAGCTCCGGGTATTGGCTGAGCTCGGGAGATCCTCCCGTGCGGGTGAACGCTGGATAGCTCAGCACGGGCACGCCGAGATCGTCGCCGACCTTCGCAATGTCGCCGTTGAGGTTCTGCACCGCAGCCACAGCGCGGTCGACCTGCGCCAGCTTCTCTTCTTGCATGTGCTCGGCGGTGAGGTCGGCGACAATGTCGCCGCGGACCTCGTCAAAGGTACGAGTCGAGCCCGACTGACGTTCGTCGGCACGGATAATGTGCAGCCCGAACTGGGTCTTCACGAGACTCTGGGTAGTCTCGCCGGCTTTGAGCGCAAACGCTGCATCGTCGAACTCGGGAACCATCTCGCCGCGCGTACGCAAGCCGAGATCGCCGCCGTTCGGCGCGGAGCCGGGATCCTCGGAGTGCTCTTTGGCTAGGGCCTCGAAGTCTTCGCCCGCCTTAACCTTTTCGAGCACCTCGTTTGCTTTGACTTCGATTTCCTTGATCTCCTCTTCAGACTTGTCGGCTGTCCCGAAGAGGATGTGGCGCATCTTGACGCGCTCGGGGGTCTCAAAGCGATAGCGGTTCTGGTCGTAGAAGTTGCGCAGCCGAGCTTCCGCGAACTCAGGCGGCGCTACGTCCGCGGCAGCCAGGCGAATCGCCTGAACGACGCGCTTTTCTTGAACTCGATAGCGAAACTTGTTCTGCTCAAAGTACTGTGCAAGCTGTTCGTCGTTCGCCGTGACGCGCGACTTCAGGCTCGCGGCGTCGATGGCCGCCCACTCGACCTGGGTCTGTTCGTTACGCGCTCGGTAGAGCTCTTTCACCTCTTCCTCCGACATCGTGATGCTGTCGGTTACGAGCTCGCGCAAGCGCATCTCGATGGTGAGATCCTTCAGCAAGTCCTTCTCAAACTCCGGGATCGACTTCTGGAAGCGTTGCTGGACCATCGCGCCATACTGCTGCGATCCGACGAATTTGCCGGTGGCGTCAAAGAGGAAGGGCATCTGGTCGCGCAACCACATCGCCAATTCCGCCTCGGTAGGCCGAACGCCCAACACAGACGCCTCTTGCAACAAAACGCTGTCAAGCGTGACGTTGTCGACGATCTGTTCCGCCATGTAGGCCAATGCATCCGGCGGTGAGCCAGCGCGTCGATACTCCATCAACTGCATCTCCACGTCGCGAATAGTGACCTCTGCGTCGCCTACCTCGACCAGGACGGGGTTGAAGAGATCAGCTTCGGGACTGTCGAAGACGCCCGGTATGAAGGTCACCACCATGGAGAGGGCGACTACCGAGAGAATGGTGGTCAAGAGTATCCGAACGGTCTTCCGTTGGCTGCGGAACAGGTTAAACATACAGGCTCCATTATACTGAACGAGACTCCCCCGCGCCCCCGCCATGAGCTGGCACGACCGTCTCCGCATCGTCCTGATCGAACCTCGCAATCCGCTGAATATCGGTGCGGCCGCGCGGGCAATGTTCAACTTCGGCTTCAGCGAGCTTTGGCTGGTCGATCCCTACCATAAGGCTTTCCGCGAGGCACGCTCCGCGGTGGGCGCTGCCGAGGTCCTTGAGCGCGCGCGGGTTACATCGGACCGCGCCGAGGCGCTGGGAGGAGCTTCGTTGATCGCGGGCACGTCGACTCTACACGGCCGCGCCGACGATATGGTCCAGCGCGAGCTCTCTTCAGGAGCCCTCGCCGTCCGTACGCACCTAGATGATAGACGCGCGGCTCTGGTTTTCGGCTCGGAGAAATTTGGGCTCTCGCGCGAAGACTTGAGCTTTTGCGATTGGGTCACTAACATCCCGACCCGAGATCGCTGTCCCTCGATGAATCTGGGGCAAGCCGTCGCCGTGTGCTGCTACGAGATTGCGCAACGCGCGCGTGTCGTGCCGGAGCTAAGCACGCCGGCTTCGGCCGGGGCCGAGGAGCGGGACCGAATATTGGGCCTTCTGATGCCGTTGCTCGAACAGAGCGGATTCGTGCACGAAAGCGGCCGAGCAACCCAGCAACTCAAGTTGCGCCGATTCGTTTCGCGGCTTCGTTTGGCTCCAGACGACGCGCGCTTGATGCAAGGGATGCTGCGCCAAATCCAGTGGAAACTGGGTCATCCAGGAACTCGTGAGCCGTGAACGGTGAGCCGAAGAGCTCAAGCTAGCGTTCGCGAAGCAGGACTCGATCAAGCAACCAGCCGCCTCACGGCAGCGACTGTCCAAACCGCCGGTTCACCGTTCACGGCTCGCGGTTCACGGATTCTCCGCCATCAACTTGATCTTGGCCTCGAGCGGAGACGGCTGCGGGTCGAGCGCGGCTGCCTGCTTGTAGTACTCAAGCAGAGCAGCCTGGTCTTCGGGGAGGGGCAACTTGACGCCGCGATGCAGGGCAAAGAGCTTGCCGTTCTCAATGACCAGGCAAGCTAGACGGCCTCCGTAGGCCGCCGAGAGCCCGATGTCGATGATGATGACCTTGGCGTCGAAGCGGGGCATGACCGCGCCGCCGGTAACGGTGTAGGTATGTCCGACGACGACGCGCCTTACGCCGAAGCTCTGTAGCACGGCTTCCACGTGAGCCTCTTCTTCGGCCTCGGGGCGCTCGGCTAGGCCGCGGTACCATAGCGGCCCTTCCGAATCGATTACCATTCCTTCGCGCAGCCTAGCGAAATCGGCCAGTTCCGCGCGCGCTGTCCGATTGATGTCTTTGAGCGGCATGGCGACGAACTTCGGGCTAATGCCGCCGTGCAAGAAGAGCATGTCGTTGACCTTGACGGCAACGTTGCGGCGTGCAATCCAACGGCCGTACTTGCCGTCCGTAGCGAACGCAAGACGATGCTCGAAGTAGCCCAGCGGTCGCTCGCCGAACCACTTCTCTTTGTAGGCTTCGTCGATCGTGGGCTCTCCGTTGCCGGGCTGGCTCCGAGCGAGATCGTCAAGATGTTGCTTGTACATTTTCTCGCGCAGCTTCTCGGACTTTCTGTCACGAAAAGACTCGTACTCTCCAGGATGCACGTAGCGCAGATCGCCGTATATGTTCATCGCCTCGTGGTTGCCAATCAGGGCGTGCACGTAGCCTTTCTGTTTGCGAGCCTGCTTTTCGAGTTTCATCAGCAGGTCTAGGATGCGGCGAGTGTCGGGTCCGCGGTCGGGAACGTCGCCTGTTTGGACAAGGTGCGTTCTGCCGCCGCTCCAGTCCTCTTTGTCGTCGATGAGGCCTGCCTGCCGTAGAAGTGTGGCGAATTGATTGAAGTCGCCGTGAATGTCGCCGATCGCAACAACGCGTTCGACGTCTTTCCACTCTTCCGCCGCGCGCACGCCGGGAGAGACCGCGGCAAAAAGCAGTGCCGCCGCGCACAACGTAAACAGGAAACGCGACCGTGTCATCTTATAAGGCTACATTATCAGGTGAGCTAGTTTCAGGAGACGCGCCGCGGGTCCGCAATCGTTACAACGATACAATACGTGGGAGTCTGTTAGTCCTTCTCAATGAGCGCCCAATCGTCCCGCAGTCAGCAATCTTCCCGTCGCTCCGCCAACAAATCCGCCGGTCGCGGGCATGGATTCGGCGTAGCGCCGGTCTTCCTGGCCGCGATCAGCACGATCCTCGGCGCGGTGATGTTTCTGCGCTTTGGCTACGCGGTGGGGCACGTCGGTCTACTGGGAGCGTTGGGCATCATCGCCCTAGGGCACTTGGTGACGATCCCCACCGCGATGGCGGTGTCGGAGATCGCGACCAACCGCAGAGTGGAGGGCGGCGGCGAGTATTACATCATCAGCCGCTCATTCGGAACCACGATCGGGGGCACGATCGGCGTTTCGCTGTATCTGTCGCAGGCGATCTCGGCGGCGTTCTACATGATCGCGTTCGCTGAGGCATTCAAGCCGTTGTTTCCCTGGATTGAACAGGCAGCCGGGTTCGCGATGGACCCGCGCTACCTGAGTGCGCCCGCTACCGTGCTGCTGCTGGCATTGATCCTAACGCGCGGAGCAGCGCTCGGGGTGAAGGCGCTGTGGGTCGTAAGCGTCGTCCTCGCGCTTTCTCTGGCCGCCTTCTTCGCCGGCTCCGGGGGCGAGGGAGCCCCGACCTCAATCTCGTTGACCGACACGGTTGAAGACCCCGGGGGCTTCGCGCTCGTGTTCGCAATTTGCTTTCCGGCATTCACGGGAATGACTGCGGGGGTAGGCCTCTCGGGTGATCTACGCGACCCGCGACATTCGATCCCGCTGGGAACGATGGCCGCCACGCTGGCTGGAATGGCGATCTACGTCTTGATCGCCTTCAAGCTGGCGGCCAACGCGATGCCGGCGGATCTGGCGAACACCAACGAGCTGATCATGGCTAGGGTCTCGATTTGGCCGCCGATGATATTGATCGGTCTCGGCGCGGCCACGTTGTCCTCGGCGTTGGGATCGGTGATGGTTGCGCCGCGCACACTGCAAGCCTTGGCCCGAGATCGAGTGCTGCCGTTCGGCAAGCTCAACGACAAGGTCGCCGAGGGGCGCGGGGCCGCTGATGAGCCGGTCGCGGCCACGATGGCGACCGGAGCGCTGGCGATGATGTTCGTGTTAGCGGGCGACGTCGATTTCGTCGCCCAGATCATCAGCATGTTCTTCATGGTTACGTACGGAGCGATCTGCTCCATCTCGTTTCTGGAGTACTTCGCAGGCAATCCTTCGTATCGCCCTACGTTTCGTTCGCGTTGGTACGTCTCGGTGCTCGGAGCGCTGATGTGTTTCTTGCTGATGTTTCAGATGCAGCCGATCTATGCCGCGCTTTCCCTGGCGGTGATGGTCGTGATCTATCAGGGTTTGCGCTACTCCCGGAAGGGCGAACGAGATCTTACGGCGATCCTACAAGGGGTGATGTTCCAGCTTACCCGCCGTCTGCACATCGCCGTGCAGCAGAGTCGTTCAGGCACGCGCGTGCGCGATTGGCGGCCCTCATTCGTTGCGGTGACCCGGTCCTCGGGTGAGCGGATCGGGCAGTTCGATCTCTTGCGTTGGATCTGTCACCGTCACGGGTTCGGGCAGTATATCCAGTACGTCGAAGGCGAACTGACGATCGAGTCCGAAGTGCAGGGGCGACTGCAGAAAGAACAATTGATCGCCCAGGGCGAGGCCAGCGGCGCCGGCCTGCTGGTCGACACTCTGGTCGCGCCCACCTACCAGCTCGCCCTAACTGAGCTGCTGCAGCGTCCCGGAGTCTCCGGAATGCCGAACAACTCGGTACTCTTTGAGTTCCCCAAGGACGAGACCAACGAGATCGACGAGGTCCAGCACGGCGCCGAGCTCGTCTCGAGCCTTGGCTACAACGCCTGTGTCCTTCGTTCCTCGGACTTTCGCTTCGGCTATCGGCGCAGCATCCACATCTGGCTGGCGAAGGATGATCTGACCAACGCGCCCCTGATGATCCTGCTGGCTTACATCATCAGCGGGCATCCCGATTGGAAGGACGCATCCATCAGCATCTTCGCAAGCTATCCCACCCAGTCGGCGGCCCAGGAGCTCGACAAGCTTCAGGAAATGATTCGCGAAGGCCGCCTGCCAATTCCCAGCAATCGCGTTATCTCGGTGCCCTACGACGACGAAAGCTCGTTCGAAAAGGCTGTCAATCGGCACTCTCCGGCGGCCGACCTCGTGATCCTCGGACTCAGCTACGAAGAGATTCTGAAGAACTGTTCGTCTGAACTGACTGCCTACGCCTCGGTGCGGGACGCGCTGTTTGTGCACGCGTCGGAACAGATCTCGATTTCGTAGGATCCCCGTTTCGGGGCGGCTCCAAAGCGGCTTGGCGGTCCACGCGAGCCGCTCTCGGCCCAGCGTCGTCCCTCGGCCGTACAGTTTTCCTCAAGGCGCCTTGACTATTTCAGAGCCAATGATACAATAACGTCGAAGTTGTTCAATAATGAATTGTGTTTGCTATTTAGTTAGGTCACTTTATGACCTCCAGTTTCACGTCCGAACCCTAATCGCGCGAGTTTCGCGGGCAAGCGAGACCTGGGGAGTATGCGAAGGAACTTGATAGCAGCCCTGATTGGGATTACGGGACTGCTCTTGATTGCGACAGCGGTGTATCGCTTCGTAGGCGACTACGCCCGGTTTACAGACTGTCGCGATCAAGGCGGAAGGTTCAGCAGTCGCAGCGGCGAATGCGAAATCGCGCCGGATGCCGGGGGCAAGGGCTTGAGCACGGAATTTCCCACGGGGCTCCGCTAGCCCCCCGGCCGGTACTCACTCCCCCTCCACATACCCTTGGGCCCACAAGGCCGGCCTAGTCCGCCCAAGAGCGTTGCTCCGCACCTCGGTGCAGCTCATCGCAAGCCTTCCCGAAAGGTGCACGTCTCCTCATCCAGACGCTACAATCTATCGGACGGCGCGTGACGTTGCGTGTCGCCGTTTGACGATCTACCGGAGGAGTCCTTGATGAAGCGGTTCACCGCCAGCGTTTTCTTCACCAGTCTGCTTGCCGCGAGCTGGGTTCTCAGCTATGACGCCTCGACGCGCGGCGCTAATACGACAAGCGGCCAAGGCGCGATGAAATTTCGCGTCCTCTATGATTCAGGCCACTTGCCGGCCGAGGCCCAAGCCGTTCTCAAGGATGCGCACGGAGGCTTTGCGGTCGATCGTCGCAGCGGAAAGGGCGAAACGTACTTCGCGCTGCCCGGGGCGGGAATCATCCAGATCAGCGCCGATCTCAAGAGCACGCGCATGGTGAGCACCCAGGCCGAGATGAAGAATACGAACATGCACAACGCAACGATCTGGTACGCTCCCGACGGCAGCCCCTACCTGACGTTCCCGGGCAATCAATCGGCCCGCGTGTTCACTACGACGCTGGACGGAAAGCTGGTTCATACTCTGGAGGCTCCCGACGGAACAAAGGATCTCGGGCACCCCGAGGCAGTGGACTATTTCGTGGGGCGCGGCAACTTCGTACCGACCGACACGGAGCAACTCAACGGCTTGCTCTACGTCACGACCGGCTACTCGAATCTCGACTACGTCTTGACAGCGCGCATCCTGAGCACGAACCCGTTCCGTGCGGAGTGGCACGATCTGGCGTTCGGCGGCCGCGGCCTCGGACCAGGAAAGTTCGGTACCGGGCACGGCATCACTGTGCCCGCAGGCACGAACCGAATCGACGTATCCGATCGGGCGAATGGCGAAATCGACCGCTTCACCCGCCACGGGCAGTACCTTTCGACACTCAAGGCGCCGCTCGGATCTCTGCCCTGCGACATCGACTACCTCGGGAAGAGGGCGGTCATCGGAGCCCTACGGGGTTCCGATCGCGGCAAGGGCGCACCGATCTACATCTACGAGGACGACAAGCTCATCTCGACAATCATGGTGAAAGAAGAGCTAGGCCTCGAAAACTTCCAGCACATACACAACGCGGTACTGCATGAGGTGGGCGGCAAGCTCTACGTCATCGCGCAGGCCTGGAATCCAGGTGATTTCGCGATTCTCGAGCAGGTGACGGACTAGGTTCCGACGACGATCCGATCCGGAGCCCCCATCTCGCCGGGGTTCGCTCGATTGAGAGCCGAGCCCCCGCGAAAGCGACCCTCAGCTCGACGAAGCTTCCTTCGGCCCGCTGCTCTCGGACCCGCTGCGTGCCAACCCTAGCCCGGACTTCTCACCACCTGAAGGTCCAAGCACATGAGAACCTCGCCAATGCTGCGTTGCGCTTGCTCGTCGTGCTCAACGTACTCAAGTCCGGGCTAAGTTCCTCAAAGCTCTGAGACAGCGTCGCCAGCGCGCTTTCTGCCTCCGATCCGGTTCTCAGCAGGCTACCCAGGGGAGTTCCAACCTCGAGCTTTCGAGCACGCTAGGTAAAAAAAAGCGCGGCCCCCGCGGGCCGCGCACTTCGTTCGTTTCCCCGCAAGGGTCAGGGCCTACGGGTCTACCCAAAAGACGACCGCAGTGTCGAACCCCATCGCGCCCTTGTCATCGGTCACCATCAACTCGAACTCGTAGCGAGCGTAGCCGCCCAAGAACTCGACCGTAGTCGTGGAGCCGTTCGGGCTGCGAATCACCGCCTCGGGGCCGCCGATCTGGCGCCACTCAAAGGTGATCGGGTCGCCGTCCGGGTCCGACGACTTCGTGCCGTCGAGCGTTCCAGTACCCCTCGTCGTCCCTGCCGGAACTAGGATCGCCCTCGGAGCTTCGGCCACCGCATTCGGCGACTGATTGGCGTTCTCCACGTCGAGGATCAGAACCGCCGAGGTTTCGGTGTTCTTGCCGTAGGCGATCAGGGTGTAGGTCGTGAGACCGACCGGATGTACCTCGACCGACCCGTTCACGACCACATCGCCCACATCAGGCGTGATCACGACCCGCTCGGCGTTCTCGGTCTGCCAAGTCAGCAGCGCCGGTTCGCCCGGATTCTTCACCGCAGTCTTGTTGGAGGTGAAGTTGACGATGCGAACTTGCGCGCCGACGGTGACGATCGCTTGCGCCGTCACCGAGCCCACCGAGTTTGTGGCTGTCAACACATAAGTTGTCGTCTCAGTCGGGCTGACGTCGCTCGTGCCGACCGCATCAACGTCGCCAAGACCGCTGATGCTGATCGTGTCAGCGCCCTCGGTCTCCCAGGAGAGCGATGAGAATTCGCCCGGTAGGATCTCTTGCGGCGTCGCCACAAAGTTGGCGATGCGAGGCAGACCCGGCTCTATCACCACGACGGTGACGAGCTTCGTGTCTGATTGGTTGTCCTCGCCCATTGCAGTCAGGCGGTAGGTCGTCGTCGCCGTGGGCGAAACCGTGAGCGTGCCGTTGGTCTGTACCGAGCCAATGCCTTCGATCGAGGCGCTGGTTGCGTTCTCGGTCTCCCAGGCGAGAACCGAAGAGTCGCCTTGGTCGATCTCGGCCGGATTGGCGGTGAAGCTATTCACGCGCACGTTGGGCGAGGCGAGCACCGTAACCGTGATGCTCTCGTTAATGCTGTTCGATCCGTTCGACGCCGTCAGAACAAAGGTCGTCGTCTCATTGACGGTGACCGTCGAGCTGCCCGCGGCGTCGACATTGCCCAGACCCGGCTGGATCTCGACGTCGGTCGCGTTCGAGACGTCCCAAACGACGGTGACGCTCTCGCCCCTGTTGACCGTGGACGGGCTGACATTGAAGCGCTTGATCGTGATCCTGCGGTCTTCAGTAGCGACCGTTACGCGGTCGGTTCCGAGGCCGCCCTTGTCGTCGCGGACGGTCAAGCGGAAGTGGTACTGCTTGCCTTCCTCGGCTTCAAACGTGGCCACGGCCTGATCGGCTCCGGACAGGCTGACGGTGTCGCCGCCGGTCTGAGTCCAGGCGAAGGTGATCGGATCGTCCTCGGGGTCGAACGAGTTCGAGCCGTCGAGGGTGATCGTGCCCGCCGCGGCTCCGATCTGATCGCCGCCGCCGTCGGCGACGGGAGGTTCATTGCCGGTGCGAATCTGGCGGGTGAGGACCTCGTAGCGGACACGCGGCACGTCGACCGGCACCGGCGCGTCTTGCTCGAGCTCCGCGTAGTCCTTGGGCGAGCGCCAGCCGCCGAACTGCAGTCCGACAACGAAGCGGCCCGAATTGTCATTGGTCAGCAGCGTCTCGTTGAGACCGCCCTCAAGCGTCAGAGCCACGGCCCGGTTGAGCGGGTGGATATAGCGGATCGTGCCGCCGGGCTTGTTCGACCCGCCGCGGCGGAACATCGCGCCGAAGTTGCCCTCAAACCAGGAATCGCCCCACGCGGCCACGGCGGTCGAGACGCCGACCTGGTTGACCACCTTAAGGTAGGTCTGCTCGAGTATCGTCGGTGAGATCAACTCGGTGTTGACCACCGCGCCGTCGAGAAATGCCTTGGTGCCGAAGAAGCCGACTCGACCGCGGTTGAAGATGTAGTCGACGTTGACCGCGGCCTGGCCAAGCGCGCCCGCGTTTTGGAAGTCGTGGAACTTGACGTACTTGAAGCTAGCGAAACCAGAAGCCTGCAACGAACCCCAGCGGTTCACGAGACCAGCGTCGAACTGGCCTTCGTCGCGATCGAAGTTGTGCATGTACTCGCCCTGAGTCTGGAGGGCGTGCCGGGTGGCGAAGGGAACGAAAACGCGACCGGAGCCGGTGAAGCTGAGATTGCCGCTTTGGGAGGAAGGCCCAGCGTTGACGTTGAACGTCACGAACTTCTTCGAAGGCTTCGGCAGCCGCTCCTCGACCGCGTCCGCCACTTGGGCGACCGTCGGCGCCGGGGGCGGCGGCTCGTGCTGCGGCCGCTCCTTGAGCTCGGCCACGTCTTGTTTGAGCTTCTCGTTCTCACCCTGGAGGTTCTTGAGCAGGTCAAGAATCTCATCAAGCTTGCTGAGCTTTTCGAGAATCTCGTTGCAGCAATCGTCGCTCATCTTCTGGATGTTCTCGATCGCGTCGGCGACGCCGCCGTCGCTGATCGTGTTGCCTTCGCCGTCTACGACGTGCATTGTCACGCGGCGATTCATGAAGCGGCCTTCGTCCGTCTCGTTCGATACCTTGGGGGCGCCCTCGCCGCGCGAGATGATCTCGACTTGAGATGCGCTCGCGCCGTACTTGACGAGGAACGCCTGCACGGTTTCAGCGCGCCGGGCGCCGAGACCCTGGTTATAGGCATCGGGTCCGCGAAAGTCGGTATTCCCCTCGAGCGTGACCTTGTAGTCCGAGTGCTCGTTCAACAGCTCGGCGAGCCGCAGCAGGCTCGGGTAGCCGTCGGTGAGGATCGAGGAGTCGAACTCAAAGTTGATCTCCTCCCAGTCATCCTTCTGGGCATTGGTCTCCAGACCTTGGCCCCAGAGGCCGACTACAGAAAGGGACGCCAGTAGGGCGAAAAGCAGCGATCGTTTGAGCATGGCTCAGCTCCTAGTCGTCTCGGTCGCGAGGCGGTACAGGGGACCGCGATTCGCGAGCGCATCAGTGCGACGAAACGGACGATTGTCCAACGGGCGCGGGAGATATAAGGGTATCACAGACACAGCTTTACCGGCCAATTGATATAGAACATTGTACGGTAAAACTGTTGAAACGTAAATGCTAAGTTCTGTTTTTTTCGAGTATCTGAAGGTTGATGACTTAACCCTTAGATTAGATAATGCCGTTATATCATTGATTATAAATTGGTTGATAGATAGTACAATTTCGAGCGAAGACCCGATCCAGGACCGAAGGCGCCGCGACGTCGAGAGCCTGGCGAGAGCGGATGCAGCGTGGGCGGCGCAGCAGTGAACCTAATCTTTTGGATTCTAGACGAAGATCTAACTAATTGATTCTTAGCTTATTTCCCCGAAGGACTCTTTTGGAACACGAATTACCGCGAGCCGCGGCAGGCAGGATTCCGGCCTACTCGCTGCCACCGCCCCAGCGCTCGCGGTGGACCCGCAGTGAGAGGTCGTCTCGCTCTTTCCACCCCGCCGTCTCGAGCTCGGGCTTAGAAGGAAACTCCGCGACGTACCCGATACAGAGATACGCGACCAGCGCCCGGTCCGCGGGGACACCCAGAATCCCCTTGATCTCTTCCGGATCGATGATGCTGACCCAGCCAACGCCCAGGCCCTCGGCGCGCGCCGCGAGCCAGAGATTCTGAACGGAGCAGACCGTTGAGAAAAGATCCGTCTCGGGCATCGTTTGACGACCGAGGCCGTCGCCTCGGTCACGGTCGCAGAGGACGCAAAGATTGAGCGGGGCCTCCAACGATGCCTTCGAGCTTGAGCGAGCGGTAGAGGTCGGCGCGCTCCGCCTCGTAGACCTGAGCAGCATCTCGGTTCGCCCGAACGAAGCTCTCTCGAACCGCCCGCTTGGTCTCGGACAGGGAAACACACACGAAATCCCACGGCTGCATAAAGCCCACCGACGGTGCGTGATGCGCCGCCTGAAGCAAGCGCTCAAGCACGTCGTCCGGGATGGCGTCGGGCAGAAACCCGGAGCGGACGTCGCGCCGCTCGAAGACGGCGCGGTAGACGGCGGCACGCTCGGATTCCGAGAAGCGCCCTATGGGAGAAGCAACCTCCGAGGATTCCACGATTCTCCTTGGTTCTCTTACTCTGCCCTACGGGGCTGAAGGAGGCTCGATCCAGGGGAACGAGCTCGTGAACGGCCATCCCATCTGGACATTCAGGTACCAGACCGCGCCCGCGGCCAGCAGCGCCAGAGCGAGCAGAACCAGCAGCACGGGAACCCATGGGAGCTTACGCCCTTCTCGGCGCAGCACCAGCAGATAGCTGGCGCCGATGCCGACGTAGTAGAGCAGGATCATCGGAGCCGCGAACGTCAGCATCGTGGTCACGTCGGGGGTCGGCGTGATTAGCGCGGCCAAGATGAAGATGATCAGGATTGCGTAGCGTCCATGGCGGATCAAGAAGGCCGGCGAGGTGATCCTCAACAGGGTGAAAAAGAACACCACGATCGGCATCTGAAAGACGATGCCCAGCCCCACCATCAGGTTGAAGAACATGTCGTAGTAGGACGTCAAGCTGATCATCTGCTGAACGCCCTGCCCGAGCCCCAGCAGAAACGTCAACGCCAAGGGCAACGCAACGAAGTAACAGAAGACGCCGCCTAGGATGAACAACCCGGCCGTCGAGAAAATGAACGGCACCGCCCAGCGCCTTTCTCGCTTGTACAAGCCCGGAGCGATGAAACCCCACGCCTGGTACATCAGCCAGGGAGCGCCCACGAAGATCGCCGCCAGCAGCGGGACCTTGATGTACATGATGTAGAACTGCTCGGTAGGCGTGAGCTGGGTCAGTTTCAGTTCCTGTCCCAGGTTTAGAGCGGCCCTCGTGAACGGAGCGACGACGATCCCGAACAAATCCGGCGCGAAAGCCAGGGCCCCAAGGTAGACCACCACCAGCCCGATCACGGCGCGCATCAGGCGATTGCGCAACTCCTCGAGGTGCTGCAGGAACGACATCCGCACCATGCCGTCGTCATCGCCATCATCCTCGTCTTCGTCTTCCGAGGGAGGAGAAGGAGGCACGGGCGGGGGCGAGGAAGCAGCGGACTCGGCTTTGACGACGGCTTTCGACTCGCCCTGATCGTAGGGGTCGTGCTCGTCGTAGTAGTCGTCGGAATAGGGGTCGTCGTAGTAGGTCGCCGGCTCGTCTGGTTTCGGCTCCGGATCCGAGACCGGAGCGGCCGGCGAGTCATCCTCCGAGGCGGCGGCGCGCTCGACGACCTCCTCCGAGGGAGGCTCGACCTTTGGCGCGTCGGACGAATCAGACGGCGGCGGCTCAGAGGAGGAGGCCGTTTCGGCGGACTCCTCCCGGGGATCTTTGTCCTCGGGTTTCATGCGGACCGATTACGCTGTCGACTGCTCCGGCGGCTTTCCGGGCTCCGCGTTGGGCGGTTGATCCGAAGAAGCCGTTACGGACGGGTTGGAGCTGTCAGCGCTCGGGGTTCCAGCGGTCGCTGTAGCGACGCTGTCGGATGATCCTTCTGGGCTGGAGGAGGATTCGTCTGAGGAAGATGCGGTGCTCGACTTCGACGGCGGATTGCCGTTCTGGTCGTACTGATCGTAGTAGTCGTCTTCGCCGCTGTCGTAGTAGGAATCGTTGATCTCTTTACTGATCTCTTTCGTTTCCTTCTGGGCTTGCTCGGTCTCACGATCGATGTTGTCCATCTCGGTCTGGAAGGTGGATTTGAGCTCGTTCGAGGCGCGGCGGAACTCGGCCATCCCCTTGCCAAAGGTTCGGCCCAACTCGGGCAGCTTCTTCGGACCGAAGATCAGCAACGCCGCCACGAAGATGAAGATCAGCTCTGTTACGCCGAGAGGGCCCATAGGTTTCGTCGATCAGGGGCGTCGAAGCGCCCAGATTGATAATACCAACATTGCGGCGCCGGACGCGGCGCAATCGTTGCCGGGACGAGTCGTTCCGATCCATCTTGAGCCGGTTGACGAGCCAAGCCGGAACAATCCGGGCTAGGTCCATCGTCACATGACGACCCACCGCAACTACTTCGTCCCACGGTCTCAAGCGTCGCCGACGCCTTCCACCGCCAGGGGCAAGGCGGGCCGCCTCGTTCCTGACGGCGTTTGTGACGCGTCCAGGTTCTAGTGGTCGGCGGAGGCTTGATTGCCGTTGAGCACCGCGGCCTCAAGACGAACGAGCCGATCGTTCAACTGCTCGATCTCCCCCGTCTTTTGTCTCAGTTGATCGTTGAGCTGATCGATATAGATGTGAGCTTTCTCAAGCTCCTCAAGCATGCCCCAGGTCGTCTTCGTAATCTCAAAGCTGCCGTCCTTGCTGCCTTTGCCGACTGCGGGGAGGTGGCTATTGGCCCACATGGACTCGGCGTGCTCGTCAATGGACTCCAGCTCGTAGCCGGGCTTGAATACGTAGTCGGGAGTGCAGCCGCCGCCGCCCGGGGCGTCGGAGCAGTTTCCGCCGCTGATGCTCAAGTTGCCCGCGATGTTGACTCCGGTTGTGGTCAGAGTCATTCTCTCGGTAGAGCCGACGAACATGCGAATCTGTTCGTTGTTAGAACAGGGGCGGGCGGTAATGAACGTATGGCCCTGGGGCGGCCCATACTGGAGGTTCATGGCGCAGTTGCCGGTAGCTCCGGTGGCATCCACGCCGATCCCGACTGATGCGGCCGTCGTGTCGTTTGCGCTCTTCACGTGGATGCCCTTATTGTCAATCTTGGGCGTATCGGTTCCGATTCCGATCTTGCCGTTCGCCTTGATGTCGATAGCGTTTGTGACGGCGCCCGGCCTGATCCTGAAGGGCAGCGCCGAACCGTTGGTCACATCGCGAATGAAGAAACTTGCTTCGTTGCCGGCCACGTCCCAGCTCTGCGGGGTAAAGCCGGAGGTGCCGTCTTGAGCCAGGCGCAACGTCGGCGTGTTGCCAGTCTGGATTTGCAGATCCACGGCTGGAATCGAAGTCCCGATGCCGATGTCGCCGTCGTCTTCCACGTAAAGGGCATTGTTACGAGCGCCGGCCTCAACGGTGAACACAGCGTTGCCGCTACAGTTTCCTTGGCTGCTTAGCCCGCAGTCCCGTAGGAAGAAGGCGTTGCGACCGCCGTTGCTGCTTTCATTGGCCTCCAGACTCCAATCGTTCCCTGGGAAGCTTGCGGAGTTGCTCGTGTCATCGAACTTGAGGCGGAGGTTGTTCTCCATCATGAGTAGCGTCGTAAACCCAAAGCTCGGGGTGGTCGGAGTGTCAAGGCCGACGGCCAGACTGCCGTCGATGCTGCCGTCGGTGGTATGGAACCTCACTGCCAGCAACACCGCCGCAAAAGTCAGTCCGAGTACTACTGTCCTCAAGCCTAATCGAGTCCGAATCTTTTTCATATCAATAATTCCTTAGCGCTCTGCTTCCCTGCTCTATTCTGTACCGCGGCTACCTCTTAGCTGGCTCCGGCTCTTGTCTCCCTGAGTCAACAATGCTCCCGTTGAGGACGGTGAAGCCTCCCGACACGACTGTCGGATTCGGCGTGACTTCTCCCGAGGCCACAGCCCCATTCCTGGCCGCACTGATCCGGCCTCCATCCCGACCGTTGTTCTCAGTGTCAATCATCGGCGGGTTGACCAAGTTGAACCTCAGCTCCCATTTGTAGACTCCGTCGGGCAGGTTACCGCCTTCCACGTCGGATAGCGCAAACCTCGGGTTCCGGCCAGCGTCGAACTTCTTTTCAAGACGGACACTGCGCCCGGCGATGGTCAAGAGCCCGCCGTTGTTGGCAACCTTCGGGGACCACTCGACGCCGCTCGCGGAGGCGCGCGCCGACACTGCTTCACCAGTAACCGGCGTTTGAGCTGTTGCTGGGTTCATCCCTCCGCCGAGAGCTAGAGCTGCCGTCAGCATCCACGCTGGCCATGGAAGGCTTCGATCTTGGTTCATTTTCTGTTCACTTTCCTTTGGGTGATTTCAGTCCTCTTAGCGAGATCACGAGGCAGGGTCAGAGTAACCGATCATTCGCTTCAATGCAAGGGATCTTGCAGTCCGTTTTGAAGCCTGTCGGAATTGGCACCCATCCAGCGGACGAACGCGCCGACCGGCGGACCGGCCGCGCAACGGTCGCTTCGCGGGTGCGAATGGCGGCGACGCGCAGGAGCGAGAAAGGCCAAAGGAGCCTCTGGAAGTCGCTTAATGCGCGGGGCTCGCCAGCGGCGGCTCACCCTTGGTCAACAATCAGCAAACCGCCGGGGACGGGGCGAGCCCCCATCCACGGCGGCGGCTGGCAAGATTAGCTGTCCTAGTCGTCAGCGGAGGCCTGATTGCCGTTGAGCAACGCAGACTCAAGACGAGCGAGCCGGGACTGAACCTCTCCACTCTTGGCTTTCAACTGCTCGATCTCTCCCGTCTTTTGTCTAAGCTGATCGTTGAGCTGGTCGATATAGATGTGAGCTTTCTCGAGTTCCTCAAGCATTCCCCAGGTCGTCTTCGTAATCTCAAAGCTGCCGTCCTTGCTGCCCTTTCCGACTGCGGGAAGGTGGCTGTTGGCCCACATGGACTCGGCGTGCTCGTCAATAGACTCCAACTCGTAGCCGGGCTTGAATACGTAGTCGGGGGTACAGCCTCCGCCGCCCGGCGCGTCGGAGCAGTTTCCACCGCTGATGCTCAAGTTGCCCGCGATGTTGACTCCGGTTGTGGTCAGCGTCATTCTCTCGGTAGAGCCGACGAACACGCGGATCCGTTCGTTGTTGGAACAGGGGCGGGCCGTGATGAACGTATGGCCCTGGGGCGGCCCATATTGGAGGTTCATGGCGCAGTTACCGGTAGCCCCCGAGGCGTCCACGCCGATCCCGATTGATGCGGCCGTCGTGTCGTTTGGGCTCTTCACGTGGATGCCCTTATTGTCAATCTTGGGCGACTCAGTTCCGAACCCCACCTTGCCGTCGGCGGCTACGTATAAGCTACCCGAGGGCGAGCCCGACCTAATCCGGAACGGCAGCTGGGACCCGCCGGTCGCGTCGCGAATGAAGAAGCCAGCTTCGTTGCCGGCCATGTCCCAGCTTTGGGGCGTAAAGCCCGAGGTTCCGTCTTGAGCCAGACGGATTGAGGGAGTATCGCCGGTTTTGATTTCCAGATCCAGGGCAGGAACCGTAGTCCCAATGCCGACGTCGCCCTGAGAGTCAATAACAAGCGCATTGTTGCGAGCCCCGGCCGTGACCCGGAAGGGCGTACGGCCGGCCGTCGCGTCTTCGACAGCAAAGTAGCTGGAGCCGCCGTTGAAGGAATCGTTGATCCTGATTCGCCAGTCATTGGGCGGAAATGCGGCCGCGGCGCTGGTGTCTTCAAAGTGGAGTCGGAGATTATTCTCCTGGAGACGTAGAGTATCAAAGCCGAAGGCCGGCGCACTGGGGCAGTCAGTTCCGACGCACAAACTGCCGTCGATGCTGCCGCTCCCAACGTGAAAGGTCACTGCGGCCAAGAGGGCCGCGAAGGTCAATCCAAGTACTACTGCTCTCAAGCCTATCCAAGTCCGAATCTTTTTCATGGCAATTAGTTCCTTAGCGCTATGCTTCCCTGCTCTTTGTTGTGCCGCGGCTACTTCGCAGCCGGCTCCGGCTCTTGTCTCCCTGAGTCAACAATGCTCCCGTTGAGTACGGTAAAGCCTCCCGACACGACCGTTGGATTCGGCGTAACTTCTCCCGACGCCACGACCCCATTTCTGGCCACATTGACCCGTCGTCCATCTCGGCCGTTGTTCTCGGTTTCAACCATCGGCGGGTTGACCAAGTTGAACCTCAGCTCCCATTGGTAGACGCCGTCGGGCAGGTTCCCGCCTTCCACGTCGGATAGCGCGAACCTCGGATTCCGGCCGGCGTCGAACGTCTTTTCAAGACGGAAACTGCGCCCCGCGATGGTCAAGAGGCCGCCGCTGTTGGCAACTTTCGGTGACCACTCGACGCTGCTCGCGGAGGCGCGCGCGGACACTGCTTCACCCGGAACGGGTGTTGTTTGGGCTGTTGCTAGGTTCATCCCTCCTCCGAGAGTGAGAGCTGCCGTCAGCAGCCAGCCCGGCCATAGAAGGCTTCGATCTTGGTTCATTTTCTGTTCACTTCCCTTGGGGTGATTTGAATCCTCTTAACGAGATCACGAGGCACGGTCAGAGTAACTGATCATTCGCTGCAACGCAAGAGACCTTGCAGTTCGTCTTGAAGCCTGTCCAAACGGGCCTCGATCTAAAGGACAGACGGCCGACCGGCGGACCCGCCGCGCAAACGTCGCTTCGTGGGTGCGAAAGGCCAAGAGAGCCCGAGAGTCGCGTAGAGTACGTAGAACTCGCCGGCGGCAGCTCACCCTTCGTTAACGTGATTCGGTGCGTCTGTGGCAACGGACGCGAAAGTAACCAAGCGTGTATCGGCCAGAGGCCGGTGTCACAACTCGGACCACGACAGTCGAAACGGGCGGCTGGACGCGGGGATCGCTTCAATAATCAGCAAACCGCCGGGGATGGGGCCGACGGCCCCATCCTCGGCGGTGATTGGCAAGACTTTGGCAGTCCTAGTCGTCAGCGGAGGCCTGATTGCCGTTGAGCAACGCAAACTCAAGACGAGCGAGCCGGTCCTTCAACTCCTGAATCTCTCCAGTCTCGGCTTTCAACTGCTCGATTTCTCCCGTCTTTTGTCTCAGTTGATCGTTGAGCTGGTCGATATAGATGTGAGCCTTCTCGAGCTCCTCAAGAATTCCCCAGGTCGTCTTCGTAATCTCAAAGCTGCCGTCTTTGCTGCCCTTGCCGACTGAGGGAAGGTGGCTGTTAGCCCACATGGACTCGGCATGCTCTTCGATGGACTCCAGTTCGTAGCCGGGCTTGAATACGTAGTCGGGGGTGCAGCCGCCGCCGCCCGCGTCGTCGGAGCAGTTCCCGCCGCTGATGGTTAGATTGCCCGCGATGTTGACTCCAGTTGTGTTTAAAGTCATTCTCTCGACATTACCGACGAACATCCGGATACGTTCGTTGTTTGAACAAGGGCGAGCCGTGATGAACGTATGGCCCTGGGGGGGCCCATACTGGAGGTTTAGGGCGCAGTTTCCGCCGGCGGCGGAATTCCTGGCGTCCACCCCGATGCCGACTGATCCGGCCGTCGTGTCGGTTGCGCTCTTCACGTGGATGCCCCTGTTGTCGAGCCTCGGCGTCTCTGTGCCGACCCCCACTGAGCCGTTGGCGGCTACGAAAAGGCTGTCTGTCGGTGCGCCCGGCTTGATCCGAAACGGCAGCTTCGAACCGCCAGTGACGTCGCGAATGAAGAAGTTCGTCTCGTTACCCGCCAGGTCCCAGGTCTGCGCGGTAAAGCCGTTGGAGCCGTCCTGCTCCAGCCGCATCGTGGGAGTGTTGCCGTCGACCGCGTGCAGCTCTACCACCGGGTTCGAGGTGCCAATACCGACATCCCCCTCATTGTCAACGTAGAGCGCGTTGACGATAGCGCCCGCCTCGATCCGGAAGGGCTGGCGGCCGGCCGTCGAGTCTTCGACCGCGAAATAGTTGGCGCCGCCGTTCGAGGAATCGTTGATTACGATTCGCCAATCATTGCCCGGGAAACTGGCAGAGGTGCTCGTGTCGTTGAAGTGGATGCGCAGGTTATTCTCCTTGAGCCGGAGGGTGTCAAAACCGAACGACTCGCTGGAGGTGCAGTCAAAGCCGGCGCAAACGCTGCCTGTAATCTTAACGTCTGTAGAGTGAGTGATCTGCGCCGACGTAACAGGGACCGCCACGAAGCTCAGCCCGACTGCCAGCAAAGACGCGAGAAAAGTGTTTCGTTTGCCGTTCATAAAATCTCTCCTTGCTTGTTTTCCTATTCAGTCGGCTGCTAGTTTTGCCCTGAGCCGGGCTCTATGGCGTTCGGATCCACAATATTGCCGCTGAGGACAGTGAAGCTTCCCGAAACGACTGTCGGATCCGGCGTTTTGTCTCCCGACTTCACGACCCCATTCCTAGATGCATTGACCCGGCTTCCGCCTCTGCCGTTGTTCTCGCTGTCGATCATCGTCGGGTTGACCAAGTTGAACCTCAGCTCCCAGTTGTAGACTCCGTCGGGCAAGTTCCCGCCTTCCACGTCAGATAGCGCAAACCTCGGATTCTGTCCAGCGTCGAACGACTTCTCAAAACGGAAACTACGCCCTCTGACGCTCAAGCTCGCACCGTTGTTGGCGACTTGCGGAGACCACTCGATGCTGCTCGAGAAGGCGCGCGCCGACACTGCTTCAGCAGGACGCGGCGTTTGCGCTGATGCGAAGTTTATTGCTCCTGCGAGAGCTAAAGCCGTCGTCAGCAGCAGCTGTGTCGATAGGACGCTTCGATCTTGTTTCATTGTTGTTCTGCTCACCATGTCCTGTTCGGTTATTCAGGTCCTCTCTTCCTGAACAATGCGGCAGGGTCATCGTAACCTATCTTTCCTTACTGCGCAAGAGGTCTTGCACTTCGCTCGACAAGGATCAGGCACGGTGGATACCCTGTCGATAGAGGCTCAACCCGCTATGATCCAGCGCAGCTCAGATGGCAGTTAGGCCGACTCCGCCCCCGGGAATTTCCAGATGCGGAGTGCGTTCCGTCCGAGCAGCAACTCGCGGTCCGCGTCAGTGTAAAAGTCGCAATACTTGTCGACGAACTCGAGCTCTTTGTCCATCGGAAGCTCCCAGCGCGGACGTGGGTAGCCAGTTCCCCAGACGAGTTGCTCCGGGCCGAACTCTTCGTAGATTGCTTTGTAAAACGGCCAGGTGTCGGGATAGGGATACTCTTTGAGCTCCGACATCTCGTAGGGCTCTGAGTTACTGATCCAGACCTGAGGAAAACGCTTCAGCCGAAACATTTTGCGAAATTTCGGCCAGGGATCGTCGAGTTTAAGATCGGGTTTGCCCGCGTGATCGACAACGATCTTCACTCCAGGAAACCGTCCGGCCATTTCCTCGAGCATCGGCATCTGATGCGGAGCGATGTAGTAGTTAAACACCGCGCCGAGCTTCTCGGCCTCGCGCCAAAGCGGGTAGTGCTCCTTGGAGTTGAGCCAGGTCGATTGGGGGTGATAGATCGGGCTAAACCGCATCCCTTGGAAGCCGTGCTCGACGACCCAGTAGCGCAGACGCTCATGGACTTTCGGATCGAGCGGATTGATCAGGCCGTGCGCCACGAAGAGATCGGGATGGAGATGGAGCGCATGGCTGATGTAGGAGTTGTCCCAGCCGTAGTAGCGCGGGTTGATCAAGACGGCGTATCGAAGGTTGAAATCACGCATCTGCGCGACTTGATTCGCGACCGGCGCGCGGTCCTTGGCCCGAAAGTCGGGCCGCTCGGGATGCTGGAACGGGAAGCGCGGGTCTTGGTCCCAGAGCTCGAGGTGGGTGTCGATGAGCAGCCGATTCTGCGCAGCCCGGGCTGTGAGCCCGACGCCGAGTTGGGCCATGAAGGCTCTGCGGGTCGACTGCATCATTGTTTAGCGCGCCTCCAAGCTCCGAATCCAATCCGAAATCAACGCCGCTCCCCGTTCGTCCACGTGATTCGTGCTTGACGGCGGCATCTGGCTTGCCCCGCGTTCGTTCATTCGGGTGAGGAGCACTGAGCGACCGGGCGCCCCGGGGGCGACGATCCGCATCTCGGCTCCGCCTCCGATGTCGTGCATCGGCGCCTCGTCGATCATCTGGGTCTCCGCGGTCGCGGTTTTGAAGCCTAGCTCGATAGCGGCGTTGCCTCCGCCGTCGCGCACGTGACACATGGCGCAATTCACGTCGAGATACGTCCGCGCACGGGCTTCAAGACCGGCCCGCTCGCCGAAGGGGTCCGGAAAAGCCTCGTAGTCGTCTGGGCTCTTCTCGAGCGGCTCTTTGAAGAGTCCGATGTGAGCGAGCGTGCGGATCTGGTTGTCGACGACGCCGCCGTAGTCTTGATCGCGATTCATCTGCCGCGTATTGACGCCAAGCACGAATCCGGCCGCGCGCGAATGGCAGAACATGCACTCCTCGCGGCTCGGATAGTGCCAGGTCTGTTCGCGGAAGCCCCCCGCGGCGGAGCGATCCTGAATGCGATAAGTGCGATCCATGCCGCCGGCCTCGACGAGAACAGCGTCGCTGCCTTCTTCGTTCCAGGCATAGCTGTAGCCGACCCAATGATCTTCCTGCTTGAGCACAACGCGGGTCTCAATGCGCTTCCGTGAGGCGGGATTGCCGGCTTCGGTTTCCAGCCGGAACGTCTTGACCGTGACGGCCCCGTCGTCGAACGCCCACGCCTTGTCCTCTTCGAACTTGATCCGCCCCTCGCCCGGCAGTGCGAAATAGCGCTCCTTGAAAGCGCCGTCGGACCAGAAAGCTGCATTGATCGAGTACGGAATCACTCCCGGCGCGACTTCGTTATCAGCGACGGAGGTGAACAGACCTGTCTCGCTGAGCTTGCGCGGAAATACCGCGGGATTCTCTTCCTTCGGTTGTCGCTCGAGCCGATAGATGCCGCCTTCGCTATGGTCAAGCGCATAGAACTCGCCGTCGCGCCCCAGGCCGAAGCTCGCCAAGAAGTGGGGACTGTCGACTAGCTCCTCGTGCCAGGCCACTTCTTTGCGGTCGTAATCGTAGCGCAAGCCCCACATCTTGCCGTACTGGTAGTCGCCGTAGATGTACGCGCCTCGCAGTTCGGGAAACTTGTCGCCTTGATACACATAGCCGCCTGTAATCGAGCGGCACTCGGTGTGATGGTGCTCGACGATCGGCGGCGTCAGAGGCGTCGGGCCGATTTCCTTGAGCGGGTGAAACGGATGCGTGCCCTCTTTGACGCTCCAACCGTGGTTACTGCCCCGGCTGACAAGCTCGATCATCTCCCACAGATCCTGTCCAACGTCACCCACCCACGGCTGCCCCGTGACTGGGTCGAAGCTGAAGCGCCAGGGGTTGCGAAATCCGAACGCCCAGATCTCCGGCCGGGCGCCGGGAGTATTGATGAAAGGATTGTCGGGCGGGATCGAATAGGCGCGGCCGTCGTCGGGGTTCTCAACATCGAGGCGCATCATCACGGAGAGCAGATCATCCACGCCTTGACCGGTGTTCTTGCGGTCGGAGCCGCCGGTGCTGTCGCCGGTCGTGATGTAGAGATAACCGTCGGGTCCGATGATCGCCTCGCCGCCGTTGTGTCCGCCGGCAGGCCATTCGATGATGATCTCTTCGGAGGCGGGGTCGAGCCGCGGCGGATCGCTTCCCTGCACGCGGCGGAACCGCGAAACGCGGCTGCGCTGCTTACCCTTGATCTTCGGGTCGGTGGGACTGAAGACGAAGACCTGGCCGTTTTCCGCGTAGCTCGGGTGAAATGAGAACGCGTAAATGCGCCGCTCGACGTCGAGGACGAGCTCTTTCCTGTCCTCTCGGCCGCCGGGAACGAAACTATAGATCTTGCCTTCGTGCTCAGCGACGAAGAAGCGCGCTGAGGCTGGCTCCTGGGCAATATAGATCGGCGCGTCGAAGGCGACGTTCGGAAAGGCGCGCACGAGCCGGTAGGGAGGCGGCGGGCTGGGCGAGCCGATTAGCCGCGAAGTCGTCCACGGCACGCGCTCCGAAATGCCGTAAGGCTTCTGTTGCTGCCCGACAACGACGGCGACGGCGCAGGAGATCAGCAGCGCCGCTGTGGCTATCGCTCGACGGTTTCGCATCACATGCTCCTCTCTTCTATCTGGGCGCGAGCCTAGCGGAGCTCCATAGCCTCGCCGCCGGCGTTGCGGCTGCGCAGCGCGGCGTCCATGAAGGAGAAGATCTCGAGAGTTTCTTCGTTGGGAACGGGCGGTTTGCCGGTCTTGAAGAACTCAACCATGTTCTCCATCAACGGGCCGTAGGCGGCACCGGCGTCAGTTGAGATGCGAACTTCTTTTGCTCCAAACGCCGTCGCGCCGTAGTCGTCGCTCTTGCCTTCGCGAATCGTGCGCACGACGCCGAGACGGCCGTCCTTCCACTCGCCGGTGATCACGTCCGCGCCTTCGGTGTAGACGCGGCGCACGCGCACGCAGCCGGGACCCATCAAGGAGTAGAGCAGCTCCACCGGGTGAATTCCGTACCAGGAAAGATCGAGCTGGTGACTGGGCTCGATTGGTCCCGGCCCCCACGTGATCGCGCCCGTCAATCCTTCAATACGGAGATCGAAGGCGGCTTTCGAATAACGCAAGCTGGAGGCGCTCCACCAGGGCACGCCGTGCTCGCGGCCGAGCCGCGCGATCTCACGCGCGTCGGCGAGACTCGCCGCCAGCGGCTTGTCGATGAATACTCTCTTTCCGGCCTCAAAGACAGGGCGCACCTGTTCGAGATGCTTCCGACCGTCTAGGCTCTCAAGCAGTACCGCATCGACGCGATCGCACAGCGCGGGGATCGAGTCCACCATCTCAACGCCCCATTTCTCGGTGAGCGTCTTGGTGAAGCCATCGATGCGGTCTCGGCTGTTCGCCAAGTCTGGACTACCGCCCTTGTAGGCGGCGACTACGCGCGCTCCGGGAGCGTGATTGGGGTCGGAGGAGTCGTTGAGGATGCGGGTGAAGGCCACGACGTGCGAGGTGTCGAGGCCGATGATACCGACGCGAATCGGCTCCTGGGCAAACGCTGGGGTGATCGAAAGAATTGTGAGCAGAAGAATCGGAGCAATTCGCATGCGCTGATTCTACTCGATCGCGATGGTGACGGTGTTCGATTCGACTCCAGCGACAAAGATTGTCAGCGGCACGGCCGGTCCGACGGGGAAGTCGCCTACAAGCTCGACGTTGATCTGGTAGAGGCCCACGAATCCCGGCGCCAGCCCGGAGAACAAGACTCTTGCGGGTTCGACGCCGATGCGGACGCTGACGTCTTCGATGGTCGCTGACAGCGGCGAGGCCAGGGCGGGCGCGCCGCTGGCCGGGGGATTCGAGACCGGCCCGAGCCCGGTGACGAAGATCTCGAGAGCTTCGCCGATGCGCGCTGGACGCGAGCCTGGTACGAAGCCTTCGGGAGCGGCCAATACGCCGACGCCGGAGATCAGGGCGGCGGCTTGGCCGTTGCCGCCCGAGGGCACGGTGAAGACTGCCGGGCTCACACGCGCCAACGGCAGATTGAAGCGTTCGCTGACCTCATTGGCCACCGCGGCGGTCAGGCCCGCCGTCGGCGAGCCCTCAAGTTCCCAGGGAATCTGAAAGTTGACCTGCACTGGCGAGGCGAAGAACTTGGGCACAGCGGTTTGACCGTTGAAGAGCATCGTCGAGCCGCCCAAGATGGTCGGCAGCGGCGCACCCTCGGCGGCGACCGTGTTCACGGAAAGATCGAACCCGAAGGCCGAGGCGATCGAGCCGGGCGCGAGCCCCGCGCCCAGGTCAAAGTCGGCAGCGCTGACGACGCCGCCGTCGTTGAAAGTCGGGTCGAAAAACCCAGGGGCTTCCACTGAAAACGGGACGGACAACGAAGTGCCGCCGCCCGGCGTGACGACACGAACTTGGAAGACGCCGATCTGGGCGATGTCGGCCATGGAGATCGAAACCTCTAGCCTCGTACTGTCGACGAACGTGGTGGGACGCATCTCGCCCGCCCAGCTCACCCGCGAATCGGGCGTGAACAGTGAGCCGCTGACGACCAGCGTAAAGCTGGGACCGCCAACAAGCGACTCGCTTGGTTGGATGGACGACAAAGCAGGCGCGGGCGGATTCGTTTGAAGGCGATAGATTGTGGCGTCGCCGAAGTTGCCGAAGTACATCTCTCCGGCTTCATCCTCGCCGAAGGTTCCGATCGAGAAGCTGGTCGCACGCGGACCAACCTGGCTCCAGCTCTCTTCTGCGCGAACGCCGGCGTAGAATGCGCCGGTGCAAAAGTCGGCGTAGAAGTAGATGCCGTCGAGATGAGGATATTCCAGGCCGCGATAGACGTAGCCTCCGGTGACGGAGCCGCTACAACCCTCCCCGACATGGGCGTACTCGAGGATTGGCAGAGTCAACGATCCGTCGTTGCAATTGGAGGCGGGGTTGAAGCAAAGGCTGCCTTCCATTCGACGCCAGCCGTAGTTAGAGCCGCCCTCATTTCCGCCGGGTTCGAAGTTGATCTCCTCGACACGGTTTTGACCGACGTCTCCGATATACATGTCGCCCGTCTGACGGTCGAAACTGAAACGCCAGGGATTGCGCAGCCCAGAGGCCCAGATCTCGTCGCGGGCATTTGGGTCATCGAGGAACGGGTTGGTATCGGGTACAGCGAAAGGCGTCCCGGAGTCGACGTCGATTCTTAGAATCTTGCCTAGCAACGTGCCAAGGCTCTGACCGCGGCCGCCGGGATCCCCGCCGCTGCCGCCGTCGCCGGTTGCGATGTACAGATAGCCGTCGGGACCGAACTGGAGTTGCCCTGCGTTGTGGTTGCGGAACGGTTGCAGGATCGTGAGGAGGACCGTCTCCGACGCCGGATCTGCTTGGCCGGCGTCGTCCACTTCGAAGCGGGCGATGACGGTTCTGTTGTCGAAGTTGGTGTAGTTCACGAAGAAGAGACCGTTCTCCGCGAAGCTCGGGTGAAAAGCTAGACCCAAGAGCCCCATCTCGCCCGCAGAGTCTTGGACGCGATCCTGAATATCGAGAAAAGGCTGTCCCAGCAAGGCGCCGTTCTCGATGATCGAGATCCTGCCGCGGCGCTCGGCGACGAAGAGACGGCCGGAGCCGTCGCCCGCATGAGCGATCGCCGTCGGCTGATCGACGCCGCTTGCGACCGGTTCGAAGGTCAGGGCTTCGAGCGAAAACTGCTGCGCTTGGGCGGCAGCCGAAGCCGCGAGAAACGCAATACAGGGGACGAGAAGACGCGAGAGCATGAAGAGGATCTCCGCGGGCCGGGCGAGCCCTGCTTCTATTCTGACAGTCCGCCGGACGGCGCGTCCCACGAGAGCAGGAAGACGCCGAAGCGAGGATAGGTGGGAGGCAACGGCTGCGTCTCCAGCCCAATCGGCCGCGCTGCCCCCCAGCCCGTCATCGGCAGCTCGAGCGGCTCGCCGTGGAACCAGCTACGAAGCTCGCGTCCGAATGGATCCTGTGCGCTGCGAACGGAGATCATCGCTCCCTCGGGTGGGCTCCAGCCGCAAAGCTCGACCTCAACATCCGGCGCCTCCGACCAATTAAGGACGGTCAACAGAGCGCGGCGCGGCTCATAGCGATTGACGCGCAGTCGGGCAAGCTGGCCCGTGGGCTGTTCGGGATACTTGTTTTCGGGGTAGGAGGCGGCCATTTCCGCGCCGTCGATTTCCGCTCTGCCATGGAACAGATTGCCGCGCAGGCGCAACTCCGAACAGCCTTCGACCTCGACCGCGCCGCGTCCGGGGCCGTGGGCGAAGATGTTGTTTTCGAGCGTGAGTCGGGCGCAGGTTTCGGGCGCCGCCCCGAGACGGTTCGAGCCCGCAGACGAGGAGAAGCCCGGCGGGTAGTAGGTCACGTTGTGGCGGAAGACATTGTCGTCGTGGCCGGGCGACCGATTGCCGAACATCAGATTCCGATGGAAGCCGTCGCGGCCGATGCCGTTGTTGAAGAATGCGTTGCCCTCGACGCGAAAGCGCGAGAAGACGTTGGGGCCGGTTCCATAACCTTGCAACCCTTGGCGAAAGTTCTGAAAAACGACGCTGTCCTCGATGGTCTTGGCTGGAAACCCGGCGCGGTTGCGCATGTACAGGCCGGGGCCATGGCTCCGGTCGGGGCCCTGCCATCCGTTGTTGTAGGCGAGCAGGCCGTAGATCTCGAGGCCGGATGGTTGCGATTCGAACAGCGCCGTACCGACGTCGTGGATGACCATGTTGATCAGCCGCACGCCTAGCCCTGAGCGGCCGAGGACTCCGACGCCTCGCGGGTCCGCGGCCGCGCCGGGTCGCGTTGCGCGGCGCTCGGGCGATGAGTTGAAGACCTCGAGGCCCCAATACCAGGTGTGGCGTCCGTAGATCTCTAGGCAGATCGCGCCCCGACGATTTCGCGTCACGCCGGAACAGTCGAGCCGTGCTCGCCCGCCGGGCTCGACCTCCGGACAGGGCCGCAGGCTCGCAAATCCGACCCTGTTCGACAGACCAGGCGTAGAAGCACTACTTCTCGCATCGGCCTCCCATCGCGCCCCTATACTGAAATTCATGCCCCGGCTTGGCGGGAAACGCCTCCTCATTGCTGCCGCCGCCGTCGGGATTCTGTTCTGGGGCGCGTGGCGCCTACTGCGTCCGGTCAAGGACCGCACCGCGGAGCTCCTCGGCCGTCTGCCTGCTGATCAGGCGTTGCATCTCTATATAGAGATGGATGCGCTGCTGGCTTCGCCGGCAGCCCGACCGATGTTCGCGGACGTGTTCGCGCGGCATCCGGACTGGGAGACGCTGGCGTCGCAAGTCGATGCGGTCGCCGTTTCACTCGGAGAATCCGAGATTTTTCTCGTCCTCTCCGGCGTGTTCCCCGAGCCATTGATAGCCGCTTGGCTGGCCGATATCGGCGCTGACTGTCCGGCAAGCCCGAGCGAAGATGCTTGCAGTCTGCCGTTCCGATCGGCTTCCGGGATGTTTTCGCTGCGCTTGCTGGACGGCGAGACGCTGGCGCTTGCGGACTCCCCTCATCCGCAGGCCGTCAATCGCTTAGCGCCCCTCACAAGCCGATCAGCCTCGGGGCTCGCCGGCCGGGCTCGGGCTCGGCTCAACGCCGGGGCCTTCGCCTGGATGAACGTCGACGCCCCGCTGCTCGCCGACGCGATGCGCGAACCGCCAAAGGACTGGATCAACCTCTCTTTGGTTGCGCGCGCGCTGATCGGAGCTGACCGCTCGGCGTTCTCCCTAGCGGACACCGGCGAAGCCTCCAGCGGAGGCTCGCTTCTGATCGGTCTCGAAGCCGAGTGCAAGGACGAAGCAGCCGCCGCCGAACTCCAAGACGTCCTCGGCAGCTTGAACAAGATGGCGCGCGGGGCGCTTGGCATGGACGGCGAGCCCGACCCGGACTGGCTCGCCGTAGTCGACTCGTTCGGAACCGAGACGGCGGGCGGGCGGGTCTCCGCATCGTGGCGCATCGACTCGGCGCTGCTGCGCGTACGCGGCAGCGAGTAGCGCCCTAGTTAACCCCGTGCCCAACGGTGGCGGTGTTGGTCAACCTGATCGGTCCGGTGCCGAAGCGCTGTTCGACAATCTCACCGAGGACGTCACGCAGTCGGTTGTGCCCGTCTACTCCAATCCGTTCTAGGATCACCTTTACAGGCGGCGCTCCTGTCGTCAACATCGCCCACATGTCATCGAAGTTCGCGATCTCGGCCTCTCGCGAGACGAAGTCTATTTCGACATTGTTGAAGCCGGCAGACTCCATCTCAGCTTTGAAGCTCGCAGGGTTCGCGAGGCTGAAGACCGGCGGCGGAGCCGGAGGCGGAGGCATGTCGGGGAACGCTGTGCGCATACCTTCGACGAAGAGACCGAGCGCCTCGAACTTTTCAGGTCCGGCCCAGCCGCTAACCACGGCGCGCCCCCCGGGACGAAGCACTCTGCGCAACTCGGAGAACCCTTTGGCGCGATCCGGGAAGAGCATCAGAGCGAAGCTGCATGCAACCCGGTCAAAGCTGGAATCCTCGAGCTCCAGCGCTTGGCCGTCCATCACCTCGCATCTGACGTTGGCGGCGCCGGCGGTTCGCATTCGTTCTCGCAACAGTTCGACCATCTTTGGAGAGAAGTCGGTGGCGAGCAGCGCCTTCACCCGCCCAGATAGTGTTTCGGTCAAAGCGCCGGAGCCGGCTCCAACCTCCAGAGCCTCTGTATTCGCATCAACGTCAAGGCGCTCGACGAGCTCATCCGCGAAGGACCGCATCATTACGGGCGCTACTTTGTCGGCGTAGCCGCGACTAGCGACGTCCCAGTTTTCAGGAGTCTCAAGGGTTGGTGCTGGTTTCATTCAACGATCTTAGCCTTCGCGTGCGCTCGGAGAGTGCTGACTCCGTCGATATGTCCTGGGGCGATATCTCTACTGGTATGAGCCTATCGCACGCCAAGCCCTTTTCTCCTCTTCGTTTCATTACTTGCGGTCGCGGAACTCTTCGTACCAGTTCTCTACGACGTGAACGGTTGATTCCAAGGCAGCTTCCTCACCGACTACGTCTGCCACAACGAAGCGCTGGCCGTCAGACGTCGCGTCGTATTGCGCGGTGTCAAAGCGAAACCTCTCATGCTCGAAGAGCGCCTCGGGCTTCCCGGCTGAAAACTCGGGGTTCAACGAGATCGGCACAGCCATCAGCGTTGAGCTCTTCACGTAGTACAGCTCGGCCCCATCCGCTCGCCAGACAGGAACCGTCCCGCCGTCCGTAGACACCTGCTGCCGTGCCCCACTTGGAAACTCCTCCACATAGACCTCATTGCGCCCCGAATCGTCGGCCTGGTAGGCCACATACCGGCCGTCCGGGGAGAACTGCGCGTTCTTCTGGTTAAACGCCCTAGAGACGAATACCCGATCTTCGCTGGCACCGTCATCTGCTAGCTCGACGTAGTGTAAATCACGCAGTAGCTCCGGGTCGCCCGTGAGCTTGTGGTAGATCAGGAGCCGCCCGTTGCGGGAAACATCCGCCATGAACTCGCTCTCGTCAGACCCAACGATAAGTTTGGGATCAGCGGCCTGGCCTATCTGGTGCTCCCAGATGTCCAGTCCAAGGCCGCGACGAGTGCTGTGGTAGTAGATGCGCGTCCCGTCGGGGCTCCACGCGGGCCCGCGTTCCGTAGCGCTGTGGATGGTAAGACGCTCCGCCACGGGGCGATCGGTTTCGTGGATCCAGATGTCCTGTTCGCCGCCCGCGCTGGTAGACCACGCAGCAACTCGCTTTTCATCCGGCGAAAGATCTAGGTCCGCGATTCTGCGCTGAGGTTCGCCTATTTCACCAATCACGTTTCCCGCTCGATCACGCCACCGCAGGCGCCTCAGCTGATTCACGCCGGTCGCAGACGCGTACACTAGTGTTCCATCCATCGATACGCTGGCACGTCGGCTGTTTTCGGCGATCTGGAAAGGTTCGCCGACAGTGAGGTCGTCCACGTCCAGTGTGACCGCCCATGTGCTGGGGCGCTCCCGAGTCGTTCGACGGCCGAGGATCAGGTGTCCTGGGGGCGAGAACGCCTCGACGTCTTCAAGGCCGAGCAGGCGAGTTTCAAGCGAGCTCAAGTCGAGGATCGCGGCTTGACCGGGGCGGTCGTACTCCCTCCGATCAGTGATCGACACCAAGACCCGGCCAGGGTCGTTTGGGAGGAACTGCGGGGTGCTGATTCCTAGGCTTCGCTCCCGCAGGTCGAGAACGACTTCCGGCTCTCCCCCAACTGCCGGTACGCGATACAACAGCTGGGGAAAGCCCTCGGTAAACAGAATGTTTTCGCCGTCCGGACTCCAGGCGGCGCCTCCGAAATACTCGCCTTTGATGGTGCAAATGGTTTGGTCCTGGCCTCCGTCGCGGGAGACCCACTTGAGCTCATTGCTACTCCGAAAGCCAACAAATCGCGAATCTGGAGACCAAAACGGTTGTCTAGCACGATCCGCGAGCCTTCGGGGCTCCTCGGAGCTCATGTGGCGCAGAAAGAGTGGTCCCAGTCCGCTTGGAAAGCGTCGGGTAAACGCCAAAGCCTTCCCGTCAGGGGAAATGACGAGATCACCGTCGCTGGCCCCGTCGTCCATGCCCAAGATGTTGATGCCGAGTTCCAGAGCGAAACGCCGAACCGGCTTTTCCGGGTCTTCGAGTTGCGCGGCCTGAAACCACCCTGTGGCTGCGGCCAGCGCTAGGCAAGCCGCAATCGAGGGCCAAAGCCACTTTCTTGGTCGATACTCTACAACTGGCGCAGCCGGTGTAGGCGTTTCAGGAGTAGGCTGCGCGGTCCGTGAGGCTTTCGGAGTTGGATCTACCAGTAGCCGGCGCAGGTCCACGAGCAGATCATCAGCATGCTGGTAGCGTTGCTCGCGGTCCTTGGCGAGGGCCTTCCCAATGATGCGATCGACCTCGGGCTGCACGTCGGCCCGTTGCGCCGAGACGGGTTCCGGTTCTTCGTTCAGAATCCCGTAGGCGATCGCCTGTTCGTACTCCGCGTCAAAAGGCGTACGCTGCGTGAGCATCTCGTAGAGCACGCAGCCCAGCGCCCAGATGTCGGCCCGACGATCAACGTCACTGCCTTCAAGCTGCTCCGGCGCCATGTAGGCCGGCGTCCCGAGCGTCGTTCCGCTCTTGGTGAGCTTCGAGCGGCCCGCCAACGAGGCCAGACCAAAATCCATGATCTTGATCTGCCCTTTGGCGGTCAGCATCACGTTGTGCGGCTTGATGTCGCGATGGACGATCCTCTTCTCGTGGGCTTCCTGCAAACCCTCGGCAAGCTGAATAGCGAAGTCTACAGCTTCACCGAGCGGCAGCGGTCTTTCCTCGATCTTGTCCGCCAGCGCAGGGCCGTCAATATAGGCCATCGCGATGAACGTCTGGCCTTGCTGCTCATGAATGCCGAAGACCTGGCAGATATTGGGATGGTCCAAGGAAGCCGATGCCTGCGCCTCCCGGATCAGACGAGCCTTAACGTCCTCGTTGCCGACGGTCTCAGACGAGAGGAACTTGAGCGCAACAGTGCGGCGCAGTTGCGTGTCTTCGGCCTTATACACCACGCCCATGCCGCCCTCGCCGAGTTTCTCGAGGATGCGGTAGTGGCTGATAGTTCGGCCAATCACGACAGGCCAATTCTAGCGCTTAACGGATAGACGGCGAAAACAGCCATCGCATGAATGCTCTCCCCATTCCCCACGGCCCTGCTTAGCAGGCCCTAAGCACCTGTTCATGAGACTTCTGGAGATCTCGGCCTTTCGTCAAGTTCGAGTCACCCAAGGAGGGAGGGAGGGCAAGTTGCGAAGGCTATCCGCGGGTGGCTTCAGCAACGGTCCCTGGCGGGCTTCCTACTGGCAGAAGGCTCGGCCTATACGCTTTCTTTCATTGCGTCTACTTTCGTCTGGTAGGTATATTGGCCCTTGCCCGTTGTCCCTGCGGGCAGGCTTAGGATCCTAATGAAAGGGTGAGTTGACCCCAATCCACCCCAATGACACTGGTAAGGCCTACAGGCATCGTTCGGCGGGCCGACACGAGACATGAAGGCAACGTGAGGGAGGAGCCGTTAAGTTGTTGAAGAAGCGTGGTGAGCGCGGAAGGAATCGAACCTTCAACCTAGTGATTAAGAGTCACTTGCTCTGCCAATTGAGCTACGCGCCCACGCGAGGAAATGCGAGCAGAAACCGCTATTTTATCACAGCTCACTGATGAAAAGGCGTGCGTTGAGTCTATGTGGGCGGGAAGACAACTCTTCGGTTGGTTGCTCTCGGCAATTGATGAGAATGCCGCTCCCGAGCGATCTGGGCGCCACAAATAGGGTGTGCCCCCTCCCTAGGCGCTTCCGGCCTTTGGCGGCCCATGTTATACTGTCCTGTGGGGTACCCATAGACCGAGATACAGCTTCCGGTCTGAGGGGTGCCAGAGATAACGTGACCACACGCAACGCCCATTCGATCAAGGATCCGCTCCCCCCCTGCGGCCTACCGAGGAGGGAGCCCGATGCTCCGGATTGAACGTGAGGGCGAACGGCTCGTTTCGCCAGCGAAGCTGGAGCGCAAACCGCTGCAGCAGTTGTATGACCTGGCGCGCCTCCTAGTCAACTCGCCAGCCGAGCTGTTCGAAGAGATCGGGGAGCCGGCGCTGGTGCTGGGAACGGATTCCGAATTGGGCGGCGCCGATCTGCTGGCAATCGACCCGACCGGCGCAGTCCTCATCATCGCCGTCCAAAAGCCCGGTGAAGCTTCAGCTCTAATGCGCGCGATCAACGCGGCGGGCCGCGTCGCGACGTGGCCGACGGACGATGTACTCTCTCTTGTTTCGTCCGACGCTGGGGGCAGCGGCGAGAGCCTCCATGAAGAGCAGCTGGCCGAGCTCAATCGCACTCAACGAGTACTGCTGCTTGCGGAATCATTTGGCGAGCAGACGCTCGTCGCGGCGGACTGGCTGCGCGGGCGCGGCCTCGACGTCAAGACCGTAGAGGCCAAGCTGCTAGTCGACGCGGATCTCTCGGTCGAGTATCTTGAGCTGAAGCAAGTCTCCACAACTGAGCCGGCGGCGGCTCCCGAGCCTTCTCCAACGCCGGACCAGGAGCCTCCGGAGAAAGCTCCCCCACCCCGCTCTCAGCCCGATGATGGGGACCGTCGCGTCGCGAATCGCCGTATCAAAGTCGACGCCGGCTCGGTCCGGATCGAGTATGCGGGTCGACTCATGAAAGCTCGACTCGTAGACTTGAGCGACGGCGGAATCGGCATCGAGATGAACAATCCGCTGCCGATCGGATCCAAAGTCAACATCGAGGCGGAAGTCGAAGACGGCAGCGAGACCACTCGGCTAACCGGCCATGGACACGTGGCGCACTGTAAGTTTGGAGAAGAAGCCGGCTTCCGCACCGGCGTTTGCTTCGAAGACCTCGATCGGGTCATCGACAAGACGGCTTGAGCCCAGCGCTCCTCAGCGGGAATCGAGCTGTTAGCGCCCAGCTTCAGCGGTTTCAATCGCGTAGACCGCGCCGGGCTGAGTCGCAAGCTCGATCAGACCGTCGACGGGATGTTCGACTTCGACTGCATTCCCACGCTGTGTGACCCGTACCGGCACGCTCGTCCGTAGGCGCAAAGGCTCGCCTCGCAGCGACCGGACCTGCGCCGTTTGGAGATGGCCTGCGCTCCAGCTCATGTCGATTTCGAAACCGCCGCGGGCGCGAAGGCCGCGCACCGAGCCCGCCGGCCAGGCCTTTGGCAGCGCTGGCAGCAGATGCGTCTCACCGGCGTGGGACTGCAGCAACATCTCCGCGATCGCCGCCGTGCCGCCGAAGTTGCCGTCGATTTGAAATGGCGGATGAGTGTCGAACAGGTTGTGCAGCGTCGATTTCGTCATCAATGCGACGAGATTCTGGTGTGCTTTCTCGCCCTCCTCCAGGCGAGCCCAGAGATTGATCAGCCAGGCGCGGCTCCAACCGGTGTGGCCGCCGCCGTTCGCCAGGCGATGCTCGATCGTCTTCCGAATCGCGGCGGCAAGCCGCGGCGTTCCACGGAGGGTGATTTGCGAGCCCGGGTGGAGAGCGAAGGCCTGCGAGATATGCCGATGGCCGGGGTCTTGTTCTTCGAGCGGTTCGGGCCATTCGAGCAAGCGTCCGTCGGGACCGATCGTGGGACCCGCCAGGCGTTCGCGCTTGTCGCCAAGCTCTCGCACAAAGTCGTCCTCGACGCCGAGCTCGGCGGCGGCGGTGAGAACGTTGGTGAACAGATCCCAGATGACCTGCTGATCCATCGCCGGGCCCATGGTAAGCCGCGCCGGCCCATCTGGCGTCAGGAAGACGTTCTCGGGCGAGGTCGAGGGGCCGCTGACTAGCTTGCCGGTTTCGGGATTTTCGACGAGCCAATCAAGGAAGAACTCGGCAGCTTCTTTCATGAGCGGGTAGCCGCGTTCAGCGAGGAACTGACGGTCGCCCGTGTAGAGGTAGCGCTCCCAAAAGTGACGCGCCGACCAGGCCGCGCCGAGGGGCCACATGCCGTATTGAGCCCGGCCGATCGGGGACGTGAACGCCCAGGCGTCGGTCGTATGGTGTGCGACGAAGCCTCGCCCGCCGTAGACCTCTCGCGCCGTCTTCCGGCCGCGCGGCCGAAGGCCTTCGATCAACTCGAATAGCGGTTCATGAAGCTCCGAGAGGTTGGTAACCTCGGCGGGCCAGTAGTTCATCTGGATATTGATATTGATGTGATAGTCCGAGTTCCACGGAGCCTCAAGGTGCTCGTTCCAGATGCCTTGCAGGTTCGCCCCCAGCGAACCGGGTCGCGAAGAGCCCATCAGTAGATAGCGTCCAAACTGGAAGTAGGTCGCCAGTAGGTCGGGATCCGCCGCTCCGTCTTGCATCGCGCGTAGCCGTACGTCGGTCGGCTGGTTTCTTTTCTCGCGGCCGCCGAGGTCGAGGCTGACCCGGTTAAATAACCGCCGATGGTCGGCGAGGTGCTCCTCGCGGAGCGTCGCGTAGCCGAGATGCGCCGCCCGGGCCAGCTCGGCCCCAATCTTCTGCATCGACCCGGCACGGTAGTCGGTGCGGGCGACGACAATCAACGTGAGCACGTCGGCCCGGCGCACCTGCAGCACGCCGTCTTTGGACTCAACTTCGCCGCCCTCGGCCATGGCTCTGACACGTGCTTCAAAGCTCACGCCGGGATACTCGCCGTTCTGTGTTGCGCGGCCGGACATCGTGAGGGTGTCTCCGTCGGCGAGGGTCTCCGCGTCGGCGGCGCGCTCGAGACGCACTTGGGTGGAGATCATCCCTGGCTTGTCCGCCCAGCAGCGAATCACCAGGGCCTGGTGCGGAGCACTCGCGAAAACCTCTCGAAAGTAGCGTACGCCGCCTGAGGTGAAGGTCGACCGCGCCAGCCCGGTGGCCATGTCAAGCTCACGTCGATAACCGCCGGCGTCCGGCGACATCTCGGCTTCAAGGATCAGATCGCCCAGCGTCTGGTAGCTCAGAGGGGCGATACGCGGTCCAAGAATCTCCTTCTCGACAAGAGCCTCGGCCTCGACATAGCTGCCGGCGAAGAGCAGTCGCCGAATCTCGGGCAGGTGGCGGTAGGCGCCCTTGCGATCGCGCTCGACAGGGGAGCCGGCCCATACTGAATCCTCATTGAGCTGGAGCCTCTCTTTCGCCGTACCGCCGAAGATCATGCCGCCTAAGCGGCCGTTGCCGACCGGCAAAGCCTCGACCCACTCGTCGGCGGGTTTGTCATACCAGAGACGAGGCTCCGCCAGCAGGGGGGAGATCGTCAACAGGAGGAGGATCAGGAGTAGGGGCATAGATCGGCGTCGCCTTGCAGTGTAACTCGCGGCGAGGCAAGTCTGAGGACCTGCGATGCGGCAGCCTACACAGGAGAGGTCGTGTGAATCTGGAACGGCGCCCAGTAGAACGGCTTTCGATGAGCGTTAGTCTTCGAGATCAACGAGAGTTTCGCTTCACGCAGGGCGTCGGGGGCGTCCTTCCCTTCCGCCAGGCCGGCGTAGAGCTTCTCCATCAGCTCCGCCGTCGATGTATCGGCAACGTTCCACAAGCCGGCAATGACGTTCGAGGCGCCAGCGGTCAGAAACGCCCAGGCAAAACCGACCAGGCCCTCGCCGGCGTAGATCGCAGCGCCCGCGCTGCGGCAGGCCGAAAGCGTTACGAGCTGCGCTGCGAGCGGCGTTCCGATCACGTCTCGCGCATAGAGCTTGAACCCGTCGTCGCGACGGCTCAAGATTACCGCCGAGTCGAGCGGGCTCTCCGCGTTGGCTTCAGCGTGCGCGGCGAAGTGAATCAGCGCGAAGCGGCCCGGCTGCCGGTCACGATAGTCGCTCACGTTGGCGTCGCCGCCGCGCAGCACTTCGGTTCGCTGCCGGCCCCAGCGCTCCTGGACCGCGTCCACTTCGCGCGAGGCGTCCGGAAGCTTGGCAAAGTCGTCTCCAATCGGATCAGGATCGCCGACGAGCAGTAAACCGCCATTCGGCTTGGCCCCACGGCCGCTCGGGCGCAGCGTGCGCAGCGAGGGAGTCACGGACACGGTGACCTCTTCGATCCAGTAGCGGGGCGGATCGCCGGGCATCAACAAGGACTCGAAGTTCAGCCCGCTCAAGACGCCGTCAGGAGCGAGCAGCACCCGCGCCCCAGGCGGGATCAAGTGGGCGGCGGGGCCAATCAGAATATCGAAGAGGCTCCGTCCGGCGGCGTCGTGTGTGTCAATGGGATCTCGCAGCCTGTCGACGATTCGGCTGCGGTACCTGGCGACTAGTTGCTCAATCGCCTTTCGCGGGGGAAGCTCGAACGCCTCAAAAAAACCGGGACCCGACGCCCACAGGAAGCAGCGGCGCGGCGCGAGCCAGAAGCTCAGCACAACCGTCCGGCTGTCGCCGACCTCGGCGAGCGCGGGCAGCAGCCTGGCCTCGGCGGCGTCGGGACGCGGTTGATCGAGCATCTCCGAGAGCGTTCGGGCTCGGCCGGCGTCGGCCAGCTCGAAAGCATCTTCGGTACGACCCATACGTATCAGCAAGTCGACGTAGGCGCGGTAGGGTTGCATCAACGTCGCGAGGTAGCTCATCTTCGAGTGCAGCCGGAGCAATCGGCCCCGCGCAGCGTCGATCGTCTCGACGGCTTCGATCAGGGTCTGCTCGGCTTCAGGCAAGCGGTCGTTGGCGACATAGAACTCACCTAGGCGAGAGAGCGCTTCGAGTTTCTTGTCAGGCCGGCGCGTCGGGCCGGTTGCTTCGCGGTAGACAGCTTCGGCTTGTCGCAGTCGGCCGCGGGCCTCGTGAATGCGTCCTGCGTTGATTCTCGAGGCGAAGCGGTACGGCTCGCCCGAGAGATCCGTGCTTAGACTGAGGGCTTCTCGATGGTATCGTTCCGCATCGTCGATCGCCCCGGAGTCCAGGGAAACCGTCGAGAGGTTGTTGAGCCAAATTGACGCCGACTCGAACTCGGAGTTCTCCCGTGCCGCCCCGAGCGCCTCTTCGTAGGAGGCGCGGGCCAGCTCAAGCTCGCCTTGGCGATAGTGCAAATTGCCGATGTCGCCCAACCAGCGCAACAAGTCGACGGGGTTGCCGATTTCTCTGTCGAGCTGCGCCGCCTCCTCATAGCTTGCGCGCGCCGCCGCATAGCGGCCCAACCGTTCGTAGTAGAACCCACGATTGCCCAGATCCTTGGCTAGGGCGTTGCGCGAGCCGATCCGGCGATTGATCGGAATCGCCCGCTCAAGCAAGTCCAACGCCTCGTCGTAGCGCCCTTGGAAAAAATACCCCCTGCCCAGATTACCGAGCGCCATGGCCTGAACGAATGGATCTTGGGCCGCCTGGGCCCTCCCGAGAGCAAGACGAAAGAGACGCTCGGCCTCCTCCATCGCACCCGTTCTGGCCGCCGCCGTACCGCGCCGCAGGGCGATCTCCGCCGGCAATCCAACGTCGCCGACTTCGGCGGCAAGAGTCTCAGCGCGCTCGAGCAACTCCCGGGCCTCGTCGTGCTTCGCCCGCCGGGAAAACGCATAGCCGCGATGCATCCAATAGGCGGCGCCGTTACGGCGACTCAAGGCGTCGAGAGATATCTTGTCGAGCACATCGAGAGCGTCCGACGCCGAGCCGCGAGAGATCAGAATGCGGGCGTGCAGTAAATGGAACCGATTGCGTAGGACGTCGTTCGAGGCTTCGGGAAGGTGAGGCAAGCATGCCTCGACGCGGCTCAGGGCTTGAGTAAGCTCGCCGCGCCGCTCCAAATCGGCGGCTTCAATAAGCTCGTTCTCGCAGTCGATTTCCGTCGGCTGCGAACACGATGCCGCAACGGCTAGTCCGAAGAAAGCGCGTCTGTCTAGGGATGCCACGAGCCATCGCCGCAAACATCTCCGGAACAGCCGCAACCTCCATGAGTGCAACCTAGGTCGAAGCGCATCATCGTCAACCGGCGGGATGTCGGCGTGAAGATCGTCTCGCCCAAGTTGATTTCGCCGAAGCCGGGGACGTGGAGCACGTGTTGCCGCGGGTAAGGCTCCACCTCGACGCCCGAAGGAAGTCCGTGAACCTGCTTGACGATCGAGACCGCGATCGGGCCAGCGACTCTAAGCGCCTTCATCCTTTCGCGTACAAGGTTCTTGTCGTACTTGGCCAGCCCGTCAAACTTCAGCCCTCGGCCCGGATTGTCGCCAGCGGAATCGGGCTTGTCCATCGCCTTGCGGTCGGCGCGGTCCGCCGTCCAGCAGTCGCTGAGAAGCTTGACCGCCTCGACGTTTTCCTTGCGAGCAAGATCCGAGAATTTCTTGAGTCCGTACAGGGCCTCGTGGTATTCGATCTCTACGCGGCGGCCGGCAATCCAAAGATCGTCGAAGCCTGTGCCCAGTGTGGTGATCTCCGGATCCTCGCCGTTGTCGGGATAGTCAACCGCGACTCGCGACGACACGTACCCGGCGCGGAAGACGTTGAGCATGTTAAAGCCATTCAACGTGGCCGAAGCAGTCGATTGCGCGATACGTGTTCCGGAGCCGTCAGGGTGCAAGACCTTGCGCCCGGCCGCAAAGGATTCCAACGACTTGATCGAGACGAACTCTTCGCAACCAACGTTCTCGACCCGCGATGTCGACAAGCCCCCGCCGACCGGGAGGGCCGAGACCGCCTGGCCTTCGATCCGTTCCTCCTTCAGGGATTTCATCAGGCCGTTGAAGCCCACCGCGAAACTGGTAAAAAGGAAACGCCGTTCCTTCCTCGGCTTTCTCATTGGTCCTCCTGAGTCTAACTCCCCGGCTGCTCACGGAACGTGAATTCATACCGTTCCATCAGCTCTTCGTCGCCGTCGGCCATTACGCCTCGCAATTCAAGCTCGTAGCGGCCCGAAGATAAGAGCCCCGCAGGGAAGGATACCTCAAGAGAGTCCAAAAGTTCTTGCCGCGCGACGGCAAGCCGAAACACTTCCTCTCCACCGGCAGCGCGAACTACACAATGCGCCGACTCGTAGAGCCCCGTCGCGTTGACGTCGAAAGAGAGCCGCACCAGCTTCTGCGACTCATGAATCGTCACCGTGTTGTCGGCGCCGCGCGTCAGCGGTCGCAGCACCGTCGCAGCAACAATCTGGGGGCTCCGCAAGGCGTCTAGCTCGTTGCGCAGGCCCGGCATCGACACCAGAGAAACGTAGATCAAGGCGGCACTCGCCAGGCAGGCCGCCGTGGGCCAGGCGACGCTGGGCCGAAACCAAGCCGCAATGCTTTCGACAAAGCTCGCCGGCTCCTCGGCCGGACCAAGCGCTTGGTCCTCCTCGAACACCACCTTCGCGTTTTCGGCCAAAGCGAACAGTTCGCGAACTTCTTCGCCGAGCTCAGGCGACTCGAACATCTCCCGCTCGAACTCTTCCTGTTCGCGCGGAGCCATCTCGCCGAGAAAGTACCGCTCAGCTCGGTGTTGGCTTTTCTCCCCTTGTAGGCCCATGTGTTGCCTCCATCCAATCACGCGGATCGGTTAGGAGCCTCCTCTCAGCTCGCCCGGGCGGCCCTAACGTAGGCCTGCCGGAAGCGCGTCTTCGCGCGATGAATCATGACCCGAAGATTCTCGGGCGTAATGCCGAGGTCGCGGCAGATTTCGGCGCGGTCTCGCTCTTCAAAGAACACCTTTGTGAGGATCTCGCGTTCGCGCGGCGGCAAGGTCCCCACCATCGCTCGAACTCGGTCCTTACGCTCTTGAGTAATTAGCCCTGCCTCGGGACTCGGCGCGTCGTCCACCAGCTCAGGCCGCGGCGGCGCGTCGCCTTCGGAGTCGTCGGCTCGCGCCAGCGGCTGACGTTTGTCGGCTCGAAACAGCTCCAAGAGAACGTTGTTGCAAACGCTGTGAACGAAAGCGCCAAGGCTCTCGGGCTTTTCCATGCCGCCCTTGCGACGGAGCTGCGTCAGCACCCGAAGAAAGACTTCTTGGCGGACGTCGTCGATGTTTTGGGGGGTGCGCAGCCGGGCGCGAAGCTTGATGTAGAGAAGATCCCCGAAATAGCTCGCAAAGTCCTGTTCCGCCTCCGGATCGCGCTCGGCCAGGCGGCGTACGTACTCATGATCGAAGACCCGCCGGTTCAAATTGCTTGTGCTGCGAAACAGCGAAGGTAGTATAGAACGCTGGCGGACTGGAATCAAATTGACTTGGGCTTTGTGGGTCACGTAATGCTTCGCTCAGATCCCGCTTATCCTGGAAAACACCCAAAAATACGCTGTACCGCACGCTTCAGCCGGATTCGGATGTGCGGCCGACCCGACCCGCTCGGTTCGGCCGCCATCCGCCGGCAAGCGGCATCAGTCTTTGTTGCACTTGCAGCGGCAGGGGTAGAGGTTGACCATGCTGACGGTCTTGCCGTCCTTGCTGAGGCAGTAGGTCACTCCCATGCCGAACTTGGCGGCGCATTCGAAAGTCTCGCGGAAGCGCTTCAGATCGTCCTTGAGCGCCGCACCGCTGAGCGTTGAGTTGTCGAATTGCACGTACGTGAGATCGCTGGAGCTTGAGCCGTAGCGCATGGAGCGGATACAGCCGGCATTGACGAGCACGACGCGACTGGCGTCGGCGATCGTGAGATCGAGGCCCGGGTTCTGGGTGTAAACGTCGATCACTGCGCTGTTGAGGACAAGCTTGTCGATGGTGTCAGCCATGATTTTCTCTCCTTCTTCTGTTGGCGTTGTTGCGACGTCCGCTGAGAACCGTGGAGCAATCTCGAATCCGGCCGTCAAGGAGTTAGTGAATCTCGCTTGAGGATCGTTACAGGGCAGTCCGGGTCCCGCGCACCGATTGCCGGCCAGTCGCTGATATTCACCAGACCCCAGAGGCTTCAGAACGAGGGGTTTCGGTTCCTTTTCAAGGGCCTCGCCGTACGCGGGGCCATCGAGCCGCTATGGTATCCTCCGCTAACAGAGAACGGTTTATGTCGGCAGGATTCTCCCGGATTCTTACGCTTCTGACGCTGGCGCTCGTCGCGGCGGCGTCAGCCTCCGCTGCGCCTTCCGGAGAAGAGCTGTACCGCAGCCAGATACAGACGGCCCTCAAGCAGAAATGCCTCGGCTGCCACGGCCAGGCCAACACGTTCGGCAAGCTCGACTTAAGAACGCGTGAGGCTGCGCTCAAGGGCGGCCAGCGCGGCCCCGCGATCAAGCCTGGCGACGCCGCCTCAAGCCTGCTCATGGGCGCATTGAGCCATGAGACTGAGCTCAAGATGCCTCCGGGCGACGACGCCAAGCTCGATGCGGCGACGATCGAGGCCTTTGGCAACTGGATCGACGCAGGCGCGCCGTTCGTCGCACTCGAGGCCGCCTCGATCGAATGGGACGGCTACAAGCACAAAGACTTGTGGGCGTTTCAACCCGTCCAAAAGCCGGCCCCGCCCTACGACGCCGTCGACCCGCTGAAAGTCCGCACCCCGATCGACGCGTTCATCCTTCGCCGCCTTGATCAGGCGAAGATCGTAGCGGCCCCGCGGGCCGACCGGCGCACTCTGATTCGTCGCGCCACGGTCGACCTAATCGGTCTGCCGCCAACGCCGGAAGAAGTAGGCGCCTTCGTCAACGATCCGGCATCGGATGACGAAGCGTGGAAGAGGGTCGTCGAACGGCTCCTCGCTTCGCCACACTACGGCGAGCGCTGGGGCCGCCATTGGCTCGATGTCGTGCGCTACTCAGACACCGCCGGATACTCGAATGATTTCGAGCGACCCAACGCTTGGCGCTACCGTGACTACGTTATCCGTGCGTTCAACAGCGACAAACCCTACGACAGCTTTATCGAGGAGCAGATCGCCGGCGACGAGCTCTATCCCAAGGATCCCGAGGCTCTGATCGCCGTCGGATTCCTTCGTTCCGGGCCTTGGGAGCACACCGGCATGTCGGTAGCGGCGGTGAACCGTCAGCTTTTTCTCGACGACGTCACCCACAACACCGTACAGACGTTCATGGCGCTCAGCCTCGGCTGCGCCAAATGCCACGACCACAAGTTCGACCCGATTCCGACCAAGGACTACTACCGCGTGCAAGCCGCTTTCGCTACGACGGCGTTCGCGCGGCGCCCGGTCCCATTCCTAGAGAATGAACTCCGCAACGATTTCGCCCCGGGCAAGCAGCGCATGCAAGACGCGCTCGCAGAAACGAAAGCCCGCTTGGACGAATTTGACCGTATTCGCGACGAAGCCCTGATGAAACGCTACGGCGTGAACCGAATCGAGGACATCCCAAAAGACGCCTCCAAGGGTCTTGGTCTCGCACCGAAGCAGAAGGAAGCCCAGAAGCTGTACGGCAAGCATCAAAGCATGTACAAAGAGTCTGTGCTGCGTTACGAGCCGTACGCCTTCAGCGTCTCAAGCGGGCTGATCGAAGACTACAACGACGTTGGCCCGAACGGCGCCAAGAGCTACCTCAAGAAGCCTGACTACGAAAATACCGAGATGCACGTCTTGATCGGCGGAGCCATCGAGGCGCCTGGGGAGAGGGTTTCGCCTGGAGCGCTTGAGGCGCTTGAGCGCTATGGCAAGTACAAGCCGCCCGAGTTTCCTGAAACGGTTTCGGGACGGCGGTCCGCACTCGCCCGCTGGATCGCGGACAAGGAGAATCCGCTCACGGCGCGGGTGATGGTCAATCGCGTCTGGCAACAGCACTTCGGGCGCGGCGTGGCGGAAGACTCAAACAACTTCGGCAAGATGGGCAAGGCGCCGACGCATCCGCAGTTGCTTGACTGGCTGGCGACGTTCTTCATCGAGAGCGGCTGGAGCGTCAAATCGGTTCATCGCGTGATCATGCTTTCGGAGGCCTATCAGCGCTCCAGTGAGCATGACGACGCGGAAACTCTTGAAACGAAAGATCCCGAAAACAGACTTCTAGCCCGCTTCTCACCGCGGCGAATCGAAGCAGAAGTGATGCGGGACGCCATGTTGGCCGTTTCGGGCGAGCTTAGCGACTTGGCCGGCGGCCCCGGTACGCGGCCGCAGATCAACCGCGACGTCGCCGCTCAACCGCGCCATGCCATGGGCAGTTTGCGGCCGGTTTACTATGCTTCGCCGGCAAAGCGCGAGCGCAACCGGCGTTCGGTCTATAGTTTTACGGCTCGTAGCTTGGTCGATCCGATGATCGAAACCTTCAACGGACCTTCGCTCGACATCTCCTGCAATCGGCGAGACGCCACGACCGTGCCGTTGCAGGCCTTCTCGTTGTTCAACTCAGAAGTGAGCTACGACTTAGCGGTTGCATTTGCGTTGCGTCTGGAGCGCGACCGCGGCGAGTTGGACGCTCGCATCCGTCGTGCGTTCGAACTGGCCTATGGCCGGGCGCCCGGCGATGACGAGGTTGCAGCAGCCCGGAGTCACGTAGTCGACATGACCGCGTACCACCGCCGCACGCCGCCTCCTCCGAAGCCGGAGCGGAAGGTCGTGAACCGCTCGATCACCAGCGAACTTACAGGGGAAGAGTTTCCTTTCAGAGAACCGCCGCCGGACTGGAAGTTCGAGGACAACACGCATCTCAGCGAGGTGGGTCCGGAAACGCGGGCGTTGGCCGACTTGGCTCTGGTGCTGTTTAACTCCAATGAGTTCGCGTATGTTTATTGACCCATGTCCACTAAGAAACTAATCCCCGCAGGGCTCTCGCGACGCGATTTCCTGTTCCACTCCGGCATAGGGCTCGGCTCGATCGCTCTCTCGGCCATGATCGCGAAGGAGAAGGCGCGGGCCGGGGTGTTGTCGCCGAAGCCGCAACACCATCCGGCGAAAGCGAAGCGCTGCATCTTCCTGCTGATGGAGGGCGGCCCTAGTCACATCGACACGTTCGACCCAAAGCCCATGCTGGCCAAACTTCACATGAAAGAGTTCGCCAAAGAGCGGACCAAGTTTGCGGCCGCCATGAACACCGGCAAGCGCTACTACGTGCAAAGCCCGTTCGATGTCCAGCGTTTCGGCCAACTCGGCATTGAGATCAACAAGGGGTTCCAGCACTTCGGTCAATCCGTCGACGACATTTGTTTCTATCGCGGACTGCAGGCACAGAGCGTGAACCACCCGACGGCGCTCTATCACCTCAATACCGGCAATCGCTTCGGAGGCGATCCGGCCGCCGGCGCCTGGGTGTCCTACGGCCTCGGCACCGAGAACGAGAACCTGCCGTCTTTCGTCGTGCTGCCCGACAAGGCGATACCCCAGGGAGGCACCGCGAACTGGTCGAACGGTTTTCTGCCGGCACACTATCAGGGCGTCGCGTTGCGCTCCGAGGGCGCCCCGATTCTCGACATGAATCCGCCTGAGGGTATTCTCGCCGAGCAGCAACGCAAGAACCTCGATCTACTCGCGAAACTCAACGAGAAACACAGCGAGCGGCATCCTTCACACGACGAGCTTTCCGCCCGCATCGAGAGTTACGAGTTGGCGTTCCGCATGCAGGCCGACATGCCCGACGTCGTCGACCTCAGCAATGAGTCGGAAGCGACACGAGAAATGTACGGAGTAGGAAACTCGAATCCCGAGATAGACTCCGTCGCGAAGCGCTGCTTGTTGGCGCGCCGGCTGATTGAAAGCGGCGTTCGCTTCGTTCAGATCGTGATGTCGGGCTGGGACTCTCACGACTACATCGAGCAGGCGCACGGCAAGCGCATCGAAGCTGTCGACCGCCCGATCGGCGCTTTGATGAAGGATCTCAAGCGTAGTGGTCTGCTTGAGGAGACGTTGGTCGTATGGGCCGGAGAGTTCGGCCGCTCGCCGGACAACGGCGTCCGCGGCACCGGTAAGGCTTGGGGGCGGGACCACAACGCCAAGGCGATGTCATGCTGGATTGCCGGCGCGGACGCTCCTCGCGGCCGGATCGTCGGGGCGACCGATGAGGTCGGCGGATCAGCCGTCGAAGTGGTTCATCCGCTTAAGAACTTCCACGTGACCCTGCTGCACTTACTTGGGCTGGACGACGCTAGGCTCACGTATTTCGCCGCCGGACGCGACAAACAATTGAGCCAAACCGGGGGCGAACTGATCCGAGAACTCGTCGGTTGAAGCGGGTATCCCCAAGATGACCACCGACCCTAATTCCATGAAACGCCGCGATTTCCTATCCCTTTCCGCCGCCGGTCTCGGCTCCTTGGCCGCCTGCGGCGGAGCGACCGAGCCAGCCCAAGAGACGGTCGACCGTCCGCCCAACATCGTATTTATCATGGCCGACGACTTGGGCTACGGAGAGCTCGGCTGCTACGGCCAGGACAAGATTAAGACGCCGAACATCGATCGCCTCGCAGCCGAGGGCATGAAGTTCTCGGACGTCTATGCCGGCTGCTCGGTCTGCGCCCCTGCGCGCAGCGTGCTCATGACCGGGATGCACATGGGTCACACCTCGGTGCGCTCCAACCCCGGAGGCGTTCCGATATTGGCTGAAGACGTGACCGTGGCCGAGTTGCTCGATCGCCAGGGTTACGTCAGCGGCTGTTTCGGCAAGTGGGGATTGGGCGACATCGGCACTAACGGTGTTCCCTGGAAGCACGGCTTCGACGAGTTCGTCGGGTACCTGCATCAGGCCCACGCTCACTACTACTACCCGCGCTACATCTACGACAACGATCAGCAGTTGCCGCTCGAAGGCAATGAGGGCGATGGACGCGGAACCTACTCGCACGACGTAATCGCGGAACGCACGATACAGTTCATCGAGAAGAACAAGGATCGACCGTTCTTCTGCTACGCGCCGTTCACAATACCTCACAGCGAATACGTCGCCCCCGATGACGAGATCTACGCCGACTACAGCGGGCAACTCGACGAGATCGAACTACCCGAGCGCTCCAACCGCCCGGGGCGTCTGATCCGGCCCGAGCAGCCGCACGCTACGCTGGCGGCGATGATCACTCGCCTCGACCGCGACGTCGGCCGCATCATGAAGCTCGTTGAGGAACTCGGCCTCGATGACAACACCATCGTGTTCTTCACTTCCGACAATGGGGCTGCGGCGGCCAGTTGGACTGACTACTTCGGAAGCAGCGGCCCTTTGAGGGGAGCCAAGCGCACGTTCTACGAAGGCGGTATCCGCGTTCCGATGATCGTCCGTTGGCCCGGCCGGGTGGCGGCGGGCGCCGAGAGTGATCTGCCGTGGGCGTTTCACGACTTCCTCCCCACGGCGCTCGAGCTCGCTGGGGCGGAGCCGGCGGCGGACGTCGACGGTTTGTCTGTCCTGCCCACGTTGCTCGGCCAGGGAGAGCAGGCTGAGCACGACTACCTCTACTGGGAGCTGCCGCGCTACGTCAACGCAACGGCCGAGTTCCGAGACGAGATTCCGTCGCAGGCGTTGCGAATGGGCAAGTGGAAGGCGGTTCGCCCCGAGCCGGATGGAACGCTGGAATTGTACGACCTCGAGGCGGACCTCGGCGAGACGACGGACGTCTCGGCGCAACATCCCGACGTAATGACGCGGGCCGAACAATATCTCAAGGATGCCCGCGTCGCGCCCCGCAAGCAGAGCCAACCCACGCACATCTGGTGGGAGAGCAAGGGGTAGTCGGCGGCGGACCGCGGCGACTAGCTTCGCATTCTTGGGTCCGCACGGCGAGTTTGGTTCGGTTGCCGGCCAAGAGCGTTGGACGCTTCGGCTCAATCATCTGCTGGGCGACTCCATTTGGAGTATCGTAGGGGAGGGGCGCGCCCTTCAGTGGAATCGGCCCCACCGAATTCGGACAATGCCTCCGTTGCGTCAAGGCGGTCGGCAAGGAGAACGATATGGGCGATAGAGGCAAGAGGGACAAAGGCAAGAAAGAGCAGAAGAAGAAGCCGGCGAAAACCCTAAAGGAAAAACGGCAGGCCAAGATAACCAAGAAGGGTGCCTAGCGTCCTGAATCGAGGAGTTCGTCCCCGTCAGCGACGACGGAAGCGAGAATCTGATCGGCCGTCATAACCAGGCGCGCGGATAGCCCTGCCAGTCATCTCCTTAGCAGAGCCCACACCAGAAAGACTGCACTAGACGTCAGCGCGAGGCGTAGAGACGACTCGCCAGTTCCGCCCTCGTCACTGGACCTGTCCGCTGAGCCTGTAGAGGCGCAAGCGGCTTTGGGAATTGATCCTCTCGGAAATCCGTCCAATAAAACGGCAGGTCGGCGTGGAACCAGTTGCGATGATCCACGGCCATCCAATCCCGTGACACCGCCAACTGCACTGGATCGGCGACCGGGGTTTCAAAATGCCGGGAAAGCGCGTGGGCAGCTTCGCGTCGCGTAACAGGCGCGTCAGGCGAGGCGTGCAGGTCATGCCCATTCAGCGGGTAGATGCCGCGAATCGCCGCTAGTTGAATCGCCGCGAACGCCGGATGGCGCGGATGCAGATCGTCGAACCAAACCAGCGGGACTCCCGCCGCCGCTAACTCAGCCTGCACCGCCGCCGGCAGGGGCGCCGCGCCTGAGGCAAGGGTCAAGCTCGCGATCGTCGCCGCCGCCTCACCGACATTCCACTCCACCGGGTGCAATCGAAAGGCGCCGTTGGTCAGGTGCGTCACGCCGATGTTCTTGCCCGCCGCCAGCAGATTCGTCACCCGCTGGGGGACCAGCGCGCCCATCGGAATCTGGAACGGCCGCGGCATCATCATGCGCCCGCGTTCGTCGGCGCCGCATGGATGAATGTCCACCATGTAGAAAGCCGTACCGACCGAATCGCCGAAGGGCCGTGCACGCACGCCAGGCTGATATTCGGTCACGATATCTTGCTCGACCACTCGCCCGGACTTCGAGAGAATTCGCCGCGATTCACGAAAGTAGGGAACCTTCGATAGTCCATCTTCCGTACCCATCACGTCCTTGCGCAGACGCAGTTCCGGGTAGCCAGCGCCGTCGCCGTCGTCGCGCGGCAGATCCGTTTGCAGCCAGTACAGAAACGCCAGCGAAACCCGTTTGGCCTGCTGCAGAATTCGCGCTTGATCGAGCGGCGAGCGGTCGAGAATCGACTCAGTGCGATAGTCCTGGCGGGGCCAGTTGATTAGCGCCAGATCGCCTGGCGCATTCGGCCCCGTGAAGTTCTTCTCCGCCAAAAGCCGCCGCCATGAGAAGAACGGCCCGGGCGACTGATTGTTCGGAATGGGCGGATCGTCGCCAAACATCTTGTATTGAAAGAAGCCGCGCCAGCCAAAGTCGGTCTGATAAAACAGCCGGAACGCGAACGGTTGCCCATCGCGGAACCTCTCGTATTCCGACGGCTTGTCGATCCGATGGTTCTCGTCCGGTCGTACATCGATCGCGAAGGGGTAGGTAAAGCTCTGCACGCAGCTTGGATTGGCCTCGACGGCCGCGTGCGGTTCACCGGTATCCGCGCGCGCCTCGGATCCCACAACGTAGGGCGCGCCGGCAAGCGGAAGCAGTTCGCCGGTCTCGGTCGCGTCCAACACGAATCGCGGGACTATCCGGATCACGTCCTTCTCTAAGAACCGGTAGGCCAGCGCGGAACGAATCACTCCCTCCTCAACGTCCAGCGAGAAGATGCTCGTTCTTGCGAACAATTGCACGCGGCGGCGGTGCGGGGCCAACATCGCCTCGAGGACCGCTACGCCCACCTTCGGCTCAAAGCAGAGCGGCGAGACGTAGCAGGAGCCCGGATTCAGGTCTAGCTTCGCGCGCGCCTCCGGTGTCAGGGGATAGTTGTTCCGATAGTGATTGCGGATTCGCTCGCGCATCTCGTAGTAAGAGCGTGTGCCTCCGGCAAACTCGATAAAGCGGTTCTCGTCTAGCGCAGAAACACCGCCCGCAGTAATCTGGCCGCCGATCCAGTCGCTCTCTTCGGTGAGGCAGACCGTGTGTCCGCGCTCGGAAGCCCTCAGGGCGGCGGCAAGCCCCCCGCTCCCCGCTCCCGCCACCAAAATGTCGCATCGGAACTCGGGCGGTTGCGAAGGGACTTCCACCGTGCGGAGGAAGGACGCCGGATCGCCGTCGGCGCGCACCGCGTCGACATCCACAAGCTGCGCCGTTTGCGCGTGCACGGGAAGAAGCGTCAGTACGAGATAGAAGAGAGTTGAGGTGTGTCGAGCCATTTCTGTTCTTGCAGTCGCGATTCCAGTCCGAACAACAGCATCCCGGTGGAGAGATACGTCCGCTCGATCGGTATCGGATTCTTGCGTGTCAACACGAGGTCTTCAAACGCCTTCACCATAAAGCCCCAATGATTGTGCACGTACAGCTGAATGTAGAAGCACGACGAGCGGACCTCGCCGGACTTCGTACGTGAGGCGAAGAGATAATCGCGCGTCATGCCGTCGAGACTCAGAATCGTTCCACGCAAGCCGTCCTGATAACGCACCAGGATGGCCTGTGGTTTCTTGGACTCCTTGCCGTAGCCCTGGTTGATCCGCCGAGAGAGCGCCGAGTCGAGCAGTTCCTGAGACCACTCCCCCGCTCGTCCGAGCTTCCAGACTTCCTCGCCTTCGACGCAACGGATCGAGGCCACGCCGCTTTCTCCGCCCTTGCGCTTTTCGGCCATCGCCTGCATCAGCTCGATGGCGTGATAGCCGTGCTCTTCGAGATCCGAGAAGCTCACCGCCATCACTTCGTCCAGCTCGACGCCAGGCTGAAACTCCAGCGGCGGCCGCCTCCAGGTCAGCGGAAGCGACGACCCGCAAAAGAACGGAATCTTCATTTCCTTGACGCGCTCGTACATCCGGCTCGCGTCTTCCCATTCATAGGCGAAATACTTGTCGTTGAAGAGCGGCACGACGCGGCCGTCCGCACGCATCACGTCGGTGACTTCGTCGAATCGCTTCCGGCGCGGGTACATGACGTTGCCGCGCGGCGTACGTGGATAGTCTCCGTGCTCGCCGACGATCGCCACTCCGTCCACAGCCAACTTGTCCCCACCCAGGCGCAGCGCAGAGGCGACATCAGGATAGATGACGGCCTCGTACTCCTCCGCCTGCTCGCGCGCCATATCGTTCACCGGAAACTGATCCACGTAGAACGACGCTGTCTTGAGCCGGGGCCGATGGCTGACGCCGTTCAGCCGGTAGCCCGCGAGCAGGCGCCCGACAAACACATCGGCGTGGGAGTTTGGGAAGTAGACGTTCATGATGACGGCTACACGCGGGCGCATGACTTGCGCGGCGGCGGCGGCCGCTGCGGGCGCGATCAGAATCACGCGTCGGCTGAGGTTCGGCATTAGGTTCCTCGGTCCTACTCAGTCGCGGTTCAGACGCCAATCGATGGGCAGAAGCACACGACTGGGGACCATCGTACCGCCAACGCGGTGACGCTGTGTGGGTACTCGCCAGATGGAGGCGGAGTACAATCCGAAGGACGTGACCGCTGAATTCGAGCCGCAGTCGGGTCTTACTCCGCCGAACGCCGACGAACGGGCGGCGCGACGCGCCCACATGCGAGGTCTCATCAACGAGATCGCGCTGCTCGAGGACAAAGCTCGCGCCGGGGGCGGCCCCGAGCGCATTGCGAAACAGCACAAAGCGGGCAAGCTCACGGCCCGTGAGCGCGTCGCCCGGTTGATCGATCCAGGAAGCGAGCTAGTCGAGCTAGGGGCCCTCGTCGCTTGGGATCGCTATGACGGCCAAGCCCCGGCGGCAGGCGTCGTCACGGGCCTTGCCCGCGTCGGCGGGCGTCCGGTCGCGGTCGTCGCCAACGATGCGACGGTCAAGGCCGGGGCATGGTGGCCCGAGACTGTTCCCAAGATCGTCCGCATGCAAGAGGCGGCGATGCGCTGCCGCATTCCGATCATCTACCTCGTAGACTCGGCCGGCATCAATCTGCCGTTTCAGGAGAGCATCTTTCCCGGACAGTACGGCGGCGCTCGAATTTTCTACAACTGTTCCCTGATGCGCCGGACCTTGCTCATTCCCCAAATCGCCGCCGTGATGGGCCAATGCATCGCCGGCGGAGCGTACTTGCCGGCGTTGTGCGACGCAATGCTGATGGTCGAGGGAACCAGTTTCATGGGGCTCGGCGGCCCGAATCTCGTTAAGGGCGCGATCGGCAAGACGGTGGACGCCGAGAGCCTTGGCGGGGCCTCGATGCACGCCGAGGTCAGCGGCGTCGCGCACTATCGGGCGCGCGACGACGAGCATTGCCTGGAGATGATCCGCGCCCAGATCGAGCAACTGCCTCGTCCTGCGGTGTCGGTCTGGTCCGAACCGACGCCGCCGTTGCTCGCGATCGAGGAGATCGATGCCGTTCTCCCGGCCGATCACCGGATGCCTTACGACGTGTGTGAAATCGCGTTCCGGGTGGTCGACCGAGAGGGTTGGCTCGAGTTCATGGCCGACTACGCACCCGAGCTACTGTGTGCGGACGCTCGGGTCGAGGGACGCTCGGTCGGGCTGATCGCGAACCGTCGAGGCTTCTTGCGCCACGGCGGTAAGACGCGTGTCGGAGCAGTGATCTACGCCGAGAGCGCACGCAAGGCGGCGCAATTCGTGGAGAAATGCGACCGTCAGGGCGTGCCGCTGCTTTACCTTCAAGACGTGACCGGCTTCATGGTCGGTCCTGATGCGGAACAGAGCGGCATCATCCGCGCCGGAGCGGAAATGGTGGAGGCGATGGCCACGACCCGCGTTCCCAAGATCGTCGTTACATTGCGGCACGCCAGCGGCGCCGGTTACTACGCGATGGCGGGGCAGGGCTTTGATCCGGACTTTCTGTTTAGTTGGCCGACCGCGCGAGTCGGCGTAATGGAAGGCGACTCGGCCGTGCATGCGCTGTTTGGGACTCAGCTCGACCGGCTCAAGCAATCCGGCGAGGTGATCGAAGAGGATCTTGCCCAAGCGATCGAGCGTACCCGCGCCGACTACGAACAAGCACTAGATGCGAAATGGGCGGCCGCCCGCGGTCATGTCGACGCCCTAGTCGCTCCGCAGACGACGCGCTCCGTCGTCGCACGCTGTTTGGAGGCGGGCGAGCACGCTCGACCTCTTATCGCCGCCGTCGGGTAGCGAATCTCAGAATGGCAGGGGTCCCGCGCCGACTGACTTGTTGCGATTCGGATTCGGTCCGGGGCTCGAATCGACGCGCGCTCTGCTTGCGCCGAGCGGATCCTCGAAGGTCAGATCCTCGGTAGTGAAGTAGAGGTCCCGATCGAGCATCATGTCGAGCTGAGCGCCCTTTTCGAGGACCGCCTCAGGTCCGCGCGTAAGCAGCACCGAGGCGACGCCGACTGCCGCTCCGGCTGCAGCTCCGATGCCGACGCCTGCGCCGGCATTGCCGCCTACGGCTCCCGCAATGGCGCCGATCGAGGTGCCGGTCACCGTCGTTTCGGCCACGCGACGAGTGTCGGAACCCTTGCCGCTTTCGCTGGTAATCTTGCCCTCCTCGCGGTCCAGGTTTTCGGGAGAGCGGCCGTCGAGCGAGCCGACTCGGCCGACGAGATCGCGAATTATGCCGTTGGGTAAAATCATCTGCTCAAAAAGGAGATAAAGCTCTGCTTTGCCCTTAACCCGTCCGGCGCGGGTTGAACTCGTCACGCTGCCCGAAACATAGGTCCCCGGCGGAATGACGATGCGGCCGTCGACGACGACTGGGTAGACCGATTCGAGATAGATGCGGTCGCCGGGCGCGGCGTTCTTGGTGCTGATCGAATTAATTAGTACGAGGGGCACCCGTGTGCCGCGCGGAATGGCGATATCGAAGCCTTCAGGCGCGACTGTTTCCCGCGGAATCAGGCCCTTGCCTTGAGACTCTGCCGGCTCAGCGTCCTCAGCGGCGAAGGCTCCCGCCGCGAGCAGTCCGCCGATTAGACCTATCGTCAGGATTCGCATAGCGACGCCGAAGCCTCCACCGCTGATTATATAGAACGCACGGCGCGGGTTTAAGTTGCACTCAATGAGCAATCTATACGGATCTGGTTGCGAATTTCGCGGCGGCCCGCTTCCCCACCCCGGCACCGGCTCAAAGGACGGTGGTCAGTTTGATGAAGTAGGTGTTCGCCTGCTCGGACCTTTCGCCGAAGGCGGCTCGTCCCCGCTGGAAAGCAAACTGCAGCGACCCGAACGGCGGCTTGTGTCGCCAAACGAACACCGTCTCCAGATTGCGGCGGTCGATCACGGAGCTCGTCTGGTAGAAGACTCGCACGAACAAGTCGCGAGTGAAACTCTGCCGTACCCGGAATACATTGATCAGGGTGGCTCGTTGTCTGGGGTCGGGATCGAGCCAGACCCGGGAGAGCTGATATTCGACCGCTAGCTTCCTGCCGAGCTTGCGCGCGAGCTTAGCGTTCACGGCACGCAGATCCGAGTCGAAATTGCGTCCCGAGGTGTAGCTGACCTGCCACGACTGGAACTCGCGCGTGTTGTAACCGACGCCGACCTCGGCCAGGTCGTTGTGAAAGCCCTTCTCGAACTGCTCGAACTTGTTCTGATGAAGGGCGGTGACGGTCCAGCGGTTGCGGAACTCCAGAGCAACGCGCTCGATGTTGTGGTAACCACGCAGCAAGCCTTTCTGGCTCCAGAAGATGCGGTTTTTCGACTCGAGCGTGATGCGCCGAACCGTCCGTTCCTCGAACCAGATGATTTTTCGTATGTCGCTGTCCATCAACCGCTGGTCATCGTTCGGGATGAATCCTACGGCATTGGCGTTGTCTCCGAAACGGTCTCCTAAACTGGTGAAACGGTAGTGAAAGTGGAATGTGGGCGTATCCCAGGCCGGCCGTAGAAAGAAGCCCCACTGGCCGCCCTTGAACGGACCGTGAGCCTTGAGGAGCTGGCCCGTGAAAGTCATCGTGCGGCTGAAGCGCAAGGAGGCGTCGACCCCTGCGGAGCCGCGGTTTTCACCGCCGAGATTTCGATTGGCTGCTTGAAACGCGATCTGCGAGCCGGCGGCGACCTCGCGCTCGGCACGCGCGACGGTGTAGTTGGCGTGTGCGAACCCTGTCACGCCGTCGATCTCGCCGGAAAGGTCGATGGGCGACGAGCGAACCGACAGCAGAGTCGAATCCCACTTGCCGTTCCTCGACAGCAGCTTGCCTCCAACATCGATGTCGCCGATTCGCCGCGAGTAGAAGGTTTGGATGCGCTGCCGGAAGCGGTCGTTCGTCTCTTGAAAGAACGGGCGGCGCTCTTCGAGTTGAACCTCAAAACGGGTTAGATTGACGAACTCCTGATCGGCCTCGATAATCGCGAAATCCGGATTGAACGTGAGGTTCGCGATAGTCTCGGGACGGAAGGTGTAGCGGACGTCAAGGCCGGCATTTCCCCGCGTGGCCCCGCCTTGCTCGGCGGAACCCTGCACGTAGGGAATCAGGTCCCAGCGTTTAGTGCCGCTGTGGAGAGCCAAGCCGTGAAGCTCGCCGTATTGGGACACTCTGGCCGCGGACTCCAGAGGTCCAGCCCAGAAGCTGTGTTCGAGGTTGCTGCGGCGGGTGCGGCCAATGTTGAAACCCCAGGTAGCGCTGTCGCCGGGAGCGAACTGCAGGGCGCGAAGCGGAATCGCGAACTCTGCCGACCAGCCCTCCGGCGTCGTCCGCGCGGCCACCTGCCAGGACGCTTCCCAGACCGTGTCCTGGACGCGACCGTCGTCGGTGATTCGACCGTCGGTTTGCGTCGAAAGCGGGTTAGTTGAAAAGAAGTAGCAGGTCCGGCGGTCATGAAAGGTATCGAGGTAGACGGTGATCGAGTCGTCTTGCGTCAGAGGGCTGTCGCGATCGTTGAGTTGGGCTGTGATCTCTGCGGGGCTATCGTCGTAGGCGTGGACGGCGATGTAGATGTGAGTGTCGTCGAAGAGGAGGTAGCCGCGAGTCGCCTGCGTTGCCGGAGCGCCCTTTTGCGGCTCAAGTTGCAGGAAGTCGGAAAACTCCGTGGCTCCTCGCCACTCGTCCTCGCCGATAGCGCCGTCGGTAACGGGCGGTGCAGATGATCGTGCAGCCGCAGCCGAGCGCCGTTGGGCGTCGAGTCCTGCCGGGCCCAGGACGAGCAGAAGGGCCACGGCGGCGAGCGATCCGATAGACTCACGCCTCAGCGTGCCGGCCGCGAACGGCCGCGGACGAACCATAGCACCAGTATCGACGACAAACTCGATTTCCGGTGTTCGTGATGCCCCCGCTTCGCCGCGTGGCTTGTGAACTCAGCCTCGCCGTCCGATCGCGTTGCGGGCTTCTTCCTCAGCATCCCGCCGGCGCAGCGTTTCGCGTTTGTCGTGGATCTTCTTGCCCTTGGCAAGAGCGATTTCGCACTTTATAAGACCGTTCTTTAGATACACCTTGGTTGGAATGAGGGTAAGGCCCTGCTCGCGGGTCTTGCCGATCAGGCGATCGATCTCTTTGCGGTGCAGCAAGAGTTTACGGCGACGCGCCGAATCGGGGTTCTCGCGTCCGGCTTCGAAGTAGGGGCTGATGTGTACCTTGTGGAGCCAGACCTCGTTGTTCTTCACGCTCGCGTAGCCGTCGACTAGTTGGATCTTGCCGTTGCGGGCCGACTTCACTTCCGGTCCGGTGAGCACCATACCCGCCTCGAAGCGATCGAGCAACGCGTACTCGTGGCGCGCCTTACGATTGTCGGTCAGTATCTTGATGCCCTCGGTTTTCGCCATTTCCCCTGCACGCTCGGCCGCGTCGGGTCGTCATCGATTCAAGGACGACCATAGACAGCCATGCCTAATTGCGCCACGGAAGCCAGCCGACCCCTACCTGGCCGGCGGCCCGAAACGTCTCTAGCTTCTAGGTTTGCACGGTTGCGCATGACTTCGCATCTGGCGCTGGCGCTGGGCTTCGTGCTGGTGCTCGGCCTTGCCGCGGCGCCGCCGCTCGAGGCCTCATCCCGCAAAGCGAGGGGCCTATACAACGAAGGGCGCAAGCAGGAGGCCGCCAAGAAGTACGACGAAGCCCTGGCGCTGTTTGAGCAGGCGCAGATCGAGAACCCCAGCAACCACTCCTACGAATTAGCCATCCGGCGGTTGCGCTTCGTCGCCGGACAAGCCCACGTCGACGCTGGTCGCAAATTGCGCGACGCAGGGCAATTCGAGGAAGCGATGGCGCATTTCCAACGCGCGCTCGAGATCGACCCCGGGTCGGCCGTCGCCGCGCAGCAACTCCAACGAACTCTGACCCTGATTGAAAAGCGCAATACCGCCGAGAAGCTCGGGGAGGCGCCGGGCGACATCATGGCCAGCGCCATCGACCTCGACCGCCTTGAGCGCGACGATATGGTGCGGTCGCTTAAAGAGGCTCCCGTTCTCGATCCGCTCTCGAACCAGCCGATTGACGTGACGATGAGCCAACAATCGAAGGTCGTCTTCGAGACGATCGGCAAGCTGGCCGGCGTCAACGTGCTTTTCGATCCGGACTTCCAAGACAAAGAGGTCGACATCGCGATTCAAAACGCGACGTTGACCGATGCGCTCGACTACGTCAGCCTGATCGCCAAGACCTACTGGAAGCCCCTGTCCAACAACGCCATATTCATCACCAACGACAACACGAATAAGCGCCGCGACTACGAGGATGAGATCGTCAAGACGATCTACCTCACCAACGTGGCCACGCCGCAAGAGCTGCAGGAGATCACCACGGCCATTCGCGGCCTGACAGATATTCGGCGTATGTTCCCGGTCACTTCGATGAACGCGATCATCCTGCGCGGCAGCGCCTCGAAGATCGCCCTGGCTGAGAAGGTCATCCACGACGTCGACAAGGCCCGGCCCGAGGTCATCATCGACGTGATCGTGCTCGAAGCCTCGAAGTCGAATACGCGCGACCTCGGCATCGCTCCCGTCTCGCCCGGAGGACCGGGCATATCGATCCCGGTAACGTTCAGCCCCTTGGGCAGCGGCGGGGAGAACAGCTCGGGAGGCCTCCGCCTCGGCCAAGGAGTCAGCATCAACAACTGGGTCACCACGCTGCCTGGCCTGCAGATTACGGCGCTGCTGGCGAGCTCGGACTCAAACGTGCTGCAGTCGCCGCGCATCCGGGTCGCCGACAACTACCAGGCCAGCCTGCGCATCGGCGATCGCATCCCGATCGCCACGGGCAGCTTCCAGCCTGGTATCGGCGGCGTCGGCGTCAATCCGCTGGTCAATACTCAGTTCAACTACACGGACGTCGGCGTAAACGTCGACGTCACGCCAAAAATCCACAATGATCGCGAGGTCTCGATGCACATCGAGATCGAGGTCTCAAATGTGCGCGACTTCGTCGACATCGGCGGCATCAGCCAGCCTGTGATCGGCCAACGCACGATTCAGCACGACATCCGTCTGAACGAGGGCGAAGCGAGCATTCTGGGCGGCTTGAACCAGTCGACTGTCTTCAAAACAAAATCGGGCGTGCCGTTCTTGGCTAATATCCCGATCCTGGGGCATCTGTTTAGCATCAATGGGATAGACACACAAGAGAACGAGGTCTTGATCATAATGATCCCGCACATCGTGCGTCTGCCCGAGATTGAAGAGAGCAACCTCAAGGGCATCGCCTCGGGTACGGATCAGGTCTTCCAGGTCCGCAAAAGACCAGTGGGGAACGGCAAGGCCGCGCTGCCTCCGTCGCAAGCCGAGGCCGACCCGGCTCCCGCATCGGCGACGCCCGCAGCAGCGACCCCAGCCGCCGCACAGCCCACGCAACCCGCCGTAACGGCTCCAGCGCCGCTGCAACCCGCTCCGGCTCAACCCGCAGCCGCGCAGCCAGCCCCAGCTCAACCCGCTGCCGCGCCGCAACCCGCCCCGCAACAGCCCGCCGCGGCGGCTCCTGAGCAAGCCGATCCCGCAGCCGGGATCCGCTTCGCCTTCTCGCCGAGCCAGCCGACCGTAGCGGTCGGCGAACAGGTGCGCCTCGATGTCCGCATCGAGCAAGCGCAGCAACTCTTCGGGGCCCCGCTGCGAATTCAGTTCGACCGCGAGAAACTCCGCGTAGTGGAAATTGCCAAGGGCGACTTCTTGGCCGGCGACGAAGGCACCGACCTGATTTTTTCGCGCAACATCCGCAACCAAGTCGGCCAGGCGGCGGTCAATATCTCTAGATTTCCGGGCACCGGCGGCGCCGACGGCGCGGGCGTTCTAATCAGCATCGTCTTAGAAGGCGTAGCCGCCGGCGCCGCAGATGTTCGCGTGATTCCCACTGGAGCGCGCAACGCGAGCTCAGAGGTGATCCAGATTCCAGTCGGACGGCTGAATGTCGCGGTGGAATAGACAACCCGGAGGCGCGCGTTCGGCTCAAGTCCGTTCGCGCCGGCGCGGACTCACGCTCATCGAGCTGATCGTCTCGTTCAGCATCTTGCTGATTCTCTCGACGATCGCTCTGCCGCTGACGCGCATCCGCGTGCAGCGCGAGAAGGAGCGTCGCCTGCGTGAGGCTTTGACCGAGATGCGCGTCGCCATCGACCGCTACAAAGACGCCGCAGACGAAGGCAAGCTTGGCCAACTCGACGAGGACAACCACGGCTACCCTGAGAGTCTCGAAATCTTGGTGGAGGGCGTCGAGGTCCAAGGCGGCATGGGCGGGATGGGCGGCATGGGCGGGATGCAGGGAATGGGAGGCATGCAAGGCATGGGAGGAATGCAGGGAATGGGAGGCGCGCAAGGCATCGGCGGAGCCTTCGGCGGTCAAGGCGGGCAGCGTTCGGGTTTCGGCCAGTCCGGCGGGATGGGGGGATCCTCGGGCTTCGGTCAGCAGAATTCGGGCTTCGGCTCCAATCGCTCTGGCTCCAGGTCGAGCGGCGGCTTTGGCTCGCAGAGAAACTCCGGCATTGGATCGAGCCGTTCCAACTCAAGGCAGGGAGACGACCGCGACTCCGACGAGGAACAAACGGTTCGCTTCCTGCGACGCATACCGATCGATCCCTTGAGCGGACGGGCGGATTGGGGCATGCGCTCGATTTCCGATTCACCCGACTCGATGAGTTGGGGCGGCCGCAATGTTTTCGACGTCTTTTCCCTCAGCATGGACACGGCGCTCGACGGAACCCGCTACAGTGAATGGTAGAGTCTTGAGGCGACGGCAAGGCGGCTTCACCTTGGTGGAGATGATGGTCGTGATGGCCATCATCGTTACGGTGCTCGCTATTGCCGTCCCGTTTTTCTCGAATGCCATCATTCGGGCCAAGGAAAGCGTGCTGCAAAGCAACTTGTTTACGATTCGTTCGGTGATCGACCAATACACCTACGACAAGGAGGAGCCGCCGCAAGGCCTGCAAGACCTCGTCGACGAAGGGTACCTGCGCGATATTCCGATCGACCCTATCACGCAGTCACGAGACTCCTGGCAGGAGATAACCGCAACCGGCCCGTCGACTCAATCCGGGCTCTTCGACGTCAAGAGCGGCTCCGACAAGACATCGCTCAACGGAACTCCTTACAGCGAGTGGTAATGTCAGACATCCACGTCCTCGAAAACGAACAAGCAGCGGCCCAAGAGGCCGCCTCCCATATTATTGGCGCTCTGGCGAAAGTGCTTGAGGCGGGAGATCGGGCTCGGCTCGCGGTGTCGGGCGGATCGACTCCGAAAATGATGTTCGCCGAGATGGCCGCTCGGGCGGCGGATCTCGATTGGAAACGCGTCGATATTTTCTGGGTCGATGAGCGAATGGTCCCTCCGGGGCACGCCGACAGCAATTTCTCGTCGGTCGAGGCCGCCCTGATTCACCCTTTGCGACTCGATCCGTGGCAAGTCTACCGCATCGAGGGCGAGCGTGCGCCCGACGACGCCGCGGAACGCTATGCTGCGCGGGTGAGGGGAGCTTTCGGCATCGCCAAGGACGAGTTGCCCCGGTTCGACGTCATCCATCTGGGCCTAGGAAGCGACGGTCACACGGCGAGCCTATTTCCCGGCGAGCCGAGAATCGACGACCGTCTAGGCCTCACAGCGGCGCTGGAAATGGAGTCGAAGAAGGCTTGGAGAGTCACCCTACTCCCTGGGGCGTTGGTCCAGGCCGCTGAAATCGTATTTCTCGCAACCGGAAAGCCCAAAGCCGCCGCCCTAAGGGCGGCGCGGGGCAAGGCCTACAACCACTCGCTGCGTCCCGCTCAACTGATCGAGCGCGAAGGCTCTCACGTTGTCTGGTTCGTCGACCAAGCCGCGGCCGGCAAGACGGTAACCTCAGTCGCCTAATCAACTGATCGCTGCGGGCTTCTCTTCCGGCTCTCCGACAGAGTGGGCAGAATGGCGCCGATAAGAGCGACGTGCGGCGCGGAAGAGCGAAGGCGGAGAACCACGAGCGCTGGCTCGTCTCGTATGCAGACTTCGTTACCCTGCTGTTCGCGTTCTTCGTCGTTCTCTTCGCCTCGTCGACTGTGGATCGCAGCAAGGTCCAACGCTTTGCGAGCGGCTTTGAAGCACTCCTACAGCGGCCCGGAGGTTCCCTTTCGGTTCTGAAAGGCACGCGCAGCCCTCGGCCGGTCTCGAGCACCGTCGAGGCTCTGACGGTGTCGCAGATGGCTCCGATTCTCGATCGGCTCGAGCAAGACTTGGCGCCTGAGATCAGCTCAGGCGAGGTTCGTATCTCGTTGGAACCGCGTGGACTCGTGATGAGCCTGAGCGATGCCGGCTTTTTCGAGCCGGGCGACGACCGGCTGCAGCCGAGCTCTCGAAAGACGCTTCGTAAGGCGGCGGCGGCGCTGACCCGCATTCCGGGAGAGATTCGGCTCGAAGGACACACCGACAACCGGCCGATCAAGACGCCGCGCTTCCCTTCGAACTGGAGGCTGTCGACGGCGCGGGCCGTCTCGGTGCTTCGATTATTGGTGCGGGAGCATGGCATCGAGCCTCGGCGTCTGGCCGCGGCGGGCTTCGGCGAGCAGCGTCCGCTCGCGCCCAATGATTCGACCGCGAATCGGGCGCGGAATCGCCGGGTAGATGTCGTCGTGCTCACAAGCGACGCAGCGTTGCTCGAGCCCAGGACATCACAGGCTCGTTGACGAGGTCGTCGCTGTCCTCGCCGCTCGCTGCCCGAGCGGATCAAGTATCCTATCGGTGAGGTCCTTCTTGCCGCAGGCTTCACCCGAATCGACCGAAACCACTTTGCCCGCCCCGATTCTCGACGACGCTCCCCATGGAACCGTTCCTCACGAACGGAGCCTGCTGGGCATCGAAGAGCTGCCTCGCGGCGAAATCCAAACGCTGCTTGACCGGGCGCGTTTCTACAAACGGCTGCGAGAAGAGCGCACAGGCAAGCTTGACGCGTTGAGCGGCAAGACCATCGTTAATCTTTTCTTCGAGTCCTCGACGCGTACCCGAACCAGCTTCGAGATGGCCGCCAAGCGGCTGGGCGCCGATACGATCTCGATCCAAACCCAGGGCTCTAGCCTCTCGAAAGGCGAGTCGCTCGTCGATACGCTCAATACATTGGCAGCGATGCGTCCCGACGCCATCGTCATGCGCCACGCCGCTTCGGGCGCGCCTCGCTTCCTTTCGCGCTTCTTGCGCATTCCAATCATTAACGCGGGCGACGGCCGCCACGAGCACCCAACACAGGCGCTGCTCGACGCTATGACGATCCTCGATACCCGCGACAGCCTACAGGGTCTCCGGATCGCCATCATCGGGGACATCACCCATTCGCGCGTGGCGCGATCGAACATCCATCTACTTTCGAAGTTCGGCGCGGAACTTGTGCTGTGCGGTCCGGCGACGATGCTCTCGCGGCATCTCGCAACGCTCGCGGAGGGAACCACGCTGAGCAACAACATCGAAGAGGCGGTCGCCGGCGCGGACGTGGTGATGATGCTTCGGGTGCAGCTCGAGCGCCAGAACGTGCCGATCTTCCCGAAGAACGAGTACTACCAATTCTTCGGGCTCGAGTCGAAGCACCTCAACTTGGCGAAGCCCGACGCGATCGTGATGCATCCGGGACCGATTAATCGCGGCCGAGAGCTGTCCTCCGAGGTCGCCGACTCCAAACGTTCGGTGATCCTCAACCAAGTCGAGAACGGCGTTTCGGTGCGGATGGCCGTGCTCGAAAGAGCCTGCGCCGACTGAAATTCTGAATCAAGCGCATGAATCGAACGCTCATCAAGAACGGCCGGCTGGTCGATCCCGCGAATAGGCTCGACGAAGCGGGCGACGTGCTGATCGAGGACGGCCGCATCGCTGCCGTGGGCCTCGGATTGGCAGCCGGCGACGCCGAGATCTACGACGCTTCGGGGCTGGTGGTCGGTCCCGGCTTTATTGACCTGCGAGCGCAGCTTCGCGAGCCAGGCCTCGAACACGCCGAGGACATCGAGTCCGGCTCGCGCGCCGCCGCCGCGGGGGGCTTCACCGCCGTCTGCTGCTTGCCGGAGACGAGCCCCGTCAACGACTCGGCCACGGTAACGAGCTTCCTCGTCGAGCGGGCCAGCAATCGCGCCGTGGTAAAGGTGTGGCCGATCGGCGCATTGACCAAGGACGGCGCCGGAGAGCAGTTGGCCGAGATCGGCTCCATGCACGAAGCCGGTGCGGCGGCGGTCGGAGACGGCGAGCACACCGTCATTGATTCCGGCGTCATGCGGCGCGCCTTGCGCTATGCCGACTCGTTTGGGCTGACCGTAATGGCCCACTGCGAGGATCCGTCCCTGAGCGGCGACGACGGCATTCACGAGGGCGTGCTGAGCTCGCGCTTGGGCCTGAGCGGCGTCCCGGTCGCGGCCGAATCGGCAGTCGTCGCGCGCGACCTGATTCTCTGCCGCTCGACGGGCGCACGGCTACACGTAGCCCACCTCTCAGCGGCGGAATCAATCCGCGCCATCGCAAGCGCGAAAGCCGAGAATGTGCCGGTGACCGCAGAAGTCGCCGCGCATCATCTTGTGCTCAGCGTCGCGGACATGCCCGACTACGACAGCAACTACAAGATTCGGCCTCCGCTGCGCGACGTCTCCGACCGTGAGGCGCTCCTCGAGGCGGCCGCGTCCGGCGCGATCGACGCGGTCGTGAGCGACCACTCCCCCCACACCGGCAACGTCAAGATGCAGGAGTTCGAACGCTGCCCATTCGGCGTGGCGGGACTTGAGACGGCAGTCGCTCTGGCGCTCGAAGCGCTTGTTCATTCCGGGCGCGCTTCTCTGGCCCGCTTGATCGAACTATTCACCTCCGGGCCCGCCGGCGTGCTGGGCGTCGAGCGTGGTGGAATAACGGCCGGCGCCGAAGCCGACCTAACGCTGCTCAACCTCGAAAGCGAGTGGACTTTTGACTTGAATCGAAGCTATTCGAAGAGCCGTAACTCGCCTTTCGGGGGCCGCGTCTTTCGCGGCGGTCCGGCGGCGACATTCTTCGCTGGGCGGCTCGTCTGGGACCGTCAAGAAGGCTTGCGCAACTAATAACGAGGACCGCCATGGAAACCCGTCAGATCCGCAACTTGATTCTCTTGGCCCTGTTCGTGGTCCTGCTGAGCGGCTCAAGCGCCCTCGCCGGCTTCATCATCGAGTACCAATGGTGGCAAGAGCTTGGCCAGTTCGACACCTGGATCAGCATCCTGCTCTACCGCATCGTGCCCGCCGCGGCGGCATCGGCGCTGTGCTGGCTGGCGCTGCTTTGGGCACACTCGCGCGGCGCACGTTTCTCCGGCGCTCCCACGGGGACCTGGCCGCTGTACAAGCGTCTGGTAGCCGCGGGCTTGTTGGTCATCTCGGTCGTCTTCGTCGGTTCGGCGGTGGATTCGTGGGCGGTGATGGCCTACGTCGGCTCGCTGAGCGTCGCGGCCCCGGCGGACGTTTGGCTTGATCCCGTCTTCGACAAGGAACTCGCTTTCTACCTCTTCCGCTTGCCCTTCTACCGCCTGCTGTTGCGCTTCCTTTTCTCTACGGCGCTGTTTTCGATCGTCATCTTCTGGGCGACGGGCCGCGGCTGGCAGCTCTTTGAGCGGCTACAGCGCTTTCGCGAAGACGGCGGCAAGATGGAGGAGTTTGACCCGGGACCGAATCCGTTGTTGCTCGAGGGCGCGACGCAAACAAGCTTTGCGCGCATTCTCGGCTCGGTCGGACTAATCGCCGGAGCCGTCTGGTTCTTCTTGGGACAGTACACTCTGCTGCTCAATCGCCACGGCTTCATGACCGGCATGGACTATGTCGACGAGACGTTTACGCTGCCGCTGCGTTGGTTGGTTGTCGCGTCACTGCTGGGCGCGATTCCCTTGTTGTGGACGCGCAACCTCAGAACCGCGATCGGAATCGTCGTCGGCTCGCTAATCGCCAACGCCGCACTGCCCACTGCCGTCCAGTCTCTCTATGTGCGACCGAACGAGCTGTCGCTCGAGAAGCCCTATATTGAGCGGCACCTTGAGGCGACCTTCGAAGCCTACGACCTCAACCGAGGCGTTGAACGGCCTTTCGCCGCAACCGCCGAAGAGACTCTCGACATCAACGAGCACGCGACCCTCATCGACAACATCCGTCTGTGGGACACCAAAGCGTTCACCGACACGATCACGCAGATCCAAGCCCTGCGGCCCTACTACCGCTTCGCCGTCGACATCGACCGCTACACGATCGACGGCAAGATCAAGCAGGTGTTGCTCTCACCGCGCGAAATCGAGATTCGGCAACTGCCCCAAGCCGCGCGCGACAGTTGGATCAACACTCATCTCTTCTATACCCACGGCTACGGCGTCGTCGCCGCCGAAGTAAATCGGACGACCAGCGATGGACTCCCGGTGCTGCTGATTCAAGACGCCCCGCCGCAGGTTCGCGCTCCCGAGCTTGCCATCGAGCAAGCCGAGATCTACTACGGAGAGGTCACCCACGATCCGGTCTTCGTCGGCACCGACCAGAAAGAGTTCGACTACCCCTCCGGCGATCAGAACATCACATCGAGCTACGCAGGCGACGGCGGATTTCCGATCGACTCGCTGCTGCTGCGCCTCGCCGCGGCGGTCACCGAGGCCGACTACAACATCCTGCTCACCCAGCTCACAAATTCCAGTAGCCGCATGATGATCCACCGCAACGTCGAAGAGCGTCTCGATCACTTGGCCGGTTTCATCGAGTGGGACGCCGATCCCTATCTCACGATCAGCGACGACGGACGGTTGATCTGGATCGTCGACGGCTACACGACCTCGGCTGCGCATCCCTATTCCGAGTCGGTCGGGCTTCAAGGACGCGGGATCAACTACATTCGTAATTCGGTCAAAGCGACAGTGGACGCCTATGACGGCAAGACGACGCTGTACATCTTCGACGAAGAGGACCCCATCGTTCAGGCATACAGCGCGCTCTTTCCGTCGCTATTTACAAGCCAGGACCAGATGCCCCCGTCGGTGCGAGAGCACGTGCGTTATCCGCTCCTGATGTTCCGCATCCAAGCCGAAATCTACCGCATCTTCCATATGCGCAATCCCGAGGTCTTCTACAACAAAGAAGATGAGTGGAACATTGCGCGCAGCCTCTCGGGCGACAGCGGCGCCGCCGAAGAGATGCAGCCCACCTACATCGTCGCCACGTTGCCCGGCGAAACCGAGCCTGAGTTCTTGCTGATGCTGCCCTTCACGCCGCGCGGCAAGGACAACTTGATCGGCTGGATGGCCGCCCGTTGCGACGGCGAACACCTAGGAGAGCTCGTGTACTTTCAACTCTCCAAGCAGCAGCTCGTCTTCGGCCCGAATCAGATCGAATCTCGCATCAACCAAGACCAGGAGATCGCCAAGGATCTGACGCTGTGGAACCAGCAAGGCTCGCGCGTGCTGCGCGGCGATATGCTCGCGCTTCCGGTCGGCGATGCCTTCCTCTACGTCGAATCGATCTATATCCAGGCCGAGACGGCTCGCATGCCGCAGCTCAAGAAAGTCGTTCTCGCGATGGGCAACCGGCTGATCTACGAGGACACCTTTGAGCAGGCGCTCGACCGGCTGAGCAACGGTCAGTCTCGCACCCCCGAAGCGGCTTCGGAGGAGAGCCCGACGGGCGAGGCTGAGGCGTCGTCCCCGACCCTCTCTCAAGCAGCCGAGCAACAACTGCGCTCGGTTCGCTCTCGTCTAGTGGACGTGCGCCGCCAGGCTCAAGGGCTGGTCGACGAGATCGAGAGCATCGAGCGGGAGTTGCCCCGCTGAACACTGGAGAAAGAAATGAAAGCGATTCGAATTCACGAAAACGGAGGACCCGAGGTCCTGCACTACGAGGACGCCCCCGACCCGACGCCAAAGCCCGAAGAGGCCATCGTCAAGATCGACGCAGTCGGCGTCAACTTCATCGACATCTACTTCCGTACTGGCCTCTACAAGACCGAGCTGCCGTTCACCAACGGGCAAGAAGCAGCGGGCGTCGTCGAGTCGGTCGGCTCAGGAGTAGCGGACTTCAAGCCGGGCGATCGCGTCGCCTACACCGGCGTGCAGGGCTCCTACGCCGAGCGCGCCGCCGTACCGACTGCAAAGCTCGTCCAGCTGCCCGACAACGTCGATACGCGCACCGCGGCGGCCGTCATGCTGCAAGGGATGACCGTGCACTACCTCACCCACTCGACCTATCCGCTCAAGGCCGGCGAGACGTGCCTGATCCACGCTTCGGCGGGTGGGGTCGGGCTGCTGATGGTGCAGGTCGCCAAGATGATCGGCGCCACGGTCATCGGCACCTGCTCGACCGAAGAAAAAGCGGCGCTTGCGCGAGAAGCCGGCGCTGACCACGTCATTCTCTACACCGAACAGGATTTCGAGGCCGAAGTGAAAAAGATCACGGGCGGACGCGGGGTCGACGTGGCCTACGATTCAGTCGGCAAGGCTACCTGGCAAGGCAGCATGAATTCGCTGCGCCCGCGCGGCATGCTCGTCGTCTTCGGCAACGCCAGCGGCCCGGTACCCCCGATCAATCCGCTTGAGCTGACGAAACGCGGCTCCTTGTTCATGACGCGCCCGAGCTTGTTCGCCTACATCGCCTCGCGCGAAGACCTGCTCAAACGCGCCGGCGATGTCCTCGGCTGGGTGGGCGACGGCAAGATCAAGGTTCGCGTCGGCAAGGAGTATCCACTGGCTGAAGCGGCTCAGGCGCAGATCGACCTTGCCGGGCGTAAGACGACCGGCAAACTGCTGCTGCGGCCCTGACATCGCTGGACGCAGAGAGGGCCGGAACTCGCATGCGCGGGTTCCGGCCCTTTCGTATCTTACGATGCGATCGTCTACCAGGGCATCTTGCGCTTGGTGTAGATGCGTCCCTTGTTGGCGGTCTCCGCTCCGCCTCCAGATCCGATCATGACGCCTTCGTCGATCATCTCCGTGACATCGTTCTCGCGAACCGTGTTGAGGAAGGCAATCTTGTTCTTCTTGCAGGCGGCCAGCACCTTGGCGCGGGCCTCACGCATCTTAGGATGCAGCGTGCGTGTTGGACCGTGGCCGTCGGGCAGATCGAGCGAGATGCCCATATCTCCTGGGCCCCACTCGGCAAAGCCGATGCCGGGAACGGCCGTCACTTTTTCCGCGTTGGCCAAGGCGTACTTGTCCTCTACCTTGAGGCCGAGCAGAAACTCACCGTTTGGGTTGAGCGGCCAGGGGTCGGCTCTCTTCATGTACTCTTCGCGCGAAATGCCCCAAATCTCGGACGCGTAGCCCTGACTGCCGTTGCCGAGCAGTCCCTCGCCTACGCTGGGCGCCGCCGGCTTGGCCCGAGGGTAGCGCGCGGCGCGAACCAGCCACTTGATCGCCTCGGGCTCGCGGGCGTGGCAGAGCAAGATGCCGTGAATGCCGCATGCCAGCGCCTGCTGGGCGACCCAGAAGTTGGCCTCCATGTGCGCGGCAGATATGCCCAGCACCGGCAGGGTCGCGATCACGGCAGGAGTGCGGTGGCCGCTCTTGGTGGGGCCGGCATCGACTAGACCTTTCATGAAGCCCCGCAGCGCGGTGAAGTCCAGCGCGCCGTGCTCCATTTCGTAGTTCAAATAGTCGGCATAAGTGCCGGCGGCCTTCTTGCCTTCTTCGTAGCCGCCGCGACCGCCGCCGTAGTAAATCGGCTGGCCGTCGGCAAGCAGCTCGACCGCCCTGTTAACCCGCTTGGGCTTGTAATTGGGGTCTCCGGCTGCGCTGGCGGAAGAGGCTCCCGCGGCAGCAGCGGCGGCGGCGAGCAGAGGAGTGGTCAGGAACTCTTTGCGTGTCATGGTGCTTGACAGTATAACGAGGGACCGGGTTTCGTCAAGCGGCGTGGGGCGGAAAAGACCCGGCTTCGGCCTTACCGCCCATCCAATCCCGGGCGAGCTCCGAGTGGCCTCATTGTCGAAGGCAGCGGAAATTCGCGGTGTAGATTCAGAGTACGCGTCTGAGCAACGACTCCCTTAACGCTACAATCTGCATGTTGTGACAATCGGCTCCACCATCAGCCACTACCGCATCGTCGAGAAGCTCGGCGAGGGCGGTATGGGCGTGGTCTATAAGGCTGAGGACACCAAGCTCCGCCGCTTCGTCGCGTTGAAGTTCCTGCCCTCGAACTTGCTCGGAGACGAAAGCGTCAAGGCGCGGTTTTTGCGCGAAGCTCGGGCGGCGGCGGCTCTCCAACATCCGAACATCTGCACGGTTTACGAAATCGACGAAGCGGACGGCCAAACCTTCATCGCCATGGCCTACGTCGACGGCGCGGAACTCGGCGATCGAATCGAAACCGGGCCCCTAGGCATCACTGAGTTACTCGATACCGCCATCCAAGTCGCGAACGGTTTGGAGCAGGCGCACGGCAAAGGCGTTGTCCACCGCGACATCAAGCCGGCCAACATCATGGAGACGAAGTCCGGTCAGGCCGTTCTGATGGACTTCGGGCTGGCGCAACTCGGCGAGGCTGAGTCCAAGCTGACCAAAGACGGCGCCGCCGTCGGCACCTGCGCTTACATGTCGCCGGAGCAGACCACCGGTACGAATTGCGATCAGCGCACCGATATCTGGGCGCTCGGCGTCGTGCTGTTCGAGATGGCGACGGGCCAGTTGCCGTTCCGAGGCGATTACGAACAGGCGGTGCTCTATTCGATCATGAACGAGCCGCCGGAGCCGATCACGGCGGTGCGGACGGGGGTCCCGCCCGAGCTCGAGCGCATTGTCGGCAAGTGCTTAGCGAAGAAGGCCGATGAACGCTACCAAACCGCCGCGGATCTGATCGCTGATCTGACGGCATTGAAGCGGCGAGAGGAATCGGGCGAAAGCGCTCGACCCTCAGCCGAGGCAAAGGATGAGCCGCCGTCCATCGCGGTGTTGCCCTTTGAGAACCGTGGTCGCGGCGACGAAGACGAATACTTCAGCGACGGCATCAGCGAGGATATCGCCGGCGCCTTGGCTAAGGTTGAAGGGCTGCAAGTAACGCCGCGCAGCCTGGCCTTCCAGTTTAAGGGCAAGCGGCCGTTGCCCGAGGAAATCGGACGGACGCTCAAGGTAAACCACGTCCTCGAAGGCTCTTTGCGCCGATCCGGAGACCGTCTGCGGATCCATGTCGAGCTCATCGCGATCGATGGGCAATATCAAGTCTGGTCCGAACGCTACGACCGCGTGATGGACGATATCTTCGAGATCCAGGATGACATCTCGCAGTCGATCGTGGAGCAGCTAAGAGTCACGCTCGTAGACAAGAAGAAACGGGCGGTTGGCAAGCGCTACACGGAGAACGTTCAGGCCTATAACCTGTGCCTAAAGGGGCGCTACTGCTGGTGGAAGCGAACCCCAGACATGATCCAGAAGGCCATGGACTGCTACGAGCGGGCGCTTGTAGAGGATTCCAGCTACGCGCTGGCGCACGCCTGGCTCTCTGACTGTTATTTTACCGTCGGGTTCTACGAGATTCAGCCGCCAAGAGAAGCGATGCCGAAAGCAGAGGCGGCCGCGTTGAAAGCGCTTCAGCTCGACGCCGATCTAGCCGAGGCGCACACGGCGCTGGGAGCGGTGGAAGCGATCTACCATTGGAACTGGGCGGCGGGAGAACGCGCCTTCCGGCGGGCGATCGAACTGGACTCCTCTTAACCAGTCGCCCACGTCTGGTACTCAGCTTTCGTCCTAGTGTCACAGGGCCGTCTAGACGAAGCTTACTCGGAATGGAAACACGCCACCGAGCTTGATCCCGTGACGCCGCTGGTGAACGTGGGACCGGGCATGATCCGAGTGGTTCAGCGGCAGCCCGACCAAGCCATCGAGGAACTCGAGAAAGCCTTGGAACTCGACCCGGACTTTTTCTGGACGCATTTCATGTTAGGGCTGGCGCACTTGCTGAAGGGCGACTACGACAGCGCGATTGCAGCACTGGAACGAGGGAACGTTCCCCAGTATCGAGACGGCCACCTGGGACACGCCTATGCGGTTTCAGGCGAGCGGGAGAAGGCCCGGAAACTGATCGAGGGCCTACAGACTGGGCCCAGGGCGGAATACCTACTTCCTTACCACCTCGCAATGATTCACTTTGGTCTAGGAGAGAAAGAAAGCGGCTTCGCTCACCTCAACCAAGCTTGCGACCTGCGTAGCCCTCAACTTTTCTGGGTCAAGGTAATTCCCCAGCTTGACGGCGTTCACGACGACCCGAGATTCCAGGCCATCTTGCGCCGAATGAATCTGGCGGATCCAGAGTGATAATCGGTCAGACCATCAGTCACTACCGCATCGTCGAGAAGCTCGGCGAGGGCGGCATGGGCGTGGTCTATAAGGCTGAGGACACCAAGCTCGAACGTACCGTCGCACTCAAATTCCTAGCGGCGCATCTGCTCAACGAGGACGAGGCCAAAGAACGTTTCCTGCGGGAAGCAAAGGCCGCCGCCGGCATCAGTCACGCCAACATCTGCCATGTCCACGAGATTGGCGAGGAAGGCGGCAAGACCTTCATCTCCATGGCCTTCTTGGAAGGCGCGTCGCTCGAAGACCGCATCGCCAAGGGACCGCTCGCGCTCAAGGACGCGCTCGATATCGCTCGCCAAATAGCCGAAGGGCTCGAAGCCGCTCATGAGAAGGGCATCGTCCATCGCGACATCAAGCCCGCCAACATCATGGTCGACGCCAAGGGTCACGCCACCGTCATGGATTTTGGCCTGGCGCGCCTCACCGAAGCCTCTCGTCTCACCAAGGTAGGCAGCGCCGTGGGCACCGTCGCCTATATGTCGCCCGAGCAGGCGCAAGGCATGGACGTGGACGGACGTACAGACCTCTGGGCCCTAGGCTGCGTTCTCTACGAGATGGTTTCCGGCCAGCGCCCGTTCCAAGGTCAGTACGATCAAGCGCTGCTCTACGAGATCGTCCACGAAGAGCCGGTAGCGCTGACCGGACTACGCACAGGCGTGCCGATCGAGCTGGAGCTCCTGACGTCGAAGTGTCTGGCCAAAGACGCCGACGATCGCTATCAGTCGGCCAAAGAGATCGTGGTCGATCTCAGAACGCTTGCCGAGAAGTTGAAGTCGGGCCGCTCGACCATCCTACGAAGCGCGCATCTAACTGCCGGCGTCTCCGCAGCCATGCCCGCCGGCCTAGCCGTGAGCCCCGCCGAAACACTGCCGCCCGACGCGGTTGTGATGAAGCGAAGCAGCAAACGAGCGCTGCAAGCGCTAGCCGCCGTGCTGGCCGTCGCTCTGCTCGGGCTCGCCTACGCCTACGTCGCCGTTCCCGAGTCCGAAAGGCCCCTACGGCGCTTCTCGTTCTCGCACGAGGGCCTCAGCTTCGCGAATATCTCCCCAGACGGGCGCTACATCGTTTTCGCGGCCCAATCTGACGGCCCGTACAGCCTCTGGCTGCGGGCGCTGGGCAGCGAGACCGCGCGCCGGCTTGCAGGCACGGAAGGCCTCAGACTAACTAGGGACGGCGATGGGATGGTGGGCGCATGGTCGCCCGACGGCCAGGCCATCGTCTTCGGCGCCGCGGATCAGCTCAAACGGGTCTCAATCGACGGCGGTGAACCGGCCAGACTCTGCGAGCTGCCGGTCACAGGGCAGTATGCCTTCCTGGGCGCTTCGTGGAGTCCCGACGGAGAGCGAATTGTCTTCTCTTCGGGCCGCGACTTGTGGGAAGTCCCGGCCCGCGGCGGCGAACCTCGGATTCTTCTTGAGGAATCGGGGCTCGCCTTTCTAGTGCCGCGCTTCCTGCCCGAAGACGGCGGCTCTCGATGTCTCGTCTATACGGTGTGGGACGGCGGTTACGAACTCGAAGTCATGGATCTGAATACCGGTGATCGCACCAGGCTCGGGCCGGGCTGGGGCGCTGCCTACGCGCCGAGCGGCCACCTGTTGTACAGCCAGACGCTTCAAGGCGGGCTGACCGCGACGCCTTTCTCTCTCGAAACGCTTACGGCTGTCGGGGAGGCGTTCCCCGTCGACGAAACAGGCATAATCCCTTCTCTATCCCGGGATGGCGTCTTGGTCTATACCGATACCGGCGTTCCCCGCATCGTTTCCGGTCAGATGGTCGTGCGGAATCGATCTGGAGAAGTCCTTCGGGCCGTGGGCGGTCAAATCACCGGCGGCGATGCGCCGGCGGTCTCGCCGGACGGCCGTCGCGTGGCGATAAACGCGCAGGACGACATCTGGGTCTACGACCTCGATCGTGATCTCGGAACCAGGCTGACGTCGAGCGAGGGCGCCGAGCGCCATCCCGCCTGGCTCGCTTCCGGCCGGGAGTTGTCTTACACCTTGGATCCAACCGGACTGGCTGCGCAAGTCGCCGACGGAAGCGTCGAGGCGAAGGTGTTGCTCGAGACCCCAGCCCGCCTCTTCTTCTTCGATTGGTCTTTCGATGATCGATTTCTGGCCTACGTTGCCGGCGACCCGGCGGGGGGCGAGGGCGGCATCTGGTATCGCGAACGCGCCGCCGACGGCTCTCTCTCGGAGCCGGTGTCGTTCTTACGAACACCGAGCACGGAGCGCATGCCGCGGTTCTCTCCCAACGGCCGCTATCTGGCTTACCGCTCTGACGAGTCGGGCCGTCCTGAGGTCTACGTGCGGCCCTTCCCTCAAGGCGCGGGCAAGTGGCAAGTGTCCACCAACGGCGGAAGTCAGCCGCGTTGGGCAGCGGATGGGACCGAGCTGTTCTACGTTGTGGGTTCGACGCTCATGGCCGTATCCGTGTCCGCGGAAGACAGTTTCACCCTTGAGCGGCCCCAGCGGCTGTTCGAGTCCACGGACCTGCTGTCACCACAATTTAGTACACGCTACGACGTTTTCCGTGACGGCCAACGGTTCCTCACCATCGCGCCCGCCGCCGATGTAGCCGGCGACGCCGCGCCGAAGAGCGTTCGCATCGTCGAGAACTGGTACGAAGAGTTCCGAGACCGGGAGCAGTAGCCAGATGTTGAGTCGTCGGGCTTCAAGTAGACTGTCCGCGAGAAAACGTGACCATGCGCCACACCCGAGCCGCGCCGCCTCGCGGTGCGGTCTTAGTCTATGAAGGCGGCAGCAGGCCCGCACCGCGAGGCGGCGCGGCTCGGCCAGGACTGGCGCCCTATGCTAACCCTTTCTCTCCGACAGTCCACTAGAAACGGAAAAATGCAATCGATGAAAACCAACGCGATCCGAGCCGTGATCTTCCTGACCCTCGGCACACTCGCCTGCCCCTTCGCCGCCCAGGCCCAGGCCCCCGCTGTCGACTGGGAGAAGCAGAAGGAGGAAACGCTCCAGCATTTCCAAGCGCTGGTCCGGATCGACAGCCGCAACCCTCCCGGCAACGAGACACGGGTCGTCGAGTACCTGAAGAAGGTTCTGGAAGCCGAGGGCATCCCCACACAAACCTTCGCGCTCGACCCCGATCGCGCGAATCTAGTCGCTCGATTGAAGGGCAATGGGACCAAGCGGCCCATTCTGATTCTGTCCCACACGGATGTGGTGGGAGTACAGCGCGAAAAGTGGCCCGTGGATCCCTTCGGCGGTGTCATCAAAGACGGCTACATCTGGGGCCGCGGAACAACGGACGACAAAGACAATCTGGCCGCGAATCTGATGGTCATGCTGCTGTTGAAACGCAGCGGCATCCAACTGGACCGCGATGTCATCTTTTTGGCCGAATCCGGTGAAGAAACCGACCCGACCGAAGTGGGCATTCACTTCATGGTGGAAAAGCACTTCGATCAGATTGACGCCGAGTTTGCACTGGCGGAGGGCGGAGGCGCCACGATCGAGAACGGGCGAGTCACCGCGGTTAAGATTGCGACCACCGAGAAGGCGCCGCGGCGAGTGCGCCTTGTGGCACAGGGGACTTCCGGGCACGGATCGGTACCCCGCGTGGACAACGCCTTGATCCACCTGGGAGGGGCGGTCCAGAAAGTAGGCACGTGGGAAACGCCCATGCGGCTCAACGACACGACGCGGACCTATTTCGAAAAGCTGGCGAACGTCAGCTCCCCCGAGAAGGCGGCGCGCTACAACGGTCTGCTCGATCCACAGCGTACGGCTGCGATTCAGCAGTATCTGGCGGAATTCGAGCCCGGGCACTATTCGATGTTGCGCACCTCCGTGGTACCCACCGTTTTGAAGGCCGGCATCGCGGCAAATGTTCTCCCGTCGGAGGCAGAGGCCACCGTTGATATCCGCGCTCTCCCGGACGAGGATGTCGCCAAGTTCTATGAAGACATGGGCAAGGTGATCGGAGACCCGGCGGTACAGATCGTGCCGATCATTTCTTCCCGTCCCGTGGCGCCGCCTTCGCGGTTGGACAATGAAATGTATCGAGCGCTCGAGCGAGTGGGTGAGCGCGTGTATCCAGGGTCAACCGTGCTGCCGACAATGCTGACCGGTTATACCGATATGGCTCTTTTGCGAGCGAAGGGTATCCAGTCCTATGGGATTGGGCCGGCGCTGACCAGCGACGACCGAACGAACTTCGGCCCGCACAGCGATGTCGAGCGAATATTCGAGCCCTCGCTCTACAAATTGGTCGAGTTCACCTGGCACGCGGTCACCGAGGTCGCGGCCCACAAGTAACTCCAACGCCCGGAGCTAGCTTGGCTTCCAATCGCTCTTGAGGCGCAGCGGCTTCAGCCTATACTTCACGATGCAATAGAGGGCGCGAAAGCCGTCCTTCATCCCGATCTTCTTGCCCTCTTCGTAGGTTCGGCCGTGATAGGCGATGCCTACCTCATAGATCCGCGCCCGCGCCTTGGCCAGCTTCGAGGTGATCTCGGGCTCGAAGCCGAAGCGATCTTCTTCGAGCTCGATCGCTTGAATCAAGTCGCGCCGGAAGACCTTGTAGCAGGTCTCCATGTCACTCAGATTCAAGTCGGTGGTCATGTTCGACAGCAGCGTCAGCACGCGATTGCCGATCGAGTGCCAAAAGTAGAGCACGCGATGCTCTTGCGTACTCATGAAACGCGAGCCGAAAACCGCGTCGGCCTTGCCGCTGTCGAGCGGGCCGAGCAACTGGGCATAATCCTCGGGGTCGTATTCGAGATCGGCGTCTTGGATGATGACGTAGTCGCCGCGGGCGTGCTCAAAGCCCGTTCGCAACGCCCGGCCCTTGCCCTGATTGCGGTCGTGGAAATAGGCGCGTACGTCGTCAAGCTCGGATTCGATCCTCCTGAGAACGTCGCGCGTGCCGTCGGTCGAGAAATCATCGACGATGATTAATTCTTTTTCCACTCCGACGGCGCGCACCCTTCCCACGATCTCTTCGATGGTCGCGGCTTCATTGTAGACAGGGATAACGACGGAGAGCTTCATAACGGCGCCAAGCGGCGAACCTCAATTGTTACCAACTTGAGGGCCGCGCGGTCAAAGAGGACGGCGGCGGGTTACGGAACCCCGCCGCCGAAAAACGAAAGTCTAGCGATTTCCGCCGGTGAAGCGCCATGAGAAGAACGAGGCCGGCGGCCAGCCGAGCTTCTCATTGCCGTTTTCGTCGATCGTGTCCGCGGTCACGCCGGGCGGCAGCACCTGCAACGACTTCATGAACTCGATCACCTTGTCTTGATCAGCCCCGCTGAGCGCCAAATAGGCCTCGCGCGTCTGCGTCGCCTCGCCCCAATGAGCCAGGGTCGCCTGACGCAACGTGGTGTATTTGCCGTGGTGGAAATACGGCCGCTCGTTGGCCGCACCCCACAGTTTCTTGGTGAGGAAGAGGCTGTTCCCGCCTAGAAACTCAGCCGAGCCGCCCGGAGCGTTGATATCGATCGCCTCACGGTTCGGATCATCCGGCGATCCGGTGGTGATGTCGTGCAGCCTAAAATCGGTAAACGCCGGGACCCACACCACGCCGTCGGCGTTGGGCTTGAGGCGATGGCCGGGCAGTTCGTCGCTCGAAAGATCGATGCTGAGCGTGTCGCTCTCGCCGACCTGCAAATTGCCGCTCGGGTTGTAGGGGTTGGGCTCGCTGTAGACCCATCCGTTGTCGGTCAAGGGCAGCTTCGTGACGTGGCAGCCCGCGCAGCCGATCTGCGTAAACAGCTTCTCGCCGGTGAAGATCGCCTCCTCCACCTCGAGGTTGTTCGGCACGACCTGCCCCGGAACGGTCAGCGCCGCCTGGTAGACCGAGACCGCCGTTACGTCGGCGCGACTCAGCTCATCGGTGAACCCGTCGCCGTCGGCGTCCACGCCGTCGCCGAAACGCTCAGCGGTCTGAATACCATGGTGGTGATTGAAGGCGTTGTTCGTGAACTGCCGCAACGAAACCACGCTGCCCGACTGATGAAAAGGATGAATGATGAGGCTAGGGGGATCGTCGGCGCCCGTCGAGGCTACGCTCTGCGCGGGCAGTCCTTGCACTCCCGAAGCGTCCCAAGAACCATCGGCAGCGCGCGCCAACATGCCGAAGGAGACTCCCTTGCTGACGAGAGCGTTCGACTCGCCCGCATTCGTGGCGTCCCGGATGGTCTGCAGGTCGACGGTGATCTGGCGCGCCAGCATCTCGATGTAGCCCGACCCGAACATGCCGAGCGTGGCGCGGTAGTTGCCAATGGAGCCAAGCGTTACGAAATTCCCCGCTTCGTCGACTGAACCGCGCTTCGCGGTCGGATCAGCGTGATCGAAAGTGGCGGCATCGAAGCGCTGTCCAGCCACGAAAACGCCGGTGACGAAATCACCTCCGCCGCCGGCGACACCGAACGGTGCGTTATGGCAGCCGGCGCAACCGTTCGAGTCCATCGCCGAGACGCGATTGAAGTTCCGAGGAAAGACAAGCGGCGACGAAGGATCGGCCAAAGGCGACCCCGTGCCGGTCGTCATTGGACGGCCGCCGCCCTCCTGCACGGTCCAAATCGCTGAGAAAGTCTTCTCTCCTCGGCGCAGAAGCTCGTCGACCGGCATGTCGAACTCATCGCCGTCGGGAATGGGCTCATAACCCGACGTCTCGACGCCGATTAGCTCCGGAGTCTGGGCTTGAACGGCCGCCGAAGATGCGAGCAGCGAGGCTAACGCCGCCAAAATAGTAAATCGCAAACTATGGTTCTCCCTTTCGAAACGAGCAGACCCGCCTATGCTGGGAATCCGCGAACGCGTGAGCCGCGTGCTCTATTGAGTACCAGACAGCGTTACAGGCGTAAACCCTCGATATTACTTACGTCTCTTTGGGGGCAGAGCTTGCTCTGAACGTCCGCCCCCGGGCCGTCGTTCTAGGCCGCGAATTGCGACCTTGCCCGCGTGGTATCATCAAGGTTTAGTCGTCCGTTCGGACGGCTCCTGTTTTGCCCGCGAGCTTTCCGGCCCGCGCAACCGCTTCCATCATGATTCAGACCTTGTTCGGGCCGCCCCCGGAGCCGACTCTCTACGAGAAGTTTTCGAAGGCGGTCGAAAAAACCCGCGACAACCTCGTCGAGCGCATCGACGATATTTTCCAGGGTAAGAAGGAGATCGACGAGGAACTGCTCGAAGAGCTTGAGATGGCTCTAATCGGGGCCGATGTGGGCGTGCGAACCGCCGACGAGATCCTCGAAGGGGTGCGCGATAAGCTCAGCCGCCAACAGCTCGCCGATCCCGCCGAGCTCAAGGTCGAAATCGCCCGCCATATGCTCGAGATCCTCAAGGGATCGGGCGACGGTGAGCCGCCGAACGTCTCCGGACCCGCCGTCATCCTGATGGTCGGCGTCAACGGCGCCGGCAAGACCACCACGATTGGAAAGCTGGCGCAACGCTACAAGTCCGAGGGCAAGCAGGTACTGATGTGCGCCGCCGACACCTTTCGCGCCGCGGCCATTGAACAACTCGAGGTCTGGGCCGAGCGAGCCGGCTGCGAGCTGATCAAGCAGAAAATAGGGGCTGACCCGAGCGCGGTTGTCTTCGACGCGCTGCAAGCCGCAACGGCTCGCAACGTCGACGTCGTGATCGTCGACACAGCCGGGCGGCTGCACAACAAGACCGGCCTGATGGCCGAGCTCGAAAAGATCAAGCGTACCGCCGGTCGGCTCATCCCCGACGCGCCGCACGAAGTCTTGCTCGTCGTCGACGCCGTCACCGGCCAGAACGGATTGGAGCAGGCGCGTCAGTTCACGGCGACGGCCGGCGTCACCGGGATCGCCCTGACCAAGCTCGACGGCACGGCCAAGGGAGGCATCGTCATCGCCATTGCTCGCGAGCTCGATCTGCCGATTCGCTGGGTCGGCGTCGGAGAAAAGGCCGACGATCTGATACGCTTCGATCCCGAAAGCTTCGTTCGTTCGCTTTTCGAGCTTTAGAACCGTGACGCAACGAGACCAACATTGGAGTCGGACCGCCCTCGATCTTGCGCGTCGCGGTCGCGCTTTGGCGAGCCCCAATCCGATGGTTGGCGCGATCGTCGTCGGCGCCGACGATCAGAAACTCGGCGAAGGCTTCCACACCTACGACGGCGTCAAGCACGCCGAGGCGATCGCCCTGGAACAAGCCGGGGCCGCCGCGCGAGGGGCGACGCTCTACGTCAGCCTTGAGCCGTGCAGCCACGAGGGCCGCACGCCGGCCTGCGCCGACGCCGTCGTCGCCGCCGGAATCAGACGCGTCGTCTGTCCTACCGAAGACCTCAGCCCCCGAGTCTCCGGCTCGGGCTTCGAGAGACTGCGCACTTCGGGAATCGAAGTCGTCATTGCCGAGGAGTTGGGCGAGGAAGCTCGCCGGCTCAATGAGGCATTCACGCATCACGCCCAAACCGGCAAGCCGTTCGTCACGCTCAAGACCGCCGCCACGCTCGACGGCAAGATCGCGGCGCCGGACGACAATACCGGCTGGATCACCTCGGAGAAGGCCCGCGCTCACGTGCAGCAAGTGCGTCACAACCACGACGCGATTCTTACCGGCATCGGCACCGTGCTCGCCGACGATTGCCTACTGACGGACCGCTCGGGGCTGCCGCGCCGCAAACCTCTGCTGCGCGTCGTCGTCGATTCTCTGTTGCGGCTGCCGCTCGAATCGAAGCTTGTGGAAAGCTTCAACGGCGATCTGATCGTGGCCTCCACGTCCTCGGCCGTACCCAGGCGACTGGAAGCGTTGCAGGCGCGCGGCGTTCCAGTCATGATGTTTGACGATCCCCGCGGGCGCGTCGACCTGCGCGCACTGATGGGGTGGCTCGGCGAGCAAGAGGTGCTGTCGCTAATGATCGAGGCCGGCTCCAAGCTCAACTGGGCCGCGCTCGACAACAGAGTCGTCGACAAGACGCTGATCTACTACGCGCCGAAGATCCTAGGCGGGGCTGATTCTCTACCGCTGGCCGGTGGGGTCGGCCGCCGCAGCCGGTCCGGCGCCATGCGACTCCACAATCTTCGTACGTTCATGGTCGGCCAAGATGAGTTCGCGGTCGAAGCCTATCTAGTTCACGACGCCGACCGGGGGCTCAGCTAAGCCGTGTTCACCGGAATCATCGAAGAGGTGGGCCGCATCGAGCGGATGGAGAAGAGCGCCGCGGGGGCGCGAGTCCGCGTCGCTGCAAAAAAGATCCTCGCGGACCTCGAGATCGGCGGCAGTATCGCCGTCAACGGTTGCTGCCTCACCGCGGTAGAGATCAGCCCGGCCGGCTTCGAGGCTGATCTCTCTCCCGAAACTCTCCAAAAGACCAGCCTCGGCGGCCTCCAAACTGGGTCCTCCGCCAATCTCGAGCGCCCTCTTTCTCCGAGCGGCCGGCTCAGCGGACACTTTGTCCAAGGACACGTCGACGCAACAGGCGAGCTTGTCTCGCTCGAAGAGGTTGGCGACGGCAACTGGCTTCTAAGCGTGCGGGTTCCTCACGAACTGCTGCATTATCTCGTCTACAAGGGCAGCATAGCGCTCGACGGCGTCAGCCTCACCATCGCTCGCCTCGACGACGACGTCGTCCACGTTGCGATCATTCCGCACACCTATCAGGAGACAGCCTTTCGGGCGCTGCATCCCGGCGCCCGCGTCAACGTCGAGTGCGACATGATCGCCAAACACGTCGCCCGCCTGCTCGAGCGCATCGACGCTCCCGAGGCGTGCAATCTCGATCTCTCGAAGCTGCGTGAAGAGGGCTTTTGAGCCTGGTCGCGGAGTTTTATTCTCACCTCATGGTTGCTGTACACTAGTGAAATTGTCGGAGACAGGCCCGGTTGTTAGGAGTTAAGTACTGATGAAGCTCGTGAAGCTCAGTTTGATTTCGTTGATGGGTTTAGGGCTCGTTTGGAGCCTCGGCTGCGGCGGCTCCGCACCGCCCGAGGATCCAGCCGCCAAGGTCGAGCCGGTTCCGGAACCCGAGCCCGCCCCAGCGCCCGAGCCTGAGCCTGAGCCCGAGGTCGCGGTTGAGCCTGAGCCTGAGCCCAAGCCCGCCCCAGTGGCCAAGGCGAAGCCTGCCGCGCCGGCCGGTCCTCCGGTGGTCGTGATGGAAACCAACAAGGGCACAATCAAGATGGAGCTCGCTCCCGACCGCTCACCTAAGACCGTCGCCAACTTCCTGAAGTACGTCGACGACGGATTCTACGACGGGTTGGTGTTCCACCGGATCATTCCGGGTTTCATGATTCAGGGCGGCGGCTTCACGCCCGACATGAAGGAAAAGGCGAACAATGAGCCAATCGAAAACGAAGCGAAGACCAGCGGCCTGGCTAACGTACGGGGTTCTATCGCCATGGCGCGAACCGGCAACCCCCACAGCGCGACTTCGCAGTTCTTCATCAACCACGCCACGAACCGCGGCCTCGACCCCGACATGGAACGCTCCGGCTGGGGCTACGCCGTCTTCGGCAAAGTCACCGAGGGCATGGATGTCGTCGACTCGATCGCCGCCGTTCAGACAGGCAACCGCGGACCCTACGCGAATGTGCCTGTTGAGGCCGTCATCATCAAGAGCGCAAGCCGCGCCAAGTGAGGAACTTTCAATAATGGCCGAAGAACAAAGCCCCCGCGTCGTGCTGGAAACCTCGATGGGATCGATCACCATCGAGCTCAACGCGGAGAAGGCGCCGAAGACCGTGGCGAACTTTCTCTCCTACGTCGACGCAGCCCACTACGACGGCACGATTTTCCATCGTGTCATCCCGAACTTCATGATCCAGGGCGGCGGCTTCGACGCTTCGTTCGAGGAGAAAGGCTCCGGTTCGCCGATCGAGAATGAAGCGGACAACGGACTCAGCAACGAGCGCGGCACGGTCGCCATGGCGCGCACCTCCGACCCTCAGAGCGCTACGGCGCAGTTCTTCATCAACGCGGCCGATACGAATCAGTTCCTCGACCATACGGCGAAGAGCGAGCGCGGTTGGGGGTACTGCGTCTTTGGACGCGTTGTCGAAGGCCTTGATACGGTCGACAAGATCCGTCAAGTAGAGACCCGCAATCGAGGAATGCACGGAGACGTCCCGGTAGAGAACGTCGTCATCGATAGCGTCAAACGCGCGTAGAAGGACCACCGCCTCGTCATCACACAGTCCGGAAATATCCGGCCGTGCGTGGCCGCCGCGGCCCTACAGGCGCTTATAGCGCAGCCGATAGATCGTCAGACACAACCCTATCCAAACAACAAGGGCCGCCGCCCCTGGCAAAGGACCATACTTCGCGCCGACGCCGACCGCCCCGGCAAAAAGCAGGACAATCAGCAGTATCAGGTCGGCCGCTGCTTCGACCAACAGAATGTGCCGCAAGGACCGTAGGATCATCTCGATCCCCTCCTATTGTTCGGCGAACTAACCTCGGTCGGTAATCTAGCACAAATCCGCCGCGCGACGGGGTCAAATCCCCCGCTCCAAGGGCGCTTGAGGTGCGGCGCCCGGCGTGCAACTTCCTCCGATGAACTAAAAACGAACGATTGAGGAGGGTCGTCATGTCGCTACCCGCAAAGATCGAAGCGTTTCTGGAGGCCAAGCACGCCCCGTTCACCCACATCGTCCACGCGCCGGCGTTCACAGCGCGGCAATTGGCGCGTGTCGAGCACATTCCGGAGCATCAAACGGCCAAGACAGTAGTCTTCGTCGGTGACGACGTTTACGCCATGGCCGTTTTGCCGGCCGACGAACGCATCGACGTAGAGCGGCTACGGAAGGGGCTGGGGCTCGATCACCTACGCCTGGCGAGCGAAGATGAGATCGCCGAGCTATTCCCGGACTGCGAGACGGGCGCGATGCCGCCGTTCGGACCGCTCTTCGGCCTGCCCGTGTACGTCGACGAAGAGTTGGCCGCGCAGCCGACCATCGAGATTCCCGGCGGCACGCACTACGACGCGCTACGGATGAAGTATCGCGACTTCGAAGCGGTTGCCGAGCCCACCGTCGTGGGCTTCGGCCGCTTCGACTAGGCTCGGACGCCAGACCGCGGCGCCGTTGGCTCGACCCGGTCTTTGCCCTCAAGGCGAGAGGACCCGCGCAGTCGAGTCGCTCCCTAACGGTCGCGCGTCAGAGGAGAGAATGCCACACGCTAGGGCTGGAATTCGGTGAAGAGCGCGGACGAAGGTCGAGCGACTAGCCGGCCTTTTCGAGCAGCGCAAGATTGAGATTGTGGTCGTCGACCATGCGCTCGGTGACGACGAACTCCTTGATCCGCTTGTAAGACGGCAGATAGTACATCAGGTCGAGCATCAGCTCTTCCATGATCATCCGCAGCCCTCGGGCTCCGACCTTACGCTCCAGTGCCTTGGCGGCGATCGCCTTGAGCGCCGCCGGCTCAATGTGGAGCCGGATGTTCTCGTACTCAAAGAGCTTCTGGTACTGCCGCACGAGCGAGTTCTTCGGACCTGTAAGAATCTCCACCAGAGCCGGCTCGTCGAGGTCTCCGAGAACGGCCACCACCGGCAGTCGCCCGATAAACTCAGGAATAAAGCCGTGGCGGATCATGTCCTGCGGCTGAGCTTGGCCCAGTAGGCCAAGGTCGCGATACTGATCGTCGGCGACGGCAATCTGGACCTTCTTCCCGTCCGCCTCGTCCGAGGAGCCGCGGAAACCGACCACCCGGCGATCCACTCGCTGAGCCACAATCTTCTCAAGACCGACGAAAGCTCCGCCGCAGATAAACAAGATGTTCGTCGTATCGACCGGAGTGAATTCCTGATGCGGGTGCTTGCGGCCGCCTTGAGGAGGAACGTTCGCAACGGTGCCCTCAAGGATCTTCAACAAGGCCTGCTGCACGCCCTCGCCCGAGACGTCTCTCGTAATGGAGGGATTCTCGTCTTTTCGGCTAAGCTTGTCGATCTCGTCGATATAGATGATGCCCTGCTGCGCCCGTTGGACGTCGCCGTCGGCCGCCTGCAACAACTTGAGGATTATGTTCTCTACGTCTTCTCCGACGTAGCCTGCTTCCGTCAGCGTCGTCGCATCGGCAATGGCGAAAGGCACGTCGAGGATCTTTGCCATCGTCTGCGCCAGCAAGGTCTTGCCGGTGCCGGTGGGCCCGATCAACATGATGTTCGACTTCTGCAGCTCAACGTCGCCGCCCGCCGTCGTGCGGTTACGCTGCTTGGTAAGCAGAACGCGCTTGTAGTGATTGTAAACCGCGACCGAGAGCTTCTTCTTCGCCGCATGCTGGCCCACTACGTACTGGTCCAGCTTTTCTTTGAACTCTTGCGGCTTCGGCAGCGAATAGAGCGTCGGTCCGGCAACGTCGGGACGGTCGTCCTCCAGGATCGAGTTGCAGACCGCGACGCATTCATCGCAGATGTAGGATTTTGGGTAATCGCCAGGAGTCGAGATGAGCTTCCCGACGACTTCTTGGCTCTTATGACAGAAGGAACAACGAAGAGTCTCGTCGGGCGCGTTTCTCTTCACGTTAACGTCCTCAAACGATCCATGCCTTACAGTCTCGGCGGGTCGCAACAAAGGCCTAGGCCTTGGCTGCCCCTGTAACGATTATCGTACGAAACGGCGGCGCTGACAATCCGTTCGACGAGAATATCCGCCGATCAGGACGCGAACAGGGCAAAATACTCGCGTTAGAGCCACATCGGCCTCGGCCTAGGGCCCTATAGATCATACGCGGATGCGCCTACCGACCTCGACCAGCGTCGCCGCGTCGTCGGGATGGATAGAGCCGTCGGGCAGAGGCCCCGTGTTGAGCAAGAGATTGGCGTCGTACCCATCGCAATGCTCGAGCATCTTCATCACGTCGTCGGCGCTCCGGTGCGCCCCTTGGTCACGTTCGTCGTAGCCCCAAACCCGAGGCTGAAAGGTCTCGCAGATCTCGATTTTCTTGCCCTGATTCCTATCCCAAGCCGCCTGGGCGACCGCGCCGCCGGCCGGATGAGCGCGAGGCTCTCGCTCGGGAGCAACGAAATCTTCATCGCCGTTAGCGCCTTGTTTGAAGCAGATCAGGACCCCGGGATCGGCGGCGCGGATGATCTCGTAGGTAAGCGAGATCGGGAAGAGGTCGGGGCGCGAGTAGTAGCCCATGATCGGATCGAGCCAAATCACCGCGGGATGGTAGCGGTGCAAGATCTCTTCGAGTTGGGCGTGGACGAACTTGATGTACTCGGTGAACTGCTCATCTCGCTCGAACTTGTACTCCGGCGGAGGCGTCTCGTACGCCGGCCGCGCGCTCGGCCAATCGATCTCTCCCTTGGCCGAGGCCTCGCGCGAGAAAAAGTAGGGGTGGCGCCAGTCGAGCGCGTAGGAGTAGTAGAGGCACAGACCGAGCCCCTTGGCGGCGCAAGCGTCGGCCAGCTCTTGGACAAGATCACGCTCCGCCGGAGAGCTCAGGCTGGTGAAATCCGTCTGATTGGTGCGAAACAGGCAAAAGCTATCGTGGTGCCGCGCGGTTAGGTTGACATATCGCATCCCCGCCGCCAGCGCCAAGTCGCAAATCGCGGCGGCGTCGAAGCCTCTCGGGTCGAAGCTCTGCTTCAGCTTGGCGTACTCGGCAACCGGGACCGTCTCACGCAACTGCACCCATTCGCCGCGCTTGAGCTGACTATAGACGCCGTAATGCAAGAAAAGGCCAAAGCGGGCGTCTTGGAACCAGGCGCGCGTAGCCTCGCGCGGGTCGTTGCGGTAGAGCCCCTCATATCCTCTGAGGAAAGAGGGAATCGAGGCGGCGTCCTCAAGCCCGCCCGAGCCGCACGCGGCGAGCGCGCCGCCGGCGGAGCACTGTAGGAACCTGCGCCGGTCGAGCGTCATTGTGGGTCCGCCAGTGCCTGGGCGCGAGCCTGCTGAGCCATTCGTCTTGGGCAGAGCAACTTGATGCCTACCAGCCTGATACGGACGAGCCCCTCCGCGCAAGAGGTCGGACGGGGCGACGGCGTCTCACGGGGAGTCGCCTCCACAACCGCGGGACGCCCGAGCCGCCCGCCGGGCCAATCGCCGGGATCTGAAACAAACAATTCTGGAATCGTTTCCGAGAATTTTCTCGTTATGCGCCACTACGCTGGCGGCGCTGGTCGATTTCCGTCATATGGCGAGACAACTGCTATCGCATTCGTGCTCATCCGGTCGTATAATGGTGGCCATCACGAGGTTCTCTCAGCTAGGAGGAAACATGCAATCCGTCTGTTCTTTCAAGTCATGGTTTGCGTCGTCGGTCGTGCTGTACTTGTGCCTGCTCGGCGCGACCGCAGCGTTTGCTCAATCGGACACCGCGCAAATCTCCGGTTTCGTTACCGACTCCAGCGGCGGCGTCATTCCCGGAGCCCAAGTGGTGCTAGTCAACGAGGCCACGGGGCTTCGACGCCAAGCCAGCACCAACGAAAACGGCTACTACGCCGTCGCTTCCCTGCCCCCAGGCTTCTACACCTTAACTGCAGAGACCGAGGGCTTCAAACGGTACATCAAGACCCAAAACAAGCTCGACCCTAACATCGCGACGACAATCGACGCGGTGCTTGAGGTCGGTGCCGTTACGGAAACGATCGAGGTCACCGCCAGCGGCGTTACGATCCAAACCGAGACCGCCACCGTCGGCCAACTCGTCGAGGCGAGCCAGATCAAGAACATGGTTCTCAACGGCCGCAACCCACTCTTCCTGGCGATGCTTAAGCCGGGCGTGCGGCGCGGCTCCCTGGGATTCAGCTACGGGCTGACTTCGGGCGGCTTCAGCATCAATGGCTCGCGCACCCAAGACAACATCATCGCCGTGGACGGCGCGGTCAACATGCGCACCCGCTCGAACGGAACCAGCGTCGGCACTGCCGACCTCGAGACCGTGCAAGAAATGCAGGTTCTCACGGCGAACTACAATGCCGAGTACGGCCGCTCCTCGGGCGGACAAATCCGCTTCGTTACCAAGAGCGGCGGCCCCGAGCTCCACGGCAGCGTCTACAGCTTCTTCCGCAATCGTAGTCTGGACGCCAACACTTGGTCGCGCAACCGCGCCGGCCAGGATCGCGAACAGAATAACTTCAACCAGTTCGGCTACGTCATCAGCGGCCCGGTACCGGGCAAGCTCAAGAACAAGTTCTTCTGGTTGTGGGGCCAAGAGTGGGCCCGTCGCCGGCGCGGCTCGACGTCGGACATCACCGTGCCCTCGCTAGCAATGCGAGAGGGCGATTTCTCCGAGCTGCTCGATCCGTCGAATCTCTTTTTCGGCCGCGTGGAAACCATCACGGATCCCGACACGGGACAACCCTTCGCCAACAACGTCATTCCGGAGTCGAGGCTGAGCCCCAACGGCGTCGGCATGCTCAACGCATCGCCGGAGCCCACGCCCGGCTTTCTGCAACCGAACGGCGACAACTTCATTCAGACCCGGCCTCAGCCGGCGAATCAACGCAAAGACACCATCTCGATAGACTTCCTGCCGTCGGAGAAGCACACCTTCCGGGCGCGCATCCAGAACTACAACTTCTTCGAGGCCGAGGCGTTCCGAGGCGGAACCGATCGCGCCAACCGCACGATCGACCGTCCCAATCGGACCTACACGCTCAACCACATCTTCACGATCAATCCGACGACGGTCAACGAGGCGCTGTTCAGCGCCAGCTATGATCGCGTCTACCTAGTCGTTCCCAACGAGGAAGGCCGGGCCAATCGCAGCCGCTACGGCATCGACTACCCCTACCTCTTCCCGGAGCGCAAAGAGATTCAAGACAAGATCCCGACAATCAGGATCGACAACTTCCAGACGATCGACGGCGGGCCGTATCCGGCAAGCTCCTCGGGTCCGATCTGGCAACTCTCGAACACTACGACCAAGATCATGGGCGCCCACACCTTCAAGTTCGGCGCACGCTGGGAACGAGCCGGCCAAAACGACTTCGATCAGATCAACGTCACCGGCGTTCCCGGCGGCACCAACAACCAGAACGGCGCCTTTGAGTTCACCGACAATCGCCAGGGCGGCACTGGGCTCGCTATTGGTAATGCGGCTTTGGGTCTATTTTCGAGCTATGCCGAGATCGGACAGCGGGCCTACACGCCCTACCGCAGTCAGATGTTTGAGTGGTTCGTACAGGACTCCTGGAAGGTAACGCCCAGCACCCGCATCGAGCTTGGCGTCCGTTGGTCCTACGTCGAGCCCTACTTCTGGAGCCTCTGGCGCAACATGGCCGTCTTCGACGTCAACAGTTACGACCCCAGCCGGGCGGTCGTGCAGGACCCCAGCAGCGGCAATATCATCAGCGGCGAACGCTTTAACGGCGTCGTATTCCCTGGCGACGGCTGGAGCGACGGAGCCTTCGGGCGCGTGGCCATCGCCGACTCCGGAGAGTTCGACCACCTCTTTACCGGAGGCGACCGCACCTGGGGCAAGAAGCACTACAACAACTTCCAGCCCCGCTTCGGCATCGCCCAGCGACTGGGTGATAAGACCGTCCTTCGCACCGGCGTGGGCCGCTATCTCTCGCGCCCCGGCGTCGCCGACAACATCTTCCTCGGCGGCAACCCGCCCTTCCAGCCGACGGTTTCGATCAGCAACGGAGTGGCCGACAACCCAGGCGGCGGCGAGTCGGTCGGCTTCCCGCAGTTCTTCCAGACCTCCGACCCGGTCTACAAGATCCCGTCGGCTTGGAACTGGAACGTTACCGTGCAGCACGAGCTCGCTTTCGACACCGCGATCGAGGTCGGCTACGTCGGTCGCGTCGGCCTAAATATGGAGCGGGTACGCGACATCAACCAACTCGCGCCCGGAACAACCCAAGCCAACCCAGGCATCAACTCTAACTTCCTGCGGCCATACAAGGGTTACGCCGCGATTAACTTGGGCGAGAACGCGGCTCGCTCCGAGTACAGTGGTTTGCAGGTTAGCGTAAACCGCCGCTTTAGCGACGGCTTGGGATTCGGCGTGGCCTACACCCTGTCCGACAGCAAGGACAACGCCTCCGACCGTCGACACCAGATCTATAACAACCTCGACGATCGCAACTACTGGGGCTGGTCGAGTTTCGACACTCGCCACGTCCTGATCGCGAACTTCGTCTACGAAGTGCCGTTCTTCAAGGACCGCTCGTCGATGTCGGGCAAGCTGCTGGGAGGCTGGCAGATCAGCGGCATCATGCAGTTCCAGACAGGCACGACGCCGCGGAGAAGCAACCGTTGCGGCTGCATCGGCACGACAGGAGACTTCGCCGGAACCGGCGTCTCACAAGCGGTGCCATGGGAGGTTCTCGGAGATCCGGTGCTGCCCTCGGGCGAGCAGCGCTTCTCTCAGGGCTCCGGGGACGACAACTTCTTCTTCCGGACCACAAACAGCGACGGCAGTCCGCTGTTTGTCGCGCCGGCGCAGGGAACTTTCTCAACAACGCAGTCTCGCAACAGCCTCTTGCACGGGCCGGGCTTCCAGAGCTGGAACTTCGGGCTGTTCAAGGACTTTGCGGTCAACGAGCGGCACCATCTGCAGTTCCGTTCCGAGTTCTTCAACCTGCCGAATCACCCGAATTGGAACCAGGTGAACGCCAACGCAACCAACAGCAACTTCGGCAAGGTCACCGGCAAGGGCGGCAACAGAAACATCCAGTTGAGCCTGCGCTATAGCTTCTAGATCGAGCAGAGCTACGAACTAACCCGCGGCCCGCTCGGCGCAAAGCGCCGGGCGGGCTTTTTCGTGGCGCAAAGTCTTGCCGCCTGAGGCGGACAAAGCCTGCGTGGTCATGACGCCGACCTGACCACGGTTGAAGCGTTGTTGGCGCTTGGCGATTACAACCTAGTCTTCATTTCGATGCCCGTAGTTTCGGTTGTGCTGCGGCTGGCGCCGGGCAAGCGAGTAAGCAGTCTATTCGACCGCGTCCGGTCAGCGACGCCAATATTCACACCCACATCCGTCCCCATACCATCTCCATACCGAGCCGCGAAGCGTTAGCTCGCGGCTTTCTTCTGAAAAGGTAATGCTGTCGACTCCCGGCATATCTGTGGACATTCTCCGGATCTCCATGAGTTTCCGCGGGGTTCCGTTCAGATCGTAGTACGATGTGACGGCGACGTGTTCGACGGACTCACAGACTGGCTAGGTACCGGAGGGATCACCGCGCTCGTGGGGGGGCTCGCGGGTTTGATTGGGGCGATCATCACGTTCTGGGACAAGATCGCCGCACTCAGACAGCGACTTTTCCGGCGTTCGCGATTGTGCGATCCCAACGCTTTCGATCTTCCGCTAGTCCCGGATCGGACGGCGGTTTACGCGGAAAAAGTTGAGCATATCAAAGAATTCCTCGTAGGGCGCAAGGAGCATACCGAAGAGCTCAAAAAGCTGATCGTCGAAAGCCCCCTGGTGTTCGTGGGCGGCAGCTCGGGCGTAGGCAAGTCGACGCTGCTCAAGCTGGGAACAGCGCGGCGGCTGCATCAATCGGGCGTTTGGCTACCGATCTACTTCGATCTTTGGGGCACCGACTGGATTCGGGGTCCGTACGGGGCGTTGGCGGACGCCGTGCAAGTCGCGATCGACAAGGGACTCAGTGAGGAGAAGCGTAAGAATCTTGTATTAGACGGTGCGATTACGGAGAAGAACGTATTCGATGTGCTCGATCTCTTGAGGAGCAAGTGCGGACGAAGGCCCGCCGTGATTTTCGATCAGGTTGACGACTATCTGGTCCGGCACCGAGACAAGTTCGTAGACCCAGAGAGCAAACGCTTCTTGTCTGCCGAGAGGGTGACTGCCACGAACGAATTTTGGGGGGAAGTTGCGGCGCGCTGCTCCGATCGAGACAATCCGTTGCACTGCGTGTTCTCCATCCGCAGCGACCAAGCGATGGGGCTGGAGTGCTTCCGTTTCGTCGAGCCGAGCCCGTACCCACTGGAGGGTCTGGTTCGAGTCGATCTGGACAGGCTGATCGCCAACCTCATCGACGAAGCGAAGATCGACAACCCTGAAGACGGGTTTCGTCAATTGAAGACTCAGTTAGCGCGCGAGCTGAAGGCGCGCGGCACGACGGTGCTTCCGATTCAAGTGCGCGTCGCCGTCGGCGGATTGGCCGGGCTGAGAACGCTGACCCCGCAAGGTCTTGAAAACGCGGGCGGACTACCGGGCCTCGAAGCGGCCTATGTGGAGCGCTACGCCCCCGCCGAGGACAAACAGGCGCGGGCCCTACTTCAAGCGTTGGTTCTAGAGGCGGGAGACGGGCTCAAGACCGACGTCAAGACGATCAAGCAACTTCGCGAAAAGGTTCCGGCCGACGGACGCTTGGAGACAATGCTCGAGCGCCTGGAGCGCGGCCAGATCGTGCGCCGCCGTCTGGAGCCCGGCACCGGCGAAGTTTGGCAACTCTACCACGACTACCTGGCGCATGGCGTGGTGGAGCGGGAGCGGCGGCAGCGGCGTTGGGAGATCTTCTTGGAGGAGGCCGCCGGCACGTTCGAAGAAGCGCACGGGCCGTGGGTCAAGTGGCGTAGGCTGCTTGCGCCGGGGACGCTGCTTCGACTGCTCTGGGAACGCCTTCGTGGACGGCTGAGCTTCGGCGGGCGGGCGCGCTTCGCATGCATCAGCTCGTTACGGCTCGCTGTGAACGTCTGGGTGCTGCTCATTGGCGTTGGGGCGTACGGCTGGTGGTGGTACGACGCCGAGCAACGAGCCGAGAGGATCGTAAACGCCTTCGACAACGACAATGGCCTCAGCGATGCGGAGCTGAGGGCCGTATGGCAGCTTTCCGGCGAGTCGTTCCGAGTACGACGGCGAGTGTTGGAGCGTTTGATCTCAGACGCCACAGGGCCGCAGAAGCTAAGGCCGCATTTTTCTCCGATACTGCACGCTCTGGGCGGACTAGATGGCGATCGGCGCCGCAGTCTTCTCAAACCCGCGCTCGGTTCATGCGAGGATGCCAACTTCAGGGCCGCCGACATAGTCGAGGTGTGTAGGGACGCCGCGTTGACTTTCGACACGGATGGGCTGCGGACCGCAGCCTTCCTGCTAACGGCGATGAAGCGGACCGAGAACGCCGAGGTGCTGTCTCGGCTGGGCTCCGCACTGGGTGGTTTAGGGGAGCGACTGAGTCCGGAGGCGGGGGCGCTGGGCGCGAAGCTTATCGTGGCTGCGATGGAGAAGACCGATAGCGTCGTCGCGCTGTCTGAGTTGGGCTCCGGGCTGGGTGCTTTAGGGGAGCGGCTAAGCCCGGAGGCGGCGGCGCGGGGTGCGGAACGGATTGTGGCGGCGATGGAGAAAACCGCGGACGCCTCGGAGCTGTCTTGGCTGGGCTCGGCGCTGGGGACGTTAGGAGAGCGCCTGAGCGCGGAGAAGGCGGCACGAGGCGCGGAGCAAATCGTGGCGGCGATGGAGAAGACCGAGAACGACTTCGCCCTCTATCGACCGAGTGCAGCGTTGGCGGCGTTGGGGGAGCGACTGAGTCCGGAGGCGGCGGCGCGAGGCGCGGAGCGTATCATCGCGGCGATGGAGAAGACTGAGAACGTCTCGGTGTTGTCTCGGTTGGTCTCGCCGCTGGGGGCGTTGGTGGAGCGTACGAGTCCGGAGGCGGCGGCTCGAGGCGCGCAGCGCATCGTCGCGGCGATGGAGGAAAGCAGGAACGACTTTGCGCTGTCCGCGCTGGGCTCGGCACTGGGGGCGTTGGGCGAGCGGCTCATTGCCGAGACGGCAGTGCGTGGCGCGTCGCGCCTCGTGTTGGCGATGGAGAAGACCGAGAGCGTTTCGGTACTGTCTCGATTGGGCTCGGCGCTGGGAGCATTGGGAGAGCAGCTAGGCCCGGAAGCAACGGCGCGGGGCGCGGAGCGCATCGTGGCGGTCATGGACCAAACCGAGAACGCCGAGGCGATTTATCGACTGGGCTCGGGGCTGGGGAGGTTGGGGGACCGGCTGAGCGCGGCGACGGTGGCACGGGCCGCCGAGCGCATCGTGGCGGTCATGGAGAAGACTGAGAATCTCGCGGCCCTGGAAAGGCTGGCCGGGGGGCTCCGGCCGTTGGGGGAGCGGCTGAGCGCGAAGACAGCGGCGCGGGCCGCCGAGCGCATTGTGGAGGCGATGGGGAAGCCCAGGAGCCCTCAGGTGCTTTATGGGCTGGGCGCCGCGCTGGCTGCGATAGGGCCGTCGCTGAACGAAGAGGCGGCAGGGACGGCTCTTGCGGCACTGATAGTCCGCATCCGGGTTCTCGACGATACCCGCATTTTTTCCTACTGTTACACCGCTGTAGCTCTGGCCCGCGAGGCCACACTCCCAAGGCTGATCGATCTACTGAAGTGGCCAACGTTCTCTGATGAAGACCGCGCCGTGGTGATGGAGAGGGTTGGGCGGTTGCACAGGACTGATCCCGAGGAGTTCGGGTGGTACGAAGAGCGTGATAACGGCGCACGTCGCTTTCGCGTTCACCTGGGGGAGTTCATTGCTTGGGCCGAGGAGCAGGCTTACGCCGACGGTACACCGTTCGACTTGACCACGCCGCCGGAGAATCCGTTCCGAAAATAGGCGCCGAGGGTTTGGTCAGCACGGGCGCGACACGTAAAGGCCCGGGAAACTTTGGTCCCCTCTGCTAGCCTGGAAGCGAAAAGAGCGGCCGCTGAAATCTCGAGCCGCAAGGCCGAATTTTCCACCCGCCCAAGGAAAGACTCATTAGACCAAAGCTTCATCAACCCAGCCTCCTCGGAGCAAAGAACCCCGCCGCGCCCCAGATTTCCGGTTATGTCCGGAAATGACCTAGGGATTTTCATCTTAACTCCATCCCAATAGAATCAACAGCTTAGCGCGGCTCGATGCCCGGATTCGTGTCCGCTTGCCAAACGCCGCCGCTCGTCGATCCGTCCAACCCCCAACGAATCAACGCCTTACGGCCCCGCCGCCGCTCGGAAGCCCGGACATGGGATTGGGGCGTTCGGCGCCCACAAGTCACGGCTGGCCGTATGCGGTCTGTTCTGAGAAGCACTGAAGGCCGAAGTACGGTCCTGCAATCACAGCGTCGGGCGCTCGATAGCGGCCGCCAAACAAACTCGGACGAGAAGACTCATACCCCGATTCAAAACCTCACCCATCGTAGCGGTAGCCAACGCCATGAACGGTAAGGATAATCTTCGGCTGCTTCGGGTCGATCTCAATCCGTTTACGGAGCTGAGAGATGTGCTGATCGAGCGTCCGGCTGTTCGCAACATGCCACTGCCCCCAGCAGTCCGCAAAGAGCGTAGTGCGGTCGACTGCTTGGCCTTGTAGGCGATGCAGCAATCGCAGAACCTTCACGTCTCGGAGGCTAAGATCCAGAGCATCCTCTCCGCGGCGCGCTCTCAGTTCCGACGGCAGGACTTCGAGATCGCCCATCCGAAAGGGCTTGTGATCGGAGGCGTGGCGATCTCTCGCCATGCAGCGTCGGGTAACGGCGCGAATCCGCGCCAGGACCTCGCGAACGCCGAACGGTTTGAGGATGAAGTCGTCGGCCCCAAGCTCCAGCCCAAGGACCTTGTCCACTTCCTCCGATTTGGCGCTGATGAAGATGATCGGCACGTCAGCATCGATGCGGCGGATCTCCCGGCAAACCTCGTAGCCGTCGGCGCCCGGCATCATGATGTCCAAGCAGATGAAGTCGGGCGACTCGCGGTGGTAAATCTCGAGAGCCTTCGATCCGTTCTCCGCCGCGAGCGTCTCGTAGCCCTCCGATTCGAGAATCTCCACGAGTCCCGAGCGTATGTTTCGATCGTCTTCAGCTACTAGAACTTTCATAGCGTCAACCAGGTTGAGATTCCGCCGGGCAGTGAATCGTGACGCGGAAGCGTGCGCCCTTATCCGTAGGCTCCAGCGTCAAATCGCCGCCATGGAGCCGAGCAAGCTCCCGAGCGATTGCCAGCCCAATGCCCGTGCCGCTCACGCCCTCCGTCAATGCGGCGCTCACCCGGTAAAACGGCTCGAAGATCTTCGAGCGCTCCCGGGACGGCACGCCCGGCCCGCGGTCCGCCGTCACGATCTCCGTAGTGTCGCCGCGACGCCGGCTCGACAACAGCAGGTACTTGCCGCCGGCGCCGTACTTCTCGACGTTGCTGATCAGATTGCCCACGATCTGCTCCAGCACATCCGCGTCCAGCGATACCGTATCAGAAGCATCGAGCGCCAGCTCGACCTCGATGCCCTTAGCCTCCAGCGCGGGCCGGAAATGATCCAAGACTTGTCGGAGCACATCGTCTACAACGCCCGGAGTGCGGTGCAACTCGAGATTCCGGCGTTGCTTGCGGCTGAACGTCAAGACGTTGCCAATCAAACGGCTGAGGCGCTGGCTCTCGGAAACAATCACTCCGGCGTAGCGCTGTAGTCGCTCGTCGGCCTCGTCGGCGTCTTTCTCGAGCAGCTCGGCATACATGCGGATATTGGTCAACGGCGTCTTAAGCTCGTGAGAAACCTGATTCACGAAGCTGACCCTTTGTGCCGCCTCGCGCATCTCGCGGGATTGCTCACGATAGAAGTAGTAGGTCAAGCCGATCACCGTCGCGCCAAGCAGCCCCAACCCCAAACCCAGATTCAACAAGAGATGCGCCTCGGCCGCCCCTCCAAACGCCGCGCTCGATCCGAAATACTCCAAGCTCCAGGCGCCAAGCGGCGCCCCGAGAGCAAGCGCAGCGATGGGCAGCGCGCCCTCTTCGGGCTCATAAGAGCCCCACTGGTAGAACAATCGTCCGGTCGAATCGACCAGCCGGATGCGTCCCTGCGCGACCTCCGGCGAAAGCGCGTCCGTCTCCGGAAGAGAAGCGACGAGTTCCGCCAGCAGCCGCGTACTGTTAATCTCCGCCGCATGGACGCGACCCTCGGCGCGCTCCCACACCATCATCCGCAGCCCGTCCGCTCCATACCAGGCATGCCAACCCGTCGGGCTTCCCGATGTCGAAGTCTCGGCATCCCCTGCGGATCCGCTGAGCTCTCCGCCGTCCCAAATGTGTCGAGTGCGTTCGTACGATTCACGCTCCCCAGCAGTGAGCGCAGAGGGCTCTTGAACCGGCGGAAAAACCACACGGCCGTCAACATCAAGTGCGTAGTACTGCAGCGCGTAGGGCGATTGACGAGTGCGCCTTCGGAGCTCCTGAGCATTTACGGTCAGCGGGCTCATCTCGCCCCGCACCAGCTCCTCATACTGCTCGAGCGACCGTCCCAACAGGGCGTCCACCGAGCGCAATTGACCGAGCATTAGTTCTCGGAAGCTGTGCTCGACGACCGCCTGCTGATCGCGAACAAGCCGCGCCCCTAACCAGCCGGTGATGGCCAGGGGCGTGAGCACGATGAGCGCCAGAACGATGGTGAGCCTAGGCTTCAATTCTTGTTCCGCTGAGGAATCACCGCTCGCTGCTGCCGCGTCTTATATTGCCCCTCAACTTGTTTCTTGCGCTCGCGGTTCCATTCCTTCTCGCCTAAATTTTCGCTGGCCTCCAGATTCACCGCGGCGTCGTCTTGAAGTTGTGGAGCGTCGAGCCTCTGGGCGTTCTCTTGAAGGTACACGGAGTTCGATTCGAACGCCACGCGCGCCTCTTCGACCTTGCCTTTATCCCGGAGGGCCGTAGCTGCCTCGTTGCGTTCGGCGCCGATCTGGCTAACCACGGCGGTCATGACCTCCCGATTGCTTGCTTTTTCGACCGCGGCGGGCGACTTGGCGTAGGTCACCGACACAGAGTCCTGCAACTTCGCTCGTGAGCCGCTGTCGAGGTCGTAGTACCCGACTTCGACGTCGCCCACGCGCTGGGCCTTTCCTGCGTCGGCGGGACTGAGCTCTACCTCGAGCAGAAGGTAGCGCGTCTGGTCGCGATAGATCTGATTGAGAGACGCGTGCACTTCTCGGCCGGCTATTTCAGCCTCGCGGCCAACCATCCGAATCGGACGAACGCCTGGAGGGCACTCGATATAGATCGTAAAGCCTTGCCCAACTACCGAGAGCGCGTCGCCGAATTCCGTAGCGAACGCCAACTCAAGATCTTCCTCATCCTCGACAAAGAAGTGGTTGCCGTCGCTGGCCATCGCCAGCCGCGTCATCAGGTCCTCGTTGTACTGCAGTCCCAGACCGATGGTCGTCACCGTGATGCCTTCACGAGCGAGAGAAGCCCCGAGCCTCCCCAACTCTCCCGGCGAGCTTGGGCCCACGTTGGCAAGCCCGTCCGAGAGCAAGATAAGCGTGTTGACTCGATTGCGGTCCACGAACTTCCGCAGCTCTCGCGCTCCTTTGCTTACTCCCGCGAACAGAGCAGTCCTACCGCCTGCCTCGATACCTTGGATCGCTCTCCGAATACTCCCTCGATCACTTAGCTTAGTGGCCGGAACCAGGACATCCACCGTGCTGTGGTATGTGATGATCGAGACGATATCGTCATCGCCCAACTTGCGAAGGGCCATCAAGGCGGCGCGCTTTGCCTCCTCGATCTTGCTCCCCCCCATCGACCCGGAGCGGTCAAGCACAATCGCAACGTTGACCGGCGCGCGGTGTCGTCGACGCGACTCGAGCCCCGTCAGTGCGACGCGCATGTAAGCTTTTTGCGACGTCCCGGCCAAGACAACCGGCGTCGACATCTGCACATCGAGCTTGACGGAATCGGCCTGCGCGGCCGGAATCATCAACGCCGCCATCAGCGCCGTCGCCGGCCATGGGCTAAACTTCTTCATCGTTCTCATTCTTGCGGCCTCCTTGCCGAGTTCTTGTCGGCTAAGTCAACCGTACAAGCGCGCCGCCCTTCATTGGTCAGACCGCCGTAAGGAGGTTGTAAGAACAGTGTAAAGGCGATTCGATCGTATCCTGCGCGTCTTCTACAAACAGGAGAGGCGGCCGTCGGGGAGGGCGCCTTCTCCGAGCAGCATGACCAGGCGCGAATCTAGAACCGCGCAGGCTCGGCAATAGTCGAGCTTGACGAGACCTCCTCTAGGCTCCGCACGACGCTCTTCGAGGCCTCCCAAACTCTTCGAAAAGAACGCTGGATCATCTCCCGGAACAGATCTCAGATGAACCCGACGTGTTCGAACGCCTGGCCCTCCACGGTGATCTGCGAATCCGAACTCCTCCATCGGCGGCGGCTTTTGCTCCGCAATCGCCGCTAGTGATATCCTTTGTTAACGGTCAGCCCCTCTATGTCCAAGCTAACAGTCGGCGATCTAGCGATTCTTGGCGGCCAGCCTGCTTTCTCTGAAGCTCTTGTTGTCAACCGTCCAAATATAGGGGACCGGGGGCGATTCAACGAACTACTAAGTGATGTCCTTGATCGGCGGTGGTTTACCAATGACGGCCCTCTTGTTCGTGAACTCGAAGAACGCTTGGCCGATCGCCTTGGCGTAAAACACTGTATCACTGCAAATAACGGTACCTGTGCCCTTTCTATCTTAGTCCGAGCCTTAGAGCTTTCGGGAGAGGTGATCGTTCCTTCGTTCACTTTCGTCTCGACGGCGCACATGTTACTGTGGCACGGCATTGAGCCCGTCTTTTGCGACGTATCTCCAAATGGCTGGAATATGGACCCGGAAGTCTGTGAGGCTCTGATAAGTGAAAAGACTTCTGCAATACTCGGGGTTCATATTTGGGGACAGCCTTGCGACATCCCACGCCTAACCGACATTGCGGACCGGCACGGCCTCACACTGCTGTTTGACGCCGCCCATGCGTTTGGCTGTGATCATCAAGGCGCCTCACTTGGCCGCTTTGGCGACGCCGAAGTTTTCAGCTTTCACGCCACGAAAGTCTTTCACACATTTGAAGGCGGGGCCGTTACGACAAATAACGATCGGCTCGCGGCAAAACTCCGAACTATGCGAAACCACGGCTTTGCCGACTATGATCGCGTAGTAGCGCTCGGAACTAACGCCAAACTACCGGAGCCTTCCGCCGCTATGGGGCTGGCCAACCTGGAGAACATCGATCGAATCATCGAAGAGAGTCGGCGAGTTTATGAGTCGTACAAGCAGGCTCTTGCGGGAGCTCCCGGACTAACGCTGGTTCAACCTGATGAAAACGAGCGCCATAACTACCATTATGTCGTGGTGGAAGTCGACGAAAGACAAACAGGGATGACCCGCGATGAGCTTACAGGACTTCTACACGCAGAGAACGTCCTGGCGCGCCGATACTTCTACCCGGGTTGCCACCGGATGGAGCCGTACGCCTCCCGTTCGCCCGAGGTTGATCTTCGTCTGCCCAACACAAACGCAGCTACGGAGCGCGTCTTGGTGTTGCCCGGCGGCACAGGGGTGACGCCGTCGCAAGCCAGGGAAATATGCGAGATTCTGAGACTAGCTGCCAGTCGGTCTTCCGAGGTTCGTCTCCGCCTGAAGAAGGAGCCTAGCGTCTCTCCGCAGCATGCGGCAAGCCGCCCGCTTCATCGTCGAGGGCGCAGCGCCGAATCGATCAACGCCCGCCGCGTCCCGAGCCTGGAGATTCGCGTCCCCGTAAGCCCGCGGGACAAAGACATGAGGATGGTTCAGTACCTTCTCGAGTCGCTACGGGTTTTCGGCGGTCCAATTGCCAAACAGGCGCGCTGTGTTCTTTCGGTGGGCGCGGACGAGGCTCCATGGGACCTCCGTAGTCGTTATCCATGGCTCGATGATCGCTCCGTTGCTATCCAATGGGTAGACCGCCAACTTTTTCGGGAACGACAATACTTTTCAACCGGTTACGATCGATTCACCGTCGAATCTGATGCCGACGTCGTCGCGCTGCTAGATGCGGACATCCTCGTCGGACGCGATTTTGACAGCGTCATTGAGCGCGCGCACTTTGAGCAGGTGATGCTTGGGTGCATCGCCCACGTGTCGCCGTTTGACGAACCGCGGAACAAGCTGTCCAGTGAAACTTGTTGGAGGGCCGTATTCAAGGAAGCCGGCCTCCCGCCGCCGGAGCTCGACTTCGCGCACACGGGTTGGGGCCTGATGTCTTTGGATCCAAAGCACCGCTATTGTCCCGCCTACTGTAACTTCGGGTTTATGGTTGCGCCGAGGGTATTTTTTGAACAGGCGAAAGTGTCATTCCTAGCTGACCTCGATGCCGCAAGGCGAACGATCGAAACACCATTCAGCGCGCAGATCGCAAACGCGTTGGCGATCGCCCGCTACAAAATCCGCTGCGAAGCGCTTCCGCTCAACTACAATTTCCCTCTGCATGTGGAGGCCGCATCGATGCGCAAGCTTAACCCTGACCCCAACGGTGAAGATGCCGACGAAGATATCAGGGTTTTTCACTACCTAGGAGAAGCTTCCGGAGAGATAAACCGTAATGACTTCGAGAGCATCGCAAGCGAACAGACGCTTTTGAATCGAGAAGATTTCAGCCCGACGGCTCGCGCTCTGCAGCAGAAACTCCGCCAGTTATATGAAGCAAGAGAGAAAAAGGCGGACTCGATGCACGATCCTTCGTCGTTTGTCGGGGCGGCAGACGCCACACAGTTATAGGCTGAAGTCTATGGCGAGAAGAGATACTCCTTACCGATGGTGAGTTCGACCTTTACCTTCTCGCTCCTGAAGCAGGTCGCCGAGAACGTGGGAAACGTGCATCAGGACAACTGGGAATCCCGTCGTTGTGCGGTCGTTCCGACGCGACCACCGATTCCGGGATTAGACGCACCGACGCTCTCTGGCCTAGGGTATTCCTACGTCCAGGACATAGCGCCCCGCGTGGCGCCAACCCTCGCGAGCATCGAACCCGAACTGCCGCGGCTCGAGCGCACCTATGCCCTCCTGGAGAACGAGGAGTCCCGCGACCTCATGGCCCGCCTTTTCGCATACGTGCTCCTCGGACATGAACGGGTCCGGCTCCCATCCCCCACTCCTGACTATGTCCAGCGGCTCGCGGAGCTCGACGGAATGGCCGAACCGCTCGCGGGTGTCGTGTCGCGGGTCTTCGAGCACGAGCTGGCCCTAAGCCTGTTCGACCTCGGTCACCTGGGGCGTCCGATCCGGCTCGCGGCGACTTCTCTGGGCATCTACACAATCTATATCGCCGAGCAGTACGCCTATCGTCGTGACGGCGTGTCGATTGCCGCGAACATGGGAGACACGGTCCTCGACGTGGGCGGATGCTGGGGCGACGCCGCCCTGGACTTTGCGGACCGAGTCGGCGACGGAGGCGCGGTCGTCTCCTTTGAGTTCGGCCCCTCCAACCTCGAGGTCTTCTCACGCAACCGTGAGCGCAATCCGCAGCTTGCGAAGCGAATTCGAATCGTGGAGCACGCCGCTTGGAGCTCGAGCGGCGAGAGGCTGGATGTGTCGAGCCAAGGGCCTGCTACGTCTGTGGTGAGCCCGGACCCGGGCTCCGCCGGGGAATTCGTCGAGTCGCTGTCCATCGACGATCTCGTTTCCCGAGATGGCCTGACGGTCGACTTCATCAAGATGGACATCGAGGGATCCGAGCTCGCGGCCCTGCGTGGCGCTGAGACGACCCTTCGAAACCAAAGGCCGAAGCTGGCGATCTCGGTTTACCACAAGCTCGTTGCGGACTTCGCCGAGATCCCCGAGTACCTCGACTCCCTGGGGCTCGGGTATCGTTTTTATCTCAAGAACGCCACCATCTTCGAGTGCGAGGTGGTGTTGTTCGCAGAGGCGACGAACCGCGGCGCTCCCTAGCTGCAACGGGCAGGCGGCCTAGACTCCTCGCCGACCTAGCGCCGCCGAACCAACTCGTACCCTACGCGAGCACGGTGTCGCGACCGAAGAACTCGCCTAAACGGCCTGGGTAGCATAGCCAAACCCGGACTTTCCAAATCCGTTGCCGTTATACAACATATACTTCGTGTCCTTGTGTATGACGACATGAGGATAGGCGATCATTTCCGAATCCCAGCCAGTCGACGAGACGCCGATTCCAGCTTCGTCGTCGATACGCCGCCATACTCTTCCATCGACGGATTTCGCGTACCCGATGCGATAGCTGGCCGAGCGATCCTCGCGATAGCCCCGGGAGTTCCGATAGCAGTACCACATCTCATAGCCTGAGTCCGTGCTAAGCACTGAGGCTCGCGTGATACCGCCCTGCTGGCCAATCAACCCGATAGCGGGCTCGCCACGGCGGTTCCAGTGGATCCCGTCGTCGCTCTCCGCGTACCGTAGGTGATAGAGCGGTTCCGGCCGATCATCAACAACTTCCCACCCGAGGCCTGATTGATACCAGTTCCTCCACACCCCGTTCTCTAAGAGCACGCAGGACGTACCCGTAAAGTAAGGCTCCTCAGGCCCGGTTCCCAGAACAGGGCCTTTCGAGACTCGCTGAAAGCTCTCCCCGCCGTCCATGCTGGCCGCGAGGCCTACGGAGTTGTGGTACGGGACCGCTTGTCTCAACGTCCAGCCGATGTAGTACAGATACTTGACGTTTCCCTGGCGGACAATCCACGAAGGCATCACGCCGCTATCGTCAAAGGTTCCACGGTCGCCTGGCTCCAAAATCGGTCCGGCACTCTCGCGAATAACGCTCGTAGGGTTCCCGGCCTCAACATCAATAAACGAAACGTGGCTACGGTTCTCAGAATCTCGGCTAGCAGAGTAGATGCGCCAAACGTGATCGTCCACGATGTCGACTGTCGGTAATTGAGCGTGCGACCGACTCCAAGGCTGGTCGCCTTGAGGGGCGTAGATCAGCCCTCTTTTCTGCCAAGCCATTCGGCCCCCTTCTGATTCACACCCCCTCCAACAACCATCCGCCGCCGACGCCTTTCGATACGCGCAACTCGGTCCGCTCGACTATCGCTGGAGGCCGCTATGGGTTCCAATCGGAACTCTTGACTTTGCTCTTGACCGCCGGCGCTCCCCTGTAAATACTCCACGGTTCGGTGTCTTTCGCTATGGCTGCACTCATCGCGACAAAAGTCCCCTCCCCGACAGTCACGGCGTCACGCACCGTTGCATTGACGCCCAGGAACGCCAACTCTTCGACAACACAGTGTCCCGAGATCACAACATGAGAGGAGATAAACACATGAGACTCGATGCGGCTGTGGTGCCCAATATGATTCCCGCTCCACAGGATACAATTGTCGCCAATCGTCGTGAACGGCTGGATTGTATTGTCTTCGAGAACAAAACAGTTTTCACCGATTGATCTATCGTTCAAGACGGTAGCGCGTGAACTGACGTAGCTTACACAGTCATATTGTTTTCGTTTGGCAGCGGCGAAGATCCTTTGTCGCTCGCGGTTTTGGCGCTTGGATGACATGGGAGCAAAAAAAGCAAACTCGCCCGGCGGATATATGGAGGCCACTTCTTCAAACGGCACAACCGGCAACCCCTCGAACTCATCCGCGTCCGGCAGGTACTCGCGCTCGACGCAAAATGCTTCGACTTGATGATCGCTGTCCTCTCGCAAATAGAAGTTAGCGAGCGAGGCAAAATCTTTAATGCCAAAAACGATAACGCGCGCCATTGCTATTTCCCCGTCGGGCGACGGTAGGCATATACAGCGTACTCATAGAGCCCGTAATCGTGGCGCAAAACGAAGTCGCGAGACAATTTCGTAGAGACATGACCCGCCGCAACGTCCACCGGGCAATGGAAGAGGTCGTCCCTCTCCCAGTCCACATACTTTGACATCACATTGAAAGCGACGCCCTTCTTGGCGTGCCGGAAGACGGCCTGCGTCAGCCTCTTGAAGTATGCCAGCATCTCTTTATAGCTAAGATCCACTTTTTCGGTGAGGACGCCGTTCATGATGACGTAATCGAAGGTCGGCAGCCGGCAGTCGACGTCAAGGATGTCAAGACAATGGTATTCGTTGTGCGGGTACTTTCGGCGTGAGAGTTCAATGAAGCCTTTGGAGAGATCGAGGCCTACGTACTGAACGCCGGACCACTGCGATGACCTCATGAACTCGTAAAGATGCGAGGCCCCGCACCCAAAATCGAGAAGAGTCAGCCCCGTCGGATCGGCCTCCCGAATCAACTCCAGCATCACCTTGTATCTCGTGGCGGCTGCGTCGGCATCCGGCCAATCTACGCCGCGGTGATTGTCTCCGTGCCTTGCCAGACAGCCCTCATAGTGGGAGACAATCGAACGATATTTCGCGTCCCGCATCTAGTTTGGATTTCCAAACTCGCCGACGCGGTAGGCTGGGAAGTATGCCTCTTCCGCAACGCCGCAGGCTTCAGCAAGTCCTCGATAAACGTCCGGCTCCAGGATGCGGCCACACAGATAGACAGTGCGCGTTCCTGTCGCCCAGCCACGCTTGAACCTGGTTAGTCCATCCGGCGCCGCCTGTTGAACCCCGGCCCCTGAACCCAATCCCAGCCAGCGAGTCCCATGACGCTGAAAGTATTGGATTGACTCCCAGAAAAGCGCGTAGGACGCGCGGAGTCGATAGCCCTGCTCCGAATACGCGGCCAGATGATAGTAGGCCTTGTCTTGGCTTATATACCAAAGGATCATTCCTACCACGGCGCCGTCGCATGTCGCCTTGAATGCTACGATTCCAGGAACTTTCAGCTGTTGCTCGAACGACGTCGGTGAGAAAGCTGAGATTCCTCGGATCTCATGGCGGCGAATCAGGCCTTCATAGAGATCGATCCAGGTACTCAGACACGCAGCCGGGGCATCGCATAGTGCCGTGCGGACTGCGCGAAGGGCTTTGGGCAGATACCGCTTGTGATGGGATGATAGGGCGGATTCGCTAAAGCTTCGTAGGTCGATAACGAAGTGCTCTTTGAAAGGAACCATGCGATCCGGGAAGCATCGGCGTAGATTTAGCGGGTCCCACGAACCGAAAGGATCTGTTATCAGGGTGACGCTCACGAGGCGCCCCTTCAAGCGCTCGACATCCTGCGCAAGATTCTTCGCCGAGGCGCAAGTGAAGAAAGGGTAAGGGCCGATCGCGTCGTGGTATGGGGTCGAGCCGATCTGGCGCTTCAAGAGCCAGCCGTCGCTGTCCGGAAGACGGCACGGTGAGCCAAACTCGGAGAGTGACGCGGCATAGGAGGGATGAGAGTAGCCGGTCGCTTCGGGCTCAGTCCGCGAAAGCATCTTCCCGAAGAATACCACTAGGGGCGGGTCAGTGACCCGCCCCTAGCTCGATGGGAAGGCTTTCCCGATCCGCGCCTAGTTGTTCTCGGCAGCGGCCCGAATGCCGATCGCTGCTTCGATACGAGCCAGGCGGTCCGCCATCTCGGCCTTTTGCTCCGATTCCTCTTTGAGTCGCTCGTTGAGCATCTCAATGTAAATGTGAGCTTTCTCGAGTTCCTCCAAGATGCCCATGGTCGTCTTGGCGACCTCAAAGGTTCCATCGTCGCTTGCCTTGTCGACTGCCGGCAGGTGGCTTTTCTTCCACATGAACCGTGAGTGGTCTTCGATGGACTCCAACTCGTAGCTAGGCTGGAATACATAGTCCGGATGGATCACGTTCGTATTCTGGGTGATCGTACCGGTGATTTGGACGCCGGCTGGGAGTAGTGTCATTACCTCAGTAGCGCCGACGAACATGCGAGTCCGTTCGTTGCCTGAACAGGGGCGCGCCGTAATGAAGGTATGCCCCTGGTTGGGTCCATACTGCAGGTTCAGGGCACAACCTCCGCTGACAGACGGATCCACACCAATACCGGCTGATGCGGCCGTCGTGTCGTTTACACTCTTGACGTGGATGCCCTTGTTGTCAAGCGACGGCGAATTGGTCCCGACGCCGATCCTGCCGCTGTTAGCCATGTAGATTGTGTTTTCCGGCGTATTAGGCTGGATTCTAAAGGACAGCTTGGAGCCGTTTGTTACGTCGCGGATGAAGAAGTTCGTCTCGTTGCCGGCTAGGTCCCAGGTCTGGGGCGTGAAGCCGGAGGAGCCGTCCTGCTCCAAGCGCAGCGTTGGCGTGTTGCCTTCCTTTACATGAAGATTCACCACCGGAGTGTTGGTGCCGAAGCCAATGCGTCCGCCGTCCTCGACGTAGAGTGAGTTTGCCGGCGCCCCGGCTTCAACCCTGAAGGGCTGGCGGCCGGCGTTGGAGTCTTCGACCGCGAAGTAGTTGGCGCCACCGTTCGAGGAGTCGTTGATTATGATGCGCCAGTCGTTGGTGGGGAAGCTGGCCGAGGTGCTCGTATCCTGGAAGTGAATCCGCAGATTGTTCTCTTTCAGGCGGAGGCTGTCGAAGCCGAAGCTTTCGCCGTTGACGCAATCGTTGCCGACGCAGGCGCTGAACTGGATGATCACGTCATCGAGGTGCACAATGTCCGCCGAGGCCTTGGGCGCGCCCAACAGGGCCAATCCGACCGCCAGGGACGCTGCAAACAATACTTGTCTTAAGCTATTCATTAACTTTCTCCCTTCTATTCTCTGTCCCTGTCGATTCCTACTTCGCGACCTGGCTGCCGGGCTCGACCACGTTCGGGTCAACTACGCTGCCGCCTCGGACGGTGAAGGAGCCGCTCTGCACGAGCGGCTGGCCTTGGGAGCGTCGATTGGCGAAGCCCCGTTGCGGGGCGGCCTCGAGATTCGCTCCGCGCCCGTTGTTGAACCCGTTGGCGACGGGCTTGATGCCCTCCGGCACGATGCTAAGCTCCCACTTGTAGATGCCGTCGGGAAGCTGCGCGCCGTCGGCGGTGCGTGCGGCGAACCTCGGGTTGCCGCCCGTGAAAGTCTCGGTGTGGTGGAAGTCGCCCCCGGCCACTCTCAGCTCCACTCCGGAGACCGAAGAAATGACGGTCCATTCCAGTCCTCCGCCGGTGGAACGGGTCGTTGCAAACTGAGGGCCCGCCGCCGCGGCGTTCGGGGCCGTGAGCAGCAGAACCGCCGCAATCGCTCCCAACACGCCTAGAATCTTGTATCGATTCGAAGTTTTCATTGCAGTGATTCTCCTTCCTGTCGTCCTGTACTTGTTAATTTTCGAGCTCCAACACCCTCGCGGGCACTCCTCATCCGAATCACGGCGGGGCCCTATCCGGGCTCCTCAACCGCCGTGCGTATAGCTTACCGTTCGCGGCCATGTTCGTCTATATGTCTAGATGTCCCGGCGCCTACCCAAGGTCGCGCCTCACAACGGCGTCAGTTCGCCTCATCATCATCGCCCGCGCTGGTGCACTGCGGGTCTGGTTGAAATTGCCCATTGGCGCCGTCAAAGTCCACAAATCTCGTCACCTCGGTAACTGGATCATCGTCGGGGCCGCATGGCGGCGCTGTACCACTCGTCGAACACGTAGTCGTCACAACGAAGTCGTTGTCGTTGTCGAGACCGTCGTTGCACGCGGTTACGCTGCAGTTGCTGCGTCTCCCGACCTCTTCACAGACGTTCGGCGGTCCCGAGCCCGACACGAGGATGTCAACAACAGCGGCGGCTAGGGCCGGTCCTTGCGTGACCCGATAACCGAAGCTGAATGTCTGGCCGCCGGAACCCGGGGGCGTCGCGAAGGTCAGCGAGGCCGGGGCGGAGAACGACTGAAATTCGGCGACGGGCGCGCCGGAGGAGTCGAGCAGCGAGCCGGCGGGTATTTGCGACAAGTCGGTAATCAAGAACTGGATCGGCGTGGCGCCTGAGCTGGTGATCGACAACTTCGGCTCCTTGCCCGACAACAGACTACCATTAGCCGTGGAGTATATCTGGAGACCTCGTTGAGAGCCGCCCCCGGTTATCGTCTCGTCAACCCGGCCTTGGATCGTGAGGAACTGGCGGTAGGCGTTCGCTGACAGGAACGCCGAAGTGGCGTCGAAACCGAACGTGCCTTCCGTGCCGGTCGGCCCGGCGGGTACGGTCATTACTACGGCGGCCAGCTTGGTGCCTGGCGTCTCGAAGTCCGAAGCCGTCAGTAGCCCGTCCTGGTCCGTTTGCCCAAAGTCAACCGTATGAACGTAGAACTCGGTGTCAAGCGAATCGACACTGCCTTTGTTCGTCGTGAGCGTGACCGTCGCAGTATCGCCGTTCGAGGCATCGAAGAAGCCCGCACCGCTGATGTCCCACTCCATGTGGACGCGATACGTCGCCGGAACTGAGCTGCAGGCCGATCCGGAAACGTTGACGCCCGCGGCTACGAGCCCAGGGGTCGAACCCGGAAGGGTGTCCGCACCGTCGCCAAGCCCGTCGCCGGTGCTGTCGCAAACATTACCGCCCACCGTCGCGCTCGGAAGCGCAGCGGAAGCGGCAACCCGCTCCACTGACAGGGCGCCGATCGGGTCTCCGACTCCGCCTGGATTTCCGATCAGCGTGATGGGAATCGATTGGCCGTCTACTCCGGTAAGCGACTGGTCCTCCGTGAGAGGCTGCGGCGCCGACACGTTGACGGATACCGTCCCGGTATCACAGGAGGGCATGCTGCAGGGCGGGCTGGAGGTTGTGGAATCGCGCCCGCCATAAGTGAAGCTGTCCGCTCCATTGAAACCGGGATCCGGCTTATAGACGACGGCCTGGTCGAGCAAGTCGGTCGGCGCCGCAGTAATCGTGCCGCCTCCAGAATGACTTAGCGATCCGTCGGAAGGCAGCGAGTCGATGAAGTACGTGACCGTGCCTACTGACGCGGGCGAGCCTGAGTCCAAACCGACGATTGCCTGAGTATCTTCGGCGGTATCCGCCAGAACGTCGCTGACTTCCACTTCCGTGAGCGGCGGTGGCGGAGGGCTGTTATCTGGGGGCGGGTTGATCGTGACCACCGCGTCGCCTGCGTTTCCAATTGGGTCGTTGACACGGAACGTGAAGCTGTCTTCGAGGAGGCTCGGGTTACCTGAGTAGGCGACGGTGGCGCTCATGATGGGAGGCTGGACGGTTGCCGGCGGTGGATTGGGGTTGGCAATCGGGTCCGGCACGATCGGCGTTATGACGCCCAGAGTTCCCACTGTAGGGCCGGACACAATCGAGAAAGTCAGATCTTCGCCTTCCGGATCGCTGGCCCTCAGGGTGATCAGGTCCGGGTTGTCAAGTGTTTGCGGCTCGGCTGTCGGGGGCTCGTCTACGAACGCGCTCACCTCAACAGCGGAACTCTGGTCGATCAGAATGTCACGGCCGATGATCGCGCCCGCGAAGGCGGAGTTCTTGTCCACTTTCACGGTGCCGTTCAAGGCGCAGAAGTTCGCCGCCACGTCACTGCTTTGGCCGACCCATACGGCGGGCGGAGAGTCAGCAGGAAGAGGGCCGCCGTTCGTGCCATTGACGTGGATCTCCACATCGGCTGCGGTGATCCCGGGGGCGACCTCGATCAGAGCGTTCTTGCCTATATCAAACCGTTCTTTGACGACGACCTCGGAACGCCCCGCAAACCGCACGGTCCGGCATGGGAAGGGGCAATTCCCGCCCGCCGATGCCTTCGCCACCGATTCGAATTCATAACTCCCGTTCAGCACCAAGGTTCCACCCACGGTAACGACGCCGTACAGGCCCGACGGGAGGTTCAGCGTCGTCCCAGGAGCCACGAATAGGTCTCCACTGTGGGGCCGCTCAGAATGGGCCTCGCAAGAGAGGTTCGAGATGATAGGAGGCTGATCGCTGCAGGGGGCGTCCCCGCCGCTGTAAGACCCGGAATCCGAGAAAACAGCTTGCGACTCTGCGTCGAGAACGTCCGCGCATACGATACCTACGCTGGAGCCCCTGTTCAGGTGAACCTCCTCGGCCTTGACGTCGCCGGTGATGACCACGTCCCGGCTTATCTCAATATCGAAGCCCGGCACTAGAGTGACGTCGTTCCCGCCATCGTTGACGATCAGGTCGCCTTCGATCTGCGACGCCTTTTTGATAAAGATGCTGTTTGTGGCGACGGCGACCACACCGGGGGCCAGGATTGCTTCCTTAGTAGCGGGGCCAAGCCCCTGAGCCTGAGAGCCTGCGGCCCTGGCGGTCCGGCTGCGAGACGGGGCCTTTGCGGCGACCGCGTCGGCCGCTTCGGCCTGCTGTACGTATGTACCGGATGCGAAGCAGCAGGCGAACAGCGAGCTCGCGAGAATGCTCCGGAGCGAACTCTTGCGGCAGAATGACAACATCACTTGGGTTGGGCCTCCAATTGGATCTCAGCTTGCCGCAACGCGACAGGCGAGCGCTGCTGGCTCGCTTGACGATGCGACGGAGAACCTATTGTAAACCCGCAAGGCCAATAGTCAACAAGAAATCTCATCCGTTTGAAAAAAATGCTCTGATTCAACGAGTTGTGCCTGTTTCCTTCCTAGGAGCCGTGCCAGTAATTTCCGTTCTTGGCCATGTTTTTCACTGTCCTGCGCGGGTTTAGCGGCCCATCATTGCCGTCCAAGCGTCGCGTAATTCTAGTTGCCGCCGCCGACCAGTTCGATCCAGTCCTTCACGGCGCCGCCGCTGCAGCCGAATTTGGTGTGGCCCTGACCTAGGCTCATCTCCGCGATGAGCTGCTCGCAGGAGCAACCGGCGGTTTGCTGGATGTCGACCTCAGAGTTCTGGAGGCCGCCTTTCTCACCCGGCGCGTTGGTATCAAAGATCGTGTCGTCGTTGAACGGACCCAGAGCAAGGCGGTTCGTACCTAGCCCTTGCGTTGGTACGCCGGCCTCAGGGATGCCCGTGGTCGGACAGAGATCATCAACATCAAGCACCGTGTCGCCGTCGGAGTCGGCGGGCGGGTTCGTAACGACCAGCGAGGCGACGGCAGGATTGGCCACCGGGAACCTCTGGCCGTCGACGTCCTGATTGAGATCACCGGTGGTGTTCACGTAGGTGTCGGGCGGCGTGAGGTCGCTGTCAGACCGGCTAGGGCCGCTGAAAAGATTATCGGAAAACTCCAAGCTGCTCTCCTCTCCGGACCCGACGTTGGCAATAGTGAAATTCAGAGTGACCGTGTCGCCCGGAACGGCGGTGTCTTGGAACGACTTGCTGAAGTCGAAGTCTCCGTCGGTGAATTCTGTCGGGTACACGTCCTTAGAGGCAAATTCGTACGAGTTCGACGATACTAGCCAGTTGATTACAGTCCTAGTGGAATCGCAGAACACCCCTCATGTTGAGTCGTGGCATAACGAATACCAGTACCTTACACGGCATTAGTGTTCTTGCTCAATAGGGAAATAGACGCAAATCTCGTAGACGCCGCCTTGGTACGAACGTACTATTCGGGACCCTAGGAGGAGCTACAACCGAGAGCTATAGCAGGCATTCCGTTGCCCCCGGACCCGCCCCAACCACGCCGACGAGATGGACCCCACGGTCTCGGTCAGACTATTAGCCGGCCGATTTCTTGCGTTCGCGGTGCGCCAGGCGATTAGCGCGGCGGTCGCCGGCTTGCTCGTAGCGTCGTTGCTCGTCATCGGTCTCAGGGATGATCGGCGGCGTCGGCATCGGTTGCCGCTGCTCATCGAGGGCGACGAAGGTAAGATACGCTGAAGCGACGTGGCGCGTCTCGGCCGTGCGCATATCCTCGGCGTATACTACAACTCCCGTCTCCATCGAAGTATTGAAGGCGCGGTTCACCGATGCGTGCAACACTACCAACTCTCCAATCATTACCGGCTCGAGAAACTCCATATGGTCGAACCCGGCTGTGACGACGAACTGCCGGCTATGGCGCGCGGCGGCGAGCGCGCCGGCGATGTCGACCAGGTGCATGATCTTGCCGCCGAGCAGCGTGCCAAGGCCGTTGGCGTCGTTGGGCAGGGCGAGCTCGGAGAGCGTGGCCTGCGAAGCGCGAACCGGTTTGCCTTCCATGGTCTTCCCAGTCTAGGCGACGCGGCTGGTTGTTTGACATTGTTCCGTTGACTTCAAAGCCTCGCGCAGCAACTCTCTCTTTCCCTCGGTCCAGATGTCGCCCGCTTCAAGCGGCTGCGCATCGCGAATAGCCCCCACGTCGAGACCTTCGTGTCCAAAGAGCTCAACGCCTCCGATTCGAACGGTCGCCGCCGCGAGTAGGCTGCATCGAATAGCAAGGCGGTCATAACGGGCAGTAGGCGTCGTACCGTCGCGATCCTACTCGCTGCACTGCGCCGTCGCAAGCGGCGCCTGGGTGACTGGATCCATAGCGAGCGTGACTTCGCCGCGGTCGGCTCCGATTGCAGACTTCCGGCTTGTACTTCAGCGCTGCCCGAGCCTTCCCGGCAGGACCGAATCTCGTACCATAGGAGCACTTTGGAGGAGGCAACAATGACGCGACGATCGTTCGGGTTATCTCTGCTCGGCGCATGGGCGGCGCCCAGAGCCATGGCTGACGAAACAGCGCTGCGTCCGCTCTTCGACGGCCGCTCAATAGAAGGCTGGATCCAACGAGGCGGAACGGCGGAGTATCGCGTCGAGGAGGGCGCCTTGGTGGGGCGTACCGCGTCCGGCAGTCCCAACAGCTTCCTTTGCCCGCCGGACAACTACGGCGACTTCGTCCTTGAGTTCGAGACCAAGACCGACCCCAAGCTCAATTCCGGGGTGCAGATCCGTAGTCACGCCTACGAATCCGAGACCGAGACGATCGTCTATAACAACGGTCCACGTAAGCGAACGTTCCCCAAGGGACGCGTCCACGGCTATCAGGTGGAGATCGCAAACGAGGAGGGTGGCGCTTCCGGAGGCATCTACGACGAGGCGCGGCGCGGCTGGGCGGCCGACATTCGCGGCGACGAGCGAGCGTCCAAGGCGTTTCGCGACAACGAGTGGAATCGCTATCGCGTGGAGGCCCGTGGCGACCGCATCCGAACCTGGGTCAACGACGTACCCTGCGCCGATCTCGTCGACCCGCTCGACCTCGATGGCTTTCTCGGCTTCCAAGTGCACGGCTACTCTGGCGCAGAACCCGCTGAGGTTCATTGGCGCAACATTCGCATCCAAGATCTGGGTCGGCACGTCTGGCGACCGCTCGAGGGATGGGCGGCGCGCGGAGGCGGAACGTGGTCGGTCAAGGACGGCGTCTTCTCAGGCGTCGCCAAGGGCGGTGATCAACCTTCTGTGATGGTCTCCAACGACATCTACGACGATTTCACGGTTCGTTTCGACTACAAGATCGTACGGGGCAACAGCGGCTTTTTCTTCCGGGCGACCGAAGATGTTGATCGCTTCGAGGGCGTGCTGGGGTACGAGGTCGAGATCGACGCCGGGCGAGATCCCGGCAAGCTGCAAGAGGCTGGCGGACGTTGGGCGCTGGCCGAGGTCGACCAAGCGAAGGCCGAGGCTCATTATCGTCGGGGCGAGTGGAATCGAGTCGCAGTCTCAGCGCATGGCGGCCGAATCGTTACTCACCTCAACGGTTTGAGGACGGCCGACTTGGCCGATGATCCTGGACGGCGCAAGGGTCGATTAGCTTTTCAGATGTGGTCGCGAGACAACCCGGTGGAGGTATTGTTTCGCCGGCTGGAGATCTTGGAGAAGGGCTCCTAGGCTCGAACCTCGCCGGAGGGTTTGATTAGGCGCAGGAAGACTACGAGCCGCGGACGAGATCTTGCACCCGCCCGCGGATGTCGTTGCGAGCCGATGGACGACTCATGCTGTGGAAGGGACCGAACGGCCGCACCGTAGTCGTTCTTGGGAAGCGAGCGTTCACGCGGCCTTCCGAACGTTGTTGTCGCCCTCGGGGTCGTCGTGCAGTTCCTGACAACCTATGCACATCGTTGTCCAGGGGATCGCCTCGAGCCGCTTTGGATTGATCGGGTCGCCGCATTCTTGGCAGGTGCCGTACTCGCCTTGGTTGAGCAGACCGAGCGCCGTCTCGACCTTCTTCTTCGTCTGAAAGTCAGTGTTGACAAACAAAACGGCCATATCCAGATCCACACGCGCCTGCATCTGATCCATCGGATCGTTGGTGCGCTCCGCGATCAGTTCTTCGCGGCGGCTCCGGCCGGTCAGCTCCTCGAGCTTCGCAAGCAACTGCTTGCGCACTGTCTCTACTTTTTGATTACTCATGTTCTTCTCGCCTCTTGTTATCGCGCTTGTCTTCCGCTGTCCCGCGGATTCAAACGGTCGTTTAATTATCTACTGAGCTAGTATAGATGCCCTCCACCCCTCGGTGGTTGCATCATTCGAAAAAAAATTTCGCCTAGCGCCTATCGTGGCCGCGCCGGCGGGTCAAGTGCTATCAGAGCAGAGCCCGAGCGCGTCGAAATATTCCCCTGAGCATCGCCTTGGTGAGCCGCCCTGTTTGGGTGTTCTGGCGGCTCGGATGGTAGCTGCAAAGCACTGGGGGAAGACCCTCCGTAAACGAGATAAGCCGATTGTGGGCAAAGGGATACGCTGAGATCCGATCGATCGCTCCGCGTTGCTTTAACACCCTTAGGTAGGAATCGAGAGCTAGACGCCCCAAAACCACCACCACCGTTAAGTGGGTCAAGTATACCAGCTCCTTCTCCAAAAACCAACGGCAGTTGTAAAATTCTTCGGGAGAGGGTCGATTCTGGGGCGGCGCGCAGCGAACTGGAGCCGTTATGTAAACATCGTTAAGTGTCAGTCCGTCGTCGATCGACACCGATTCCGGCTGGGAGGCGAAGCCGTTCTCGTACAGTGCGCGGTAGAGGAAGTCGCCGGAGCTGTCGCCGGTGAACATCCTTCCGGTGCGATTGGCCCCATGAGCGCCGGGAGCCAGACCAACGATCAGCAGCCGCGCGGCGGGGTCGCCGAACGACGGAACCGGCCGCCCCCAGTAGTCCCAATCGAGATAAGCGCGGCGCTTCTTGGCAGCCACCTCGCGGCAGTGCTCGATCAGGCGCGGGCAACGCTCGCAGGCGGTCACCTTGCGCTGCAACGCAGCCAGTCGTTTCCGATTAGGAGGAGAGTTGCTCGGCGGCATCCGGCGGATTATAGCACCGGCCTCGCAGGCGGACGCCTAGACGCTGAGATCGCTCTGGAGCAAGCACCTATCCGATTGATAGGGTTCAAGTTTGCTAGGAGCTTGAGCGCGCGCTGCGCTCCGGGCCGGTAAACGGCGATACTTGATATTGGTTTGAAAAGTTTGATATAACCCGTTCGGAGCAAGAATTGAAGCGGTCGTTCAGCGCAGCGGCATGATGTATCTTCGGAGCGCTTCCTAGAAGGGATCTCCACGTGGCGAAAGCGAGCAAAACGAAGACCAAGGCGGCTGCGGCAGCTAAGCCCGCGCGGAAGGCGGCTCCGGCCGCCCGTAAGAAAGCGCCGAGCAAGGCGTCGGCCTCTCCTGCGGCACGGAAAACTGTCGCCAAGAAGGTCGTCCGCAAGAAAGCCAAGAAGCCGGGCGCCGATCGTCAGGCCGTCAACTACGCGGCTGCGATCGAGCGGTTCCAACGGGGGCGCTACGGCAACGCACTCACATTCTTTGAGAAGGTGATCGACGGTCCCGACGCCGGGCTCAAACATCGGGCGGCCGTCTATGCCCGCGTTTGCCGTGAGCGTGCGGCCTCCGCCGCGCCTAGGCTGCGAGGCGCTGACGAGAACTACGACTACGGCGTGAAGCTCGTCAACGACCGTCAGCTCGACGAAGCCGAGGTTCACCTCAAGAAGGCGCTCAGGCTCTCGAAGAATGCCCCGCACGTCCACTACGCGATGGCGGTGCTGTTCGCTCTGCGGGGCGATGCCGAGCATGCGGCTGAAAACCTCAGAGCCGCCATCAAGGGTGACCCACGCAACCGCCTTCTTGCCCGCGCCGACGGGGACTTGGCGAATGTAGCCTCTGACCCTGCTGTCGCCGGCCTGCTAAAGTCCTAGCTAATGCAGGGTGCGAGCCACGACGCCCTGCCGAGGGGCGGCCGGACGCCGTTGCGGATCGTAGCTCTGGGAGGAGGGACCGGGCTCTCTACTCTCCTGCGCGGGTTGAAGCTCGTGTCCGCCGCCGCTTCTCGCGCTAGCTCCACTCTAGATCTTTCCGCGATCGTGACCGTCACGGACGACGGCGGCAGTTCAGGACGCCTTCGCAAGGAGTTCGACATCCTGGCTCCTGGCGACATCCGCAACTGCATGGCGGCGCTTGCCGAGGACGAGAAGCTCCTGTCGCATCTGTTCCAATACCGCTTCAAGAGCGGGCGAGGACTCACCGGGCATAGCTTCGGCAACTTGTTCTTGACCGCGCTAACCGACGTCACCGGCGACTTCCACCAGGCGATCAAACTCTCGAGCGAGGTACTGGCGATTCGTGGACGCATCTTCCCCTCCACCCTGGTAAACGTCAAGCTCGAAGCGACGATGCTCAGCGGCCGCTCGGTCGTCGGCGAGACGCGGATCTCGGGCAGCGAAGACGGCATCAAGAGAGTGCGCCTGCGGCCGCGCCGCTGCCAGCCCGTTCCCGAAGCGCTGGCGGCGATTTTCGAAGCCGATCTGATCACGCTCGGACCCGGCTCGCTCTACACGAGCGTGATCCCGAACTTGCTCGTCGAAGGAGTCTCTGAGGCGATCGCCAAATCAGCGGCCGCAAAGGTCTACGTCTGCAACTTGATGTGGGAGCCTGGCGAGACCGACGGCTACTCCGCGGCCGACCACCTTCGCGCTATCCGCAAGCACGCCCCAGGTTTGGGAATCGACTACGTGGTGGTCAACGAAAAACCAGTGTCATCGCTCGCTCGGCGGCGCTACGCCGAGGAGAACGCCTGGCAGGTTGAAGTGGATCGCGCCGGGCTCGAAGACCTCGGAGCCAAAGTCCTCTCGCTCGACCTGCTCGCTGAAGGAGAGACGTTGCGCCACGATTCGGATCGTCTGGCGGAGTTACTGTCTGATCTGGCACGCAAACAACGCCGCAAACGCCGGAGCTGAGCCGGCGAAGCCTACATTTCTGGCCGCCAGCGAGGCGGGCCCTGCGGGCTCATGCGGGCCAGGCGATACAATCTCGGGCGTGCGACGCACATCAGACCTAGGCGGCGGCCTACCGCCCGCCACGCGGCTCGGTTTGGCCACGCGCGGCAATACGAGTCTTGACCCTGAAGATGTCGCCTGGGCCGTCGAGCGCGGCGTTAACTACCTCAACTGGTGTCTCCATCCCGACGGCCTGTCTCGCTATGTACGCGAATCGGGCGCCAATCGTGACGGGTTGATCGCCGCGGCGCAGTTCAAGGCGCGTTTGGCTGACGGGGCCGAGCGCGAGATGGACTGGATTCTCGAGCAACTCGGCGGTCGGCTCGACGTCGCCACGTTGTACTACGTTGAATCGCAGGAGGAATGGGACGAGATCATCTCGCCCGGCGGCGCGTGGGAGGTTCTCGCCGAGCGCCGGCGGCGCGGCGAGCTTGCTCGCATCGGCCTAACCACCCACCAGAGACCTCTCGGGGCGCTGTGGGCGGAGGAGAAGAGCGAAACAGGCGAGCCGCGCCTCGACCTACTAATGGCTCGATACAACGCGGCTCATCGCGGGGCCGAACAGGATATCTTCCCGGTGACGACGCGGCTCGGCAAGCCGGTCGTCTCCTTCACCGGTCTGCGTTGGCGCAAGTTGCTGGCGACTACTCCGGAAGATCCGCTGGGCTTCGAGCCGCCGGACGCAGCGGAATGTTACCGCTTCTGTCTCTCGAACCCTTCTGTGAGCGTCGCCCTAACGGCGCCGAACGGCCGTCGAGAGCTCGAGCAGAACCTGCGGCTGCTTGAGGATTGGCGCGCAGCAGAAGATGCGGAGCTGGCGGCGATGCGCGCCCACGGCGACCGTGTCCGGCGGAATTCGTCGGAATTCTGGTAGCGCATTGGGGCCCGCCTTACGCCGAGCGCTCTACTAGCCCAGACCGAGGTCGGGCGGACTATTCGACCTGCCGATCCGCCGTCGCGACGTCTGTGCCGATCACCGAGCCCGAGATAATCATCTCTACGCGGCGATTCTGGCTGCGGCCCTCGCGCGTGTCGTTGGACGCGACCGGCATCGTTGATGCCAAGCCGATCGCGCTGAGATTCTGTTGGGCGATGCCTTGCGAGGCCATGTACCCAACCACCGCGTCGGCGCGAGCCTTCGAGAGGCGCTCATTGATTTCGTCGGTGCCGGTCGAATCGGTATGCCCCTCCGCACGCAGCTTCAGATCCGGATAGGCCAGAACAATGCCCGAGAGCCGCGCCAGTTTCTCGCGAGTCAACGGGCGCAGATCGGCCTTGCCGACGTCGAAGAGCACGTCCGAGAGGTTGACGACCAAGCCCCGTTCGGTGTCGCGTGTTTCGAGCACCGCGCTGAACTGTTGCAGAAGCCTGGCGCGCAACGCGCGCTTCTCGGCGTCAGCCTGTTCGGCCAATCGGCGAGACTTTTCGGCTTCTTCCTGAGCGCGCTGTCTTGCCATCATCGCTTGCGCCCGCGCCGTCTCAGCCTCTGCGCGTTGAGCCGATTCGCGTGCCGCGGCCAGCTCGGCCTGGAGGCGCAGCGTGTCGGCTGCGGCTTTCTGCTGCTCAGCCTCCTTACGTTGTTGGTCGGCCAGCGCACGGGCCTCCTCTTCGGCCTTCTGCGCGGCTTCGGCCTCGGCGCGCTTGCGCGCTTCCTCCTCTGCCTCAGCCTTCGCCGCGGCTTCGCGGTCAGCCGCGGCCTTCGCCTCGGCGTCAAGCAGCGCCTGCTCCTCGCGCTTGGTTGAAAGCTCGCGCGCGTCCTCGGCAAACTGCACCGCTTGCCGCGACGTGCGCACAACCTCGGCGCGATAGCGTTTCTCCCCCTTCGGGAAACCCTCCGCCATCTTGAGGCTGCCCTCCGCCTTGCTAAGCACCTCAGGCGCATACTGGGCGGCGCCGATCATTTTCGCGATCTGCACGGCGTTGCGGGCCTCATAGAGCTCAAGCGGCGACGCCTTCAAATCGAGCGTCAGCGCCAACGGATTCGCCAGCGGCGCATACTGCCCTCGCTTGAGCAGCTCAAACTTGGCGTCGATGAAGTAGAGCTTGCCGCGGGTATTCTTGCGAACCTCGTTCGTCGCCACGATCACGTCGCTCGGCTGCCGAACCGCATAGTACGGCTCGGCGGTGACGAGCATGCCGAAGACCTGCATCTCGGTGGTCGCGTTCAACTTGCCGTTACCGTTCTTATTGACCAGAATCTCGCCAAGGTTCGACGCCCGGCCGTCGGGCGAGATCGCCCAGACCACGTACGTCAAATACTCCGCGCCGAACGTTGTCGAGAGAGGCAGCTTCTTCAACTCAATCTCGAGCTTGAGGATCGAGCGATTGTTTTGGATCTTGGCCTGACCCTTAGCGCTCGGAGCTTCGGCCGTACCCACGAAGTCCACCCGGGTCGCAGGTCCCGTGCGTTCGTAGTTGACCGCTTGCGTCGTCCGCGAAACGGTTTCCACCTTGAACACGGGCGTCTGGGCCATTTCGACGACCTCTTCAGACGTGGTCTCCTGCGCCGCCAGGGGGAGAGCCAATAAGAGAACCGATATCAGAGTTCGCATCCCTATAGGTTAGTCCTCCGTCCGCAAGGAAGTAAAACAGACATTTCGGTATCAGCAATCCAAATCCAGCGTGGAGAGAGCCCCACCAGCCTGGTCGGCTAAACTGAGCAACGGATCAGCCGTTCACCGATCAACCTTCATGCTTCCCGGCCGCCACTTCCTTCGTAATCTCTTCGCTGAACGCAGCCTGATCTACCAACTCGTCCGCCGCGACTTCCGGCAACGCTACGTGGGCTCAATCGCCGGCTGGCTGTGGGGCGTAGTTCACCCGCTGGTACTGCTCGCGGTCTACACCTTCGTGTTCAGCGCCGTCGGCGCCAAGCTGCCGGTCGGCGAGGTGACAGACAACTTTCCGATGTTTCTTTTCTGCGGGATGCTTCCGTGGCTGCTTTTCTCCGAGACGTTACAGCGCTCCGCCCCCTGCCTGGTCGAATACTCGACCCTGATCAAGAAGAGCGTCTTCCCGTCCGAAGTCGCCCCGCTGACAATCCTGCTCTCCACGGTGATCAGTCATCTGCTGGCGCTCGCGATGCTCCTCGTCGCAGTCGCCGTCTGGCTCGAGACATGGAGCCTGGCGCTGCTCTCGCTGCCGCTGGTGATCATCCTACTGGCGACGCTCAGTCTAGGCATGGCCTGGATCTTCGCCGCCCTTCACGTCTACCTCAGGGACACAGCGCAAGTGCTAGCTGTAGCTCTAACCGCTTGGTTCTGGCTGACCCCGATCTTTTTCTCCGAGCAGACTTTTCCGCGCTTCGCCCGCCTCAACCCGCTGACCTACGCCATCCGCGGCTACCGAGATGTGATCCTAGGCGCCCAGTGGCCGGCCTGGCAAGATCTGCTGGTCCTAACTGCCTGCTCGGGCACGTTTTTCTTGATCGGAGCGCTGTTCTTCCGCCAGGCGAAGCGCGGCTTCGCGGATGTATTGTGAGTTGGTGAACCCGTGTACGGTGAGCCGTGACGACGGGAGACACGAGACGACGCAAGGCCGTCCGGCATCCGTACGCATCTTCCTTCAGAGCCGCGCCGCAAGGCGTGATGAGCTGTTCACACCCCGAAAGCTGCCGCCCCTCATTGCTGGCGTTTCTGGCGACTCCTCCGGCGTCCGCCTCGCTGCACGACGCTGGAGCGTCTCGTCTGTACCCGCCCGCTAGGGAACCAAGCCCAGCCTGGCAGCAACTCGCTCAACCAGTTCTTTCGTCGCTGCAACATCGGCTTTCATTGAGTCCGAATCGGCCTGTAGCTGTGCGTCGAGGGCGTCGGTCCGCGTCAGCCGCACCAAGAACACCGCGTCGGGTGGTGAAGTCTGGATTCCAATGGCCTCGCGTCCGCCGTTGACGAGAACCATCGCAGCAGCAAACGGCAGCCCGTCTGGCGGGACAACCGGAATTCCGCTATCCCCTGGGACAAAGAATTCAATCGTTGCCGTGCAGGCGGGATTGAAATGGTTCCCCTCCGGAGAGTTCGTAGAGCAAATAGACGAAGGGCTGCGAAAGGCCAGGCTCGATGATGAGTTGCGACGGCTAGACGCCGCCGGCGCGTAACCCGTCAGCTAGAGGCCCGGAATAAGAACGGTCTCCTCCTCACTCGACCGCCACTTGAACCACTCTGCGATCCTTCAGAAAAATAGAACGACCATGCTCGATGTCAACGGAGAAGCTGTAGTAGAGGCGTGAGTCATAGCTCGAGCTGTAACCCTCTTCGTAGATATCGATAGACACCGCGGCGGAAATACTCCAGACATCGTCCGGGCCGGTCAGTCGCGGGAACGTCGGATCGTTCGCGCATTCTTCGGTTTCGGACAGAGCACGATACTCGTCAAAGAGAGCCTGCGCGATCCGCGGCTCGATTTCCTCATAGCGCTCCTTGAGGCCGGCAAACACCGTGCGCTGAGCGTCCGTGGGTTTGTCCTCTCCCCAAACAGAAACTTCAATCGGCCCCTCTGCGCGCGGGAAGCTAGAAGCCGCAAACCATGCGCCCTGCTGCAATTCAATCTCGCCGAAGATCGGGTCTTGCGCGACCGTATTCGCTCGACCAAACAGCTTCCGAACTGCGCTTGTCCATGACACGCCCTTGATTCTACGGCTTCGGAGCTCGCAATCGCTGGCAAACAGGGTTTTCCGCGCCTCGCCAATGGGGTGCATTGCCGCCGGCCCGCCCAAGGCCCCGGTTCAGTGCACGTCCGTATCGGGGCTTTCGCCCGGGTCCGGTTGCGTGGCTCCTCCGGGCTCAGTAGTCTTAGACCGTGAAATGCACAGCGCCCAAGTCTTTGGCTGATCGAGTTTGTCTGGCTTCAGCCTCGGGACTCGTGCCCTGGCACGTTTGCGCTATTTTTGCTCTGGCGTTGGCCCCCGCCTGCGGCTCGGCGCCGAACGCTACCGAAGCAAAACCTCCCAACATTCTTCTGATTCTGGCCGACGATCTCGGGTACGGAGACGTGAGCTCCTATAACCCGGAGTCGAAAATCCCGACGCCGAACCTCGATCGGTTGGCGGCCGAGGGGATGCGCTTCACCGATGCGCATAGCCCCTCGACGGTATGCACGCCGACGCGCTATAGCATCATGACAGGGCGGATGGCGTTTCGGACAGGCATGCGGGGCGTCTTCACCGGCGTCCAAGGTCCGTCGCTCATCGAGGAAGGTCGTCTGACTCTAGCGCGGATGCTGCAGGAGTCGGGCTACTCCACCGCGCTGATCGGCAAGTGGCACATCGGGATGACGTTCTTGACCGAAGACGGCACGCCGGCGCACGAGATTGACCTTCCGGTTGAGACTCGCGAGCAACGCCGCCAGGCGGGCGTTGAGCGCGTTCGCCGAGTAGACTTCTCAAAGCCGATCCCGGACGGGCCAGTCCGCCACGGCTTCGATCGCTTCTTCGGCACGGTAGCCTGCCCGACGACCGATTGGCTCTATGCCTGGATCGACGGGGACCGAGTCCCCATGCCCCCGGCCGGGTTGCTCGACCGCACGCCGCTCCCCAAGCACCCCTACGCCAACGACAACCGGCAGGGTATGATCGCGTCGGACTTCGACCTCGAAGAAGTCGACATGGTCTTTCTCAAAAAGAGCGTCGAGTTCCTCGAAGCACATGCCGAGCAGTCGCCTGAGAAGCCATTCTTTCTGTTCCACTCGACACAGGCGGTTCACCTGCCGTCGTTCCCCGGCGACGAGTTCAAGGGCAAGACGGAGTCCGGCCCGCACGGCGACTTCATCTTTGAGTTGGACTACGTTGTCGGCGAGTTGATGAGAACTCTCGATCGCTTGGGCATCGCCGAGAACACCTTGGTGGTGTTCTCGAGCGACAACGGCCCCGAGGTCGTCACGACCTATCACATGCGCACGGACCATTCGCACGACGGGGCGCGCCCGTGGCGTGGGATGAAGCGCGATCAGTGGGAAGGCGGACACCGGGTCCCGATGATGGCTAGGTGGCCTGGGAAGATCGAGCCTGGCAGCGAGTCGGACCAGACTCTGTCCCTGACCGACATCATGGCAACCCTCGCCGCCGTTGTCGGCTACGAGCTGCCGAACGACGCCGCGGAGGACAGCTACAACTTTCTGCCGGTACTGACCGGTGCGTCGGGCGACGAGCCCGTGCGCGAATACACGCTGCACCAGACCATCCAACTCGCCTTGGCGATCCGCCGCGGACCCTGGAAGTATCTCGACCACCAAGGCTCGGGCGGCAACGACTACGGCAGAGAGGAGTTGCGGGGCTACGTCCTGCCGGAGAATGCGCCCGACGCTCCGGGCCAGCTCTACGACCTCGAAACGGACCCTGGCGAGAGGAGGAACCTGTACTTCGAGCATCCGGAGATCGTCGAGGAGTTGAAGGCGAAGCTCGATGAGTTTGTGGAGAGCGGGCGTTCGGTGAACCGTCGGTGAAAGGTCCAATCGGGCTCTGACCCAGCTGGCCCCATCTGTCCTCAAGTCATCCCATCATGCAGTCGGCGATGCCCATCAACGATGCGGTCTGTCTCGACGGGGTCGGGTTCGAGGGACCAATCATCTCGCTTGTAGGTTCCCCCTAGAAGTACGCCGTCCTCTCTGGGAAACATATAGAGGTCCCCGGCCCCGATCGTCATGTAGTCGACTTCGGGTTGAGGTACGAGGAACGACAGTTGCCCTTTGATAGGCATGAGCTCCTCGTCGTCGAACACTTCCTTCGCACCCAAGCCCGTGCAATTGACGACCGTTCGTTGCGGGAGCGCCAAGACCTGCTTCACGTTCGTGAACTCTTGTACGACGATCTTTCCGCCGGCGAGCCGAAGATCGCGCATCACCTCGCTGAGAAAGATCGGCGGCTCGATCAGCATCGTCGTGAAGCGTCGGACGTACGGCGCGGGAAACGGATGCGCGCCCGGGTCGAGAAGGCGATATTCCTTGTAGAGATCAGCAATGGGGTTGGTCTCGGCCCAAGTTTCGTAGTCGGGAAAGGGCCGTTCGCTGAGGAAGTAGTTCGGGATCCAGCGAATGCCGTAGCGCGGGAGGTTCAGCTCTTGGAAATACTTGTGGGCGAAACGCGCCGCCGCTTCGTACTGTGCGCGGTACTCGGCCGTGGCCCTGTCGGGCGAGTAGGCGGCGAGCGGCGACCACTGACCGCCGGCGACATTCGAGGTTGTGTTCGGGGGAAGATCCTTGGTGTAGATCGTGACGGAAGCCCCGCGGTCCTGCAACAGGCGCGCCGTGCATAAACCCATGCACCCTGCTCCCAAGACGGCGAAATCCTTCGCGCCGGTTTCGAGAGCTAGGTTGGCGGAGAGGTGTGCGCTACCCCAGGAGAGCGAGATTCCGCCCCCGGAGTGTCCGTAGTTGTGGACGACGACCTTGTCGTCGAACTTGTCGGCGCGGACGACAAAACCCGAGTTGCGATGGGGCCGCAGGCCCGTGATGGTTCGGATGACGCGCTCAGGGGAGACTCTGACACGGGCGAACTTGCGGGGCGGCGGGTCGAGCACTAGCGAGGCTTGACGATCCGCGCACCCGCCGGCAAGCGCCACCGTCGAGAGCAGAGCTGACGCGCCCACGAATTCTCGCCGCGTACGCCGTGGACCGTGGCTGTGATCGGGATCGCGGAACTTCCTGCCAGTGGTCATTTGTGGACATCATACACGGGCGGCTGGCTGGGGATAGCGCGCCATCGCGTTTGCGCAACCAGTCGCCCAACACCTGCCTCCGATGCCGCCCTGCGCGGAGTGCGTCGGGCCAAGTCTGGAGACAGTGTAAGATTGTTGCGATGGCGTCGCCTTCCCTCGTCCAACCGGACAAGCTCAGCGCCTCCATTATCGAACGTCATTTGTGTGCCGGGGCGGACATCCTGCGCGGCAGCATAGAATCATCGGGCTGCCAGCACTTCATCTTCGGGTCACTCTCCTGTCAGCGCATCCACGAGGTTTGGGGCAAGGAGTGCGAAGACCGTCTCCGCAGGTACAACGGCAAGAATCTAGCCACCACTCCCAATCGTCACCGCTGCCACGTGTGCCAGGGGACGCGCCGGCAGCGACAATGATCCTGCGGCGGCTGATAGGCTTTCGACCGTTGGAGCTGGTAGGGACCGCGCGGCGATCCTTCCGCTATCATCTTGCCTTCGCCGTGCTCGATGGGGCGTCGGCAGGGATCCTTTCGAACACCGGGCTGATGGCGGTCAAGGGGTTTGCGGCCGAGGACTGGCAACTGGGGATTCGGTTACCGCTGTCGAGCTTCGGCATGTTTGCCGCGCTGCTGCTCGGCAGCTGGATGGCGGATCGCCGAAAGATGCCGTTTGTAGTGGTTCCCGGGTTTGCGTTCGCGACCTGCTCGCTTGTCGCGGCCTCGTTTGTGGAGCCTTTGTGGTTCCTGGTGGCGATCGGAGTGGGTTCGGCATTCGAGGTCGCGGTTCGTCCCGGGCAGACGGCGATCGTGCGGCTGGCGTATCCCGCGACGCATCGAGGCGCCGCCGTGGGCGAGACGCGCCGTTGGGCATCGCTGATCTTTCTGATTTCTATTCTTGCATCGGCTTTCACACTCCGCTGGATCGCTAACGACACCGTCGCTGTGATTCGCGTGCAATTGTATTTGGCCGGTGTGTTGAGCCTGGGCAGCTTTCTATGCTTTCGCAAGATCCGCGTAAACGAAGCCAATCTCGCCGATCTGGCCAAAACACATTTCGACTTTCGTAGCCAACTCATCAAGATGTCCGCGCCGCTGACGCGTGACGCCCGGTTTCGCGGTTACGCTTTTAGCTGCTTTCTGTTCGGCTTCTTCAACTTGATGTACGTGCCGTACTTTGAAGCGGTGTTGGTGCACGACCTTGGGTTGGGCTATGTCGGATCAGCTACGTTGCTACACGTCGTGCCGTCCGTGCTTGCCTATCTCACCACCGGCCACTTCGGGCATTGGATTGACCGCACTAATCCCTGGATCGCATGGGGCTGGATCCGCTTCGGTTGGGGGCTGGACCCGTTGATTCTGTGTGCGGCCTCCACGGTTGCCGCGACGACGTCGTTCGGCGGCATCGCCCTGGCGATAATCGGGCGTGTGTGCCGCGGCACAACGATGGGCGCGTCTTGGTTGCTTTGGTGGATGGTGGGCATCAACCACTTCGCTCCGCCAGGCGCGGAGACGGGACGATACATGGGTGTTTTTACGTTCATGAATGGAACACTGCGATTCGTTGCGCCCATGGTCGGCGGATGGCTGATCTACTACTTCTCTCGCGGCGACATGTTAGCGATCGGAGGAGCCGGAGTACTGGCCTCCGCGGCGCATTCCTTTTGGGCGGGGGCACGCGAGAAAGCGCGTCCGGAACTGGCTACGATGGCTGACTTCGAATCCCAGTTTTCCGAATCACGAAGCGGCCGGCGGTCGTCTAATTAGGATCTTCATCTGAAGGATTCAACCGGGATCCTTCCACCGCGGCTCTGATCCTGCGCTACGCCTCACTCTCCGTCCCCGAAATAGCGCTAAACACCAGTCGAACCCAATTTTCACGGCAAGAAGGGCGCTCAGCCTGCGCGGCTCCACGTGAGACAATGATCGCGGATGAGCCGCGAAGAACCCTATCATGACTGGGCCTCTTGAAGGAATCCGCGTAGTCGATTTCGGCCGCTACATCGCAGGACCGTACTGCGCCATGTTGCTCGGCGACCTCGGAGCCGACGTCATCCGCGTCGATCGGCGCGGCGGCAGTGAAGACCGCTATCTAGGACCGGTCTGCGAAAGCGGCGAAGGCGGGCTGTTTCTTTCGCTGAACCGCAACAAGCGAAGTCTTACATTGGATTCGAGCAAGCCGGGCGGCGATGCGCTAATCCGCCGGCTCACGGCATCAGCCGATATCGTCGTCGCCAACCTGCCGTTGCCCGTTCTTCAAAAGATGGGAATCGACTATGACTCGCTGTGCAAGGTGAAGCAAGACGTCATTCTCGTGATGGCCTCGACCTTCGGCCCCGACGGACCCTACGCCGATCGAGTCGGCTTTGACACGATCGCCCAGGCGATGTCCGGCGCCATGAGTCTCACCGGCTTTGCCGAAACGCCGACGAAGGCTCTCGTGCCGTTCGAAGACTACGGCACGGCGCTCCACGGAGCTTGCGGCGCCTTGACGGCTCTCTACCACCGTGAGCGCACCGGCCAAGGCCAGTGCGTTGACGTCTCACTCCTCGCGACCGGAGTGACCTTCATGCAACCCTATCTCACCGAGCTCGCGATGACGGGCCGCATGCGAGGGCAGTGGGGCAACCGCGGTTACTGGGCCTCGCCGAGCGACTGTTACCGCACCAACGACGGTTGGCTCGTCGTCGCAACCAACGGAGGCGCGATGTTCCGCCGCTGGGCGAAACTCGTTGGCCGGGAAGATCTTCTCGATGACCCTGAGCTCCAATCCGACATCTCCCGCGCCGATCACGCCGACAAGATCGACGAAGTGATGGTCGCATGGTGCAGGGAACGCACAACGGACGAAGCCGTCTCGGATTTGGAGTCAGCCCGTATTCCGGCGGGTCCGGTGCTCGCCCCCGAGCAGGCGCTCAATGACCCTCACATCCGGGCAAGAGAGCTTCTCAAAGAACTTCCCTTCCCCGGCGCGCCCAAGGACGTACCTCTCGCCGACACTCCCCTCCGCCTGTCGAAAACGCCGGGCGGCATCCGCACCCGGGCGCCCCAGGTCGGCGAGCATACCGATCAAATCTTGGCGGAGTTGAGCTTCACACAAGCGGAGATCGAACAGCTCAAAACGTCGCAAACGATATAGAGTTGCCCGGGCAACTAAGCGGACGAGGCCCAGGCGCCCAATTCGATCGCCACATCGTCTTCGTACTTCCGCCCCCACTCCTCGAGCGTCGCAGCCATCTCAGTCCGGACAGCTCGGTGGGCGGACGCCTCGAAGAGATTCCTGGTTTCACCTGGATCGCTTCGCAAGTCATAGAGCTCGCCGGGCCTCATCTGCGGACGGCTGTGATACTTGCGCATGATCAGCTTGTAGTGCTCGGTGCGCAGCGCGCGCTCATCAAAGAAGGCGCCGTCGATCGCCGCCTGCGGAACGTTCTCAACGACGATCGGACGGTCCCAACGGTCGTTGCCCGCGCGAATATCCGCAATCAGGCTACGGCCCTGCAGCAGCGGGAACGGATAAGTCTCTACCGTACCCGTTTCCGCCCGCACGCCGGCAGCTTCCAAAATCGTCGGCATGATGTCGACCAGGCTAACGCCTGCTTTCCATGCCTTGCCCTGCGGAAGCAGCCTTGGGTACCGCATCACTAGGGGTACCCGCGAAGTCTCATCGTAGGAAGTACACAAGCCTTCGACCGTCCCTGGCCGATCCACCCAAGAGGTGCCGTGCTCGGTTCCTATGATCAACAACGTCTCATCGAGAATGCCCTGTTCCTCCAGGGCCGCCACTATCCGCCCGACGTTCCAATCTAGATTGGAAACCGAGCCATAGTATCCGGCGTGCTCCTCATTCGGATAGTGCTCAAGGTATTCCTTCGGCGGATCATAGGGGGCGTGCGGCGCATAGTAAGACTGGTAAAGCAAGAACGGCTCATCCTTGTGCCGCTCGATGAACCGGACGCCTTGTTCCGTATGGACGTCGGGACGATAGCGCGAGTTGTGAGGCTCTCCGATCCAATGAAGCAACAGCGAGTTGAACGATTTCCAGTAATCGAAGAACCCTGGGTTACCCTCGCCCAGGTGCCACTTGCCGATGTGCGCCGTGGCGTATCCCGAGGCGTTCAGCAGTTGTGCGAAGTTGTCCCACAGTTGAAAGCGCGTATCACGAAACGGATCGGGAATCGCTTCTTGATAGGTGGAGTTGCCTTGTCCTGGAATCGAAGGGTAAGGGTTGCGCTGCAATCCATGCGCGTGGGGAAATGCTCCGGTAAGAATCGAAGCGCGCGCCGGTGCGCAAAGCGCTTGCGGCGTGTAGCAGTTGTTGAAGCGCACTCCCTCCGACGCCATGCGGTCAATGTTGGGCGTATGAACCGTGCGAAGGTCATAACAGCCGAAAGCATCGCGGCGGCATTTATCGAACAAGATGTAGACGATATTGGGAGGACGGCCGCTGCTAGGGCTTGCCGATTCTACCTGCGGCAGGGCGGCTGAAGAGGACATCGGAGCAAGAGAGGCGGCGCCGGCGCCGGAAAGAAATGTTCGCCGATCCACGTGCAAACTCCTTGTTGGATGATACCTAGGATGTCCTATGCGGCAATCCCGGCGCGACTAGCATAGCCAATTCGGTGCTGTGATGCAAAAGCGCAAACCAACGCTGGACGCGGCGGCGCGCTTTGAGACGAGAATTGGTCTAGAATCTGGATTCATGAAGCTCGTACAACTCTCACTGTTCCTCCTCCTCGCCGCCTCCGCTTCCGCTCAGGACAGCACTCGAGCCGGCGTCTTCACGGTCGAGCATCCGACGCTGCACAACCTTGGCTTCGAGTGGACGATTAGCGGCGACGCCAACCGCAACGCCGCCGTCTCCGCTGAGTTTCGCAAGCTCGGCGAGTCCGATTGGCGTGAGGCGCTTCCGCTGGTGCGCATTGGCGGCGAGCGCGTCTTCCGCACCCGCGAGCATCTCGACTACACCGTTCCTGACGGTTTCGCCGGCAGCATCCTCAATCTCGAGCCTGGCACGGAATACGAGTGCCGCTTTGAGTTGAGCGACCCAGACGGCGCCGGCGGCAAGACAACTGAAACTGTCCGCGTCAAGACGCGCACCGCGCCGCGCCCTTATGAAGGGGGTCGAACGCTGCACGTATATCCGCCCTATCACGAGGGCGAACGGCTGGAACCACATTTCACGAGCCTGCTCCAGGCCTATCAAGGCGCCGGGCTCGGCGACTGGAACGTGGTGTGGGAGCGGCAAGTGCAGCCCGGCGATACGATCCTCGTCCACGCCGGCCTTTACCGGAACGATCGCCTCAACTACGTCGACCCGATGATGACGCCGTTCGACGGGACCATGTGGCTCACCGTGAAGGGCACGCCCGAAAAACCCATCACGATCAAGGCGGCCGGCGACGGCGACGTCGTCTTCGACGGCGCCGGCAACCATCGGATGTTTGACGTGACGGCTACAGCCCATCACATCTTCGACGGGATCACCTTCCGCAACACTGACGTCGCTATCTTCGCCGGCATGAAGGAAGTGCTCGGCGCGGTAGGGCTGACCGTGATGAACTGCCGCTTCGAGGATATCGGTTTTGGCGTCTGGACCGAGTACGCCGGATCGAGCGACTTCTATATCGCCGACAACGTCTTTCTCGGCCGCATCGAACAACGCAACCTTTTGGTCGGGTGGACCGGGCCGCTATGGAGGAGCGCCGGCCCCTACGGCTCTCACGAAATCAGGAGCTACTACGCCGTTAAGGTCTATGGACCCGGCCACGTGATCGCCCACAACGCCGTCGCGTACTTTCACGACGGCATCGGCGTCTCAACCTACGGCACGCCGTCGCAGGATCCCGAACGGCGCGCGTCGTCGATCGACATCTACAACAACGACATCCACATGTCCGGCGACGACTTCGTCGAAACCGACGGCGGCGTTCACAACATCCGTGTGTACAACAACCGAGGCGTGAATGCGGCTCACGGAGGCTACAGCTCGCAACCTGTCTTCGGCGGTCCGGCGTATTTCATCCGCAACATCCTCTACCACGTCCCTAGTGGCGTAGCCTTCAAATTCTCGGCCAAGGCTGCCGGACTATTCGCCTACCACAACACCATCATCGGCGAACAAGTAGCGCGCGACCCGTCCTCCAACATGCACTACCGCAACAATCTTTTTATGGGTCGAGACACTCCAGACCGGGGCGTCATGACCTGGTCGAATGCAACTGAAGCCTACAGCACGGACTACAACGGCTTCCGGCCCAACAAGGGAGTCGCAGAGCAGTATCGCTGGCTCGCTCCGAGAGACGGGCGTCAGATGTACGAACCGAGGCCGGAAGACTGGCGGACTTTCTCAGACCTGGCGGCGCTCCAAGCCGCGACCGGCCAGGAGAAGCACGGCATAGAGCTCGACTATGACATCTTCGAGGAAATGACCCCGCCCGATCCTTCGAAGCGCCACCCGGTATACTACTCGGCTGACCTGAACTTCCGATTGAAGCCCAACAGTAAGGCCGAGGATGCCGGCGTACTGATTCCGACGGTCAATGAAGACTTCAACGGAGACGCGCCCGACTTAGGTGCGCTGGAAGTGGGCCGGCCCGAACCTCACTACGGCCCCCGCTGGCTCAAGACCCAGCCGTTCTATCACTGATCGAGAAGTCGGCGTTGACCGCCATCAACCCGCAGCGGTCTCCTTGTTGGTATTACCGACGATCTGGGGAATCAGTTCGCCGTGGACGTCGGTGAGTCTCATGTTGCGGCCGCTGAAGTAGTACGTCAGCTTCTTGTGGTCGAGCCCCAGCAGATGGAGCAGACTCGCATGGACGTCGTGGTTCGAGATAACCTGCTCTGCAGCCTTGTAGCCGACTTCGTCGGTCGCGCCGATGTGCTGTCCGCCCTCGATGCCGGCGCCGCACATCCACATGGTCTGGGCGCCGGGGTTGTGGTCACGGCCAAGCCCTCGCTGGGAGATCGGCATGCGGCCAAACTCCGACTGCCAGAGTACCGCGGTCTCGTCTAACAAACCACGGCGCTTCAAGTCGGTAATCAAACCCGCTATTGGCTTGTCTACTTCGGGCGCGTGCATTCCGTGGTTTTCGACGATGTTGCCGTGAGCATCCCAAGTGTCCACGTTCTGGTTGACGATGGCGCCGCTATAGAGCTGGACAAATCGAACGCCGCGCTCCACCAGCCGGCGGGCCAACAGACATTGCCGGCCGAACGGCTCGGTGACCTTGTCGTTCAGCCCGTAGAGCTGCTTGGTCTCTTCACTCTCCTGGCTGATGTCAACGGTTTCCGGCGCACAGCCCTGCATCCGGTAGGCGAGCTCGTAGGAGGCTATCCGCGCCGAGAGGTCCGATACGCCGGGGTGTGCTTCCGCGTGGTTCTGGTTGATTCTCGCGAGTGCGTCGAGCTTTCGGCGCTCTTCCTCGACCGACGAGTACTCGGCCGGCGGTTTCAAGTCAAGGATCGGGTCTCCACTCGATCGGAACACGGTGCCTTGGAAGGCCGCGGGCAGGAACCCCGCGTGCCAGTTTGTCGGTCCGCTGAACGGCCCGCCGCGGTGGTCATAGAGCACGACATAGGCAGGCAGGTTGCCGTTCTCCGTGCCCAGTCCGTACGTCACCCACGCGCCCACACTGGGGAATCCCATCAGAATCATCCCAGTATTCCACTCGTAGTGGGAGAGGACGTGGTCGTTCGACTTACCCGTCGCCGAGTGAATAAAAGCCAAATCGTCGACGATCGTGGACATGTGAGGGAACAACTCAGAAACCCACGTGCCTGACTGCCCGTGCTGTTTGAACTTGAACGGACTCTTCATCAGAGGACCAGGGTAGCCCTGCCGCACGATAATCTCGCCGTCGCCCTGCAATCCAGCGATTCCGCCGCCAAGTGCGACGCCATGGTACTTCTCAAGATCAGGCTTGTAATCGAAGGTGTCGACGTGGCTCACGCCGCCGCTCATGAACAAATGGATCACCGATTTGGCCCGCGGCTCAAAGTGCGGGGGCTTTGGCAGGAAGGGTGAACCCGTGATGCCTTCCGACCCCAAACAGCGAGCAGGGCCATTTGCAGGTTCCGCGGCCAGCAACCCGTCGCGGGCCAGCAGGTCGATCAATGCCAAACCGCCGATGCCCATGCCGGCCTTGAACCAGAAATCGCGACGGCTGATGTAGCGTTGCTTCTTTCCGGCGTTGTCGTCACAGAGCGGAGTCATGATCACGATCTCCTAGCTAGTTGATATACAAGAACTCGTTTGCGTTTAGCATGACATGCGAAAAATTCGCCAACGCTGCTTGTTCCGGGCTTTGTTGCGACCGGCCGGCATCAGAAGCCATAGGGCTTGCCGCCTGCAACTCGCGCTCCTTACTCAGGAAATCCAGACCAAAGGCCAACTCCCTCTCACTCGGCTCGCGGCTCAAGGTAATCCGATAAAGCCTCTTCACCTGAGCCGATGGATCGTCCGGCGCCTCGCGCATTACGCGGTCGGCCAAGTGCGTTGACTGGAGCAAGGCAAACTCGCTGTTCAACAACGTAAGCGCCTGCGTCGCCACCGTGCTCACACTGCGTTTCTCGGCCGTAACATTCGGATCAGGCTGATCGTGGACCTCGAACATCGGAAACTTCATGCCGCGCTTCCAGTAGGAGTAGATGCTGCGCCGCCAAGTCTCGGGGCCTTCCTCGGTCATCATCCACTTCCCCGCCTGGTTGGCCTCTCGGACGCTGTCGGGAATGGCTGGGTAGAAGGGTTCTCCGCCGGCCTTCAAATTGAGCTGGCCGCTGGCCGAGAGGATAACGTCTCGAACGGCTTCTCCCTCCAAACGCCGAACGGGATAGCGCCACAGATAACTATTCATTGGGTCAGCCGCAGCGCTCTGGGCGTTATAAAAGGTCGAGGCCATCTTATAGGTGTCCGAGCTCATGATTAGCCGGTGCATCTGCTTGATGCTCCAGCCCTGCCGAATAAACTCGGTCGCCAGCCAGTCCAGCAACTTCGGATGAGTCGGCGGCATGCCCATCTTCCCGAAGGTTCCCGGCGTGGCGACGATGCCTTTGCCGAAGTGCCAGTACCAAAGACGGTTGACAAGGACGCGCGACGTCAACGGGTTCTCCGGCGACGCGATCCACTCAGCCAAGGCGCGGCGCCTCCCGCTCGTGACGTAATCAGTCCGCTGCGGCGGATTCGCGACGCGCTCGTCCCCTTTTGCCAGCACCGTGAGGAAGCCGGGCTCCACCGTCGGCGCCTTGATGTCTTCTTCGACCACCAAGCCGTTGGCGCCGAAGTGGACGGGGGGCACCTGGAACCTGTGACCCGGCTCCGGAAGGTAGCAACAGTTCGCTATCTCGCCGTAGGCGGGATCATAGTGGCCTGGGCTTAAGATATCGCCGGCCGCGTTCGGCGCCAGCCGGTACTCGCCGTCCCGAATGCCCTCGATGGCAGGCGGGAGTTCCGGTACGCTCTTCTCAAGGGCCGCAATCTGCTCCCTCAACGCCTTCCTCTCTTGCTCGTCGTTAGGACTAAGCTTGGATGGCCCTCGCCGTCGCGCGGCGAGCGGCACGAACGGCATACCGTTGGCCGCCGCGCTCTTCTTGGCAAACGAGAGGGCGCCGCCGGGCAGATCGGATTGACGGTAATCTATGTCGTCCGATGCGGCCAGTACGACTTCGCCAAGATCAATATCCATTCCGCCGTCGTCGCTAGCCGGGTATCCGGTGCCTTCGAACTGAGCGGCCAGCAGTTCCTGACCTCGCGTTCGCTCGTCCTTGGGCGTCCTGACCGCGAGCTGAATATCCTCGGGCAGCTGACTCAGCCTTTCTTCAAGCTGCTGCTCTCTGTACGGCGCTTCGATCTCAGCTATGCGCCTCTTGAGCGGCGCGATTGCTCGAAGCACTTCCTTCTTCTTCCGGACCCAGTCCTCGGCTTCCCGCTTCGGCGCCAGCAAGTGGTCGTACCTCACGTAGCCGAAGAACATCCCCAGCGTCCGGTAATAATCCATTCGAGTAATGGGATCGAACTTATGGTCATGGCAGCGCGCGCAGTGGACCGACATGCCCATGAAGCCCTGGAACGTCGTCCGGATCAGGTCGTCCATGTAGTCGTAGCGATAGTGCGGGTTGGCTTTCTCACGAAATCGCACGCGAGGCCCGACCCGGTAAAACGCTGTGGCGATGAGGCTGTCGTAGGTCGGTGCGTCAAGCTCGTCGCCGGCGATCTGCTCGATGAGGAACTCGTCGTACGGCTTGTCTTCGTTCAGCGCTTTGATCACGTAGTCACGGTATCTCCAAACAGTCTGGAGGGTGCGATCGTGCTCGAAACCAGAGCTGTCGGAGTAACGAACAACGTCAAGCCAGAACCGTCCCCAGCGCTCGCCGTAGTGATTGGAAGCCAGCAGTCTGTCAACGAGATCTTCGTAAGCTCGCGGCGACGGGTCGCTGACGAACGCGTCGACCGCTTCGGGCGTGGGCAACAGACCAGTCAGGTCGAGATAGACCCGGCGAGCCAGCGTAATGCGATCGGCTTGCGGCGCGGGCGTCAGCCCATTCGCGTCCATCCGGGCCCTGACGAACTGATCGATGGGATTTGCCGACCATCGCGAGTCGTCCACCTTTGGCGGCGCGTGCCGAGCGGGCTTCTTGAACGCCCACCACTGGCGCATCTCGTCGGTGATGACCCGTTCCTTGTACTCGAGGTAGCTGGCGTTCGCCTTGTCTCCGGGCGCCTGCGTATCGGCCCGCGCGGAGGTCGCCTCACCCCAGTTGGCCCCCAGATCGATCCAGTTCTTGAGCACGAGCATCTCGTGTTCGCTCAAGGGAGGCAGCGGATCCATCGGCATTCGGGGTTTACTATGGCCGGTCACCCGCATGTAGAGCAGGCTTTGCTCAGCGTTGCCGGGCAGGAGTGAAGGGCCTCTGTCGCCCCCTTTCAACATGGCCTCGCGAGTCCGCAAGTCCAGGTTCGCCATCTTCAGATCAGCGCCGTGGCATTGGAAGCAGTTCTTTTCAAGAATGGGCAGGACGTCCTTGTCCGTCACGTGCGCACTCTGGGCCAACAGCGCCGAGCCCGCCGACGCGCCGTAGCATAGCGACGCCAGAGCCAGCGCTGACCGCAGCCAGCTGGCAATTGACCGAGTCATCTTGGACCTCCCGCTGCTCCCTGATATAGATTACGCCTTCTGCTCAAGTGAGAACGAGAATTTTTTCCGCCGTCAGCGCGGTTTACGAGACTGGAAAACGGAAGAACTGCAGCCGACAACCCACGGCGCGCTGCTAGACTGCGCACGAGATGAAGTTTTGGTTAGTTCTGCTTCCGGCTTTCTTCGCAGCCTCTCCCCTACTTGGCGCGGACTGGTTACGCTTTCGAGGACCGAACGCCACGGGCGTCGCCGAGGGACCAATTATTGAGCGGCCTTCGCTTGACGAGAATCTGCTTTGGAAGACGCCGCTGCCGACAGGGCATTCTTCCCCAGTGATAGCCCCCGACAGGATTTTTGTCACTGCGGTCGAAAACGGAAAGCTCTATACGCTGGCGCTGGAAAGGGAAACCGGTAAGATTCTGTGGCGTAGGGAGGCGCCGCGCCCGCGCCGCTCGGAGCTTCATGAGAACAACAGCGCCGCCTCACCCACTCCGACGAGCGACGGCGAGAATGTCTACGCATTCTTCGGCGATTTCGGGCTGCTGGGCTACGGCCCGGACGGCAACGAGCTCTGGAGCGTGCCTTTGGGTCCGTTCTCCAACATTCGCGGCATGGCCTCGTCTCCGGTGGTGGAGGACGGCAGAGTGTTCCTCGTGCTGGACGACGACAGCGGCCATTCGTTCCTACTCGCCGTAGAAGCCAAGTCCGGCCGCGAGTTGTGGCGCGCCGACCGCACGGAGTTCGGCAAAGGGTTCTCGACACCGGCCGTGCATCGTCCGAAGGACGGGCCGGCGCAGTTGATCGTGCCGGGGTCTTTCGCGCTGGCTGCATACTCGGTGGAAACGGGCGAGGAAGTATGGAGGCTGGGCGGACTGTGCTGGCAGGCCAAGGCGGTGCCGCTCATCCACGACAATCGCGTCTATTTCAACTGTCAGGGGGCGGGAACCGACGCGATGGCGGGGTCGTATCCGGATTTTGCGGGCGCGTTGAAACTCATGGACGCCAACGGCAACGGCGCTCTAGATCAGGGCGAATTCTATGATAAACGCCGTGAGAAGTTCCCTGAGTTCGACTTCAGTAAGGACGGCGTGATGGACGAGCGCGAATGGAACTTCTTCGTGCGCCGAATGGCGACCCGTCCGGGCATCTTCGCTATAAGGCTGGGAGGGCTCGGCGACGTAAGCGACACCGGCGTGAAGTGGGCTCAGCAGCGACGGATGGGGAATGTGCCGTCGCCGCTGCTGTACGAGGGAGTGATCTACTCCGTGCGCGACGCCGGCATTCTGTCAAGCATAGACGCCGAGACAGGAGAGGTTCTCAAGCAGGGGCGGCTTCCGCAGGCGCTGGGAGCTTATCGGGCGTCTCCGGTCGCAGCCGACGGCAAGCTGTTTCTATTGGACGTGGACGGCACGCTCACTGTAGTGAAAGCCGGCGGCGAATGGGAAGTACTGCACGGCTTGGCGCTCAACGAGCGCGCCAGCGCGACCCCGGCGATCGCGGACGGCCGCCTCTTCATACGCACCCACAAAAACCTCTACTGTTTCGGAGAGTGAACCGACGGCGACGATTCCCGCTGTCGGCTAGTTATTGCGGAAGCCGGCAGCCGGCGCTTCCCAAGGCCCAAAGTAGATGCGGGCATCCGGCTTCGTCGCGCGCAGAATGGCGACTCCCTTCTCGGTGACCGCGGTACCCTTGAGGTCGATTTCTTCCAGCAGCGGGAATGTAGCTAGGACCTTCATCGCATCGTCGTCTACGCGGCCGCAGCCTTGCAGCTTCAGCCTCTCCAGTTTCGTCAGGGCTTTCATCTTTTCGATCCACAGCTGCGTCACCCGCATCGGGTCCACAGTCGCGAAAAGCTCGCGCTCGCGCCCAACACCGAGCGTTGTGCAGCCGAAACGCAATTCACGAAGCTCCTTGAGTGTGAGCACGGCCTCCAAACCCTGGTCCGACATGCGGATCGTCCAGATGTTCGAGTCGGTCCCCTGCCTGCCGCTGAGATCCAGATAGGTGAGGCCGGGGAGTTGCCGGAGCGCCTGCAGCCCCGCGTCGCCCACTTCGTTCCCCCCCATTGTCAACTCCTTGAGATTGGGAAGCGAGCTCAGCCGATCAAGACCAGAGTCGGTCACCATCGCGGAGCCGATGTCCAGCGACTCGATGGTTGTGATTCCCGAAATATGGTCGAGCGAGTTGTCGCTGATCTTGGTTCCACGAACGTTCAGCCGCCTCAGTTTCTTCCATTCTTTGATGGCGGCCAAGCCTTCGTCCGTAACGTACTCCGCGAAACGTAGGTCCAGGTCGACAATGCCAGGCGCGTTTCTCAACTCCTGCATTCCCTGATCGGTGACGTGCGTCAAGGAGAGGTCCAACCGGATCAGATGCGGTAACTGAGCCAACTTGCGGAGGTCGGTATCCGTAACCCAAGTGGCGCGTAGATCAACGCCGGTAACTCTGCCTGCCGCATCAAGCGTAACGGCGCCGCCGACATCGTCGATCCAGTCCGTATTGGACGCCGCCGTGAGGGAAGTGACCCACAGCAGGCAGATTAACCAGACCCTCATCTCAGCCCCTCCTTGTACTTCTTCGATTCGGAAGCGCCGAATCACGGTCGAAGACGATCTCGCACGCTGGCAGGGCGCCTTTTAGGTCCGAGATTCCCGCCTCTGTCACGAGCGTGTGGTAGAGGTTCAATTTCTTCAAGCTGCCGATCGTTTTCAGCAGCGCTGCTCCGGCGTCGGTAACATCCGTCGCATCCATGCTGAGTTCCCGCAGCAGGGGAAGCCCGCGCAAGGGCTCAAGACCCTTGTCGTCTACGGCGGTGTAATCCAGATTGACGACCCTCAAGCTCTTCAAAGCGGCGAGTGACGCCAAGCCCGCGTTGCCGGTGCGGGTGCGGAACATCTGGATCCGCTCCAGCCTTTGAAGCGGCTTCAGGAATGCGAGCCCTTCGTCGTCGAAGCGCGTGTGATTCAAGTTGAGCTCGCGGAGATTCGTGAACGCGGCAACCTGCTGGAGTCCATCGTTGCCGATGTCGGTCGCCGAGATGTCTAGAACCTGCAAGTTAGTTAGGCCCGCTAGCTGTTTGAACCCGACGTTGGTGATGTCTGTGTGACTCAGCCTCAAAGACTCGAGCGAGGTCATCTTGCCTACGTGCGCGAGAATTTCGTCATCCACCGGCGCGCCGCCAAGATCGAGCTTTCGCAGCTCCGTCAAGCCGGTCAAGACTTCGAACGTTCGCCCTTCCACCAACGTTCCGCTTATCTTTAGCGTTTGAAGCCCGCTGAATCCGGCGAGACTGGCCAGGCCTGCGTCTGAAACGGTGGTGAGGTTAAGATTGAGTTCCTTCAGGCCCGTGAGCGGTTGCAGAGCGCTCAAACCCAAATCACCGATCTGAGTAACCCCGAGGTTAAGCTTTTCGAGTGCGCTCAACCCGGCGAGGTACTCCAACTGCGCATCGCTGACCGACGTCGAGGATAGATTCACCGCCGTGAGCCGTGCGCCGCTGAACTCTACGCTTCCGCCCAGCGCCTTCACCCATTCGCCGATCGCCTGGTCGGTATCGGCAGCCGGGCGTTCCGCGCCCGCCGACTTAGGCCGCAAGTTCACGGTGCCGACGAACTGCACTTTGGCGTCCGGCAGGACCGCGTGCAGAGCATCTCTCCCATTAGATGTAACGCGACTGTAGCGCAAATCGACGTCGGTCAATTCCTTCAATTCGTGTAGCTTCGCGAGGCCCGCATTGGTGATCGGCGTGCGGTACAGGTTCACGACTTCCAGACTCGGCATCCCAGCCAGGACTTCCATGCTGGCGTCGGTTGCGCCGGCGCCCAGTAGATTGAGCTTTCGCATCTTAGTCATCGCGCGTAGATACTCAACGCCTTGCGCGGTTACGCGAGTGCCCGACAGATCTAACTCCTCGAGCTCGGTCAAACCGCTCAGATACTTCAGGCCTTCGTCGGTCACCATCGTGTCGCGGAGGATAAGCCGCCGCAATCCCTTCAGGTCCGCTAGGCCCTCCATGCCCTTGTCGCTGAACGGGCTGTAACTCAAGTCAAGGCTCCGGAGCTTGGTCAGGGATGAGAAGTTAGTGTCGGTGAGTCGGCATTGGGTGCAGCGGATGTCCTTCAATTCCGTGAGACCGAGCAAATGCTCGAACCCAGAGTCCCGAATGTTGATCTGCGCCGCGTAGTGCCAGCCGAAACCTATCTTTTCGAGGTTCTTGAGGCCGGCGAGGGATTTGAACGCCGGATTGGCGTCCACTCTACCCCCTCCAGGGTTCCAGATCGGACCGGGAAGGTACAGCTCGCGCAATGACGTCAGCGTGCTGAGCTTTTTGAGCTCGTCCGGCTTCATCACAGCGCCTGTCAAATCGATTCCAGTGATGAAGAACTCGCCTTCCGGAATCTGAGAGAGCTCGGTGATCGGCTGCCGGCTGCCTTCGACCACGACGCCCCCTTCCCAGCGGATGGCCCATTCGGCAATCTCACGCTCCGAGGCCGCTTGCAGGGCTACTGCGGCGAGAAGAATTGCTAGGGTTGTTCGGAGCATTGGACTGGTCAAGGCGCTTTTCCTGATGGTCACTATACCATCATCTTATACTTGCGATCATCATCTTATGCTTGCGATCACCATCACCTGCTTGCGCGAAAAGTGCAAATGTTCTATCATAAGCCGCAATGCTTTCGGGGCGTCTGGGTATTTTTGTGTGCATCGTCGGCATCGTGCCGGCGTTTGCTCAGGATGGCCCTTTTGGGGCCGGCCTGTTTGAAGTTTTCGAGAAGGCCGAGTGCCGTGCCTGCCATAGTCCGGACGGCGTGGCTTCGGCGACTCGTCTCCACTTTCCGGAGCTAGGCGCCGAGCCCCCCCGCATCGAAGCCTTTGGCAGATCACTCGTGAATCTGATCGATCGGGAGGACCCTGATGCGTCGCTGCTGTTGAACAAGCCGACGAATCGCACCGCGCACGTCGGCGGGGAACGCATTAAGCCTGGCAGCGAGGATGAGGCGACTCTGCGGGAGTGGATTACGACACTGACACAGCTCTCCGGCATCCAACTGGCCTCCGCTCTGAAGTATCGCGAAGAGCAAGATTCGGGCAGCGGGCACGACGTCGCTCGAAACGATCTGCGGCGTCTGACGCATAGCCAGTACAACCACGTCGTCCGCGATCTGTTGGGAGACCAGACCTCACCCTCCAACCAATTTCCGCCGGAAGACTTCGTCAACGGTTTCCGCAATCAGACCCAGTCTCAGGCGGTCTCGCCGCTGCTCGTCGAGGCTTATAGCGCTGCTGCAGAAAAGCTCGCCCGAAATGTCTTCCGCGGCGGCGATACGAGGGGACTGATTCCGTGCACCGAAGCGTCGTCGGCCTGCCGCGCTCAATTCGTTCGCGAGTTCGGGCAGAAGGCGTTTCGCCGTCCGCTTGAGCCCTCGGAACAGCGACGTTATGAGGCGTTGATGGCCACGGAGGCGGACCTCGTCCCGGGCGCCCAGCTTGTTGTCGAGGCTCTGCTACAGTCCACGAGCTTTCTCTTCCGTCTCGACGAAAGCTCCGATCCGAAATGGAAGCCCTATGCCATGGCGAGTCGGCTTTCGTTTGCGCTCTGGGACACGGCGCCCGATGCGGAGTTGCTCGCCGCCGCGGCACGCGGCGATCTCGATACCCCCCAAGGCGTGGAACGCGCCACGAGGCAAATGCTCGACGAGCCGCTCGCACGTGAGTCGCTGAGCGAGTTTGTCAGCCAATGGATGCGCTTCGACCGCATCTTGACCGCCAGCAAGGACCGGCGGAAGTACCCACAGTTCACGCCCGAAACGGCCGTCGCCATGACGGAGGAAGCACGTCGCTTTGCAGGTGACCTGGTTTGGAACGATCGCAACTTCATGGATCTGTTCACAGCCGACTACGGCTATGCCAACGCCGATCTCGCTGCAATCTACGGAGTACCGGAGCCGCTCCAGGAGTTTACCCGCGTTGCGTTTCCCGCCGCGTCGGAACGCGCGGGCGTGCTCGGCCAGGCGCTGTTCCTCGCCGGCACGGCGAAGCCGGAAGATTCTTCCCCCACCGCGCGCGGGCTCTTTGTCCGTGAACAGTTTCTTTGCCAGCACGTGCCCGACCCGCCGGCTGGAGTGAGCACCAACCTCCCTCCGTTCACGGAGGAAAGTCCGCAGACCAATCGCGACCGAATGAGCGAGCACGCCACCAACCCCAGTTGCGCCTCTTGCCATCGGTTGATCGACCCGATCGGCTTTGGCCTCGAACGATTCGACGCCATCGGCGGACGGCGCGAGACGTTCCAACTACAATTCCGCCAGCCCCGGCGCGCAGGCGGTGGGGGCAGGCCCCCGATGAAGACTCTGGATCTCGAGATTGACGCGGCCGGATACGTCGCCGGACTTCCCGACTCGGAATTCTCATCTCCATCGCAGCTCGGTGCGGTGCTGGCCAAGAGCGTACAATGCCAGGAGTGCGTTGTGAAACAGTATTTCCGCTACACCATGGGTCGGACGGAAACACCAGCGGATCGTCCCTTGATCCGCAACGTGACGGATGCCTTTAAGAACTCGGAGTTTCGCTTCAAAGAGATGATTGTCGCGCTGATGCGCGAAAGAGCATTGTCGGATTCAGGAGAAGCTGTTCATGTCGCAAGCAATCACCAAACGCACTAGGTTCTCCCGACGGTCGTTGCTGAAGGGGTTGACGGCCGCCGGGTCGCAGATCGCTATCGGCCTGCCGCCCTTGACGGCGATGTTCAACTCTGTCGGCACCGCCTACGCTGGGCCGACCTCCGTGAAGGCCGACAAGGCGATCGAGAGCCGCTTCATTGTTTGGTTCAACGGTAACGGCATCACAGAACGGTATTGGATCCCGTCCGAAGAGGGCGCCGGGTACCAGATGACGCCATGCCTGTCGCCTCTGGCGCAGTTCCGCGACGACTTCCATGTACTGAGCGGCGTGGACAACGCCTCCGCCAACGGAATGGGCAACGGCCACACCAACTCGATGAGCGGCCTGATGACCGGCACGCCGTTCACCGGCCGCGGGCCGAGCGGCCCGTCGATCGATCAAGTGATCGCCGCCAAGCTGGGCGACGAGTCGCGCTTCCGATCGCTGCAGATCGGCGTCTCGCAGGAGTCGTTCGGCGAGAGCATGCAGCGCAACATGAGTTGGTCCGGGTACGAGCGAGCTCTACCTCCTGAGATGATCCCGCACCGGCTGTTCGACCGGCTGTTCGGCGAGCGCGAAGAGGGATGGGTGAATCGTAAACGCAGCATCCTCGATGCCGTGCGCGGCGACGCGACGCTTCTCAGAAAGAAACTGCCTGCCGACGATCAAGCGCGTGTTGACGAGCACCTTTCCGGCATCCGTGACCTCGAACGCTCTATTGCCGGCTTGCCTCCTGAATACCAGCGAGTCGATCCGCCGGACTTTGACGGCGACATGAAGGATTGGCCCCGCATCGCCAAACTCCAGAGCGATCTGCTGGTACAAGCGCTAGCCACGCACCAGACCCGAGTCGCCTCCTACATGCTCACGAAGTGCCAAGGGCTGTCGAGGTTTCCGTGGCTCGGCTACACCTCAGCGCGCCATCACGATTACACGCACGCCGATGGAAAGGCTCCAGGGGCTGACGGCGTGGAAGGTCAGCGCGTGTTGCGGGACATCTGCAAGTGGCACGTCCAGGAACTTGCCTACCTCGTGGCCAAGTTGAAATCGGTCCCGGAAGGCAACGGCACCCTGTTCGACAATACCTGCATTGCCTACGTGCATGAGCACGCCGAGGCAAATCCGCATAAGAACAGCGGCTTGGCGATGATCGTCGCCGGCGGAATGGATCGTCTCGCGAAGGGAAAACACACGAGGGTCACCGGAACAATGGGTGATGTTTATCTGACGCTGGCAGATGAAGTTCTGAACGCCGGCATCGGCAAGTTCCCAACCGCCACTAAGACGCTGGGCGCCTTGATCGCCTAAGGGCGAAGTCACGCGGAGTCCGGCCGTAGAAGACCGCTAACGCAGCGTTAAGTCGACGGCATCGTGCAGTCGAGCAGCAGTCGCTTGGTCGTTCGGCTCCGAAGGTTTCGAGCCGGCCGTTGGAGTACAGCACGAGTTCCATACGTCGAGTTGCCCTCGCAACTCATCCCATGGCTTCGCGTTCCAATCACGAGCAAGTCGTTGGGCCTCGGAGATCTGCTGGGGAGTCATCCTAACAGCTATGGTGTTCCGGTCTTCGGCGAACGACTTGGCTTTGGGGCCGCTTTCCCTCGACGCGGCTAAGTTGAGCCACATGTGCGCCTCGACGTAGTCCTGCGGCACGCCTCGACCTTGGCGGTACATTATTCCGAGGTTGTGCTGAGCCGCCGCAGATCCCTGCTCGCCGGCAAGGCGATACCATCTGACCGCCTCAGCGTCGTTCTGAGGCACGCCCCGGCCGATGTCGTACATCATGCCGAGAGCCAGCTGCGCCATGGCAATTCCCTGCTCGCCGGCCTTGAGGTACCACGTGGCGGCCTCGGCGTCATCCTGCGGCACGCCGCGGCCGTTTAGGTACCTCCAGCCGATGCTGTACTGCGCCTTCGCATCGCCGTGCCCGGCGGCAATGCGGTACCACTTGACGGCCTCGACGTCGTTCGCAAGCACGCCCTCGCCGTTGGCGTACATCACGCCGAGGCTATACTCCGCCGCCGGATATCCCTGCTCGGCAGCGAGGCGATACCATTTGACGGCCTCAGCATCGTCCACCGGCACGCCTTCCCCGTCGTCGTACCTCCAGCCGATGCTGTACTGCGCAGCCGCATTACCGCGTTCGGCCTGGGTTTGAAGAGCCCCGAAGTCGTCTCGGGACGCCAGAAACAGCGGCAATCCGACCGCAGCGACGAGCACCGGCAGCAGCGTGGCGGCAAGGAGAAGTAAGACGGCCTTCACGTTGCTCTAGTGTGGCGCGCCGACCCAAAGAAACCAATAGACAAGAGGATTCAAATCTCCGGTAGTACTAAAGAACTAAGATCTAGAGGTACGGCAACCTTAGTTCTGGCAAGTCGTACGACTTAAGTGGTAGAAACAGAAGACAGGACGCCGCCCCACACTGGACCTGAGATCGCACCACATCGTGACCCAATCCGAGCTACAATCTCTTCACCAGGCGTAGTCCGCACTACCCGATGGCCATCAAACACGAGAGCCCGACGCTGGCAGGGGAACACCCGGACGCGGCGCCGTCATCCGCCGGAGCCGTCGAGCAGGGCCCACGGCCGGAGCTTGACTACGTCTGGGTCCCGGACGGCGTCTTCCTGATGGGCGGTGTGCCAGCGGATGACGAGGCCTTTGGCGACGAGAAGCCTCGGCGCTTCGTACACGTCACCAAGGGATACTGGATGAGCCGTTCGCCGGTGACGGTCGCTGCCTACCGGCGCTTTGCCGACGACACGGAACGTCCAATGCCGGAAGAGCCCCCCTTCAATGAAGACTGGTCGAAAGCTGCTCATCCGATCGTGAACGTAAGCTGGGCGGACGCGCACGACTACTGCGAGTGGGCGGGCGGCAGACTGCCGACAGAGGCTGAATGGGAGTACGCCGCGCGAGGCGGCCGCCGAGACTCAATTTACCCTTGGGGCGACGAAGAGCCTGACGACACCCGCGCCAGATTCGGCTCGAACGATGGAACCAGCCCCGTCGAGAGCTATCCGGCCAACGGGTTCGGGCTATACGACATGGCGGGCTGCACTTGGGAATGGACCGCCGATTGGTACGGCGTGAATTATTACAAGTCGTCGCCGGCCCGCGATCCGATGGGGCCTGAAAGAGGCGATTCAAGAGTGGTTCGCGGCGGCTCCTGGAACTACGGACCTGAGCTTCTCCGCTGCTCCTTCCGCTTCAAGCTCGAGCCTTCATTCCGATACTTCGGGATTGGATTTCGTTGCGTCCGGGAAGATGCCCCTTGACTCTTTTCCCTGCCCCTTTTCACCAGATCCCCAGGATCTTCCACCATACTCCGCCGACACATAGCCAAATCGTCACGTTGACGACACTGATCAACCCGCCCAGCTTCCACCAAGCGCCCATTTCAACGTAGCCGGAGCCGAACAGCACGGGAGCCGGCCCGGTGCTGTAGTGGGTCAGGCCGCCGAAGAGGTTGCTGAAGAACGCCAGCACAAACGCCGCAAGCGCCGGCGGAGCGCCGAGTGTAATCGAGAGCGCGAGAAAAGCGGAATACATCGCGCCAACGTGCGCCATCGTGCTCGCGAAGAGGTAGTGGGTGTAGAAGTAGATCAAGCTCAAGGCAAGAAACGCGGGCGCCCAACCGATATCCTCGAATGCGCCGCTGACGCCGCCGCTGAACCAGGCGATCAAGCCCAGCTCGTTCAGTTTGGAGGCCATCATCACCAGTGCGGCCATCCAAATCAACGTGTTCCAAGCGCCCTTTTCTTCCAGGACGTCGTCCCACGTCAACGCTCCGCTCACCAGGAGGATGCTGAGCCCGACCAGGGCGGTCGTTGCGCTGTGAACCCCAAGGGCTCGCCCGAAGATCCACAAGAGCAAGACCACCAAGAAGGTTCCCAGCATGATCCGTTCGCTGGACTTGAGCGGACCCATTTTTTGGAGCTCGCCCCTCGCGATCTTCGGAGCTTCCGGCGTGCTTTTTATCTCGGGCGGATAGATCTTTGAAAGCAACCAGGGAACGATCGCAAGGCTTGTCAGCCCGGGGACTGCCGCCGCCATGGCCCAGCCTCCCCACGTAATATCAACGCCAAGGTCGCCGGCAAGCGATGCTGCCAACGGGTTGGGCGCCGAGCCAGTGTAGAACATGGCGCTGGTGATGACCGTACTCTGGAAGCAGGCCACTGTGAGGAAGGAGCCTAGCTTCCGAGCCGTGCCGTCGTCTGCATCGCTGCCGTAGCCCCGGGCGATGGAGCGCATGATCGGAAAGATGACGCCGCCTCCGCGCGCGGTGTTGCTGGGAATGACCGGCGCGAGCAGCAAATCCGTAGCCGCCAGGCTGTAGCTCAAACCAAGCGAGGTCTTCCCGACCGCCGCCATGAACACGTAGGCGATCCTATTCCCGAGGCCGGTCTTGATGAAGCCGCGGGAGATAAAGAACGCCGCTGCGATCAGCCAGATGCTGCTGTTGCTGAAGCCGCTCAGCGCTTCGTTGATCGTGAGTGTGCCGCTGAGCGCCAGGACCGTGATGCTGAGAATCGCGACGGCGCCCATCGGGAGGGGCTTCGTGACGAGCCCGACGATCGTGGCGACGAAGATCGCGAGCAGCGTCCACGCCGTGGCGCCGACGCCCGCCGGAACGGGAATGAGCCAAATCCCAAGTCCGACGAGGATGGGGACGAGCGCGGCCGCAGCTCGAGGATGGGACGCCATCCGCCCTCTAAGAGTCGACCACGCGCAAGCTATCGATGATTGTGCCGTCAACCCAGGCCACGACCCCGAACAGATCGTCTTTGAGAGCTGCGGGCGCCTCACGCATTCCGCAAGCCGATTCGGCCTCCTCCTTGAGCTCGGCAAGCGTACGCAAAGGGAGTGATGACGCGCTCAGGGCCGCCAGCAGGTCTTCGCGGCGCGGGTTGATTGCTACTCCTTTCTCCGTCACGACCACGTCGATCAGCTCACCCGGCCCACAGAGGGTGGTGACGGACTCGCGAATGATCGGCGTGCTTTTGCGATGGGTAGGCGCCGTTAGGATCGTGCAGCGGCTGAAGAGACTATCCTGCCATCCGCCTAGGTTGTGGAGTAGACGCCCGTCGGAGTGAGTCACGCAGTTCGCGTTGAATTCCAGGTCGACTTCGGTTGCGCCCAGCACCACACAATCAAGTAAGGAGGCGAAGTTGCCTTTGCCGTGATAGTTGTAGCTGGTGTAGGGGCTCGTTGCGACATGCCGCGGGTTGTCGCGCAAAGAACGCACGGCATCCAGGTCAAAGCATTGACCGTCCAGGATGTAGTCCGTAAGCCCCTCTTCGAGCACCTTCACCAGATGCTTGGTCGCGCCGCCCCGAATGAAGCGCGCCTTCACGCCTTCGTCGCGCATCATGTCTGCGAGGAAAATGGTGAAAGCTAGGCTGATCCCGCCGGCGCCCGCTTGGAAAGAGAATCCCGGCCGCATGATCCCGGCCTCTCGAACGAAGCGGGCGGCGTACTCGGCGATCAGGAGCTTGCCGGGATCACGCGTGATCTCGGTAGTCCCCGATACGATCTTCGAAGCGTCACCAACTTGGTCGACGACAACGACCTGGTCAACGGAGTTGCCATGGATCTGCCACGGAACGCAAGGAAACTCGACGAGGTTATCGGTCGCCGCGATCACGTGGTCGGCGTATTGAGAGTCGCCCAAGGCAAAGCCGAGCAAGCCGCAAGCGCTAGGGCCGAGGGCTCCCGAGCAGTTCCCGAAGGAGTCCGCAGCCGGAGCGGCGATCACCGCGAGGTCGAGATGAACTTCGCCGTCTTGCAGCGCCTGATAGCGCGCGCCGTGGGAGCGCACAACGGTGAAGCCTTCCATCTTGCCCCGTGAGGCGAGATCGCCGAGGGGCCCGGATGGTCCGCTTTCGATCCGTCGAATCACTCCGCTCTCAAGATAGGGAATCAGGCGCTCATGGCACGGAAATACGCCCGAAGGGAACCAGACGAGGTTGCGGACGCCCAATTCAGCGGCGGCCTGAAAGATCTGCTCTGCCACGAGATCGCCGGCGCGGTAGTGGTGGTGCGACGACACCGTCATGCCGTCGCGCAGCCCAGCGCGCTTGAAGGCTTCGACGAGGGTTGGAGCGCGCTTGTCTCCGTTCGCCGGGTATTGAGCACAGGACCGGATCAGCGGAGCGGCGCGGGAGCCCTGCGGCACGTGCGCTCCGATTCCCTGGTACGGGACGACGCTTCGCCCGTTCACCGCTTCTGGCACGAATCGACCCGCAGCGTTTTCTGTCAGCGTGGGTGTTCGCTTCACTCGTGCGCCTCGTCCGCCCGCTCAAGAGTGCGGTGGGCGCGATCGACGATGGGCCGGTCGACCATCTGACCGTCCACCGTTACCACGGCGCCGCCGGCCTCGGCCGCCCGCTCGAATGCCTCTACGATGCGACGCGCCGTTTCTACCTCAGCCGCCTCGGGGGCGAGTATGCGATGTACGACGGCGACTTGGCGCGGATGTATGCAGGCGATCCCCTCGAACCCGAGCGCGCGACACCGGCGAATGAAGTCCGCCAAGCCGTCTTCATTGTCGAGGTCCGTGTACACGGACCCGAAGGGTTGTCCGCCGGCTGCCCGCGCCGCGGCGACGACTCGACTGCACGCCCACAGAGCTTCGCGGTCATCCGGCAAGCGCTCGGCGCCGATGTCGCGGGCGTAGTCCTCCAACCCGATGAATAGGCCGATCACGCTGGGCGACGCTTCCGCGATCTCAAGTGCACGAAAGACGCCGCGCGCCGATTCGATCATCGGCAGAAGGCCGATTTGGGCTTCCGCCCCGGCACCGGATAGCGCACGGCAGGCGGCCTCCTCAACCGCAACGACGGCCTCCGGGCCCTCAACCTTCGGAATCACAAACGTATGAACGCCGTGCGGCGCCAGAGCCCGGGCGTCCTCAAGGCCCTCTGGGTGCGGGTTAATGCGCACCGCTCTTTCCGCGTCGTGAAAGGAAAGCGCCCCGAGCGCGTTGCGGACAAGACATCGAGCGGCGTCCTTTTCGGCGGGCGCCACGGCGTCCTCCAAATCGAAGAGGATGCCGTCAGCCCCGCATTGCCCTGCTTTGAGCATGAACTTCGGTGTATTGCCGGGAACGAACAGCCGGGAGCGGATGACGCTGCGCCGGGGTTTCTCGCAGTTGGCTGCCGGGACGGGCACGGATTCGAGCCCCGAGAAGGAGTCTTTGACGAATCGCCTCACGGCTGTCTCGATCCGCGCCTGAAGGCAAAAGGGCGCGGCGCCGTGGTCTTCGATCGTGATCGCTGCCGCTGGGGTCCCTAGGGCCGCCAGGATGTCTTGGGCGACTTGTCGAACGGTCGATTGGCGTGCGGCCTCCAGGTCGCCGACAAGCTCGATAGTGCCTGACTGCGGCTGGGCGGGCTCGGCCGACCTTACCTCGACCCAGCAATCACCTTGCGTCCGTGTGCCGCACGTGGCCGCCGCTTCTATCTTGTCGTTGCCGGCTTGCATCCAGGGAGGTTCGGTGATGATAACTCACTCTCCGGCCTGGCGGGCATCCCGGCTGCGGAGCGGGCCTAGAACTCGAATAGATCGCCCATAATCTTCTTCGGGGGAGCATACTACATCGTGGGGTTACCTGAGTCAGATCGACGCCCCACTTACATCCGAAGCGAACAAATGGGAGTCTAGACCGTGTTCCATGCCCCTCATCTCCGACGCCTCGCCTTGCTGTTGCTCGCCGCTCCGGCAGCTCTGCACGCGCAAACCTACGACCTCGTCCTCAAAGGCGCTCGTGTCATCGATCCCGCCAACGGCGTGGACGCCGTCCGCGACGTCGCCGTCTCCGACGGAAACATCGCCGCCATCGAAACAGCGATATCAGCGTCCGAAGCCAAGCAGTCCATCGACCTCTCCGGCCTGATTCTCACGCCGGGACTGGTAGATATCCATTTCCACGCGTTCGCCGGACCGCTCGACGGTACGACTGCTGGAGGCAACCGCAGCATCTACCCTGACCAGTATGCATCTCGGTCCTGCACGACGACGGTCGTCGATCCGGGCTCGTCCGGCTGGCGACGTTTCGAAGACTTTCGGCGAACCGTCATCGATGTCACGAAGACGCGTACGCTGGCAATGATCAACATCGCTGGAACCGGCATCCTCTCCTACGAAATCGAGCAGAACCCATACGACTTCGACCCCAAAGCTGCCGCCGAGACCGCAAAGAAGCACTCCGACGTCGTTGTCGGAATCAAGGCCGCCCACTGGCGCCAACCGGACTTCTTGAACGTCAAACGCGCAGTCGAGGCCGGCAATCTGGCCGACATTCCGGTCATGGTCGACTTCGGCTACTTTCTGCCTGAGCGTCCTTACGAGACGATGATCAACGACATCCTCCGACCCGGCGACATGAGCACCCATTTCTACCGCTGGCCCTCTCCGCTGCTCGATGAGAACGGCAAAGTGCGCGAATATCTTCACGTCGCCCGGAAGCGAGGCGTCAAGTTCGACGTCGGCCACGGCGGAGGCAGTTTCCATTTCCGCAACGCCGAGCCCGCCGTGCGACAGGGCTTCTGGCCCGATTCAATCTCTACCGACGCTCATCTGGGATCGATGAACGGCGCCATGATTGACATGCCCAACGTGATGTCGAAATTCTTGGCGATGGGCGATCCGTTGGTCGAGGTGATCCGCCAATCGACGACCAATCCCGCGCATCAGGTCAAGCGGCCGACGCTCGGCCAGATTGCCGTGGGCGCCGAAGCCGACATCGCTGTTTTCGAAGTGCGGCGCGGTGAGTTCGGCTTCGCGGACGCGGCAGGCGGAGGGATCGAGGGCTCCGAGCGCCTTGCCTGCCAGATGACGTTGCGTGCCGGCGAGATTGTCTTCGACGCCGAAGCGCGAAGGGCCAAGCCCTGGCGGCAAGCGGATATCGATTACCCGGCTCGCTAGCAACGCTGGCAGTTCATCCCAAGACATTCGAGGAAGCCGAAGCTCGCCGTCTCTCACTGCGAGCTACTTAGCATTGGTGACGTCTGCCAAAATAGCGGCATGTCGCAGCCCTCGACCTTCGCTCGCATCGGCTCGACGGCAGGCATTCTTCTTCTCGCGTTTGGTTGCGGCGAATCGGGGCCGCCGTTTTCTCCCGAGCATGCGCTCGAAACGTTCGAGTTGCATCCGGACTTCTCGATCGAGTTGTTCTTGAGCGAACCGCTCATCGCCGATCCGATCGCGGTGGAGTTTGATGAGCTCGGCCGAGTCTGGGTGCTCGAGAGCTCCGGCTACCCGCTTGACGTAGACGGCCGCCGCGGACGCCTCAAGCTCATTGATGATTCCGACGGCGACGGACGGCCTGATCGAGTTTCGCTCTTCGAGGACAAGCTCGTGATGCCGACCGGCGTGATGCGTTGGCGCCAGGGTGCAATCGTCGTCGATGCTCCTCAAGTTCTCTACCTCGAGGACACGGACGGCGACGGGCGCGATGACTTGCGCCGCGTCTTGCTCGACGGCTTCGCCTTCACCAACCCGCAGCACACCGTTTCGAGTCCTGTCTACGGCCCGGATAACTGGATCTATCTTTCTCATGAAGGCATCACAACGGCAAAGGTGTTCGACGAAGTGTTCGGCGACCAGGGCGGTGAAATCCACTACCCCGAGCGGCCCGAAAGTCCTCGCCTGCCGCTGGAGCGCCGCAGCGTTCGCTTCCGTCCAGACACCTTCGAGTTAGAATACACCGCCGCTCCGTCGCAATACGGTCAGACGTTCGACGAATGGGGCGACCTGTTTGGTCACAATAACTCGAACCACGCGCGCCACGAAGTGCTGGCGGTTCGATATCTGGAGCGGAACCCTCGGCTGCGGCTGCCTCGCCCATTCCAACCCATGTATGAGGAGGGCAACCCGGCGCCGGTGTTCCCCATCACGAAGAGCCCGCGCTTCGAAATGCTGACCGGCGTCGGCATGATGACTTCCGCCTCCGGTTTGACGCGTTATCTTGGCGGCGCCTATCCGGGCTTCGAGAACGCCGCCTTTGTTGCCGAGCCCGCACACAACCTCGTCCATGCGGACTTCTGGGAAAAGAACGGCTCGTCCTTCGTCGCTCGGTCCGTCACGCCGGGAAAGGAATTCTTGGCCTCAACTGACTCATGGTTCCGCCCGGCGAACTTCACCATCGGGCCCGACGGCGCGCTGTACATCGTGGACTACTACCGAGAGGTCATCGAGCATCCCGAGTGGACATCGGCGGAGATCTACGAATCCGGAATTCTCTACCACGGCGACGACCGCGGCCGGATCTACCGCATCACGCCGAAAGGCGGTTTGCCGTTCGCTGGCGGCTCCGACCTGGCGACAGCCTCGCCGGCCGAGCTTGTAGAGGCACTTTCCGATCCGAACATCTGGCGCCGCCGCACCGCCCAGCGCTTGCTTGTTGATTTCAACGAAGAAGCGAACGTAGACGCGCTATCTGAGCTCGCGCGCAACGGCGCATCAGCGGCTGGTCGGTTTCACGCGCTCTGGACCCTCGACGGCGCCGGAGTTCTAGATGAGGGGACGGTTCGCGCCGCGCTTAAAGACCCCGAGCCAGGCATCCGCAAGAACGCGATCAGGCTGGCCGAACGCTTCCCGTCGCTTCAGTCGGATCTGCTCGCGATGGAGGGCGACCCGGACTCTCACGTTCGCCTGATACTGCTCGCATCGCTCGGGTTCTCATCGAGTCCGGAAGCCCGCGCGGCGCGCCGTCGCATGCTGTTTGATCACGCCGAAGACGAATGGATGGGGGCCGCAGCTCTTAGCGCCCCGAATGTCGACCCGGCGGCGCTGCTTGGCGAGATCGCCCGTCGCGGCAAGCCGCCTGAAGAGGCGCTTGCCGTTAGGTTGGCGGAAATGATCGACCCCGCGGACGTATACCGCCTAATGCAAACGGTCTCTACAAACGCTCCGGTTTGGGTACAAAGGGCGACTTTGCAGGGCCTGGCTCGCGGCCTAGCCGGGACGAGCGCCCTAGACCGCCGCGCGCAACAGCGCCTGCTGAAGCTCGCTGAGTCAGAAGACGATACCCTTCGGGATGCCGCGCTCGGCGTGCTCGAAGCCGTGCGTGAGGCTGTCTCGAACTCTCCGGCGACTAAGGCCTCCGCCGCCACGGGAATAAAGCTTGCGGCCGACCGAGAGCTGTCTACCGAGCGCCGCGCGGACGCGTTGCGCCTGGTAGCGCTCGTCGAGACAAGACCTTACGACAGCGCCCTGCGGGAGCTGATCGACTGGAACCAACCGGAGCCGGTACAGATCGCGGCCGTGCGGGCGTTCGCCCTGATTGACTCGCCTTCGACCGCGGAGCTCATGCTCGAGAAGCAACACGCCCTGACCGGCCCGGTACGCCAGGCGGTGATCGAGGCAATGTTCGCCGCCGAACCCCGCCTTCTCGCTCTTGTCGGCGCACTAGCAGCGGGCGAGATCCAACCATGGATGTTGGTCTCAAGCCAAAAGAACCGCCTGATCATGCACCCCGACGCCGAGTTGCGCGCCCGCGCGCGAAAGCTGTTGACCACCTCTGAGAAAGACAACGAAGCTCTCGTCAAGAGATACCGCGCCGCGCTCTCCGAGGACGCTGACGCGGCCCGCGGAGAGGCCGTTTTCGAACGCATCTGCGAGAAGTGCCACACGCTGCGCGGACAAGGCTCTGAGGTCGGTCCCGATCTCGCCACGATCTCTTCCCGGCCCACACAGATCATTCTTAACGACATCTTGTTGCCCAACCAATCTATCGCTCAGACCTACGAGTCGTACATCGTAGAGACGAAGGACGGCCGCATGTTGGACGGTGTTCTCGGATCGCAAAGCCCGACGCACGTCGTCCTTCGCCGCGAAGGAGGAGAAGAGGACGCAGTCGAGCGCTCAGACATCCGCGAAATGCGAGCCGCGCAGCTCTCCGCCATGCCGACCGACCTGTATAAGGAGATACCGCCGACGGAAATGGCGGACCTCATTTATTACATTAAGACCGCTCGATGATTGCGGGACCAAAGGGTCGGATGTTTGAAATGTCCAAGCTCAGCTGCACGATCAGACGCAGCGCTGCAACCTCTACTATCTGAAAATCGATCTCTCAAGCGGCAAGGCGTTCAACGGTAGCGGCAAAGATCTAGCTACTCCCGACGCCAAAGGAAAGGCCGACCGCGACTGTTCGGTTGGGACACCGGCGAACGCGTGGCCGCCGTCGGAGGGTCGGTCTATCTCGACAAGAGCGACGAACCCTACTTGCTAGACTGGGCCGTAGTATGTGGAATCGTCTGCGGAATGGCGTCGGAATGGCAGTCTTCGCCGCGTCGTTGGGAGGAGCCGCTGAGCCGATCCCGTTCGCGGAGAACGGCGGGCTGAAGATGCTCTACGACAACCGTATGTACCCGCAGGCCATTACGCATGACGGCACAATGTTCCTGGTTTGGCGCGGTAGCGAGGGATTCCCTTATGTCCGCTCCTATGATCTGGCGATCCGAAAGTTTTCCGAGCCGCGCATGTTGCTGGAGGGCCTCGGCCTTCAGGTGAACGAACGGAAGTATCGCACGGATCATCACTATGCGCCGGTGATCTGGACAGGAAACGACGGGCGGCTGCATGTATTGTTTGGTTGCCACGGCAAGCCCGGCACCAACGTTCACCTGGTCTCAAAGAGGCCCGGCGACATTGGCGAGTGGGAAGTGGGAGCGGAGGTCGCTCCGCTGATTTCCTATCCGAAGCTCCAGCGTATTCACAATGACGGAACGCTGATCTACTACCGGCACAAGGGGCACCTCGGAGACTGGCGCTACCGGATCTCACCCGACGGTGGGCTGACGTGGAATGGGCCCGAAAAAATCGTCGTCGACATGAACGCCGAGCCACAAACCGCCAAGTTTGCCAGCCACGCCGGCTCCTACAACACGATGCGGGTGAGTGAGGACGGCAAGACTCTCCACGTCGCTTTCATCTGGAAGATGGAAGAGCCGCTGCCGAACGAGCGGTACAAGACGACGCTGCATGACCATACCCGGCGGCACAACCTGTATTACTTCCGGATCGACCTGGTGTCCGGCAAAGCGTACAATCGCGCCGGCGACGAGCTTCAGCTTCCGCTGAACAAGGCGACAGCTGACCGGAAGTGCCTGGTTTGGGATACAGACGAGCGTTCTGCGGCGGTAGGCCCCTCCATCTATCTCGATGAGGACGAGCGTCCGCACCTGCTGCTGCCAGTTTCGGACAAGACGCCGTACGAGGGAGCCTACTACTTCGTCCGCCCAGAAGCCGGAAAGTGGATCAGAACGCAGGTGACGCGGACCGCCCATCCGTTCAACGCCTCGTATCTCGATCGCCTGCCGGACGGGCGTTTCCAGGCGCTGCTGGTGCAGGGCGGCGGTCATACGAATTCGAAAGAGTTCAACCTGGACCAGTACGGTTGGGGCGATGCGGTAGAGGTGTGGACCTCCGACGCAGCGGGCGAAAACTGGCAGCGCACCCGCGACCTCACGCCAGTTGCCGGAAGCAAATATCAGAACGTCAAGTTCGTATCCGATGATCTGAGGCGGCCGGTAAGCGGCATACTTCTTTTCTATGGCTGGACGCACGCCGAGGGGAGTGCCACCGGGTACCTGCTCGACGAACGGTAGCGTAGGCGACTCGGGAGGTTTGCCGGACGCGCTGCTGTTTTACGGTTAGAGGAACAACGAGTCGGGCGTCGGCTATATTTGGTTACGGGAGGCAGCAGCGATGAAAGCGAAGGTTCTGAGCTACGGCGGAGAGGCGGCGACCGTCTCCTACGACCTGAAAAGGTGCATCCACGCGGCCGAGTGCGTCCACGGTCTGCCTCAGGTCTTCGACCCGAAACGGAAGCCCTGGGTTCTGCCCGACGAGGCTTCTCCGGACGAACTTCTTCAAGTAGTCACGGCGTGTCCAACAGGAGCGCTGCACGTTGAACGAAAGGACGGCGGCGGCGGCGAGGCCACGCCAAGCAAAAACACGGCCAGGATCGAGGCAGACGGACCCGTCTACGTGCTGGGCGACATCGAGATTGCCGGGGCCGGCGACGAATCTATTCTCCACGACACGCGCGTCGCTTTTTGCCGCTGCGGCGCTTCGGAGAACAAACCGCTCTGCGACGGAGCCCACGCGAAAGCAGGTTTTCGTGATCCCGGAGAGCTTCCCTCGTCAGAGGGAGATAGTGGAGAGCAGACCGGCGGAATGCGCTTCACTCCCATACCAAACGGCCCGCTCTTATTCGCGGGCCCGTTGGAGCTGACATCCTCCGCTGGGGAGGCTCGCACGCTCTCGGTCAAAGGCGCTCTTTGCCGCTGCGGAGCCTCTCAAAACAACCCATACTGCGACGGGGCTCACGCAGAGGCAGGGTTTCTCGCCGACTAAAAGCGGCCGAGTCGTCCATGGCTCGCCTCAGGTGTTCGATCCGAACCGGAAGCCTTGGTCCTGGCCGACCAGGCCGCCCCCACGATCTCCTCCAGGTCGTCATCGCGTGTTCGACAGGGACCTTGCACGTGGACGAGGACAGCAGGACGGCGGAAAGAGAAGGCAGCCGCGTAGAGCGGCCGCCCCGTTGATTGTGTTTCGCTTCGCTGACGCTAGAACGTAAGCCGCAGCCCCAGCTGCATGATGCGAGGACCCGACAGCGTTTGGATCTCCCCCGCCGAACCGCTGTTGATGTTCCCCTGCGGGTTGAGCAGATTGGCGTGGTTCATCGCGTTGAACATCTCCCACCGGAATTGAACCCTGAACCGCTCGGTCACGGCGAAGTTCTTGAAGAGTCCGAAATCGAGGTTCCAGTCGCCCGGGGTGATGATGATGTTGCGACCCGCGCCGCCGAAGAAGCCCGCCGCTGGATTGGCGAAGGCGTCTGTGTTGTACCAAGTGGCGCCGTTGATTATCGCTTCCCGGTCGCGGTTGACTCCCGAGTTGGGATCGCCGATGAGGTCCGGCCGCTGTCCGCCGCCTTGGCCTGTTCCGGCGATGTCACGCCCTGTGCGGGTGTTGACCGGGTCGCCGGTTTGCGTGGAGAAGATCCCATTCGCTTGCCAGCCGTTGATGACCCACTTGCCGACGCCGCCCTGGAACGGAGAGGGAAGATCCCAAACGAACGAGGCCACAAATCGGTGTGCGTGATGGAAGTTCGCCAACCCTTTCTCGGCGGCTAGGTTCTCGACGTTCTGCGCATTGAATTCGCCGTTGTCCGCGAAAATGTCCATCGTCTTGGACCAGGTGTAGTGCGACAGAATCGTGAAGCCCTGGCTCATGCGCTTGTTGATCGTGAATTGGAACGCGTTGTAGTTGCCGAAGGCTCGAGATTGATACTCGTTGATCGTTGTGAAATCGGGGTAGGGCGCCACATTCGGAAGCCCGGTGCTTCTAGCCGGCCTTAGGTTGCGGTTGAGTACCAGCGGCAAGGCACTGGACTTCGAGCCGATATAAGCAGCCGTCATGATGATGTCGTACGGCAACTCTTGCTGGATGTTGAAATTCCACTGCTGGTTGTAGCCCGAGATAAGGTCCTGAGCCATGGCGCGGCCGAAGAAAACCGGCAGATCGAAATCGAAGTCCTCTCTCTCTTGGTCGGTCTGAGGAGGTGAGAACGGGAAGGGGTTGGTCCTGCCGATGAACGGTTCAGAAAACGTTGCGCCCGACGAATTGAGATCTCCCTGCCGGCGGTCGAACTGCAATGAGAACGGCGGATTGTTGACGAACTGGCTCAGCGAGTGGAACGGAGGCATATCGTAGAAAATGCCGTAACCCGCTCTTACGCTGGTCTTTCCATGGTCGAATGGCTGCCAAGCCAAACCCACCCGAGGCGCAAAGTTGTTCCAGTCCTTGGGAGCTCCTCCGGAAGGGACTCCAGGATCTCCGATGTAGAGCAGACCTGGAGGCGCTTTCGGGTATAGAGAGGATTGCACACCAGGTTGAAAGACCGACATCTCGTCATCAGCCGAGCTGAACTGCAGGTAGGGTTCCCAACGAAGACCCAACTGGAGGGTCAAGTTGGGCCGCACCTTCCAGTCATCCTGAACGTAGAGGTTATTCCCGTTGTTGCGGATCCTGTTGATCCGCACTGAGCCCTGCCGGAATCGTGACGGAAAGCCTAGAAAGAAGTCGCCGAGGGCGTTGTCGCTGCGGTTTCCGTTGAAGGTGAATTGAGGATCGACGCGGTTGTTGGTGAGCCGATCACTTTTTGCCCAGCGGTATTCGCCGCCGAATCTGATCATGTGAGCGCCCTTGGTCCACGAGACGTCGTAAACTGCCTGCCAGTTCTGACGGTCGGTATTGAGAACGTTCACCTGACCAAGGTTCCAGAACCCGCTCAGGTTGCCGCGCCAAGTCACGGCCTGCTCCTCGGGACTATCGGTGGTCGCCCGCACCGCGTTGACGCCAAGCGTCTCGTAGGTGGCGATCTGGCCATCAAACATCACCGGGTTGCCGTTGCGAGCCTGATCCACCTGATTCCAAGTGACCCTGCCGACGGCCAGAACGTTCGGGCTGATCGTCCAGGTGTGAGAGCCCTGTATGTTCCAGTTCTTAAAGCCCTCATTCTGAGTCAGAGTAGGAACGTTCGCGTTGCGGAATCTGTCGTCGATGTTTCGGAACAGCCGGAACGTTGCTCTCTGCATGTCGGTGATCTGGTGGTCGACTTTGCCGATGTACTGGTCGCGGTCGGGGTTGTTGGGGCGGTTAAACCCGACCCGTCCGAAAACTGTACCATCGCTACGCGTATTGATGACGTTTGCGCGCGGGATCAAGGCCTCCAAGTAGTTGGGTCCTACCTTGTCCCACCGAGACTCTGGGATGATCGCGTTGGGGAACGGATTGCCCGTGTCGGGATCATTGGGCTTGTTCCGCGACATAGTGAAATCCGCTTGCCGCTCTAGGTCGGTCGCGACCGTATGAAGAAACGCTTGCGCTTGGCGTTCGCGCGTCCCCTCGTAGGCGAAGAAGAAGAACGTCTTGTTCTTGACGATCGGCCCTCCGATAGAACCACCGAATTGGTTGCGTCGCAACTTGCCTTTCTGAATGCCGGAACGATTGGCGTCGAAGCTGGAAGCGTCCAACTTGTCGTTGCGCAAAAAGTTGAACGCGCTTCCGTGCAACTCATTCGTGCCGGACTTGGTGACAGCGTTGATCACTCCGCCCATTGCGCCGCCGTGCTCCGCGGAGAAGTTCTGTGTCTGGATGCTGAACTCTTCTAGAGAATCCGGGTTGGGAACGATCGCCGGAGCCCCGCCCTGGCTGTCGTTGTTGTCGCCGCCGTCGAGCATGTAGTTGTTCGAGATCGCCCGCGCGCCGTTTACGCTGAACGCCCCGAACTGCGAGATTACGCCTCCCGGACCGGTGTTGACGCCAGGAACCAGCATGACCATCTGAATCGGGTTGCGGCCGTTGAGCGGCAGTTCCGTGATGCGCCGTTCGTCGACCACCTGTTGGAGCGTGGCTTGCGTCGTCTCAACCTGAGCGACCGCCCCCTCGACCGTAACGACCTCGGTGATCTGACCGATCTCGAGAGCAGCTGTGATCTGGCGGCTCTGATCCGCATTGAGCCGAAACTCGGACGAGTTGAAGGTGCTGAAGCCCTCCGACTGCGCTTCGAGGCGATAATTCCCCACCGGCATACGCGGGAAATTGAAGCGGCCGGCTTCGTCGGAGACCGAGCTGGTCTCAATGCCTGTCAAGACGTTGACCGCTGTTACGTTGGCGCCGGGAATCACCGCGCCGGTGTTGTCCTGGATGACACCCAGAATCAGGCCGGTCGCCTGCGCCGACAACATGGCCGGGAAGGCGAGGCAGAGAACTGCTAGCGCTAGCTTGAATCTAGTCATTTCGAGAACTAACCTCCTGCAGGGCCCTACCCGCAAAGGACTGTGAGGAGTGTGCCTTAGCGATGACTCGCGCTGCTGGCCCCAGGCGCAACGCTACGCCCCTAGAATTCTTGGCCGCTCCCGCTCGCGAAGATAACACCAGGCCGCGCCAAGTGTCAATTCTAAAAAAAGGGGAGAAAATGGGGAGAAAAGGGGACAATGCCTGACGAGGCGTCGATCCGGCCGAACCGAGCCGTTTCGCGGCGCCGGCCGACTCAGGTGACGATCGAGCAAGTCGACTCGTAGGGCCAATCAACCTTCAAACTTCTGCCAGCGGTCTGAGGCGAGCTCGTAGCCGATGCCGGGGGTCTCGGAGACCTTCAGGCGTCCGTTCACGATCGACTCGGCGGGCTCAACGCACTCGGCGCGCCAGGGGACCTCGCCGAATGCGAACTCAAGAATCTGGAAGTTGGGCATGGTGACGCAGACGTGCGCCGCGGCCATGTTGCCGATCGGACTCGCCGGGCCGTGGGGTGACGTCTGAACGCCCGAGGCGCCCGCCATGGCGGCGATCTTCTTCAGCTCCAACATCCCGCCGCAGAACTTCACGTCGGGCATCACGATGTCGACTGCGCCCGCTTTTAGATAGGGGAAGAACTCGCGGACGCCGAACAGCGACTCGCCTCCGGCGGTCGGCATTTTCGCCTGGCGGTTGACCGCTGCGAGAATGTCGGTCGAGCGCGCGACCTCTTCGAGCCAAAACAGGTTCAAGTGTTCGAGCCGCCCGGCGATGTCGAGCGCCTGTTCTTGGGTGAACCGGCTGTGCGCATCAAGCAACAAGTCGCGATCCGATCCCACGACCTCTCGGACGCCCTCGGCCATCTGGACGCCGAGGTCCGAATCCCTCTCGTAGCGGGCCGGGTCCGCTTCCTCGCGGCGCATGTGATCAAACGGCGCCAGCTTGAAGGCGTCGAAGCCGCCGTCGACGGCGCGCTGGGCATTGCGAGCGAAGCCTTCCGGCGTGCGCTCATCGCCTCGGGTCATGCGATTGATGTTGGCGTAGTTACGCGTCTCATCGCGCAGCTTGCCGCCTAAGAGTTGATAGCAAGGCACGCCGAGGGCTTTGCCCTGCAGATCCCACATGCATTGTTCGAGTCCCGCGAAGGCGGCGGCGTTGGGCCTCTTGTCCCGCGAATCGGCGGCGAACACCTTCGGGATCGCAGCCTGCCGCAGGCGTTCGATCTCGAACGGCGAGCGGCCGCGGATGACTTCGAATAAATCGCGTGCCACCGAGACGGCGATGGCTCCGCTGTGGGTTGCCTCTCCGAGGCCGGTCAACGCGGCGTCGGTCAACAGTTTGAAGACGACCCAGGCGCGGGTGTTGACATGGACCGTGTAGATCTCGAAGCCGGTGATCTTGACCTTGGCGGCCTCGGCAGCCCAGGAGCTTCCGGCGCGGCCGGCGGTCAAAGCGGCGGCGCCCGAGGCGCTCCACATCCAGTCTCTTCGCGTCATCATGAGTCTTCCTCTATATTCAAGGATGTCGCCGTTGGCAACGACATCGATGTCTTTGGATACCCTAGCGGGAATGGCCGGTCTCCGGGACGACGCGGCATCCCTTCAGCCTGAGCCCTGGGCTAGAAGTGCACGCCGGCACCCTTGAGCGAACTCTTCACGAACTTGCGGGAGTCGTCGACGGTTACGAATCCGGGGTGTTGCTGCAACTCCAGATCGTGCTGCAAGTCCTGTCCGCCGAAATCAAGGAAGGTGACGCCGGGCTTAGCCAAATAGCGAGCCAGCAGGGCGCCCTTCACCGTCTCCAGCTTCATTCCGAGGATGGCGTTCTCGTTCCACCACTTCCAATAAGGGACTCCTTCGGCCTTGGCGATGTCCTCGCCCCAGTTGTTGCTGCCGCCCAGGCTTGCTTGCCGAACGGCGGGTAGTAGAACCCGTCGATGATCCGCTGCACCGTCTCTTCGTCCTCGACAGTCGGCACTTTGATAGAGAACAGCCCGAGATCCAAGAGACTCGAAATCATTGGCGCTTGGTCGGCATGGTCAATCCGCATCATCACCGGAACACCGAGCTCCTGCGCGGCCTTGACGATCCGAGAAACGTCCCACTCCGTGCAGGCGCGATGGTGGGCGTCGAGATAGAGCATGTCAGGCTGGTGCTCTTTGATCATGGCGTGCACCTTTGCTCGATCCGCGTCGGTGGGGACTTTGGGGTAGTTGAGCTTCTCGCCGCTGAGCATTCGCTTCCTCAGCGAGCTGGAAAGCGGAACCTTTCGTTCGGGCGCTCGCTACAACGGCGCCCAACAGACACAACGCCACGGCCAACCTTGCTTTGTTCCTACGCCGCGTCGGCGCTCTGGAATGCTCGCGCCCGATAGAGCCACTCGACGATATTGCCTTCGTGGGGCTGCAACCAGTCGAGCTTTGTCGTCGGCACGGCGCCGATGTTGAGCCGGTCGATCTGGATCGAGTCGAGCAACTCACGCTGAAACTTCGGATCTTCCGTGATGCCGCTGCAGACCAACGTCTGGCCGATGTTGGCCAGCATCTGGTCCTGTGGACACTCGACCACGTTGACGAAGGGGAACATGAACTCCTTCATCGCGATCGGGTGCTCGCGCGATTCACAGTGGACGACCGTGGGCAGCAAGTAGGAGCAGCGCTCCTTAATGACTGCGCGCGAGCCGCCACGAATTTTCTGGGTGAGGTCTTCGGCGCCGGGAGACTGGAGATCCGCGTCGATCGAGGCGGAGATCGCCTCGGCCACTCCCGGAACGGTGAAGGCCGCCAACGGGGCTTCCGGATCCTCGGGCCCCAGCGGCTGGATCTTCGCCAGACGTTCCGCGAGCGCCTGAGCGATCTCGCGACCGTTGCGCGAAACCCAAATCGCCGAACAGTTGATACAGCTTCGGCCCGAGTTGAGCGCGACGCTCGTTTCCATCAGGTCGAGATACTTCTCCCAATTATCGACCTGGTCGTCGCCGATCAGAATCTTGGTGTAGCCCGGACCGTGCACCTGCACTTTCTGGTTGCCTGAGTGCGCGTCGACCGTCGCCTGGCTCCCGAAGAGCATCGTGCGGTTGCAGGACTCGAGCACTGCCGCGCCCGCCTCAGGACCACCCGGGTAGAGCCCAATCGATTCTTTGGGAATGCCCGCTTTGAACATCGCCTGCGCCATACGATAGGGCGTCCACGGCTCTTGCGGACCCGGCTTCAGTACCAACCCGATCTGCATCGCCGGAATCGGCATCCAAAGAGTATGCACGCCGGGTGAATTCGAAGGCAGCACCATGCCGACCACGTCGGTCTGGCACTGATAGCTCAGCAAGCGTCCCGCCTCGTCGTTGCCGTGGCCGCGAGATAGTATCTCGAGGTCGAGGCCGCGCGTAAGCGAATCGAGAATGCGATCCATCTGCGTCAGCACGAAATGGATCTTCTCCATGTTCTTGCGACACATGTGCTCGGGCAAACCGGTTGTCGAAGACTGCTGGCGAACGAAGTCTGCAGGCGACTGCGGATCATCGCCGATCGGCAGGTCGTCGTTCATGTAGAAGTCGGCCGCCTTCTGCACCATCCCGAGCAGATCTTTGGCGGGTATCTCGCGCAGAACCTCGCGCGCGCGCTGCGTCTTCCGCATGTCGCGCTTGATGACGCCGGCATTGGCTTGGCTCACTTCGGCGATCTCTTCGCCCGTATCGAAATGAACGACCTTGTCGACATCGAGGCTCTTGTAGGGATCTCCCCAGCGAAGGATCGGGACGTGAATCATGTTTTTCTCCGAGTTCTTAATGGTACAGGGAAGAGGGCGACCGAGCGACGAGGCCGGTTACTCGGGGCTGGCCTCCGCCCGGTAGGACGTCAACCCTACTTCCAGGGCGGCTGCTCGGGCAGCAGCTTCTCGAACTCCGCCACTCGCGCCGCTTCGTACTCGCCGGCGTAGGTCCCGGCAAAAAAGCGATCGAGCGCTTCGTCGTGCAGCCTTTCCCAAGAGTCCTCTTCGTGGCCGGGATTGATCGGGTAGAAGAGACACCCGGAAGCTTGCGCCGCTTTGTGGTCGCCGGGCGCGTCGCCGACCATCAGCTTCTTGCCCTCTTCGTAGCGTCCGCCGCCGGCCATTGCCTTGAGGTGGTCGGTCTTCTTGCCAAGCTCCTGTCCGGCGATGATCTGCGGGATGTCTTCGATTCCGTTCTCGATCCATTCGCGGATCAGCGCCTCGGTCGGCGTGCCCGACACGACGGCCAAATCCCCCTGGGCGAGAATCTTGTCGAGACATTCACGCACCTTGGGAAAAGGCGGCACGCCCTCGACAATGTCTTTGACCGCGGCGTTGACGGCCAGGCTCCACGCCATGGTTTGATCGAGCAACGGGTCGGGTGCGTCCTTCATGCGTTGGTCGAGGCCGGCGTTCGACGGCGGCAGCCCCGAATCGATAAACGCCTTGAGCGGCGCGAGGTCGGGAATCTTGATGCCGCGCCGCATCGGCTCGTCCCACTCCTGAAGCAACTCAAGCGTCCGCACGAGGACCGGAAAGCGGTTCATACCGCGGGCGACCGAGTAGAGGTTCGCAAACTCCCAGGCCTGGCGAGCGTACTTGGCGGCGGCTTGCAGCTTCCAGTGCTTGACGAAGGCGGGAGTAAAGCACTCTTTGTGCTTGATCTCCATCGAATCGAAGACGCAGCCGTCGGAATCAAGGCCGACGAAAAAGTCCTTGCGCTTCTGAAAGTCTTCCAATTTGTGAAACTCAGGCATCAGAGCTTCTACTTGTTCCACTCAGTGTGGAACACGCCGTCACGGTCGAGCCGCTTATAGGTGTGCGCGCCGAAGTTGTCACGCAGCGCCTGCAATAGATTCGCCGGCAGAAGCTCGCTGCGATAGCTGTCGACATAGGCCAACGTGGCGCCGAGACAAGTCGTCGCCACGCCGTACTCGACGGCGATGCGGACGACGGTTCGCAGATCGGGAAGGGTGCGGTTGACGATCGGCGCGAAGCTCGGATCGATCATCATGTTCGTCAACTCGGGGTTGGAGGCATAGGCCTTCTTGATCGGGTCGAGCAGCCGCGAGCGGATGATGCAACCCTCCTTCCAGATGCGTGCCGTCTCGGAGAGATCGACGCCGTAGTCGTACTCTTTCGAAGCCTGGTAGATCAGCGCCATGCCTTGGGCGTAGCAGCCGATCATCGAGAGGTGCAACGCGTTGAAAAGCGCCGACACGAGAGCCGCCTTGTCGCCGGAGTACTTCGACGTCGGACCTTCGAGAATGTTCGACGCCTCGACCCGCAGCGGCTTGAGTCCGGAGAGAATCCGCGCCTCGACCGACATCGCCAGCGTTGGAATCGGCATGCCTAGATCGAGCGCTGACTGGGCCGTCCACTTGCCCGTACCCTTCTGGCCAGCCGTGTCGAGGATGTGCTCGACGAGCGCGTCGCTGGTAAGATCGTCCTGCTTCGCCAGGCACTGCGCGGTGATGTCGACCAGAAACCCGCCGACGGCGCTGTCCTTCCAACCTTCGAAGATCTGTTGGATCTCCGCGGTGGGCAGACCGGCGGCGCGGCGTAGCACGTCGTAGATCTCGCAGATCACCTGCATGATCCCGTACTCGATGCCGTTGTGAACCATCTTGACGTAGTGGCCCGCGGAGGTCGTGCCGCAATAGGTGACGCAGGGGCCGTCGTCCTTGGTCTTGGCGGCGATCTTCTCAAGCACCGGCGCGATCCGGTCGTAGGCTTCCTTACGGCCCCCGGGCATGATCGAGGGACCCCAAAGGGCGCCTTCCTCGCCGCCGGAGATACCGCAGCCGACGAAGTGAAAGCCTGCTTCGAAGAGTTCGTCGTGACGGCGGTTCGTATCGGGGAAGTGCGAGTTCCCCCCGTCGATAATGATGTCGCCCTTCTCTAGGACCTTCTTCAGATCCTCGATGACGGCGTCGGTGCCTTTGCCGGCGGTGACCATCAGCAGAACGCGGCGCGGCGGCTCGAGCAGCCGTGCGAATTCTTCGATCGACTGCGTCACGACGAAGTTCTTCCCTTCAGCCTTGGCGCGCATCTGATCAGCGTTCTCGGCGCCGCGGTTGTAGGCGATCACCGGAAAGCCGTTGCGTTCGATATTGAGAGCCACATTCTGGCCCATGACGCCGAGTCCAGCGACGCCGAAGTTACCTTGAGACATAGAGATTCCTTTTCGCCAAAGAGGGCGCGGGTGGGAAGAATCTCATTCTACTAAGACCGCCGGTGAGATTTCAGTATTCGCCCTACGGACAACTCTTCTTCTCAGCTCGACTCTGTCGGATAGGCGGGCAGACGCGGGCGACGGCGTTCACGGCCTTGCAGAGCTGGGCTCCGCCCCACGGGAATCCCCAACGGCGCCTCTTGCCGTCTGCTAACATCTCGGGCAATGCTCGCTCGGCATGTTCTCAACGGGGCAATTCTGGCTGTTTTAGCCGCCGTCGTGCCGATCTCAGCGCAGCAAGCCGCCCGCCCCGACGTACTATTCATCGCTGTCGACGACCTCAACGATTGGATCGGCGTACTCGGCGGCCATCCCCAAGCAAAGACTCCCAATATCGACCTCCTGGCGAAGCGCGGCATGCTCTTCAGCAACGCCCACACGGCGGCGCCGTCGTGCAATCCCTCGCGCGCAGCGTTGATGACCGGCGTGCTGCCGTCGACTTCGGGCGTCTACAGCAACGCGTTCGACTGGCGCCGCGCTCCAGCCTTGCGAGACAAGCCGACGCTGCCGCAATATCTACGCGGCCATGGCTACAAGGCGATGCGGGGCGGCAAGATCTATCACGCCTGGAGTTTCACGCCGGATGGCTTCATCGGCACGACGCATCCACCCTCTTGGGATGTCGGCTATCCGTCGCTCAATCGTCAGATGCCCGAGGAGATTCGCCCGCTCTACTGGCCGATCAACCGCAATCCCGGGCTGATCTACGGCATGTTCGACTGGGCTCCGGTCGGGGCGGAGGACTGGGCTACCGCGGACGGGCAAGTCGTCTCGTGGGCGCGCCGCCGCCTGCTCGAGAAGCGGGATGAGGCGCTGTTCCTTGCGGTCGGCATCTATCGCCCGCACCTGCCTTGGTACGTGCCACAGCGCTATTTCGACATGCACCCGATTGACAAGATCGAGCTGCCCGCCGTTCTGGCCGACGATCTCGACGACGTTCCGCGCTATGCCCGCCGCGGCTCAAGCAGCCGCATCCACAAATGGGTCGTCGAAAACGACCACTGGAAGAAGGCGGTGCAAGGGTATTTAGCGAGCATCAGCTTCGCCGACGCTATGGTCGGACGCCTCATAGACGCTCTGGACCAGAGCGGCAAGGCGGACAAGACGATCGTTGTACTGTGGTCCGATCATGGTTGGCACCTCGGCGAGAAGGGCTATTGGCGCAAGTTCAGTTTGTGGGAGGAAGCGACTCACGTGCCATTGATTGTCGTCGCTCCAGGCGTAACGGCCGCAGGGAGTCAGACGGCCAAGCCTGTTTCGCTGATGGACCTCTATCCGACCCTATGCGAGCTCGCCGGCGTCGCGGTACCGAAGCATACCGAAGGATTCAGCCTGGTTCCGTTGCTCAAGGATGCGAACGCACAGTGGGATCATGCGGCGGTCACGAGCTGGGGCTACCAGAATCACTCGGTACGCGGCGAGCGCTACCGCTACATTCGCTATGAGGACGGAGGCGAAGAACTCTACGATCACCGCATTGATCCGCACGAGCATCGCAACCTTGCCGCGAATCCAGATCTTGCGGCGCGCAAGGCCGCTCTGGCCAAACACTTGCCGACGCTGAACGCTCGACCGCTAGCCGGGCTGCGGCTATTGCCGGGAGGGCTTGGCGCGGAGCGCATCGAGTAGCGTGAATCGGGATGTGGGCGCCGACGCCACAAGCCCGACCCTGATTCTTTCCCGTACCGCTTCTCTTAGAGCGGCTCCACAGCTCCGGCTGCGTGGCACTGTACGCAGTTGACCCGCATGCCGTGGGCGGCGCGAAGTGCCGCGGGAGCCTGCTCGCCGATGTGGCACACCGCGCAATCCTGGCGGTTCTGGAGTTGATGGGGAATAGTGGGCGGAGCGGCTGCGTAGAGGCGGTTGCCGCGTGCGGGGCGCCATAGCGGCTCGAACTGATTCCCAGGGACGCGTCCGCCGGCGTGCTGCTGGAGGTGGCATTGGCGGCAATCGCCCCAAGCCGGGTGCGAGCGGGGCGGGCCGATGCGGTCGCCGTTAGTCGCCGCGCCAGGGGTGTGGCAGGAGTTGCAGTCCTTGCGGCCAAGAACGCTCGTCTGGTGGGGAATCGTCGGCGGCGCGCCGTCGTAGGCTCGGGTCGTTTGTCGCTTGGCGAGCAAAGCAGTTCGCGAAGTTTGCTCGGCGGGATCGTAGCGCAATGAATCCGCCGGCGCCGAACACGACATAGTCAGCATCGCAAGCAGACACAGCGCTAACGCCGACGGCATCACACTTTCTCCAACCGCACCGCGCACTTCTTGTAGTCAGGCTGCTTCGAGATCGGACAGTGCGCGTCGAGCGTCAAGACGTTCGGCAGATACGACTCATCGAAGAAGGGAATGAACACCTGGCCGCGCTGCGGCGCCGCACGCTGGTTGACCGACGCGCTGAGCTCCAGCTCGCCACGGCGTGAGACGACTTTGATTCGGGCGCCGTCGCTGACCCCCATCTCGCGGGCGTCTTCCGGATGAAGCTCGACGAACGCCTCGGGAACAGCCTCGTGCAGTTGGGGAATACGTTGCGTCATGGAGCCGGTGTGCCAGTGTTCGAGCACGCGTCCGGTGGTGAGCCAGAACGGGTACTCGCCGTCAGGCGACTCAGGCGGCGGCTGGTAGGGACGCTGCCAGATCACGGCGCGGTCGCCTAGGGAGTGATTGCCGTAGAAGGCGAAGTCGGCGCCGCGCGACACGTAGGGGTCTTCGCCCTCGCGGTAACGCCAGCGGGTTTCGCGTCCGTCGACGACCGGCCAGCGCAGCCCGCGGGCGCGCTTGAGATCATCCCATTCGGCGACGTCCTTGCCGACGTCGACGGTGAACTGGCGGTACTCCTCGTAGAGCCCTTGGGCGCGCTCGGTTTCACTCTCCCAGGGGAAGAGCTTGCCGTGACCCATGCGTTCGGCGATCTCGATCGTGATCGTCGAGTCGGCCAATGCTTCACCGGGCGGATCGACGAGCTGATTCCAGTGCTGCGTGCGGCGCTCGGAGTTGCCGAAGCAGCCTTCACGTTCGACCCACATCGCCGCCGGCAGCACCACGTCGGCGATAGCAGTAGTCGGCGTCGGGTAGACGTCGCAGACGACGATGAACGGCTTGTGCTCGGCGAGGCCCTTCTCGTAGAAATCGAGATCGGGCAAGGTCACCATCGGGTTGGTGACCTGGATCAAAACTCCCTTCAGCTTGCCGGTCGCCAGGTTCCGGAACATCGCCATCGTATGCATCGACGGCTTGTCGGCGAGCTGCTCGACCGGCACATCCCAGACTTTGGCGGCAAAGGCGCGATGCTCCGGGTTGTCGACGCGGCGACCGCCGGGTAAGGCTTGGGTGAGCGTGCCCACCTCGCGCACGGTGCCGCAGGCCGAGGGCTGACCGGTGAGCGAGAAGGGACCGTTGCCAGGTTGCGAAATCTTGCCCGTCAGCAGATGCAGGTTATAGACCAGATTGTTGATCCAAGTGCCGCGGGTGTGCTGGTTCATGCCCATGCACCACAGGCTGACGACTTTCTTGCGCGGATCTCCGAAGAGCTTGGCCAACTGCCGGATCTGCGCCGCCGGAACGCCGGAAATTTCGCTGGCGTACTCGGGTGTGTACTTCTCCAGAAACGCCTTGTAGGCGTCGAAGGAGATCTCGCGATTGGTCATCGGGTTCGGCGCTGTCGTCTCGCGCAGGCCGAAGCCGATGTTCTCTTCGCCCGCCTTGAAGAGGCAGTGCTTGCCGACGAACTCCTCGTTGACCCAACCCTTGGCAATGATCTCGTGCGCGATCGCGTTGGCTATCGCGAGGTCGGAGTGCGGCTTGAATTCGAGATAAAGGTCCGAGCCCTCAGTTGTGCGAGTGCGTCGCGTGGCAAGGTCAACCAGCGTGACGGCAGGATTATCCTTCTTGCGTTGCACGATGCGGGAGAACAGGACCGGGTGCATCTCGGCCATGTTGTTGCCCCAAAAAACGAACACGTCGCCGCGTTCGAAGTCGTCGTAGCAACCCATCGGCTCGTCTTTGCCGAAGGTCGTGAGGAAGCCGGTGACAGCGCTCGCCATGCAGAGCCTAGCGTTGGCTTCGACGTTGTTGTTGCCGACCCCGGCGCGCATCCACTTCGAGGCGGCGTAGCCGTCTTGGATCGTCCACTGGCCTGAGCCGTAGACACCGATCGCCTCCTTGCCGCTCTCCTCGACGATCTGGGAGAACCGCTCGGCGACGTAGTCGAGCGCCTCATCCATCGAGACTTCGCGCTCTTGGCCGTTCTCGCGGATCAAAGGTTTCTTGAGCCGGTCGGCGCCGTAGAGAACCGCCGGCAGGTGATATCCCTTGACGCACAGCAGTCCGAGATTGACGGGGTTTTGGCGATCTCCGGCGACGGCTACCACCTTGCCGTCGCGCACGCCCACCATGACTCCGCAACCGGTCCCACAGAAGCGGCAGGGAGCCTTGCTCCAGGTCAGACTCTTGTCGGCGAGAGGATCCGGCGCCGACCCGGCGGTTGAATTCGGCGAATCGCCGCAGCCAGCTTCGAGGGCCGCCAGCGCCGAGACGGCCCAGGCTGCCGCCATGTTCTTTAGGAAGCTACGTCGGGTGTCGGTCATTGCTGGCCCTCGGTCTTCGGCGGTAAGTCGGTAAGCTCGACGTCTTCCACATTGCTGAACACGATGCAGTACGAGACGACGCCGGGCAGCACGCTGATTGCTTCCATCTCGGCGCGGTCTCCTTCGAGTGTGACCGTATCGGTGACGACGACGAGGTCGTTGTTCCGCTGCTCTCGGACCTCGGAGCGCTCCCGAGCGTCGACCATTGTGCGGACTGCGTCCACGGCCTCGGGTCGACAGCTCAGGATGACGCTCGAGATCGGCACTATTGGGCGTACCTCTGTTTGAACTGCTCGGCGGCGGCCTTGCGGGCGGCGATTTCACCGGCGCTCATCTTGCCCAGGAACCACTTGTGGTGGTCGGAGTTGAGCACCTCGTCGAGCTTGGCTTGGAGGCGGCGAGCGCCTGCCGCGTTGGCGCCGGTGCGATTGTGCTCGATCGCTTCCTTGAGCTGGGGCACGAACTCCATGTAGAAGCGGTGCGCCACCTCGTACATGCCATGCCACTGGGTGTAGTCGGGCCCCATCATGGCGGCGCCGTGCCGAGCTCTGCGACCCTCGTGGTGCCACAGGAAGAAGTAGGTGAACTCGAGCTCTTCGTCGAACTGCGTGTCGGTGAGAATTCCCTCGGCGCGAGCCATCTGGTAGAGCTCGGTCGAAGGCCGTCCGAACTTGTCGTTATAGAGCGTGACCAAGCCGTCGTACTGCACGTACCAGTTGTTGACCCATTCGGGTGCGTGGCAGCTCTGGCAGACGTCCTTCATGTCGTCGCGCCGGTCTTCCCAGGCTTTGACCTGTAGGCCTTGCTTGAGGGCGGCGGCGTCGATCTTCTCCGAGACCGGCGGCCGCAGCGTCCACGAGATGCGTTCGCCGACGTCGTGGGTGAGCGGCAGGTTCTTGGTCGCGCTCATGTGGCACGTCGTGCAGGTCGGGCCCTGTTCGAAGTCCTTGCCGGGGATCCAGTTTTTCTCCTCCATCATCGGCTCGAAGCGAGTGCGGTTCGCTGCAAAGGCTATGCCGTGCTTGGACTCGGTGTAAACCTCGAGTTGGGGATGGTCGGGGCCGAGGTGGCAACGTCCGCAGTTCTCAGGCATGCGAGCTTGCGCTCGGGAGAAGTTGTGGCGCAAGTGACAGGCCGAGCATGAGCCGCGCGAACCGTCGGGGTTGATGCGTCCGATGCCCGTGTTGGGCCATGTTGCCGGATCGAGTTTGCCGTTCTCGAGCACTTTGATTTCAGAGCCGTGACATTGTAGACAACCCGAGACCGCCGCCGCCGAGGCCTCGACCTTATTGCCCGCGTCGTCGAAGCGGGTGAAGCCTTCGACCACCTCGGCGAGCACGTTGTCTAAGCTGCCGAGGATCTTGCCGGCGTCGGCGTGGTGCGAAGCCTCGAACTCAGCCGTCTCGGCTTCGTGGCATTCGGCGCAGTCGCGCGGCGTGACGATGGTGGCGATGAACGAGCCCTCGTGGTCGTAGCCGTCGATGTCGCCTTCTTGAGCCTTGTGGCATTGCAAGCAGCCGATGCCGGTTCTGGCATGAGTGGAGATTTCCCATTGCCCGACGATGCCCGGCGATTTGACGCGATGGCAGTCGATGCATTCGGCGTTCTCAGCAGTTACGACGGCGTCGGCGGCTCGGATGACGCGGGCTCGGCCGCCCTCGACCCAAGCGACGATCAGCAGCGCCGCAAGAAAGAACAGCGCCAGGACGACAATGACACGTTGTTTTTGATCCAAAGACACGATGAGGCTCCGTTAGTGCAATAGGTACAAGGCTTCCCAGACAGTCAGAATCAGTAGAAAGATCACGCCGGCGGCTCCGAAGCGAATACTCAGCTCGCTGTCAGGGCTACGGCGGCGAATCCAGCCGTCGATCAACGGCCAAGCGACAATCGTTCCAATAAATAGGCCCTGGGTGATGATCGCGGCTTGATCCGACATCAGCTTCAGCCAGCGGAATGCCCAGAAGAAATACCACTCGGGCTTGATGTGCTCTGGCGTCGTCAGCGGGTCGGCCTTCTCAGCCAGCCCCGCGGGAAAGATCAGCGCCAAGCAGGTGAGCAGAAACATCAGAAACAGCGCCAAGACGATTTCTGAAAACAGGTGGTCCGGAATAAACGGAAACGTCTTGGCGTCATCGCTCTTCGGCGAGCCGAGCTCGCTCACGCCCAACGAGCGTACGAGATAGATATGCACCGCGATCAAGCCGATCAGCACCGTCGGCAGTGCGCCGATATGGAAGACGAACAGCCGCGTAAGCATGCTCTGACCGACTGTCGGCCCGCCGCGCAAGAAGTCCGCCAGATCAGGACCGACGACCGGCACCGCGTTGAGGATGTTGCCGGCAACCGTCGCACCCCAATAGGAGAGCTGTTCCCAGACGAGCGAGTATCCGGTGAAGCCCATGCCGAGGGTTGTCAATAGAATGCCGCAACCGACCATCCAATTGATTTCGCGTGGCGCGCGATAGGCCCCGGTGAAGAACACCCGCATCATGTGCAGCAGTAGGGCCACGATCATCAGATGCGACGCCCAACGGTGAATGCTGCGGATGAACCAACCGAAGTGCACCTCGGTCACGATTGCCTGTACGCTCTCGTAGGCATACTCGGGACTCGGCACGTAGTAGAAGGTCAGTAGGATACCGGTAACGAGTTGCACGCTGAACAGGTACGCCGGCGTACCGCCAATGCACCACCACCAACGTGCTAGGTGCCCGGGAATCGGCTCACTGCCGGCGGCGACCAAGAAGTCCTGATCGAGCGGAACTCGCGTCTTGAGCCAGTCGCCGACTTGCGTGATCGCGCGAACCATCTAGACGTCCTCCTCGATCAGGACGTACATCGACTGGCCGTCAAGTGCAATCGGGTAAGAACGCAGCTTCTGATTCGCCGCGGCAGGCGGCCCCTCGGTCGCCGTTCCCTCCGGATTGAAGACGCCTTGGTGACAAGGGCAGAGAAATTGCTGCTCTTTGCCCTGCCAATGGACCTTGCAACCCAAGTGCGGGCATTGGTTCGAGAAACCGATATAGGGGCTGCCGGTATCCGGATTGATCCGGCCCGTGTTTGAGACGATCAACTGATCACCGCTCGGCAGCGGCATCGACTTACTCTCGCCGGCGCCGATCTCGCGCGTGAATCCGATGAAGATGCGCCGCGGCGGCGTAGGCTCACGCGTTGGGAAGATAAATCGAAGCGCGAAGCTCGTAATCACGGCGTAGGCGGCGACGAGCGAACCCACGAACGCCCCCAATAATGCCTTCCGCCGCGTTAGCTCTTCGACCCAGTCCGCCTGCAGCGGTTCCTCATTCTGCTTCTCTCCCATGCACACCCCTGTTCAGTCTCGCCGTCGCTGCCGGCGGCTACATCACGTAGTTCAACGAAACATACGGGAACAAATGTCCCGCGCCCGGAGTGGTCTCTTTGAGGAACTTCCCGGGAAAGAAATAGCCCACGCCAGCTCCGACGGTAACATGTCCGGCTGGCTTCCAGGTGAGGATCGCGTCGATCTCCTGGCCGACGTGCGCGTTCTGCGCGCCGCCCTCCGGAGTCAAGACGGCGACCCTGCCGTTTACGGCGTACAGGTGGTCGTTCTTGTTTGCCAACCAGAAGGAAAAGTAGTCGACCTTGAAGCCGAAGCGACCGTGCGGCTTTAGCTCAATGCCCGCCCGCACGTCGCTGATGTTGCGCCATCCGACGCGGTCGGCCGTGCCTTGATACAGATGGCCGGTCGGAAAGAGTTGGTCGAACGTCCCGCGCCTGCCGTCGTTCGGATTCGAGTCGCCTGAGGCATATTGATACTCGACCGATAGGCGCGGCGTCCAGGCGAATTGCTTGAGCGTTCTGCCGAGCACCCAGTAGGCGCCCCAGGCCGAGAGGTCGTCGGTGACGATCGTGCCGAACTGACGCGCCATCTCCATCTGGAAATCGAAATCCGACGGCAGCGGACGCACGTAGCGAAAGCCGGCGGTATAAGTATTCCCGCGGCCGATGCTGCCGGCTTCGCTGAGCTGACGCTGGTTGGCTTTCCAAAGCATGTAGGGCTCGAGCGTGCCCTTGTCCAGCCAGCCGCCCAGGTTGCCGTAGGCGCCGTGGAGATCCACGCCCCTACCGGAACGGTTGAAACCGCTGGGGTCGATGACGACGAGCGACGAAGCGAAAACGTCGACGTTGACGTCCTTCGTGCCGAGAGTCAGCTTGGCGGCGTCAAACTGGCGCGCCGTGTTGGTCCAGTCCAAGGGACCCACCAGTCGCTGCGCGCCGTACTTGAGCTCTTGGCGACCGGCGCGAACCCGAATCCAGCCGTTCTCGGGATCGCCGACCTCGACCCACCCCTGGCGAACATCGAAGGGATCGCGAAAGACGCCGTTGGCGTTGTTCTTGCCGGGCGCCCGCGCGTCTTGTCCTTGGAAGTGGAAGCGCAGCCACGAAGTCGGCTTCACACCCACATCGAGCAGCAGGCGTCCGAGGCCGTAGCCGTCGTTGTTTCCCTCTTGGAATCCGTTGCCGCGGCGGCCCTCTGCCCGCACGCGATAGGCGACGCCCAGCGTGAGCCAGTTAGGAGTCGCTTTGTTGACGGCTTGGATCGGGCGCGGGCCCTCGGCCGGGGTGCTTCCCGTCTGGGCAGTCAGGGCCGCGACAGTTAGGAATCCTACGCTGAGCAGCCCGCAAGCACTGTTTGAAAACGTCATCATGCTCAAACCCTTACGGTCTAGCCAGCAATCGAGGCGCCAGGCACGGAGCGTCCTACTTTTCAGCGGCTTAGCCAGGCGCTTGTGTGATTTGCCCCACCGAGGCGTGGGGCTCTGGCAACGGCGGCGAAAGCTGCGACGCTTGCCCCAAGACGCGATCTCATTGGTCTGCCAGAGGCTTCCCCATCGGGGGCTGCGTACAATGGTCAAAGGCGTCGCGCGAGACCTTCCCGCGGCGTTGACGTTTTGGAGTCTCCCCTTGTCCCTCGAAGATAGCCTGTTCCAACAACGCTACGAAAAGATTCGCGAAATTGAGAGCCTCGGTTTTGAGGCCTACCCGCGTAAGTACGAGCACACTCACACGCTCGCCCAGGTTCGTGCCGGCTACGACGCGACCGGCGCCGAAGAGCTCGAAGTCGAGCCGCCCGAGGTACGCGTCTGTGGCCGCTTGATGACCAAGCGTCGCCAGGGCAAAGCGGGTTTCTGTCACCTCCAAAAGGATGGCGTGCAGTTGCAGGTCTACGTGCGCAAGGACGAGGTCGGCGACAACGACTTTGAGCTCTACAAGAAAATCGACGCGGGCGACCTGATCGGCGTCGAGGGCATTCTGTTTCGCACCAAGACGGGCGAGCTGACCGTGCGGGCTCGCAAGCTTGAGTTCCTAGCCAAAGCCGTGCTTTCGATGCCCGAGAAATTCCATGGACTGCAAGACGTGGAGTTGCGCTACCGCCAGCGCTATCTCGACCTGATCACCAACCCCGAGGTGCGCAAAGTTTTTGTTAAGCGCAATCGGCTCATCAGCCGCCTGCGTCGTTCGCTCGAGGAGCGCGACTACATCGAAGTCGAGACGCCGATGATGCAGCCGCTCTACGGCGGAGCGTTGGCGCGTCCTTTTACGACCCACCACAATGCGCTCGATATTGACCTCTACCTGCGTATCGCGCCCGAGCTCTACCTTAAGCGACTCGTCGTCGGCGGGCTCGACCGCGTCTACGAGATCAATCGCAACTTCCGCAACGAAGGCGTCTCGACGCACCACAATCCGGAGTTCACGATGGCCGAGTTCTACCAGGCCTACAGTGACTATCGCGATCTGATGGGACTGAGCGAGGAGCTTCTGCGCGAGGTCGCCGAGGCGACGCTTGACGGCGAGACGGTGTCTGAATACGACGGCCATAAGGTCGACTTCGGCTCGCTCAACCGTCTGACCATGAAGGAAGCGTTGTGCGAACTGTGGCCGCACGCCGACCCGCCGAAGCCCGAAGAGCTCGACGACGTCGCGCGCCTGCGCGCTATGGCACAGGCGCACAACGCAGAGAACGAAAACAAAATCGAGCTATCGGAAACCGCCTCCGCCGGCGAATGCCTGATGACGCTGTTTGAAGAGATTTGCGAGCGGCGCCTAGTTCAACCGACCTTGGTCTACGACTATCCCGTGGAGGCCTCTCCGCTGTCGAAGCGGAAACCCGAGGACCCCAACTGGGTCGAGCGTTTTGAGATCTACGCCGGAGGCATGGAGATCGCCAACGCCTACTCCGAGCTTAACGACCCGCAAGAGCAGCGGCGGCGCTTCGAGGCGCAGGTTGAGATGCGGGCCGACGGCGACGCCGAGGCCCACGGCATGGACGAGGACTACGTGCGCGCGCTGTGCTACGGCATGCCCCCGACCGCGGGCGAAGGCATCGGCATAGACCGCCTCACGATGTTGCTGACCGGCTCGCGTTCGATCCGCGACGTGATCCTTTTCCCGCAGATGCGTCCCGAGAGCGACATCGGCGTCGCCGCGCGTCTCGCGGCTCTCGAAGACGGATAGATCAGATGGGGTCGTTCGAGCTCTTCGTCGCCGGCCGTTACCTGCGCGCCAAGCGCAAAGAGCGTTTCATCTCGATCGTCACCGTGATCTCAATCGTCGGCGTGGCGATCGGCGTCGCCGCACTGGTGGTGGCGATGGCGATCAACAACGGCGTGCAACAGGATCTTCGCGCTCATCTGCTCAGCGCCACAGCACATGTCAACCTGCTTGAGAAGGAGCTTGGCTTCGGCATCGAAGACTGGCGCACGCTAATCGAAGATCTCAGCAAGGTAGAGCACGTAACGGCGGCTGCGCCGGCGCTCTACGGCGAGATGATGATCTCGACCCAAATGCGCGCTCGCGGCTGCTTCCTCAAGGGCGTAATCCCGAGCGAAGAGCTGAAGGTAGCGGGGCTGCTAACGCACATCAGCGAGGGTTCTCTCGACGATCTCGAGAAGATCGAGTCGCTGCGTGAGCAGGCTCGCGACGATCCCGATGTCGACCCGCCCTATTCGGGCGTGGTAATCGGCAGTCGCCTTGCGAGGACGATCGGTGCGCGGGTATCGACAGTGGTCAGTGTGCTCAACCCGCAGGGCGAGATGACGCCGTTCGGGCGCATTCCCGGGGTCAAGCGCTTCCAGGTCGTCGCTATCTTCGACTCAGGCTTCTTCGACTACGACAACATGTGGGCGTTTACGACCCTCAAGTCCGCGCAGCAGGCGCTGTCGCTCGGCGACGTGATCAACGACGTCGAGTTTCGCATCGACGATCTAGATCGCGCCGAAGAGGTCGCTCGCGCGATCGAGCAGCGCGCCGGCGAGGACTACGGCGCAGTGAGTTGGATGGAGCGCAACCGCACCGTCTTCAACGCGCTAGAGATGGAAAAACTCGTAACGGCGATCGCGATTGGGCTGATCATGCTCGTCGCAGCACTCAACATTCTGATCTCCCTGGTGATGATGGTGATGGAGAAGGGCCGCGACATCGCCATTCTCAAATCGATGGGAGCGCGGGCGGCGCAAATACGGCGGATCTTCATGTGGCAGGGTCTGATCATCGGCGCGATCGGCGTAACGCTCGGCCTGGCGCTGGGTCACTTGGTTTGCTTCATCGGCGACCGCTACAAGCTGATTCCGCTCGAAGCGGAGATCTACGGCATCAGCTACGTGCCGTTCGCGCCGAGGCTAGGGGACGGGATCGCGGTTGCGGCGGCAGCGCTGCTGATTTGCTATTTGATCTCGATCTATCCCTCCTCGACGGCCTCGCGGATCGCTCCGGCCGAGACGCTGCGGTATGAATGAGGCCGACCTAAGGCTGCACTGCTTAGGCGGTTTGCTTCTCATCGTCTCCGGCGTAGCGGACGCCCAACAACGCGACTTGGCTCCACTGCCGCGCGAAGCGCCCGCCCCAATCGACAACTCAACGACTGCGGCCAAGGCCGAGCTCGGCAAGCTGCTGTTTTTCGACGAGCGCTTGTCGGGCGAGAACCGCATGAGTTGCGCGACGTGCCACATTCCCGAGAAGGCTTTCGCCGATGGTCTGGCGCGATCCCTGGGCGCCGGCGGCGAACCGCTCGCCCGCAACACGCAGACCGTACTAAACACGGCGTTCTTTTCGACGTTCTTCTGGGACGGCCGGGCGGCCAGCTTGGAAGAGCAAGCGCTTGCGCCAGTCGAATCGGCCGAGGAGATGGCGCAAGACCTCGACGAGCTCGTCGAAGAGCTGGCCGCCGTTCCCGACTACGTGGAGCGGTTCGCGAAAGTCTTCAGCGGCCCCGTCTCTAAGGAAGGAATCGCGAAGGCGTTGGCCGCCTACCAGCGCACGCTGCTGACGCCGGACTCGCCGTTTGACCGCTACCTCGCGGGCGACGAGGATACTCTTTCCACGGCGGCCAAAGATGGCCTAGAGCTCTTCCGCGGAGCGGCCGGTTGCGTCCGCTGCCACAACGGACCGCTGCTGAGCGACGGCAAGTACTATCGCCTCGGCATCGGAGGCGACGACTTGGGCCGAGCCGCCGTGACAGGGGCGGAGGAGGACCGCTACAGTTTCCGGACGCCGACGCTGCGCAGCATCGCCGAGACAGGCCCCTACATGCACGACGGATCGATTGCGACGCTCTTCGACGTAGTGGAATTCTACTATCGTCGTGTACGGCCGCGGGGACCTGAGGGCTTGCCTCTCGACGTCGAGCCTCTGCTCGGTCAAAGCTACTCGGAGATCGACGCGCTAGTCGCGTTTCTGCGGTCGCTCAGCGGCGAAGTTGCGAAACGCTCCGATCCGAGACTGTAGGGGAGCGTTCCTACGAGATCCTCGCCGCGCCGCGAGCGCGCAGCTCACCGCGGGCCAAGCGCTCCATCGCGGCGGGAACGTCTTCGAGTCTCATCTCTTCGACCTCGATCTTAAGCTTGCCTTGCCGCGCCAGCTCGAAGACTTGCCGCAGATCCTCGTCTGAGCCAAGAAAGCTCCCTTCAATGCGAACGCCTTTGATGACGACCTCGGTGAGCGGTAGTGCGAAGTCCTCCGAGGCTAGTCCGACCAGCACGAGCGAGCCTCCGCGACGCAAACCGCGAACCGCTGATCGGACAACGTCTCCTCGGGCGACGAACGAGACTGCGGCGTGCGCCCCGCCGATCTTTCGCAGCGCCCGATCCGGCCTCTCTTCCGAAGCATTGATGAGCAGCTCCGCACCCAGCGACTGCGCCAGCGCTAGTTTTTCGCCGGAGACGTCGATAGCCGCCACGTTCCACCCACGCAGGCGGGCAAGCTGTATCGCCACGTGCCCCAGGCCGCCGACGCCGTAGACGGCGAGCCACTGACCCGCTTCCAGGGCGCAGGTTTTGACGGCGCGATATGCGGTCCAACCGGCGCAGGCCAATGGCGCAGCCTCGACGGCGTCCAGCTCGACCGGCACTCGCGCCAAGCCGTCGGCACGGGCAAGCGCAAGCTCCGCGAAGGCGCCGTCGACATCGTAGCCGGCGTTGACCTGCTCCCCGCAGAGCCGTCGCCGCCCGTCGAGGCAACACTCGCATCCACCGCAAGTCCCCCAGAGGTAGGCCACCGCAACGCGCTCGCCGACCGTGGCGCTGGTCACGCCTTCGCCGATTCGCTCGACGACGCCGACGCCTTCGTGTCCTAGGATCAAGGGCGTCTTCTTGAGCGGCAGCGACTGGATGAACAGATCGGAACGGCAAAGACCGCAGGCCTCAATTCGGACCAAGACCTCTCCCGGACCGGGCTCAGGCGAGGGCGCTTCAGAGACTATTGGCGGCTTGCCGGTTTCATGTAAGAGCAGAGCTTTCATCGCGCCAACCCTAGCAGACGGCACGCGCCCGCTCAAGGCTCGTGTTAGAGTGAGGGCGAAAATCCAGCTTGAGACGTTGTACCTGGCGGAGCCCGCCGGCGCGTCCATTAAGGCACAAGGCGGATTCTTCCGCTGGATACGATACGGGGGTTGTTACGGCGATGCATCAGGGGTTGATTGCTTCGGCCGCGTTCGGTCGAGTTGGTCGCGCTTTGCCGTTGGCGGCGTTACTGGCCATCGTTCCCGCAGCTCTAGGTCAGAATAATTTCGTCGATCCGCGCAGCTTGGCGCCCTTCGTGCCGACGCCGCAGTTGGTGGTGGAGCGGATGCTCGAAGCCGCCGCCGTGACATATGCGGACACGGTCTACGACCTTGGCTCGGGAGACGGCCGAATCGTCATTACCGCCGCCGAGAAGTTCCAATCCAAGGCTGTAGGGATTGAGATCAACGCGAGTCTCGTCGAGGAATCGCAGAAGAAACTCCAAGAGCTCGGACTCTCCGAACGGGCTAGCGTCGTGCAACAGCACCTGCTGGAGGCCGATCTTTCGCAGGCTACGGTGGTAACGCTGTATCTTCTGACCTCAAGCAACACTCAACTGCGACCCAAGCTTGAGAGCGAGCTCAAGCCCGGATCGCGCGTTGTCTCACACGATTTTCAGATCAGCGGGTGGACGCCGCTCAAGACCGTCGTTGTCAACCGCGAGCCGCGTCGGCACATGATCTTCGTCTACGAAATCGGCAACCACAAGACGCAATAGCCCCCCTCCTCGGGATCGCGGCTCACCCAGGGCGGCGAGCCCAAGCTCGCCGCCCCGACCTGCGCCGCCCTACGGCAGCATGATCGTGATCGACTTGTGATAGGTCGATCGATGGATGTGCTGGTAACCGTTGATGACTCGGTCCCAGGCGTACAGGTAGAATGTATGGGCGCACCGTGTCGAGGTGGGATCGCCCGCAACCGTCGCGCGCCAAGGAGCGGAAGGAACTAGCGAGCCGCTCGGTCCGGTCCACATCTTGGTCGGCGTTGGCGCGTAGGTTTTCGAGCTGACGCCCTTCGATTTGTTGTTGCCCCAGTGGGCGGTCAACGCCCAGCTCTTCAGATGCCCCTCGGCGTCGTGGGCCGTGATCCGAAACTTGAACCGATCTGTGGGCTTATCGACGATGGCGCAGGTACCCACGATCTCGTTTCCCGACGGCTGCAGGTAGTGGACGATCTGATCGATCGAGGTGGTCGGGCGTTGGTTGTCGATGCGGATCCAGAACGCTTCGGTTGAAACCTGCGTACTGGGATTGCGGAGTCTGTAGCTTCGCACGCGAATCCGATGCAGGCCATTTGCCAGCCCGAGGGTTCCCAGCCGGTACCCGAGCCAGTGGTTGTACCAGACCTGTCCCGGCCGCCGCATTCGATAGTACCCTCCCGCTAAGGGAGCTGTTGATCGCAACTCGAAGCGGTTGGTGGTCGTGCTCCAGAGATAGTCGTTGAAGGTTTGCTCCGGCTCGACCGCGTCGACCCAAAGGCGGTAGTAGCGGGCGCCTTGGGCGTAAGCCTTGGTGTGATTGAGCATGATCGACAGCGTCCCGCCGAAGGGTGCGTCCTTGACCTGGAAGAAGTAGCCCGGGTCGACTGTGGTATCGGCATAGCCGCGAATCGCGGCGGCGCCGGTCTGCGAAATCCGGTCCTTGGGAACGTGGCCGACCCCCATCAGCAGCGGACCGCCTGCATGGAAGACGTCGGCGACGAAGTCCACATCGCTGATGATGGAGTTACTGCAAACCAGCAACCGCGTCGGGGAGACGACGGCGACGCTCGACGGCTGCGACGGCAAGCCGTCTGCGATTCTCCGGACGACGGGAGTCGACGACGTTAGATCAACGAGGGCAAGTCGATTGGCCGGAGCCCGCTCAGCGACGAGGATGGCGCTTTCACCCGCGTCGCTCCAGGTCATGAAGAACGGATTCTGCAGGCCCGTCGCGACGGTCGTGCGATTGCTCGTGCTGAGCTCGATCCTCTCGATGCGACCTCCCCCGGGGTCTTGCAGGCTGACGTAGGCGAACCGCTTGTCGCCGGTCATCAGCAAACCGATTGCTCGGTTCAGCCCGCCAACCAGCGGCGTCTTGGCGCCGGTCGATAAATTGATCCGCAGCAGCCGTCCCGAGGGGGCGAACTCCACAACGTAGGCTTGGCCGTGGACCTCGTCCAGGGAGATTTGGTGCGGAGCCGTCATGCCGCTCGCGACGACCGTCGCCGCCGAACGATTGGCGCTCGACAGGTTGACTCGCAGCAACTTTCCGCCCCTCTCGGTAACGTAGGCGCGCTTGCCGTCCTCGGTCAACACAATGTCCTCGGGCCGATCGTAGCCGGTTCCGAGCGTCTTGTAGCCGGACTTCAAGCGGTAAGTCGTCCAGCGGATCCTCATGTTGTAGCCGTACGCAACGACTTGGACTTTGGCGTAGTTGCCCTCGGCGGTGCGGACGGCGAAGACAACTCCGTTGGTGAGTTGGTTCGAGGAGTTGTTGCTGCCGTTGATCGGCGTCGCGCTGTAGGGCAAGCCTTGCAGCACGGCGGGCGTAACGGTCCCATAGCCCACGGCGCCTAGAAGAGATATTCCGGCGCCGTTGCGCGGCGTCATTCGCCGCTTCACGGTGGTTTGCTGCTCCCACCAGATATCCACTCCGGCGGAGCCGCCTTGGACGCCGTTTTCGAGGTTGAAGGTCCAGGTTCCCTTCAGTACGGTCGTGCCGGACGAGACGACGACGGCAGGGGGGCGGATGAGGTCCAGGCGAGAGATTTTCCCGCCGAACTCGACGAAGAACAACCGACTGACGTCGTTCTGAAAATGAGAGCCGATGGCTCCGGAGAGACCGGTCGCGATGGGTTGGGGAGCGGGCATAGTCAGCCTCCTAGATGATGATCTTTCTCAATTAATTCATTCGCAACGCCAAACACCTTCCGACTTTTGAGAACAAAAATCCGATAAAGCGCACCTTGTAACTGCAAGATAGCGCAGGCCCGTTTACGGCTGCAACGACAGTGTGTGGGCTGGGACGGATTCTCGGCCGCTCAGACCCGCCGACTCTTCCACTTCCCGCGCCGGAAAAGCAGACCGCCGATCAGCGCCCACGCGACTCCGGCGATCAGCGAGGCGATGTAGGCGCCGCGGGGGCCCATTTCAAGCGGCCGGGCAAGCACGTAGGCGAGCGGAATCTGCAACACCCAGCTGACGCCGAAGTTGATGTAGGTCGGCGTGTCGGAATCGCCGGCGCCGTTAAAGCCTTGCGAGAATGACATGCTCCAGGCGTAGAAGACATATCCGAGACTGAGGATTCGCAACGCTTCGACGCCCGTCGCGACGACTCCCGGATCGTCGCTGAAAAAAGCCGTCATCGGCGGTGCGCCGACCCAGAAGATCAACCCCATCAAGGCCAGAACCCCGCAGTTGTATGCGCCTGTGAGCCACACCGCTCGCTCTGCTCGTTCTGGATGACCGGCGCCGAGGTTCTGACCCACCAGCGTCGCGGCGGCGCCGCTCATGCCCCAGGCGGGCAAAATCGCAAAGTGAATCAGTCGGATAGCAATCGTGTAGCCCGCGAGCGTAGTCTCGCCGAAGATCGCCACGATCCGCATGATGCCGAGCCAGGCGGCGGTGCCTACCGTGAATTGGATGGTTCCGGTGAGTGCGATGCGCAGTATTCGACGCATGGTCTCGGGGTCGTAGCGAAGCTGCTCGCGCCCCAGCTTCACGCGCCGGTTGCCGGAGACGAGCACCCAAAACTGAAAGGCGACTCCGACGCCGCGTCCGATCGTAGTGGCCCAGGCCGCGCCGACGAGGCCCATTTCAGGGAAGGGTCCCCAGCCGAAAATCAGGCACGGGTCGAGGATCATGTTCAACGCGTTGGCCAGCCACAGCGCGCGCATCGCAAGGGCAGCATCGCCGGCGCCTCGGAAGATCGCGTTGTTGAGAAAGATAAGAAAAATAACCGACGATGTTCCGAACAGAACCGCCGTATATCCCGAACCGGCTACGACTTCGGGCGCGCCTCCCATCAAGGTCAGCATCTGCGAAGCGAACAGGGCGCCGGGGATCGAGACGAGAACTGAGAACCCGACGCCGGCTAGAATCGCCTGGACGGCCGAGAGCCCCGCGCCTTCCTCATCGCCCTCGCCGATGCGTCTTGAAACCACGGCGGTGGCCGCTATGCTCAGTCCAATGGCCGCGCCGAAAACAAGAATGATCAACGAGCCGGTCAGCCCGACGGTCGCCACCGCCGCTGGGCCGAGCTTGCCGACAAAGTAGATGTCCACCAGGCCGAACGTCGACTCCATCAGCAGCTCGAGCGCCATCGGCACTGCGAGCAGAATGATGGCGCGCGGCAGCGGAGCGCTGGTGTAGTCCTGTTGGGCGCCGCGCAACGAGCCCCAGATGGCGCGCCAAATGGACAGCGCGGGCGGCGAGTCCGCCTGGGATTCGACAGGAGCCGACATTGAAAAAGGAAAGGGCCCCCGCAGCGAGACCCCGTCTCTCCATTATGCCGCCAAGCTCAGCTAGGATCGATAGACTATGACTTTTGACGTGACCTTGCTGCTCGCAGCCTTCGCCGGAGGTCTTTTCGGCGCCGCGATCGGAACGCTGCCGGCGTTCATCTTCACCGGTTTCACTGTAATAGCAGGCGTTGCCGTGGCGGCCGCCGGAGGAGGGGACGACATTCTGACCAAGGTCGCCTTCGGGCCGGTCTTTGGTCCGCACATCGCTTTCGGCGGCGGAGCGGCGGCCACCGCCTACGCCTACGGCAAGGGGTTGCTGCCTTCCGGCCGCGACGTTACGCCCGCCTTGGCGGGTTTGAACCGTCCGGACGTGCTTCTGGTCGGCGGCCTCTTCGGCGCGGGTGCGTATCTGTTCGAGGCGGCGCTGGGCGCGGCGGGTCTGCGCGGCTGGACGGACTCGATTGCGCTGACCGTCGTAGTGTCGGCGATTGTGGCGCGGCTGGCGTTCGGGTCAGCCGGGCTATTCGGCGCCACAGGGGACGGCGGCTCGCGCTTCCAGCCGACAGCGGACGAGTCGTGGGTTCCTTGGCAGCAGACCGGGGCGCAGTTGTTGACGATCGGGCTCGGCGCCGGACTATTGTCGGCATGGATGGCGCTCGAGCTCGGCGCCGATCGCGGCGGAGCGGTACTTGGGTTCGGCATCGCGGCGGCGACGTTGATCTTCGCCCAAATCGGCGCGCAGGTTCCTGTCACACATCACATCGCGCTACCGGCGGCCGCGGCCGCCTTGGCCTCGGGCAATCTCTATGTAGGCGCCGCCGGGGGCATCGCTGGAGCAGCCTTCGGGGAGCTCTGGTCACGAGTGTTCTTGCTCCACGGGGATACGCATATCGATCCCCCGGCGGCGGCAATCGCGACGATGATCGCCGTGATTAGCGTAGCGGCGGCGTTTCTTTAGCACTGCCCTCCTGCTTTGGCCGAGGACTACAATGGGATCTCGGCGATGTCTTTGCGATCAATCCTTGGGTTGCTTCTAGGCGCTGCGCTCTTCGTCGGATTCGCGCTCGGCGATGAAGCAGAGGAACGCCGCAAGAAAGATCTCGCGCTGCTGCTCAAGCTGCTTCCTCCTACCAGCCGCAAGATTACCGGGCGCATCAATGCGCACGACAAATCGTGGCGCGAGTGGCAAGCAAGAACCGGAGAACTGCCGCCGGACTTCACCACGATGGAGTCGATCCCGGAGCTCCCCGATCCCTTGCGAGTTGGGCCGGCGGCGGACTCGCCGTCGATCCGCACCCCAGCCCAATGGAGCGCGAAGCGCGACGAGATCCGGAAGCAGTTTGAGCAGTGGGTTTACGGCAGCGTGCCGCCTGATCCGGACAACCTCCGCGCGACGGTCGTCTCAGAGCGAACCGCCGGCGAGATCACGATCCGGGAAGTGTTGCTCGAATTCGGCCCCGAATATAAGGCCAAGCTGCGGCTCGAGCTGCTGTTGCCGCCCGGCGAGCAGCCACGACCTGTCTTCTTGACCAACCACGCCCGCACGCGGCCCTGGGTATTAGGCGCCGTCCGACGAGGCTACATCGGCTGCGTCTACTTCGCCGCCGATCCGCGCTACGGCTACGAGGACGACTCGGAAAGCTATATCGAAGCCTATCCAGAGCACGACTTCTCTACGGTCGCGCGTTGGGGCTGGTCGGCCTCGCGCGCGGTCGACTACCTAATGACGCTGCCCGCGGTCGACCAGGAGCGCATCGCGCTGACGGGCCACTCGCGCAACGGCAAGCAGGCGCTTTTCGCGGCAGCCTTCGATCCGCGCATCGCGGCAGTCGTTCCCTCAAGCGGCAACACTGGTGAGGGCAACCCCTGGCGCTACACCAGCGACATCTTTCGCAACGAATCGATCGAACAGATCACCGGCAGTTTCCCGCACTGGTTTCATCCTCGGCTGCGCTTCTTTGTGGGCCGCGAGGACAAACTGCCGGTCGATCAGAATTCACTGATGTCTCTGGTGGCCCCGCGCGGTCTGATGCTGGCGACAGCGTATTCGGAGACGCAAGGCAACACGCTGGGCTTTGAACAGGCCTATCGCTCCGTGCGCCGCGTCTACGAGCTGCTCGGCAAGCCTGAGAACGTCTCGCTCTACGTCCGGCCTGGAATTCACGCAACGACGGCAGGCGTGATTGAAGACTATCTGGATTTCTTTGATTCCGTCTTCGCTCGCTCGCCCGAGCCTCCGCCCGAGCATTGGACCCACGGCTATCGCTTCGAGGATTGGCGTGCGATCACGGGCGAAAACGTCGATCCAGCCGGCTTCCCAGTGCGAGCGCTCGGCGACATGTTGACCGACGAGGACGGCGGCCGCATCACCGCCGTCGAGGATTGGGATGAGCGCCGCGAGGAGATCCACGAGCGCCTGCGCTGGGCGCTTGGCGATGAGCCACCGGGTGCGCCCTTCCCAGCTCGAGAATCGCTCGAGGGCCTCGGCATCACCTCCGACGGCTTCCTCGGGGACTTGCACGGCAGGCCGCTCAAGATTGCCGGCGCGGGAGCGACCGAGTTGCCTTTCGGCGACGATCTCCAGGCCGATTTCTACTACCCGGGCGCCGACGGGCGGCCGGCGCGCAAGAATCTGCCGGTCGTCGTCTGGCTGCATCCCTACGCCTACTCGACCGGCTATTCGCGCTACGCCAAGCGACCCTTTGAAGCGTTGATCAAGCGCGGCTTCGGCGTGCTTGCCTTTGACCAGATCGGCTTTGGAACTCGCGTGCTCGATGCGAAACGGTTCTATGCGCGTTATCCGCGCTGGTCGCTGCTGGGGAAGATGGTCGCCGACACACGCGCCGCCGTCGACGCTCTGACGGCGCTCGGCGCTTCGGGCACGGTCGATCCCAAGCGCATCTACCTGGTCGGCTACTCATTGGGCGCCAAAGTCGGACTCTTCAGCTCTGCGCTTGACGAACGCGTCGCCGGCGTCGCCTCGGTCAACGGGTTCACGCCGCTGCGGCTGGCTTCAGGCGACAAGGGGACAGAAGGAATCCGCCACTATTCGCACTTGCACGGCCTGGCGCCGCGCCTCGGCTTTTTCCTGGGCGGCGAAGAGGACGTTTTCAGCATCTGGATCGGACACGAGCGCCGGCTGCCGATCGACTACGACGATGTCTTAGCATTGATTGCGCCGCGTCCCGTGCTGGTTTCGGCAGCGACGCACGATCGCTACGCTCCAGTTGAAGACGTGAAAGCGGCAACCGAAGCGGCGCGCCAGGTCTACGCTCTCCATGAACGCTCCGAAGCCCTCACGCTGCATACGCCCGAAGATTTCAATCGTTTCGGGGCGGAGCGGCAGAAGGAAGTTTTCGATTGGCTCAGCGCTCTGTGACGACATGACGCGTGGCGTTGTTCGAATGTGCCGCACGGCAATTCCAGGGATTTATTTCTTCCGAAGGCAACCGAGCTATCGTGACGCCCGTCTGTACTCCGCAATGACTCGTGCGGCGGCAGCTCTTACCTTGATCACTCTAGCTTTGCCCGCGGTCACGGCTGCCCAAATCAGCGTCCAGCAGCGGCGTGGTCGTCCTCCCGGCGTCGCCTCTTCGACCCCGTTCCATCCCGTCGACGTCGTTGGCTCCGTCGCGTTGGAGCACGGCGGCTCCCCGAGTCAACCCGTGCGGATCATGCTCGCGTGTATGGGGCGTCTCGATCACGTTGGGGTGACGGACCGCAACGGCCGCTTTCGATTCCGGTTCGACTCAACAATTGCAGAGGGCCATATCTGTAATCTCTCGGCCGCGCTGACGGGCTTCAGCTCGACCAAAGTCTCGATGCCTTCCCTAACCGGAACCGAGGGCAGCATCAACGTTGGAACCATCAAGCTCTCAGACGGCAGACCTGGTGTGATCAGCGTGACGTCTGCAGGTGCGCCCAAGTCCGCTCGCCGGAACCTCAAGCGCGCTCGGAAACTAGCCGCTCGTAGCAAACCCAAACTGGATGAAGCGCTGGTAGAACTGCAGGCTGCGGTTGCCGAATACGACCTTTATGCAGAGGCCTGGCTGGAACTCGGCGGCGTCCTCGCCAAGCTTGAACGCCCGATCGAAGCACTGAACGCCTATGGCCAGGGCATCCGTGCCGATCCGAGCTTCATCCTCAGCTATCGGCCGGCGATCAGGCTGGCACGACATGAAGACGCTTTGGATCTGATAAACCTTTGGTGCCAAGATGCAGTCCGGGTAGATCCGACCTTGCGCAACATCTGCTCCGAGAGCGCCTCTGCCGGCAGCGCTGTCCCGGAGCACTGAACTGCGCGACCGCATGGGTCGGCGTTTCTGTCAGTCCCGACTTCCTTCTTCAGGCGCCGGCCTTTACGTCAGCCGATAGCCCAGCAGCGGCGTGTCGATCGACTCATGGAGAAAGTCGTAGATCTCGTAGGGATGCGTCCCTTTGCCGGTAATGCGATGCCGCAGGAAGTCTCCGAAATGCAATAGGGGGTTTCCTCGCTCGTCGATGTCGGCATCGAGCAGAAAACAATCCTGGCCGTTCTCCTTCGCGAAGGCTACGGTGAGCTGCAGCACGCCGATAGGTTCGCGCGTCTTGATACTGTGCATGTTGGCCGTCTCGACGGAGAACCGTTCCGGGAAGTTCTTCTTGTGGCCGTCCAGGTTTCCGCGCTCCGCGCCGTAACGGCTGTCTTCGCTGCCGTCCTGCTCCTCCAAAGTCTTGATCAAATTTGCGGTCTTCTTATTGATGACGGCGACAACGCGGTCCCTTTGAATCCGGAGAATCCTCTCAATACCCTGCACCCACGGTTTCCCGGCAACTCCCTTGACTCCCGCGGCATCCATTTTCGCGTAGAGGTTGAGCATTCCGGCCTTGCCCTGCCTCAAGGCTTCCTTGTCCAAATTGATGTGTTCATCCCCGACGTCGTACTTATCCCCGACAAAAGGTCCTATCGGATCAGTCTGTTTGCTGCCTCGGACTTTGAAATGCAGGTCCGGCGAAGCGTCCAGCGCTTTTTTGAGACTTCGATAGGAAGGGCCCAGATCATTCCATCGCTCGAACCTCGCCCGCCAACCCGCCGTAGGCTTTCGCAGACAAGGGATGTCGAGCAAAAGCCGCTCGCCCGGTTCAATCCGAAAGAATCGAGAGACAAACCGATAGCGCTTGGCCTCCACGTCAACGCGACGAGGAAAACCGGGGAAGGCGTCCATCAGGAAGTCCTCGCGGTGGTTTTCCAGGAAACGCTGGAATCGACCCAGCTTGCCGCCGTCGCTGTGACGGAAAAACGAGACCGCGCAATGGATGTTGTTAAGCCGCTGATCTTCGGCGTTGCGTAGCAGGATCGTAACAATCCCTTCGTTGGCAGATGGCATGGTTTGAGATACCCGACTATCTTGACTACCTAAATGTCGTTCTTGTCCCGGACCACCCTCGGTTGACCGCCCAGGTCTCGAATCAGTCCCTCGGCCACACGCTCGCTTAAACCCGAGATCGTGAGGAACGGATTGGCGCCGACCGGCCCCGGTAGAATAGAGCCGTCGGTCGCGTAAAGTCCCGTATGGATGTCGCCGTTGGCCTGAAAGACCCTTCCGCGATCGTCGACCACTCCTTTGTCGACGTTGTCGCCCATGGGGCATCCCCCGAGCGGATGTACCGTCACGGGCGTGCGCCACGGTGAGAACCGCCATAGCGGGTGCTCCTCAAAGGTGGCGCCGATACCCTTGGCGTTCTGTTTGAGCAGTCGATTCTGCAACTTGAATACGCTCTGGTTGCCGACTTTCGGCCAACGAATCTTTGCGTTTCCGTCGTTGTCCAGGCGAATCACTCCTTCCTGGTCATCCGCGCCCATCACAAGATAGAAGAGCGTGTAGTTCAGGGCGCCCTCCTCCAGCCGCGGATTCGCCGCAAACACGTCCCGGAAGCGGCGGCGCCATTCTTCACTCTCGTCGCCCGAGTCCATGTCCTTGCCAATGGAGAAGGCAAGACCCGCTCGGATCAAGTCAACGTACGTCAAAGGAATGGAAGTGTCCTGTACGGTGACGCGTCTTCGGAACGGGCCTGAAGCGTTGTATCGAACCGTGGAGACGATCGTCGGTCCGGGTACGCGCATGTCGTCAGGCGTTGGGTTCGGATGCGGCTGAATTCGCTTTGCTCGATCAGTTTTGGGAAAGGCGCCCCAGCCCAGAACATCGGTTCGTAGATCCGAGTTGTAGGAAATACCGAAGAAGTCACCGTTGCCGCCCCATCGGCGACCCAGCTTACGGGAAAGGCGTAGCCCTTGCTGACGGGAGCGCATCAGGATCTCCGTCGAGCCGATCGATCCGGCGGAGACGACGACCGCCCGCCGCGCGTGGATGACGCCCGGCGTTGCCTTCTTCTTGCGGCCGCTTCCGGTGTGACGGACAAAATGGACCCGGTAACCGCCGTTTACTTTATCGGCCTTGACGTGCTGGACGTCGATCTGGGGGAAGAGATGCGCTCCACCGAGTTTGGCAATCTTGAGGTAGTTGGTATCGAGCGTGTTCTTGGATCCGACGTTGCAGCCCGTAACGCAATCCCCGCAGTTGATACACTCGCGCTGCGCGGCCCCCCAAGGATTGACTCCGTCGAAGTTAACCGCGATATCGTTGAGGAAGTGGGGAGCGTCCGGGTGCGCGGTGGCCCCCTGTTTCACGGCCTTGACCTTGCCTAGCTTGTGACCCCCTGGGTGCTTCCGGGCGCGCAAGGTGGTCTTCACCCGCCGGAACAGCCTTCGTAGTTCCCCATTGGCAAGAGATTCACGGATCGCCTTAGGCCAGTGCTTGTTGAAGACCTCATCTTCAGGGTCGTAGGCGACGTTGGCGTTGAGCAACGATGTGCCGCCCAAGCCCGAGCCTTGAAAAGACACGACATCGACGCCGCCGTCGAACTTGAATAGGCCCAGTGGATTGTCCTTGGGGTCGTAGCGTTCTTTCAGTGCGCTTCGGAGCTTATAGGGAAACTGCTTGGGCAGCCACTCCTTGCCTCGTTCCAACAGGCAAACCGACGGCTTCGGACCGGGCCAGCGCGCCGTGGCGATACGAGCCGCGTTGATCGCGCCTCCGTAACCTGATCCGATGACCACTACATCGTAAGAGTCTTCATGATCTTGCCAGCTCGTCGCTAAGGGTGTTCGATCGACCGAGTGAAATTCCGGCATATGGTCCTTATTCTTGGCTCTTCCAGCCTATTGCCCGCTGGAGTAGTCCCAGATCGAGTGCGGTGGAGAGTCCTTCTTGTCAGATGTGTGATTCGCATGAAACGCTAAACCGCACATATCTTTCCGGGAATCTCGCTTTTGGGGACCGTTGACACCGGTAGTGTACTCCTGCGGACGCACCATTTCAAGGTCTTACTTTATCGGGAATCTCGAGTGGCTCCCGACGTCTGTCCGACCCTCACCGCTTGGCGGGCAGTGGGTCCGTTTCCTGTGTCTGGAAGGATATCTTCCAAGACGTGCGCTTTACCGCCCGCGCCTTGCGGCGTAGCCCGGTTCACTCTTACCGCCGTCGCGACGCCCGCTCTAGGCATCAGGTAACGATCTTGGGACTCTCTGACGGTTGCGCGATGTCTTCGATGGGGATTCTAGCCCTGACGACTTCACTACTTACGAAGGTCGTCGTACGCGCTTGTCCCTCCCTCCCGCGGTGATGATCGAGTCGTTGACAATCACTGTCGACGGCGCCGCCACCCAACTGTTGTTCAGCGGGTACGCTCCCGGCTTCCTTGGTCTGTATCAGGCGAACTTTATCATCTCTGCGGGAGGAGGTTGCGGCGTGCTCCCGTTGAGCGTCCAGGTGGGCGCATCGCAAAGTAGCCCGAGTAGTACGGCGGTTATTTGTCCCTAGCAGAGTAAGAGTAGGAGCAAGACCCGTCAGGTGAAGTTCGGCGTCTTCACCTAAGTTCGAGTCCGGATTCGACCTTCTGTTCTAAACCAGCCGCTAGTTCGTGATAGACGTTAGAACCTTGTCTGGAGGAACGTGGCATCACGAGTTGGTGGGAGCATCCTGGAATCCCGATTGGTCCAGATTTCACCCGCCGATTTGGTCACGTTAGTCGTCGCATCCGTCGCGTTGATCTTGGCGGCCATGTTCGGCTATCTAATCCCGGCGCGCCGCTGTCGCGCTGAAACACGAATAGCATCGAGTCTCGCGCTCACTTGGAGCGATGCCGCTACGCCGTGCTCGCATGTGATCGAACCAACTTCAACCAAGTCACTGCTTAGGCCGTACCAGCGTGCAGGCTAGGGCCCAAGTTTCAGTCGTCTTAGCAGTTCTTGAAAGCGCGGGTGATCGCGAACAGGAGGCCAGACGGGAGTCGCGGCGAGGTACGCCATGTCGTGATCACGCAATTCGTATGCCCGCTCATGCCACTCTAGGCTGTTTTCGAGGTCTCCCGCAGTGTCGTACAGCGTCGCCACATTGATCGGTTTGACGAAAGTTTCCTGCGACCGCGCCGCTAGGGCGTCGGCCGCGGCCTTCAATGCTCCCTTGTAGCCGGCATGGCCGTAGCCTGTCGCAAGGGCCTCGGCGACTTCGGCGTCGGCCGCATAAAGCGCCTGCACTTCGCGCATCGCTTCCTCGTATCTACCTTTCTCGTGAAGGCAGAGCCACAGCCCGAGGTGCGCCAGCGGAAAACCGGGAGCGAGCCTGAACGTGTTGCGGAACTGTCCAATGGCGTCGTCGTAACGCTCCGACATCATGAGCTGGATGCCGCAGAGCCCTTGGATAAAGGGGTTGAGCGGGTCCAATTCGACGGCCCGCTCGATGTGCGGCGTTGCTTCGTCGACCCGTCCGACCGCGCTCAGCAGATGAGAAAGGAAGGTGTGGGCGTAGGCGTAGTTCGGATTGAGCTCAATGGCTTTTCTAAACGAAGCCTCGGCGCCGGGCCAATCCCAAGCGTGCCAGGCCTTGAAGTTCGCCATAGCGCAATGAGCTTCAGCAAGCGAGTCATTCAGCTCGACAGCCCTCTCCGCCGCCTCCCGCCACCTCGGTCCGGCCTCGAGCGGCGGCGTTAAGCCGAGGACGACCCGTTGGGCCCAGACCTCGGCGATGCCCACGAAAGGCAACGCTGAACGCTGGTCCTTCTCCCGAGCGATCTGGAAATACTGCAGCGCGGTATCGAAATCCATGGCTGCGAAATTGTCCAGATAGAAGCGACCTCTCAGATACGCCTCGTACGACTCCAAGTTGACCCCCGGGGGGGCAATCGATCCTCCGGAAGCGTCAGCCGTCTCCTGCGGCGCGCGGCGACCAAGGTTCCAGCCGATCGCGAGCGTCACGGCGACCGCAATCCCCCCTCCGGCGACCCTTAGCGCCTGCCTCCGGTTTGGACGCACAGCCGCCGCGGTTCGCGAACCAGGCGACGGCTGTGAGCGAAGCGCGCGCAAGTCTACCAACAGATCATCGAGGTGCTGGTAGCGCTGCGCGGGATCCTTCGCGAGCGCCTTACTCAAGACACGGTCAAGCTCCAGCGGCATTCCGGCACGCAACGCGGTAATCGGCTCATGCGGTTCGTTGATGATCGAATAGATCACCGACACCTCGTGATCGCCCTCGAACGGCAACCGGCCCGTGACCATCTCGTAGAGCAGCACGCCGAGGGACCAGATGTCGGTGCGGCGATCGGTTTCCTGGCGCTGAGCCTGTTCCGGCGACATATAGGCGGGCGTGCCCAGAATAGTGTCAGGCTTGGTGAGTCGCGTAGCGTCTGCCAGTTGGGCGAGGCCGAAGTCTACGATCTTGACTTGACCTGCGGCGGTAATCATGAGATTCGAGCTCTTGATGTCGCGGTGGACGACGCCCTGTCGATGAGCGGCGGCGAGACCCTCGCCCGCCTGGATCGCGATGTCTAGAGCCTCTTCAAGCTTGAGCGGACGCTGCTTGATCCTCGCGCCCAGCTCCACGCCGTCGATGTAGGTCATCGCCAGGAAGACGCTGCCATCGGCCTCGCCGACGCTGTGGATCATGCAGATGTTGGGGTGATCCAGCGAGGCGGTCGCTTTCGCTTCCCGCAGAAAGCGTTGCCTGTGCTCCTCGCTGCCGACCAATTGCGCCGCCAGAAACTTGAGCGCGACAACGCGGCCGAGGCTAGAGTCCTCAGCCTTGTAGACCGCGCCCATGCCGCCCTCGCCGAGCTTCTTCAGTATCCGGTAGTTGGCTATCGTCTGACCGACCATGTCGAGCCGGTCGGTCAACGGAGAAAGGGGGTCTTTGGCGAGCAGATTCGGGGCCGCTTGCCAGACGGGGCGATCAAGCATCCCCTCGCAAGAGACATCCTGCGCGAGAAGCGACAAAACCTCGCTGCGCAGTTCTTCGTCCTGGCAGCTTTCTCGAAGGAAGCCTTCACGCGAATGCGGCTCCCGTTCGAGAGCCGCGTTGTAGAGAGCCTCAACTTGCTTCCAGCGCGGTCCGTCCATCGACCGAGTACGGCACCAGCTTACACGAGAGCCCTTGCCGTATCAAGGCCAAGAAAATTCGGGACGCCGCCGGTCGACGACGCCCCGTTGCTTGGCCTACTTCAGTTCGAAACCGCCCGGCGCCAACCCAAGGCGACTCATGATCGCGTCAAGCTTGGCGTTGATCGACGCTGAGCTCGGTCCACGGTCGATTCGATGCATCGCATACGTCCATAGATTGTTGGTGTCGCGGGACATGGCGATCATCAGATCGGAATTGACGACCACGACGCTGTCGGTGCGCATCGAACCTGTGGCGGTCACGAACGACACCACGCCGCGGCAGTCCGCCCCAACCGAAATGGACCCTCCGTACTCGATGTCGGGAATGTGCATGAACTCTTCGAATGTCACGTCGAAGATGCCGCTGAGCACGCCGTCCGCCGCGACGTGAAAGGCGCCGATGGCTGTGATGTCGCCCTCGGCTGGAACGAGCGCCTGCCGACCGACATCGGTCGCAAAAACCCATTCGCCGACGAGATGCTCAAGCCCGCAGGGACGCTCCTGAGCGGCAGCCGGCAAAGGCAGAGTGAAGGCCGCTAGAAGCAGGCCCGCCAGTGAATTGATGAACTTGAAACGTAAACTGGTCATGATTCGATTCTCCTTTGGGACAGCTCGTCTTGATCTAGTGAGTGCTGTCTTCAATCTGATAAGCGGGTTTGCTCGAGCGAGCTATAACCGCGTTCAAAAAAAACTGCGAATCTCTCGTAATCGGGATGGCAGAATGTGGAGATGCCGGACGCGTCCTCCGCCGTCACCGCACTACTAAAAGCTTGGGGCCATGGGGACAGGTCGGCGTTGGATAAACTCGTCCCGATCCTCCACAAGGAATTGCGTTTACTAGCGAAGCGCTACATGCGCCGCGAACGAGGACCTCGAACGCTGCAGACGACCGCCTTGGTGAACGAGGCGTACCTGAAGCTAGTGAAGCTGGAAGATGCGGGATGGCAGGACCGGACCCACTTCTTCGCCGTCTCCGCCAATATCATGCGGCGGATTCTTGTCGACGCGGCTCGGGCGAGATTAGCCCAGAAGCGCGGCGGTGGTGCGATTCAGGTGGAGCTCGACGGCGCGGCCGACATCGTGTTCCGCGAGGTCGACGACATTCTGGCGCTCGACGAGGCTCTGGGAAAACTCGCCGTAGTCGACGCGCGAAAGTCACAGGTTGTCGAGATGCGGTTCTTTAGCGGCCTCAGCGTGCAGGAAACAGCGATGTCGCTAGGCATCTCGGAGCAAAGCGTGATGCGCGATTGGCGACTAGCCAAAGCATGGCTGTTGCGCGAGCTCGGCAGCGCCAGTTGAGTCTCATCCAGCGAACATGAGCACCGCAAATCTCTACTAGGGGAGAAGGGTTGGCGCGAGCTCACCGGCTATCGTTGGTCGCTTCTCTTGGAAGGGAGTGACTCTTGTCCTCTCCAAGGCCGACCGTCGGTAGCGGGATATCTCCCCTTATGGTCTGTTTTCTTTGTCGGCGTCTTCAACGAACTCTCGGCTGAAAACCCTTCGCTCGGCTTTGCTGACGTAGATCTCGGTTCTGAGGCTGAAGAAGCTTCGCAGCGAATCCACCTAGAAACGGCGAAGAACAGCCTGTCCCTTCCACCCTAAGGCTCCTGTCCTCCTCGGTCCTCGAACAGCCAGGGCCGAGCGCTGATGGGAATCTTCCGCATAATCAACACGTCCTGATGATTATCCCAGCCTCGCTCTACGTAATCGAGCAATCTTACATCATCCATACCTTCGACGATACTCATCACCCAAGACGGAAGAGACACGCTGAAACCGTAGCTCTGCTGCCCTAAAAGCGAGCCTGAGTCTTCGTAGTCGATGTACCCGAAGCCGTCTGCGCTTACGTCTCGGAGAATGTTCTCGAACAGCTCGTCAGGCATGTACTTGTAAGGCGTGTGAGCTTGACGCCAGACGGGCCACCGGCCATGAAGAGTAAAGATAGCCAGGCCCCCGGGAGCCAACCACTCAATCATGCATCGCAGCGTCGCCTTGAAGCGGGCCTTCGAAAAGTGAGTCAGGAGTGAACCACAAAACAACAGATCGATCGAGCGATTGGGGCTGACCAGCCTCAAGTTTTCCTGAGAGAGCAACGGCTCGGCCCCAAACTGTCGCACGCAAAACTCGACGTGGTCAGGATCGATGTCCGAAGCGATCACAGAAGCCTCGGGAAAGAATCGCACCAAGTGGCGCAAGACTCGACCTGAGCCGCAGGGGAGGTCCATTACGTTCGAAAAATCGGCGATGCCGGACTTGATCATAGCCATCGTTATGATAGATATGGCTTCATGTCCAGCGGCGAAGTAGTGTTCGCGACGGTGGCCTTCGTACATGTTGTCGTGAGGTGAAATCGTTTCGTCAATGTCACTCTCTGTGTAACGTCTTAGCCGTTCGACAATCGACGGGAGGTGGACTAATGAGGTGTTTGGCGGCATTGGTCACATGTTCTTGGCGGGCACGGCGTCACTCTCTCTAGGCATCTAGCGGTGAAGCTCACCGAAACCCACTGCTTCCGAATCCCCGAATCTTCCGGTCAACAAGGTGCGGCGTAACCGGGGGCGATCTGGAGCCCCGCTACCCGGCCGTGGCGCCGCCGCAGCTCGAACCCGCGCCCGCCGTGCAACCGTAACAGTGCTGCCCGACGACGATCGATCGATCGCCGAGCTTGGCGGCGGCGAAGTCGCGAATATGTCGGGGGGCGCCGGAGTCGACCTTGAGATCGAGCATCTGGTTGAAATCGCAGTCGTAGAGCGAGCCGTCCCAACCGACAGAAATCATCGTGCGGCACATCACGTCTTCAGCCGCCCGCGGGTTGAAGGCCTTGATCAGCCTTTGCATGTAGCCATCATAGTTGCCGCTGCGAATTAGGAACTCGAGATAGCGGCTGATCGGCATGTTGGTGATCGTAAAGAGCGAGTTGAAGACGACGTCGTAGCGCGTTTCGAGCTCGCGCCGGAAGTCCGCTTCGACGGCGCTCTGCTCCGGCGGCAAGAAGGCGCCGACAGGGTTGTAGACCAAGTTGAGCTCGAGACCGCTCTCGGGGCGGCCGTAGCCGAGCGAATTCAGCAAACGCATCGCCGCGATCGACTTATCAAAAACACCCTCGCCGCGCTGAGCGTCAGTCTGAGCGGCCAAGAAGTAAGGCAGGCTGGCGATGATCTCAACTCTCCGCTCCGCCAAGAACTTGGCCAGGTCGGGTTGGGAGCGCAGCAACAGCACGCTGAGATTGCAGCGATCGATCACATTGCGGCCTAGCCGTGTCGCCTCTTCGACCAAGTAGCGGAAGTTGGCGTTGAGCTCAGGCGCGCCCCCTGTGATGTCGAGGCACGGCGCCTCGGTCGCCTTGAGAGCCTGAATGCACAGCTCTGCCGTTTCGCGAGTCATGTTCTCGGTGCGGTCGGGACCGGCGTCGACGTGGCAATGGTTGCAGGTTTGATTGCAGAGTTTGCCGACGTTGATCTGAAAAACCTCGATACCGCGAACGGTGAGCGGCGCGAGCCCCGTCTCGGCGAGCGCTTGGGCGAACGGCTTGTGCGCCGAGCCGGGATCGTTGAGCACGCGCAACTGCTCCGCGGGGGCGGCGAGCGCGTGCTGGGCTTGGTTCAGAGATGCGGCCATGATTGCGTCTTGCTACATGCTGAGCTTGGCCGCGCCGTTGCGCATCTGCACGCCGTGCACCAGTGAGGCGCCGCCGCGAATCGCGGCCGCGACGTGAACAGCCTCGGTCATCTGCTCGATGTTCGAACCCTTCTCGAGCGAGGCTTCGGTATAGGCGTCGATGCAGTAGGGGCACTGCACGGCGTGGGAGACGGCGAGAGCGATCAAACACTTCTCACGTTCGCTCAGTGCCCCGGCCTCGAAGACGGCGCCGTACCACTGCTGGAACTTCTTCCACAGCTCAGGGGCCGCCTCGCCCATCTCGCCGAAGCGAGGCAGATCTTTCGAATCGTAGTAGTCGCCCATCGACGCGTAGCCCTCCCTAGAGTTCTCTTAGTGTAGAACCGTCGGCAAGTTACGGACGCGTTTCTCGGCGGTTCGCCTCAACGGCCCCTCTCAGGTAAAAAAGCTCATTGAATCGGAAACCGTGGCCGATAAGGGCCTCGAACGGCGAGACAGCGGCGCAGTCGGCGTCGGGGGGCCCTTTGCTCAACGCTTGCGGTGAGCGGGGGGGTCGGCGCACGGGGACGCAGCGAATTTCAACGAGTCAAACGCCGTTCAGGAGAACCGAATCATATGAAGCATAAGTTCGATCTAATGATCTCGAGACTGCGCCTGCTGGCCGACGACGCCCAAGGTCAGGATCTCGTGGAATACGCTCTTCTAGCTGGTTTCGTGGCGGTGGCCGCGGGCGCGCTGCTGCCGGCGATCTCGACCAGCGTTTCGACGATCTTCTCGCGCATGGGAAGCGTCCTTTCGGGAGCCGCAGCCTAAATCGGCGGGCTTTCCGTTCGTTTGCAAACGATCGGGCGGCTGAGCCGCCCGGTCAGTTTCTTCCGTCGACGGCAAGCATGAGGTGGACACAAAAATGACGTTTTTCTTGCGACTTTACTCCCGCCTGAGCATCTGTCGCGACGAGCGCGGCCAAGACCTGGTGGAGTACGCGCTGTTGGCGAGCCTGACGGCGGTGGCCGCCGGGCTGTTCGTTCCGGACCTTTCCGCGAACATGGGCACGATCTACTCTCGGTTGGCCTCGAAGCTGGTCCAAGCTTCGAGCTGACCGGTCGTCCGCGGCCGAGGTGCGCCGCGGGGAGGCCGCGGAGACGCTCATCCTTGCGGGCCGCCCGCGCCGCTGGTCTCGGGGCGCGCTGCGCTCCAGCTTCGCGGATCAGTCGACGAGAAAAGCGTCTTAAACCTTCGCCGCTTTTCGCCGATAGGATTCACGATGAACTCCCGATTTGTACTCGCACTCGCCATCTCCGCCGGCATGGCATTGTTAGTGACCGGCATCTTCTATCAAATCGCCATGCGTGGCCCTTCGACGCCTGTCGAAGAGGTCGGCATGACCGAGATTGTCGTTGCCGTGAAAGATCTCGAGATCGGCTCGAGTATCGCGGCGACCCAACTACGCATGGAGAAGTGGCCCACCAGCCGACTCCCCGTAGGCTCATTCACAGAGATCGAACAGGTCATCGAACGCGCTCCGCTGAGCCGAATTCTCTCCGCCGAGCCCATTCTGGATCGGCGATTGGCGCCTCCAGGCTCGGGCGTGGGGCTGTCGCCGAAGGTGCCCGAGGGAATGCGCGCGATGTCGGTGCGCGTCGACGACGTGAACGGCGTCGCCGGCTTCGTGCTGCCGGAGTCGAAGGTGGATCTGCTGATCACCGGAGTACCGCACGGCCAGCTCGACGGCGGCCACCGCACCCGCACCATCCTGGGCAATGTCCGCGTGATCTCTGCGGGCGAGCAGCTCGAGTCCGACGGCACGGGCCGGCCGCAGCGGGTGCCGGTGGTGACGCTGCTGCTTGAGCCCGCTCAGGCCGAGCTGGTGACCCTGGCGCAATCGCAGGGACGCATCCAGCTCTTGCTGCGCAACACCAACGACGAGGCCGTACCTAAGACCGAAGGCGTGGACGAAGGAGAGCTCTTCGGCGCGCCGAAGAAGCCTCAGCCGCGGTCGGGCCCTCGTATTCCACAAACGATGGCGAGATTCGAGCCTCTGCCTCCGCCGTCGATCGAGGTCGAGATGATCCACGGAACCGAGCGTAGCGTAGCCAGCTTCGTCGGCGAGGAGCGCTAACCGGCTGCCTGCCGGGCGCGAGACGCCAGGAGGAACTCCGTTTGAAAGGAGTGCACAGCGAGCTTCGCTCGGTGCTGATCGCGCCCGACGCGACGTTGAGCCGGGCGTTCGTCGCGTCGGCCTCGGCAGCGTCGGAGATCGTCTTGGTCGCCAGCGAAAGCGCCTACGCCACCGGCACGGAACTGGCGGCGCTGCTCGACCAACACGCTCCCGACGCACTGCTGATCGACGTCGCCAGCGATCGTAACGCGGCGCTCGGCCTGGTCGCCGCCGCGCTTGAGGAGCGACCGCACCTAGCGGTCGTCGCCCTGGCGCGGAGCAACGACCCGGAGGCGATCTTGCAGTGCTTGCGCTCGGGCGCCGCCGAGTTTCTGGCGGCGCCGTTTCCAGACGCCGATCTTCGTCAGGCCGTGCGTCGGATGATGGGTCGGCGCAACGTCGAGAGCGAGCAAGCGCCGCTCAGGCGCGGCCGCCTGCTGGCCTTCGCGCCGGTCAAAGGCGGATCTGGGTCGACCACGATCGCGCTTAATACCGCGCTGCAGATTCGCAAGCTGACCTCCGGCGAGGTCTTGCTGGCCGATCTCAATCTGGCGGCGGGAGTGGTCGGATTTCTGTTGCGGCTCAAGACCTCCTACACGGTCATCGACGCGCTCAAGCACTCCGGCCAACTGGACCGGAGCCTGTGGAAGTCGCTGGTGGTCGAGTACGAGGGCGTGGATATTCTTCCCGCGCCCGAGCGCCCCGAGCCTTCTCTGATTGAGCCTTATCCGGTCCAAGAAGTGCTTGATTTCGCGCGCACGATCTACGACTGGGTGGTGGTCGATCTCGGCAGCCTGTGCGAGGGCGCGGCGTTGGCCGTGGCCTCTTCAGCCGATCAGGTCAATCTGGTCTGCACCACCGACATGACGAGCTTGTTTCTGATGCGCCGCATGATTCCATTGCTCGAAGAGCTGGGACGGCGGCGCGACAACATCAACGTGCTCGTGAATCGAGTCGATCGCCACAGCGAGCTCTCAGTCGGGGATATGGAGAAGATATTCCGCGCCTCGGTGCACGCCACCTTTGCCGACGATCCGGCTGCGGTCAGCCGAGCGCAGCGCGAGGGTGCGGCGCTTGGCGAAGGCTCTGATCTGGCCCGCAACATCAAGCGTTTCGTACAGCAAACCACGGGCGCGGCGGACAACCGCCAGGAGCGCGCCTTCGGCAGCTCGCTGCGTCAGCTCTGGGGCGGGACTTGAGGCCGCGAGCGATCGCGGCGGACGGGCCGTTCGCAAAGGTCTGGATTTTTTGGTGCGGCGGCCGATAAGACGCTGCGAGGAAGACGCGAATGTCGCTTTCGAATATGCAGCCGCCCGCGGTGTTGGGAAAAACGCCGCAAGGCGTTCTCGGGCAACCGAGTCGGCCATTGAGCGGACGCCACCAAGATCTTAAGTTCACGCTGCACCGCAAACTGCTCGACAAGATCAATCTTGACGCCCTGGCCTCGATCGAGACCCAGACGCTGCGCAACGAAGTGCGCACAGCGCTGACGCAGCTCGTCGACGGCGAGCAGACGCTGCTCAGCGCCGTTGAGCGCAACCAGATCGTCTCTGAGGTGCTCGACGAGGTCTTCGGTCTTGGACCGCTTGAGCCGCTGCTGCAAGACCCGACGATCTCCGACATCTTGGTCAACGGGCACGCCCAAGTCTACGTCGAGCGCAACGGCAAGCTCGATCTCTCGAGCGTGACATTCAAGGACCAATCGCACCTGTTGCGCATCATCGACAAGATCGTCAGCCAAGTCGGACGCCGCGTCGACGAGTCGTCTCCGATGGTTGACGCGCGCTTGCCTGACGGCAGCCGCGTAAACGCGATCATCCCGCCTCTCGCCGTGGACGGCCCGCTCCTGTCGATCGGCCGTTTCGGCACCGACAAGCTGACTCCGGCGGATCTTGTCGTGCGGAACTCGATGACGCAGCCGATGCTGGAACTGCTCGAAGCCTGCGTCCGAGCTAGGTTGAACCTCGTCGTCGCCGGCGGCACCGGTTCCGGCAAGCCGACGCTGCTCAACGGCCTCTCGGCGTTCATTTCGCCGAGGGAGCGAGTGGTGACGATCGAGGACGCCGCCGAGTTGCAGCTCAAGCAGCCTCACCTGGCGCGGCTCGAGACGCGTCCGCCCAACATCGAAGGCGGCGGCGCGATTCGCCAGCGCGAGCTGCTGGTCAACGCCTTGCGCATGCGCCCCGACCGCATCGTGGTCGGCGAGTGTCGCTCCGAAGAAGCGCTCGACATGTTGCAAGCGATGAACACCGGTCACGACGGCTCGATGACGACCGTTCACGCCAATTCACCGCGCGACGTAATCAGCCGCCTCGAAGTGATGGTAACGATGGCCAACTCGAACCTTTCGCTGAGCGCCATCCGGCAACAGGTCGCATCGGCGGTCGACGTGGTGGTGCAGACCGCTCGGCTCTCGGACGGCTCACGCCGGATGCTGTCGATTACCGAGGTCGGCGGAATGGAGGGCGATACCGTCACGCTGCAGGACATTTTCGTATTCGAGAAGCGCGGGATCACGCCGGAAGGTAAGGTCGTCGGCCGTTTTGCAGCTACGGGAATTCGGCCTCGCTTCTGCGAAAAGATGATCTCGATGGGGATCCACTTGGAGCCCGAGATCTTTGAATCGATCGTCGAGGTGAACTAGAGCCAGGCGCACGGGAGGAAGTTTTGGAGCTATTGCTGATCGTCTTTATCGTCACCCTGATCGTCTGCGCCGGCACCTACTTCGTCGTGCAGAAAGCGCTGACGAACCGCGACGCGGCCAAGGTGCATGATCGCCTGGTCGGCAAGGCGAGTCCGCAGAAGAAGACCGCCGACTCGCCTCAGCAGTTGTTCCTCGCCGAAGGCGACGACGGCAAGAATCTGTTCCAGAGGCTTCTGGGCAAGCTCAGCGTCGACCGAGCGCTGCGAAGACTTATTGAGCAAGCCGGACTGGGCTGGACGACGGGGCAGGTGGTGCTGGCTTCGTTGGCGATGATGCTGGTCGCCTTCAACATGATTTGGTACGCCGTTCCGCCGCAGATTCGCGACCTGGCCTTTCTGATCGCTCCGGCTCTCGCCGCAACGCCGGTTCTTTTCCTGCGACTCAAGCGCAAGAGACGCACCCGGGCGTTCGAGGCACAGTTTCCCGACGCGCTGCAGTTCATCGCGCGGGCGATGCGAGCGGGCCACGCCTTCTCGGTTTCGCTCGAGATGCTGCACAAGGAGTACGCCGAGCCATTGGGGGGCGAGTTTCGGCGAGCCTTTGAGGAGCAAAACCTGGGACTGCCGGTCGACACGGCGCTCGAGAAGCTGGGCCAGCGCATGCCGCTGATGGACGTGCAATTCTTCGTCGCCGCCGTCGTGCTGCAAAAGCGCACCGGCGGCAATTTGGCGGAGATTCTCGAGAATCTGGCGGGGCTGATCCGCGAGCGATTCAAGCTGCGCGGTCAGATTCGCTCGATCAGCGCGCACGGGCGGCTCTCGAGCTTGACGCTGACGGCCATCCCGATGGTTGTGGGCTGCATGATGTGGTTCGTCAACCGCGAGCACATGATGTTTTTTGTCGAAGAAGAGATGGGCCGGCTGATGGCGGGAGCCGCTCTAGCTTTTATGGTGATCGGTTATTTGATCATGCAAAGAATCGTCAACATCGAAGTCTGAAGACACCTGCAGAGAGGTAGTAACCATGGTGCTTGTAATCTCGATCCTGCTATTCGTCTTCGTGACGTCGCTGCTCTATTTCCTCGGCATGAAGTTTTGGGTTAGCCCGCACTCGGTCGTCGAGCGCGTGATGGGGGAGGCGAAGAACGTCGAGTCCAAGCACCCGAGCTTGGTCTTTCACGAAGTACTGGCAAAGCTGGGCGCGATGGTGCCGTCCTCTCCGGCCGACCTGTCGCTGGTACAGCGCAAGCTCTATCAAGCGGGCTTCCGTTCGCCGACCGCTTTCAAGGTCTTCCTCGGCATCAAAGCCCTAAGCACTCTGCTGCTGCCTGGTTTGACGTGGGCGGTTTGCAGCCAGTTCGGCGTAGCCGGCGACAGTCTGATTCTGCTGATCGTGATGGCTGCCGGGCTCGGGTATATGGGCCCCAACGAATTCATTCAGTTCCTGATCAAGCGGCGCCGCAAGCGCATCGATCGCGCGCTGCCGAACGCGCTTGACTTGCTGGTCGTCTGCGTCGAGTCGGGCCTTGGTCTCGACCAGGCCATCATGCAGGTCAGCCGCGAGATGCAGCAGAGCTACCCCGAGCTGAGCAGCGAGTTTGCTATCGCCAACTTGGAGATGCGCCACGGAAAGCGCCGCACCGAAGCATTGCGCAATCTCGGCGAGCGCACCAGCGTCGACGACGTCAAGAAGCTCGTCTCAACGCTGATCCAAGCGGATCGCTTCGGCACTTCGATCGCTCAGACGCTGCGCACACACTCGGAGTTCATGCGCATGCAGTTCCGCCAGCGGGCGGAAGAGAAGGCGGCCAAGATGGGCATCAAGCTCGTCTTCCCGATCTTCTTTTGCATTCTGCCGTCGCTGTTCGTCGTCACGGTCGGACCGGTGATCGTGCGGATCTTCGTCCAACTGCTGCCGATGTTGAACGGCGAATAGCCGCGATGCGGCGGGATGAAGAAATAGTTCTTGGGCCTGGGAATCGTTCCCGCCGGGGCGACGCCCTATTCGAGCGCGACCCCGGCGGGGCGTGAAGGTTTTTGGGCCGCGTTGTCAACGACCAGTGCTTGAGAAGAGCGCCCGCCGCCTCTCCGGAAGCTTCCGGGTCCGCAAACGGGGTTCCGATCCGCCGGCCTCGCCGGCGACCTCTTGCCTTACTTGCCGCGAAGATCCTCGCTGTCTCTCGCTCTCCGCCCCTCTCAGCCCGCTGTCGGACCGATGCAGTCGGAGACGTGTCTGTTTTGCCGTGTGCCGTTGATCCGATGACCGTTGATCCGCCGATCAGTCGGCTTCGGACGGACCCGGCTCCCCAGACGCGAGAAACGCCTTTCGAACGATGGGATACTCGGCCGAGTTTCTTTCCCACTTCCAGGGTCTCACGACGGACCAAACTTTTCTTGAAAGTGGTTTCCTAAGTTGTTTGTTTTGAGCGAAAAGAAAATTTTCAACTGCTGTGACGGCCTCGTACAGAGTCGAGCGAGCAGCCTTGCGTGGTCAGCCATATGAACCGCCTGCTCAAAGCGGGCGACCGGGTGCGATTGGAAGGTGCAGCGGCAGAGGTCGTTGAAGAGCAGGGCGGCCGCGCAACAGTGGTGCGGCCGCGACTCGAAAGCGTCGAGCAGTCAGCCGAAGGAGGCGCTGCTGGTCCACCTGCTGACACGGACTGAACGCATTCGAGCAGCGTGTGCGACTTGCCCACCGAGAGGGGACGGCTGTTTCGGGCTATTCGAAGCAAGGGAGTGATCTGGGGTCATGGAGCCCCGTCCTGAAACCCTTACGTCTGCGACATGTCCGCAGTCCACCCAGCCCGAACTGGCAAGCCGTTGAATCCGCAGGGGAGATGGCAGCGCTAACGGGATTCGAACCCGTATCTGAGCCTTGAGAGGGCCCTGTCCTAACCCTTAGACGATAGCGCCACAGGCGTCTCGCTTCATTATACGGAGCGCCCGGCGGCTGGGCAATGGGGAAGCGGACGGCGGTCTCTTGATTGGAGTATGCTCTATCCATGCGCGCCGGACTGCTTGTGCTCTCTCTGCTATTCGCCGCCGGAACCCAAGCCGGCGAGCTTCCCGAGCGAGACCTTCGCAACGTCGAGATTCGCCACACAGACACTATCTTTGATCTTGAGGCGCCGGCTGATCGAGGCGCTTGGCTTGAACGCGCCGCGGCTCTGCGCAAGCAGATCCTCTTCTCGGCCGGCCTACTCCCACTGCCGCCCAAGAGCCCTCTCAACCCGCAGGTTTTCGACCGTGTTGAGCACGACGACTACTCCGTCGAAAAAGTCCTAATCGAGACCTACCCAGGCTTCTTTCTCGGGGGCAATCTCTATCGGCCCGTCGGAAAGCAGGGACCCTTCCCGGCGGTGCTTACACCGCATGGTCACTGGGCCTGGGGACGGCTTGAGCACAGCGACGTCGCCTCCGTACCCGCGCGGGGCGTCAACCTCGCACGCCAGGGCTTCGTCGTCTTCGCCTGGGACATGATCGGATACGATGACACCCTCCAGCTTCCGCACGGATTCGCGGAGCAGCGCGAGCAGCTTTGGATGGTCGGCGCTCTGGGCCTCCAGTTGTGGAACAGCATCCGTGCCGCCGACTTCGTGACGTCGCTCTCGGACGTCGACCCTTCGCGCATTGGCGTTACCGGCGCGTCCGGCGGCGGGACGCAATCGTTTCTGCTTACCGCAGTCGACGAACGCGTGCGCTATGCAGCGCCGGTCAACATGGTTTCGTTCCTGATGCAGGGCGGTTCGCGCTGCGAGAATGCGCCCAACTTGCGAATCGATACGAATAACGTTGAGATCGCCGCACTGGCAGCGCCGCGCCCGATGTTAGTCGTCTCGGCAACAGGCGATTGGACGAAGAATGTTCCGCGCCAGGAGTTTCCTGCGATCCAAAGGATCTACGACCTGCTCGATTCGAAGAGCCGGGCGGAGGTCGTACAATTCGACTCGCCTCACAACTACCATCAGGGCAGCCGCGAAGCCGTGTATTTATTCTTCGGCAAACACGGGCTCGGCGACGAGGACCCGACGCACTTCGCCGATCGCCGCTTCCCAGTCGAGCAGCCGAGCGCTATGCTCGCGCTTTGGAACCGCCGCCTGCCGGAGCACGCCGTCGATCTCGAGACCTTCATCGCTGAACGAATCGCTACGGCGGAGGAGCAAACCGAAGCGCTCAGACCAGGCAACGCAGCCTCTCTCGGAGTCGCCAGAGAAGCCTTTCGCGAACGGCTCGGCCTGAGCCTCATGGCGAGATCGCCGGCTCCGGACGAGCTTCTCTCTGAGCTGCTCGAAGAGCTCCCCAACGGCGAACAGCTCGTGATCGGACGCCGCGGCAAGGGCGATCGCATTCCGACGGCTGTATTGCGTCCGCGCCGCGCTCTCCCGGGCGCCCGCCCGGTGCTGATCGTTCACCCAGAGGGAGCGGCCTGGACCTTGAGCTCGTCGGAAAGCCGCGACGGTTTTGTACAAGAGCTGCTTGACCGCCGCTTTCCTGTGATGGCGATAGATGCCTTTCAGACCGGACACGCTGTAGCCGATCGCGATGTCGCGGCCGCGGGAAAAAACGCCGAGCGCTACTACACGACGTTCAACCGCACCGACGATGCGCGCCGCGTGCAAGACGTGATGACGGCGATCGCTTTCGCCCGTGAAAGCTTCGGCATCGAAGACATTCACCTGGTCGGTTTCGGCCGAGCGGGCTTGTGGTGCGCTCTCGCCGCCGCTCTTACTGACGGACCGCTCAGCCTCGCCGCCGACCTTGACGGCTTCGATGCCTCCTCGGACAACGCTTATCTGGATGGGCTCTTTAGCCCCGGGCTGCGCCGCGCCGGAGACTTTCGCGCCGTCGCGACGCTGCTTGGCCCGGGACCGACGCTGCTCTCGAACGTCGCCGAAGGATTCCCAAAGGGTTGGCTTACGGCGAGCTTCGTGGCGCAACAGGCCGAGCAAGCGCTCGAGGTGCGAGCCGACGGCGTTGATTGGCATGAGCTGGTCGAGCGGATCGCGCCGCAGTCGCGGAGGGGCCGACGCTGAGCCGGGCCGTCGCCGCTATAATAGAGACCGTCGGCGACCCCATTGCGGCGCCCTCAACTTCCCTGCCTTGTCCCAAGATTTTCTCGAGATTCGGGGCGCCCGGCTACACAATCTCAAGGGCGTTGATCTGCGTCTGCCGCATAACCGGCTGATCGTCTTCACCGGCGTGTCGGGCTCGGGCAAGTCCTCGCTCGTCTTCGACACCGTATACGCCGAGGGTCAGCGACGCTACGTCGAGTCGTTATCGGCCTACGCTCGACAGTTCCTCGAACGCATGGAGAAGCCCGAGGTCGACGAGATCGTCGGGGTCGCTCCCGCCGTTGCGATTCGCCAAAAGAACACGACCAGGAACCCGCGCTCGACGGTCGCTACAGCAACCGAGGTCTATGATTTCTTACGGCTGCTCTTCGCGCGCGCCGGCCGCACCTACTGCGAGAACTGCGACTCGGAAGTCTACAAGGACGACGTTGACCGTTCGACCCAAAGAGTCTTGGGGCTGGAGGAGCGCTCGCGTTGGTACGCGCTGTTCCCGTTGTTCGAAGAGCCCGAAGGCCTGACCGACGCCTTGAAGGCGCGCCTCGCCGAACTGCGCGGCCGCGGCTTCAACCGGCTTTACCAGGGCGGTCAGATCTTCGAGTTTTCGAACCCTGAGTCGTTGCTCGACGTCGACTTCAAGCAGCCGGTCTACGCGCTGGTCGATCGCATCTCCATCTCGCCGAGCATGCGCGAGCGGGTCGCCGATGCGATCGAGATTTGCTATCGCGAGTCGCACGAAGCGGTGTTTGAGTCCGCGACGGCGTCGCCGCCGGAGCAGGTGCGCTTCAGCGAACGCTTCGAGTGCCGCAATTGCGGCATCATCTACCCGGAGCCCGAGCCGCGGCTGTTCAGCTTCAACTCGCCGGCGGGAGCATGCCCCCGCTGCCAGGGCTTCGGTAATACGGTCGACTACGATCTTGCCCGGGTGATCCCCGATCGTTTTCTAACGCTGGCTGAAGGCGCGGTTGACCCTTGGTCGAAGCCCAAGTACGCGGTCTGGGAGCGCGACTTCTTGAAGGCGGCGAAGCGCGCAGGGGTCCCGAGCGACGTTCCCTACCACGAGCTCTCGTCCGAGCATCGCGACTGGGTGCTCAATGGCGACGAGAACTTCGGCGGCATTTCAGGATTTTTTTCCTACCTCGAGACGAAGAAATACAAGATGAGCGCGCGGCTGATGCTGGCGCGCTATCGCGGCTATACCCGTTGCGTCGAATGCAACGGCGCGCGGTTGCGCAAAGAAGCATTTCAGGTTCGCGTCGGCGGCAAGCACATCGGGGAGGTAACCGCGCTCAGCTTAGCCGAGGCGCACGCATTCTTCGACCAGCTCAAAGTCACGGGCGAACGCGCCAAGGTCGCCGATCAACTAATGATCGACATTCGCTCTCGACTGCGTTTCCTCAACGACGTCGGGCTGGAGTATCTGACGCTCGACCGCCTGACCTCGACGCTCTCAGGCGGCGAAGCGCAGCGCATCCAACTCGCCACTTCGCTGGGCTCACGGCTGGTCGGAGCCTGCTACGTGCTCGATGAGCCCTCGATCGGGCTCCACCCCCGCGACACGGGAAGACTGATTCGTATCCTCAAGGACCTACGCGATTTGGGCAACACGATCCTCGTTGTCGAGCACGACTCGGAGCTGATGACTTCGTCTGATCTGCTGGTAGACATCGGCCCGGGCGCGGGCGAGCACGGCGGCGAAGTCGTCTTCAAAGGGACGCCGAAGCAAGCCTTACGCGCTTCGAAAAACGGCTCGGTGACGACACGGTATCTTGCCGGCAAGGCCTCGATTGCGATTCCTAAGAAACGGCGCAAGCCGAGCGCTCGCGGCTGGCTCAAGATCGTCGGCGCGGTACGGCACAATCTCAAGAACATCGACGTCGGCGTACCAAGAGGCTTACTAACGGTGGTTACCGGCGTTTCTGGTTCGGGCAAATCGACGCTGGTACACGAGGTGATTCGCCCGGCATGGGAGATCTCGGCGAAGAAGCGCGACAAAGAAACCTCCGACACGGAGTCGCTGAGGCTGCCGTGCCGCAAGGTCACGGGCGCACGACAGTTTGAAGAGTTGGTGGTGGTCGATCAGTCGCCGATCGGACGTACGCCGCGTTCGAACCCGGCTACTTACGTCAAGGCATTCGACGGTATTCGGCAGCTCTTCGCCTCAGTCGAGGAGGCGAAACGCCGACGCCGCGGGCCCGGCTATTTTTCATTCAACGTGCCGGGCGGGCGTTGTGAAACGTGCCAGGGCGAGGGCACGACGACCGTCGAGATGCAGTTCCTCGCGGACGTCAAGTTGGTTTGCGAGGATTGCGGCGGCAAGCGCTACAGTCACGCGGCGCTCCAGATTCTCTACCAAGGCAAGTCGATTCGCGACGTGCTCGAGATGACGATCGACGAGGCGGTGCGCTTCTTCGCTTCCGAACCAAAGATAACGAGTCGGCTGCTTCCGCTGCGCGAGGTCGGACTTGGATATCTGCGGTTGGGACAACCGGCGACGACGCTGTCGGGCGGCGAAGCGCAACGAGTGAAGCTAGGGGCGCACATCGGATCCGCTCTGTGCGCGGGAACGCTCTACGTCTTCGATGAGCCGACGACGGGGTTGCACTTCGACGACATCGCGAAGCTGCTGGCGGCGTTCGAGCGTTTGATCGACGAGGGCGGCAGCGTCTTGGTAATCGAGCACAACCTCGACGTGATCAAGTACGCCGATTGGGTGATTGATCTGGGTCCGGAAGGCGGCTCGGGCGGCGGCGAAATCGTGGCGACCGGAGCCCCGGAAAAGATTGCGGCGTGCAAGACTTCGCACACGGGCGGCTTCTTGCGGAAGGTGCTGCCGAATCTAAGGCCGTAGCGCCGTTCCGGCGCTGGGAAGACTACGGCATGGGTAACGCTCTAGTCCAGTTTGAGGTAGCGGCCCACGATTTCGGCGACAGCGCCATGGTGCGGCGCCCAACACTGCCAGACTGACTGAGCCCATTGCCGGGATGTTTCGGCGTGCTCTTCTGGGGAATCAGTGAGAGCGACGTCAAATACCGTTACCGGACCGAGGTCGGGCGGCGGCGGAAAATGCGGCCACAACTTGACACTCTCTCCGAGCCGCCGATGGAGCGGGGGAATCTTCGCCGAAGGTATATTGCGTTCGAGCATGAGGTACAGACCGCACAGATGAATTCCGATGGATTTGTCCGGGTGTTCCCCGCCTGGGTGCTGGACCGCGTAGCCGTCGACGGTGAATTCGTGAATCTGACGAAAGAGGGCTGCGTTGCCGTACTCAACAGCCAGCACTTCGGTGAAAAGATCCCAACACTCCGGCGAAGAATGGATGTATCGGTGACTGGTTGCGCCCTCCTTGACCGGCATTTGAAGGCCGCAGCCGGGGCATGTGCTTTCCTTTGAATTCGGCACCGCGGTCACAGGCGGGTAGTCGTCAACTCCAGATCGGCAAGTTCCCAAGCTCCCGCAACTCAGTCGAAAACGACCGTCTTACATGGCCGTAGAGCGTCTGCGCTAGGGCTGCAACGATGCCGCGCGTATCGGGACAGGAGACGAGCAGAACGGCGATTGCGTCTTTTTCCGGCGTGGACAAAACCTGCGTTTCAATTGTCCCACGGAACTCGAAAGCGGAAAGTCGCGTACTATGAGTGCGACGGGATGAATCTCGCTGAACTGCTTAGCTTTGCTACCGGTCTCGGATTGCTTGCCGGCGTCCGGCTCTACTCTGTGTCATTAGCCCTGGGCGTTGGCTTGCGCCTAGGCTGGATCGATCTCGACCCGCAATACTCAGCACTCGACATTCTGGCCTCTTGGCCGTTGCTTGGGCTCTCAGCCTTCGGGTTCGTCGTCGAGTTGGCGGCTGACAAGATCCCCTGGGTGGACTCCGCCTGGGACGCTTTGCACACCTTCATCCGTCCCATCGGTGCGAGCCTGTTGGCGGTGACAGCGGCGGGAGACGTAAGCCCGGGCGTACAACTCGCGGTGATCATGCTCTCCGGCGGCGCCGCGACCCTCTCGCATTCGGCCAAAGCGGCGACGCGGCTAGTGGTTAACCAGAGCCCCGAGCCCGCGTCCAATGTCGCGCTGAGCTTGTTGGGCGACGTGGCCGCTCCAATCGGACTGTGGCTCACGTTGAGCCATCCGATGGTCATGGCCGGGGCCGCGGCGGTGTTCTTCGCGATTTTTCTTTTCGCAGCTCCCTTCGTGTTCCGGGTGCTGAGGCTGCAGACGCTGGGCTTGCTCCGCCTAGTGCGCAGCTTTTTCGTTGCAACCGAAGACGAGCCGGAGACGGACGACCTCGAAGCCAGACTGCGCTCGGCGGGCGAGCCCGTCGAGGACGAGATTCTCGAGAAGATTCGCGAACTGCGTCCCGGAGTGCGATCGGTTGTTTCGGTCCGGGCGGCGGCGACGGCGGGGCTCGGCGGATTGCGGCATGCCGTAGGGCGCTTGTGTCTGGCGGATGAAGAGCTGATCTTTGTCGGCTCACGTTGGTTTCGGTTGCGGGCCGAGCCGATCGCCCTCGACGGAGGGGCGCGAAGCTCTTTGAGTCGCGGGCTGCTGTTCAATCGGCTGACGATTCGCTCAGACGGGCGCGATCTGCGTTTTTTGGTCTTCAAAGACGCCCCGGCCGGCGGCGCAACGTTGGCGAGCGTGCTGGATACGGCCTAGCTCGGACTTCTCACCACCCGACGGGCAAAGCACATGACAAGCTCGCCAATATTGCGTTGCGTTTGCTCGTCGTGCTCGACGTACTGTCAAGTACGCCTGTGCGCGCCAAGCGGCACGCGCCTTGTCTTGACGCACTTCTCACGCACTTGGCCTCGCCACGTAGTGAGAAGCCCGAGCTAGCGTGCGACCGCCTCGGAACGAATACAGAGTCGAATCACCTATACTTGTTTAGACTCATGCCGTCGGTTTCGGTCGTCATTCCGGTCCGCAATTCGGCCGAATTCTTGCGCACTTGTCTCGATCGCCTGGCGCGCTCGACGACCCCGCCCCTTGAAATTCTCGTCGTAGACGACGCTTCGACCGACGACTCCGCCCAAGTCGCCGAAACCGCCGGCGCCCGAGTCCTCCACACGGAAAAACAGTCGGGCCCAGCGGCGGCTCGAAATCTGGCTGCCGGCGAGGCGCGAGGAGACGTGCTCCTCTTCATCGACGCCGACGTGCTGGCGCAGCCCGATACGATTGAGCATGTCCACGACGCCTTTGAGAGCGATCCAGAGCTCGATGCGCTGATCGGTTCCTACGACGACTCTCCCAGCTCGGAAGATTTTCTCTCGCAGTACAAGAACCTGATGCATCACTTTGTGCATCAACAGGCCAGCGGGGAGGCATGTACGTTCTGGAGCGGCTGCGGCGCGATTCGCCGCGAGACATTCCTTGAGCACGGCGGCTTCGACGAGTCCTACGGCCGTCCGGCGGTCGAAGACATCGAACTTGGATACCGTCTGTTTCAAGCAAAACGCAAGATGGTGCTCGACCGCGGACTGCAGGTGAAGCATCTGAAGCGTTGGACTTTCTGGGACCTGTTGCGCACGGACATCGTCCATCGCGGCATTCCTTGGACCGAGCTGATCTTACGTGATCGGCGCATGCCGAACGACCTCAATCTGCAACTGAGCCAACGTGTGAGCGTGGCATTGGCGTTCGTACTCTGCGGCTTGGCTCTGGCAGGAGCAATCTATTGGCAAGGCTACTTCTTGACGCCCCTGTTTGCACTGCTCTTCCTGGTGCTTGGGCGCTATTGGGGCGAAGCGGTCTCGCAACGCGGCTCGAAAGCGGCAATCGTTTGGACCTCGGCCGTGGTCGCGGCGATCGTCGCTTCAGCGGCGGCTTACCACATGTTCGGGTTGATCCCGCCGGTGCTGCTGGGTTACATACTGCTGATCGTGCACCATCGGTATGAGTTTGAGGACGAGAGGCGACGTCGTTATATGAGCGCCTTGTCGGCGTTTCTCTTGGGCTTCGTTGTGCTGCTGACATTCGTCTATCTGCCCAACAACCGTCTGACGTTCGCCGTGCTGATCGTCGCCGTGGCGATGATGCTGCTCAACACGCAGTTCTACTTATTTCTTGCCGCGCGGAAGAGCCGTTGGTTCGCCGTCGCCGCCATCCCGTTTCATCTGCTCTATCACTTCTACAGCGGCATTTCTTTCCTGACGGGGATGACCCGCTATCTGTTCAATGCGCCGACGCGCGCTCGTGCTCGCGCCGCCGCGGCTCGCGCCGGCCACGAATGACCGGCGCCAAGCCGCTGGTTGCGGTGCTCGGCGGCGGCCCGGCGGGCGTCGGCGCGGCTTGGCGTCTGGCGTTGCGGGGCTTTGCGAAGGTCGTGGTGGTCGAACGCGGAGAGCGCTTCGGCGGAGCGGCGGGGAGCTTCGACTTCGAAGGTCAACGCGTCGACTTCGGCAGCCACCGTCTGCATCCGGCCTGCGATCCAGAGATCTTGGCCGATCTCAAAGGGCTACTCGGGGACGATCTGCTCGATCGTCCCCGGCATGGCCGCATCCGGCTTCACGACCGCTGGATTCGGTTTCCCCTACATCCGGCGGATCTGCTGATGCGAGCGCCAAAGCGGTTCCTTTTCGGTGCGGCTAGGGATGCTGCGCTCAAGCCCATGCGCCGGCGAGACTCGGCGGAAGAGACGTTCGCTTCGGTGCTCGAACGCGGACTTGGACCCACGATCTGCGCGGATTTCTATTTTCCTTTCGCACGAAAGATCTGGGGCGTCGAGCCGGACCAGCTTTCTTCGATTCAGGCGGTGCGGCGGGTGTCGGCGGGCTCGCCCGCGAAGTTGTTGCGCAAGCTGGCCTCGGCCGTGCCCGGTTTGAGACCGGCGGGGGCAGGCCGGTTTTTCTATCCCCGAAACGGATTTGGACAAATCACCGAAGCGATTGCAGCGGCGGCGATCGGCACGAACGCGGAGTTGCGTCCGCGATGTAGCGTAACCGCGATTGAGCGAGAAGGCACTGCCGTAAAGGCGATTGTTGTTGAGACGCCCGCCGGTGAAGAGCGGATCGAAACGAGCTTTGTTCTGTCGACCCTGCCGATCGGACTCGCGGTGAGAGCGGCGCGGCCGGCGGCGCCCGGGCGCGTAGTAGAAGCCGCCGGGCGGATTCGCTCGCGCGGGATGATCTTGGTCTACCTGTGCCTGGAAACCGAGCGTGTGAGCGAGTGGGATGCACACTACCTGCCGCAACCCGACATCCCGTTTACGCGAGTCTCAGAGCCGAAAAACTACGCAGCGACGAGCGAGCCCCGCGGACAGACGGTGCTCTGCGCCGAGCTTCCCTGCTCCCCCGAAGACCCTTTGTGGCAAGCCTCAGACCAAGGTCTCGGCGACCTTGCGTTGGACTCGCTCGGTAGGGCGGCGATCAAGGTCGATGCTTCGCTCCGGGCCGTCGCCGTTCGGCGGCTGCCTCACGCCTACCCAATCTACGATTCCGGTTATGAGCGTAACTTCGACGCGCTCGACGAGTGGCTTGGCTCGTTTGAAGGCTTCGCGACGTTCGGCCGGCAAGGGCTTTTCGCTCACGACAACACGCACCACGCACTGGCAATGGCCTACGCGGCTGTTGACTGTCTTGACGACGACGCGCGATTCGACCGCGATCGTTGGAGCGAGTACCGCCGCGGGTTTGAGAGCCACGTCGTCGAAGATTAGCGGGCGCAGCCTAGCGGCGACTCGCCTGCCAGTACGCCGCAATGTCCGGCTTTGTGTCCGTCAAGATTTCGCGGATCGCGGTCCGGTCCTCCGCGCTGAGCCGCTCGAAGTCCGGTGATTCATCCTCGCCGCGCAGCACCTCGCCCAACCGATGATACAGGCGATTCTTCGCCGGCGCGGGCAGTCCGTCAAACAGAAGTGAATAGATCAAGTAGCTGCACGGATGGCGCAGCAAGCGCTGTTCGAGATCCAATTGATAGAGTGACCGCCCCTCGCCGTCCTGCGGGCCCCTCGCGGAAAACTCATCGGCGTAGCCCGATGTTCCGCGAATCGGTTCCTCAAGCAAAGCCTCATCGGTGAAAAGCATGTAGCGCAGCAGTTCTTCGGTCGCGGCCTCAATCTTGCTTCCTTCCACGGCGGGCAAGTCGTCGAGCGTCTTCGCCGCGGGTGCGTCGTGGAAAGCGATTCGCGTTTCGTAGCCGAGACGGATGAGGAGGTTCGTCATGCGCGTCTGGTGCTCGAGCATCATGAGCGAAATCAGGTCGGAGTGCGGGGAGGGGTAGGCACCGACGTCGAAGTAGGGCTTTAGGTTAACTACGTTGCCCTTCGCGGCGAGGTCGGCGTGCGCCGGCGATTGGCCGCGCTCAAGCGTGAGGTTGCCCATGTGAACCTGGGAGCCGTGCTCACCGCTGACGTACCAGCCGCCCCAACGCTGCTTCAACGGGCTGCGATGGTCGGTCAAGAAACTCGGACCGCGCATCGGCATTCCGGAGCGCTCCACAAATACGGAGCGTACCAGCAGCCCAGGCACTCCAACCGTTCCCGCGCCAAGATGGCAGCCGACGCATTCGCTGCGCCGATCGAGCCGCGTCCGGCTCGTCTCTACTTGGTCGAGCGTGTAGAAGACCGCCCCCTGCCTGGCATCGGCGGCAACGAGCTCCAAAACATCGCCGCCGCGCACGTACCCGACCGAGACATCGTCGGAGTGATAGAGGGCGCGCGGAATGCGCGGGAAGATTCGGACGGCTTGGAAGCTCGTTTTCGAGAACGGCAACACCTGGGAGGAGAGCGGAACGTCAAGCGCTTTGAGCAGCGAAAGAAGATAGCCGAACGGCTCGCGGTAGACGAGCTTCGTCTCGCCCGACAGCAGCCGGCGCTGGAGTTGGGCGATGCGATCGGTCGCGTCCTCGGTCGAGTAGGCGATCGCGGGATGATCCATCGGCAGGATGCGCGACTCGTCAATTCGAGGGGCCGCATCGTTCGCCGCAAGCGAAGCCGCCGCGACCGCCAACACGCAGATCATTCGCATCGTCAGTCTTAGCGTGGGATCTAGACCGCGTCTTGGTCAAGGACCAAAGTCACAGACGCGCTGAAGCTTAGTCGCCGCTGGCGGCGCGGATGTCGCGGGCCGCGTCCGTTTGCTCGCTCTGGGCCAGCCGTTTGCGCTCGAATTCGATGACTGAGCCTAGAGTATCTTCAAGCGTCCATTGAGGCGACCAGCCGGTGAGCTCGCGCAGCCGAGTCGTGTCGGAGATGCGCCGGCCGATGTCCTCGAAGCCGGGCTCGTAGGCTTCGTCGTAGGGCACGTTGACGATCTCGGAGTCGCTTCCGGTCATGGCTTTGATCTTCTCGGCGAGCTGCTGGATGCTGATCTCGCGCTTGCCGCCGATGTTGTAGACGCGTCCGCCGGCGTCGGGATGCCGCGCCAGCCCTACGAGCGCCTCAACGACATCGCGCACGTCGCAGAAGGTTCGCGACTGCGAGCCGGGGCCGTAGACCGTGATCGGTTTGCCGGCGAGCGCCTGCGCGACAAAGCGCGGCACGACCATGCCGTACTGTCCGCTCTGCCCCGCGCCGACGGTGTTGAAAAAGCGACAAATCGTGGCGTCGAGGCCAAACTGTTTTTGGTAGGCGAACGCCATGAACTCGCCGGCCATCTTCGAAACCGCGTAAGACCAACGACTTTTGGTCGTGGCGCCGAGCAAGACGTCGTCCTCTTCTTGGAACGGTACCCTTGCGTTCTTACCGTAGACTTCTGACGAACTTGCCATGAGAACCCGACACTTGCACTCGGTAGCGGCGCGTAAGACCTTGTCGGTTCCGAGAATGTTCGACTCGATCGTCTGCAGCGGCTCGTCGACGATCAACTTGACGCCGACCGCGGCGGCGAGATGAAAGATGTAGTCCGCCTCGGAGGCCAATTGCTCGAGAACGAAGTCATTGGCGATGTCGGCATGAGTGAACTTGAAGTTCGGGTTGCCTTCGAAGGGCGTCAGATTCTCTGCGCGGCCCGTCGAGAGGTTGTCGAGAACCGCGACGCTGTGACCGCCGTCGAGAAGCCTCGCGCAAAGGTGCGAGCCGATAAAACCGGCTCCTCCGGTAACTAGGAACCGCAGGTTTCTCGAAGTCTCTGTCGCCATTAGCGCCGTTGCTCCAGCACGGACCGGGATGATGCCCTCGGACGCGCATTCCTATTCCATTGCTCGACGCCCCGGGCGCGGCTCGCGGAACAGTCGATAATCGCTCAAACGTAGCACTCCGCCTGTGGTTGTTGCAAACCGAGAGAAGCGCGTCAATGGGTCTGAAAGAAGCCGTCGACGACTTCTCGAATGCGGCCTTCCACCTCGTCCGCCGAACCGGAGGCGTCTATTCGGCGAATGCGCGCGGGCTCGGCTTGCTTCAGCTCTTGATAGCCGCGGCGCACTTTGGCGAAGAAGTCGAAATTCTCGTGCTCCATGCGGCTTTCGTCTTCGTCCGCCGAACTGTTGCGATAGAGCGCCCGCGAAATGCCGACGGCGGGGTCAATGTCGAGCCAAACCGTCAGATTGGGTTTGACGCCGCTGCAGGCGAAACGCTCAATAGCCCGAACCGCTTCGACGCCGAGGCCGCGGCCGTATCCCTGATAGGCGACAGTGGCGTCGGTAAAGCGGTCGGCCACAACGACGATGCCCTTTTCGAGCGCGGGCCGAATCACCTCTTCGATGTTTTGGGCGCGAGAAGCGAAGTAGAGCAGCAACTCTGTGGTCGGTTTGAGATCGGAGTTGAGCGAGTCGAGCAAGAGGCGCCGAATCTCGAGTCCGATGCGCGTGCCCCCAGGCTCTTGGGCGACGATCACTTCGCGTCCAAGGCCGCGCAGGTGCGCCGTGAGGCGTTCGAGCTGGGTGGTCTTTCCCGACCCGTCGATGCCTTCGAAGCTGAGAAACGCGCCTTTGCCTTTCACTGGATTCGCGTCCTGCCGACCGCACGATTCTAACAACTTTGCGAGCCGTCCGCTTCAGCTCAAAAAGAGCTACGATGAGAGCGCCTATGGATGCGATGAACCCCCTCGATCGGCACGGATTGCTTAATCGTCGCGAGTTCCTCCGCGGTGCGGCCGGAGGCCTAGGTTCTTTGGCTCTGGGCGAGCTGCTCGCGGCCGACGGGTTGAGCGCCGCGACCGGACCAGAGCGCAGCGATCCGCTCGCGCCGAAGCAACCGCATTTTGCGCCCAAGGCCAAGCACGTCATCTACATGTTCATGGAGGGCGGGCCGAGCCAGTACGAGCTTTACGACCACAAGCCCGAGCTGGACAAATACGACGGCGCATCGCTGCCGGCTTCGATGACCAAGGATTTGAACTTGGCCTTCATCAAGCCGACCGCCAAGGTAATGGCAAGCAAGTTCCGCTTCGAGAAGCACGGACAGAGCGGCATAGAGCTGAGCGAACTACTGCCGCATCTCGGCGGGGTCGCCGACGATCTTTGCCTGATCCGCTCGATGCAGACCGACGCCATCAATCACCACCCGGGACAGCTTCTGCTCTTCACCGGGAGCGTCCAATTCGGGCGGCCGACGTTCGGCGCCTGGGCGATGTATGGGCTCGGCAGCGAGTCCGAAAACCTTCCGGGCTTCGTCGTGCTGACCTCGGGCAAAGGCACCTCGGGCGGGACCAGCAATTTTTCGTCCGGGTTCATGCCGTCGCACTTCCAGGGCACGTTGTTCCGAAACCAGGGCGACCCGATTCTCTATCTATCGAATCCTCCAGGCGTGAGCCGCGAGACGCAGCGCGCGACGCTCGACCTCGTCGGCGACATGAACCGCATACGCCATGAAGAGACGGGGGACGACGAAATCGCCTCACGCATCGCCTCCTACGAGCTGGCGTTTCGGATGCAGATGGAAGCGCCGGACTTGATGGATTTTTCCGACGAGTCGCCGGAGACGCTTGCGATGTACGGCGTCGACAGCGACGACGAGGCGCTGCGTCAGTACGCTACGAATTGTCTACTCTCGCGGCGGCTGATTGAGCGTGGCGTTCGGTTCGTGCTGATGATGGACGCGAGCTGGGACGACCACACCGAGCTGCTCAAGAAGCTGCCGGGGCGCTGCCGTAAAATCGATCAGCCGACGGCTGCGCTCATCAAGGATCTCAAACAACGCGGTCTGCTCGACGAGACGATGATCGTCTGGGGCGGCGAGTTCGGCCGCACGCCGATGGTCGAGATTCGAAAACCTGAGGACGCCTCGAACGCCGGAAGGGATCATCATCCCAACGCCTTCAGCATGTGGACCGCCGGCGGCGGCATGCGCGGCGGCTACGTCCACGGCACGACGGATGACCTTTGCCTCAACGTCGCCGAGGATCCGGTTCACGTGCATGATCTGCAGGCGACGATGCTGCACAACCTAGGCTTCGATCACGAGAAGCTGACGTACCGCCACCTGGGTCGCGATTTTCGGCTGACCGACGTCGAGGGGAAAGTGGTTCGAGAGCTGCTGACATAGCCCCGTGTGACCATTTGACTAGTCGTATGGTCAACAATACAATAAAGACACCATGCCTACCGAAACGATCGCCGTCAGCGACTTCAAGGCTCGATGCCTCCGGCTCCTTGAGGAGATCGCCGCTTCCGGCGAGCCGCTAGTCGTCACCAAGAGAGGCAAACCACTGGTAAAGGTCGTACCCTTGCCTCTCGAAGCCAAGCCGCTCAAGGGCCGCTGGGCGGGCATGGGGAAGAGCACGGAAGACATCGTACACTTCAACGTCGCCGACGATTGGGAAAGCGCTCGGTAGCCGTGTACCTGCTCGATACACACATCTTTTTCTGGTGGAGCGTCGAACCGGGCAAGCTCAGCCGCAAGCACAATCGTCTACTGACGAAAGGCTCAGCGGCTGGTGAGCCAGTCGCGCTGGCTCGGATTACGCTTTGGGAACTGGCGATGCTTGTCGAAAGGCGGCGAATCGAGGCGCCATTGCCGCTCGACGTCTGGCTCGACGAAATCGAGCGGACCCCCGAAATCGAGCTTCTGACACTCACCTCCGCGATCGCGTTTGACAGCGTCGGTCTGGATTCAAGTTTCCCAAAGGATCCAGCCGATCGAATCATCGCGGCAACGGCGCGGTGTCGAGGACTCACACTGATGACCGCCGACGAGAACATCGTAGAGTCGGGGCTCGTGCGGACGGCTTGACCGACTAGATCGCCGACCGAATTCAGTCGCTCGCTCTCACCTCCAGAGCGCGATCGAGCGCCTCGGGCAGTGGGCGCGAGCGGATCGTACCGTCGGCGGCTTTCTCCGCGCACACCGCCTTCACGCTCGCACGCGCAACCTCCTCGCCGTTGCACCCGAACGATGCCTTGAAGGTGATCGACGAGCGTCCTTTGGCGGCGACCCAGATGTGTACGTCGAGCTCGTCGCCGAAGCCGACCGGCTTCAGGAACTCCGCGCTGACCGAGATGCGCGGCAAACTACTCGCCCGGAAGGGATCATCCTCGGGAGCGAGGCCGAGCGACCCGACGAAGGCAACCTCGGCTTCCTCGAAATAGCGAAAGTAGTTGGTGTAGTGGATCAGGCCGCCGCGATCGGTGTCGATGAAGCCGACCTTGCGCCGGTGGTGGAATTCGCTCGCCATGTCTCATTTGGATTCGGCGAACCGGACGGTCACCGCGTTGCTTCTCTGGCCGTTTACGGTCACCGTTACGCCGACTTCGCCGCGGCCCGCGAGGTCGGGCGGAATCCGCACGTTGATCTGATCTACACCTACAAAGGTCCCTTGAGGCCCCGCGAAGGTCACATTGCCGCTTTCACCGTCGATCGTCGTCTCTACCTCACCTGCGGCGCCGACGCCGGTCCCGAAGAGGACAAGAAACGCTTCCCTGGAATCCGTGCTCAAGTCAATCGCTCTCGTCGTGAACTGGTTCGAGGCTTGATTGAACTCAGCGACCGGCTCGCTCGTCTGGGTTCCGTCCTCTCCGACCCGAAGCACAATCGCCGCCGCCGGTCCGCGCCCGTTGGAGTTAGCCGAGAATAGCCCCGGCGCGACCGAGGCAATCTGAAGCGTACCCTTGGCGACTATGCTCCCTGCCAGGCGAACCATCGCCGTCGCTTCGCCAAGCGAAGTCTCGGCGGGAATTCGATAGTTGATCTGCTTCGGCGACACGAAGAACAGTTCCGCATCATGCAGGATTCCCGCACCGTCGGTGATGTCTACCGACGCCCCCGCGAGCGAAGTTGGCAAGGGCGTCGTGGAGGCGGCTTCCGTGGTAGTCGACAGATTCGGAGCGAATCCGCTGACTATCGAGCCGGGCGCCACGAGCCCGACAACAAGACCGGCGGCCGATACAGTAGCCAACAACGGCGTCTCTGGACGCGGAGGCGGCGAATAAAAGATGGTGAACTGGAACGGCGCCGTCGCCGAAACGAGCTGGCCGCTGCGCTGGTACCATCGTCCGACAAACGTCTTGCCGACCAACTCGGGATTGTTCGGAATCTTGATGCTCACCGAAGCGTAACCCTGGCCGAATCCGTCCCCTCCGACGGGGACGGATGAGTGGAAGAATTCGCCCCGCTCTGGGATCGTGCCGTCCGCGCCGGGATCTTCGTCGTCGATGACCAACACAGCGCCTTCGTTGCCGTTGGCGTCGTAAAGACCTACGGTGAAGCTGGGGTTCCCGACGAGCGGAGGCTCAATGACTTTGGCCTGGGGAATAATTTGGCTCGGGCCTGCCGTCCCTGTTCCGATGATTTGCGGAACGCGCGCCGATTCCGAGAACAAGATAGGCCGGTCGAACAACGGGCCCGCCTCGGCCGCTACGCGCGGATCGGTCAATGCCTTGATAAAGGCGACCAGATCCGCCTTCTCTTCGTCGGTTAGGTTCAGCTGCCGGACGAAGACCCGATCTTCGGGCAGCCCGGGGAAATCACCCCCACGGTCGTAAAACTCAATGGTGGACAGCAACGTCGGGAAGCCGCCGTTGTGCATGAACGGGGCGCGTAGGGCTGCGTTGCGGAGGTTAGGCGTACGGAAGCGTCCCAACTCACGCGGGCCGGTAACCTCTCCGCGGCCAGGATCCTGAGAGACGGGGCGGACGCCGATGGAGTGAAAGCGTTGGTCGCCGACGAGAGAGCCGAGGTGACAGGTACCGCAAAACTCCTTCTCGATCAGCGCGCGGCCCCGCCGCACAGGCTCGGGTTCTTCGCTGATCATCGACACATATCTATCGATCGGGACCCGATCGGAATAGAGCGTCCGCTCGTAGCTCGCAATCGCCAAAGCCATCTTCACGGGCGTAACGTCAGGCGTTCCAAATGCTTCGGCAAACAATTCGGGGTAGCTGCGGTCCCCAATCCAAGCAGCCAAGGCGGGCGGGGCGGACGCCGCCACAGCGAGCGGTTGCGATTCCACCACCCGCGCGACCACCTCTTCCCAGGTGCGGCCCTCGTGCGCCATCTCAATCTCGTCAACTAGCGGAAATAGGGCTTGGCTCTCGAGCGCCTGGCTGTCAAGCAACGGCGAGTCGGGAAAGGCCAACTCACCGGTGAGAGGATCAACGAGCTTGTTCTCGGCACGGCCGTCCCAAAACAAGCTGTCGTCCGCGTAGGCGGTGTCGATCACAGAAAGCGCCTTGCGGCCGGTGACGTGCTCTTGCAGACCGAAAAAGGGCGAGGACTCGTAAGTCCCGTCGGCGTGATTCCGAGGCACGCCTGGAGAGCCGACGACATCGTCTTCGGTTCCAAAGCGTTTGTCGAACCCAGGGTGCAGAGAGCTCTTCGAGCCTGGAATGGATCGGGGGTCGGAACCGCCGCTGCGAGGAAAGTGGCATGTGCCGCAAGCTACCGTCCGAGTCGACGAGAGCTGCTCGTCCCAAAACAGAACCTTGCCCAAATAAACCTTCGCGCCCGTGACGGGGTTGTCGACAGGCGCCGGAGGAGGCTGAAGAGGCCGGATAAATCCGAAACCGGTAGTGATGCCCGCCGCCCGGAAGCCCTCGTCGGGCGAGCTGAGTTGGCTGACCCCGGCGCTGTTCTCCGCCCGGACCCAGTAGAAATAGCGCTGTTCAACGGCCCCATCTTCGTCGTAGTAGATAATCGACTCGGTGGTCCCGATGGCGGTTGCGCTGGCCGGGTCCGGCCCGCTGCCCCGAAAGATGCGATAAGTGGCCGCCCCGCGGATGTGCTCCCAAGAGAGTCCAACTTTGGCCGAGTAGTCGCCGTCCGAGGCTTCAAGACCCGTTGGAGCGGGATGGGCTTGCGCTGCCAGCGGGCAGGCGAAAACGCCCGACGCTAGCGCTAGCCACAGCACTGTGTACAGCATTCCGGTCGGCGTCCACCGCGAGCGATCCGCTGGCCGCGGCCCTGCCGTGTTCCACAATAGCATGACCGAAAACGCGATCTGATCCGGGCTGGGGCGGGCTCCTTCGGGCTGGTTTGGCGCCCCCTGATAGCTTGCGAGAGAGTCAAAAAACGTTGATGCGAACGATCGCCAAGCCGTCAATCCGGCCAAACGGTCCGACACTCAGCGATCCGCCGTCAAAGTCCGGAAATGTCCGGATTTTTCCTGGGTTTCTTGAATGACTGTAGAACTGAGCTAACTGAGTGACTTAGAGCCGTCAATTTGGGGAATGCGTGTCCGCGAGTTGAGCAGGTTGCGATAAAGTGCGGCGGTCTCGCTCGCCATCCGGTCCACGCTGTAGCGTTCGACAGCAGCCGCTCTTCCCCGCTCGCCCATCGCTCTTGCCTCGGCGCGATTCTCAATCAAGCGCTCGATTCCGTCAGCGAGAGCGCTGGGGCTGCTCGGCTCAACCAGGATGCCGCCGGCCGTTTCTTCGAGCAGTTCGGGAAAGACGCCGATGCGCGGCTGAACCACAGGCACTCCTGAAGCCCACGCCTCCATCACATAGAGGCCCTTGGGGGCGGCGTACTCAGCAGGCGTCGAAAGGACGTCGAGTTCGCGCAACAGCTCGGTCTTGCGTCCACGGTCGATGTAGCCTTCGTACTCGAAGCGATCCGAGAAGCCCCAACGCTCGATGTGCCGCTCGACGTCTTGGAGGAAAGGAATGTGCTCTGGGCTCAGCCAGCCGGCCGCGCGGAGGCGAATGCGAGGCGACCTGTCGCCGCGGCGTTCGAGCAACTGATGGACAGCCTCGGCCAATAGCAGCAAACCCTTCTCGGGCGCTACGCGGGCGAGGTAGCCAATTGAGAACTCGTTTTCGTTGCGGCTCGCGGCGGGTGCGAAGTCGTCGACCTGGATTCCGGAGCGAACGACCGCGATCTCGTCAACGTCGATCTCGAGACGGCGAGCCATCGCTTCGGCATGATCTCGGCAGGGCGCGACGAAGAGGCTCGCCGCCGACGCTTTGCGGCGTAGCGTCGAGAAAGCTTCTTCACTGTAAGGGGGCGGCAAGTTCGCTAGAAAGAAATCCTCTCCCTGGAGCGAGCAGACTACCGGAATGCGGAGTCGGTCACGAATCGCGGGCGCAAAGCCAACCAGCATCGAGTTGGTGAGATGAACCAGATCGGGCTGGATCACGCGCAAGCCGTCGATGAGTTTATCGAGCTCCTTGGCGATGGGTCCGTCCGAGCCCTGGAGGACCGCCACCGTCATCTCGCCCAGGTCCTGCGGCAGCGTCTTAACCGCGAGTTTTGAGACTTGCCGCAGCAGAGCCGGTACATCGAAAAGGCGGTCGAGGAAGCGCGGCGTATGGCGGAACAACGGGTACTTTTGCTGCAAATAGACGTTGACGCCGCCGTAGTAGACGCGGTGCTCGCTGACATCGATCTCGTCGGTACGGATCGGCGTGTAGGTTGGGATCAGGAGGACGTCGTGACCTTGACTCTTGAGAGCGGCGGCGAGCGCGTTGTCCTCAAGACAATTGCCGCAAATCGTGCCGCCGGCGCCGGCCGTGATGTAGGCGATGCGCATGGGGCCGTTCACAGGCTCGTAGCCCTCAAGGCCGTGACAGAGCCGCGGCCGCGAGACACTATTCGCCCCCCGCCCCCGACAGCTCGGGGAAAAACCTTTGCAATTTGCTTTGCGCCGGCGCTTCTGTCACTAGCGAGACAGCGACCAAAGCGACCAGCGAGCAGGCGAAAATTGTGGCGGCCGGCAACATGCCGAGGACCAGATAGGCGTGATCGGCGCCGTAGCCGCTTTCGCGGAAGAGAACAAGCCAAGACGCAGCCGTCGCTAGAATCGAGGCCATAGCGCCGGCCTTCGTCGCGCCCTTCCAATAAATCGCCGCGAAGACCAAGGGGAACAACGCCCCAAAACCGCTGAAGCACCAAACGCCGAGAGTGAACACCGCCAGTGGCTCGGTCAGCGACAGCGCGTAGGTTAGCGCCACCACAAGGACCACGAACACGCGACCCAGTAGGACGCGTCGACGATCGTCGATGCGATCCCTACCCAGGTAGTGCGCGGCGATGTCGTTCGCGAACATCGACCCGATCGAAAGGAACTGCGAATCGAGCGACGACATGATTGCCGCCAAAATACCCGCCCCAAGCAAGCCGCCGAGCAACGGGGAGGTCAGCCGCTGCACCATGGTCGCGAGCTCGCCGTTGGGAGGGGAGCCCGGCGGCACGACGAGCGAACCGTCCGGCATGGTCGCCGAGGTTGCCCAAACGCCGATCAGCACGCAGGGGACCCAGACGAGCACGATGAAAAGCGGGTGCGCCACGATCGTCAGCTTGAACGTCGCGGCCGAGCGCGCGGTGAGCCAATGCTGGAACACATGCGGAAACATGCCGATCGAGAGCGGAATAAACAAGTAGCTGAGAAACTGCAGGTGGGTAATCTGCTCACCGCGGATCAGCCGCTCCGGATGAAGCTCCATCACCCGTTGCGTGGCCGCCGCGGCGCCGCCCAACTTCGAAGAGATCAGATAGAAAGCAACCAGACCGGCGAAGATGAACACACAGGTTTGAAAGGTGTTCGCCCAAGCGGCGCCGCGCATGCCGCCGAAGAAGACGTAAGTCAACACGACGACGCAGATTACTAGTCCGGTCAACCACGGCGGCACGCCGCCTTGCGTGGCGGCAAACGCTTCAGGAAAGGCTCCTTGCGTGAGCGATTGCACCACGCCCGCTGCGCCGAGCAGGCCAGTGAGCAGGTAAGGTATCACCAGCCCAACCAGGATAGGAAAGAGCATCAAACCAACGGCGTCGCTCTCGAACCGGTCACGGAAGAATTGGATCTGCGTGAGATAACCGTGGCGTTTGCCCAGCGCCCAAAGCCGAATTCCTACTAGGAAAAACACGGCGGCGTGCACCAGGCCAGACCAGGAAGCCATCATGCCGTAGACGCCGATGCCGGCGCGGTACGACTCTCCGGTCGAGCCGACCAAGGCGAAGGCCGTCATGGTTGTGCCGAAGACCGACATCAGCAACATCACCGGGCCGATCGAATGGCTGGCAAGGAAGTAGTCTCGGGCCGTTCCGCGAAAGAGCCGCTGCGTGAGTGCTCCGAGCCCAAGCAACAGCAGCAAGTAGAAGCAGATGACGAGGAGCTGAGTCATTCGCTCTCGTCCCCTGAATCGTCGGAGCCCTCGGCGAAACGGACGGCATGCTCGGGCCAGGCGTAGAGCAGCGCCAAGTAGCACAGCCCCGCCGTCGCGACGGTGTAGACGACGTGATAGGCCATGCCCGCCGGCAAGAAGCCGAAGAAGAGCGTGGCGTCTTCCCAAAGCCAAAAATCGTGATGCAGAATCCCCAGCACTACGGCGGCGACATAGACAAGCGTTCGTTTCATGGAGGTAAGTCGATAGGACGCGTTGAAACGGATCAGGGTAACAGGTGCAGGTCAGCCTGCTTCTTTAGTCGCGCGATAGTGAATCCAGTCAGCCCGTAGAACAACGAAACGAACGGCGTGATCAAGTTCAAGAAAGCGAACGGAAGATAGGCGCCGACCGAGACGCCTAGCACGCTCGACATGTAGGCCCCGCAAGTGTTCCAAGGAACAAGCGGCGAAGTCAACGTCGAGGAATCTTCGAGAGCGCGCGACAGGTTCTTCGGCTCGAGGCCTCGTTCGCGGTAGGCCTCGCGAAACATCCGGCCGGGAACGACGACCGCCAGGTATTGATCCGAGGCCAGGATGTTCATCGCAACGCCGCCGAGCAGTGTCGAGCCGATCAACGCCCCGGTCGACCGCGCCAAAGCAAGAATGCCATGGGTCAGCCGCGCAAGCATGCCCGAGCTCTCCATCACGCCGGCGAAAGCGAAGGCGCAGAGAATTAAAGCGATCGTGTCCATCATCGACGTGAGGCCGCCGCGCGAGAGTAACTCGTCGACGGCAGGGACGCCGGTCGCGCTTAGGTGCCCCGCGTAGAGCACCGAGAGGATCTGGCCGGCGCCGTCGTTCTCCTGGAAGACGAGCAGCAGCACGGCGCCGACGGTCGTTCCCGCGATCAGAGCCGGCAACGGGCGTGTCTTCCGCGCGATCAGCACGAGCACAGCGAGCGGGGCCGCGAGCAGCCAAGGCGTCAGCCGGAAGTTCGCCTGGAGCGTTTCGAGTATTTCGCGAAAGCCCACTGAGCTTTCGACGCCCGCAGCCGAGGACGAGCCGCCGAGGTACAAGAACAGGGCCAGGCTGACGGCGAGGCTGGGGACGGTCGTCCAAAGCATGTGACGGATATGCTCGAAGAGATCTGCCCCAGCCGTGGCGGCGGCAAGATTCGTCGTATCGGATAGGGGAGACATCTTGTCGCCGAAGTAGGCGCCCGAAATGACCGCACCGGCGGCCATACCGTCTGGGATGCCGAGCGCTTTCGCGACCCCGACGAGCGCCAGCCCCGCCGTGGCGGCCGTCGACCAAGACGAGCCCGTCGCTAACGAGATCAGCGCGCAGGTCAGGCAAGAAGCGGCCAAGAAGTATTCCGGCGAGAGGATCTTCAGACCGTAGTAGATCAGCAGCGGCACGACGCCGGATGCGATCCAGATTCCAATCAGCAGGCCCACCGCCATCAAGATCAAGATCGCCGGCAAGGCCGCTGAGATCGATTGCACCATGCCGTGCTCGATCGTCTTCCATGGAACGCCGAGCCAAGAACCTGCAACGAGGGAGGCGACGGCCGCCGCCGCTATCAAGGGAACGTGTCCGGTCGAGTCGAGCACGGCGATCGAGACGAAGAGTAGGGCGACGAGAGATACGGCAGGAATGAGCGAAACGAGCAGTGAGGGCTGTCGCGGCTCGGACAAGGCTCGGCGCGCTCCGTTCCTAGCCCAGATCAAGCTGGTTGGCGCGCACCGTGTCTTCGGGCACTTCAATGCCGAGCCCAGGCTTGTCGGGCACTGTCACCTTCACGCCGTCCATCTCGATGCCGTCGGCCATCAAGTTCACCAAGAATTGCGGGCCATTGAGCTCAGCGGGCAGCAACAGATCGAGCGTCGAGTAGAGGTGAACGGCGGCGATCAAACTGATACCGGCATCAGTCAGACCGCTGCCGAGTAGGCCGATTCCGTTCGCTTCGGCGACGACTGCACTCTTGGCGCAATTAGTCACGCCGCCGCTCTTGGGGACCTTGAGCACGACGAGATCGGCGGCATCGAGGGCCGCCATGCGGGCGACGTCGAAGGATGAGAAACAACCCTCGTCGATCGCTACCGGGAAGGGGCTCTTCTCGCGGGCGCGACGCATGCCCATCCAGTCTTCGCTCCGAACAGGCTGTTCAAAGCAACGGATCTGTTTGAAGTCCGAGAGCGCGGCCAAGAAACGCTCCAGTGCGATTGGTTGATAGCTCTGGTTGGCGTCTAGCCAAATGACGATGTCGGGCCGTGCGAGCGAGATGGCCTCCAAGCGCTTAATGTCTTCGTCGGCGTCGCCGCCCACCTTGACCTTGAAGCAATTGCAGGCAGGCCAGCGCTTGACCTCTTCAGCCATCGCCGCGGGCGTGTCGATTGAGACGGCATAGCAGAGCTCGACTGTGTCGCGCGTCTTGCCGCCCAGCATGCTGTGCAAGGGGAGCCCGGCGACCTTGCCGGCCAGATCGAGAAATGCGATCTCAAGCGCGCTTTTGGCAAAAGGCGCGCCGTTGCTCACCGCCGGGCGGATCTTGGCGTCCATCTCTTTCTTGAGCGCGTTCCACTCAAACGGCGACTTGCCGAGGGCAAGCGGCGCCAAGTAGTTTTTCAATGTGCCGACGACGGCCTCCGCCGTCTCGTAAGACCAGTTGGGGACGGTGTTGGTCATGCCCCAGCCGACATGGCCGTCCTCGGTCTCGAGGCGCACCAGAACATACTTCCCCGGTACGCCGACGCCGCCGACTTGCCCGACGCCGATCTTGAACGCCGTTCGGAACTCGATCCCGGTCGGCAGGATCTCGACCTTCCGAATGCGGGCGCCCTTGCCGACCGCAGCGGCTTGCGCCGAGGGACTCGCGGCGAGAGCTCCCGCCAGGGATAGGCCGCCCGCTCCAAGGGCGCGGGCGAAGGCGCGTCTACTGTGGGACATTCGAGGCTCCGGGGCGCTCAGCGGCCCGACCAGGCGACAGCGCCCGCGTCGGAAGCGGCACGAGTGGATTCTTCATCGGACCCGTCCGACGGGGGCGTCGGCTTGGGTGAAGCGTATAGGACTTCCATCCCTTCGGTCGTGACCTTGACCCGCCGGACGTGGCCGCGCGGACCGAGCGCGGGAAGCGCATTGCCGTTGAGCGCGAGCCGGACGCCGCCGGCGTTGCCGACATTCAACGTGACGTTCTCGCGCGCTGAAATCGGCTTGCTCTGTCCCGCGCGATAGGTTCCTTCAAACACTCGCGCACCGTCGGCGAGAGCGCGAATCCAAACCGTGTCGGTGATCTCGACTCTGAGCTCAATCGGCAGGCTGGCACGCGCGGGCGCGGGACGACGAGTCGTGGCTGCGTTGCGAACCACGGCGTCGGTTTTCGCGGAGGGCTGCGGGGTCGGATCGACAGATGCCAATTGGGGCGCGCTGGCCGGTTCCCACGTCTCATACGAATAGAGACCGCCGAACACGAGCAGCGTCCCAATAGCCAAGCTGGCGATCGTGCCGAAGTGCGTGTAGAGGAAGCCCGAACCGGCTTCGAAAACGCGTGCCGCTGCGGTCCGAGCCAAGAAGGGATCCTTGTGCTCTTCGGATGCCGACTCGAAGGGAACAGACACCGAGGAGGGGGCGACGGCGCGGAAGCGCTCCACCGCGTCATCCTCGTCGAGGCCTACGCAGCGGGCATATTGCCGAACGAAGCTAAAGTTGAACACTCCGCCCGGAAGTCGTTCGAAACGCTCGGTTTCAAGCGAATCGAGCAGTCGTACGCTGATGCGGGTCTGAGCCGCCATCTGTTCGAGATCGACACCTGCGGCTTCGCGATGTGATCTCAGATATTGTCCGAAATCAGCCATACCTGGGGATAAGCTCCTTCAGGGTATACTAAAACACTCACCTATTACAAGCAGGTCCCTCAAAACGCTAGCTTTAGCCAGGTTCGGGACCGCCGAATGCCAACTCCCTCCGTCTCCGTCATCGTCGTCAACTACGACCGCAACGAACTGCTGGCGGCCTGTCTGCGCTCGCTCGAAGCTCAGACATACGCCGACTTCGAGGCTATCGTTGTCGACAACGGCTCGACCGACTCCTCGCACGAGACCCTCGCCGCAGCGGAAACAAAGGGGGTATTAGTGATACGTAACCCCGAGAACCGCGGTTTCTGCGCGGCGAACAACCAGGGACTCGCCGTCGCCAGAGGGCGCTGGGTCGCGCTGCTGAATAACGACGCCGAGGCGGAGCCTCAGTGGCTCGCCGAGTTGCTCGCCGCCGCCGACGGGCGCCAAGGCTGCGGCATGGCGGCCTCCAAGATTCTCTCGTGGGAAGACCCGAGCGTCATAGACAAGGTCGGACACTTGATTTATCCCGACGGACAGAACCGCGGCCGCGGCACCGGAGAGACCGACCGCGGCCAATACGACGCCACGCAAGAGGCGCTCTGGCCAGACGGCTGCGCTGCTTTGTACCGCCGTGAGATGCTCGAGCAGATCGGGGGCTTCGACGAAGATTTCTTTGCCTACGCCGACGACGCCGAGTTGGGTTTGCGCGCCCGCATCGCCGGCTGGAGCTGCGTCTACGCACCAAAGGCCGTCGTCCGCCACCATGTCGGCTCGACTCTGGGCCGCTACTCGGAACTGCGATTGTTCTTGATCGAACGCAATCGAGTCTGGCTCGCGACAAAGCTGTTTCCGGCGGGCATGGTGCTGCGGGCGCCTTTCTATTTCGGGTTGCGCCTGGCGGCGACGGCCTGGGCCGCGTTGCGCGGAAGAGGCGAGGGCGCCAGGGCGACGCACACGGTAGGGGCGTATGGGCTGCTAAAATGCGTCATTCGCGCCAACTGGGCGGCCTTGCGCGGAACGCCGGCGATGCTTCGCAAACGACGCGAGATCGAGAACTTCCGCAAGCTTTCGCCGGCGGAAACCGCGGCGTTGTTGCGGCTCTATCGAATTCGGCTGAGCGAGCTTACCTCGCGCGCGAGCTGATACGAAGTACCAAACTCGAGCCGGCCGGCCAAGCCGATTCGAAAGTCAAACGTCTAATCAGAGTTCTTAATGCATTCGAGCACTCCCAATGTGGCTGCGGCCAACGATTGTCCGCGCTGCCGCACCGAGTCCTACTTGACGCTGTTCCAGGGCTCGGATCGGCTCTATCGCACGACTGAACGGAAGTTTAACGTCGTCGAGTGTTCGCGTTGCGGCATGATTCGGATCGACCCGATGCCGCCCCCCGAAGAGTTGACGGCGTTCTACCCGCAGAGCTACTGGTGGGAGACTGACAAGTCAGCCACAGGACGGCTGGCCGATCTCTATCGCCAGTTCGTGATTTCTGATCACGTACGTTTCGTAGTCAAGGCGTTGCACGAGGCGGGCCCAGAGCCGGTGCTCGATCTCGGTTGCGGCGGCGGTTCGTTCCTCCAGGCGCTGCGCAAAAGAGGAGCCGCCGTGGTGGGCGCCGATTTCTCGCAACGCGCCGCTGAGATCTGTTGGTCGAGGCTTGGGATTCCTGCGGCTTGCGCCACGCTGCCCTTCCCTCCGTTCCGCGACGGCAGCTTCAGCGTCGTCACGCTGTTCCACGTGCTCGAGCACTTGCCTGATCCCATGGCGGCGCTGGAGTCGGTGTGGTACTTGTTGGCCCCAGGCGGACGGTTGGTGGTGCAGGTTCCCAACGCTGCCTGCTGGCAATTGCTGATACTGGGTGAGCGCTGGAGCGGCCTCGACGTGCCCCGCCACCTGATCAACTTCCGCGTCGAGGATATCGAGGAACTACTCGAGAGTTGCGGCTTCGAAGTCTTGCGCCGCAAGTTCTTCTCGCTGCGAGACAATCCGGCCGGGCTTGCGACGAGCCTCTGCCCCGGCCTCGAGCCTGTGTCGCGAAAAGTGCGCGGAGTGAAAGAATCAAGCGCCGGGGCGCTGCTCAAGAACCTGCTCTATCTCGGCTTGACCACCGCCGCCGTCCCGTTGACGTTGCTGGAGGCGGCTGGTTCGGCGGGCTCGACGATCATGATCGAAGCGCGACGGCGGGGAGAAGCATAACGATGCTCGAAGCGAAATTCGGGCGATTCGTTCCCAGCTTCTTGCTGCGCCGGCTGATGCTGGTCGAAACGGAGATCGAACGCGCGGTAGAAAGGTTTGCTTCCGAGCTGCCCGAGGGAGCGCTCGTGCTCGATGCCGGGTCAGGTGAGGGCCGCTATGCCCAGCTCTTTGCCGGACGGCGATACGTCGGCGTCGATCTCGGAGTCGGCGACGCTCTTTGGGACTATTCCGACACGGACATCTACGGGGACTTAACTGCGTTGCCGTTTTGCGACGGCTCGTTCGACGCGGCGATCAACATCGTGACCCTTGAACACGTTGCTGACCCGCCGGGCGCGCTGCGCGAGATTGCGCGTACGCTCGCGCCCGGCGCACGACTCTTGATCGCGGCGCCGCAGCTTTGGGAAGTCCATCAGGCCCCGCACGACTACTTTCGCTACACCCGCTATGGGTTGGAGCGGTTGTTGCGAGACGCGGGGTTTGCCGAAATCGAGACCCGGCCTCTTGGAGGGTTCTTTGTGTTGGCTGCGCGGCGGCTCGTCAACAGTCTTAACTTCTTCCAGGGCGGCGCGCGCTGGGCGCTGTTTCCGTTCGCGGCGGCGCTCGCCGGACCGCTGGCGCTGATTCTGCCGTCGTTCGATTTCCTCGACAACGAAAAGAACTTCACCTTGGCGTATCTATGCTGGGCGCGACGAACTTGAACGTGAGGCGCATGGCAGCCGCGGCAGCACTGCTGACTGCCGGATGCGCCGCGCAGGCGCCGCCTGCCTCGCGTCTCCCTGCACCGCCCAATGAATACCTAGCCGCCGGGGCGCGAGCGATGGAAGCGACGCGCGCTGTCGTGGCGCTCGGGCCGCGTCCGGCGGGCTCGGAGGCGCAGCAGCAACAGCAACGCGTCATTCTTGAAAGGCTGCAAGGGCTGCGCTGCGAAATCGAGGAGCACGACTTCACCGTCTCAACTCCGGTCGGCCGCCGCACCATGAAGAACATCGTGGCGCGCTTCGACGGAAGCTCCGACCGCGCCGTCGTCGTCTCGGGACACTACGACACGAAACTCCTCAAGGACTTTGTCGGCGCGAACGACGCCGGCTCCTCAACCGGTCTATTGCTGGCCTTCGCCGAAATGCTCGACGGCCGCGAGCTCGCCGACGAGGTCTGGATTCTGTTCCTCGACGGCGAAGAGTCCTTCATTCAATGGACTGATGAAGACCATACCTACGGCAGTCGCCGCCAAGCGCAGAGCTGGGTCGACAACGGGCAAAGCCAGAGGGTCAAGGCGTTGATCAACGTAGACATGATCGGCGACGCCGACCTGCGGCTGATGTACGAGTCGGCGTCAACCCCTTGGCTGCGCGATTTGGTCTGGGACGTGGCCGCGCGGCTGGGATACGAACGCGCATTTCCGCGTTCCGAGCCGGCTTACATCGCCGACGATCACGTCGAGTTTCTGGAACGCGGCTTCGCGGCGCTCGACTTGATCGACTTCGACTACGGCCCGGGGAACCGATACTGGCACACGCCCGAGGATACGATGGACAAACTCGACGCCCGCAGCTTCGCCGTAATTCTGCACGTGCTGGTCGAGTCACTCGCCGAGCTGGAGAAGAAGCCATGACACGCCGCTCTTTTTTGTCGACACTTTCGGCGTCGGTTGTTGCGAATGCCGCCGCTGCCGAGCACAAAACGCAAAACGTCGTATTGGTCACCGCCGATGGTCTGCGCTGGCAAGAGATTTTTCGCGGCATCGACCCCAAGCTTATGAACCGCGAAGACGCCGGCATGAAAGACGCCGAAGAACTGCGAAGCTCACTATGGGCGGAATCCGTGGAGGAGCGGCGGCAGAAGCTGTTCCCGTTTCTGTGGGGCAAGCTCGTTCCCAAGGGAGCCCTGTTCGGTAATCGCGATCACGGCGGCGACGTCTCGGTGCGCAACCGTCATCGCTTCTCCTATCCAGGTTATTCAGAGATCCTCGTCGGGCGTCCGCAGGACGATGTGATCGACAGCAACGCGATGCGACCCAATCCGTCAAAGACCGTGCTCGAGATCGCGCGCGAAGAGCTGAAGCTCAGCGCCAAGCAGGTTGCGCTGTTCGGTTCGTGGAACGTTTTTCAGGGGATCGGCGCCCAGCAGCCCGGCTCGGTCTTCATCAACGCCGGCTACCAGCCGATTGACGCGCCCGAAGAAGAACTGCGGCGCTTGAGCGACCTGCAGTTTGATTTACTCACCCCCTGGCCCACCGTGCGCCACGACTACTTCACCTGCGAGGCGGCGCTTGCCTATCTCCGAGCGCGCAAGCCTCGCGTGCTCTACGTCGCACTCGGAGAGACCGACGACTGGGCTCACGGGAATCGCTACGACCGAACGCTTGAGACGGCGCAGTACTTCGACCGCTGTCTAGCAAAGCTGTGGACCGCGATCGAGGGAGATCCATTCTACGCAGGGCGGACAACGCTGCTGGCGACGACCGACCACGGCCGCGGCCGAACTCCGGAGGACTGGCAGGGTCACGGCACGGAGGTCGACGGCGCCGAGGAGATTTGGATCGCCGCGCTCGGCCCAGACACGCCGGCGCTCGGCGATGCTGCGAACACGGCGGCGCTCACGCAGAGCGACATCGCTCCCACGATGCTCGAGTTGCTGGGCGTTGACCCGGCCAAGCTCGGCGCTGTTGGGCGTCCGATCGACGCCGTGCTGGGCCGATGAGCGCGACGCGCTATCTTGCTTTCGAAACCGGCGGCACGAAACTGGTCGCCGCCGTCGCCAACGCGGAGGGGCGGCTGATCGAGACGCGTCGGATCTTGCGCGGCAAAGACGACCGCGCCAAGCGCAGCTTTGCACGACTGTGCGATCTCGGCGCCGAGCTGCGAACCGAGCACGAAGCCCGAGGCGGTCGATTCGCAGCGATCGGCTTTGGTTTCGGAGGAGTTGTTCGCCGCTCGACCCGCGATCCCTTCCTTTGCCTACACGAAGAAGGCTGGGATGAGCTTGAAGTCGTCCAAACGCTCGAGGAGCGCTTCGGCTTGCCGGCGGCGATCGAGAACGACTGCAAGCTCGCCGCGCTGGCCGAGGCCTGCTTCGGTGCGGGGCGAGGGGCGCGGACGATCTTCTACATGACGGTCGGCACCGGCATCGGAGGCGGCATCGTGCGCGACGGCCGCATCGTCGCCTTCAGCGACAGCGGCGAGGCAGAGATCGGTCACATCGTCGTCGAGCCGGACGGGCCGCCGTGCTGCTGCGGCGGGCGCGGCTGCGTCGAGTCGCTGTGTTCAGGGCCGGGCATCGCCCAGCTCGGAACATGGCTGGCCGAGCGCGAGGGGCGGCCGCTCGAATCGACTGTCTCATCCAAACGCTACATGGAGCTGTGGCAAAAGGGCGACGACTTCGCGACGCGCGTGATCGAACAGGCGGCGGAATACCTCGCTACGGCCGCGGCGGCGGCGGTGAATCTCATCGCGCCCGAAGTCTTCGTGGTTGGCGGAGGAGTCGGCGCGGGCAATCCGCCATTCCTCAAGCTGATTGATGAGAAAACGCGGCCGCGCGTCGCACCGTACTTTCGCGAGCACTATCGCCTCGTGCGTAGCGAGCTCGACGAGAACGTAGTTGCCCAAGGAGCGGCGATCCTGGCGCGGCAGTCGGTGAGCTGAGCGAGCGGCTTCAACGCAACTCGGACAACAGCCGATCCACTTCGGGGTCGGCGTAAGGGTAGTGGCGACGGTAAAGCTCGAAGGCGTTGCGGGCCGGATCGCGCTGGTCCATTTGCATCAACAGCATCCCGAGCGTACGCGCGCAGTTGGGCAGATCAGGCGAATGCTCGACGTAGGTTCGACACGAAGAGACGAGGTGCTCGGCGACGCGCGCTTTCGGAATCGTTCGCCCCCGGAGCCACTCGCGATTCTCGGGCGCGCGGCGGACGAACACGACCGCCTGCGCGTCGGAATAGACCAACGCCCAATCTCGATTTGCACGGTCGGCCAGGTCGAGCACCAGCGGATAGAGCGTGCCGACGACGTACTCGAACGAGTTCATTGCGACGTAGCCGATGTCGTATTTCTCGTAGAGCTTGCTTCGAACCGCGCGGCTTTCTTCGATATTTTGGCCGCCTCCATAAAGCAGCGTCCGATAGTCTCGAAAAACGCCTTCGTTGAGCGCCCGTCCGTCGACGAAGGTCTGCTGCTCCGGCCCGAGCGCCCAGATCAAATAGCCCCCGTACTCGTAGGAGTTGAACATCTTGCCGGGCGGCTTGTTCTCGGCGAGGAACCGCGCCGCGCCGACCGGAAACTTCCACTCGGCGACGCGTAGTTGAAAAAGACTGCCGTGTGTTACGAGATAGGCGCTCGAGCCCGCAACAAGAGCAAACAGGACGTATGCAGGCGCCGGTCCGGCCAGGCGCGGAAAGCGGCGCGCAAGCTCCGGCCAGGCATACGAAAAAATCAACGCGGGCGCCAGAAAAGCTATCAGAGTGATGTTGCGAAGCGCGGTGAGCGCGGCGACGGCAAAGGCCGCAAACAGCAAAGCGTCCGAGAACACAACGCGCCGCCACGAAAACGCCAGCACCGCCGCGGCGGCGTAGAGCAGCGCCTGAAACACGTACGGCGGGCCCCACAGCGGCGGCGCCTTCCATTCGATGAGGGTTTTCGTCAGCGAGCTCTGACGATAGGCGATCAGCACCTCGACGACGCGAAAGCCGTTCGGGTTGAGACCGGATACGGCGACCGCTGCGCCGGCGATGATCCAGAAGCGCTTGCGCCGCCCCGGATCGAGCCCGCGAAGCGAACGCAGGAAGTACGCTCCCAGCACGACCCAACCCAAGAAGAACCCTCCGTGCGAATTCGCCCAGAACCACTGCAACGGAACGAGCGCCCACAGCTCGCGATCGCTCTCGCCGTCGAAGAACCGTTCGAGCAACAGGATGAATCCAGGGACTAGTGCGAAGGTCAGGAGCGCAGGACGATCGGCGGCGAAGTAGACAAAAGTCGGCGCCGAGAGCAGGGCCGCCCCGGCCGCGGCCGTCGCGCTCCGGGTCCGCCGCAGCACGAAAAGCCCTGAGGCCCCGGCGGCAAAGGCAAGCAACAGTGCCTTCCACAACACGAGGGCGCCGAATCCGCCGACGGCGTAGATACAGTACCAGATCGCCTGCGAGAGCCACTCGTGGGTCAGATTGAACGAGCGCACGCGACGCTCGCCGGGATAATCCTCCTCCCCGAGATCCCAGGTGTAGGAGAACGGATCGGGAGCCGGCAGCGTCGCTTCCTCGACGACGTACTGCCCGGTCCGCAGATGCCACCAGAAGTCAGTGTCGGCAATCTCCGTGCTGTAGGCGCCGACAAGAAGCAGCGCCGTCGCGACGCCCAATGCCCAAAATGCGATTCTCGGCGACAAAAGATCAGGCTAGCGCGCCGCCGCCAGCTTGCGAAACATGTCCCGGTAGATTGAGTCGCGCTCAACACGGGTTGCGACGCGCACCGAAAGACGCGAATCGTCGAGCGTCCAGGTCATGTCTTGATTGAGCCGGGGTGCGGGCGCGAGCTGCGTCGGAACCCACTCCGGGTTGACGAGGAAACCGATGGTTGCGATGTCCCAGATGACTTTCGACCAAGGATCATCCTCGCTGCGGCGTCGCTCCAGATAGTACCCCTGAACAGTCTCGAAGAGATAATCGGCAATCGGCGATCGCCCTTTCAGATAGCGCTCCAGCTCCCAGATCGTCGTACGCAACTGCTCGGAGACGAGATAGCCAGGAACGTTGACGAACGCCGCGGCGCAATCGTAGAGCGCGCTCGATGCCCAGTAGTCCTGCTTGATATTGAAGTCCGTGGCGCTAGGCGAATGATACTGCTGACCGCCGATCCAGAGAATGACGATACGGTCGACAATCGCAGGCTCGATCTTCAACGCGGCGGCGATGTTCGTCGGGCAACCGAGGCCGACGACCCATAGCGGCTCGTCGCGTTGCTCCATGGCGCGGCGCACGATATCTTCGGCGGCGGGGCTTACGAGCGCGTCGTCGGCGCCGGTGAGATAACGCTCGGAGCCGCGCAGCACGAACCCATCGGCAGGTGTCCGGCCCATCCGTTCGAGCACGCGCAAGATCTCGTCGTAGCTGCCCTCCATGCCTTCGGCGGGTGTCTGCGCCCGGCTGTTCACGAACGGCGTAGCATAGATGGCCTCAACCTCGATACGCTCAGGCGAAAGCAGCGCATAGGCGAGAGCGAACTGATCGTCGACCTCGTTGTAGGCGTCGGTGTCGAGCACGATCCGCGTCTTACCGCGTGGCGGCTCCATTCGAGCCAGACGCGCGGGATCAATCACGGCGCTCGGCGGAGCAACAGCGCCGCAGCCCGCAGCAGCCGCACCGCATAGCATGGAAAAGATCTCGCGACGTCTCAGCACCTGCGTATTTTAGCGAGGTCGGATTCACCGTATATTCATTCCGTCTTTACCTCCCTGTAACAATCGAGGCGCAGACTGAGCGTAGGAGTGCTTCTCAATGGCCGCTTCAGCCTCTGCCGCCTCTCCCTCCGCAGGCCACTCCGGGCTCAGCGCCCTTTTTCGGGTTGCTCAGGCTTTCGCCCTGCTCTACGGGTTTCTGGTGGGAATCGACCTCCTGGGCGACGGATTCCAGCTGCTCGGCGGACCTCTTCTCGACGCTTTCTTCACAGCCACGCGCAATCCGTTTACCGGGCTGATCGTCGGCGTGTTGGCCACGTCGCTAGTGCAGAGCTCATCGCTCACGACATCACTTATCGTCGGACTGACGGCGGCTCCTGAGAATCCTCTGCCGTTGGCCAACGCTGTCCCGATGGTGATGGGCGCGAACTTCGGCACCACGGTGACGAACACGATCGTCTCGTTGGCGCACATAGGCCGACCTAATGAGTTCCGCAGGGCCTTCGCCGTCTCTACATGCGACGACTTCTTCAACTTTTTCGCCGTCGCCGTCCTGTTGCCGCTGGAGATTGCGACGGGCTTCCTGCAGAAGACCGCGTTGGCCATGGCTTCCGCCCTGACCGGCGCCGGAGGACTCGAATACCACAGCCCCATCAAAGCCGTCGTCGGAGCAGGCGCAGAGCCGCTCACGCGGCTGGTCTCGTCGGCGCTGAACGGATCGACGTACGCCGGAGCCGCGATCGTACTGCTCGCGGTCATCCTAATCTTCCTGACGCTCGGCTCGATCGTCCGCTTGATGCGCCGGCTGATGATCGACCGAGTCGAAAACATCGTCAATCGAGCATTCGGACGCACAGCCTGGGCGGCGCTCGGGATCGGGCTGATCGCGACGGCGCTGGTGCAATCGAGCTCCATCACTGCCTCGATGCTCGTACCCCTGGCCGGCGCCGGCGTACTGAGCCTCGAGCGTGCGTTCCCCATCGTGTTGGGGGCGAACGTCGGAACGACCGTCACCGCGTTGACGGCGGCTCTTGCCGCGACCGGCGTCAACTCTCGGGCGGGCGTTGCGATCGCACTAGTGCATTTCCTTTTCAACGCGACGGGCATCGCTCTCTTGTTCCCGTGGAAGCGGCTTCGCGAGCTGCCGTTGGCGTGTTCGCGACGGCTCGCCGATATCGGGGTGCGGTCGCCCTCGCTCGCCATCTTGTATGTGGTCGGACTCTTCTACGCCCTCCCGGCATTGGTAGCGTGGGTCTACCAGCAGTTTCTCTAGGCTGAGTCGTCGCTCAGCTCCAACTCTCCGCCGCCCAAATGCGAGCGACCTCCTCGCGAACTCGTATCATCAGCTCCTTGGCGTCCTTGCGCTCAAGGCCGTCGGTCGGGATCGGCTCGCCAATGCGCAGTTCGCCTCGACCGGGCGTCAGGTTCGACGACCCCGGCGAGAGGATCTCACGCGTGCCGACGATCGCCATCGGCACGATCGGGCACTGCGCTTCAATCGCAATGTAGGCGGCGCCGGGTTTGAAGCGGCTCATGTCGTCGCGGCGCGTTCTGCCTCCTTCGGGGAAAATCAACAGCGAGTAGCCGTCGCGCACCTTTCGGGCGGCGACAGGATAGACCGCCACCGCGTCGCGCGGCCGCTCACGGCGCACCGGAATATGACCGGCCCGATTGAGATGCCACCCGAGGAACGGGATTCGCCACAGCCCGTGACGCGCCAAGATCCGAAATGGCCGCGGCATCGATCCGAACATGACCGGCGTATCGATCAAGCTGAAGTGATTCGAGACGAACACGTAATGCTTGGCGGGATCGAGCCGATGCTCGCCAATCACGTCGATGCGCACCATCGTGATGCGCAGCAGCATACGCGCCCAGGCAACGGCGACCTTGTGCTGCAATGCGCCGGTCGAATCGAAGAACGACGAGAACAACGAGATCGTCCCCATCACGACCGTAGCGATCGCAATCAGCGGGACCATCCAAAACAGAGAGCGCAGGTGCGAGAGCATTTAGAACTCTTAAGATTCTCGCGCGAGCACGGGCGCCGCAGTCAACAACAGCTCGCGCGCTTCGCCGACAAGGAAGATCGAGCCGGCAACTACGATCCAGTCTTCGGGCCGCGCTGCTTGGCGCGCCCGCGCAACGGCTTCAGCGACGGAGTCGGCGACCTCGAGATTCGGATGCAGATGATCGAGCAGCGCGGCGAGCGTTGCGGGCCTCACCGAACGCGAGACCTTGGACTGCGTCAGTACGACCGTATTGGCGAGCGCCGTCAGTTGGCCGGCAGTCTCCTCAATCGCCTTATCGCGAGCCGCGCCATAGACAAGATGCAGTCGTTTTCCGGCGGCGAAGCGCTCGAGATAGTCGCGAAGCGTCCGCGCTCCGGCGGGATTGTGCGCGCAGTCGAGCAGAACCCGCGGACCTCTCGGCAGAAGCTCGAGTCGTCCAGGCCAAGAGACGGCGGCGAGCCCGGCGGCGACGGCATCGTCATCCAAGCCAAGCGCATCCAGGGCGGCGACGGCGACAAGGGCGTTGCCGACCTGGTGTTCCCCCCGCAACCCCAGACGCACCGCGACTCGCCGCTCCGCGCTCACGGCGTCGAAGCGGAAGCGACCCTCCTCGTCGGCCTGGACATTCTCGGCGCGCCAACGCTCCGCGACCGAGATAGGCTCGACGCCAAGCTCAGCGGCTCGCCGCGAGATGGCCTTGTCGGCACCTGCGGGCTGCGGCGCAACGACGACGCGACAGCCTGGCTTGAGAATGCCGGCTTTCTCGGCCGCTATCGACGCAGCGCCGCGGCCAAGGAAGCGTTCGTGATCGAAGCTGATCGGCATGATGACCGCCAGTTCGGCGGAGACGACGTTGGTCGCGTCGAGGCGTCCGCCGAGACCGACCTCGACGATCCCCCACTCTACGCCTGCTTCACGGAAGGCCCACAGCGCAGAGGCTGTGGCGCATTCGAACAACGTCGCTCCGTGCAACTCGTCGCCCGCGACCAAGGCGCTCTCCGCGGCAGCGAGAACCGCCGCGACCGCTCGGGCAAAGCCCTCGTCGTCGATCTCGGCTGCATTGATGCGAATGCGCTCGTTGAAGCGCGAGAGGTGCGGAGAGGAATAGAAACCGGTCGAACGTCCGGCGGCGCGCAAGCCCGCTTCGATCATCGCAGCCGTCGAGCCTTTGCCGTTCGTCCCCGCGACGTGGACGACGCGGAACGCTCGCTCGGGATGATCGAGCCGATCCATCAACGCTTCGATGCGCTCTAGGCCGAAGTTTCGGGGAGCGGCGCTTCCGAGGAGATTGAGGAGCCGGCGGACGGACTCCGCGTAGGTCATTGCACCGGGCCGTGGAAAAATTCCAGGGCCCGCGCCAAGAAGGCCTTCATCTCAGGCCTCGGCACGACCGCGTCGAGCATGCCGTGCTCGAGTAGAAACTCGGAACGCTGGAAGCCTTGCGGCAACTTTTGGCGAATCGTCTGCTCGATTACGCGCGGACCGGCGAAACCGATCAACGCGCCCGGTTCGCCAATGTTGATATCGCCCAGCATGGCGAAGCTCGCCGTCACGCCGCCGGTCGTCGGGTCGGTCAGCACGCTGATGTAGGGGATGCGAGCCTTGTCTAGCTTAGTGAGCGCCCCCGAGATCTTCGCCATCTGGATCAGGCTGCCCATGCCTTCCATCATGCGGGCGCCGCCCGAAGCGGAAACGACAATCAGCGGAGCGTTTGTTTCGAGAGCGCGTTCGGCCGCGCGCGTGATCTTCTCGCCGACGACGGCGCCCATGCTGCCGCCAATGAAGCGATATTCGAACGCGCAGACGACGACGTCACGGCCCTCAAGTTTGCCTACGGCGCAGACGACGGCGTCGCGCATGCCGGTCTTCTCGCGCGCTTCTTCGAGGCGCTGCTGGTAGGGCTTTTGGTCGACGAAATCAAGAGCATCGGTGGCGCCGAGACCAATACCGAACTCCTCCCACTGTTCATCGTCGAAAAGCAGCGCCAGTCGTTCCTTGGCGGAAATCTTGAAATGGAAGCCGCACTTGGAGCAAACCAGCTGATTCGCCTCGAGATCCTTCTTCCAAATGATCGAGGCGCAGGAGTCGCACTTGATCCAGAGACCTTCGGTGCGAACCTTCTTCGGCTCGCCCGTTTCTTCTTGTTGCGTCTTGTTAAACCAGCCCATGGGCTCTTCCGACGATCATATCAAGGCGCGCGTCGGCGACGCGCCGTATACTGAGCGCTAGGGTACGGCCATGTTGCGAACACTTGCATGGATCGCTTTCTTTGCGTTGGCGGGCTACGGAGTTTATCAGTACGCGGGGAGCGATGAATCTGAGATCAAGAGCTCGCTGGGTCAACGTGCGATCGACCTCGAGCGCGGCGCACGCGAGCTGACCGAGCAAGCTCGCGAGCTCTATGGCCCAGAGGGCGAAGAGGCTATGAAACGGGCCGAGGAGCTGAAAGAACGCGCTCTCGAAATGCTTGCCGACGTCGAGTCCGGACCCGAGGCCGAAAAGGCTCGCGAGGCCGCCGACCAGGCGCTCGAGGCGGCGGAACGGGCGATTCGAGAAGCGCGAGAAAAGCTGCGTGAGTAGCCCGGCGGCGCTCTAAAGCGTTCGCGCTTTTTCGACAGCCTTCAGCAGCGCCCCGGCTTTGTTCATCGTCTCTTCCCACTCACGCTCGGGCACGGAATCGGCGACGATGCCGGCGCCGGCCTGAATGTAGGCCTTCTCCCCCTTGACGAGCATCGTGCGAATGGCGATGCAGGAGTTCAGGTTTCCGGAGAAATCGAGATAGAGCACAGCGCCGGAGTAGAATCCACGCTTGGTCGACTCCAGCTCGGCGATGATCTCCATAGCGCGCACCTTCGGCGCTCCCGAGACCGTGCCGGCCGGGAAGCAAGCCGCCAACGCATCGAAGACGTCCTTATCATCGGCAAGCTTACCGCGCACGCCCGAGACGATGTGCATCACGTGCGAATAGAGCTCGACAAGCATAAGCTCGGGCACGTGGACGCTGCCGTACTCGGCTACACGTCCCACGTCGTTGCGGCCGAGATCCACGAGCATCACGTGCTCGGCGAGTTCCTTCTCGTCGGCGAGTAGATCCGCGGCCAGCGCTTTGTCTTCGGCTTCGGTCTTGCCGCGAGGACGCGTGCCCGCGATCGGCCGATACTCGATGTCGCGCCCTTCAACCTTGACGAGCATCTCGGGCGAGCTGCCGACGAGCGCTGAGTCGTCAAACGCCAGGTAAAAGAGATACGGCGAAGGATTGACGGTGCGTAACGCACGATAGATTTGGAAGGGCTCGACCTCGGGTTCCATCTCGAGCCGCTGCGACAGCACGACCTGGAAGATATCTCCGGCCAGGATGTACTCTTTCGCTTTCTCAACGGCGCGACAGTAGGTTGCCTCGTCGAGATTGGAGCGAACCTCAAGAGCCCCTTCCGCCGTCGAACGCTTCGGCAAAGTCGCTGGCCGGGCGAGCTTGCGCTCCAGCTCTTCGATTCGTCGACAGGCGTCTTGATAGCCCTCTTCGAGACGCCCTTCCCACTCGTCTAGCCGGACGTTCGAGACGGCGACGATCTGGTGTTTAACGTGGTCAAAAACGAGCAGAGTCGAGAAAAACATCAAGACGGCGTCGGGCTGATCGACGTCTTCCACGCGAAACGCAGGCACGCGCGGCTCGATCAGCCGCACCAGGTCGTAGCCTGCATATCCGACGGCGCCGGCGGTGAACGGAGGGAGCCCTTCGACCGGCGCCGGACGGTAGCGGCCGACCAGCTCTCGCAGAACGTCGAAGACGTTTCCGCTGCGCTGCTCGACGCGATCGCCCTCAGCGATTTCGATCTCGCCGCCGCGCGCGACGACGCGCAAGAAGGGATCAGCTCCGAGAAAGGTATAGCGCCCGATCCGCTCGCCGCCCTCGACACTCTCGAGCAAGAACGAATACTTCTCGCCGGCGGCGAGCTTGAGGTAGGCGGAAACCGGCGTTTCGAGATCCGCCGCGAGCACCTTCCACACGGGGGCGACATTCCCCTGCCCCGAATACTCTTGGAAGGTCTTGAAGTTCGGCTGCATCGCCTCGGCCCTTTCCCCTTTGGAAACAGGCCGCACGCGCTCAAGGCGGGGCTAAGCTCCCTCTAATACCTCTAGCACAGCGTTGCGCATCGCCACCCGCGGGGCGCTGTCGCCAGTCCAAATCTCAAACTGCGCCGCAGCTTGTTCGATGAACATTTCAAGCCCGCTGATGGTTTCCTTCCCGTCTTCTCGAGCATGCGCTAACAGCGCCGTTTCGAGGGGATTGTAGACCATATCAAATACGATGTCGGCGGGAATGCGGCCCGGGAAGAGATCGCCTGCAACGTTGGGAGACATGCCGACCGGCGTCGTTTGTACGAGTACGTCGTAGTACTGATCCTCGAGATCGCGCCAGAGAACCGGCGTGGCTCCACAGGCCCGGGCCAGCCGCGCCACTCGCTGCGGGTTGCGCCCGCTGACGAAGACTTCCGCGCCGCGATCGTTGAGCGAAAAGATCGCCGCCCGCGCCGCGCCGCCCGCGCCGACGACGAGCGCCTGCGAATGATTCAGGCGAACTTTCTTTTCGAGCGGACGCACCACGCCGACGGCGTCTGTGTTGGTCCCGCGCAGCTTGCCTTGCTTGCGGTAGACCGTATTGACCGCGCCGATGCGTTTTGCGAGCGGGTCGATCAGGTCGAGATGCCGCATCACGCGCTGCTTGTGCGGAATCGTGACGCTGAAGCCGCTGACCGGCAGAGCTTCGGCCGACTTGATGAAGTCGTTGAGCAGCGCCGGCGCGACGCGAAACGGCAGGTAAACGGCGTCGATCCGGCGAGTACGGAAAGCGCGATTGTGCAGCGCCGGCGACATGGAATGCGCCACCGGATCGGCGATCACGCCGAAGATCTTCGTCGACGGCTTGCGTCGATGCGCTTGGAAACAGTTGCGCATGCACGAGGCGCTGAATTGGCCCGGGGCTGTGGCCTCGCCGCGGCCGGGCTCCGGCGAGGCGAAAGTGAAAACGGCCCCGCGCGAAGGCGAAAGGATACGGCTCGCAGCGCCGGTTTCTCCCATCGCCAACAGCACCAGCGAAGGCGCGTCGTCGATCGCCGCCAGATCGAGTAGGCGCAGGTTGTCGCTGGGCTTCACCGCAGTCGTTGTGATCTTGTAGATATCGGCGGGGATCCGCCGCATCGTTTTGAGAATGCGCGCGAGCGGCGGTGTCCGCTCAAAGTCGTGATAGGAGAGCACGACGCGCGCTTTCTCGCGCAGCGCGACCGTTTCTTCGGGCGCTTCTTGAGCGGTTTCGATCTCGACATCGACCAACTTCGCCCCGGCGCGCACGGCGCCGTTGAGGATGCGAAACTGTTCTTCGATCGAACCTTCAAAGCCGCCGTGGTTCGGCTTGCGGCGGCAGGTGGCCAGCACGATCGCGTCAGGGTAACGCCGCAGGATGCGGCCGATGACGCGAAGGCCCTTGGAAGAATCCTTGACGAGGTCGAGGCGCAGCTCGAAGAACTCTTCGCCGCTGTCGCAAGCCTCAAGCGCCATGGCTTCAAGCTCTCGCGTGTGCGCCGCGCCAAGGGCGACGCAGATTCGTGGAATGGTACGCAGCGCGATCATTGGGGGGGCAATCCAGGAACCACGGTAGAATATCAAACCCTAGCGCAACCGCGCCGCATTTTGGTGTCTTGAGCAAAGCGGCGAGCTATGATAAAGAGCGCGTCATGAAGCCAACGGTCGCCTACACTCGGAGAGATCTACTCGGAAGGCTCGGAGGCGGACTGGCCGGTCTAGGCCTCGCCAACGTCCTCGCTCAAGAAGGGCTGCTCGGAGCGACGGGATCTCAACCGCAGGCGCCGCATTTCGCCCCAAAAGCCAAATACGTCATCTCGATCTTTTGCTACGGCGGCCCCAGCCAGATCGACACCTTCGACCCCAAGCCCGAGCTCGACAAGCGCGCCGGCCAGGCGATGAGCGGCGTCGGCGACTACAAGGTCTCTCAGGGCAACCCAGGCGGGCTCATGCCCTCCCCGTGGAGGTTCAAGAAGTACGGGCAGTCGGGAATCGAGGTCTCCGAGCTGTTTCCCAACGTTGCCGAGCACGTCGACGACATCGCCTTTGTTCGCTCGATGTACGCGATCAGCAACGACCACGGTCCGGCGCTTTACCAGATGAACACCGGGACCCTGCTCGCCGGCCATCCGAGCGTGGGAAGCTGGCTGACCTACGGGCTCGGAACCGAGAACGAAAACCTGCCGGGCTTCATTATCTTCACCGACCACCGCGGCGGCCCGATCAACGGAGCGCCCAACTGGGGCGCGGGGTTCATGCCGGCGGCCTACCAGGGCACGCAGTTTCGTTCATCCGGCGATCCGATCGTCGACCTCAAGCCTCCCAAAGAAATGGGCCGCGAGCGGCAACGGCGCTGGCTCGATCTGCTGCGCAACCTCAACCAAGAGCACCTCGCGCGTAACCCCGAGGACAACGAGCTATCGGCCCGCATCCAGTCCTACGAGCTGGCCTACCGCATGCAGGTGCACGCCGCCGAGGCCATCGACATCTCGAAGGAGTCCGCGGCGACTCGCAAGCTCTACGGAGTCGACGATCCGCGCACGCAGTATTTCGGACGTCAAGCCCTGCTGGGGCGCCGTCTGATCGAGCGCGGCGTGCGCATGGTGCAGCTCTACACCGGCGGCGGCAACCACGAGCCTACCTGGGACCAGCACTGGTCGCTCAAGAAGTTCCACGGCATGCACGCCGGAGAAACCGACCTTCCGATCGCGGGCCTCATCAAAGACCTCAAATCACGCGGCCTCTTCGAAGAGACGCTGATCCTCTGGCACGGCGAGTTTGGACGGATGCCGATCTCGCAACGGCTCGACGGCCGCGACCACAATCCAGACGGGTTCACTGTCTGGATGGCGGGCGGCGGCGTGAAAGGCGGAACAGTGGTCGGCGCAACCGACGACTTCGGCTATCGCGCGGTCGAGAACCGCAAGTCGGTCTACGATTTCCACGCCACCGTGCTGCACCTGATGGGCCTTAATCACGAGAAGCTAACCTACCAGCACAACGGCCGCGACATGCGGCTGACCGACGTGCACGGCAACGTGATCGAGGAGGTGCTGGCCTGACAGAGCCGTGGGCGAAAGCCCGCGGTTGAGCTATCAGCGGTTTCGATCTTTCCCGGTAAATCGCCGATTTAATCCTCTACCGCAGGCTATCGCCTGCAGCTCCGTCGTTACTGATTCAACGCCTTCAAGAACTCGCTCCAGGGAACCGTCGGGCCGTGGATCGGCGCGATCGTCTCGACCTCTAGACCGATCTGACGCACGTTATCGTGGAGCGCCCGGTGCAGCGCCGCCGAGCTCGTCGGCGCTGCACCGCCGACAGGATCAAACAGATCCGCCTCGATCAAGATCTTCTCCTTGCGCAGATATGCCATGAGCATGCCTTCGACGTGCGAGCCGAGACCCTGTACGTAGTAGATCTCGAGGTTTCGCTCGCCGTCGCTGAGGACGTATTTCTCGTCAACGTCCTCCATCGTGTAGCCCTCTGAGATTTCGGTCGGCGGATAGAGCGACACCATGTCGGGCTCGAGGGTGCGCGGGGTGTAGTTGAGCAGCTCCGTCTCGTAGAAGAGGCGGTTGCGTTGATGGGTGATGACGGTCGCTCCGACGTGAAGATAGGCGCGCAGACCGCCGAGGTGGTCGTAGTGATCGTGGGTGTTGACGATGTATCGGATCGGCTTGTCCGGCATCAACCGAACAATCTCGTCGATCACCGCCAGCGAGCGCTTCTCGTCAAGCGGAGCTTCGACTACAGCCGTGTAGTCCGCTAACTCGACGACGACGCTGTTGTGCGAGGAGCCGCCCATCAGCCAAACGCCCTCGGCGAGCTTTTGCGACTCCACGCGGGTTGCGGGAGCGGGAGCGCGGCGCACCGCTTCAGGAACCTCGGCCGCAACCGCACAAGCATTCGGCTCGATCTTGTCGAACGTGCCGCCGAAGCTGTTGTGGCCGCCGCTGATCACCGGAAACTGGCGCTCGTCGTCCCAGCCGTCGTGGTGGTGCCAGCCGCCGGGGAACTTCACCCCTTCGATCTCCTGCCATTGGGTGTACTCGTGCTCGTAGTTCATGTCGCCGAGCACCGGATGCGGAACCCAGGTCTGAATTCGCTGGATCAGGTTCTCGCTATTGATCGTAGCGTTGACCCGATACCTGCCAAGCACGGTCGCGGTGACGACGACGAGCTTTTCGATACCGCCGGTGGTCGCGCCGTCTCGCCCGCTTTCCACCATCTCCCAACGCCAGATCGCCTTCGGATTGGCCCCGGGTGCGAGGGCCGCTTTGACGAACCCGTGCGGGTTGAGCCAAATGTCGAGTTGCCATAGCTCCGCGTTCTCAGGTGCGGCGATCGGTTTGCCGCCTTCGCCGTCGATGTGCCAGGCCTGTTCGCCGCTAACCGCGAAGGTCTGTCGCGTGGCCTGTTGCAGCGGCGTACCGCCAAGCCAGCCCGTGCCGTACTTCCACGAGCGCGGGTTCAAGCCGGGCTTGCGGTCAAAGGTCTCGACCGATGAACGCCTCCGGTAGTCGATGGTGCGGACGTAGTTATCGAGCGGCTCGCCGAGCGGCCAGTCGGTGTTCTGGGTGACGTTCTGTCCGACCTTGCCGGCGTACCCGGTCCCAGAAATGGTGATGCAATCGAGCTTGTCGACTCCCATCGCATCGGCGGCGGCGCGTAATACAGGCACGGGATCGACATATCCGAGCTGCTGAGCTCCGATCGGGGCGCAGACCGACGCTACGACAAGGAGGCGGACCCAAACACGGTTTGACATCATTCGATAGCTCCGAGGGGGCCAGTGTACGACAACGGGGAGGTGAACGGTGAGCCGGTTGTTCGGGCAGATTGGGCCGCCGGGCTAGGTTAGCGTATCTTCAGACTCTGCCTCGCGAGGAGTCGCGAGCCGGCGATCCTGGAGGATCGCGCCACGGCTCATGGCTCACCGTTCACTGGGTCCTCCACCCCCGCTTGCTCGAACGCTCGCTGCCGCAGCACGCACGAATCGCAGCGGCCGCAGGCGACATCCTCGCTCTGATAGCAGGACCAGGTAAGATCGAGCGGCGCTCCGATCTCCACGCCCTTGCGGATGATCTCGGCCTTCTGCAGGCCAATTAGCGGGGCAACAATCCCCACGCTCGTTTCGGGACGCGTGCCTTCCTCAATCAGACGATTGAAGGCCTCGTAGTACGCAGGGCGGCAGTCGGGATAGCCCGAGCTATCCTGCTCGACCGCGCCGATAAAGATGCGCTGCGCTCCGATCGCCTCGGCCCAACTCACCGCCGCCGACAAGAAGTGCGCGTTGCGGAAGGGCACGTAGGTTACCGGGATCTCTCCGGCCCCGGCGGCAACGAGGTCTGCGTCGGGCACCGCGATCGAATCGTCGGTCAGCGCCGAGCCGCCGATGGCGTTCATATACCGTTGGTCGATCACCAGCCGCTGCCTGGCGCCGAGCCGGTCAGCGATCTCGGCGAACGCGCGGCGCTCGCGCTTCTCGGTGCGCTGCCCGTAGTCGGAGTGCAGTACGGCGATCTCGCCTTCTTGGGCCGCCAGCGCCGCAGTGACGCAACTGTCCATCCCGCCGCTAAGCAAGACAACCGCCGGAGTCGAGGACGTGGGGGAAAAGCTCATTGGCCGACGCGCAGCTTCGTGACGGCGATGCGTCCGCCGAAACAGATGTCAACGTCGTGCGCGACTCGCCGAGCGCGATCACGGTAGACGCCGTCGTAGTGCAGCAGTTCGCCCTCGCTGCGATAGCTCAGCGGGAGCGGCGAGGGATCAAGCGGACAATCGACGCGCTCAGGCATAACGGCGCCGGAGTCTAGGCACGGAAAGTTGACGTTCCAGAACGAGCCCGGCGCCGGCTCGCTGATTCCGTCGTCGAGCAGACGGCGAACCCATTCGGCGGCACGGCTCCAATCGGCTTCGTCGAGGCTGCGATTGCGATAGTGCGAAAAAGCCGCCCCCGGCAACCCGTGAACGGCCGCCTCACGCACCGCCGCGACAGTGCCCGAGTGATAGACGTCGACGCCGAGATTTCCGCCGGAGTTCACGCCGGCCAATACGAAATCGAACTGTCCGGGGAAGCAATGCAGCGCTGCGCGGACGCAATCGGCGGGCGTGCCGTGGGCGGCCCAGCGATACTCGCCTCGCTGTTCGAGCCGCAACGGACCATTGGTCGTTACGGCATGTCCACTACCCGATTGGGCCTCCGCCGGAGCAACAATCGATCGCTCGCAATCCGACGACAAAGCGGCTTCGAGCGCCGCCAATCCCGGCGCGTCGATGCCGTCGTCGTTGGTGAGCAAGAAGCGCTTCGGCCGCACCCGCTTATTGTTGCAGAATGAAGATCGGTGACTGCGCACGCGAAGATTGGGGCAAAGACCGCGGCGGCGCTCCTCGCCGCGCTGAGTTTCGCTTGCGCGCCGAGCCCGAAGCGCGCTCCAACGCCGCCCCCTCCTCCCGCTCCGGCTCCGGCGCCGACTCCCATTCCTACGCCTCCCGCGGCACCCTCCCCAGAGGCCCCTCCTCCTAAGAAGCCCAGCGTCCCCACCGAGCCTCCTCCTGTTCCGCTTCCAATCGCGCCGAGCTCTCCGGCTCAATTCGAGGCACGCGTATTCCATACCGCGGAGGGCCAGCGGCTGAATTATCGGCTCTACCGTCCGGCGAACGTCGATCCCAACAATGGGTACCCTCTGATGGTCCATCTACACGGTGCGAGCGGCCGAGGCTCGGATAACCTCAGGCAGGTCAGCGGGAGCCGCATGCGGGGAGCAGCGCTGTGGACCTCGGACGCAGTCCAGCAGCGCTACCCAAGCTTTGTGATCGTGCCGCAGGCTGACCCAGCTTACGCGCCGACCTGGGTAGACAAATGGCGCGCGCCCGCCAAGCCTGACCCGGCTCGCCGGGAGCCGCTCGAGCTCGTACGGTTGCTGATCAACGAGCTCACGAGAGAGCTTCCACTCGACCGAGAGCGACTCTATGCCTCCGGCTACTCGATGGGAGGCTTCGGCGTTTGGATCGCCGTGAGTCGGCATCCGCGGCTCTTCGCAGCGGCGATCCCAATCAGCGGAGGCGGCGACCCCAGCGATATATCCGACGCCGAGACGGCGGTCTGGGCGTTCCACGGAGGCGCCGACAACGTCGTTCCGCCCCGACGTTCACGGCAGATGGTAGAGGCGCTGCGCGGAGCCGGCAAGGCGCCGCGCTACACCGAGTACCCGGGCGCTGGACACGAAATTCAGAGCCGCGTCTATGACGAGACGGGCATCGTCGATTGGATCTTCAGCCAAAGACTGCCGCGGCAGCGCTGACGCCGTTTTACAGCGCCGACGCTTCCGGCGTCCGCTTTCGCAACCCGCTCCAGTCCTCGCACACGACGATCGAGTTGTAAGGATTGCGCTGGTGATACTTGACTGTCGCCGCGCCGACGATCCGGGAGGGGTCGTCGCCGACATCGTCGGCCAGCGCTGAAACTTCTTGCGCTGCGGAGTACTCGACGCCGCGGATTAGGTAGGTGTAGCAAATGAGCCGTTGCGGCGGCTCATCGCGAATGTCGAGCACCATGCCGTCGGTAATACGTCCCTCCCGATGGACCGCTAGACGACGACGACGCTCACGTTCTTCGGGCGTATTTCGCCGTCGCCAAAGAAAGAACAGTCCTGCGAACGCAACAACCGCCGCCGCCAGCACGGCGCCGAAAACGACGCCGCCCTCGGCAAAGCGCGGCAGTTGCTCGAACATCAGCCGACGGAAACAGAGTCCATGGTCTTGCGGTAGTCGGCGAGAAACTTCTCGAGGCCAATGTCGGTTAGCGGATGGTTAAAGAGCTGATCGAAGACCTTGTAGGGCAGCGTTGCGATGTGCGCGCCAGCCAAGGCGACTTCCTTGACGTGGAGCGGTCCGCGGGCCGAGGCGGCGAGAACCTGAGTCGAGTAGCCGTAGTTGTCGTAGATCGCAACGATCTCGCGAATCAAGTCCATGCCTTCGAGCGCGATATCGTCGAGCCGGCCGATGAACGGACTGATGAAGTAGGAACCCGCCTTGGCCGCCAACAGCGCCTGCGTCGGCGAAAAGCACAACGTCGTGTTGACGCGGATGCCCTCGGAGGAAAGCCCCTTGACGGCCTTGATGCCTTCTCGGATCAGGGGAATCTTGACCACGACGTTGTCGTGAATCTTGGCGAGTTCGCGGCCTTCGCGAATCATCTCAGGCGCTTCGGTCGAAACGACTTCGGCGCTGATATCACCGTCGATGATGTCGCAGATCGCTCGAATTTGCTCGTCGTTCGGGCGGCCTTCCTTGGCGATCAGAGACGGGTTGGTCGTAACGCCGTCGATAACGCCGTATTCTGCGGCGGCGCGAATCTCATCGAGATTGGCGGAGTCAATAAAGATCTTCATGGTTTCTTCCGGGAGTCGGTTTCCTCTATCTTATCGCACGGATTTCATGGAATCAGCTCAACGAATCGTCGCTTCCACGGCTTCCGACGGCATGCCGCTGTTGCCCGATTGGTCCTCGGCCTCAACCGCATAGCGATAGGTCGCGCCGGCAGTCACGTCGCCGTCGCTGAAGGCTGGATCAGTCACCAAGCCTTCGTGAATCGCGCGCCCGTCGCGCAGTACCCGATAGCCCGCGAGGTCGGCTTCGGGCGATGCGCTCCAAGAAAGCTCGACGCCATCGCTCGACGCCACTGCACGCAGGTCTCGCGGCGGCGCCGGGGCGAAACGATCGGCCGGAGTGATCTCGACCACGACCGACGCGAGTCCTGGAACGGGTCCGGTCGGCGGCTCAACAAGCGCAAGAACAGAGTACTCGTAACTCTGCCCCCAACGGATGGAGCGATCGAGCGTCTCGGCCGTTTCGCTTTCGCTGATTACGGGTTCATTACCCGCGTCGGGTCCAAGCTCTCGGCGCATGATGCGATAGCGCGCGGCTCCCGCCACGACGCCCCAGCGTACGCGAACGCCGTCAGCCTCCGCCTCGGCCTTTACGTCGCTGGGCGCGCTGGGCGGCTCAACTACCTCGACTACCGCAAATGGCGGGTGCGGAGAAACTCGTCCGTTCTCGCCGACGACCTGAACATCGAATACGGCCCGCCTACCCAGGAACGGCTCCCCATCTAGAATCACCGTCAGGGGAGTTTGCGAGTCCGGCTCCGGGTCGCGGGTCGCGACATCTCTGCTCATGTGATCGAACGTTTCATTCGACGGCGTCGGAGCGCCGGGGTCCATCACCATCGCCCGGATCGTGTACTGGCGGAGCGGCTTGAGCGGGCGGCCCTCAGTGGTCGCCGCCGGGCGATTCCAACTCAAGATGATCTGATCGACGATCTGCGAGGCGCGCAGCTCTTCGACCGGCCCAGGGATGTTCAGCAGGGGGGGCAAGGGCTCTCCGACCGAGCCGCATGACCCAAGAAGCGCGATTAGAAAGCACGGCGCCGCCGCGAACGCTCGCCCCGCCACTTCGCGTATCCGATTCGGCACGAGCTCTAGCTCAGACTAGAGCACGTAGCGGCTCAGGTCTTGGTCTTTTGCGATGTCGGCGAGCTGCTTGTCAACATATTTCGCGTCGATCTTGACCGTCTTCTTTTTCAAGTCCGGCCCCTCGAAGGAGACTTCCTCCAACAGCTTTTCCATGATGGTATGCAGCCGCCGAGCGCCGATGTTTTCAGTCTCTTCATTGACCTGCGTAGCAATGGCGGCTAGCTTGGCTATGGCGTCATCGCTGAAGTTGAGCTTCACGCCTTCGGTATCCATTAGCGCCGTGTATTGCTTGATCAGCGCGTTCTTCGGCTCGGTCAGGATCCGAATAAAGTCCTCGGTGCTGAGCGACTTGAGCTCGACCCGAATCGGGAAGCGACCTTGTAGCTCGGGGATCATGTCGCTTGGCTTCGAGACATGGAATGCGCCGGCGGCAATGAACAGGATGTGATCTGTGCGCAGCATTCCGTAGCGAGTGTTTACGGTAGTGCCTTCGACGATCGGCAGAATGTCGCGCTGCACTCCCTCGCGGCTCACGTCGGGACCTCGGCCGCCTTCGCGCCCGGCGATCTTGTCCATCTCGTCGAAGAAAATGATGCCCGACTGCTCCACGCGATCAATCGCTTGGCGCGTCACCTGGTCCATGTCGATCAGCTTCTGCTCTTCTTCTTGCACCAGGTAGTCGAGCGCTTCTGCGACGCGCATCTTGCGCCGGCGCGGTTTGCCGCCGAACAGGCCCGGCAAGACGTCCTTGAGATTGATGTCCATCTCTTCGACGCCGGTATTGGTGATGATCTCGATCGGGGAGTTGCGGTCGCGCACCTCGATTTCGACTGTGCGATCGTCGAGGCGACCGTCGCGAAGCTGGCGACGTAGTTTCTCGCGCGTCTTAGAGGTCGAATCATCGCTTTCGCCCTCGGGCCCCTCGACCTTCTGCGGCGGGATGAGGAGGTCAAGCAAGCGCTCCTCGGCGTTCGCCTCGGCGCGTTCCGCGACCATATCGAGCTTCTCTTCGCGCACCATGTCGATCGAGACTTCGATCAAGTCGCGAATCATCGAGTCGACGTCGCGTCCGACGTAGCCGACCTCAGTGAATTTGCTCGCTTCGACCTTGAGAAAAGGCGAGTTCGACAGCCGCGCCAACCGACGGGCGATCTCCGTCTTGCCGACGCCGGTGGGCCCCATCATCAAGATGTTCTTGGGCATAACCTCGTCGGCCATCTCCGGCGCAAGCTTGTGGCGGCGTACGCGGTTGCGCAACGCGATCGCGACGGCGCGTTTACCGTCGGCTTGACCGATGACATGTTTGTCGAGCTCGCGCACGATTTCGCGCGGCGTGAGCTCGTCGAGGGCGGGTGTATCCACGTTTGCCTGTCCGGGAAGATAAATAACCATGAGGAACCTACGCCAATTCCTCGAAGACGATGTTGTCGTTCGTGTAGATGCAGATCTTGGCGGCAATGCCCATGGCAGACTCGGCCACCTCGCGCGCACCCATCTCAGTGTGCGCGCACAAGGCAGTGGCCGCAGAGACCGCAAACGAGCCGCCCGAGCCTATGCCCGCCACTTCGGAATCGTGCTCGATGACGTCGCCCGAGCCGCTGAGCAGCAACGTGCTTTTCTCGTCGGCGGTGAGCAAGACGGCCTCGAGATGGCGCAACATCTTGTCGGTGCGCCAGTCTCGCGCCAGCTCGACGGCCGAGCGATTCAGGTTGCCGTTATATTGCTGCAACTTGTCCTCAAAGCGGTAGAAGAGCGAGAGCGCATCGGCGGTTGAGCCGGCGAATCCCGCCAGAATCTGGTCGTTGTAAAGCCTTCGGATCTTCTTGGCGGAAGATTTAATCACCTCGTCGCCGAGCGTAACTTGGCCGTCCCCGGCCATTACGACCGAGCCTTTGCGGCGTACGCACAGCACCGTGGTGGAGCGAATTTTAGGAGCCCATTTCATAGCAGGAGACGCAAACTTCTCGCAGACTCCTCATTGTAGCGTAGGGTCTTGACGGCTCCCAGGGTGTTCCCGGCGGCGGGAGCGAGCGCTTACGGCGCCGTCGCCGCAAGCTAATTAGTTGCCTCGCAGGACCTTAGGCTAGCCATGTAATAGCCGCGGGAGCGTGTAGCGGCTCCTTGTGACTCCGTCAGGCCGCTCAGTCTCGGAAATCGCCCGGGCCGAGCAAAACCAAGGCGCCTCCGAGGAAGATGAAGAAGAAAGGGCCGAGCGAGAGCAGTCTTGTGCGTCCGACCGTGACGATCTTCGTCAGACGAGGAGAGCGGCCGTCGAACGCCGTCCCGCAGCGGGGGCAGTCGAACAGATAGCGGCGAGTTAGGATCGGGCCGAAGAGCCAGAGAACGTGGAAGTATCGGTACTCAAGCGTCGCCCGGATTGGCCTGTGGTCCATGCAGGTGCTGCAAGGTCGCGTACCCGCAGTTCCAAGCAAAATACTCGTACGCCCCCAGCCGAAGATCATGGCCGCATAGCTCGGCGGTAAGACGGCCGAGTTGCCGGGCGCATCGAGGTCCTATTTCTTGAGAGTGCGAACGAACGCCAGAACGTTGTCTAAGTCGGCGCCTTCGACGGCCTTGACGGGCTTCATCTTACCGACGCCCTCGAGCACCGTCTTCTTGATGTCGTCATCGCTCATTTCCTGCACGCTCGCGTCGCCGAGATGCTTGATCTCCACCTTAAGCACCTTGGCCATGCCGGCGTTACCTTGGCCTTCGGCGCCGTGGCAGGTCTTGCACTTCTTGAGAAACACCGCCTTTCCGGCTTCCGCGTCAGCCCCCCAGGCAGGCGCCAGAGCGCAAAGGCTCAACACAAGCAGGGGCGCGAACGCGCGAATGGATCGATAAAATTGCAGCGTCATGAGAATCACCCGTTCCTTTAGAGCCGAATCCGGCGAGTAGGCTCGTGCGCTGGGCTCAGTGCTCGGCGAGTTCCATGGCTCTAGACTGAATTGTAGCCAGGATATCCTTTTCTGTCGACGGGGCAACTCGCAACATCGCTAGGAAATTCTCTTTGCCGACGAGGGCGACACGGGTCAGCCCCACCGCTCGAACGGTGGCGTTACGCGGCTCGTCGGAGAGCATCGCCATCTCGCCGAAGTGGTGTCCGGCCTCGAGCTTGGCCACGACTACGTCGTCCTTGACGACCTCGACTTCGCCCTCCTGGATGAAGTAGGCGCAGTCGCCGTGGGTTCCCTCGTTGAAGATCACGTCCCCAGGCTCATAGGTCTGGATGTGGAACAGTTTGTGGCGGCGACGGAAACGCCGAAGCGCAACAGCCCCCAAGATCGCGATCGACGCGAGCACCATCACGGGCGAGATGGTCGAGAACACGAAGAGCGTGCCGCCGCTGAGGTGCAATAGGAACTGCAGTCCGAAGGCCAACGCCACCAACGTGAGCAATTGGGCGAGCAGCAACAACCGCCGCTCGGTCTTCGATTCGATGCTGGGAGGTCTCGCCATCGTTTAGTCGGAGACCTCGGGCAAGATGTGCGCCGGATGCCCCATTGGACCGTGGCAGTCCATGCAGGCGACGTCTTGATTAAACAGCGCCTCCTTGTTCTCGGCGTGCATTTCCTGCTCATTCCACTTCACGGCGTCTGCGTGGCACTTTAGGCAATCGCCGTTCGGGTAGGCCTGCCGCAACTGAATTGGAATCTCGTAGGTGCGAGTGTAGTACTTATAGACGTCCATCAAGCCTTTCTGCTTGGCTTCTAGGGTGCCGAACAGGCCGTACGATGTGTGGCAGTCATAGCATTGGTTCTTAGGAATGTAGCGATTCTTGTAATGGATGGCGGCCATGCTCTCGCTGTCGGGGGCGAGCATGTCGTCGAGATAGACCTGCATCGTAAGGTGGCACGAGGCGCAGAACTCGTTCTTTTCTGCGCGCTGAAAGACGAGTAGAGTGCCGAAGGAAACCGACATCGCGGGGAGCAAGAAGACGCCTGCGATCAATACTGCCCAGGCGACACGGTCGACGATCCGCCCGCGGTATCGGAACACGCTGTAGCACAGAACCGCGATCCCGGCGCACAGCGCCAAAGCGAGGAAGGCGACCAGTACGTCTTCGACGGGGTCGTGCTGGAAGTCGTGCACGATCGCCGCTCCTTCTTGCTGGGCGCGCAAGGGAAGGGCGGTTTGGGAGACGGCCAACGAGGCCCCAAGGGCCAATCGGCGGAAGTGGTTGGTCGACACGCTCGACCATGATGCATGCTGCGCGAAGGCGGTGTCAAGGTGAGCGGACGCACAGTCAAGCCCCCGCCAGAGGCACGCAACAGAGCGGCTGGGCCGGCCGAGACGAGCTACGGAAGCGGGCGGGCGCCTATGCTAGCCTTAGGGCCTCCAGCAGCGACACGATTGCATGGCGGAGAAGCACATTCTAATACTTGGCGGAGGCTTCGGCGGCGTTTACGCTGCGATGTACCTTGAAAAGCTTCTGCCTCAAGACACGACCATCACGCTGGTCAACCGCGAGAACTATTTTGTGTTTCAACCGCTATTGCCGGAAGTGATTTCGGGCGCGGTAGGGCTGACCGACGTCGTCGCCCCGATTCGGCGTCTGTGTCCGCGCACCAAGCTCATCTTGCGCGAGGTCGAAGAGATCGATCTCGAACGACAGGTCGTCGCCGTGAGCCGGGGGTTTCGTCCCCGTCGCCTCGAGCTCCCCTACGATCACCTCGTCATCGCACTTGGCGGCGTGACGAACTTCTCCGGCATGCCCGGTCTGGTCGAGCATGGCATGCCGTTCAAGACTCTGGCCGACGCGTTGCTGCTGCGTAGCCGTCTGATTCACGCTTTGGCCGAAGCAGACATCGAAACCGAGGCCGAGCCTCGGCGTAAGCTACTGACGTTCGTCGTCGCGGGCGGCGGCTTTTCCGGCGTGGAGATTGTCGCGCAGATCAACGACTTCGTGCGATCGGCGGCCCGTAGTTATCCCCGTATCGACCCGAAAGAGATCCGCTGCGTTTTGGTGCACAAAGGCGATCGCATCTTGCCCGAGATGGTCGAGGGATTGGCACACTTCGCCCAGGGTCGCTTGCGCAAACGCGGTGTCGAGATTCGCCTCAACGACCGCCTGCGCGCGGCTAGCTCGGAGAAGGCGGTGTTGGCCTCGGGAGAGGTGATCCCATGTCGCTTCGTAGTCTCGACGGTTCCAGCGCAGGTCGCGCCTCCAATCGGTTCTCTCGATTGCGAGAAAGAGAGAGGCAAACTTCTCACCAACGAACACCTTGAACTCGTGGGACACGAAGGCCGCGTCTGGGCGGTGGGGGATTGCGCCAGTATCAAAACCAAGAGCGGAGAGAGTGTTCCGCCGACCGCCCAGCACGCCATCCGACAGGCTCAGACCATCGCCGGGAATATAGCTGCGACGATTCAATCCACAGATCCTCTCGTCTTCGATTTCGGCGGCTTAGGCAAGCTCGCCTCGTTGGGACATCGCTCCGCTGTGGCGCAGGTGCTCGGGATGCGTTTGTCGGGATTCTTGGCATGGTTCTTCTGGCGAACCGTCTACTTGCTCAAGATGCCGGGGCTCGACCGCAAGATACGCATCGGGGTCGCCTGGTTTATGGACCTTGTGCTGCCGCCAGACCTCGTTCAGCTGAACATCGCAACGGAAGAAGGCGTCAGCACCCAGCACCTCGAGCCGGGCGAGACGGTCTTCGAAGAAGGCGATCTGGGTGACAGCGTCTACGTGATTGAGAGCGGCGAGTGCGAGGTACTGCGCGGCGGTGAGCGGCTCGCGCTTCTTCGCAGCGGAGAGTCGTTCGGGGAGATGGCAGTGCTCTCCCGAGCCAGCCGCAACGCCACGGTCAAGGCGACCACCAGGGCCAACGTGCTTGTGATCTCAAAAAGAGTCTTTGACGCCCTCAAGGCTGATGTGCCCGCCTTCGGAGAGGCGTTTCAAACGCTTGCGGCCAAGCGAGCGCAGCCCGCCAGCGGGGAACCGGCCGCGAAAGACTGAGCCGATCGGACTATGCTAGGTCGATGAACTCTCGCGAACTCTCGCGAAGCCTCGGCCCCTGGGACGCGGCAGCGATCGTCGTCGGCACCATCATAGGTTCCGGCATCTTCATCGTCCCGGGCTCGCTCGCACGTACCTTGCCCTCGCCCGAGCTGATGCTCGGCGTTTGGGTCGCGGCCGGAGCGCTCTCGCTGTGCGGCGCGCTGGCCTTCGCCGAGCTAGGGGCGATGTTGCCGCATTCGGGCGGGCAGTACGTCTACTTACGCGAGGCTTATTCGCCGCTTTGGGCGTTCCTGTTCAGTTGGGTGCTGCTGCTGGTCGTGCGCACCGGCTCAACGGCGACGCTGGCAGTTGGCTTTTCGATCTACTTGGGATATTTCGTACCTCTGCCGCCGATGGCGGCGCGAGCGACCGCAGCGGGAGTCATCCTGCTCTTGACGCTGTTGAGCTATCGAAGCTTGGCTGGCGCGGCGGCGCTTCAGAGGGCGACGACGGCGCTCAAGGTCGCCGGGTTGTTGCTGGTCATTCTCGGGGCGTTCGCCTACGGCGGGGAGCCGGCCGGCGACGAAGCGACGCCTGCGGCAGCGTTCGGCTTCGGCCAGATCGGCACAGCGATGCTTGCTTGCTTGTGGGCCTACAACGGTTGGTTCCAAGTCGGTTTCGTCGGGGGCGAGATCAAGAATCCGCAGCGCAATCTGCCGTTGAGCCTAGGCGCCGGCGTCGGCGGCGTCATAGCGCTCTACTTATTGGCGAACGTCGCCTATCTGAACGTCCTTTCGGTGCAAGAGATCGCCGCGACGGACCGGGTTGCGGCGGTTGCCGCCGAGCATGCCTTCGGCTCGGTCGGCGGCACAATCGTCACGGCGACGATTCTGGTTTCGATCCTGGGCGCGCTGAACGCGGGCCTTCTCACTGCTCCACGCGTCTATTTCGCGCAAGCTCGCGACGGGCTTTTCTTCGACAAGTTCGCTGAGATCCATCCCCGCTATGGAACCCCGGCGTTCGCGGTGCTGTTGCAAGGAGTGTGGGCGGCCGCGCTTTCTCTGAGCGGCTCCTATGTAGGGCTGTTCTCGTTCGCGATGTTCGGCGCCTGGATTTTTTACGGCCTAGCGGTTCTAGGCGTGATTGTGCTGCGCATCAAGCGTCCGGACTGGGAGAGGCCATACCGCATGTGGGGCTACCCGCTGACGCCGTTGCTTTTTACCGCGGCTTCTCTTTGGCTGGTCGTCAATACGCTTATTGAGGCGCCGACGCCGTCGCTCTCCGGGCTGCTGCTGATCGCCTGCGGCGCGCCGGTCTACTTTTGGCGCAAGCGCACGAGATCGATGTCGTCGACTTCCTCCTGACAGTCGCGCTTGCGGGCTATGGTTCGCGCGCGATTGCCGATATGTGCCTTGGGCCGGGCAAAGCACGCGCAGTTGGGCCACACAGGAGCTGACCAGTGAGAAGCACGGCGACAAGACGCAAGCAACTCGATCCTTCGCAGACCGGGCGGCATGCGCTGATCCTGGAGCGCGGCTTGCGGAGGCTCGTCGTTGGGCAGGACGAGTCGATCGATCAAATCGTCAACGTCTACCAGACCTACTTGGCGGGAATGAGCTCACCGACTCGTCCGGTCGGCAACTTTCTCTTCCTCGGGCCGACCGGCACCGGCAAGACTCGCGTCGTGGAAGCGACGGCGCAAACGCTAGCCGGCGATCCTTTGGCGGCTGTGAAGATCGACTGCGCGGAGTTCCAACACAGCCACGAGATCGCCAAGCTGATCGGCTCGCCTCCCGGCTACTTGGGCCATCGCGAGACTCATCCGCTATTGAGCCAAGAAACACTCGATCAGCATCGTAGTCCGCGCTGCGAAATCTCATTTGTACTCTTCGACGAAATCGAGAAGGCAAGCGACGCGCTATGGAACCTGCTGCTTGGAATCCTCGACAAGGCGGCGCTGACCCTCGGCGACAATCGGCGCGTCGACTTCAGCAAGACGATGATCTTCATGACCTCGAATCTCGGCGCTTCCGAGATGGACGCGATGATGCGTCCGGGCCTCGGCTTCGGAGTTCATGCGAAGATCAACGCGGACGAAGCGAGAGGCTCGGAGCAGATCAGCCAACGACTCAAGAGCGCCGGCGTTTCAGCGGCTCGACGCAAGTTCACGCCGGAGTTCATCAACCGGCTCGACAAAATTGTCGTCTTCAATACGCTGGGTGATGAGCAACTTCGAAAGATCCTCGATCTCGAGCTAAGGCACGTCCAGGAACGCGTCTTTGCCGGTACGCCGTTCTTGTTTCGGCTTACCGGGCGAAAGATTTCTTGCTGGGCCAAGGCGCCGATGTGAAGTATGGAGCGCGGCATCTCAAACGAGCCATTGAACGAACTCTCGTCTATCCTATGGCGAACCTGATTGCGACCGAGCAGGTGCGCACCGGGGATCTCGTCGCCATCGACGTCGACGAGGAAAGCTGCGAGATGACGTTCGAGCGCGTCGACGAGGGGTTGCCGGCCTACAGGATGTTTCGCGTCGCAGGCGTTGAAATGCCCGACGACTACGAAGCCGGCCGTGCCGCGGCATCGCTTGAGCTGCTCAGCGCCTCGATGGCGCTGAGCCCGGGCCGCGATTAGAAACGGTCGGTGAGCAGCGCATGCCTTGCTCGCAAGAGGTTGCCGCTATTACTCTTTTACTCTTTCGCTCCCGGTAGCGGATGTCCGAGATTGTCTCCGTTCGCCTGAAAACCGTTGCCGTCGACATCGACGTAAATCGGGTTAGTGTAAGCAACCGGACGCAGCTTAGCCTTCGGGTCTCTTCCCCAGCCCTTCTCTATCGTGGAGCTCTCGCCCACGGCGGCGACAATTAGGTGAGCGTCGTTCTGTAGCTGTACTCGCACTGTCTCATCGAACCGCACGACGCCGGAGCGAAACATTGCGGGATTCGACTTCGCCGTGAAGTTGCTCTCGTCGGGTTGGCGGCCGTTTACTAGCACCTGCACGCGATCGACGTCGATCCAGTTCGGCGCTTGGACGCGGATCTTGAGATCGATCCAACCACTCGCGATAACGCTCGAGCCGATCGGCAGGCCATCGCCCGTCGTGACCTCGAGATAGGGACCGTTGGAGATCATCATGCGGCCCGCTTGGGCGTTGCGGATGATCTCGTGCGGTTCGATTTGGGCGGGTTGGTCAGTCGAGCTTGAAACGTAGGTGCGCCAGCCGCCGACGCCGTTGCTGAAGATGCGGTGGGCGTCGCTGACGGCCACGCACCAGACGTGCCTCCCCTGGTTGAGCATCTGCAACCATTGGAAAGTACGATTTGGGGCTGGGGCGCCTTGGGGCGCTCGGAGGTAGGTGGGATTCGGATTGAGGATCTCAGCGCTCCAGACTTCGGCGGCGTCGATCAGGTTCTCGAAGCCGACGAAGCCGCCATCGCGCACCCCGTCACCGTCACGGTCGAAGAATACCGTGGCAACGGTCGGGTGATTCGCTTGGACCCAGCGCGCCTCGTCCACAAACTGAGGGATACCCTCAACACGTCGGTTGCCGCCCATATCGATGCGGCTTCCGTCGGGATAGAGCGTAGGCGTCGGCCAGTTGCGCAGCACAATGGCGTTGATTCGCGGATCGTAGTTCCACAGCGGAGCGCCCCCGTTTTGGGCGTTAGGGTCGGGCTTGAGCGGGAAGGCGTTAAAGTGCTGTCCCGATCCCGTCAGCTCGATCCCGGGGACGGTTCGGATGTGATCGCCGAGGCTGAGCCGGTCGATGTGCGGCTGCCAATCGTAGATGCGATTGTGTTCTGTCGTTGGAGCGAACTCGAGCTGCTCCGCGGCGAAGTTGATGAGGCGGTCGTCGGTCTTGCAGTAGTTGTCGCCAGAGGGCGTTGAGTGGGCGTGAAAATCCGTACTGATCCATCCCGCCGTATCGACGGTGCGCATCATCGTCGCCGAGACCTCAACGATCTCACCCTTGCCTACGTGGATCTCCTGTTCGGCCAGATCATACTCGGGGCCGTGGGTGATCCGTACGAGATAGTCGCCCGGCGGGAGCTGTTGCGTGAAGCGCCCGTCGTGGGTCTGGTACTGATGGTCGCCGCCGTGGGCGCGATACTCCGTGCCGAGATTGGGCGTCTCGGTTCCTTTGACGCCGATGAACTGCACCTTTCCCGGCGAGTGGCCGCCTTGGTCGTTTCGAATCTCAACGCGGACGCCTGACGCTTTGGAAACAGGGAGATCAAGCTTGGTCTTGGCGCCCGCCTTGACGGCGATCGTTTTCCGGATCGAGTCGCGGCCGATGTCGCTCAGCTCGAGCTCGTAGTTTCCGGCAGGCAGGCGGAAGGAGTAGTCGCCCTTGGCGTCGGGATAGTGCTTAAGGGCTTGTCCCTCGACGGCGACCGAGAGCGAGGCGTGAACGGCGGGCTTCCCGTCGAGGTCTGCGACGCGTCCGCCCGTCTCTCCTGTATCGCCGGTTAGGCCGGCAAGGATTCCGTAGGCGGCGAGGGGCGAATCGGCCACGGCAAGGGCAATCGTGAAGGTCTTCTCTTCGCCGGGCCCCACAATGACCTGCTCCGGCAGCGACGGCGGATCGAGCGGCGTCCAAGCATAGCCCCGCTTGTCGAAGGCATCGACGCTGTCGCCGGTTCGAGTCTCGCCTGCTTGTGCTTCCTCGACGAGGCCTTTCCATTCGGCCCGAGGCGTGATGGTTTTGCGTCCTACGCCTTCGTTGCGATAGAGAGATGTGATCCGGACGTGCTCCCAATCGCGCTCGAGACGGTATTCGTGCCGAGTGTAGAGCCCTTCTCCGGCCGCAGCGCTGCGTACCGCCTCGACGGCTGCAGCGTCGGCCGAGCCGAGATCCACAGCGCGCACCCACGACAAGCGCCCTTTTTCGGCCCCAGGCCGCAAGGCGGTCAGTTGGTCGTTGGAAGCGCCTCTGAGATCTAGATCGTAGAGACATCCCGGAACCGGCGCTTCGTAGATCGTCGACATGTTCGCGCGCCGCAGAGGTTGATTGCCGGCAACGAGCGCCTCGATCTTGTTGTTGCGCAAGACGAAGTCACCGATCAGTCCGTCGGCTTCCTTGCCGCGCGGCCGCTCCGCAGTATTGTGCGAGCCGATCTCAAACGCCTCGACGCGATCGCGTTGGGCGGTGAGACCGTAGAAGCAGAGTAGGCCGAAGCCCACCAGTAAGAACAATCTAAGACGTGCCATGGGGCGCCTCCGGTGGTTGCAGTCACAGCATAGCCGATCAATGCCGCAGACTGTTTACATCGGTCGCGTCACCTTGCAGTGCGGTGCTCGGAAGAAACAGATACCAGACAAACTAGTCCCCAGATTCGGAGGAAGGGAAAGGATGAAAAGATCATTCTCGATTGCTTTCGTGCTGGCTTTGTTGGTCGCGGCGCCGCTTTCGGCGGAGTCGGTCGACGGCGTGCTGATGGATGTGATGTGCTCGGGCAAGTTCGCGGCCAAGGGCTACGACGGCTCGCTACCACACACCAAGATGTGCGCCCTGATGGACAACTGCAAAGCCAGCGGGTTCGTCATCATTCAAAAGGACGGCAAGGTCGTCAAGCTCGACGCGAATGGAAACGAACTAGCGATCAAAGCTCTCGAAGCAACCAGCAAGAATGACACTTTGACCGTTGCGGCCGAGGGCAAGCTCGACGGCGACACGCTCGCAGTCAGCTCGCTCAAGATCACTTAAGCGGAACGGACGCAGGCGCGCCCGCGGCGAGCAGGCGCGTCCTACGCTCGAAGGTTCGCCCAAACATGCACGTGGGGCGAGCCGCGGAAGTACCACACCATCCTAGGGCTCTCGAGCTGCCAGACGTCCCATACGCCGTCCGAGCCCATGTCGCCGCGCTTGTAGAACGACATCGAAAGCGTCTCGACGCCGCCGTGGGCGCGGATCAGACGCTTCGATTCTTGGCGGTCACGCTCGCGGAAAGGAAGCAACAGATCGTCGAGCGTCTGCTCGACCAACTCGCGTTGATCGGGGCTCATATCCGAAACCGGCAACCCGCGCACATGTTCCGGCGTCTTGAGCTCTACGGTCGCCGTGCCTCGCTCCGAGCGTCCCCGATTGAGCAACGCCGCTTCGCGCTGTTTTCCGTCGAGCGCCTCATAGACACGGTTCGCGCTCTTGGCCTGAAACCAGTAGACGTTGCCCGGATGGCCGGGGGCCTCGTTGAACCCAGCCGCCGCGTGTCCGTAGAAGATCGGGCCGCCGAAGGCCACGCCTTCGACCGAATCGCCGTCGCAACGCGCGGTGCAGTGCCGGCCGGCGAAAACCAACTCGAACTTGCCAGAGCCGGGCTTCCCGAAAAGGGCCAACGAGTAGTTGCCGATGCCGCGGCCGTCGTCCTCGAGGTGACGAAAGACTCGATCGACGAAGTCGGGATTGTGAAGCTTCCGAAAGATCTCGCGAATCATCGCCTGTTGCTCGGCGTCGAAGAAACTACCGATGCGATGGGGCGTGATGTGCCAGTTGGCTTCAACCTTGAGGCGCAGCGGGTCATCGAAGTCGAATACTACGCCTTGTTTCTGTTCGTCGCTAAGAGCGCGATAGAGCTCGGCGACGAGCGTCTCGGAGTCGTGCTCGCGACGCGCGGCGGAGGCGGCGGTCGCGATTCCCCCCAGGGCGGCGGTTTCAAGGAAGTTGCGACGGTCGAGCGAGCTTGCCATGGCGAGTCTCCCATATGCTTTATTGCATCTGACCTTCAGACGGTCAAGACCGATGTGATGTAACGTGGACGGCATGGCCGTTCTATCTGATACCGAATCCGTTTTCACCGTGATGGTCCGCGTAGAGACGCCGCCGGAGCGTCAACAGGAGCTGGTCGAGATCTCGAAGCGAGTCGCGCCGGTGTTCGCGCGGGTTCCAGGATTCGTTTCCTACCACCTCCACCGCGGACGCGAAGGCGGCGTCGTAATCAGCTACTTGCAGTGGCGGAGCGAAGACGACCACTTGGCGTGCATGTCGAACCCGGAGGTGATGGCCGCAGGGGTTGAGTGGATGGCTTTCGTCTCAGAGGCGCAAGCAAAGCTGAGCGTCGAGACATTCGAGGTAGTTTCTTCGATTGAGAACTAGGAGCCCTGTCAGGCTTTCCGCGGAGAGTTTACCGCGGTCTCCGGCTGCTGCCGCAAAGCCTTTAGGATCGCTTTCAGCAGCCTGTCGCGGTCGATCGGCTTGCTCACATAGCCGTCCATTCCATCTTCGAGATAACGCTCCCGATCGCCGGCGGCCGCACGCGCGGTAACGGCGAGGATTCGAGTCCGGCGACCGCGACCGACATCGGCCTCGCGGATTGCTCTCGCCGCCTCCAGTCCGCTCATCCCGGGCATCTGAATGTCCATCAGCACCAGCTCCGGCCGCTTTTCTCTACACACGGCGATCGCTTCGTAACCGCCGGCCGCTTCTAGGGTCTCGCAGCCCCATCTCGTCAACACCTGTCGAAGCAGCTCTCGGACGGAGGAAATGTCGTCGACGATCAGGGCGCGAGTCCCCTTCAGAGGCTTTTTCGCGGCGGTTAACTCGCCGCTCGACGGAGCTTTGGCAAAACTTTCCGTGGGCAACGGGAAGCAAGCGCGAAATGTGAAGACGCTGCCTTCTCCGGGGCTACTCTCAAGGACGATATCTCCGCTCATGAGTCGCGCCAAACGGCTGCAAATTGCTAGCCCGAGGCCAGACCCGCCGAAGCGTCGCGTCGTCGAAGCATCGAGCTGGGCGAAGGGCTCGAACATGCGTTCCTGGTGCTCTTCAGGAATTCCGATGCCGGTGTCCTCGACGCGAAAACGCAGCTCGACCTTGTCTTCGGGCGCTTCCTGCGAGTCGATCGTGAGCCGAACGCTTCCCTGCGATGTGAACTTGATCGCATTTCCAAGCAGGTTCGTCAAGATCTGCCGGACCCGCGTGGCGTCGCCGACTACCAAACGCTGCGTACCTTGGCTTGCGTCTACATCTAGCTCGATGCCCTTCTCCCGTGCGGCGGGCCGAAGCCGAGACTCGACGTCATGCGCTAGGAGAATCACGTCGAAGACCGTCTGCTCCAAGGAGAGGTGTTGACTCTCAATTCGTGAGAAATCCAACACGTCGTCCAGGATTCGTTTGAGGTCTTCGGTCGACCGCAGCACCATCTCGAGATTCTCGCGATCAGCCGCATCGAGTTGGTCGTTCTGTTGCACAAGCTCCGTCATCCCCATGATGACCGTCAGCGGCGAGCGGATCTCGTGGCTGATGTTGGCCACGAACTCGCTCTTGAGACGAGATGCTTCTTCGGCCTTTTCACGGCTTACGATAAGCTCGGCGTTCGTGATTCTCAGATTCTCGGTCTGGGCGTCTACCACGTCCTCGGTGGCGGCTCGCGCGGCTTCCGCGGCCTTGGTCGCCGTTTGCAGTTCGCTGACGAGGTGCGTTTTTCCACGGTAGGAGTAGCCTGCTACGCCGAGCAAGACCCCGATCGTCAAGAGTCCGGCGGTCGCCACTAGCAAGAACGGGGTGCGGAGAAACCACGGGGCTTGCACGACAAACGAGAAGCTTTCATCTGTTTCGGTCTGGTTGCCATTCCGATCAACGACCCTCACAAGCAGTTCGTGCTCCCCGGCGCTTGCACCGCGATGCTCAAACGAGCTCTCCTCGCTCAGAGGCGACCAGTCGCCTCCGTCCAAGCTGTGCTGGTAGAGCAGCCGGTCCTGGCTGGTCCTCTTCCACTTGTCGATGCCCAGGAAACGCAGCGAGACGGCAGCAGAGGATTCAAAAATCGCGGAGGCCGGCGCTCCCGTGATTCGTACTTGGGGCGGATCCGGATCGTGGTGCGGCGAGTGAAGGACGAGCCCGTGCTCAGTGCCCGCCCAAAAACGTCCGTGGCTATCGATAAAGCCGAGATACGACGCTGTCGCCGGCAGTCCGTCGCGCGCGTCGTGTGAGATCCAAACGCCGTTGTGAAGAGTGTGCACGCCTTTCTCGCCGACAACCCAGAGACGGTCGGCAGAGTCTTCGGCTAGATCTCGAGTCTTCCCAAGGCGCGCGACCGCCTTCCACGTGTCGCCGCGAAGTTCGCGTACCATTGATCTCCCGCCCGCCAGGAGCCTGCCGTCACGGGTGCGGAGAATCGCGTACGCGCCCTCGGTAACTAGATCGCCTTCCTCTCCCCAAACTTCGTAGTCATCTCCTAACCAGCGGGCGATTCCTTCAGTTCCGCCAATCCAGACAGTCTCGTCGGAGTCAACGAAGATCGTACGCATGCGTCCAAGGCCCCAATCTCGGCCCCGATCGAGCATGGGTGTAAATTCTGTCCCGTCGTAAACCGCGAGGTCCTGATCAAAACGATCGTTCGGTGCGCTCGTATTGACCCAGATTCGCCCGTCGTCTCGCGGGGCGATCATGCGAAACCTCCGCCCGGCGGGGTGGAATATCGATTGGAATTGAAGACTCTCAACATCGAACAGCAGTAGTTCCCTCGGGTCTTGCGTCTTCAGCACCAACCGCCCGTCGGCCAGCTGGGCAATTGCGTTTACATGGAGCGAATAAGTGGCCTTGCCCGCGGGAAGATCGATCGAGCTCCAGGCGTCGCCTTCGAGGTGGAGAAGCTTGTGTCTGGCCGCGAACCATAGTCCGCCTCGGTCGTCTTCCACGGCAGCATGCACGGGATTACCCGGAAGCGACCTAACGGGAGGAGCCGTCCAGACCGACGGGGCGTAAAGCTTCAGGCCCTGCGGCGTTGCTAGCCAAAGAGAGCCATCGTCGTCATGAACTACCTCTCGGGCCTGGCCGACATTCTCCGCGCCCGGTACGACTTCGTCGCCGCCCGTCCTAAATCTCAAGATTTGGGGGCCGTCCGCCGCATAGAGCAAGCCGTCGGGACCGTACCAAAGCCTCAAATTGGACGACGCTGATTCCCGCCGAAGGAGCCATTCGTCGCCGTTCCATCGCAGACCAACGAGCTGATCCCGCGCCGCGGATTGGGCGATCGCGACGATCTCTCCACGCGGTCCGATGCTCAGGTTGGCGACGTTCGTTCCCTGATGCGGAGCCAGGCGGATGACCTGCGAATAGCCCCGCGCACCTTCCCTCGAGGAGCCAAGCGGAACTTCGAGGATTCCGTCCCGACATCCGATCCACAACGTCCGGTTCACCCCCCGGGCGACCGACATGAACGTGTTCAGAGGCGTGTCTTCGGCGCGAACCAGCGTCTCGACAGAGGGGACTGCAGTGTCGATTCCCAGCACGCGGTCGAGCAGCACGGCCGCGACCTGACCCGGCGCCAACGCAGCGAGGTGAACCTGCATTCGCTCATCGGCCTGCAACCGCACGATCTCGGGAATCTCGTGCAGGCTCCACTCCCCATCGACGAGATGATGAATCCCGCGCGGGGATACCGTCCAGAGCTCGCCGAATCCGACCGCGAATACCTCGTCGGCGCGTTCGGGAAGAGAAACGAGCCTTACGCTGTGCCCATCCAGCACGCTCAGAGGCAGGCCGCGCCCATGGCTGACCCAGATGGAAGAGTCCGCGTCCTGCTGAACGCTCTCCGCGTAGGAATCGGCGAGCCCGTCGGCCACGTCCCAAGTCCGCCAGACTTGAGCCTGCGCCACGACGGTAGCCGTCATGACCAGTAGTGCAAGTTGGACTGTTCTTACCAAAGGCGCCGCAACAAGCCCGCCTTCGAAGACCCCGCAGCGGAGCTTTTCCGCCGTCCCGAGAAGAGGCTTGATTCCGTAGCGAGTTTACCGCAAAGCGGCTCAAACGGGGGCTGGTTCTAGCGGACGATCAGGGCGTCGAGCCCTCGGGGCGCCGCTACGGCTCGAGTCCAAGCCGCTGCACGACCGGATCGTCGCTTTCGAAGAATACTACCTCAGTCCGGCTTCGCTCGAGCAGGCAGCGGAATCGTCGCCACAGAACCCAACCGAGTAACGCCGCGAGGGCGAGAAACGCGGGTCGGAGCAGATCGGCGAGCGTCCAAATCTCAACTTCCGCCAGCGTTGACGAATAAGCCAGCATCGCGATCGCGTAGAACGTCCAGAGGCCGATGACGTGCGCCCTCCCGGGCAGGTAGTTGCAGGTGAACGGAATCTTGTGGAAGCCGATCAGCGCCGCTTCGATCGAGATCCAGCAAACAACTCCCCAAAGCAATAGGTGCACGCCGCCGGCGCTCCCTCCCCAGAGCTGAGCGACGGTAGCTGTGGTGAGGACGATTAGGGGCACGGCTCCGGCGGTCCAGATCGCACGCCTATAGCCGAGTGCATAGCGCGCTGCTGCGGCGCCGCCATGGAAGCGAAAGATCCAGTTCGCAGGCAATTCCGCGGGCAACGCAAACACCGCACGCAGCCCTGCCAGGAGCATGAAGAGCACCACATAAGGCTGTGCCAGTACTCGCGGGTCGAGCGCCGCAAACGAGTCAACGCCCCACAGCCGTGCGAATGCGATCGCCGTGCCGGCCGCCAAGAAAGCCCCGAGATAGACCCGATGCTTGGGACTTCGCGCCAAGGTGCGAAGGGTGAAGAGGTACACCGCACGCTCGGAGGGGTTTTCGGGCCAAAGCTGTCTCGTCAATACCCGCACGAAGTGTCGCGCGCCTAACCCGTCGCCAAAGCTCGATCGCGCCGATTCGAGCGAACGAGTCAGAAACCGCCGGTAGCTCAACAGGTACCCGCCCGTAGCTGCGGCGGCCGCGCCTGCCAGCCCCAGCAGTGCAGTAGCCGCCAACGGCGAGAAGGTCTCTCCGCCGCGTCCCGCCAGCCATTCGGCCAAACCCGCGAACCACAACGGCGGCAGCCAGTAGGTCAACGGGTTCAATTGAACCAGTTCGCCGACGGTCTCGTATCCCGCCGACAGCCTGGCCCACAAAAGAGGCAACAAGATGATCGTCGTCACGAAAAAGGCAGACAGTCCAAACTGAACGAGCGGCGAGGCTCTCTCGAGCGCCCGCGGCCGAAGCGCGTTCGCGAGCAGGCCCTGTAGCGCCGTCACCGTGAGAACGACGAACAGTCCCGCCGCCGCCATGCCGATCCAATGGCCAACCGCAAACATGAGTCCTTCGCCCATACCAGCCTTCCAGGGCACGGCGCCGATCGGGAAGAAGAGAGCGCAGCCCGCGTTCACGATCAGGAGAAAAAAGCCCAAAAAGCGCCCTAGCGCCCGGGCCTGCGCTTCAAACAAGACGCGCGTTGTTACTGGCTGCGGTCCGAGGACGGCATAGTCGCGGCGATCTGGGAAAAGCCGGTCCCACTGCAAGGTGGCCAGCAACCCGAGCACGGCCATCTCGAAGGCAAGCCACAGAAAGCGGTCTCCCAGCACGGATAGCTCGATGCGTTGGGGCGTCGCCCGCGCCAGCTCGACGTAGTATTTCGGAATGAAGTAGAGACACAGCATCCCGGGGAAGGCGAGGATCGCCATCGTATTCGCGGCGGCAAGCTGCGGGTCGTCTTCCGATGAGATCAGGTCGTTGTAGAAGAACCGTTCGAAGAAAAGCTCGCTGAGTTTTTCGACCGGCCGAACGGGCAGCAACGAGGGGCGGCTTTCCAGCAGCGCCGAGCTCACCCTGAGCTCCGGACAGTCTTGACGATCTCGGTCGCAATGCTTGCGGTGTCCTCTTGCACGACGAGCTGTGTGAAAACATCCTCGAGCGACGGCGACTTCATCAGCTCTCGCAACGCATCTACCGAGTCGTGCGCCGCGACGTGACCCTTACGAAGAATCATCACTCGCGTGCAGATCTTCTCCACCGTCTCGAGCGCGTGCGAGCTATAGATGATGATCTTTCCCGCCAAGGCAAGCTGCTTGACCAGATCACGGAAGACGAGGGCGGAGGTTACGTCGAGCCCGGAGAGCGGCTCATCAAAGATCAGCACGGGCGGATCATCGAGCAGCGCCGCCGCGATCAGGATCTTTTGGCGCATCCCCTTGGAGTAGGACGAAATTCTGGCGCCGCCGTCGGAGCCGAGTGAGAAAAGATCGAGTAGGCGACGAATGCGCCGACTCATCTCCAGCGGATCCATCTCGCGCAGACAACCAACGAGCTCGAGATACTCGCGGCCGCTCAAATAGGAGTAGAGCTGCGGCGTCTCCGGTACGTAGCCGAGAAAACGTTTGTACGCCGTCGGGTCCGCCTGGATGTTCTTGCCGTCGAAGAGAACTTCGCCGGCGGTCGGCGCGAGCAAGCCGGCCAGGATGTTGACCGTGGTCGACTTGCCCGATCCGTTCGGACCGAGCAGGCCGAGTACCTCGCCCGGCTTGGCCTGGAAGCTGAGCTCTTGGACGGCGGGGAACCAGCCGTAGCGTTTGAACAGACCGCGCGCTTCAAGCATCTGCTTTCAGCTCCGCGAGGGCGCCGAGGATCCAAGCAACTCGCCCCACAGTCCGCTGGGCGCTCGCCAGCGCGGCTCGCGTAGCCCTTCCGAGGTTGGTGAGGGCAGATAGAGCGTGCCATGTCCGTAAGCGCAAATGTACTCGGTGCCCGGTAATTGGAAAAGAACGCTGCCGATGACGCCTAGCGGTAACGGCATGCTCAGTTTACGGAGACAGGTCGGGCAGCGTAGGCGCTGGTCGAGCAACGATTGCCAAACGATCGCCGTCGCCGAGAGAGCGAAGACAAAGGTGGAAAGGACCGACCAGACGCCGGCAAAGATCCCGGACGATGAGAGCGGATAGGCTGCAAGCCAAAACACCGCCGCTACGAGCAGCGCCGGAAGGGCCTTGGCAAGCAGAAATAGGTAGTTGCGCGCGAGAATCCAACTCGGCACGCGCTCGTCGCCCAACGTTCGGACCATCGTCCAGGCTTGCAGCAAGCCTACTGCAGCCAACAGCGCCATGGCTCCGATCACGATGCCGCCCGCGCCGCGGAGCGGAGCTCGCGAAGCGTCGACGAGGTTTGTCAGCTCGATAGTTTTCTCGGAACCGTCGAGCCGAGCATAGACATATTCGCCCGCGGCGGTGCGGACCAGCAAGCTGGAGCCAATTCCGCGATAACGATAATCGAAAGCCCGAAGCCAGAAACGGTCCGCGCGGTTGAGGAACCAATAACCCTTTGGCGCAACACCGACGACCGAGTAGATCTCTCCATTGACCTCTGCATCGCGGCCGACCACGCTGGGGTCCGAACCGAACGCTGCCCGCCAGAGCTCGTGGCTCAAGACAACTTCGGCACTCTCCACGGACGAGAAGCCGTTGCCCAGCGCCGGAGCGACGCCCTGTAGCTCAAAGAAGTTCGCCGAGACGATCTGTCCAGAGTATGCTCTTGCCTTCCAGCCCGGAGGACCTACTTGTGCGGCGGCACGGCGAAACCCAGCCGCACGCTCGCGGTCGTTATCGACGAGCTCAAATCCGCCGTTGACCCGCTTCGGCGAGATTGCTAAGCCGACGGGATCTTCACCGGGAGGCTCGAAGAGGTAGTGGGGGATCAGCACGAAGGCCAGCATTGGCGGCAAAAGCAAGCCGACGGCTGCGTAAACGCCGGCCGGGATTCGCAGGCTCGGCGCGGGAAATCCGCCCAAGTCTTCCGTCGCGATAGAGAGGCACTCGCCGAGGATCGCCGTCGGTTTGCCGAAGCGAACCAGTGCGTCTCTACGCGCCTCGGCGACGCTCATCCCGGCGGCGACGTTGCCGGCCGCGGCCTCGTCGAGGTGGTATTGCAGCTCTTCGGCGATCCGTCGCCGGAGCGCCAGCCGCGTTCGCCATTTCCAAATCAGCTCGCTCAGCATGTCGCGACCGCTCCCTTAGCCGAGGCTCAGAATCCGATCCATCACTCCGGCCAGCGCCTCCCAGTTTTCTTCTTCAGAGGCGAGATGCTTGCGGCCGGCAGCAGTCAGCGAGTACATGCGCGCGCGGCGTTGTTTTTCGCTGACGCCCCAGCGCGAACGAATCCAGCCCTTCTTTTCCATGCGATAGAGGGCCGGGTAGAGCGAACCCTCCTCAACCTGTAGTTGGTCTGTGGAGACTTCGCGGATGCGCTGCGAAATCGCGTAGCCGTGGAGAGCGCCTCCGCAGAGCGTCTTGAGGACGATGAGATCGAGCGTTCCCTGGAGTAGATTGAGCTTCGTCACCTAGACCCTCTAATTACCTAGATGGTCTAAATAATGCCTCGAAAGCGAGAGCTTGTCAACGAAAAAATGCGACGCCCGCCGGAAGCCGCAGGCTGGTCAGAAAACCTGGCGCAGTCCGGCGAAGCTTTCGACGATCCGAAACCGCTCCGAGGGCTGGGGCAGCTCGCGGATCTCAAGCGACCAAGTTTTCGCGTGGGGGATGAACACCGCCCTCAGGCCGGCCTCGAGCGCCGGGTGGACGTCGGACTTCGGGCTGTTGCCGACCATCCAGGTTTCGTCGGGTTCGCAACCGGTCGTTTCGACCACTTTGCGATAGGCGGCCGGGTCTTTCTCGTGCACGATAGTCCAGTCTTCGAAGTAGCTCTTGAGGCCGGAGCGCTCGAACTTGTCGAGCTGTTCCAACGTTTCGCCCTTGGAGAACAGCCTTAGCCGGCGTCGTCCGGCGAGATATTCCAGCGTCTCAGCGACTCCGTCGAGCAGCTCAATCGGACGCTCCATGATTCGCTCAGCGATGCGTTCGATCTCAAGCAAGTGGCGCTCGTCGTGATCGCGCTCAGCCATCTCCTGGAAGCACTGCCGCATGTTGCGGCCGAAGTTGGCCGAGCCGTAGCCGTGGGTGCGGATGTTCTCGATCTCGATGCGGTCGAGCACCTCGCGCACCTCGGCCGGCGTCAGGCGGGAATGGTCAAGGAAGTCGACGAACTCTTCAAACGCCTCTTCGAAATAGACGTTGTTCTCCCAAAGAGTGTCGTCGGCGTCGATCAGCAACCAGGGACGCGACATCGCAAGGGTCTTAGTATCGCATCTTGATGTTTGGATCGAGCTTGAATGGAATTCGCACGAACGCTTCGATGGCGACGGGCTTGCCGGCCTTGTGGGCCGGGTGGAAACGCCACTTCTCAAGAGCTGTACGGGCGTCGGCGTCAAGCCTCCCATCGACGCCCTCGATGAGTTGAACGCGCGAAACCAGCCCGTCGACGCCGATGATCGCGTGGAGCACGACCTCTCCCTCGACCTCCTCTTTCATCGCAGAGGCTGAGTACTTAGGGTCGACCTTGTAGCTTGGCGAAGGCGGGTAGAGCTTGGCCTCCGGCGAGCCGCTTTCGCCCTCTTCCTTGTCGGTTGCCTCTTCCTCCGTCTCGAGCTCGGCGAACTGAATAACCCAACTGCCTTGGTAGCTCGTTACGTTGGGCGTGTTCACCGCTACGGTGTAGACCGGCCGTCCGACGAAGGGGTGCTCGGGGTCCAGCGCTTTCTCGTGATACTCGATCTTGAGATCGGGCGGCGGCAACGAGCTCAAGTCGGCGACGTTCCCCCGACGCGTCAGCCGAGCCAACTCGGCGGAAAGGCCGCCGGGACCCGCTCCGCGCGGGCGAGGCTGTTTGGGAGGAATCGCCGTGGGCGAGGAGCCGCCGACGATGCCTGAGGCCGAGGAAGCCGCCGATGATGTGCGCGGGCCCGAAACCGAGAGGTTCGGTACACGTAGCCGCGCCTCTTGGTCAGCCTCGACGCCGACCCGGCCGCCGCCGGGTCCGCCGTCGGGGCCTGCTGAGAACTCACCGCGTCGGCGTCCGCGAGGCAGTGCGGACGGCGGATTGCTGCTCGGATTCACGCCGACCACCACCAAGTCGCGATCACCGCCGGTTCCGCCCTGCGGACCAGTGGGAACCTCGGGCCGATTAAGCTCCGCCAGCAACTCCGACGCTTTTTCGGCGGATCCGCCAGAGGCGCTGAGCTCGGGCGGAGCATCGCCGTCACTCAGCGCAGCCAGGGCCTGGTCTGTCCCTGGTCGCGCCTTGCCGTCAGCCGCCCCGCTCCCATCCCAGGCGCGATAGCGCACCTGGGGTTGTTGCGTGTCAGTTAGGCTCGCCGAGCGATTCGTCGCGGCGGATTGTTCAACAATTTCGGGGGCGGGTACAGCGGCGCCGGCTGCTTGCGCCGCCGGAGCCTGGTTGTCTTGGCCGCCGCCCGAGCCCGACTGGTACCGCAGCCTTGCTGTGTTCTGCAGTTCGCTGAGCGCTAGTCCAGGAGCCGGCGCGCCGCTGTCGGCCAGTCGAGGCGCCCCATCACCGACTACCTTGGCGACCGCAACTTCCTCGGGAGCCTGCATCTCCGCCTGCTCTCCCTGAAAGCGTAGACGCAAAGCAGGCTGCAGCTCAACGGGCAGTTGCTCCGCTTGGCTCGTGGCGTTCAAGTCGGGAGCTGCGTCGGCCTCGATCGTTTCACGGCGCGGCTCGGCGCGCTTCGCCGCTTCCGCCTGGAATCGCAACCGCGGTGTCTGATCGAACTTCGGTGCCGGGGGCGGCGACGCTTCAGCTACTCGAGGAGCTTCCAGTCTGTCGATCGCTCGCTGATCGGGCGCGACGGGCACTACCGACTTCGGCTCAAATCGCGACGGCGCAAGCTTCGGAGCCTTCAACTTTTGACCCTTTAGCTCGAGCATGTTGGGCAGCGGCAGGTCCTGTTCGATCCGTACGTCCGGCGCTTCGGCCCGAATCATCTGGAGCTTGCTGTCCGGCTTCGGGTCGTCGGCGGAGATGCGCTGCGGCAGTTTGAATCGCGGGCGATCCGCCGTGGGTTTGTTGCTTGCTCTTGGTTGTTTAAGCGGAGCCGTCGACGGCAGCTCTTTCTGGGGTGGGTTCCAAAACAGCGTTCGATTTGAGCTTGCGAAGACATCGTCGAACGTCGGTTCGGGAAACGATTCGATTGCGATCGAAGGAGTGGCGCTCCAGACGAATGCAACGAACAGAGTGTGAGCGGCCAGAGACCCGCCGACCGAGGGCCAAGGCGGGGAGCTTTGCAGCCCGGCGACCGAAAAGCTGATCTCGAACTCCTGGCCCGCGGCTGGAGCTCGCTCAGGGGGCGAGGGCATACTCATCCATTATGGGACAACAATTGCGTGGACGAATGTTTTGGGCTGCTAATTCTCGTAGAAGAGATACTTTCTCCAACTCTGCTGCTCGCCGCCGATCTGACGCATCAGACTGCGGCTGGTGTGCAGCGTAAAGGGTTTCGGCCGACGTCCTAGGCGCATGCCGGCTTCTTCGGGCAACCGGTCGCCCTTGCGATTGTTGCAGCGGCGGCAGGCGGCGACGAGATTCTCCCAGGTTCCGGGGCCGCCGCGCGAACGCGGCAACACGTGGTCGAGCGTTAGATCGCCCGCTCCCGACTTGTTGCCGCAGTACTGGCAGGTATGGTGGTCGCGCATCAGGATGTTCTTACGCGAAAGCGCCCGCGTCGTGTGGGGGATGCGGCGGTACTCGAGTAACCGAATGACCGACGGAACCGGAACCTGGGAGCTGGCCGAACGCAGCACCGCTCCCTTCGATTCCTCGGCAGAGGCCACGCCTTTGAAAAGCAGAATTAGCGCGCGCCGCACTGCGCAGACGTGGATCGGTTCGTAACTCGCGTTGAGCACAAGCACCGGATAGCCAAGCAATTCCACGTTTGTCATCCTCCCTTGGGGCCGACTGTGCGGCCCGTTGAGCTACCCGTTCATCCGGCTCCAGCCAAGCTCTCGGCCCGCGCAAGCGTCCAGGCGTGGACGCGCACCGCGCCAGCCGCCTTCAGCACCTCGGCGCAGGCCGATGCGGTGGCGCCCGTCGTCAAAACGTCGTCGACCAGCCCCACCGTTTTTCCTTCGATCGATTCGGGACGCCGTACAGCGAATGCGCCCCGCAGATTCTTTGCGCGTTCGGCCCGGTTCAGCCCCGCTTGTGATTGCGTCGGTCGAGTTCGCCGCAGCAGCTTTGTTTCACAGCGAACGCCGAGGACTCGGGCGGTCGTGCGCGCCACGAGCGCCGATTGATTGAACCCGCGGCTGCGGCGTCTGCGCCAATGCAGCGGTGCGGGCACGACGATGTCGGGCGCGTCGTCGGCTCGCGCCGCTTGCGCCAGCAGGTTTCCCAGCGGGTGTCCGAGCGGTTCAATACCGTCGTACTTGAGTAAGTGAATAAGGGCGCGCAGCGGACCCTCATAGAGCCCCCAGCTCAGCGCCCGGTCAAAAGCCGGCGGGCTGCGGCGGCAGGCGGCGCAGAGGATCGCCTCCGCGTCCGGAGGGGGAGATTCGACGTTTACGCCGCAGATCGCGCAAGCGCTGCCCGGCAGTCGCGCTACAAGCCGCTCGAAGCAGGCTTGGCAGACTGGAGCCGCCGTCAACGCCGTCAGCGGCGCCTCGCATAAGCGACAGCAATCAGGGAAAAAGACCGAAAAAAGCCCGTCGACCCAACCGTTGAACAAGCCGGACCCGAAAATCGAATGAACGTTCGTCCTGCTCCAGCTACTAGAGAACTCGCACCTCGACGACGCGAAACCCGCGCTAGGCCCTAAACCCCACCCTTAGCGCTCATTGTAGAAATCGACTCCTGCCGTGTCAACGAGTCAAACTGCTTCGGAAACAGGATGGGGGTTTGGCGAATTCGACCTTTGACTGGTTCGCCCGAGAGCTTCTTCAGCGCTGGTGGCACGCCCCGCACGTATTCTCGAACGTGTGGCAGGTATAGCAGGCCCGTTCCTCGATCATCGCCAGCGGCGCGTGCGCTCCCGCCGCGAACTGCGGCAGCGGTACGTGGCTGCGCGGCAACTGATTGTGGCAGCGGACGCACGTGTCCGCCGTGTGGCAGGAGGCGCAGGTGGTTCGATCGAGCGCGGCCTGCTTGCCGTGCATGGCGTCCGACCATCGCGCCGTATGGTTCGCCGGCCGCATCACTTGGTGGCACGAGATGCACTGATTCTCCGCTGTCGTCGAGGGCGTCACGTTCGTGTGACAAACGTAACATTTGGCACCGAGCTCCGACGCTCTCTCCTCGTGGTCAAAGCGAAAGCTCTCGGTATGAAACACCGGCTTGACCGTACGGGAATGACTCGCTGGAACAACTCCGGTCTGCGCATCGATGTGGCAGGTCGAGCAGTTCGACATCTGGAACTCGGCGGCGAGCCCCTTATCGGCGTCGTGGCACTCAACGCAATCAAGCATCTTCGGCAGCGTAAGATCGGCGAGACCCGTACTAGTCGGTACCGCGTAGTGGCAGGTCGTGCAATCGAGACTGTAGGCGTCGCGCGCCTTGAAGTGTGCCACATGCGAGAACTTGAGGTCGACGTATACGCCCGAAACAACATGCGCGGCAATCATCCGCCGGTCTTCGGTATAGCCGGGATTCTCAATCTCCTCGGGTACATGGCAGCCGCGGCAATCAGGCGTGTCCGAGACGGGCGTCAGATTCGGAGCGATCGCTTCTTTCGAATGGCAACCAGAGCACTGTACATGCCCCGGAAACTTGGCGAAGATTCCTTCTTCATCGAACTGATGGCAGTAAGTGCAGTCAGCGCGGAAGCCGGTCTTCGCATCGGCGCGCGCGTTGGGGTCGACGTGCTGAGCGTGTGAGAAATCAAACAAGATCGCACGCTGCTTCTTGAAAAATGGAAACGGCAACAGATCTTCGTTGCTCGACGGCGGAAACTCAGCGTGGCACTGGCCGCAGAACTGCGGCGTCAAATCGCTTTCGTAGTTTTCCTCGTGGCAAAGAATGCACTGGTCGTGCCCCGGCCGGGCCATGACGACCGAATCCTCCTCAGTCGGCAGATGGCAGACGCTGCAGTCGAGCTCGAGCTGCGTGGCATGAAACTCGTGAATAAAGAAATCTGCAGCTTCCGGCAGGCGCTCCGCGGGCGCGTCCTGCGCGATCGCAACCGAGCCTGCGATCAGCGAGAGCAGGAGCAAGGCGATAGAGCCTCTCACTAGTAGCGCCACCGTCCCCCCACTCGCAGCACGTGCGAACGCTGAATGCTCGGCCGGTACAACAAGAAGTCCTCGTCCAGACTATAGTCGACGTAGAGCGAAGCCCCGTGGCGCATGCGGTACCGGACGCTGCCCAAAAATCCAAACACCCGCTCGCCCTCGATGAAGAAATACTTATTCTGAAGGTCCATCCTGCGGTAGAAAGCGCCGCCGCTCAAAATGAGCTTTCCCTCGCCGAAGGCTCGACGTATCTCGCCGCTAAAGTCTTGTACCAGCGTCTCGCCGGAACGGCTGACGTCGTCGAAATCCATCGCACCCAAAGGCGACGCTCGATCGACATTGCGTCGATGATACTCCAGCAACAGCTCAATGCGCCCAACAGGAAAAACCTGCGCGTTCACACGGTAGTCCTCAAAAGAAGCCGCAAAAGCGTCTTGGTCGGCATCGTCGTTCAGCCGGCGCACGACCACCGCGCCGCCCAGTCGCAAACGCGAAGCCACCTCGCGGCTGCCGCTTGCCGAGACTTGGCTGTAAGGCGGAATCGGTCCGAGATACAAACGCGGCAGGCGATTGAACGAATCAAGGTCGCGCGCCGCCAGCGTGTAGTCGTAGAAGAAGTCCTTATCCGAGAGCTTCTGGAAGAACCCTAGACGCACGACCGAACGGCCGTCGGGAGTCGAATACGCGACGTTCGCTCCGAGGTCGACCGGCGAGCCCCCGACCATTTTGTAGCGCGCGCGCAGCAGCCAGTTTGGTTCGAAACGCTTCCGGAAGTTGACGACGTGGCTCCCCTGGATGTAGTACAGCGTCTGGTATTCGAGTGAAGCGCTTCTCGTGAGTCGCAACGCAAGATTGGCGCCGCCCATGGCGCGTTGATCCGGGTTCGAGTAAAACGTAAAGCGGCGCCCGCCGAACAGCGTCAACGTATAGAAACGCTGCCGCAAGGTAAGCGAAGCGCCGTCCAACGAAGCCGGCTCGGCGCCGTAGACATACTGCCTGCCCACTTGCAGCGTCGAGTTGGCGAGAGGTCCCCTCGGCGTCAAATCCCGGATCTCCGCGAACGCCGACAGCATCTCGAGACGTCGGTTCGAGCCGAACGTGTTGAGCACGTTCAGCGACGGCGATCCGATCTCCAACTGCGACAGGTTCTGGCGGTAACGAAACGAAAAATTCGTATTCACGCGCTCCGAGAGCCAACCGCGCGTTCCCCAGTTGAAGAAAGTGTAGAGGTGGTCCGAGTTCGGCTGAAACGCCTCGGGGGCGGGGATCCCGTCCGGATCAGCGTTTTCACCGCGCGGCTCATTGATAACCCCGGTCGGCGTCGGCCGGCCGCTGAAGCTCGTCTCGACGCGGATGTACTCCGTCTGACCCTGGAAGAAAAAGTGATTCTTGAAATCGTCGATTGAACCGCGCCGCGGCGCTGGCTGAGGGACTGTGAGCGCCTTATCGGCGGGGGCTTGCGGGATGACGTCCGAGAGCAAACTGTCCCAAGCCTGCTCGATCGGCGGCTCGGCCGCGACGCTGGGCAGGCCCTGCGCTCGCAGCGTTGCGGGAGGCGAGACGACGAAAACCCCCGCCAAGATGGCGAGCGCCGGGGCGCGCAAGAGTCGATCGAAGAGGTCCAAGTTCTCCTTCTCAGTTTCTCGATGCGCGCGTTCGCGCCCGCACCGGCGCACGGACGGCCTCGGCCGCGCCGACCGCCTGCTGCAACTTCGCGATCTTCTTCTCCGCAAGCGGAATGCGCCAGGGCAAGACGTCGCTGTGCCAACGCGATGCCGCGAGGTAGCTCTGCAGGGCTTCGATCGCCTGCGGATACATCTCGCTCTTTTCGTAGATCTCCGCCCGCAGCCAGTGCACGTGAGAATTGTTCGCCCGGTCGGGGCTCAGATTCTCGTCGTCGACGGTCGGAGTCAGCGCCAACTCGTCGTCCAGAGCTCCAAGTGCGTTCTGGTAGGCGGCCTTCTTGGAGATGTCGTCAGTGGCCTCTTCCGCCTCGACGACGTAGGCCTCAGCAATCAGCAGACTAACCTCGAGCCGCAACGGGTCGATCTCGAGAACTTCCTCAAAAAGTCGAATAGACTCTTCCGGGTCGTCGTGAAGCAGCAAGTAGCCGAGCCGCAGCCGCACGGTGAACATGCACGGCGGCGGATCGAGCGTCGCAAAACCCTCTCCTACGGACTCAACGATTTGGCAGGTGCCGTTGCCGGGATCATTGAGCTCAACCGACCGCCGATAATCCGCGACAGCTCCCTGGTCGTCTTCGAGATCGTCCTGACGATGGATGCCGCGCTGCATGTACTCCCAGGCATCGCTTGGCTCGTCGATGCCGAGCAGTTCATAGTCGATCTTGCCTTCGAAGTAGAACGGATTCCGCGCCGGGTAGTTTGGGTTGCCCGCGCCAGGTGCTGCTTGCTGCTTCTCCTCCGTCGACTGCGAATCTGCGCCTCCGGCGATCGCTGCGATCAGCAGCGAGAACACCGAGACGGCAAGCAGCAGCGACCTTCCGCGGTTCATCATTCGTCCAGCAACTCCACCGTGCGATCGGCGACAGCGACGGCCTTCACATTCACCAAGAAGTCATCGATCAGCTTCTCGTCCACGAGATGGAAGTCCTTGCCCCCGGGGCCCTGCTCGCCGGTCGTGCGCGCCAGGAAGCGCATGAACAGCGGCGGGAAATGCAAGAAATTCACCTGGGCGTGCACGTGCAAGGGAGTCTTCAGCTCGACGCCCAACAACTCAAGCTCCTCACGGCTCGGCAGCTTGACGGCATAGCGATACGTCGTCGGGCGCAGCGGAGCGAGAGAGCGGTAGTTGTCGACCGAATTGGCGAAGGCCGCGCTGAACGTCTCTTCGAAGTGAGGCTTGGAGGCGGTAAACTCTTCGCCGTCGGGACCGCGGCGGCCAAGCGACTCGCCCGGCAGGTAGATGCGCGTCAACTCGTTGCGCCAAAGCACGAGGCCGTTCGGCTCGCCGACGAAGACTCGGGCCTCAGGACCATTGTCCGGCCCCAGAGCGAAGACTTCGTTCCGGTGTCCGTTCGTCGCGGTCCCAGGCTCGTAGACATCGGTCTTGCGGCCCGGATCAACGATCACCTGAGCGTGCTCTAGATCTTCATCATCCAAGCTGCCGTCGGGCTCGACCTCACCGGTTTCGGGGTGCGGTTTGTCGACAAGGTAGCCCGACTGATAGAGCAAGAAGCCGTCGTCGTCTTTGACCGTTAGTTCGAGATACGCTGTCCGCTCCTGCGAAAACCCGGAGGGGAAGCGATGCCCCGTTAGCGCGACCGCCGTCGCTCGCACCATCAGCGATTCGCCGGGACGAGCCGTCGCGTCAGTCTTGTCGAGGTCGATCCGCACCGCCGCTTTCAGCAGGTCTTCTCGGCGCTGTGAGAGCGACTTGGGAACGCCGTGCTCGTCGACGCCGGCTTCGTCGACCGGCGGATAATCGTCGCCCAGCCGCGCACGCATCTGCTCCGTGCTTTGGATCGGAACGTCAACGCCGGTGAAGTAGTGATTCGCGACAGGCCGTTTTTGTAGCTGATAGTCGTACTCAGTGGAGCCTTCCGGCTCGGCGGCGAAGTTCGTCGCAAACACCCCAGGCGTCGGGCTCGTGATCGTCTTCCCTCCTACCTCATAGGTCGACTCGCCGCCGTACGGGAACATCGACATGTGGCAATCCTGACATCGAATAGGTTTACCGAAGGGATTGTCTGCAGAGGCGTAGGGGCCTGTCAGCCACTCCGTGTTGAGATTCTCGAGCCGATAGAAGGTGACGTCTTCGCTGCCGGGATTGAGATTCGTTTCCGCGTGTGTCAGCGACGCGCCCGGTACCCGAACGTCGTGGCACGATCCGCAGAAATTACTGCTCTGGATGTAAGCTATCCGCTCGGGGTCGCGGCTTGAGACGTGGAAATTCCCTTTGACCGGAGCCGGAAAGCGAAACGGTCCCACCTTGCTCAGCGACGGCATCAGCTCTAGGCTGCCGTTGGCGAGCCCGTCTCGTTGCGGGCTGCGATCGAGATCCTGGCTGATTGCGTTGTGGCAAACGTCGCAGGTAATCGCCGCCGCACCCAACGACGGTTGCGCCTCCGGCGGAGGATCGCCGCCGATCTCCGGCGTGAGCATCTGTCTCCCTTGGACGTCCACCAAATGGTAGTCGCGCAAAGGCCGAATCTCATCAGGCCGAAACTCCGTGCCGACGCCCGCTAACTCGGGGATCTCGCGGCGGTTCGGGTCCTCGCCCATCAAGACCAAGTGCGGGTTGTGACAACTAATGCAAAAGCCGGAACGCACTTGGCTGAGATGCGTAAAGGTCTGCGAGCTTGCCGTGTTGGTGTTGAGCGGAGTGCCGTCGGCGTTCGTTCGCGTACTGTCTCCGTAGACGGGACGCAGCAGGCCGCCGCTGACGAAATTCCCGGCAAGCTCGAGAGAGTTAAAAAGCGGGCTGACGGAGCGATAGCCCGCTTTGACGGCGCTGCGTAACTCGTCGTACTGCCGCCGATGGCAAGGCAAGCACTTCTCAGCGCGTTGGTAGGGCTGCGGCTTGATCGTGAAGCGCTCCGGATTGCCGGTAGGGGTCTGCGCCAGGGCTGCCGTCGCCGCGGTCGCGATGAAAAGCACGGCTATCGCGACAGAGCCGATGCTGGAAGCGTTTCCCGACACGTACCGCGATTGTATCGAAGCCAAGCTGGAACCGTTAGTCTCTAATTTGCGGCTCGGATAGAGCGCTCTCAGCGTGGCGCCAGCTCTCTCTGAGGCGTGCGTTGAAGCCTCTTCTCAGCGACCTCGGCGTAAACCTCAAACGTCTTGCGAGCCGTGTCGCCCCAATCGAAGCGCGCTGCCCGCTGTAGGCTTCTCTTCTCCAGTCGGCCGGCCAACTCTTGATCCTGCAGGACGTCCCGCATAGCGCGCATTTGTTGCGAAATTGACTCCGGCTCAAACAGCAGCGCCGCGCCTTCGGCGACCTCAGACAACGAAGCTCGACTCGAACAAGCAACCGGCCGACCGCAAGCCATCGCTTCGATGACCGGCAACCCAAAGCCCTCGTACCAAGAGGGAAAGACGAACAAGTCGGCCGCGTTGTAGAGCGCCGGCAAGATGTCGTCCTCTACGAACTCCGTGAATACGACTCGATCCTCGACGCCCGAGCGTCTGACCGCTGCTTGAACACGCGGCGCGAATCCAGTCTTTTTGCCGACCAACACCAAGCGATGCGGCAGCTCCGGATAGGTGCGAATGAGCTCGGAGAAGGCTTCGATCAATCCAATCTGGTTCTTGCGCGGATGCAGGTCGCCGACGTTGAGAATGAACGGCGTCGCCACGCCCAGACGATCGAGCACGCGCCGCGCGGCCGCTTCTCGATTCATCGGCTGAAACTGTTTACGGGCGCCGTAGGGCGTGACGATGATATCGTCCGGGTTCATTCCGTAGACTTTGGCGATCCGTTGCTGCGAGAATTCGCTGCCGGTGATGACCTTGGCGGCGCCCCTGATCGTTCGTCGCGTAGTGATGCGAAGCTGCGTCGCGCGGCTCGCCGAGAAATACTCCGGGTGGTCAAGGTAGCTCACGTCGTGTACCGTCACCACGATCGGCACGGCGCAAAATAGCGGCGCCGAATACTGCACGTGCAGCAGGTCCGGCTTGTCGCGCCGAACGCAGCGGCCAAGCTCCGCTCCGAGACGGACGAACGGATTACCCGAAACGTAATGAGTCTCAAATTCCTTCGGAATCCAAGCCTCCGCGCGCGGGCTCGAAATGTAGGCGATTAGCTCGACGTCTTCCGACAAAGCCGGATAAGCGCGCACCAAATTGCGCACATAGACTTCGTTTCCGGTAAGCCGCTGACCGATAGCGTGCGCGTCGAGCGCGATTCGTAGGGCCGCCATTTCGTTTCAGATCCGTGGATCGTCGCGGAGAGTCAATACCTGCGAGCCAAAATCAAGCCGCCCCCCGGAAAGCGCGAAGATCGGGCAACGCCCCGGGCGGTTCGTCTTTGCTCCGGACCGCCTCCGCTAGCGAATCGGCCCACGTCTCCATGATTCTAGCGCGACCGAGGCCTTCGATTCACGAATTTGTCTCCGGACACGCCGAGCAGGCTAAAATCAGGCGAGAGAACGCACTAGCTTCCGTGGGAATTCTCTTCCGTTACATTCTGCGCGAAATGGCTTTCAGCACGTTGCTCGGCGCGCTGCTGTTTACCTTCGTCTTGTTCGTTCGCTCGGTCGGACCAGTGATGGAGCTGCTGGTACGGGCCAGCGTTCCGGCCCGCGAAGTTCTGCGCCTGTTTGTGTTGACGATTCCCGAGTCGTTGCCTTATACGATTCCGATGGGAGTACTGGCGGGAACTCTAATAGCGCTGGGCCGGCTCTCCACCGACGGCGAAATTACCGCCATGCGGGCGGCCGGCGTGCCGGGCCGCGCCTGCCTCAAGCCGGTGGCCGCGTTCTCATTGCTCGGCGCTCTGGTTTGCGCCGCGTCGACGCTTGAGGTCACCCCCTGGGCGGCGCGCGAATTGCAGCAAGCCGGAGACGCGCTGCGCATCTCCGAGGCGACGGCACAAGTCCGGCCACGGGTCTTCATCGAGGACTTTCCCTCCAAGGTCGTCTGGGTTCAAGACGTGCTTCCCGGAGACGTGATCCATTGGAAGGGCCTGTTCCTCGCCGACACCCGGTCGCCGGAATCGCGTGGCTCGATCAGCGGCATCAACGCCGCTGTCGACGGGCCGCGAATCACCGTCGCTGAGGAAGCAGTCGTCATTCCCTTGGCGGACCAGGAGCGGCTTCAGCTTCACTTTCCGCACGCGACGACCTACGAACAGTCCTACGATCCGACACAGTACCAGAGCTTCGACTACGAAGCCGGCGATCAAGTAATCGAGGCGGCGCCGAGCGTATTTGAAACGCGCAACCGTCCGCTCGAGCAGATGACGACCGCAGAGCTGCGCCGGGTCGCAAGCAGGCGCGGCGAAAACTCCGTTGCCGCGGGAATCAGCCTGCACCGCCGGCTCGCCTTGCCGATCGCCTGCCTGGTGCTGCCTCTCATCGGCATCCCTCTCGCGATCTCCACCCAACGTTCGGGCAAGTCGACCGGCGTCGTGCTTTCGGTCGCGGTCGCCTTCGTCTACTGGATGTTGCTGACGGCCGGAATTGCGTTGGCCGAGCAAGGCCGGCTACCGCCCGAGATCGCTCTTTGGGCGGCGAACGCAATCTTCGCCGTAGTCGGAGCGACGATGCTCGCACAGCTCGACTCGACTCGCCGCCGCGACGTGCTGGCGTGGGTCGGATCGCATGTCGGCTGGGTGATCGGGTGGATCAAGAGCCTGTTCTCCCGGAAACAGCGAGACGCTCGCGGTGACCAAACGGGAGCGGTGGCCGGCTCCGAGCCCGGAGGTGCGATGTTCGAAGCGGCCTTTTCGATCATCGACCGCTACATGCTGCGAAGCTTCTTCTTCTACTTCGCCGTGATGATGGCGGCGTTTATTTCGATCTGGTTCGTGTTCAGTTTCTTCGAACTGCTCGGCGACATGCTCGAGCAGGGCAAGATGGGGCGCTTCATCCCCTACATCTACTATCTGACGCCGTTTCTGATTTACGAGACCTCGCCGATCGCTGTAATGGTTGCGACGCTGGTTTCCTTCGGGTTGCTCTCGAAGCACAGCGAGCTAACCGCGTTTCGCGCCTGCGGCGTGAGCCTGTTCCGGCTCGCCGCGCCGATCATGCTCAGCGCGGGCATCATCGGCGGCCTGATGTTCGGTCTCGATCATTTCTATCTGCCGCGAACGAATCGTCAACAAGACGCCATCCGCGACGAGATCAAAGGCAGGCCGGTGCGAACGTTCTTTCGCGCCGACCGACAGTGGACCTTCGGCGCGGCGAACCGCATCTTCTATCACCGCTACTTCGACTACGACAGCGGCGAGCTCGGCAGTTTGAATATCTATGACCTAGCCGAAGAGCCCTTCCGGATGGTACGCCACATCGCCGCCGAAAGCGCCCTGTGGGACGAGGCCCAAAGCGCCTGGATCGTCAAGAACGGCTGGGTGCGAGAGATCGAGAGCGGCAAAGTCTCAGCTTTTGATCAGTTCGAATCCCGCCCGTTTCCCGACATCGAGGAGTCGCCGGACTACTTCCAAAAGGAAGAACGCCAGCACCAACAGATGAATTGGCGCGAGCTGGACGAGTACATCCTCGACCTGGCGCAGGCGGGCTTTGAGACAGTGCGCTTCCAGGTGCAATGGCATCGCAAGTTCTCGTTCCCTTTCTTTCCGGTTGCGATGGCGCTGCTGGCGATTCCGTTCGCGCTGCTGACCGGACGCCGCAGCGCACTGGCCCCGGTGGCGGCCAGCCTCGGACTCGCGATGGCCTACTATTCCTTCAGCGCGCTGTTCGAGCAACTAGGCCGGGCGCACCAGCTTTCGCCGTTGGTAGCGGCCTGGGCACCGGGGTTGATTTTCACCCTCGGCGGTTCCTACATGCTGTTGCGAGCGAAGACGTGACGCCGACGATTAGGGCTTCGCGACGTAGTTCTTGAGCACGCCGATGCCGCTGACCTCGACCTCGACCTTGTCCCCTGCCTTCATCGCGCTGGTTCGGCCTGGCGTCCCCGTATAGATTACATCTCCAGGAGTAAGCGTGACGTACTTGCTGATGAAGCTGACGATCTGCGGCGGGCCGAAGACGAGGTCGCTGATCAACTGTGTCTGTTTGACCTCGCCGTTGAGCCGCAGCTCGATGCGCGACTTGCTGTAGTCAAGACCGACGGCGATCGAGGGCCCGAGCGGCGCGAACGTGTCGGCGCCCTTGCCGCGCCACCACTGCAGATCAGGCGTCTTATCGATGCTGCCGTTTTGCCAATTGCGCTCGGAGACGTCGTTGCCGCAGGTGTACCCGAGAATGTAGTCCTCCGCATCGGCCTCCGAGACGTTCTTGGCCCGCTTGCCGATCACGATCACGAACTCAGCTTCGTAGTGCAGGTCCTTCGAGCCAGGAGGGATGACGATCGGCCCGCCGGGATCCTGCAGCGACGTGATCGGCTTGTAGAAAATTTCGGGCCGGACCGGCGCCGGGCGATCGCCAATGTGGCTGCGGTAGTTGAGTCCGACGGCGAGTACCTTGGGAGGCTCGATAGGATAGCGCAGCTTGACGTCGCTGAGCTTGACGTTCTTCCCGGTCGGCGTCCGGGCGCCGAACAAGTCGCCCGAGATCTCCCGAATGGTCTCGCCTTCCAATATTCCGAACGAGGTCTTGCCTCCCAGCTCGTAGCGCACGTAGTGCACGACCTTCGACTGCCCACGCAGCCCCGACTGAGCAACCACGAGCCCGCCTAGCGCGGCTGCCGCGAAGCCTCTTCTGGTCAACATAGGATCCCTACCCTCCTCAAATCGTTCTAGCCCGAACTTCTCACCACGTGGCGAGGCCAAGTGCGTGAGACGGGCGTCAAGACAAGGCGCGTGCCGCTTGGCGCGCACAGGCGTACTTGACAGTACGTCGAGCACGACGAGCAAACACAACGCAGTATTGGCGAGCTTATCATGTGCTTGGACCGTCAGGTGGTAAGAAGTCCGGGTTAAGACAACATACCGGATGTGCCGGCCCCGAACAACGCATCCAAATGGCGCTCATCCGGCTTGGCATGCGCTGTGAGCTTGCTAATCAAGAGGTAGGCGAGCAAAGAAAGGGCAAATGCCGGGATGATCTCATGAACGTCCTGCATCCCGGCGACCCGAAATCGCACCCCGAAGCGCCACACGATCGTGGCGGCCATGCCGATCAGCATCGACCAGAAAGCGCCATGGCCGGTGCCCCAGCGCAGATAGAGCCCACCGAAGATCGCAGGGAAGAATCCGGCAGCGAAGACCGCGCCGGAAAAGCTGGTCAGCTCGACGATGCCCGCCGGGGGAAACACGGTCGCCAACAAGACGATCGCCGAATAGGCCACGATCACCAGCCTCGTCCTGGGAACGATCTTGGTCGCGCCCATCGGGCGCCACACGTTCCAGACGTCGCCGACCGCCGCCGTCCCGACTATCAGCATCACCGAAGCCAGCGAAGACATGCCGGCGGCGAACAGACCCGTGATGCAGATGGCGCTGACCGCCTGATTGTCGAACTTCGCAAGCATAAAACCGACGACCTCGTCGGTGTGGACCACTAGATAGGCGGCCTCTTCCTCGCTAGCCATGCCGTGCACCAGCGCTCCTAGCCCCATCACGCACACCAGCGATACGCCCAAGAAGACCGGCGTCCAGATCATCGCAAAACGCATGCCGCGAGCATTGTCGACCGAGTAGAAACGAATCAGGCAACGGGGCTCGGAGATCTGCTTCATGCCGACGGAAAGGCCGATGCCCAGCACGTAGGTGAACGAAACAAGCGAGCAAAACGTCACCAGACCGTCGCCCATCGGCGTCCCGTCCGCGGCGACGTGCGAGACGTTCGCGATGCGCCCCATCAGTTCGCCTACGCCGCCGACGTAGATAAACGGCAGGGCGGCCATCAACAGGGCGACCGCGAACATCATCGCCCCCTGAATCGCATCGGTCCAAAGGACGCCGTACATCCCGCCCATCACGGTATACGCACAAGTGAAAAAGATAACGGCGAAGGCTCCCCAACCGTAGGGAACGTTCAGGACCGTCTCGAGCAGATGGGCGCAACCCTTCGCGATGCCTGCCATGTACCACAGCGTCGCGAAAAGAATGGTGAATGCAGAAAGTATGCGGGCGGGTTTAGAAAGCTTGCTCTTATACCGGAAATCGAAGTAGTCGGGGACGGTGACGGATCCGAGCCCGGCAGTTTGGTCGCGCAAGCGCGGGCCCAGCAACAACCACGAGATGACGCAGAAGACAGTCCAAAAAACGCCGACCCAGGCCCAGCTTAGCCCCGCCGCAAACGCCTGTCCTGCTTGGCCGATATAAGTATTTGTACTGGCGAACGTCGAAAAGAAAGCCAGCGAAACGACCCATCCGGGGATCTCGCGCTTCGCGACATAGAACTCAGAGACCCCCTTCGAAGCACGCCGCTGGAAGTACCGCCCAACGGCTAGGCAGCCTGCCAGATAGACAAAGACCGTCGTTAGGATCGGCCAATGCCGCCCAAGCTCGCCCATCAACTCGAGACCTTTATCAATTCGGGTCCGCCTCGTCGCTACGGATAGTGATCTTCATCCGACGAACGATCAGGGCGTTAACGAGGACAATCGCGGGAATTGCGAAATAAGCCAGTGTGGTTAAGAAATCCATTCTTATTCGCCGAGATTAGTTTCTTGCTGGGCCGCAACTTGTTTGAGCAGGTGTTTCTGCACTTTGCCGAGAGCATTGCGGGGCAGCTTCTCAAGAAACACGAAGCGTCTCGGAACCTTAAACGAAGCGAGGCCTTCGCGGCAAGCCGCCCCAATATGCTCCGCGTCCAGGGAGTGTGAGCCCCTTGGAACGACGTAAGCCGCCGCGACCTCTCCCTTTATCCGATCCGGCTCGCCAAGCACCGCGGCTTCGGCCACTCCGGGCTGCGCCAGCAGAAACTCCTCAACCTCGCGCGGGTAGACGTTAAAGCCGCCGCAGATGATTAGCTCCTTGCCGCGTCCTTGGAGCGTGTAGTAACCGTCGGGTGATCTCACGCCCAAGTCTCCCGAGCGGAAATAGCCGTCGGTCGTGAAGGCCTCTTTGGTCGCATCCGGGCGCCGCCAATACCCGGAGAACACGTTCGGTCCACGAAGCAAGAGTTCGCCGGTCTCGCCCTCCCCTACTTCGACTCCCGTGCTCGGATCGGCCAGTCGAATGGAGACGCCCGGCAGCGGCAAACCGACCGAGCCCGGCCGTCGCTCCCCGTCGTAAGGGTTCGACGTATTCATCAGCGTCTCACTCATGCCGTAGCGCTCGAGGATCACATGCCCGTAAAGATCCCGAAACTTCTCGAGCGTTGCCGCCGGTAGCGGCGCCGAGCCGGAAACAAACAGGCGCATCCTTTCCCCGATCCTGCGAGCTTTGTCGCGAGGCGCCTCCAACAAGCGCTCGTACATCGTGGGCACGCCGAAGAAAACAGTAGGCCGGAAGTCAATCAACTCATCGAACACGGTCTCCTTGCGGAAGCGTTCCAGCAGGCGCATGCGAAAGCCGAGCGCGAGCCAAGTATGCAATCCGTTGCCGAGGCCGTGCACGTGGAAAAGAGGCAACGCCAGCAAAAGACGATCCTCGGAAGTCATCCGCCAAGCATCCGCCAGATTGAGCGCGTTGGCCGTGAAGTTACCGTGCGTGAGCATGGCCCCCTTGGGGCGTCCGGTGGTCCCCGAGGTATAGACCAACGCCGCCGCCGTATCTCTAGTTAGGACAGGGTGAGGCGGCCCCTCCGACTGGCCCTCGGTAAGCGCATCGAGATCCTCCAAATTAACGAGCCGAACATCGGGACGCCGTGCGACGAGAGAGTTCAGAGCCTCGATCGATTCGCTTTGAGCGAATAGGACCCTGGGCGCGGCGTCAGAGAGAATGTGCTCGATCTCCGGACTGCGATAGAGCACGTTGACGGGTGTGAAGATCAAACCCGCTTTGACGGTCGCGAGATACGCGACGATCATTTCGAGGGAGTTCTTCAGATACGCGGCGACCCGGTCGCCGGACTCGAGACCCTCCTCCAGCAAGAAGTTCGCGAGACGGTTTGAGCGCCGATCGATCTCCCCAAATTCGTAGTCAGCGCCGTCGAGCTCAAGTCCGACTGCTTTAGCTCGGTCTCGTAGCGAAGGCTTAAATAGGTTGCAAAGACTCATCGTTGGCCCTATCCGGCGGTCGCGGCGGGACTCCTCAATTGATTATCCGCTACCGGCCCCGCGACAGTCGAAGGACCCGTCTCTGTCTCCCTCTCATACTTTCGGACCCTCCTGCTGACTTAACTAGCACAGACGGCATGAAAGGATGCCAATCATAATTGTTGACTCGCTGCCCAAATGGACGCTCTTTCTGTTACGCTTTCTTGTATGACTGACGTACTCAAACTACTGACCGCCGAACGGGATCGCCTCAATCGCGCTATAGCTGCGTTGGAAGGAGACGCCCCTCGCCGCGGACGCCCCCCTGGAAGCGGCAAGAAAGTCGCTAAAGCCAAGGCGGCGGCTCCTGCCAAAAGGAACCTTTCGCCCGAGGCGCGCAAACGGCAATCCGAGCGTATGAAGGCTTATTGGGCAGCTCGCCGCAAGGCCAAGAAGAGGGCCGGCAAGTAGCGCGCAAGCCGTACGTCGCGCCACTCAAGATGAGAGTGTCGCTCGACGACGCGTAGCGGTTTCGCAAGGCCGCCGGACTCCTTCCGGCGGTCTCCGTTGTCCCCGGAGCGTGGACGAAAGACGGGTCCCTGGCTACGACAAAACGTCGTCTCCTGTTTGGATGACTACCGGCTCTTCTTATTCCGACGCGATCCGCCCGGCTGACGCCGTTCCGCCGGGCAGTTCCATCAGCTTGATGTTGCGAAAATGGATCTCGGCGCCTTCTGACTCAAGGCATAGATACCCTTTTCGCTGCGTCGACCGGCTCACGCCGTTTACGAACACCCCGTTCACAGCAAGCTTGACGACGCCGTCAACGGCGACTACGTCGTAAACGTTCCACTCGCCCCGACCCTTGCACAGATTCTGAATCGACTTGCTGCGCTCTCCTCGAGGGTTGTCAGGGACAATCTTGACGCCGCCGACGCCAAAGAGTTCGCCGTGAACATAAGCGACCGGCGGCGTCTTGCCGTCGCGAATGTGGAGCTTCGGCCAGTCGAGCTCGAGCATTTGCACTTCCACACCGTCCGGCAGGCGATTGCTCTCGCGCGGCACGGCCTTACTCCAAATGAAGACTCCGGAATTGCCGCCGGGCTCGATGTGCATCCACTCGATATGCAGTAAGAAATTTTCGTACTGCTTCTCGCTACGCATGACGCCGATCGGATTCCCCGAGCACACCAGCTTGCCGTCGCGCACCGACCAGGTGTCCCGATCCGTATTGACATTGACCCATCCGCTCAGATCTTTGCCGTTGAACAAATCGCGGAACTCGGGGACGGGCAAAGCAACAGTTCGAGTCGCGACGGCGAGCAACAGCATACCCGCGGCCAGCGTCGACGCAAAGATACGTAACATAGTTCCCTTCCTTGCGCCGAGACTCGGCGCACTCGATCCGAGCCTCCAGCTTACTCCTGCGGGCGGGCGAAGGCCTCCTTCAGCCCTTCCTCCGCCAACTTGCGGGTCCGCTCGGAATCGTCGCCTGACTCAAGCGCAAGCTTGTAGTTCTGCACCGCCAAATCGCGATTGCCGACGATGTCTTCAATACGCCCGAGATAGAGGTAAGACATAGCGCGAATGTGTGCGTCCTCGGCCTCCTCGGCCGCTTGGGTGAAGTGCTCGCGCGCAAGATCCGGATCTCCCTCGGTAATCGCCACCCGTGCCAGCCCGTATTGCGCTTGAGCGCTGGAACCGCCCGCCTTCTCAAGAGCTAGGACGAATGCCGCGCGCGCTTCATCCGTCATCTCCTCGCGCAGCAAGAACTCGCCGCGTTGCAGCGCCTTGTCGAGCTCAGAGAGCTTCGGCGGGGCCGCCCGCGCGCGGCGTCGAGCTTGCTGCGGCGGCGCGCGAAACTTCACGTCTTTCAGGCGTTGCCCCTCGCGCTTAACGTTGATCGCATCAATCATCTCCGGGTAGTACTTGCGGATGTTGAGCGGAGAGTCTTCAAACTCGGCAAGAGCCTCGAAGAAGTAAGGCGTGAGTATCCAACCGTTCTCGAGGTCGTCCTGGACGCGCTTCAGCTTCACTTCCGGCGAACCTCGCATCAGCCGCGCCTCGACCGCGTTCACCAGACAGCGCGTCGTCAGCAATTGGAAGTTGCTCTTGTACTCCTCCCCCAGCGCCGGCGCGAAGAGAGCAAAACGACCCAAGAAGTCCTTCTTGTCGACCGCCTCTGAGTTTCGAATCGAAAGGCGGTCGAGCACATGCATCAAGAACGAACGTCGAATCTCCTCGATCGGAACTTCGTCGTGCGGATGGACTACGACGACGATCCGGCCGCCGTAGAGCCGCGTATTGATCTGGTTCGGCGAACCGAGCAGATCGAAACGAATCCGAAACCCGCGAGCCTCAATGCTATTCAGACCGAGCCGCAAATATCCCGCCGCTTGGAAAAGCTTCGGCACAAGCACATCCCCGTAGCGCAGGATCTCCTGCTCGTGAGCCGGCTGAAACTCGTCCCATAGCCGTTCGATATCGGCTTCGGAATAAAACTGCTGAACGATTCGCCCAAATCCGCGCAAGCTGCGAATGTCGGGAGGGAGGTCGGTCGGAAGCTCCGCTTCGAGCGCAAAGGTCGGCGGGGGCCCGCAATTGAGCGCATACGAGACGAACTGCGAAAGCGTAGCAGAGTCGTCGTCCTGCTTCACCTCGTCGTAAAAGGTGCGCAACAGCTCAAGGCTCTCGCCGTCGAAGTCCTCCAGCTTGGTACGAACCGCTTGCCGTACGATGCTGTCGCCCGGCGAGCCGTAGCCCTGGTCGTAGCCGGCAACGTTGATTGCCGCCATCACCGTAAACAGGCGGATGTCCGCGTCGAGTTGCTCGCCTTCCTGCTGGGCCTGCAGGCTCATCGGAGAGACAGCGAGCAGAATCATCAGTGAACCAATTAGAAAGCGCATCTTTACCGACTCAGTTTACGGCGCCGCTTGACACAGCGGCGCTGAACACAAATAATTAACGTTATGGTTAAGTATCTTGCCGGCAGCCTCGACGCTACCTTCGCGGCCTTGGCCGACCCGATCCGGCGCGGCATTCTCGAACGTCTGGCTCAAGGGGAGTCGTCGGTGGGCGAGTTGGCGCAGCCGTTTCGCGTGAGCGCCCCGGCGATCTCTCGGCACCTTCGAGTGCTTGAACACGCCGGCCTCATCGAGCGCCGCAAACAAGGGCGCGCCCATCGCTGCCGCCTGAGGCCCAATCCGATCAACGACGCTTCCCGCTGGATCGACGAACAACGTGCCTTCTGGGAGCCATGCTTAGACGCTTTAGCCGAATACTTAGAAAACACTCAACCCGAGGAGAACGACAAATGGCAAGCCCCAACCGCGGCCTCGAGAACTCGCTCCGCATCACCCGCTTCTTCCAAGCCACACGCGAAAAAGTCTTCGAGGCCTGGACGCGCCCCGAGCAAATGAGCCGCTGGTGCGCGCCAAGCGACGAGTACTCGACGATTGCCGAAGTTGATCTGCGCATCGGCGGCCGGTATCGCATCGAGATGACGCATGCTTCTGGGTCCGTTCACACGGCCGTTGGCGAGTATCGCGAAGTAGCCCCGCCCGAAAGGCTCGTCTACACCTGGTCTTGGGAAGACGGCGCGGTGAAAGATTCATTGGTCACAGTCGAGCTTCGGGAGCTGGACGGCGGCGCCGAATTGACTCTAGTCCACGAACAGTTCGCCGACGCAGAGCAGTCCGCCAAGCACGAACAAGGCTGGACCGGCTGCTTCAATCGGCTGGAGGCAGCATTGGCCGGATGAGTCGAGCCCGGATCGTTCGCCGTTTCTCGTCTCCATCCGAGCCGCTGTAGCGAACTGCCGCTCTCCCTCCGTACCTTCACAGCAGTTGAAAATTTTCTTCTCGCTCAAAACAAGTAACTTAAGAAATCGAGCAGCAGAAAAGCTTGGTCCGTCGTGAGACGCTGGAAGTGGGAAAGAAACTCGGCCGAGTATCCCATCGTTCGAGAGGCGTTTTTCGCGTCTGGGGAGTCGAGTCCGTCCGAAACCGACTGATCGGCAGGTCAACGGTCTTCGGATCAACGGCACACGGCGAAACGGACACATCTCCGACCGCATCGGTCTTTCTTCAAGGCTGAGAGGGGCGGAGCGCGAGAGACAGCGAAGATCTTCGCGGCAAGTAAGGCAAGAGGTCGCCGGCGAGGCCGGCGGATCGGAACCCCGTTTGCGGACCCGGAAGCTTCCGGAGAGGCGGCGGGCGCTCTTCTCAAGCACCGGTCGTTGACAACGCGACCCAAAAAAGCCTTCACGCCCCGCCGGGGTCACGCTCGAAAAGGGCGGCGCCCCGGCGGGAACGATTCTCAAGCCCAAGAACCATCTTCCTAGAAAACCTCGATCCCGCGGCGCAGTGCATCCTGCGGGGACTGTCACATGCCGCAAGAGCCCTGCACCCCTGCCGGGACCCTCGTGTTGACTGTCCCCGGCACGCACGAAGCACAGGGCGCGCCCTCGCTTAATCACCACACACCACCGATATGTGGTGTATAATGTTTCAATGTCGACGCAACTCTCATTCTTCAAGTCCCACCACAAGAACGGCTGGTGGGTTCTTCGCACTCCGATCTCGGGCGATTGGGCCGGGTACAAGGCCGAGCGAGTCGGGTTCGGTGCAACCCAATGGCGCGCCAAGATCGATCTAATCCTCCAAGAGAAGGCCTCCCAGAACGCCGACACTACACCTCTCGCCGCCTAACCCCGCCGCATCCCACGCTCGATTCCCAACCGAGCCCGTATAGTAAACTCCTAGCTTGTCGGGAACCGCCGCTTCACTCGAAGAATACATCCTCGGCTATTGCTCGCAATCAGCGGAAGCCGAGGAGTACGCTCGCGGCCACTTGGCCCGCTTAGTCAAGACTCTCGAGATGACTCCCGCCGGCGGCCCCGCCGACTGTGCGCTCGAAATGGGAGCGTACATGCAGGTAACTCCTGCACTGCACCACCGCCTCGGCTACGGCGACGTGCGCGGCTGTGATCTAGGACCGTTCGGCGAGATCGTCGAAAAGAACATCGCGTCGGCCAGCGGCGAGCGCTTCCGTTGCCTGATCGATCTCTTTAACGCCGAGACCGATCGCTTCCCTTACCCCAACGAGCACTTTCAGCTTGTGCTCTGTTGCGAGGTTCTCGAGCATTTGAACGAGGACCCGATGGCGATGATGGCCGAGATCAATCGGGTCACCAAGACGGGCGGCTATCTCGTGCTCACCACGCCGAATATCTGTTCCGCCCGAGGCGTGGCGGCAATTCTCACCGGGTGGCAGCCCCAGCATTTCTCGCAGTACCTCCGGCCCAAGGCCGACGCTTCGGAAGAATCCGATAGCGGCGGCGTCTGGTCGCGGCTGCGCCGATTGGTTGCTCGGCTGACCGGTAAGCCGGGCGCCGCGGGAGAGGCGGTCGACCCCAAGCACAGCCGCGAGTACGCGCCTCGCGAGTTGCCCGACCTGCTCCACAACTCCGGCTTCGAGCCGGTGAGCCTGGAGACAGGCCCATGCGGCAGCCGAGACTTGAGCGAGTTCGACTGGGTCCTGCCGTCGCTGAAGAAGTGGGGTTATCCGACGGAGCTGCGTGGCGAGGGAATCTATGTCGTGGGGCGCAAGACGGAGCCAGTCCGAGAGCGTTATCCTCCGTGGCTCTACGCATAAGCGTATTACGCGCCGCCGGTTGCGCCTTGGCGCTGCTCGCGCTCAACGTCTATATCGCAGCTCGGACGTTCGTCTGTGAATACATCCCGTCGATGGGTTCGATCGAGGCGGCCTATATCTCGTTGGCGCGTTACATACTTGACCACCCCTTCGATCTGACTTGGTTTCCTCTCTGGTACGCGGGCGTTCCCTACGAAAACACCTATCCGCCGCTGATGCATCTTACGACCGCGGCCGTCGCTTGGCTCGGGGATGTCTCTCCGGCTCACGCGCACCATATCGTCGGCGGCGCGATGTACTGCATGGGACCGGTCACGCTATTCTGGCTGGCCCTACGGCTCTCTGGTCGGCTTGTGCCGAGCTTCTGCGCGGGGTTGCTCTATTCACTGCTTTCGCCCTCAGCTTTCCTAATCGCAGATATAGCGCAAGACATCGGCGGCGTCTGGGGCCCGCGCCGTCTTCACGCGCTGGCCTTCTACGGCGAAGGTCCCCACGTCACGGCGCTGGCCTTGCTGCCCGTTGCAATTCTCGCGGTAGACTACGCCCTCGAGCGACGTCGGCCGCTCGCCGTCTTCGGAGCGGCTCTCGCACTGGCCGCGGTCGTACTGACGAATTGGTTGGCGGCCTTCGCGCTTGCGATCGCCGTGCTCGCTCTGCTCACGGCCCGCTGCAGTGCGGATTGGAGGATTTGGTCATCTGCCGCGGGCATCGGAGCGTTGGCCTACGCATTGGCCTCACCGTGGATTCCGCCCGGCAATATCGGCGACATTCGGCGTAACGCACAACAGGTCGTCGGCAGCTATCCGCTCGGTCCAGAACACGTGCTGTACGCAGTCTTGCTGGCCGCAGCCTTCTTCGGGATGGCCTGGGTGCTGCGGCGCGCCTCCGTCCCAAAGGCGTTAGGTTTCGGAGCGCTTTTCACCCTGATCTGCGGCGCGATTCCGCTTGCCGCGGATTGGACCGGCGTCTACCTGATGCCGCAGCCGGAACGCTACCACCTCGAGATGGAAATGGGGCTGTCGCTAGTCATTGCGTTCGGCGCGGGCTCGTTGTTCAACCGGATGCCGAAGTCGGCCAGGGTGCTCGTCGCCGCGCTCCTGGTACTGGGCGCGGTACGGCAGACGACCGTCTATCGACGCGCCGCCCGCGGCATGATCGTGCCGTTCGATATCACACAAACCGTCGAATACGAAGTCGCCCAGTGGCTCGAAAGCAACCTTCAGGGACAGCGCATTTTTGCAACCGGCTCAATTCAGTTTTGGCTCAACGCGTTCGCCGACAATCCTCAAGTCGGAGGAGGCTTCGCTCAGGGAATCGTCAACGAGACGATCCCCGAATTTCACTATGGCATTCCCTTTCTGCGCGGCGACGGCGTCTCGGCGGAGCGTTGGCTGCGGGCCTACGGCGCCCAGGCCGTGATCGTAAGCGGCGACGAGACGAGAGAGGCGTTTCCCGGGAGCTGGCGCGATTCGGCAAAATTCGCGGGCGTCTTGCCGGAGCTATGGCGCAGTGGCGACGACGTGATCTACGGCGTGCCGCAACGCTCCGACTCGCTGGCGCACACGATCCTGGCCGAAGACATTGTTCGCTCTCCCCCCGAGGGGCTAGTTGTCGTTGATCCGATCCTGGCCTATACCGATGCTCTAGAAGACGAATCACTGCCGGCGGTCGAGGCGACTTGGCAAGAGCCTGGACGGTTGTCGCTGCGCGCTGATCTCGAGCCGGAGCACTTGATCTCAGTCCAGGTCACCTGCCACGAAGGATGGCGGGCGTGGGCCGGGGCTAGGCCGGTTCCGATCGAGTGCGACAGCCTGGGCTTCCAGGTTCTCGAGGCGCGCTGTGAGGACGAGTGCGAGATCGAGCTCATCTACGACGGCGGAGCGCCGGCATTGTTCGCCCGACTCGCATCTGGCGGCGCGTTCCTCTTTGGCATCGGCTGGTTTGTCGTAGACCGGCGGCGTAGAGGATGAAGATCAGTATCGTTCTGCCTGCCTACAACGCCGAGGCGCATCTGGCCGAAGCGCTGGATTCAGTCCTCGACCAGACCGAGCCAGACTTCGAGATAGTCGCGATCGACGACGGCTCTACCGATTCGACGGCCAGGCTGATCGATCAAGCTGCGCTCGCTGATCGTCGGGTGAAGCCGATTCATACCTCACATCAAGGCCTGGTCGCCGCGCTGAACCGGGGCTTGGCTGAGGCGCAAGGCGAGTATGTCGCACGCATGGACGCCGACGACATCGCCTATCCCAACCGCCTACGGGTGCAGCACGAGATCCTCGAACGCCGCCCGGAGCTTGGCCTCATCGGTTGCCGCGTCGACTACCTCGGAGACCCTCAGCGTAATCGCGGCCTGGCTCTGTTCGTCGAGTGGACGAACTCTCTCGTCGAACCGGAGGCGATCTCACTTGGACGCTTCGTGGAGTCGCCGCTGATTCATCCGAGCGTGATGTTTCGGCGCGAGCTCGTCGGGCGCTACGGAGGCTATCGCGACGGCCCTTTCCCAGAGGACTACGAGCTGTGGTTGCGTTGGCTCGAAGCCGGTGTCGGAATGGCCAAGACCGGGCAAGCACTACTTGGCTGGAGAGACCGCCCCGCCCGGCTGACGCGCACCGATCCGCGCTACTCGGTCGACGCGTTCTTTGGCGCCAAAGCGCCCTACCTCGAACGCTGGCTCGCGTCCAACAACAGGCATCATCCCGAGACAATAATCTGGGGCGCGGGCCGGACCTCGCGGCTTCGGCTGCGTTTCCTCACCGATCTGGGCGTGCGCGTCCGCGCGTTCGTCGACATTGATCCCAAGAAGATCGGGCAGCGCATCGGCGACGTTGCCGTCCTCGCCGCCGAAGATCTCCCGAGCCCTGATGAGTGCTTTGTTCTCGGATGGGTGGCGAGCCGCGGCGCGCGTGCTCGGATCACCGGTGTGCTCCGCGCCGGCGGCTTCACGCTGGGACGCAATTTTTTGCTTGCGGCATAGCGACCGGCGCGGCGCCATAATATATGCCGTGATGACCCGCCGAGTTTTTCTATCGTCCAGCCTCGCCGCGGCGCTGCCCGCGCAATCGCGCCCACCCATCATCGACATCCATCAACACACGCCCTACAGCGGCCGCACGGCCGACGAGCTCGTTCGGCATCAGCGCAAGCTGGGCATCGCCCGTACCGTCCTTCTGCCCGCCGGTCGCCGCTACGGACTGGCGGCCGAAGCAGGCGGCAATGAGGTCGTGCAGGCCCTGGCCAAACGCTATCCGGATGAGTTTGTCTTTTTTGCGAACGAGCTGCCCGACATCGCCGAAACGCGGCAAGTGATCGAACAGAATCTGAAGGCGGGCGCGATCGGAATCGGCGAGCAAAAGTTCCCCGTCGATTGCGACTCGAAGCACATCGACTTGATCGCGGAGATCGCCCAAGACTACGACGTTCCCGTGCTGATGCACTTCCAGCACAAGACCTACAACATGGGCTTCGAGCGGTTCCACCGCACGCTCGCCAAATGGCCGCGTGTACGCTTCATCGGCCATGCGCAGACGTGGTGGGGCAACGTCGACAAGAATCTCGATCAGGCCGTGTTGTATCCGAAGACGAAGGTCACGCCCGGCGGGCTAACCGATCGTTACCTCTCCGACTACCCCAACGTGTTCGGAGATCTCTCGGCCGGCTCGGGGCAAAACTCGCTCACCCGCGATGAAGAGCAGGCTCGCGGATTCCTCGATCGGCACCAAGACAAGCTGCTCTACGGCAGTGATTGCAGCGACGCGTTCGGGGAGGGCGAGAAGTGCATCGGTACTAATACGCTGTCGGTCCTACGCCGACTCGCGCCGAATGAGGCGGCTTTGCGCAAGATACTGCACGACAACGCCAAGCGCGTCATGCGCGTGTAACCGGCGAATCTCCCGCGGCTTGTGTGGCTCGGAGCGCCATGTTGTTCGCCTACAACCGCTCGCGCCAGGCCCGACGCGTTGCTTCCATGGTGTTGGTCAGCGACTCGCGCGGCAAGCTTGTGATTATCGGATTGACGATCCAGCCCAGTCCAGCGGGCGGCTTGCGCGACAGTGAGATCGCGCGACATTCGACCACCACGCCTTCTTCCGTCTGTTCGAAACGCCAATAGACGTTCATGCGCCAGAGGAAACCATTGTCCTTTCCGACGGGCTTCAGCTCTTCATTGGCGCCTCCCGCGTTCTTGACCTCCGCAACCCGCACGCTCTCGGAGCGCATGCGGCGGCGCGTCTCTGAAACCTGCTCGACTACGACTTCGTGCTCCGTCTCAAGCGTCGCCGTCAAGACTTTCTTCTTCACCAGCCGTAAGCGCACATGCAGCCGATCGCCGTCCTCGGAGAGAATCTCGGAGTCGACGACCTCAGGCGCGAAGATCTTGTCGTGATTTTCGTAATCACGAATGATGGCGACGAGGTCGTCGACGTGGGCGTCAGGTAGTAACGCGGCGCCGATCCAGTCGTGAACCATGCCGCCCTTCAGCTCGCGATCTTGTTCTCGGCCAAGTTCAGCGACTACCACCTCGCCGGATCGCAACCGTGCCGCCTGGGCGGGGTCGTCGGCCGCCCATAGGAAAACGTCTCGCTTCTCTCGCTCCGCGGCGACTTGCTCAGCGGAGGAGACATAGTCGTCCCAGTTGCGAATCGTCTCGTCGGTGAGGACGACGGCCGCAAGCGGACGCACGAGGATTATCAAAAGAAACAGGGGAAGAAATCGCATAAATCGGGGAGCCTCTATCCAATAGACTCGCCGAAACGAAGGTTCGTTTCCTCGCGACAGCCTGAGACGCAACCTTGGATCGGCGGCGTGGACCCGATCCTTTCAACGCGACAGTTGCTAGATCCCCGTCGAAGGGCGGCTCACAAGCGAAAGAAACTCTTCTCGGGTCTTCGTGTTCTCGCGGAACTCACCGAGCATCGTGCTGGTGATCGCCGACGAGTGCTGCTTCTCAACGCCCCGCATCATCATGCACAAGTGGCGCGCCTCGCAGACGACCCCGACGCCGCGTGGTTGGATGGCCTCTTGAATCGTGTTAGCGATCTGGCTTGTAAGGCGCTCTTGCACCTGGAAGCGGCGCGCGAACATGTCCACTAGTCGGGCCATCTTGCTCAGCCCGATTACTTTGTTGCTCGGGATGTAGGCCACGTGAACCTTACCGAAAAAGGGCAGCAAGTGATGTTCGCAGAGACTGAACATCTCGATGTCCTTGACGATGACCATCTCGTCGTAGCTAACGTCGAAGAGCGCTCCGTTGAGCACCTCCTCAACCTTCATGTGGTAGCCCGCGGTGAGATCTTCGAAGGCGCCGGCGACGCGTTGCGGGGTGCGGAGCAAACCGTCGCGCGCAGGGTTCTCGCCCAACTCGACGATCATCTCGCGGACCAGTTCAGTGATACGCGGGGAAGCCTCGTCGGCGCCTTCGCCGCTAAGCTCATGCAAGGAATGCGGCATGCTCATCAGTCTTTGTCATCGAACGCCAGCTCGAAGAAGTTACGTGGAGTCTCCACAATCCGGACCCGGCTCAAGCGCGCCCTGGCGTCCGGGAAAAGCGTGTTCCAACCTTCCTGAAGCCATCCGGCTATGACTACCGCCAGATTTTCGGTCGAGGCCGTCTTGTCTGAAAACTCCGGCAAGAGATTCATGTTCACGTGCGAGATCTTGGAAAGAACGGCGTCGTTCGCTAGCCGATCAAGCTCGGCGCGATCGAAGCATAGCCCGCTGGCGGGATCGGCGGCGCCTTCGACGCTGAGCTCGAGCGTGTAGTTGTGTCCGTGCCCGTAAGGGTAGTTGCACTTGCCGAACGTCTCTCGATTGCGCTCATCGCTCCAGGCGTCGACATGCAGCCGATGCGAGGCCGAGAAACGATAGATCTTGGTGAGTCGCAGCATCTCGCGAGGCTACTCGCCGCCGTCGTAGTCGACATAGAGATCGGGCGTTTCATAGAGCCGAATCGACTCCAAACGCCGGTTCTCGCCCCGCACTTGAGGTTCGATCTTGCGCCAAATCTCGCGCGCCATGTTCTCCGGAGTCGGCACGATACGGTCGAAGGGCGGAGCCTCGTGGTTCAAGAAGCGGTGGTCGTAGGGCTCCATCACCTCGCGGTTGATAATCTCTTTGAGCGTCTTGAGATCCATCACCATGCCGTCGACCGGATCGGGCTCGCCGCCGACGGTGACCTCGATCACGAAGTTGTGCCCGTGGCCGCAAGGCCGGCTCTCAACCCCGTAGACGCGCTCGTTTTCTTCAGGCGTCCACTCGGGGTTGGAGAGGAAGTGCGAGGCGGCGAAATCAGCTTTTCGAGTGATGCGAACCATTGCTATCGGACCCCCAAGAGGGCTAAATTAAGGGTCGAAGCTCATTATGGCACGCTCCTCGAAAGAACTAGTCGTCTTCGCACTCGCCGCTGTCTTAGCGACTACGCTGCTCTTTCGCGTCTCGAATTACTTCATCGTCTACAACGTGCAAGTGGGCGACCGAGCGCCCGGCTTCGACCTCACCGAGAGCGTTGACGGCAGCGGCTTCGGCCTCGACGACTACCGCGGCAAATGGGTGCTGCTCAACTTCTGGGCCACTTGGTGTCCGCCTTGCGTCGAAGAGATGCCGTCGCTCAACAGCCTCTACGAGTCGATGCGCGAGCGCGGCTTTGTGGTATTGGCGGTCAGCATCGACGAAGACCTCGATCAGTATCGGCAGTTCCTCAACCAAGCGAACGTCACCTTCCCGACTGTGCGCGATCCCGAGCGCAGCGTCGCCGCGCGCTACGGGACGTTCAAGTATCCCGAGAGCTACCTGATCAGCCCCGACGGCGTGGTGAAGCGCAAGTACGTCGGCGCCGAAAACTGGCGCCGTCCCGAGATCGTGAACTATCTCGACTCGCTGCTCTAGGGACGATGCTTCAAGCCGCCGTTTCTGCCTCGACCACATCCAAGAAAGCCTGGGCGGCGTGCGAGAGTCGGCGTTGCGCCGGATAGACCAGCCGTATCTTTCGCTCAAGCTTTAGCTCACCGACCTTCACTTCGCGCAACTGCCCGGCGGCGATCTCTTCGTGCACGCACATCCGCGGCAAGAAGGCCACGCCAAGATTGCGTTGCACGAGCTTGCGAATCGTCTCGATAGTCGGCATCTCGATGCCCATGTTGAGCTGCACCCGATGCTTGCGAAAGGCCTCGATCACCTTGTCGCGATAAGGCGAGACGACGTTGTGCGCAATGAAGGTCTCCATGCCGAGATCGGTGATGCTGACTCTTCCTCGGTCGGCGAAGCGATGCTTCGGCGAGACGACGAACGCCAGTGCGTCGGTGTAGATGTTGCGGACAGCCAACTTCTCCTCGCCGGGGTCGTAGCTGATTGCTCCCATCTCGAGCGAGCCGCGCAGCACCTGCTCGGGAATCCGGCTCGAGAGGCTGCGGCGAGTTTCTACTTTAACGCCGGGGTACTGGCGCCGATAGTTCTCGATATGGGCCAGAAGGTAAAGCGCCGCCGACTCGTTGGCGCCGATCAAAAGTCTGCCGGTTCGCAGATCGAGCAACTCCGTCAGCGCCGTCCGCAGCTCTTGATCGAGCCCGTCGAAACGCTCAGCGTGCTCAAGCACCACACGGCCGGCGTCGGTCAGCATGACGCTCTTCGACGAACGATCAACCAGCATCACGCCGAGCTCGGCCTCGAGCCGCTTCAGCGCCAGCGAGACGGCAGGTTGGGTACGTCCCAAGGCGCGGCCGGCGCGCGAAAAGCTGCCCTCCCGAGCGATCGTGCTGAACGTCTCAAGTAGCGCTAGGTCCATGGAAGAAAGAATAACATTTTTTCATTCGATTAGAAAATCACATGTTTCAGAAAAACATAATAAATTGGCATTATCGATTGGAAGCTGCTTAACTGAGACGAGGGAGAGGTCCTAATGCCGGAACGCGTATTCATCTTCGACACAACCTTACGGGACGGCGAACAGTCGCCCGGCTGCAGCATGACTCGGGCGGAAAAGCTCGTGATGGCGCGCAAGCTGGTTGATCTTGGAGCCGACATCATCGAAGCGGGCTTCCCGATCGCCTCGGAGGGCGACTTTGATTCCGTGCGTGCGGTGGGAGCGGAGTTCCCGGAAGCGCGGGTAGCCGGGCTGGCGCGGGCAGTCCCGATGGACATCGAGCGTTGCGCGCAGGCGCTCGACGGGCTCAAACGCCCGCGCATTCATTGCTTCATCGCCACCAGCGAGATCCATCTCAAGTACAAGTTCAACAAGACCCAAGAGCAGATCCTCGAAGAGGCCGTGAAGGCGGTCGAGTTGGCGAAGAAGTACGTGGACGACGTGGAGTTCTCCGCCGAAGACGCGACGCGTACCGAGATCGGTTACCTCCGACGCATCTCACAGGCCGCCGTCGACGCAGGCGCGACAACGATCAACATCCCCGATACGGTCGGGTACCGCATCCCGGCGGACTACTCCGAGATGATCGCGGCAGTGGTCGAGGCGGTCGGAGAGCGGGCGATCGTCAGCGTCCACACGCACGACGATTTGGGCTTGGCGACGGCGAACGCGATGGCGGCGCTTGACGCCGGGGCGCGGCAGATCGAATGCGCCATGAACGGCATCGGCGAGCGGGCCGGCAACTGCTCACTCGAGGAAGTCGCGGTGATCATGAAGGTGCGCGAGGACCGCGTCCCCTACTACACGAACATCAACACCGAGAAGATCTTTGACGCCTCACAGACCCTCGCGGGGATGATTACTTTTGGGCCGCAGCCGAACAAGGCGATTGTCGGGCGCAACGCCTTCGCCCACGAGGCAGGCATTCACCAGGACGGCTACCTCAAGCACCGTTCGACCTACGAGATCATGGAACCTTCCTCGGTGGGCGTGCCGGCCTCGAAGCTGGTGCTCGGCAAGCACAGCGGCCGCCACGCGCTGCACGAGCGCATTGTCGACTTGGGCTTCGGCAACCTCGGCAAGGAAGACACGATGAGGATCTACAAGGCGTTTACCAGCCTGGCCGATACTCGCAAGGGCTTGCTTGACGAGGATATCGAGAAGTTGATCGAGGAGCTGGGATATTCGAAGGTTGGGGAAGAAGCGCCGGTTTCTTAGCGACCTGGGCGGCGGTTCATACACTCAACCGCGCCCTATCGGGCGCGCCTCCATTTCGGTTAGCCCGCTAGGCGTACGAGCTGGCGCCCTCCCTGTTCTTCGCTTCGCGCTCGGCCGCGATCCGCGTTGCGTAGCCGCTTACGCGATAGGCCGCTAGCGGATCTTCCGCCAGACCGCGCGCCTTGCGCCAGTCGGCGATCACTCCTCGGACGTCTTCCGCGAAGGCCGCCTTCAGCGTCTCTTCGGCATCGATCAGTTCAGCGCGGTTTTGCAGATCGTCTAGCCGCTCGTGATCGACTAGCGCTGCCTTGGCGTAGAGTTGCTGGGCCATCGCGACCGTCTGAATCATCTCTTCGATTTTCGGTTTTAGATTGTGGCTCTGGTCGACCATGTAGGCGATGTCGGGCTCGCGGCCCGCTTGCCAAGCCCACATGCGAATCTCGTGGAAGATACGAAAGACCTGGTAGGGGTCAATCGAGCCAATGGTCAAATCGTCGTCGGCGTAGCGGCGGTCGTTGAAGTGGAAGCCGCCCAGCATGTCTTCGTCAAGCAGCCACGCGACAATCTGTTCGATGTTCTGCGCCTGGTAGTGGTGGCCAGTATCGACGAGCACCCTCGATTTTGGCCCGGCGGAGCGCGCCAACAACAACGCCATCCCCCAGTCGGCGACATCCGTGTGATAGAACGCCGGCTCGAAGGGTTTGTACTCGACTAGCAGGCGCTGGCCGTCGCCGAGCGCGCCATGTACGGCGCGAAGGCCCTCTTCGAACCATCGTTTGCGGGCGCGTATGTTGGCCGTGCCGGGATAGTTCGAGCCGTCGGCGAACCAGGGCGTGATATCGCGCGAGCCGGTGCGTCCGGCGATTCGTACGCACTCGAGGATGTGGTCGAGTGCCCTGCGGCGCACGGTCGGGTCGGGGGCGCCGAGCGAGCCGTGTTTATACTCCTGCTCCTGGAAGACGTTGGGACTGATCGAACCGACCCGGACGCCTTCGCGAGTCGCCGCAGCGACAACGGCTTCGGCGTCGCCCTCGCCTCCGGGCAGATCCCAGAGCGCGTGCAAGGCCACTGTCGGCGCGCTGCCGGTGTGGCGATGGACCTGGCCGGCATCGGCGAGCTTCTCTTCGATCGTCGAGGCGGCGGTCGGGTCGAGGAACTTGCCGAAGCGGGTCCCAGTCTGCGCGAACGCCCAGGACGGCAACTCAATGGCAAATTCGTCGAGGGCGCGATGAACGATTTCTTGCTGTGCGGAGCTAAGCGACATTCGGCTCGGAGAATAACATAGCGTCCGGACTCGTTGCCTCCGGCGCTCGTTGTGCGAGCGGGAGATTTGTCGCTAGACTTTGAACGCTGAAGGGCGACTGGAGCCGTTCCGCAAGGGAGACAGATGAATGTTCACAAATCGGATCCGTCGGTAGTTTTGGCGGCTGCGCTCTCGGCAATCTTGTTAGGAGGTTGCGGCGGCGCTGCTTCGGACGCGGCAGCGATTCGTCTCGTCGATCGATTCGACCGCGAGACCGTGGAAGGGGCGCCGGCCGCCGCGGTGGAACTCAAGGCGATGTGGGATTTCTCGAGCGGCGACGGCTCCGAGGATCCGCTGCTCGGCTGGAAGGCGGGAACCGGAGTGCGGGGACTGACGGTGAGCGACGGCCGGCTCCGCGGCACAGCGACGACGGCTTTCCCGATCCTCTACGTTCCGGTTCCGGAGGCGGTGGACGACCGCGACGTGTTCGATTCGGTTGAGATCCGCATCCGGGTGAGCACGGGCGCGGGTATGGCCGCATCCGGAGGTCCGGCCGACGCGAACTTCGAGCAGCTTACCCAAGGGCTTCCCTGGCCGATGCAATCTCCGCTTCAGGCCGGAGACTCGTTCCAGAATTTGACGTTGCGGCCGCAGCAGACGCTTGGAATGGAGGCCGAAGCGCTGATGATAAAGCCCGTCGACGAGGTGGGCGCGACCTTCGAGATCGAGTCGATTCGCGCGGTCTCGCAGCGCGAGCGCCGAGCTTCGATCCCGTCCGGCGTCGGCTGGCAAGGCCTAGGCAATATTTTTCACGAAGCGATCGTATCGCGCTCGCCGGAGACGTTTACCGTCGATGTCGACATACCGTCAAACGCCTGGCTCGACCTTAGCCTCGGAACGGTCGAGGAAGCCACAGTCACATTTCGGCTGGCTGCGGTGTCGGGCGAAGACGAAGAAGTCCTACTCGAACGCACATTGACTACGCCCCACCGCTGGGAGCCGACGCCGGTCGACCTCTCTGCGCGGACCGGAACGACGAAGCTGCGCTTTTCGCTCGACGTTCCCGAGGAGCGAATCGTTGGATTTTGGGGCAGCCCAGTGATCCGCGTTCACGACGCTCGGCCAACCGTCGAGCGACCGGCCGCCGAGAGCCTCGGCGTAGCGGCGCCTCCGCGCGGCGTGATCCTGATGATGTGTGACACGCTGCGCAAGGACCACCTCAGCATGTACGGTCACGAGCGCGACACCGCCCCTTACTTGGCGCGCATGGCATCGGAGGGGGCACTGTTCCTGGACAACGTCTCACAAGCGACCTGGACCAAGGTTTCGACGCCGTCGATCATGACCTCGCTCCACCCCACCTCGCACGGCGTGCTCGACTTTCCAGATCGCTTGCCGGCAGCGGCCGACACTCTGGCGGAGGTCTATCGTTCGGCAGGATACGCGACGGTCTCTTACTCGTCGGTGTTGTTCACCGGCAAGTTCACGAACCTGCACCAGGGATTCGAGGAACTGCACGAGGGCACTTCCACCTCCGACCCGGATTACAGCGCCAAGACGGCACGCGAATACGTGGATCGCGCCGCGGACTGGATCGAGCGCCATGCGGACACGCCGTTTTTCATGTTTTTGCACGTGTTTGATCCGCACGATCCCTTCGAGCCGCGCGCACCCTACAACACGATGTGGGGAGACCTGTCGGGCAAGGAGAAGCACGAAGAAGAGCTCACCGAGATGCGCAAGATCATCAAGGATCCTTTGAGAAACAACTTCGGTATGCCTTCTCGGGAAGAGATGATCAAGAGCGGCGTCGACCCCGAAGAGTATGTCGGCTTCGACAAAGATTTGTACGACGGCTCGATTCGCGGCATGGACTCCGAGGTCGCCCGCCTTATCGAGCGCCTGCGTGAGCTTGGCATTGAGCGAGACGTTCAGTTCGCGTTCATCTCCGACCATGGCGAGGAATTCATAGAACACGGATACATGTTCCACGGACAAACGGTCTACGGCGAATTGGCGGGAGTGCCGCTGATGCTCTACCGGCCCGGGGTGATTCCTGAAGGGGTCGAGATCGCTGAGACAGTGCGGAGCATCGATCTTATGCCGACGCTGCTCGACTTGAGCGGCTTGGCTGCGCCTGAAAATACGCAAGGACAGAGCCTCGTCCCGCTGCTGGCGGCGGCGCGCGACGTGCCGGCCGGCGCGTCGTTGGCGGAATTCGCGGAGCCGCTGGGGTGGACGCCGCAACCCGCCGTCACCCAGAAGGCCAAAGTCGAAGGGACGTTTAGCCCGCCGCCGCAAGACACCGAATCCTACGGAATCGTCTTCGACGGTTGGAAGCTCGTTCACAACGTCGTGCGGCACGACGGCACGACCGAGTTTGAGCTTTTCGATCATGCCGCGGATCCGCTCGATCTGAACAATGTCGCCGAGCAACACGCCGACGTCGTTGAGAGCCTCAAAGCGCGGCTGGCGGAGTGGAGCGAGATGGTCGAGGAAGGCAAACTGCCGAAAGACGATGCAGTGGCCGAGGGGCTCGACGCCGAGGAGTTGGAGCGGCTGCGGAGCCTGGGGTACGTCCAGTAGGCGGCCGTTGCGTTCAGCGCGTCAGCGGATCTTCGACCTCGGGCGGCGTCGCTTCGATCAGACGTCCGAGCTCGGGCTCGAGCTCTTCGATGCGCTGCTTCATCTCCCAGGCCACGCGGCGGTAGGAGATGTGTCCCTTGACGCCGGAGCGTACGCGGGCGATGTACTCGGCCTCGGCGAAATCCATCTTGTAGAGCGAGCGGCAACGGGTTGCGAACGGCATCAGGTAGTGCGACGCCCCAACCGACGTCTTTGCGATCTGAGCGCGCGCCGCCGATGCCGCTTCGATCGCCGGCGTGTAGTCGGAACTTAGCCCGGCCTCGCCGATCAGTTCGGGCGTTTCGTAGCCGAGTGCATCCGTGTACGCCTGCAGGTACTGTTGGCAACGACGATGGCGGTGCATATCGCGGTACGCGCCTATGTCAGCGACGACGTCGAAGACATAGCCGTAGCCGGAGCGAAAGGAACGCGCGAATTCATCGCGGCGCTCGCGACCCTCAAGCGCAACCTCAACGACCTCGAGCTTGCGAGCTCGGCTCCAGGCGCTGACCTCGTCGTGGATCACCCGGAAAGGCGAGCCCGTAGCCGAGTAGATCAGAGTCGCGACGATCTCATCGAGCGGGTCCGTCGGACGGATCAAGTCCACGTCGGGAAGATCAGCCGTCACAGGAAACGAAACGTTTTCGGCCGCCCACCGGCGCATGCGCTCTCGGGAGGCTCGGGCCGTCTCGTCGGGATCGGCGTACTTGGCGAGCGTCGGCGCGATCGGCTCCGATGCCTGCGACGGATCCCAAACGCAAGTCGGCGGCGCAGCGCAGGCCCCGTGCATCTCCTTAGCGATGTCGCGGATCTCGGCGTAGTCGGAGGCTCCAAGTCGGCTCATCTGCTTTTCGAGCGTGCGAATGCTCGTCACCTGACCGATGTTGGTCGGAACGCCGAGAAAGAGCAGATAGCGCGCTCCGTCGAAGGCGCGGGCGGCGATCGTACGCCTGTAGCCGCCCTGCTTCATCGAATCGGGCCGAGGGTGCTTCTGGGCCAGATAGTCCTTGAGCTTCGCGTGCAGCGACAAGTAGCTCTCAATCAGCGATCGCGAGGCTGCTTCATAAGCCGCCCGATCCACCGGCGAGACTAGCTCGGGCGGAACGATCGCGCCGGCTTTTGAAAAATCCTGATAGCGGGTGGACTTGGCCTGCCCGTCCCAGAGCTGCTCGTCCTCGATCTCGATCGCGGCCAGCTCCGAGACTCCCTCAAAACAAAAAATGCAATGGCCCAGGTCGGCGATCGAGGCGTGCCCGTACTGGAAGTAGAAACTGTCGAGGAACTTCTCGGAGCTGTGGGAGCGAACCCAATCGAGGCTGTCGACGACCGAATCGGCCGAACGGCTGTAGCGCGCCAACGCATAGGCGCTTTTTTCGGGAGGCGTCGGAGCAACGACGACCACGCGCCGAGACGTTGGCTGAGGCTCAAAGTCCGAGGACATAGACGCCGATCTTACCAAGGCCGATCAGACGCTCACCACCGGGCAAGCCGACTCGCGAACAAACTCGTAGGCGTCACCGCCGCCGAGACCTCGACGAAAGCTCCGTCCGACGACCAGCAAGTCGCAGTTTTCCTCCTTAACGAGCTCGCACACGTAGCGGGTCGGATCCCCTCCGCCCACGTGCACGGTTGCTTTGGCGCCGGTCTCGAGCAGCAGCTTGTCAACATGCTCGCGAGCGGCCCGCCGCACAAGTTCTGCGGTATCGGGCGGGAGCCACTCAGGATCGGCAAGCGCCAGCGACGGCGGGGTATGCACAACCAGCAGCTCCGCCTCCCAACTCGAGGCGAATTCGGCGGCCCAGCGCAGTACCTTCTCACTGTGCGCCGGCTCTCGAAGGCCGACCGCGCAAGCGATCTTCTTGTAGCCGCCTTTGATGAACGGCGTTTCGTCGCCCAGATGGACGCCCGTCAATACGGGCTGGTCGGCGTCGTGCAAAGTCTTCGCCGTGGTCGAACCGAGCAGCATGCGGCGAAATAGTCCGCGGCCATGCGTCGGCATGACGATCAAGCCGACCTCCCGCTCGTCGGCCAGGCGGGCGATACTCTCGGCCGGGTCGCCGGAGAGGAGCACGGTCTCGACCGAGGCCGCCAATCCAAGCTTGCCGGCCTCCGTCTTCAGCCTGCTGTCAAGAGATTCACGCCACGCCTCGGCTGAGCGAGGACCTGATCCCCACGGCGTCTCGGAAAAGGCTCGGTACTCCGTGGGCGGCTCGGGAGCGACGTGCGCCAGCAGCACCCCGGCGTGGAAGTGAATGGCGAGGGCCTCCGAGTATCGCGCCGCCGCCCCGCAATGGTCCGAAAAATCAGTGGGAACGAGAATGTGTTTGATTTTGAGCATGGCTCCCGCGAAATAAGATTGCACGTCGGGCGCCGTTCTAACCGGGGCCTGGGGAAGCGTCATGCAAAGCGAGGATCCGCCGCCGTCCACGGGCGGCAAAATGCCGAGCGAGGCGCAAGGCTATTTTGTGGCTTGCAGACTCGAAGGCCGAAAGAGATCTAGCCCTGATCTGAGGGAAGGATGCCCTCGCGCCGGCGGGCGCTCCTCCCGACCTAGTCTTACGCGGGGTTGCGCTCTAAGCTGCGTCGGCGACGCGGCGCGGACGGCGCATGCGACGGCTTCCACCCGCCTGGGCGGCGAGCTCGGCCAGCACCTTGGCGTCTCCAGGGCCGAGATCGACTCTAGGCCCGTTCGCCGAACTCGACAGCGCGCGGTCGGCTGCCTCCACCAGCTTGATGTGCGGCGACTGGACGGCCGCCTCCAGACCTGCAATCATCGTGTCGAGCCACCTCTTCTTGCTGTGAAGCTCTTTGAGTAGATGATTGATATTGCCACGGTCGGTTCGATTTTCCAAGATCTTCTCCTGCGGTTCAAACTACAATCGCTCACAGTGAGCTCTTACAACGAAACTCATTACGTCGCACCCCAAAATGGCGATTGAGTTCCGCGACGGAACGCAGTCAACCTTAGTCTACGTCGGGCATTTTGGCGTCGGAATAAAGATTGAGTAAAAGGCCGATCACCCGTTAAAGGGTCCCAACCAACAGTAGTTAGTGATCCGCTATGCCCGTAACGTCCGAAGCGGGGCCAAAAAGGCCGCCCCGCCAACGCGTAGAGTGAAGCACACGGCACGACGGCTACAATGGGCGCATGAGTCTTTCGCAGCGCATCGCACTTCTCGGAGCCGGCAACCTTGGCGGAGCTCTAATCCAAGGGCTGCTTGACGCGGGGACCAGCTCTCCGGATCGGCTGGCGATCGCCGACGCCTCGGCAAGCCGAGTCGAGGAGCTGCGCGGGAGGCACGGATTGTCGCTTGCCGCGACCAACAATCGCGAAGCTGCCGCCACGGCCGACGTAATCGTGATCGCGGTCAAGCCGCACATCGTGGCGGACGTCGTCTCGGACCTGGCCGAGGATCTGCGCCCCGGTCAATTGCTGATCTCGTTTGCCGCGGCGGTCCCTTTGCGGCGGATCGAGGCAGGCTTGAACGGACCAGCGCCGGTGATTCGCGCCATGCCGAACATCGCCATGACAGCGCACGCTTCCGCCACCGCGTTATGCGGCAATGATGAAGCAAGCCAAGATCACATGTCCCTGGCGGCGGAGATTTTTGGATCAGTCGGCGAAACGGTCTTCGTTTCCGAAGATCAGATGCATGCGGTCACCGGGCTCTCAGGCAGCGGTCCCGCCTACGTCTTCACGATGATCGAGGCGCTTGCCGCGGGCGGAATCAGGATGGGACTGCCGGCCGCCGTCGCTCGACGATTGGCCGGGCAGACCCTTTTCGGCGCAGCGAAAATGGCGCTGGGCTCCGACAGCCATCCGGCTGAGCTGCGCGACATGGTGACGACGCCGGGCGGCACGACGATCGCCGGGCTGCACGAGATGGAGCTGCAAGGCGTGCGGGGGGCGCTCGCCTCCGCTGTTGAGGCCGCCACGGAGCGATCGCGGGAGCTGGCGGCGATGCTTGATGAAGAGGTTGACTGACGCGGGCCGATGGCCGTCGCCCACCCTCGTTGCGGGCTACGGCTGCTGCGAACTGCGAGCGAGAATGAGCGACGCGATGTGTGCTATCGAGGCGGCAGTTGAGTGCCGTTTTGAGTCCGCGCACCCCACCGCTTACTCGCGTGCGCGGCTCGCGGCAGAAGTTTTCTCATAGAGGCTCAGTTTGAGCTGGTGGTAGAAGTCCGCATCCAACTGACTCTTTAGCTGAAAGCGGAAGATGCGAACTCCGGCTTCTCGGGCGTGAATCTCGAGGGCGTAGGGTTCGGCCGACCAAATCGAATCGACGTCACGCTCGGTCAACCACTCTCTCGCGTGGTGTTTGTCGTCGGTTTTATAGAAGACTTTCGAGTCTGAAAAGAACAGCGTTCCCTCGCAACCTCCGAGGCGGTGCAGGTGCTTGACCGGGACTTCGTAGCTCGACTTCGACGGCGCAGAAAACTCACGGTTCGAGATCGGCTTGCCGATTTCGCCGGCAATCCGCTCCAGCTCCTGCTCGCTTAGCTCGCCGGCGGTGATCATGAATCGGAAGCGCCGGTCGCGGCCAAATTGCAGCGCAGCGTCTTCATAACTGAGCAAGACGAACTCGTTGGCGGCGATGCGATTGAAATATTGAACGTCGACAAAAGCCCAACTCCGGCTGTTCTTTTCCTTTATTGCGTGAAACTCGATCGCGTCGTCGGTGACGCGAATCTCGCCTCGGCCGTCGGTGCGGAGCGTTCTCTTGTGAACGACTTCGAAGCTCGTTTCGGCCAGGGAGAACGGAGCGAAGCACAGTAGGAACAGTAGGATTCGAATGGTCATGACGCCTCCTCGATCTCATGAAAACGGTGAAATGGCTCGCCCCTTGGCAGCCCGCAGCCTCGCCACAGGTAGTAGACGACAGGCAGAATCACGAGGACGGTAAAGCCCGAGGTCAGGATGCCGCCGACGAGCGGCGTTGCGATGCGCTTCATTACGTCCGCGCCGGTCCCGGTGCTCCACATGATCGGCAGCAGGCCGATCACGTCGGTCGCTACCGTCATCACAATCGGGCGCACGCGCTGAACCGAGCCGCGATAGATGGCCTGAACTAGAGCGTTTCGATCGGCAATTAAGCCCCTAGCCATCGAGTCTTCGTAGGACTGATCCAAATAGAGCAGCAAAACGATCGCCGTCTCAGCGTAGAGACCCGCCAGCGCGATGACTCCTACCCACACCGCTACGCTCAGGTTGTATTCGAGCGCCCAGAGCAGCCAGACCGCGCCGATCGTCGCGAACGGCACGCCGAGCATCACCAGCCCGGTCTCGACGGCCGAGCCCGTACTCAAGTAGATGATCACGAAGATCAAGATCAGCGTGACGGGAATGACGTAGAGCAGCCGTTGCTGAGCGCGCTGCATGTACTCGTACTGGCCGCTCCAGGCGATCGTGTAGCCGGGCGGAATCTGGACGCGCTCGGCGACGGCGGTGCGGGCGCGTTCGACGTAGGTGCCGACGTCGATATTGCGAATGTCGACGTAGATCCAAGCATTCGGCTTGGCGTTCTCGCTCTTAATGCCGGGCGGCCCCACTTCGTAGCGCAGCTCGGCCAGCTCGCCGAGCGGGATTTGAGCGCTGCCGGGCGTCGGCACAAGCACGGCGCGCAAGCCTGGCAGATCGTCGCGCAGCTCGCGGGCGTACCGGAGGTTGACTGGGTAGCGTTCGAGCCCCTCGACGGTTGTGGTGATGTTCATGCCGCCGATCGCTGTTTGGATGACCTCTTGCACTTGGCCCACGGTCAGCCCGTAGCGCGCGATGGCGCGGCGGTCGATCTTGAAGTCGAGATAGTTTCCGCCCATCACGCGTTCGGCGTAGACGCTCAGAGTGCCTGGAACGTCGCGAATCGCGGCCTCGACCTCTTTGGCGATTCGCTCGAGCTCGGAGAGATCCGGGCCGCCGACCTTAATGCCGACCGGCGTTTTGATTCCGGTGGAGAGCATGTCGATGCGGGTCTTGATCGGCATCGTCCAGGCGTTGGTGAGGCCGGGGATCTGGATGGCGGCATTCATCTCGTCGGCGAGCTTTTCGGGAGTCATGCCCTCGCGCCACTCGCTCTCGGGCTTGAGCATGATGGTGGTCTCGATCATCGACAGCGGCGCGGGATCGGTTGCAGTTTCGGCGCGGCCGATCTTGCCGAAGACGTGATGCACTTCGGGGAACGTCTTGATGATCTTGTCGGTCTGTTGCAGGATCTCGCGAGCTTTGGTGATCGAGACGCCCGGCAGAGTCGTCGGCATGTAGAGCAAGTCGCCCTCCCACAAAGGCGGCATGAACTCGGAGCCGAGTTGCGAGTAGGGGATCACAGTCACCGCAAGCAACATCAGCATCAAGAGCAGAGCCGGCCAACGCAGCAAGAACACGACTTGCAGCACGGGACGATAGAGGAACACCAGCAGCCGGCTCATCGGATTGCGCTCTTCGGGACGGATCCTGCCGCGCACCCAGTAGCCGACCAACACCGGCACAAGCGTGATCGCGAGGAAAGCGGCGGCCGCCATCGAGTAAGTCTTGGTAAACGCCAGGGGCTTGAAGAGCCGCCCCTCTTGCGCCTCGAGCGTAAACACCGGGAGGAACGAGACCGTGATGACGAGCAGCGAAAAGAACAGCGACGGTCCAACCTCGCGCGACGATTCGGCGATGATGCGCCAATGCGGCTTTTTGCCGCGATCGCGCGCCAAGTGCTTGTGGGCGTTCTCGACCATCACGATGCCGGCGTCGACCATCGTGCCGATCGCCACCGCGATGCCGCCCAGCGACATGATGTTGATGTTGAGGCCTTGCAGATGAATCGCAATGAAGGCCATCAGTACGCCGACCGGCAAGGTCATGATCGCGACCAAGCCACTGCGGAAGTGCGCCAGGAACAGAATGCAGACGAGGGCGACGATGAGGAACTGCTGCAGCAGGGCGTCCTTCAAGCTCTCGACCGAGCGGTTGATCAACGCCGAACGATCGTAGGCGATTTCTATCTCGACGCCCTCGGGCAGTCCGGCCTTGACCTCCGCGAGCTTGGCCTTGACGTCGCCGATGACCCGCAGCGTGTCGGCGCCGTAGCGCACAACGACGATTCCGCCTACGGTTTCGCCCTCGCCGTTCCAGTCGGCCAGGCCACGGCGCATCTCCGGGCCCATCGCGACGCGCGCCACATCTTCGAGCAAGATAGGCGCGCCGTTCTGGCCGACGCCGAGCGCGATTGCACGTAGGTCGTCGAGCGATTCGAGGTAGCCGAGTCCGCGGATCATGAACTCTTTTTCAGCGACTTCGAGAAGCCGCCCGCCGACATCGGCGTTGCTCATCTTGACCGAGTTGCGGATCTTGGAGATGGGGATATCGTAGGCCCGCAGCTTATTGGGGTCGACAGTGATCTGATACTGCTTGACGAAGCCGCCGATGCTCGCCACTTCGGCTACTCCGGCCACGCTGGTGAGCTCGTACTTGAGGAACCAGTCTTGGATCGAACGCAGCTCGCCGAGGTCGTGTCGATCGGACTTGAGCGCGTACATGAAGGCCCAGCCGACGCCGGTCGCGTCGGGGCCGAGCGTCGGCGTTACCCCTTCGGGCAGTCGGCCGGAAACGTAGTTGAGGTACTCGAGCACGCGGCTACGCGCCCAGTACATGTCGGTTCCGTCCTCGAAGATGACGTAGACGAAGGAGAAGCCGAAGAACGAGTATCCGCGTACGACTTTCGCGAACGGCACGGCCAGCATCTGCGTCGTCAGCGGATAGGTGATCTGGTCTTCGACGATGCGAGGCGCCTGGCCCGGGTACTCGGTGTAGACGATTACTTGTACGTCGGAGAGATCCGGGATCGCGTCGAGCGGCGTGTTCGTGAGCGAGTACCAGCCGGCCGCGCAGACGGCGAGCGTCGCGAGAACCACCAGGAAGCGGTTGTTGATCGACCAATCGATGATCTTTTCCAACATGGCTCGATTCCTCGAAGCGTCGCTCAGTGTTGGTGCGCCGGCGCAGCCGCCGGTTCCCGATCGGCGGCTGCCTCTCTCTCGCCGAGCAACTGCCGGACAGCGGCCTTGAGGTTGCTCTCGGAGTCGATCAAGAACTGCGAAGAGACAACGACCGTCTCACCGGCTTCGATCCCCGAACGCACCTCTTGGTAACCGCCGCCTTCGGGGCCAAGCTCGACCTCGCGCGGCTCAAAAACGCCCTTCGATCGCTCTACCACGACCACGGCTCGTTCACCGCTGTGCAAGATCGCCTGCTGCGGGACCTTCACGGCGCGCGTCGCCGCGGGTGGACGGAACGTCACGTCGGCGTACATTTGCGGACGGAGCTTCATGTCGGAGTTGTCGATCTCGACGAAGGCTTTGAGCGTCCGTGTCTTCGGGTCGACGGCGTGATCGAAGAGGGCGACTCGTCCGCGCCAGGAGCGGCCGGGGAAGGCGCGAACCTCTATATGCGCCGACATATCCTCCCGCACGGATCGCAGGTCGTTCTCGTAGAGCTCGACCTCGGCCCACAGCTTCGAGTGGTCGGCCAGCTTGATCGGCGTCATCCCGGGCTGTAGGCGCATCCCGACAAGGGAATCGCCCATCTTGGCGACAATGTGGCCCGAAGCGGGCGAGTAGGCGGTCACGGTGCGGTTCGGCTTGCCGGATTGCTCGATCCGGCGGATCTGCTCGTCGTCGAAGTCCCAATAGAGCAGCCGCTCGCGTGAGGCCTCGAGTAAGGATCGGGCACGTTCGACCGCTTCGGGATAAGCCGAACCAGAAAGCCGCCTCACATAGTCGAGCGCCGCCAAGTATTCCTTTTGCGCTACGACGAGCTGAGGGCTGTAGATCTCGAACAGCGGCGCGCCGCGCTCGACGTGCTCGCCGACGTTGTTGAAATACGCCTTCTCGATCCAACCGTCGAACTTGACGTTGACCGAGACAACCGACTGCTCGTTGTGCGCCATCACGCCGATGGTGCGAATCTCGATCGGGATCGTGCCGCGCTCGACGACGGCGGTGCGCACGGCGAAGTTTTGTAGGAAGTTGGGATCGACGCGGACGCCGTCCTCAAGCGGCACGGACTCTTCGTAGACCGGGATCAGGTCCATCCCCATCGGCGACTTGCCAGGCTCGTCGGAGACGTAACTGGGGTCCATGGGGGCGCGCCAATAAAGGATCTTTTTGTCCGATTCAGCGGCCATTGCCGGTTCGCCGCCCATAGGCGTCAGACGCATGCCGCAGATCGGACAATTGCCGGGCTCTTCGGTGACTACGTGGGGATGCATGCCGCAGCTCCAGAGTTGTTTTTCAAGCTCAGTGGAAGGAGCGCCGTCGCCGGCGACTGCGCGCTCGCGCCCGACGAGATGATCGGCCCAAGCCCATCCGCCTGGATTCCAGACGACAAGTGCCGGTAGGGCGGCCCCAATCAGGAACGCTAGCCCCGCCGCCAATGCGGTCTTCCGAGTGTTCGTCATGGCGTCTCCTCCGGGAAAGCTGCGCCGACGGCTCGTTCCATCTCGGCGAGAGCTTTCATGTAGTCGCTTTGCAATTGGGCGAGACCGAGTCGTACGTCGAGCAGGACACGTTCGCTGTCGAGCAGTTCGACGGCGCCGATCGCGCCAGTCGCATAGGCGTCTTCGCTCGAGCGCAATGCCTGCTCGGCTTGGGCCACAAGAGTGGTTTCAAATAGCGCCATTTGACGCTTAATCGCCTCCATCCGAAAACCCGCCGAACGTATCGCCGCCTCGGCCTCGTTGACCTGCTCGCGATAGCGTTGCTTCGAAGCGATCAGCAGTTCGGAGGCTTCGAGCACTCCGGCGTCGTACTTGCGGCGAAAGATCGGCAGGTTCATGCCGACGGTGAGGTTGTAGATGTTCTTGCCGTTGCCGGACGGCGGGAACTCGCGGCCGAGCGGGTCGCGGCGGCCGAGCACGTTGACGAACCCGGCTCCGACGGTCACGTCTGGAAGGCGCTGCTTGCGCGCGAGATGAATGCGTTTTTCGTCGCCTTCGATCCGCAGGAAGGCGGCCAGGATCTCCGGCCGATTGCGTCTCGCCGAGTCAGCCAGTGTTGCGGCATCAACCCTGGCGGTGGGCGGCGAAGCGAGCGCCACAGGCGGCGTAGGCTCACCGGCGGGCCGGTCCGTCAAGAGGTTGAGAGCGACCTCAGCGTCGACTCGGCGCAGCCGCAGGGTCTCGATTCGATTGAGACCTCGTGTGATCTCGGCTTGCAGCTTGACCACGGCCTGTTGCAGGCCGATGCCCTGCGCGTAGCGCGCCTCGGCCAGCGTCTCGTAGTGGCGCAGCAGCTCTAGCTCTTGTTCGTTGAGCGCAACCGCCCGGTCGACGTAGGCGAGGTCGTAGTAGGCCAGTTTGACGCGGCGCACGGTCTCGGCCTTGTCGGCTTCATGCGCCGCCGCCATCACGGCGGCTTCCTTAGCGGCGAGTTTTTCTTGGTCGCTGAGCTTGCCGAACCACGGGAAGCGCTGCTGGATGGAGAGCCCGGTCGTCTGCGGTCCAACACGCGTCTCGGGCGTGCGCAAGTACTGCATGAGGCCGATCGTCGGATCGGGCAAAGCCGAGACTTGCGGCAGCCGCTGCAACGAAGCGCGATAGCGAGCGAACGACGATTGCACCGCAGGGTTGCGGTCAAGTGCGCGGCCTATGTACTCGGCCAATTGCTCGTCGTTGTTTGTCGAATAGGTTTGCGCATGGGCGCCCAATCCAATGAGGACGCCGAGCAACAATCGGAATCGCATTCCTCCACCTCCGTGACCCTTCTCGCCGGCGGGATCTGGCTCGACAAGACGTCAACCATCGGGGGCTCAAGCCCGAGGAACGAACCTGGGGTTGGCCCAGAGCGGACGGGAATAGGAGGAGCGTCTAGAGGAGCAACGCGGAGGCGAGAAGATAGAGGGGCGGCGAGGAGGAGTCTCGCGGCGTTTCTCGCTCAGCGTAGGAAGAGCCGCGGTCGGGCGCGGCTACCATCGGACTTAGCGACTCGGCTGTTTCGGCGGGTGAGCAATCGAATGAGTCTTCAGAATGATGCGCCAGCACCTTCGTGAAGGTCGCCGCGCAGAGGGTTCGGCAGCCGGCGCCTGTGTCGGCCTGGCCGTGACCATCTTGGCGCTCGCAACAGCTATGCGCGCTTTCGGCGAGTGCGGAGGCGAAGGCGCGGCAGGGTCCGACGGTGAGTACCGTGCCGAAGGCAAAAACGAGCAAACTCGTCAGCCACCGTCGCCCGATTTTTTCGTGCAGCGTCATCAATCCGTTTCTGTCTTTAGTGTATACCTCATGTTGAGAATGCAGGGGCGGTTCGCCGGAGTTTCGGACTCCCACTCTTCTTCTTGCGAACAGAGGGGCGAGCGCAAGGACTCGCCCCTACCTGACTCGATAGACTCGGCGGGGGCCTTCTCGCCAGATCTCTTCTAGGCCCCAGCGGTCCGGGTCGGCGTCGATGGGCGCCGCTAGCACGTTGTGGCCGCCAGCTCCGATCTCCGTTACGACGAAGCCGACTTTGCGTTCCCGCAGCGTGCGTCGCGCGAATTCGGTGAGTCTCTCGGGGGCAATCGTCGTTCTCGAAAGCTCGGTCAGCGGCTCGATCGTCTCCCACAATCCCTCAGAAGTTCGCACCTCGAAAGCGAATTGAGAGAAGTATTGCCCCCAAGGTTGCAGGATCTCCGCAGAATCGACCGGCGCCTCATCAGCGAAGATGACCTCGATCTGTTCGTCGCCTTCCAGCGTGCGCCAGGTGCGCCAAGTTGTGAGATCGTCGCCGTCAGTCAGTCGTTTGACGCTCCAGGGGGAGAGGCTCGTCGAAACCCTGCGTGGAAGGATTGGCTGACCGTCGACGAAAAAAGACAGTTCGGAGATCTCCCAGAACGAACCGTCGCTTTGGCCCGTCTGGCGGATGCGGAAGCCGGTGATTGGCCGCGAGGGCCAGTCCAGTCGGAGCAGGCGCGTGGGCTGGAAATTCCCTTCCGTCACCGCGTAGAACTCGCGCATGATCTCGGTGTTCATCGCCGAGGAGAAGCCGACCAGGATCTCTCCGGGGAAGTAACACTCCGGCAATGGTCCTAGTGAGAACACCCGCGATCCGACCGGCGCGAGCTTGGACAGCGCCTGCACTGTCGGGTAGCCGACAAGCCGCTGCCGCAGATAGAAGTACTCCTGCTCGAGACGCAGGGCCGAGCGCCAAGGAAAGCCCTCGATCACCCATGGGATCTGTTGGCGGCCATACAAGATGACCGCCGGCCAGCAAGAGACGGCGTGGAAGAGCGCGACGGCTGAGCCGGCAACGATCGCTGTCCGGCGAGAAAGACTCTCGATCGGCCAGGCAGCTAGGAGACCTAAGAACGCGGCGGCAGGGATCAAGAATCTTGTGCCGCGATTGTCGAGCCACGGCAGAGACGTGATGAAGGCGGCAAAGAAGAGAGGACGAGCCGCGGGGAATCGCCATGCGAACAGCGCCGCCGCGGGAGCGACGAGGAAGAGCGCGCCCAGGAGTCCGCCGAGGCGCTGGCCGTCGACGGTGACCTCGTAGGGCACGTTCCAGAAGTCGCTTCCGGCGAGCGGATCGCCTTCGTGGCGGTAGTCGCGTAGAAACTCGCGGTACTCCCGCTCCCACGAGACGGTCGCGTAGGGATTCGGAAAGAGTCGGTTGTAGAAGGGAGCTACAGGGTTACCGGCGGTGATCGTGTTCTTGGCAAGCCACGGCGCTGCCGGGAGAGCCGCCGCCAGGGCGAGAATGACGACAGCGCGCGTCGGGGAGGACGAACCTGTTTGGCGGCGCAGGGTGCGAAAGCCGATATAGATGAGCGCGGCTGCTGAAGCGTAGACTGCAGTGTATTTGACCGCGAATCCAAAACCGGCGAGCAGGCCCAGAAGCGGCAACCACTGATCCTCGTCGCTTTGCCGCCAGATTAGGATGCCGTACAGCAGCATGAACTGGAAGAAAGCCAGCAGCACATCGTTGTAGGCGGTGACGGCGTCCGTGCCGACCACAGAGGACACGCCGAAGAGTATTGCGCCGAGCCAACCGGCGCGCGGCGCTCCGAGTCGACGCCCGAGAGAGACAATGCCGGCGAGGGTCGCCAACAAGAAGCTGAGGTGAACGAGGGCGGGGGCGGAATGCCTTCCAAGAGCAAAGGCGAAGAGGTAGATCATCTCCGAGCCTTGCGAGAGAAATGCGTAGTAGCTCGACTCGATCGGGAGGAAGAAGCCGTGCTCGCGGTAGTAGCGGGCGACGAGGCCGAGGTGGTACCCGACGGCGTCCGGCGCTTGCTCGGGCGCTAGGGCGTGGATGAAGTACAGCGGCCCGTAGGCGAGTGAGACGAGCAACACCAGACGTCGCCAGCTCGTTTCCTCCGGACGTTCGGGGATAAGCCGGAACGGGTCTGGACGACGTCCCCAACGGATCCAACAAAACAATGCCGCAGCGAGGATCGCGACGACCGCGGCGTCGTAGACCAAACCCAGGGCGCAGAGAACAAAGCCCGCCGAGCTGAGGCAAACGGCTCCCGTTGCCTGGGAGAACAGTTTGGCCTCGGTCGCAGTGAGCTCGTTTAGAACGGCTGGGAAACGGCTCAGCAGGGTGCGGCCTAGCCAATACATGGCTAGGACGACCGCTAGAGCCCCGAGGAGAATTCCCGGAGTCTTGTGGAGAGCGTAGGCGAAATCCATCGCGGTTTCACCTTTGTACTACGCCGGCTTGACGCTCGGTCCTTCTCCGATGCGGTCAACGATCCTGCCGATTTGTGTCGCCTCAGCACAGCCGGCTTTGTGCAGGTCGTCGAGGCAGCGCCTTACCTGTCCGGCAGGGACGCTTGCCAGCAGCCCTCCTGCCGTCTGAGGATCGAAGAGTAAACCGTTCGGCGCTGTTCCCGCCAGACTCGCCTCGAAGCGGCGGTTCTCTGGGGCCAGGGTGCTTTCTACGCCCGCGGCGAGAACCTCGGCGGCGCCGTCTAGAGCGGGCAATCTCGAGACGTCGAGCGCGGCGTCGACACCGGAGGCTTCGAGGATCTCAATGAGGTGCCCGAGCAGTCCGAAACCGGTCACGTCGGTGCAGGCCGTCGCTCCATGACGCGAAAGGATCGCGGCCGCGTCTCGGTTCGAGACAAGCATTGAATCGACGGCGGCGGCGATCCAGCGGCCCTTGGTTAGCCCGCGCATACGGGCGGCAAAGAGCGCGCCGACGCCGAGCGGTTTGGTGAGCAGCAACACATCGCCCGGCATCGCGCCGCGTTTTGCCAACAAGCGGCCGGGGTCGGCGAAGCCCGTTGCGCTCAACCCGAAGGCGGTCTCTTCACCTTCGCTCGAGTGGCCTCCGACGAGCGCGGCCCCGGCTTCTCGCAACGCCTCGTTCGCTCCGGCAAGCAGCGCCGCGAGCTCGCCGCGGGTCTTGCGCGCAGAGCCGTAGCACACGACAGCGATCGCCAACGCGCTGTGCGGCTGTGCGCCCATCGCGTAGAGATCGCTCAGGGCGTGGTTGGCGGCGATGCGTCCAAAGACATAGGGGTCTTCGACGATCGCTCGGAAGAAGTCGACGGTTTCGACCAGCAGCTTGCCCTCGGGCGGGCGAATGACGGCGGCGTCGTCGGCGTCTCGCACTCCGACGAGAACGTCGTCGCGCTCGAGCGGCTCAATGCCGGCCAACGCCTCGCGCAGGGCCTCGGCAGGGATTTTCGAGCCGCAGCCGGCGCAGTGCATAGCCGTCGCCGCATCGGATCTACTGTCCTCCTCCGCGCCTTCCATTGCGGGGAGGTCGCCGTAGAGCGTCATGAAGCGGCGATCGATCCAGTCTTTCCAGCGCCACACCCAGGCGCCTTCTAACGACCAGCTTCCGCGCGAGGCGACCGCGTACCGATCCCCCGTGCTGATCAAGCTTAGAAACTTTTTTTGCGGATGAAATGGTTGGAGCGATTCGTTGCGCAGGCGGCGGCGGAGGTTCTCAGCTAGCGGAGGCCCTTGGCGAACGGCGAAGACGCCGGCCTTCTCGCGCGGGTATGCGTCGACCGCAGCTACGTCGCCGGCGGCGAAGACGCCGGGGTGAGACACGGACTCGAGCGTCTCATTGACGCGAATGAAGCCGCGCTTGTCGACCGCTAGACCGGACTCGCCGGGCCAGCTTGCGGCCGAGGCTTGGGTCGTCCAGAGAATCTCGTCGAGCGGAACGTCCTCGGAGCCGATGCGAACGGCGCCGTCGAGCACCTCGCTGATGCGGGCGCCCAGGCGGGTTCGGATGTTGCGTTCGGCGAGCACGCGCTCGAACTTCTTGCGGACGCGCCGATTGTGGCTCGGCAGAATGTTCGCCGAACCGCTGAATAGAAAAAACTCCGGGCGATGCTCGCAGCCTTGCTCGGCTAGCATCGCGCCCAGTCGGAATCGCATCGCCAGGGTTACTTCGACCCCGCCCGCCCCGGCGCCGACGACGCCGATTCGCGCCTGGCCCCTCGCAGCTAGGACCCGTTCGACAAGCTGGTTCCAGCGGGCGACGAAACGATGGATCGGCTTGACCGGGGTTACACGTCCTTGGGCGCCGGGCACGTCGTCAAGCGTCGGAGTCGAGCCGGTGTTGATCGATACGACGTCGTAGGACAAGGGAGGTCGGTTGGCGAACAAGACGCGGCGTCCGGCAAGATCGATGCCGACGACGTCTTCGTGAATGAAACGGATGCCGCCGAAGCGGGCCAGGTTGTCGAGGTCGATGTGGGCTTCGTCGTAGCTGTAGTGGCCGGCGATCAGTCCGGGCAGCATTCCGGAGTAGGGAGTGTGGACGTCGCGGCAGATCAGCGTAACGCGAACGCCCGGCATCGGCTCCATCCCGAAGCGGCGGAGCACGGCGACGTGGCTGTGTCCGCCGCCGATCAGCACGAGGTCTTGTTCGATGCGGGAAGCGCTAGCCTGCAATTCTCACCGCCCAGCATCTGTCGGCGACTCGGACGGGCACAGGATTGCGTTACTGCACGCTGAGACAGTCGTCGGGCGCCAGCGCGTCGAGCGCCGTTCGTAGGGCTCGGCACATCGTCTCGCAAGCCTCGGCGGCAACTTGCTGATCATCGGCCGAGAGCTTGCGGAAACGTTCTCGCAGCAGGGCGGGCTCGGCTTCGTCGGTTGCGTGAACCTCGAAGTAAACCTCCGCCGATTGCGGCAAGTCATAGTGTGCGCGAAGGCCTTCTAGCTTGGTCGAAGCGGTCTTTGGCTGCTGGGCCTCGAAGGCATAGAGAGCTCCGATCGAGGAGGCCGGCGCGGAAAAAAGCCGGTCGGCGGTTTCGACCAGTTCGCGAACAGCCGGCGTCCGGGCATCGCCGATATTGGTTCCAAGCGCCGAGGCAAAGCGTCGCCAGAGCTCGACGTGATCGCGCTCTTCGGCGGCGATCGCGACGTCGCCGTGGCTCTCCCAACCCTTGGCAATCAACGAAATGAATGCGCCGTACTCATAGGCGTAGTCGCGCAACGACTCGACCGGCAGCGCGCCCTGGTTCCAGGCTTGATAAAAGGGACTTTCGAGCAGATTCCACCGTGCGATTGAGGCGGCGAGACGATTCTCCTGGTTCATTCGGGCTCCTTGACTTGGGGCCGAGCTCGGGGCTCGCAAAACCATAACGTAGCACTGCGAGACGCGGTGAGGAAAGCGTCGAGCGGCGCCCGGGAGTACTCGCTAGAGGGCGGGTTGGACCTCTTCGCCGAGCTTCTTGCGGACGGCGTCGAGCACGCCGTTGAGGAAGCGCGCGGACTTCTCGCCGGAATAGCGGCGGCCGAGCTCGAGCGCTTCGTTGATAACCACCGCCGGAGCGGTCTCGCCTTGCCTAAGCTCGTGGACCGCCAGTCGCAGGATGTTACGATCGACGGCCGCCATTCGCTCAAGCCGCCAGTTGTCGGAGTGCTTGCGGATCAGCTCATCGAGAGCATCGGCTTGGGCGCTCACGGCACGGAGGAGCTTCTCGGCGAAGGCGTCCTCTTCCGCCGGGGCGCCAGCCGTTTCGGACGATAGGCTGCCCCAATAGGTCTCGATCACGCGCTCGGGCGCATCTCCGCTCGCTTCCCACTGAAAGATCATCTGAAGGGCGCGTTCGCGAGAGCGGTGACGAGAGGACATCTCAGCTCGCGTCGCGCATGTTGCGCAGCAGGTTGGCCGTCTCAAAAGCCGTCATCGCGGCCTGGAAGCCGGCGTTGCCGCTCTTAGCGCCGGCGCGATCGACTGCTTGTTCGAGCGTGTGGCAAGTCAGCACGCCGAAGATAACCGGTACGCCGGTCTGGGCCCCCAGCGACGCGACGCCTCGGGCGGCCTCAGAAGCGACGTGGCCATAGTGATCGGTCTCGCCGCGAATCACCGCGCCGAGGCAGATCACAGCGTCATAGCGCTTGGACTCGGCCATTTGGCGCGCCACTACGGCCAGCTCCAACGAGCCCGGGACTTTGGCAACGTCGACGGCCGACTCGTCGCCTCCGTTGCGGCGCACCGCGTCGAGCGCGCCCCCGAGCAAGCGTTCGGTGATGAAGCTATTGAAACGGCTGACGACTATGCCGAGCTTTAGCCCCTGCGCGCTGAGGTCGCCTTCAAAGATTCGATGACTCATTCCACCCTTCAGCTGCCCGTGAACCGGGGCTCGCGTTTTTCGAGAAAGGCGCGAACGCCTTCCTTCATGTCCTCAGTCGCACAACTCAAACCGAACTGCGAGGCTTCCCAGGCGAGAGCGGCGTCGAGAGGCATTTCCAAGCCGCGATCTACCGCCTGCAAGATCAAGGCGGCGGCGGCGGGACTGTTCTTTATTATTCTACTCGCGATTTCGCGAGCTTTCGGCATAAGTTGCTCCGGCGCAACGACATGATTGACCAAACCGATACGATGCGCCTCGTCTGCGTCGACGGGATCGCCGCTGAGCAGCATCTCGAGAGCGCGGCCGCGGCCGACGATGCGCGGCAGGCGTTGCGTGCCGCCCCAGCCGGGGACGACGCCCAGCTTGATTTCGGGCTGGCCCAAGCGAGCACGCTCAGAGGCGACGCGGATGTGGCAAGCCATGGCAAGCTCGAGGCCGCCTCCGAGCGCGTAGCCGTTGATCGCGGCGACGACGGGTTTCTCGAACGCCGAAATGCGCGAGTAGAGGCTTTGGCCGAGACGCCCCCAATCGCGTCCGGCGACGGCGCTCATCTCGGCGATCTGATCGATGTCGGCGCCGGCGATGAACGCCTTCTCGCCGGCGCCAGTCAGGATCACGACGCGAATGGCATCGTCGGAGGCGATGTCGTCGAAGGCCCGGCCGACGGCAGCGAGAGTTGCGGCGTTGAGCGCGTTGAGCTTCTCGGGACGATTGAAAGTGAGCGTCGCGACGGCATCGCCGTCGAAGGCGTACAGCAGGTTCTCGTAGTCGGGCATTGGTTCTGAAGTGTCGCAGAAAAGCTGGGGCCGGATAGGATCGCTCCCCGGCTCCAGCCTTGCGCTACGGGATGCTCAGATCGAACGTCGCCGAGGCGCCCACTGCGTTGGTCAGAGTTATCGCAACAGAGGAGACTGGGTTTGGCTCGCCGGAGAACGTAAACGGCTGGCTATAACTGAAGGTCCCGCCGAACTCCGTGTTGGACTCGAACCAGGTGGTGAATTCACCGGGAGCATCGTCTGGAACCGACGTCGCTCCGTCGAGTTGCACGTTGCCCCTCGCCGAAAACACGAAGGTCGCCTGTGTGACTTCGCGAGTGACGGAGAAACCTTCCACGACGACCGTCAAGCCCGTCGCGCTTTGGCCCTCCACGGACGCGGTCATGATGACGGGCGCGGCTGGGGCGATCGAGCCCGAAGCGTCAGCCGGAGCTTCCGGAGAGACGTCGGAGCCCGAGGCGTTGAAGACCGCGCTCAGATCGAAGCTCCCGGCGGTGGTACCGGAAACGAGACCGATCGTATCAGCGCCGTTGAAGAGGAACTGAGCGGTGTCGGACCCTTCCGCGATCGCGAAGTCGGCGGTGCGCAAACCGTTTTCGAACTGCACGGCCGGATCATTGGGGAGCCCGTCGGCGGGCGTAAAGTTCAGCGTCAACGTTCCTGTAATCGGGCCGCCGCTGACCTGTTGAACGCCCAGAGGGGCCGCACGAATGACGCCTACGCCGATCTGAGAGGGCTCAGCCGGGGCGATGTCCGGGGCAAGCCCGGTAATCTGTACTCCAGCCAACAGGCCGACGCCGACGACGCGGAACTGCACGCCGTCGATGTCGAGATTCGCCGTCGACGGTCCGACAAAGGAAGGCGAGAAGGCCAGCATGATCGGGAACGAAGCGCCGGGCGCGATGGTAGTCGGCAAGGCTGGGTCGCCTACGATCGCGAAGCCTTCGCTCGCAATCGAGACGCGGTCAAGCGGCGCGGGGGCGACTCCGTCGTTGCGTATCCGGAATTCGAGGTTTTCGGTCGAGCCGACAGTCGTTTGCACGACCGACGCGACTCCGCCGGGCTCGATCGGCGTGGTGGAATTGCCGACTTGGACCGAGTAAGAAAGCGTCGGAGCGAGGCCGTTTCCACTCGCCGAGACGACGCGCTCCAGCATGAGTGCGCCCGTTTCGACGTCAGACAGCGAGAACGTAATTGTCGCCGAGGCGGGACCGGCGGCGCTTGGCGCGAACTCAACCTCAAAGGTTCGATCTTCACCGGCCGGGATGTCGATAGCGGTCCCGCCGGAGACAATACTGAAATCAGGGTTGCTGCTGGCGACGGTACCCATCAGGGCGTCGGCTCCGTTGTTAGCCAGCACGACCTGTTGTCTCGCCGAGTCACCCAGTTGCACGTCGCCGAATTGGAGCGACGTCGGATTGACGGTCACATCGGGTTCGGTTCCCGTCCCTGTGAGCGTGAAGCGCAGCGAGACGCCGCAATCGGGAGCGTTCTTGGAGAAGATCTGCAGCGTTAACGTCTCAGAAAAGGACCCGACACGGTTGGGTGAAAAGGCAATGGTGCCCTGACCGGCTTCGGCGCTGACCAGCCGGAAGGAAGGGTCGGTGCTGTCGATTAGCAGGTCAAACTGGTCGCCCGTGACCGGGTTAGCGGTCAGCGTAAAGGTACGGGTGATAGGGGGGGCGCCTACGGGATTGGAGCCGAAGCTCAGAGCAGTCGGCGAGACTGTGATCTCAACGCCCGTTCCGGTGACCAGGCGTTCGACCCGGTCAACCGGCGCGCCTTTCGGGTCGCGGGCAATTGCGGTGAAAGTCGTCTGCGCTGGTCCGGGTGCGGCCGGATCAAAGCGAACCGCAACCTGAAGCGGCTGGTCGGTAACGACTTGCGCGGGCGTCACTGTGAATTGTCCATCGGTCGTCCCGAACAGCATGTCCGTCAGACCGAAGGGCATCACGTTAAACACACCGGTCCCCGGGCAACCGAGCAAGACGGAGCCGATGCTGAGTTCGAGCGGACTGACGTCGAAGGAGGCGCCGACGCCCGTAACGACGACCGTCTCGTTCTGGCCTCCGCCGCTAACGATGATCGCCCCCCTAATGAGCCCCGCCATATTGGGCGTAAACGTAGTTTCGACGGTGAACGACTGGCCGCCGACCGCGTTTTGGATCCTCGCCGGCGTCGGCGTGAAGACGGCGGCGGTCGACGAGCCGATCGTGAAGTTGATGGACTCGACGTTTGATCGCACGTCGATTCGGAATGAAAGCGGCGCGCTCGTCGTGCCGATTGGGTGTGCGCCAAAGTCGAGCTCCGGGGCCGACAGGCTGAACAAGACGGCTGGTGTGCCCGTGCCGGTGACGTTGATTATCGCGAGCGGCGTTGACTGCTGAACGACCGGGCGGTCATCAAGAATATGAATCTGGCCGGTCGAGGCGCCAAGACCGGACGGCGTGTATGCCACGTTCAAATTGAGCGGCATACCTAGGATCAAGAGAGCGGTGGTCGCTTGCGGCTGAAAGTCTGCATTCGTTGATACGAAAGCGACCGGGAATTCCGGAACATTCGTAAACATGTTGTCGAGCGAAGTCGACAGGGTGGCTGAGTTGCCTACGACCACATTCCCGAAATCGAGAGTGCCCGGCGTAACGCCGATCTGCGCCTTGGCGCCCGGCGCCGCGGCTGCCGCCAGGATCAAGCAGAGTAAGGCAAACTTTCGCACGACTATCTACCTCGCGCAGTCCGCGGCACGCTCGCGGCAGTGACCGCCTCGTCAGCAACAGCGGGAATGAACAAGACGCGAGGCGCCACGACGGCGTTCGACGAGACCGAGCTTGGCGAGCGGGCGTCCAACACATGGATCGCGCTGCGCGGATCGTCGCTCAATCGGAAGATGGAGTCTCCAGACAGGGGAGCGAGAGTCCGAGGAGCGCATGAGCAATCTGTCAGCGCGACTGCGCCGCCCGCGGACGGAATCGTCGCCACGGAGCCAGTTTCGAGGCTGGCCGCAAAGACCCGTGCGTTGTCGGAAGAAACGGCGACGGCGACGGGTTGGCGCACGCCGTCAAGCGCCGAGGAGATCACGCTGGTCTGGGCAGAGCCGGCGACGTCGCGGGCTAAGATGACCTCGCTGCGATCCATGTCGGCAACGACCGCGTCAGTTGAACCATGGAAAAAGCTCATTGAGGGCGCGCGTCCAATCGAGGCGACCGCCCGCGAGGAGCCATCGGCCGAGAACGCTCGCACCTCGCCGCCGTCTCGCGACGAACCTGCCGCGAGCAGCGTCTCGCCGTCGTCGGCAACCGCCAGCGCCGTCAACACGCCGGACAACGAGGAGAGATCGACCGTCGCGCCGCTCTCAGGCACGCCCCGCAGACCGCTCAAGAACTGCGCTTGCCGCGTGTCGCGAAAATAGAGCGCGGCGGATTCGCCGGAGGGTGAAAAAACGATGCGATCCGCGCCGGGCATCACGCCGACGATCTCTTCAGATTCCGCGAGTGAGCCGGAGAGCCGGACGAAGAGCGTGCGTCCCGACCCAGCCTCGACTGCGATTGCTGAGTCCTGCTTGGGCGATACGACCAGTTCCTTAACTTCAAAACCAAGATTGAGAGCGGCGCTGAAGTAAGCCGCTCCCGGCACGCCGAAAATCGGCCGCAGCAGGCGAGTGCGCGCGTCGAATACGTATCCGAAGACCGGGCCGCGAACGGGCGAGTCGGGATTGGAGAGGGCTACGGTTTCCGGCGTCAGCGCCGCCGTCTGGACCTGAGCTGGTACTGCAGCGGCGAGACTCAGGCCCGCGGCGAGGCCGAGGGCGAGAATATTGTTGAAGTTAGGGAAGCGAGCTTGCATGTGTTTCTCCAAAGTTGTTGCGCTCGTGTCTAGCGCGGCGCGCCGACGGTCGGCGTGCCTGACGTGATGGTCGCACTCGGCGTCGGCGGCGGCGTAGGGCCCGGGCCCGGTATGGGGGTCGGACTCTCGTCGCTGCGAGTGAGCGCTATGGCGGCTCCGGCCGCCGCGCCGCCGACGATCGCCAAGATCGCGGCTACCTTGCCGGCTGAGGCGCCTCCGGCGGCGGCCAGATTCGTCTGTGAGATCGTCGTACTGGCGGTTTGTCCTTCGTGTGAGGCGGTGACGTGAATCTGGAATTCCCCGGCCGCGTTGTTCGCTTGCAAGCCGGTAGCAGTAGCTTGGCCTTGAGCGTTCGTGGTAGCGGTCACGGTCTTCGCGCCGTTGGCGAAAGCTCCGCTCGCGCCGCGGTCGGGCAACGCGAAGGTAACGACGGCTCCGGCGATTGGCCGATTATTCTCGTCGCGCACTTCGACGACGGGATCCCGCGCGGTGCGCTGGCGTGCATTGTTGATGGCGCCCTCACCTTCGAGAATCACGATCTGGAGCTTGGCATTTGCGCCGGCCTGAGCAGCCGCGAGCGGCTGTGCGGCGGGAACGGCCAGCAACAACGTTAACGTTAGAAAAGGGGCCAGAAATCGGACCAAACGACTCGGCGGCTGCATCTAGGCCTCCTCGCTCTCTCACGACGACAGCCCTTCCGCGAGGAACACAAAGAGGTTAACATAAACTGCGGTGAAGTCTAGACCCAAAACAAGCAGACGAGGCTGTGGAATGAAGTACGTCTCAAGGACTCTCGTTGGGGTCTGCGGATTGCTGTCCATCGTGCCGAACCTCGCCGCCCAGACGCAACAGCTCGAGCAGGGCGCCTATCGTTTGGAGATCGCCCTAGAGCGTCTGGAGGAAGGCGCCTGGAACCCGGTCGATCCAGGTCTGGTCTTCGAACAGGGAGAGCGTGTTCGATTCCGTGTGAAACCCAGCTTCGGCGGTTATCTGTACGTGATGAACCAGGGAACGTCGGGCGACTACACAACGCTATTCCCGCGCGAAGACACCGGCAGCGAAAACCGCATCGAGCCGGGGAACGACTATCTAATCCCGGCAACCGACGGCGCCTTCCGCATCAGCGGGCCCGCCGGCCACGACATCGTCTACTGGATGGCCACGCCGATCGCGGTTGCCGATCCGTCGCGCTACCGGCCGCTGCCGCCGCCGCCTGAGTCCGGGCCGCCGCCGAAGAATCTGCTGCCGCGTTGCGACGATACGATCTTGCGGGCGCGCGGGGACTGCGTCGACACGAGCGCGGGCCCTCACCAAGCAGAAGCTCTCCCAGAGAATTTCGAGGGAGCCCGCTCGCTCGAGAAGCGCCAGCTAATCTTTGTTCAGAAGGAAGGCTCGTCGGTGGTGTCGGCCCCTCGAACTCTCGAAGGACCGGTGGTGTTCGAGTTTCGGCTCGCCCACCGCTGACGGGCGCGGGCTATCCTTCTTCACCAGCGCCAATACCCTTGTAGACCAAGGCCGCTAGAACGCCGCCCAGCGGACACGCCACGAAGTAGATCCACAAGCTCGACAGCGCCGTGGGCGCGCTGCTAAACAAGGCCGGTCCAAGCGAACGAGCCGGGTTGAGCGAGGCGCCGGTCAAGGGGCCTCCCATCAGGATGCAGAACGTTAAAGTGAGCCCGATGGAGACCGGCGCCAAGTTGCCCGCCTTGCCGCTGACGGCAGAGAAGTAAATCGAGTTCACCAGGAAGAAGGTGAGAATCAACTCCAACAAGAACGCCTGGGCCGTGCCGACGCCGTCAGCTGGGACGGTCGCTCCCAACGCAGGCGCCTTTCCTGCCAGCACGAAGCTCAGCGTAGCCGCGCCCGCCACGCCTCCTGCAAACTGTGCGGCGATGTAGCCTGCGGCAGGTCCGACGCCGATCTGCCCGCCCGCCAGCAGCCCAACCGTGACGGCTGGATTGATGTGGGTTCCTGAAACTGGTCCGTAGTTGTAGGCAAACGCCAGGACGACCAGGCCGTGCGCCAAGGCCACCGCAACCAGGCTGCCGCTGATCGATCCCGCGCCGGCGCCGATGAAGATCAGGGCGAAAGTCCCGATGAATTCCGCCGCTAGTGCATTCGTGTTCATCTGTCCTCCTTGAGTCGCTCTCGTGTAGCGTACGATGAGCTCCGCCCGTGCTCGATCGGCGGATAGCTCAAGATTCTACCGCGACGGCGTCTTGGGAGGCAGCGGCGCACGTCGTCGGGATAATTTCGATCGGCCAAACAAGAAGGATTCTTGCCAAAGGATAGAGATTGCTCGTTTAGCTTGTTATAATCCTGACGACTGGGGAATCCTGGGAGGGAGAGAGTATTCATGGCGGAACCTGAGGCGTCTACCGGCGCGCCCGATCCCGAAGCCGCTAAGAAGGCAGCCCGCGCTGCCGCCGCGGCGGAACGTAAACGCAAGCAGGCCGCAGAGAACGCGCGCATCGCCGCCTTGCCTCCCAAGCCTTCGGTCTACGAGAAGTCGGAGCCTTGGTCTTTGGGCGGCCGCAGCGGCAACCGCACGAAAAAGCCGCTTACGGTCGCGGTCACCGACGAGAACTGCACCGGCTGCTCCGGCTCGCCGGTCTGCATAACGTATTGCCCGGTTGACGAGTGCATGTACTGGATTGAGGACGAGGATCATCCTCCGTTCGGCCGTATCGAGGTTGACTACCAGACTTGTATTGGTTGCAAGCAGTGCCTCACCAAAGGACCCGACGGCACTTTGCTCGACGGCTGCCCGTGGGACGCGATCAAGATGGAACCGATCAAGGAAGTCGAAGCCAAGGTCGGAGTCGTGTACGAGTTCTAGCCAGCCCTCTAGTCCGCCAAAACTCTGTAGGGGCGAGGACCCGCGATCGCCTCACCGCTCGTTCAGAAGAAGGGTGCCCGGAAGAGGCTTCCGCGGGATCACTCTTCTCAGCCTGAGGGTTGAGGCGAGCGCGGGGACTCGCCCCTAAGTGGTCGCAACAGCGACGGAGCGGCTTCGAGCTAGCGGATCGTAACCGTGGCTTTGTTCGAGGCAAAACCGCCGAGATCGATCACGATCGGTTGATCGCCGACCGGAGTGGACCATTTGGGGATGAGGTTCACCTGCAGCACGCCCACCAACCCCGGCGCGAGACCTAGGAAAGTAATCTTGGCCTTGACGCCGCCGATGTACACCGCCGCCGTCGTCGGAGCGTGAATCAGCGGGTAGGCAGTAGCCGCGCGGCCGGTCTGCCAAGACGGCGCAGTGTTTCCCTGCCCAGTTACGTATAGCGTCATCGGTTGGAGCCGCGGCTGCGAGCTTTTGTCGGTATTGAGCTTACCGTCGTTGTTTGTCGCGGCGGCGCGGTTTGAGCCGAAGGTGAAGATGCCGGGCGCCTGACTGGTGAGTTGCACCTGTTGCCCATCGCTCTTAGCGCCGCCGTTGGCGACGACAATGTTTACGAAAGAGTTGCCGAAGACCTCAAACGGCATCTGGAAATTGATCTGCTTGTCGCCGACGTAAGACAACGGCGCTTCGCCGATCAACGATCCGAACACCGCGTAGACCAGAACGCGAATGCCATTCACTTCGGTCGGCAGCGAATCGCCGCGCCGTCCGGTGTAAGAAGTATGCCAACCCGCGGCGGGACCGCCCAGGTTCTCACCGAAGATTGCGCCCAACGATCCCGGCGCCATGCGCGTCTCGTAGGTCGCCACGTTAACTACGCCGTTGTCGGAGATTACCGGCGTCGGCACAGGTTGCGGCGCGATGCTGACCCGCACGGCGACGACAGCCGGTTCGATGTTCGTTCCTTGGGCTCTGAAAGCGACCTCGAACGAATACTCGCCCTCGGCCAGTCCCTCTATGCCGACCTGAATGCCGATTTCGACCGGCGTCATGCCGCCGGTCTCCGAGAGCGTGACGCGGTCAGCCATCTCGCCGGTCACCTCGGATTCCCAAGGCAGCGATCCGCCGCTCGACGTCAGCTCAACGGTTTGCTCCTCCGGGTCCGGCCCAGTGGCCACCCCTGAGAAGGTCAGTTCATCATCGGAGATCAAGATCTCTTGCGGCTGCGGCGGGGTGTTGTCGTCCAGGAGCGCGAAGTTGTCGAGCTCGTTCCACTCGACGCCGTCGGAGTATTCGGCGTTGAGCTCGATGCGGGTGATGTTCGCCAGCACGTCGGCAAACGGGGCGGTTCCCGAAGTTCGCGTCCAAGCCGATTCGGTCAACGGGGCGGTCTGATGCGACCACAAGTTGATCGGCGTTACTCCTTGCCATTCATAGATGGAGCCGGCGCCGTAGATTTGTATCGAAACCGGCCGCTGCGTGCCGGCGAAGGACTTGTGTTTGAAGTCAAACTCAAAGCGCGGACCCGACAGATTCGTGTAGATGCCGAGATACTCTTGGGGCGCAACGAAGGCGTCTATTTCCGGCGATCCGCGCGCGCCGGCTTCTTGTAGGCGAAGCGAGCCGCCCGGGTTGCCTTCGAACTCACTCCAAAGCAGCTTCGAATCGGGGTTGCCGACGTTCGCCTCCGGAAAAGACTTGTCAGCGGGATAGTTGCGTGTCCAGCGGTCAAAACCGCCCGAAAAGCTCGTGGTAGTCGGAAGCACGTCCTGCGGCGGCGCTTGGCCGCGGGCGCGAATGCGAACGTTGTCGAGCCCGACGTTGCCGCCGGTAATCACGAATGTGGCGCGGATCTCAATGCTCGTAGGCGCCGAGAAGACCTCCTCGAAGGTCCCCTTTCCCGCATCGCCCGCGGACTTGTACCAAAGATCTTTGTTGACCGGCGCCGAGAACGTCCACCAGATCGGATTCACGCGGTCGTCAAAGAAATCGAACTCGGTTGGGATCGGAGGCGGCGGTCCGCCGATGTACTTCCAGGCGCCGTCGGCCCCCGTTACGATCACCTCGACGTTGAAATTCGAGACCGAATCGCCGTTGATCCTCGCCAAGTCGAATTCGATCCGCCCATCAGGTTGGTCGAGCAAGTCGATTAGAAACTCGTCCGAGGCAAGAAAGTATTCCGGCGGAGCCCAGGGGATTGAGCGCAAGCGCAGCCAGCCGCCCGGATTGCCGTCCTCGGCGGCGTACTCGATGGTCGAGTCGCGATGGCCGGGCGTTTTGGACCAGCCTTCTGCGTCGCTGTCGAAGGTCGACTCAACGACTGTGAAGAGCGTCTCGATCGGCCCGCCGCCAACGGTGGCCGTCAGCGAACCCTCGATCTTGACGCTTTCGCCTTTGGTGATGAATCCAATGAAGTAGGTTCCGGACTCGAGCGGGGGGTGCGACACCGGCTCTATCACGATCACGGCACGGCCCAGGTTGTCTGAAAAGGTGCGAAAATCAGCCGCCTTGTTGCCTGCGGTTGGAAAGCCCGACTGCGGGTTAATGCCGATATCAAGCCCGCGCCGAACCATCAGCTCAAAGGGGCTGTTCGGTTCGGTTTCGAAACGGACCTCCAGCAACTCGGCGCCCGGCGGCACAAAAATGCTGTAGCCCTCGTCGCCGTTGAAGATGGTATTGAACAACAGCGCGAACGGCTTCGACACCGGAATGGCGCTGCCGTTGGTGAGCTGGGTGTTCGCGCGAGCGCTCCCAACAGCGACCGCGAGCAGCGCAATCAGCGTTAGTAGAAGCGTCGCGCAGCGACGCGGGACAGCCGGGGGGATGGCAGGCCTTCTCATCATTTTCTCAAAGCTCATCGTCCTATGAGGGCGCCGCTAGGGGTATCGGGGGTTCACCTAAGCCGCTCATCGGAATTGACTTATTAGCGCCAAGGGCTCTCAGGAGGACCGCTGAGAAGAGCTATCGGACGCTTCGAGCGAGGTGAATAGGGGCCCGGCCAGCAGGACCGTACGTGGATCCCACGTTTCCGCTGCGCCAAGCAGCGGCGGACCGCCGCATCTTATTGTGTGACGCCGGGAACTCCCGCGGGTCTATTGCCGTATCAGTCCGGCGAGGGCCGAAATCGCGGCAGAAGGAGAACTGAGAATGCACTCTATCGGAAAACCGCTCGCTCTGTGGGCAGCGACCCTGACGCTGGGCTGTTCGCTGGGGGCGGCCATTCAGGGTTCTTTTGACAGAACTCTCAAGGTCGACGGCCCCGTCGACCTCCTTATCGAGACGGATTCGGGCGGCATCGTTGTGCGCGGCGGCGCCGAAGGCGAAGTTCAGATCAAGGGTACGGTGAGCGTCTCGAGACGCCTCTCGAACGCCGAAGCGGAACGCAAGCTGCGCGCTATCGAGCAAACGCCGCCGATCAGCCAAGACAACGGCCGCATCCGAATCGGCCGCGGCGTCGGCGACCGAGAGCTGCAGCGCAACCTCAGCGTCACATACGAAATCATCGTACCGACGCAAACAGAGCTCAAGTCCAGTTCCGATTCCGGCGGACAGACGATTGAGGACCTTTCCGGCCCGGTCAACGCGCGGGCGGACTCGGGCGGGCTCCGAATCCACAATATCGGCGCGAAAGTCACGGCGCGCAGCGACTCCGGTGGACAGAAGATCGATTCCATCGTAGGCCACGTCGACGCGTCGGCCGACTCGGGGGGACTCAAGATCTCGAACGTCTCGGGCTCGGTCTCGGCGCAGACCGACAGCGGCTCAATCAACGCCGAGGACGTTGCGGGAGGATTTCGGGGAAGAGCCGATTCGGGCAGCATACGCGTTTCGCAGACGGCCCCCGGCGATGTCTCCATCCACACCGATTCCGGGAGCATCAAGATCCGCACTGCTCCTGAAGCAGGCTACGACATAAACATCCGCACCGACTCAGGCGGAATCAACATGCGAACGCCCACCGATGGTCTTTCAGTCCGTCGAAATCGCGTTGAAGGCAAGATTCGCGGCGGGGGGCAGCGGCTCGACGCGAGTGCTGATTCCGGCAGCGTTACGGTTGACTAGCGTTTCGGCGAAGAAAGGTTGGGCGCCAGGGAAACTTTCTTGGGAATCGCCGCGTCAAATCCATCGTTCGCAGCGTGGCTTCGCCGATTCCCGGATGCGGCGCAGCGCTCGGACCGGCTCTCCTTCTAGTCGGGAGGCGAAGAGATCGGAGGTAGAATCAGTCGGTCACGCGACCGGCGAGTTCGTGGCCTCCTCATTGCCGAGCTTCCGGTCTCTTCGCCGCTGACACGTCGTTGACAAGCGGTTGACACCCTTCGCACTCGGTCCGTATGCTAAAGGTCAGTCCGGCGCGGGAGTAACTCAGTTGGTAGAGTGCGACCTTGCCAAGGTCGATGTCGCGGGTTCGAGTCCCGTCTCCCGCTCCATTAGTCGGACTGAGAGTCTGACGGCCCAGAGCGCTCGCTCCGGGCCGTTGCCGTCTAAGGCGCGGTAGCCAAGTGGTAAGGCAGAGGTCTGCAAAACCTTTATTCGTGGGTTCGATTCCCACCCGCGCCTCCATTCAAGAATCCCCGGAAACCAGGCGTAGTATCCGCTAAATCAAACCTTTGCGCACAGCGCGCTGAATCGCCGTTCATCGCCGTCCGAGCCCATTCGAAACCACGTTCAACCACTCGTTTTGGAACAAATTTGGAACGGCTAGAGTGCTCCTGCCCGCATGGTCTGCACCACTCAGGATGAGCGCATTTCGCCTGCGAGGCGTAGTAGCTCGGACACCGCCAGCAGGTCATCGCCCCCTTTCGAGGCCGGTCTTCGCGCCTGCAAACGTTTAGCTAAGCCCGCATCCGCAGGATGCGGCGCAGCGTACCCTCGACGGGTTCCGGTCGGCCACAGGGTTCTTTTCGAGGGCGATAGCTTTCCCATCGGCCCCTAGAGATCACCCTTCGAGCGAATTCGGTTAGCGCCTCACCGGCCAACAAGCTATGCGGACCCTCGTCGTTGTAGTCGTTTTTTCAACACTTCGATCTTGCTTCGGGCGTCCGCCACTCGTGAACCCGTTCAACACCCGCGCTGCAACGCGCCGGACAGCGAAGGTTTGCTTGCGGATGCCTGACTAGCGGCAGACACCGGGCGTCTTCCTGCCCCCCGAAGATTGCTTCAGAAGCTTAATGGACTACTCCTCGCTGTGACGTTTCCCTTCGTTTTCGCTGAGCAGGTCAAGATCGCGCCTCACTGGACTTTCTCCTCTCCTCGCTCAGATTGTCGCTGCTCGAACAGCAGCATCGCCTCTCGGGCTCGGTCGTCTCGGATGTGCACATATCGCATAACGCTCTTCAGGTCTGCGTGGCCGAGAATCCGAGCGACGATCACGATATCTCTTGTGCTCTCGTACAGTCGCGTCGCGAACGTGTGACGAAGAGTGTAAATCGTGAAGCTAAGATCGGACTTCTCGAGCGCTTGGTTGTGGGCGTTGACCAGCCCGGAATACGTCAGCCGCTTGTCCGGTGAGGTGACCCAGTAGAACTCCCGGCGACGGCGATGCCAGACGTGCCGGCGGGAAGGAAAGATCCACTCGGATCCTAAGGCCAACCGCCTGCCCAAGATTCGGCAGCTCTCCATCGTCAGGTGGAGTTTGCGTCGCGCTGCGGCGCTCTTGCCGTCCCTGACTCCAAGCGTCCGCGCGGCGAGGTCGATATCGGCGGGCTTAAGAGTGAGCCCTTCCTCAGGGCGGAGCCCTTGCTGCAGCATCAAGACGGCAAGGTCGTAGAGCGAGTGGTGGTCGGCTGCGGATGCTAGGTAGAGTTTCTCTTCGGCGTCTGTCAGGACGTACTCGTTACGCGAATCTTTGTCGCTAGGGATGGCAACTCCCGCAAGCGGGTCGTGCTCAATCCAGCCGTGCTTGCGAGCGAACTGGAGGAGCTGCGAGGCTGCGTGTATGTCGTGGCGAATCGTGACTTCACGGATGCCGTTCTCGCGCCGCCACGTCTTGTATGACTCGAAATCACCCGGCCGGATGGACCGCACCGCACGCCCTGAGAAGAACGCTCGCATAGAAGCGAGGCTCGTGCGCTGGCGCTTCCACGTGTTCGCCTTCGCAGCATGCTCGCGCTTCGCCCACGCGACGAAGCGCTCAGCCGCCTCACTGAACGGGATCAGTCGAGCCTGGACGATGTCTCCGCGTAGCAGCCGGTCTCGATGCTGTTCCTTCAGCTTCACTGCGGTGGCGAGGTTTCGTGCGGTGGCCCTTAAATCGGTCACGAGTTCCACGACCGTCCCTTGCAGCATGAAGCGGTACTGCCATCGGCCGTTGACCTCGCGAATCCCGCGAATCGGCGACTTGTTGCGCTTGCTGTTGGAATTGTCCTGTGACCCACTCATCTAGAAAGTCCTCCCTATACATCGGAGTCCGCCCAATAGTAGCCCACGGCGGACCCTCGCCGCGGCGGCGCCACTTGGCGAGCGTCGACGCGGATTTGCGTAGGCGCTCGGCTGCCTCATACTCGGTAAGTAGCGTCATCGTCCGTTCCGGAAGCAATAGGAACAGCAGGCGGCGCACAAGCAAGCGCCGAACTGTTCCCAGCGTGCGGCGCATCGCGGCCAGCCGCATGCCTCGCAGGTCGAGCGGCGCGACTGTGGTCGGCATCCCGCGGCGCTGTAGACATTGGTGCTGCTATTACGTGCGTGCATGGCGAGCAGCGGGAACAGCCCACTTGCAACCAGTAAGTGCACGCCTGGGCATAAGGGAGCGCCTCCATCGGATTGCTTTGGGCGGTGAGTGCCGGCCTCGGCTCGTGCCCGATAGAGCGCGTCAGAACCCAGGGTGACCTTGGCGGGATCGCGATTCACGGGCGAAGGCTGACGAACGATCGGGGGCCTCACGAGTCCTCCTGTCGTTCGTCGTCGGAAGAAGCCCCGCCGTTGTGCCCTAGCGACTCGAAGCCGCACTCTCGCGTGAGCCGGAGCTCGATGGACCGTTCAGGAGCAAAGCGTCCTTTGAAGCCGTGAATCATTACGCGCCGCGCGTCGTTGGCGTGGCGGTCACATCGCAGGCAAACGTCCGGTGCTGCCTCGATCTCGGTGGCGCCGCGGACGAGCTTGTCTGCGGACTTCGAGGCGCTCGAATGTGCTAGCAGCAGAATCGTCGCTCCGAGATCCTTGAGAGTGAGGAAATTCGCCATCACGGCGCTGACCTCGGTATTGCTGTTTTCGTCCGCGCCATTGAGGAAACGGACCAACGAATCAAAGATCAGGAGCGGCTTAACCTCTTCAACCCACCGCTCAAAACTAGGATCACCGAAAGAGAAGGCATGTCTGCCCTTGCGGCCCCACCACCGCAGGCGCGGGGCGTCAACGATGCTCAGCAATCGGCGCTTTTCAGTGGCCCAAATCTGCGAGTTTTCTCGATCGATGTAGAGCACCTCGCGCGGCTCGGCGGGCTCGAGTAGCGAGAGGGATTCGCCGTTGCTCACGGCTCTGGCGATATCGAGCGCAAGCGTGCTTTTGAACGACCCCGGAGGGCCGGCAAGCAGCGAGAAGCCTCCCGCCGGAATGAGATCTTTGACAAGCCATTCGATGGGCTCGTTCTCAATATCCGTGAGCAACGGAATTCCGACTTTGACCGGCCACGGTCGATCGGCGGCGGCGCGCGCGGCGGTCGCGAGGCCAGCGAGGTCCGACGGTCCGTTGCCCGCCGCTATAAAATCGCTCAGATCCTTATGGGGCGGCGGCAACACAACATCGACGACCTCGGCGGCGCGTCCTTGTAGGGCGTCGACTATCTTTGCAGCATGTTTGCGTCCTGGAGGGTCCGTGTCGCCGCAGACGAGCACCCGCTTACCAACGAGCGCCTCCGTGTAACCCTCCTCCCAACGTTGCGAAGCGCCGCCCGACGCCGTCGTTGCGTCTAGGCCCAACCGCGCAGCCGCGTCGGCGTCCTTCTCGCCTTCCGTGACCCAGACTTCATCGGCCGCGAGCACCTCGGGAAGCCTGTAGAGCACACGCTCGACACCTTCGAGGTCCCAAATCCAGCCGCCGCGGCCGTCCGGTCTGCGTTGGCGAAAATCCTTGGGGTCAAGGCGGCAGACTTGGAATATCAGCTTGCCGCCGGCGTCCGGATAGTCGTACGCCGTGACGATCTTGCCCGGCGAGCGGCCGCGGTGCTGATCAGCGTTTTGCCGTGCCGTAGTCACGCCGAGCAACTCAGCGACTCGGCGCTTAGCAGAAGGGAAATCCGAGAGCTCCTCGCGCTTCTTAACGAAGTCGAAAACATCGCCGGATTCGTCACAGGCGCCGAAGCACTTCCAATGCCCGTTCGTCTGTAGGCTGAAGCTCGGCCGGTCGTCGTCATGGAAGGGACACTTGCCGGTCCAGCCGCCGGACCCCTTGCGTAGGTCAACAAATTGCGAAATGACCTCGTAGGCGCGGCCGCGCAGCTCATCGATCAGTTCCACGAGCGGGCTCCCTCGGGAACGGAATAGCCGTCGTCTCTGCTGCGGCGGGACGTCCCTTGGCGATTTGGCTCGGGAGCCTCGATCCAGAGAAACTTGTTGATGTGCGTCGCCGGATAGGGGGTCTTCTCCGGAGGCCGGTGCTCATAGTCGCGCGTGTTCCACAGAGGCGTCGTCGTCATCAATCGCTTGAGACGGCCCTCGGGTGTCGCGAGGTCACCCGCCAAGAGCGATCGGTACCCGACCGGCGCTTCACCCATGATGATCACCTTGCGAAAGGCGGCGATCGCCGGAGCCCTGGCCACCTTCCGCGGCCAAATGGACCACCAAGGATCGAAAACCTGCTCGAATTCATCTTCGGTTGCGGAGACGCCGTGCGTATGTTTCTTATTACTCTTTTCTGTGTCCGGAACCTTGGACGGGTGTAGTCCGGGCTCTCGGACAGGTGCCCGTTCCGGTTCCTGGGCCGGGGTGTCCGATACCCCGGACGGGTTAGCGCCAGGGGTATCCGAACTCTCGGACCGGCTCTTGACGGGGATGGCGGAGTCCTCGGACGGGGGTAGTCCGGAACCCTGTACGAGGACCCGTCCGGCACTCTGGACGGGTGACAACTCCGCGCCATATGACTCGTGCCACAAGAACTCGAATCGCTTGCTCCGACCCTCCCCCCGGCTGACGCGACGAATCAGACCGCAGTGCTCAAGCTCGGCCAGGCAATGGAATACCGAAGATCGGCAGATTGCCGACTCCCTCGAGAGAGTCTTGATCGACGGCATGCAAGCGCCTTCTGGCCCCGCGAGACGCAACAGCGCGGCGAGGACGATCTTGGCCTGGGGAGAGAGCTTGGGATGGCGACGGATTTCATCCGGAAGGATGCCCCCGCGGAGTTTGCGATACGGGTTGAACGGCTGGCCTGATCTCGGCAACGAAACTAACTCCTCCCAAGACAGACGCTCCGGCCGCGAGCTTGCTGTAGTTGATCCGTCGCGTCGTAGAGAGGCCGCTCAGCAATCGCGGCACGCCGACAACGTAGACCGTGTCGCAGGGCACCTGTTGAATCTGATTTCGGACTCATGCATCCGATATATGGCGTGCTGATCATTGCAACTAGATCCTCTCTGCCTGTTCTTGGCGCAGCCTCTGGGGGTGCCGTTCTTGCTTTACGGTCCCGCCTCTCTGAGTTGATCGTCTAGCCACGTTCTTGGGATTCGGATCGACGAGCCAAACTTCCGACAGGGCACTTCGCCGGCGTTGCAGAGCTTGCGCACCATGCCCGGCGACAAACCCAAGACCTCGGCAACCTCGGTCGGAGAAACGAATCCCTTGCGGATAGCGTCAAATGGAGATATGATGCTCATGACGCTCTCATCGTACATGATCTCAATGAGCAGCGTCAATCATATTTTTGACCCAAATGAGGCTCTATGAACGATCGAGGCCGGACCCAGACCCAGTGGTGGCGGTTCACGCGATACAAGGTTGAGGACGATATCATCCAACCCCATGAGAACGCGGAGCTTGTCGTCTACGACCCCTGGGAGACGTTCAGTCGGATTGAGGGCGTCTATCGAACCGTCGAGCCCGCATACTTGGAGCTGTTCCGACTCGCTCAGAAGTTCGAGAAGGTAGATCGCGATGCGAATCGCGACATCGAAACCAGATTCTTTGAGATCCCTCGATTCTGCGCGCGCCATGGTCTGCTGGGGATTCTGCCCGCCACCTACACCATGATTCGGTTGCCTATCAAACGCCGCAAGGTCGATCGGTCTCAACCAGTCCATCGCCGTCTAGGAGGTCGCTGGAAAACCTTCGAACGGGGGCTAGAAGACCCGCTGCCGCGCAAGGAACGCGACCCTGCGACCTGGAGCGTCGATTGGTACGCCGGGCACGACTGGGCGGAGAACGACTATTTTCTTCGCGTCCGCGAAGGAAAGCTCACCGATGAGGAGTTCACTGCCTTCTTTCCTGGGCTTCCAGCCGAGGTCACGTCCAAGGGAGATTACCCATATCCTCTTCCGTGCAGCCCGGGATTCTGGGCGTTGTATGGTGAGCGCATCAGGAACTTCCGCGGTTGGGCTCAGCGGCTACTGAAGTGCGCCGAGACTCTGAGTACATACGCGGACTCCCTGCAGGGTAGAGAACCGCTCGAGTCTGAGGCCCCGGAGAACGTCTTGTTCGCGTGGCAGCAGCTTAATGACATACAGAGCGCGGCCGGGCGCCTGTTTTCGCTCGACGGAAACTTCACAGAGGAGAACGCCTCACCGGCGCTCGTGGCCACCTATGCTTTGATGATCTTGCGAGACCTGCAAGCCGGCCGACGTATACGACGCTGCGAGAACTGCGGCTTGGTGTTCGTCTCCGACGACGCGCGTGCCAGCTACTGCTCGCCGAAATGCCGCCATGCCGCCCAACAAAGACGGTATCGGGCTCGCTCGAAGTCGGACAGCCCTCCCTCGTCGACGCCCGAGAAGTCCGCTCTCAAGAAGGCAGGCTCGAAGAGAGCCAGAAAGGAAGCTGCCGCACGGCCCAAGGGGTGACGCCACCCCACATAGAGCGCTGGTGATCGCCCAAGCAGTGGCGATGATGGGCTTCTCGTAGCGATACCTCGGCCGCAGGCGGTAGCCTCCCCACGCAGGCTCGCCAGCGAAAACCGCTCTGCCGTCTATAGTGGAGAAGATGACCGCCGAGCAAATCGCCGAAGCCCAACGGTTGGCGCGCGAGTGGAAGCCGAAGACGTGGGAAGAGCTTCAAGAAAGCGGGGCGTCCCCGAAATGACCGCACGCGCCACTAAACGGCTTTGGCCGAAGCACTCCTAGGCCGTCCTGCCCGATTGGAGTCAGCAGCAGGGACCAGCGGGACGACCAAGAAAAGTGGGAGAAAGGGTTCCTTTTGTCCCACTGCCACCGTTGGCCGGAAACGGTTGGTACGAAGGCTCTTCTAGCGGCCGGCAGCGAGAGCCGTGCGGATGCTCTATGACTGGCTGATCACCTCCGGAATCGTGCCCGAGCGTGACCTCGGCCACCTCTCCGAGCTGCCGGTGCTGATCGCCCACGGCGACCAGAACGTCCTGCATCCGACCGGTGAGGCGCGCTCCCTCTTCGAGCGCTATCCGGGACCCAAGGAGCTCTACTGGATCGAGGGTGGCGGGCACACGGAGTGGATGGACGACGACGACAACCGCTACAAGCGGCTCGCGGGCCGGATCGCCGACTGGTTGGACGTACTATGAGCCCCGACGAACTGCTGGTCGGCGCCACGAAACTCACCTGATTCATTACTGGCAGGGTTCGGCGGTGTGCGTCTGACCGTCCATGAGAATCGTGCTGCTGATGCCGCAGATACGTGGCGCCAATGCCTCTTGAGATGAGATGACAAAACCGTTCGCGTTAATTGCGTTGTTCCAGTCATCGGGAACCGCCACTTCGAAATGAAGATGTTGGCCGCCGGATGAGCCCACGTCGCCTTCGATCCCGATGACGGTCCCGGCGGCGATGGTCTGGCCCACGACGATGTCGTCTGGGATGGAGTCGGTTTGGATGTGGGTGTATTTCGTCCACTCACCAGTGGGAACGGGAGGCTCGGCGTCGCTCGCGCCGATCTGGTGTGAGATCCAGACGTAGTTGTTGGATCCAGATGTGCCTGAGTTGGAATCTTCGAGTTCCTCGACGACTCCGGCGGCGGCGGCGACAATCATGTGGTTGTCGTCCCCCTGTGGTTCGCCGCGCAGATCGAACTCGCGGTCTGCCGCGCCGGAGCCGACCAAGTGGCTGAGATCATCTCGGCTCACGAAGACGTCGATGCCATCCGCGTAGGGCAAGCGATAGATCAGCCCGGAATCGCCCTCGCAGCCGGGCGTCTGGAAGGTGAAAATGATGTAGTTCGGCTCGCCTTGGACGAGTTCTCGTTCGCATTCGGTCGTGAAGCCATCAAACGAGACCCCCCACGCTTCATGCGGCGGCGTGTCGAAGTACGGATTCTCCACGGGCGACGATTGCACTCGACGATACGTAGGAGTCCCGCCGGAAGACACCTCTACGCCCGAACTGACATCAGCCTCAGAATTGAGGCTGCCAGGGTCGCCGGGGTCGCCGGCGTCCTCAAGAGCGTTCGACCACGTCACGTCGCCTTCGGGGTCTGGTTCGATCACCGTTGGTATGCGCAGTACATAGATGACCGAGGTCTCGCTTGAGAATTCCCGCTCGTCTTCAGAAGGACATCCGGTGAGAACGGTGATCACGAAAACCAACAGGGTTCCGCCGATGACCCGGGCTAGTCGAGCTGAAGTCCACATGTCTGGTCCGCCTCTCCTGAACCAGGATTTCCCTTCTTAGCCGTCCTGGCAGAGATAGGCTAACCGATCCGCAGCCGCCATGCAACGGTTTTCGCGCTGATGCCCCTTTCGGCCTTTCTTGACCATCCGACTTACCCAGCCGCGAGTCGCTTTGTCGATCGGTCTGTCGGAGAAACTCGACTCGGGATCGAACGTGAGGGGCGAATCCCACGTGACCAGCAGCCTGGAGGGGCTTGCCAAGCGGCGTTCCAAGAAGCCGCGAACCTCACCGGGGCGAAATCGCTCCACGCCGGAATCGCTCCAGACTACCGTGGGCTTGCCCGCAGACTAGCTCTCGCCTTGTTGGAGCTGCTGCTGATGCCGATACGCGGCCTCGAACTCCCACCAAATGAAGGTCCTCGGCGTGCCGCGGTCGAGCCGGACGGGACGGTACGCGGCATGGACTTCGCGGGGCTGTGCGGGGAGTGCCGCGAGCGGCTCAGTTTGAACGGCGGCGCGCACGTGCCTCCTTGAGGTCCTTGCGAACATCGACTATCGCGCGTGCCAACATTGTCTTAGTAGCCGTTTCGTTGAACGAGTCCGCAAGGTTGATCCCGCCGTAGCCATAGAAAGGATCGCCCGCTTGAAGCTTCGCGGAGGCGCGAGCGATCCACTCCAGTGAGGCCGAGCGTAGACATTCCCTGACCGCCCTTTCGCCGGCAGCGAGTTCTTGTAGTACGTCAATGGTGATTCGGTTCCCGTGAGCCTCCATTTCCTCGATCCGATAGGTCGTGATGGTGAAAGCTGACACTCTGTCCGCCAGCTTCTGGCAAAAGTCCTCGAACTCCTGATCGCGATCGGCTAGTCCGTACTTGCGGAACATCTCGCTCGCGCCCGGAGCATCGTCGAACTCGTCTTTCTCAGGCGTTGGGGCGTTCTCGCTCCCGCCGGGGGCATCTTCGGACTCGTCTTTGGGCATGCTTTCACTACGCTTGAATTCAGTTGTCGAGAAACTCGCGGAACCACTCTTCGTTCCGGATGGCGTCGAGGTCCGAGTCCTCTTCCATTTCTTTCCGGCTCGGTAATTTCTCAAGGTCGCGGCAGGTCTGTAGCCAACGCTTGGCGTCGGTCGGCGTTCCGCGCAACGATGCGAGGCATGCCATGCCGTAGGCCGAGCTTCCTGGAGAGATGGACTCGGAAGCACTAAGTTTTTGCTCGGCTAGACTGTACAGGCGCTCCGCAGCCCGTCCGGGCTTGGTTTTGCCTTGCTGCATCAGGGCGATACCCCAGTTGTAGAGCGCGTTCTGATGGGCGGGTTTGATCTTCAGCGCCGCCTCGCACTTCTCACCAGCCTGAGCAAGCAGCGCGTCGGCCTCGGCGCCGCTCTTCTGCTTGGCTTGGGTGTAAAGAGCGGCGCCCCAGTTGGTGAGCCCCGTGGCATCGTCGGGTTTGATCTTCAGCGCCGCCTCATACTTCTTGCCGGCCTGAGCCAGCAGCGCGTCGGCTTCGGCGCCGCTCTTCTGCTTGGCTTGGGTGAAAAGAGCGGCGCCCCAGTTGATGAGCGCATTGTGATAGTCAGGTTTGATCTTCAGCGCCGCCTCGTACTTCTTGCCAGCCTGAGCCAGCAGCGCGTCGGCTTCGGCGCCGCTCTTCTGCTGGGCTTGGGTGATAAGAGCGTTGCCCGAGTTGTTCAGCGCCACGGGATCGTCGGGGTTGATCTTCGGCGTCGCCCCCGAACCCTCTGGGCAGTCGGCGATCGCCCCAGCGAGCATTCTCCTCGTTTGCTCGCACATGAATGTCGTTTCGTCCAATTCGAGCTTAGCTCGCGCGTGCGCGATCCACTCCGGCGGGGCAGACCGTACAGATTCACGGACTCCGCGTTCGGCGGCAGCTAAATCTTCGAGGTCGGCGCGATTCGGTTGTCCCGACTCCTCGATGATGCCGAGTTGAATCGAGTACTCGCACACGTAGCTGTTCAGGTCTGCGAAAAAGTCTGCGAACAGCGGGTCGCTGTCGAGCGGGTTGCTGTCCTGGATGCCGTACTTGCGGAACATTTCGCTCGCGCCGGGGGCATCTTCGAACTCGTCTTTCTTGGGCGGTAGGGCGGGGCCGTACTTGCCCATTGGCACAAGCCGCCCAGAGCTGAGGGCGTAGAACAAGACACCAATTCCAAACAGGATCGCGGGCAGGATGATCAAATCGAACAATCTGCAAGGCCGTCCCGCCACAAGGTTAACACCCTGGTTTAGGAACAATTCGCCCCGGAGCTTGCTAAGAGTTTCGCGGGCGGCCTTCCCGTGCTTACGAAGCAGCGGTTCGTCTAGTCGTGGGGGACGGACCTCGACGTCCATCCAGTGCCGGGGCATCCCGCCCTCGGAGAGCCCCCCTACGTGGGTCCTTCCCTCCGATCCGAGCCCACCGTTTCGGTGAGCGCCTTCTTGTTCATGCGGTCACCCGAGCGGGCGGCACGGCCAGGCATCGCCCTCGAAGCGTTTGCGGACCTCGGGGTCTTGAACCAGATGCGGAGCGAGGAACATCAGAGCGAGGGTCGAGCTTGGCGTCTTGGGCCTGGCAGACGTCGCCTATCCCGCCCTCGCCGAGCTTGTCGAAGACCTTGCAGTGGGAGATCGTGCGGCCGATCATCGGCGGCGAAATTGTGCCGCGAGCTGGCCCGAGCCGCCGGCGCGCCGCCTTGGAAGTATGACTCCGCACTTGGAACTAGTCGCCCCCAGGAGTTCTAGCGATCGGGTGCGCGTAACGCTTCTCGGAGGGCGCCGTCCAGGATGGCCCGAGTCTCCCGGATGTCGTCTACGGAGGCTAGCTGTGGCGTGATGCGAGCGGGGATCTGCATCAGCCGCCGCCGGAGCCCGCCGGTGAGCTCCGCGATTTGTCTCTCCACCACGGCCCGCGAAACAAGCTTGCCGCGTTTCTCCGCAAGCTGCAGTTCGGCGAGTTGCGCGCGAGCCGACTCGTACCGCGCTCTGAAGTCTGCAAAGGACTGCCCAGAACCGTCGCCGTTGGGCTCCGAGCCGTTCGAACCGTTCAACGATGTCATTGGCTTGCTCCTTGGTCGCCCCCGCTTGCGGACATTTTCAGATCGCCACATATCGGCCGCGGCGGGATCGATGAAACCCTCCGAGGTCGCGGGCAGGCCCAGCCGAATCCACCTGCTGAGTTGAGAAGCTGCAACGCCCAGGGATCTCGCGTAATCGGCCTTCGTCATCAGCTCGGCGGGCATGTTTACAGTTTAGGACAAGAACGTGTGAAACCCTAGGGACCTTGAAAAAACAGGGGATTGAGCGCAGGGGCAAACCGGCGTCGGAGCGGGCTCGGACGCCGGCGTTAACGGTTTTCAAGGACCTGTTACTAGCGCGAGGCAGCAATGCAGCCACCCGCACACGATACACCTCGACAAAGGACCCATGTTTCTTTCATAACTAACTCATTAAACGTAGTTTACGAGTTGATCAATCGATCCGATAAAAGATCGAAAATAGCTCGGAAAGGGGGGTTACAGGGGCCGTTTCGACCGTCATTCTAATCGAGCGCGCAACCCGCGCTGGGGGAAACCTAGAATGACGACAGACGACGCAGCCAGGGGCGTTTCCTGGCAACGACTTGACGACGACTGCAGCGGCTGGATTCAGCTACAGCGAATCCACGCGCGGAAAGACGAACAACGCAGGATCAACCGCCGAGCACGTAGGGACCGCGACAACGCGCGAAGCCGCAAGCGTAGGGCGGAGCGTAGTGCAGCGCGCGAAGCCGCACGACCGCCACACCCTACCGCCATTAGGATGCAAGCCGCCCCCGTCATAACGTACGGCGCGCCTATCGTGGTCCGCCGCTCTGAGGCTCCGCCGATGCATGGGCAGCTATCTTTCTTCAGAGACTCATTCCTGGACAGAGCGCGAGCAGCGATAGCAGCCTAGGACGCCTGACGAGACCCCTAGGCAAGGTCGAAACGCGCGGAACCGTCCGCGCGTCGCGTTAGCCTAACCACTAATCGCCAGTAGAGACCGCGCGAGACGCTAACCACGTCAACCGCGATGAGAGACCGCGAGCGCAGTGCGTCGCGGCAGATTAGACAGACAGCTTAAGAGCTTAGCGAGGCGTTCGGTTTCTCCGTCTTGCGAGCGTTCGGCGGTTGGTTACCGTCGCATGGGGCGCCGACGTTACGGGCGCCCTAGCCTTTCCCCTTCCCCTTTCGTCTCTGGCGCGCGCCGCTATTGTCGGCAAGGGTTCTGGCGGCGCTCGCCTTGCAGCTTCCCTGCTTCCGCGCTCGGGGCGGGCTCGGTGCGGCTGGACGGACGCGAGCGGATCGGCCAGCGCTCCGCTATCAAGTTCGGAAACGATTCCGAATCTGCTCGCGCGAAACCGAGCAGGGGCTTCCGACACCGACAATTTTCCGCGGCTGGGTCTGCGAGGGCGACGCATTTCCGGGCGAGGGTGTCCGACACCGACGAGTTTCGACCTGGCGAATTTTCGCGCGGGCAGAAGGAGCTTGGGCACCGACGCCCTCCCGTGATGCCGCTGCCGCGCTAAGGGCCTCGCGTGCGGAGGAGGGACTGCGACACCGAGATATCTTCGACAAGGAGCCCTGCGCGCCCGCCCATGTGCTGGCAGTGGCGGGTCGCCGGGCACCCTCAAGCGTGCAAAACCGCTCCGGGTCCGTGAGGTTGACGAAAAGTGAGAGCGCCGACAGATTAACCGTATTGACGCGACAGCGCCGTGTATTGGCAATGCTTGGGATGGCTAGTTTCGAGTGTGCCCCGGGAGGAAGACGCTCGAACGAGTCCGTTCAACGGAGTTCCAGGTCCAAGAAATCACCGGACAAACGTGTGTAGACTATGGTACACTACGCGGCGCTGGAGGGCGGTTGGCGTTTCTGATGTTCAGAGAGCCGCATCAAATTAGGGCCTGCAACAGTTCCGAGCTGCTTTCATTCTTGCGTGGCGCAGAGGCCGTCCTGCGCCGACTTAGGTTGATTCGGACCCGGGCGACGGGCTTGCAACTGGATGGCAATTTTCGACCAGCCAATCCAGGTGCCTTCGACTGGCGAGTCCCGACCTACCGCACAGGGATCCATGAGTGAGGTCTCTCTAGCTGCGTGCTCTTATCTCTACTAGCTGCGCTGCCGCCTCTCCTCGCCCAGCAGCGACAGTACAACATTGACCCCGTTACGACGGACCCTCGCAGAGATCTCAACGGCGATGGACGGATTCACATCAGCGGAATCTTCAGCATAGGCAACACCCCGTCTTGTCCTTGAGTGATGTTGCCATTCGTTCGCGAGAAACCTCAACTAAGATTACAACTTAGGAAACAACCATGCGACAGAAACACGATTGCAGACTACGGTCAATGACCTTGCCGACGGCGTCGATGCTCTTGCTCCTCGCGACAGCCTCCTCGGCTCAAACGTCAGTGGTTCGGGTCCTCTCCGGCGCCCTCGCCAATTCGATTGTGGTCGAATCCACGGGCCAACTCGGCGTGGGAACGGCCGACCCCGACCTGGATGCCGGTTTCGGCATCCACATCGCATCGGCTTCCAACGAGTTTGCCTTCCTGGGCGCCGGAGTAGACCCCTCCGCGGGCGGCAATTGCGCATTCAACATCGGCTACGGCGGCGGAGCCCTTCCTGGTACGGTGTTCGTCACGACGCGGCCTTGCGGCGGCAATGAGATGACGCGATTTTTCGTGGGCGATACCGAGCGTGCCCGCGCAGATACACTGGGCTTCCAAGTTTTCGGAAGCCTGCGAGTCAACGGTACCGGGGTGAACGTCCCGGACTACGTGTTCCGGCCCGGATTCGCGATCGAGTCGATTGAAGAGCACGCTGAGTCGATGTGGGCGAAGAGTCACCTGCCGGCGCTCGGCCCCGGCTCCGAGGACGGCGGCTTCGAGGTCGCCAAGACGACCATGGGGATGCTCGAAGAGCTCGAGAAGGCTCACATTTACATCGAGCAGCTCAACGAACGCGTATCTAGGTTGGAGGAGGAGAATGCTCGTCTGCGTGACGAACAGGCGAATAACGACGCGACCCAGGCGCGGTTAGCACGCCTAGAGAAAGCCGTGCTGAGCCAGCCGGTGGCCAACTAAACACACAATGCCTGCGGGTCGGTTTGGTGTGGCTCGTTGGTAGCTTTCGACAGGTTGCCCATAAGATGCGCGAACGCATGTCATTTCGCAAGCTCTTGTCTCCCGGCTCGCCCGGTGCGGTGGCCGGCCTGATTCTGCTCGCCAGCGCCTTCTCGCTAAGCCTAAGCCAACAGACGGTCGAGCGGTCCAGCGCGAGCCCACCCTGGGTAAGCTTCAGAGACGTCGACCGCCTCGCCTTCGTCACTGCGGGAGCGCCGGGAGGAGGTGAGGTCGTAGCCCGAGACTTGGCTTCGGGAGACATGAACGAGGACGGACTGCTGGACCTGGCTGTCGGTTACGGGGACTCGGAGGGCGGGCTCGTCGGTTTGTATACAGGCAGCAAGACGGCCCTGTTTCCAGGAAGGGATGGTTCGAGTATCTCGCAGCCTTCGCTGAGGCCGCTGGCGATGCTTTCCGTTCCAGAAGCGGCGGCGCTCATTGAGATTGGTGATTTCGACGCAGACGGCCACCTAGACGTGGCGAGCGCCGCCTGGTGGTCGGAGACACTCTACCTCCAAATGGGGCGAGGTGACGGAACGTTCGAAGCTCCTGAACCCCTTGCGATTCCAGGTCGTATCACGGCCATGCTGGCGACGCCGTTGCGACGGGCCGATGCTCTGCCGGCGCTGATCCTCGCCGTCGAAGGTAGCGAGGCCCCGGCGCTGGTCATATATGAATCGGCGCGCGGCGCGCGACATGCGCAGGTCGAGACAGCGCCGCTTCCTCGATCGGCCTTCGATATCGCTTCCGGATATCTTGACGACGGGCCGGATCGAGATCTGGTAGTGGCAGCGGGCGGCGATGTGTTGCTGTTCAGCGGCGAGAGCCTGTCTGAAGGAGTGCGGAATGTGTTCTCGATGCCAGCTCGGGTTATGAGTTTGGCGGTAGGAGATTTTCTCGAGGACTCCGGCAGTTTTCCAGACGTAGCGGTCCTCACTGCCGACGGCGACCTCTCTTTCCTCGAACGTCGAGACGACGGCTGGACGTCGAGCGAGACAGCGTTGAGTAGCGTGTTGGACCCCGTCGACACGGCTGATTCCTCGCTACCCGCGGCGGAGGCTGTCTCCCTGATTGCGGCACGGGTTTCGAGCCTTTCCGGCGACGATGTCGTTGTCATCGATCGGGCGCAACGGCGAATCCGTGTCATCCACGGCGTAGCGGCAAATGGCGGCATGAGCATGAGCATCGTCGGCTCTCTCGCCCTCCTTAGTGAGCCGGTCGCTGCACTGCCCATGCGCCTGAGCCCGGATGCTCTAGACGATCTGGTGATTCTGAGCGCTGACGAGCCTGCTCCTAAGGTTGCAAAGACCCTGCCGATTCGGACCTTTGTCGTCAACTCGTCGGGAGACGAAGATGACTACGCACTCGAAGATGAGGTGTGCTCTGCGGGAGCGATCGACAGCTTGACAGGGCGGCGCGTTTCGACCAACCAGTGCACGCTGCGAGCCGCAATTAGCCAGGCCAATGCGAGTCCGGGAGCCGATGCGATCCGCTTCGACGTGGACACTATCGACATCCAGGCGCCGCTGCCCGCTGTGGAGGAAGCGCTGCTCATTGATGGTTCCGCGGCGTCAGCAGTGAACCTGGAGGAATGTACCCAACCAAACTGCCTGACCCTGCTCGGGAGCTCGGTTGTGCGCGGACTGACCATTAGCGGAGCCTTGGAAGCCGACATCCTAGTCCGGGGGGGCGGCAACATCGTCGAGGGCAACCGGCTCGGACCGAGCCCTTCCGGGAGGGGCGTCTTGATCAAAGAAGGCTCCTTCAACAGGATCGGAGGGACCGTTCGAGAGGCGGGCAACCACATCGCCGGAAGCCGTGTCGGCGTTGAGATCGCGGGGCGTCGGTCGCAGCAGAATCGAGTCCTGGGAAACACTTTCGGGAGCAGTGGCGCTGAAGGCGCGGGGACCGGCACTACCGTCGCCGCCGTCCTCGTGCGGAGTTCGCACAACTCCGTGGGCGGGGCCGAGGCTGGAGCCGGAAACGTCATTACCGGCGGTGACATCGGAGTCTGGATCGACGGCGCCGACGCGAACGCGATTCTTGGCAATACCATCGGCCTTAGCGCCCTGGACCCGGGATCGCCCAACCTGGAGGGCGTCCGCATTGGTCCCGACGCCTCGCACAACGCCTTGGGGGGGCCTGGCGCCCGTGCTGCCAACCTTATTTCCGGCAACGACCTGGGAGTCCGGATCGTCGGGGACCCATTGGGTGGTGAAACCGCCGGCGCCGCCGAATACGCCATCGGCGGGGCCGAGCCAGGACAAGGGAAGGAAAACGGTGCTCCCGGCGGGAGTCTTTCCGGAACCTGGGCGAACCAAGTGCTGGGCAACGTGATCGAAGGGAACCAGCAGGCCGGAATTCTCATCACTGGCGGTGCTCGAGACAACCAGATTGGAGATGGTTCAAGAGGGGGCTCGAACGAGATCGCCCACAATCAAGGGGACGGCGTTCTGATCGAATCGTCTCCGGGAAACACGGTTCGCGCCAATTCTATCTGGTCCAACCGAGGGCTCGGGATCGACGCGGAAGGCGTGGAAACTGGAAGTGCGAGCGACGCTGTCGAGGCGCCGCGAGCACCGGTCTTGACCCGCCAGACCGGCGAACAGCCTGGCTCGACGATCGTGGAAGGCACGGTATCCGGTCCAGCGGGCCGGGCGCTCATCCTCGACTTCTACGCGACGGAGGAATGTGATGCCTCGGGATTTGGCGAAGGCAAGCTCTATCTGGGAAGCATCCAGGGGAGTGCCTCGGGCGTCGGAACATCGACTCCATTCTCAGTCGAGCTCCCTGTACCCTCCTCCAGCAACAGCAACATCACCGTCACCGCCACCGCCGCTCGGGGCGGCACCTCGACCTTCTCGAACTGTCTCCGTCTCGCAACGGTCGAGGGCTCTTCGCCGGAAGCTCCCCCGGTCCCGACACCCGAAGCCGGTCTGCGAGTCGGCGATTCGTTCGAATCTCCGTCCTCGTCTCTCTGTGTCGCTCCAGTGGAGCTGATTCTCACCAACCGGACGATCTCCGATACGAAGACCTTCGAGGCGTGCGAGACCATCAAAGCAGGCCCTGACTTCGAAGTTTTGGAGACTGGGGACGTAACTTTACGGGCCGGAAACGAGATCGTGTGGCATGAAGGATTTTCCATTCGTGTCGGGGCCAGTTTCGTGGCCGTCATTGATCCCAACGTCACCGGCGATCCTGCTCCAGTCATCACCGACTTTGACCCGAAGACCGCCACGCCGGGCACGCTGGTCTCGATCACCGGCACTAATCTTGTGACCGAGGCCTCGACGCCAACGGTGACACTGGGCCAGCAGGGTGGTGGGAGTATCGAAGCTCCCGTGGCCTCGTCCGCGGCCGACATCGTGGAGATCGTCGTCCCAACCGGCAGCGCGACCGGACCGATAGCCGTGAGCGTCGGTCCGCAGTCAGACAGCACGTCGCTCGAGCTCGTAATCGAGCCGAGCAGCGATTTCACGCTCACGGCGCTGCCGTCCGCGGCGACGCTTATCCAAGGGGAGAACGTCACCTACACCGCGACGCTCGGAAGCTCGAATGGCTTTTCCCAGCTTGCGGCGCTGAGCCTCTCGGGCCTTCCAGCGGGCGCCACCTCGTCCTTCTCTCCTTCGCAGATCGGAACGGGCCAGACCATTAACCTCACAGTCTCGGCGCCGCCCGGGCAGCCCATCGGCGCCTCGACCTTGACCATCGCTGCCGATGCCACGGTAGACGGCCTGGCGGTCTCCGCCACGGCCGATATTACGCTGAACATTGAGGAGCCGACCACGACGTTTCGCGGCCGAACCGTCGTGGCGGATACCCTCCAGACATCGCTGGCCGGGGTGGCGGTGACCCTTTTGGGCGTAGACGGCAACGGGAGCCCAACCGCATGCGCCGGCACTACGGTCTCTGATGCAGCGGGAAACTTCGCTCTCACCAATCTGCCTCCGGGATGCGCGGGCGGACAGCTCATCCGGTTCGACGGAAGCACCGCCGTCTCGCCCCCGGGCGAATACGCGGGCGTCGATCTCTTCTACGACCTCGCCCCGAACCAGGTGACTTCGTCGCCGGTGCTGGTCCACCTGCCGAGGATCGACGACGCCGAGAGGGTATGCGTGGATCAGGGCTCCCCGGTGGATCAAGCATTCACTTTCCAGACGATCCCCAATCTTTCGATCATCGTCTACGCCGGGACGACGTTCGCACCCCCAGCGCCGAGTCAGAGAGGCTGCGGCCCCGCTCAGTTCCCTCTCACGGCCGTCCAGGTGGCGGTGGACCGTCTGCCGGAAGAGATGCCGCCAAGCGCGACTACGGTGATGCCGTTCATCGTGGCGTTCCAGCCCGCCAATACGCAAGCTAGCCAGCCAGTGGCGGTATCGTTTCCGAACATTCTCAGTACACCCCCGGGAACCAACATGGAGCTTTCGACGCTCGACCCCACCTTGGGCGTGATGGTCGTCTATGGAACGGGAACAGTCTCGAACGACGGCACTCAAGTCATTCCGGATCTCAATCCAGCCACCCCGGGTCGCCGGTTTGGGCTGGTGCACTTTGATTGGCACGGGCAGGTGGACGATGGAAACGACGAAAACCCCTGTATGAGCTGCCCGTGTCCAAGCGTGGGCGGAACGGTGGACATTGCGTCGGGCACTGAAGTCGTTAGAAGCACAGACATTGAAATCAGCGGGTTACGCGGCAGAATTGCAATCGAGAGGACTTATAGGACACTGTCCGCGGCGGCCGGCCCATTCGGAGTCGGCACGAACCACAACTATGGGTTCAGACTATCCACCAATGCGCCGCAGAGTAGCGCCCTGATAAACCTCATCATGCCGGACGGTAACCGCGTACCCTTCGCCTCCCAAGGTGGAGGCACATTTGCGAACTCAACCATTCCGGAACTTCTGGGAGCCGTGATGAATGTTGATCCTAGCGGCCAAACAGACCTCCGCTGGAAGAACGGGACCACTTTCCACTTCGTCCCGAGCACGTTTGCCCTGGGGTCCGTGCTCATGTCAATTACTGATCGGAATGGAAATGCTGTCACCCTGACGAGGGATCTTTCCCGGCCGGTTCGCATCACGGAAGTGATCGACCCGGTGGGTAGGAAGTTGTTATTGAACCACGACGGAAACGATCGAATCACATCCATTACCGACCAAATTGGACGCCAGGTCCTTTATACGTACAACTCACAGGGCACTCTGGAAACCATGACCGACCCGGAGGGAGGGCTTACTCAATACGGGTACACTCCAGAAAATCGCCTGACTCAGATTACAGATCCTAGAGGCGTGGTGATCGCTCAAATCACGTATGGTTCTGATGGGCGAGTCATTCAGGAAGTCCAGGCTGACGGGGGCGTCAGGATGTTCAGCTATACGCTTTTCAATCCTCTGCTTCCCGGAAGCCCCGTATCGCAGACCGTTGCCACAGACCCCCTTGGCCGCCAAACCATCTACCGCTTTGACCCCCAGGGATTTCTGCTTGATGTCACCGACACTTCCGGTCAGACACAGGTCTTCGAGAGAGAGCCAGGAGCAAATTCCCTCCTTGCTATCAATGGGGTAGCTTCCTGCGATGTCTGTGGGAGTTCAGACTCCGGCGATGTGAGTTTTACTCACGACGCGAACGGAAACTTGCTTACTCGGACGGATGCACTGGGCAATACCACTACGTTCACTTACGAACCGGCTTACAACCAGGTTGCCTCCATCACTGACTCGCTCGGCCACACCACCTCTTTCAATTATGACTCGACTGGAAATCTGCTCACTAGAACTGACGAGAACGGCGATACCACAACTTTCGCCTACGATGCCTTCGGTCTGGTCACGCAGCAAACAGACCCGCTAAGCGAGCACACAACCTTTTCATACGACAACTTCGGCAATCTGGCGACAGTTACGGACCCACTCGGCAGCACCACCGTGTTCGAATACGACGGTGCTTCCCGCCAAGTCGCATCGACCGACGCGCTCGGCAGGCGGACCGAAACAGGGTATGACGACTTGGGAAGAGTGACCGAAACCGTGGATGCCGCTGGAAACACCACCGTGAGTAGTTATGATCCGGTTGGCAATCTCCTTTGGGTCACGGATGCCAGGGGGAACACGACGTCCTTCTCGTACGATTCGATGGGCCGCCTGGAGAATCGCACCGACTCACTAGGCAACTCCGAGAGCCGGACCTACGACCAGAATGGCAACCTCACGGTGTACGTCGACAGACGGGGTGAGACCAGCGTTTTCGGGTACGATGAGCTGAATCGCTTGGAGAGTGAAGACTATCAGGATGGCAGCACGGTGCGGCGCAGCTATGATCAACGTGGCCGCCTCGCTAGGGTCGACGACTCGAGCGGCGGCATATTCTCATTCTCTTACGATCTTGCCAACCGACTTCTGGAATCTATCGGACCGTTCGGTACCGTCCTGTACGGGAGAGATCCGCTGGGAAGAACGACCCAGCGGCAGGTTGTGGGTCAGCTGGCAGTTGACTATGGCTATGATGCTGCCGGCAATCTTCTCTCGGCAGTCATGCCTGAAGCCTCCGTCGCGTTCACTTACGATGCCAGGGACCAGCTGACAGGTGAACTCCGCTCCAATGCTGTGGCAACGGACTATACCTACGATTCGGCCGGAAGGTTGTTGAACATCACGCACACAGGGCCGACTGGCACTCTGGACTCCCAAAGTTATACCTATGACGCTGTAGGAAACCGCATTGAGAAGAGTAGCATCCTTGCTCAGCCGTTGATGAGGCTGTCCTCGAACCACGCGCCTGATAGCTTTTCCAATCGCCTACTCCAGAACGGCTCCGTTACCTATACCTACGATGCAAATGGGAATCGGTTGACCGAGACTGAGCCATTCGGAACTATATCCTATAGCTGGGATTCACGGAATCGATTGCAATCAGTAGTGACCTCAACTGAAAGCAACTCGTTTCGTTATGATTTCAAGGGAAACCTGATAGCCCAGGCTATCGTCAGATCAGGATCGAGCGAGTCTCAGATTTTCGTTCTGGATCAAAACACGAATGTTGCTTACAGCGCGGACAACAATGGCGGACGATTCTCAGTCCTAACCGGACAGTCGATCGACGATCATTTTGCTGTAAGTCAACAGAGTGGAGAGGTCGAGTTCGGCCTAGTCGACGCCATCAACAGCACGGTTGTTACCGTCGATGGAGATGGAGCAACCGTCGGCGAATTTCAGTACCAGCCTTTTGGTGAAACAATGTTAGTCGGGAGTTCTTATCGATTTCAGTATACGGGACGTGTGCCGGTTTCTGGCGAGCTATATCATTATCGCGCACGCTACTACGATACATTGTCAAGTAGATTTATTAGCGAGGATTCGGTCGGCGTTCGCACCGGGTCGAATCTGTACGCTTATGTGAATGGGGATCCGATTAATAATAGAGATCCAATGGGTCTCCAGAGCGGCGAAAGCGGCGAAGCCGGTGATACGAAACTCTGTCAGTCGGACTGTGTGCGACGATTCGGAGAGGACATGCTCAAATGTCTGCGTAGTCCTAAGAATCCTTGGTGTATTGCTCAGGCAAAGTCGAGACTTGAGATATGCCTCTTTAACAGTATACCAGAGGTGCCTGACTCTCCCCCAGTCGTACCTTGCCTTCCGCCTTTCTGTGATTCATCAGGAGAGTTGGAATTCCCCGGAGAGTTGTGAAGTGACAAGAGTAGTGACTATCGTATATTTGAGCATATATAGAAAGACTGGATACAGCATAGGGCAGGTGGGCCAGGTGCAGGGTATGGCGTGAGGCGCTAGATCCTGGCGGGGACGCCAGATGGGTATGGCCAAGTCGAGACAAAGGGTATATATTCGGCTACGCAAGCTGATCGCAGGCGTGGCGCTGCTGACCTGTGCCTCGGCGCAATCTCTCACTACGTTTGAGTACCTTTACGACAGCCTCAACCAGCTCTCTCGCGTGATCGACAGCGAAGGCAACGTCCTCACGTATACCTATGACCAAGTAGGCAACATCTTGGCTGTGGACCGGACGACGCTGGTGGAGTTGGATCCCCCGAGTATCGCTGGCGTGACTCCCGATCAGGTCAACCAGGCCGAGGTGGCGACGCTCATTCTGACCGGAACGGCCCTCCTGGGTGGTACGGTGACAACCACCCATCCAGGGATCACCGTCAATAGTGCTCACGGCAACGATACATCAATCACGGCTAACCTGACGATCGACGGCTCCGCGGCGTTGGGTCCTGCCCAGTTGACGCTGACCACGGTGGCGGGCTCCGATTCCATCGGGGTCACGGTCATCGCCGCACAGCCCGTCATTAACAGCATCTCTCCGAACAAAGGGCCCTCGACCGGGGGCACGTCGGTGACCATCTCAGGCAGCCATTTCACCCCAGACACAACCGTAACCGTCGGCGGGAATCCCGCCACCGACGTCGTGTTCGTCGATTTTGAAACCCTGACCGCCAAGACCCCGATCGGCCCCGAACAACAACCCCCCATCGCGGTGGATGTTACGGTGACCAACTCAAACGGGTCAGATACTCTGACAGGCGGCTACACCTACGCCTTCGGCCTGCCCTACGGACGCATCGTCTCTGCAGCCATCGACGTTGTCGGTGAGACGGACGAATACGCATTCAATGGCGTGGCGGGCGACCAGTTGATATTGAGGATGCAGCCGACTTCCTCTATCGAATCGTCTGTGCGATTGCTCCGGCCAGACGGCAGCGAGCTGTGCGGGGCGTTCAACAACAACTTCGACAGCAGCCTGCTGGAATTGACGTGCACTCTGGACGCAACGGGCGCCCACGTTCTCTTTATTGCCGACACCGGCGGGGACGAGTCGGGAACGTACGACCTAACGCTGCAGAGGACGAACAACCCCGCCAACCAGGTCGCGATCGCCTACGGCGACATCGTGGCGGGCGAGATCTCGACGACCGTCGAAGTGGACTTCTACAACTTCACGGGGACGGCCGGGGACGAGCTACTGGTGCGGATCCAGCCTACCTCGGCGATCGAAGCGCGGCTGAAGGTGTTGCGGGCCGACGGCAGCGAGCTGTGCGGGGCGTTCAACAACAACTTCGACAGCAGCCTGCTGGAATCGACGTGCACTCTGGACGCAACGGGCGCCCACGTTCTCTTTATTGCCGACACCGGCGGGGACGAGTCGGGAACGTACGACCTAACGCTGCAGAGGACGAACAACCCCGCCAACCAGGTCGCGATCGCC